>QWCK01000030.1_pt1 | contig 222966 bp, 192 predicted proteins | sample 1972571 | NCBI WGS metagenome assembly QWCK01 (sample SAMN09866710, study PRJNA288562) | Human gut metagenome isolate term2_stool, whole genome shotgun sequencing... | isolation source: gut | host: Homo sapiens | place: USA: California
CCTGAAAAACCTGAAAATCCTGAAAAACCTGAAAATCCACCAATACCAGAAAAACCTGAAGATCCAGTGAAGCCTGAAAATCCACCAACACCAGAAATTCCAGAAGAACCAGAAAAGCCTGAAGTACCAGAGGTACCAGAAATGCCTCAAACACCAGAAGTACCTGAGTATAAAGAGGTGCCAAAAGTACCTGAGTATGAAGAAACTCCAAGTCCGAAGGAAGATGACGGTAATATTAGTATATTTTCTACTTTAGGTTCTAGAATTATAGAAGATAAACCTAACCTAGATAAGAATGAAGAAATACCAGAAGAAAAGAAGCAAATTAGTGATAAAAATGATGATATAGTTGAAGAAATTGTAGAAGAAGATAAAAAAGATACTGATACTGAAGATAAACCTGTCATGAACATCTCTGAAGTGAAAAAGAAAAAGATTTCTGACAATTCAAGAGCTCTAAAAACAGGAGATCCAGGAATAAAAATGTATATAGCTAGTAGTGTAGCATCACTTGGATTATTAGGCGTTCTTCATAGAAGAAAAAAGAATAAAAACAATAATAAAAATGAAGAAGATGAAGATAATTAATTAAATTGTCAAAAATATGGCTTTCTAAATATTAATTTTAGAAAGCCATATTTTTATTTATATCCCACCTATACAAGTTATTAAAAAATCCTATAAGTTAAAATTTAATTTAATTAGATTAATAAACATTTAAGAAACTGGGTTAAAATAGTCATTTGAGATAAAATATAAATATTATATATTTTGATAATTTATACTATGTATGAATAGACACATTCATCAATGAAACACATAAATCAACATATATAAAGATATGGTTAAATAACTATAATTTTGAATTTACAAATACACTATAAAAAATGGCAAAAAGTTGTATCGGTAAGACTATGAAAATAGTGCAAAATATCATCAAAAAGGTCGATTTTCGATACCAAAAAAGGCATCAAAAATAGCATGTGATTTTTAAAATACGCCAATTTTAAAATTAGAAGAATACATAGAAATATAAATTTAAGTTAGGAGGTGTAATAGAATGAAAAGTAATAAAAATAATACATTTGATGGTAGCATAGGCAGAGAATACAGTCAAGTTGATAATGAATCCTATTATGGTCCAGATTATCGAGGATATATTCCAGATAGTAGTCAACAATTATACGATTACCCAGAAGAAGATTTTGATAATGAACCAATAGACTATACAAATACAGAAGAATTTCTTGAAAATAAGTATAAAAAAGATACTTATGTTGAATTGAGAAAGTATGTACCTACTATATTCTTTATTGCAATTTGTTTTGTTCTTTATGCTTTAGGATTGGCAGGCAAGATATTAGATTTAATTACATTATTATTATTTTTAGTAGTAGTTTATACTTTAGTGTCTGTATTTATTTTTAAAAAGACTTTTCCTGAAGTAGTTGGTGATCTAAAGGGGATTTGGACATTAAGTGAGGGTGCTTTTAAAAGTGCTACAAAGGGATTTAATGATGCATCACAACATGTTTATGATAAATATATAGTAGACGATTTAAAGGGTGATATTACAAAGAACAACTCCTATAAAGGTGCTAATGTAGATTCATTTCATCATATGTCTGATGATTTAGCCAGAGAAGCAGCAAGTGGTAATGCTAGTGATAAATTAAATCCTGAGTATGCAAAAAATGTTACATTAGAAAATAAAGATTTGTACAATAGGTATAAAGAAAATCAATATTATGAGAGTATAGAAAATTTAGATATAGAATCTGATTATAAAAAAGACAAAGAGAATAAATTAAATTATAAACAAGATAAAAATATATATAAAATGGATAATGAGGCACAAAATTATGAAGAAAGCGACATAGATTATAATAACTTAGAATTAACTGATTCAATATCAGTTTCAGATAATGAAAAGTTGGTAATATTCAATAAACAAATGTCAGTAAATCATAACTATAATCCAGATAAATATATTACAAAGAATGAAAAGTTAATAGATATAGAAGTAATACCTTTAATTATGTCTGAAAATGTAAAACTGGTTAATGAAAATGATGAATTAAAGGTATATTATGGAGACATGAAATTTAGAGGAAGTAATGAAAATGTAATTTTCCAAATAAAACTTGGAAATAAAACATACAGACTACAATGTAAAAATATAGAATACCTAGAAGTAGATGGCCCAATGGATATATCTATCACATTCTAATAAAAACAATAATAAATAGTACATGTAAAAAACATATAAAATATTTTAAACTTTATGTAAATAATAGATTTTATAACAATAAGTGGGGTGAGACAATTGGGGGCATTTATAGCACTTATAATAATGATAATATTATTGTATTTCTTTGTTCAAGAATTAGGTCTTAATTTACTAGACCTAGTGTACGCAATTACACATAGAATAGGAGATACAGTACAATCTGACACTACTGTAGTATTTATATGCATTGTAATAGGATCTATTATAGCTTATTTTCTTTTATTTCGAAAAGAAAAGTAGTTGTTTTAGAAAGGAGGTAATATATGCCACTAGGAATGAAAATATTTTCCGGTGTTTGTCTAGTTTTAATCATAGCATCACTATTAAAAGGATTTTTCCATAAATTTAGGACTCACAGTTCCCAAAATTTTTATAGTAATGCAGAATATGGTATAGCGGGTCCCCCTGAAAATTATGGACAAAATGGTATCGGATCAAAAATTAAAAACAAAGTAGGTAAAGGTGGCGGTGGTGGCGGAGCAGCCCCTCCAGCTGGTTAATATTAATAATTTTAACTGTAAAATCTTTAATTATATCTAACTTTTGGTGAGAGTATGAATACACGGTTTGTACTCTCACCAATTCATTTTTACATGCCAAAAATTTTTATATAAAATGGTAAATAAAGTATTTTTAATAGATAGTAATTTGAAATTGAGGTGATAGAATGGTAAGAACTATTATAATATTAATATCAATAGTAGTATATGTATTTTATTTCTTTGTACTTTCCAATTGTAATCCAGATAGTATAGAGAAGTATAATAATAAGTATATGAGAAGGAAGCCATATCAAGACCCAAGGCAGCCAAATAATAGTCGTCAAAATAATACACCACCTAATGGGGGATATAATCAATTTATAGAACCTCATATAAACAATGAAGTAAATAATAACAATAATAGTTTTGGATTTGGAATAGGTTTTGACCAAAATGGTAATAATTCCGATGTAACGTTAGAAGACTTTAATATAGACTCATTCGATACTTTTTCAGAATCAGAAGATGGTCTTAAAGATTTGTTTACAAAGGAAATAGACCCACAATCCAATATAGGAAATACATTTTAGAGAATAAATTTAGGGGGAGATAATATGGGATTAGATTTTCATTTTAAAACTTGGAAATGGAGCCAGTGGTTAGCAACTTTAGGACTGATACAATTTTTAGTAATGATATTTTACAATGTTTATATCTACATAAATGGAATAAATTTTAGGGTTACGCTATTAATATTTGCAGTATTTTTATTAGCACTTTATGACTTCCTTTATGTAATAGGATTTTTTACTGATTACGAAGAAAAAACTTTAAGAATACAGTTATTGATACCATTTGCTGCAATAGCAATAGATTTATTATTTTTCTTAATGTTAAAGAGGGCAGTTAGAACTTTAACAGTAAATTACTTAAGTTTTCTCATTCTAGCAGCAAGTTATCTTGTATATGCAGGAACTATATATCTTTGCTATAAAAAAGTAGAATTTACTTATGAAGACCTTTCAGATATGGAATTATTTGAATTAGGAGTTATAGATGAAGATCCTAGGCTAGTAAAAGGTGGAAAATCTGTAGCAATGGATGCTGGCAGTGGAAAGAAAATGAACTATCTAAACAGTTAAATGGTGATAATATGAAAGATTTAATTAAATATTTTAGAAGTAAATTGCCAGAAATATATATAAAAACATTACCTATATACATTATTTCCATTTTATGCTTATCGCTTGGAATATTGTATTTTCCTAAAGGAGATTATTGGATAGTATGTATTGGATTAATGTTATTTATAGTTCTTATTCTAAATAAAGTATCTAAGTATATAACAGTAAAAATATTATATGATTCAAATATAATCGGATCTAACATGAGATTTAATGTAGATAATTATAGTATTATAAAATGTTTATTAGGATCAATTATATTAGTTCCACTAGGAGAAATATTATATCTAGCTTCTTACACTTTAATTATTCCTGGTATAATTATAGATACATTATTTAGAACATATTTTATACAGTCTATAATAAGTGGGAATTCTATTTTAGTTTTATTAATTAAAAAGAATGATTTTTCTGTTAAAGTTAGACTTACAGATTATTCTAAAGGAAATATAGTTACAATGATAATTAATAACATTTATAGAATATTAATAATCATATTATTTTATATGTTTACATTTAAAAGCTATCAAGAATTATTCAGTATAGGATTATATAATACATTTATTACATTAGTAACTTCATTTATAGCAGTTACCATTATCAAAATAATATTGCAACCTTATATAAATTATAAAGATACTTTATGGGCAATGATGTGTGTAGACCCTGCATTAGGGGGAATAGAAGTGGATCCATATGGTACTATAGAAGATAGCAGTAGTCAAGAAATAGAATATTATAACCCTAGTGTCGACTACAGTAATGCAATTGGTGGTAATAATTATGGTAGTTATGATAATGGAAGTTATAATAATGAAAATTACGATAATGAAGTATATACTAATTATAATAACCAATATACTATTAATCCATATGATCAAGACCCTTACAACCCAATGATTAATAATGAAGATATAATTATGGGGCTAGATGGAAATATGTACACATACTATCCTGACTATGGGTATTATGAAAATGTAAATACAGGAGAAATTGTATATTACGATCCAGATATATTTGGAAATGGAGGTTAAAATTAAATGAATAAAATAAAAAAACCAATATTATTATTATCAATATTATGTTTAGGTACGAGTTTAGTAGCTTGTAAAAAGGATAAAGGTAATGAGGATCAAAAAACCGACAATACTAATACAGAAATTGCATCTGAGGAATCCAATGATTCAATATTAAGGCCTTCAGGAACTATAAAACCGAATGCATCCACAATATCATTATTTATAAAAACATATAATGATAATAAGAATAATGAAATGAAAAACCAATCTGAAAATACACAAAATATGGATAATAACTCTGAAACAGGCGGAACTGACAATACTAACCAAGAAGCAACAGACACAAATATGCCATCAAGTGGTAATACAACAAATGAAAATACAAATGGGGCAGTGGATACAAATACAACGCCAGATTCAAATACCGAAGAATCTAATAATACTAATGTAAATCCTGGTGGTGTAGTTCCAGAAACAACTGATCAAAGTTCTATAGACCTACCATATGGTGGAAATCCACAGGCTGTAAAGGAAAAAGCGGCAGCTGATGCAAAAGAAGAGGAAGGTAAGTTTGAATTAAGGTCACAAGAGAAATTAAAGGAGGGTAAAGATGAAGAGAAAAAATAAATTAAAAAAAATTATATCGGTTTCATTATTAATCTCAACAATAATACCCTCAGTTGTTTCGGCACAAGGTGTTACGGTAAGACCTACAGCAGAAAATGATTTTCACAGAAAGACATTCGAAGATCTAGGACAATATCCGCAATCTACAGCTAGATTACTCCCAGTTAACCAAAAAATTAATGTCTCTATCAGACTAAAAGGAAGTTCAATTAAAAAAGATATTACAAATAAATTGCAATTCCCAATTAGGATTTCAGAAGACTCTACATTAATGGCTATAACTGATTTCGCTAATATATACGGAGCTCCAGTTAGTTGGTATGCACAACCTAGAATAGTAGCAATTGGTGACGTTGATAAATTCTTATCGGGGTATGGAAAAGGGGGTACATATACTAAAATTATATATGTACCAATAAATAAAGATTGTATCCAAGTTGACACTGGTATAGTTGCAACTTCTGTTCCTGCTTTAATCGATCCAGTTACAAATAGGTCATATTTACCAATTAGAGTTTTAGGAGACTTATTAAACGTGGGTGTGAGCTGGGACAATAGTACAAAATCTGTGGTTTTAGATTTAGAGGAAGAACAATTTACGAAACTTAGATATAAATATGGAATTTGAAATAACACAATTACAAAAAGCCCTAGTACAAAATTGACAAACTTCAACTTTAATGTATATGAAGATAAAAAGATTGGAGTGATTTTATGATACTTAATAATGAAAAGGAAAAATTATTTATTACCTTTCAACCTGCATCAATATGTAAAAATATTAACACATCATTATTGAGCGAGAATAAATTCTTATCTGAATATGAGCAATTTCTAGGGTATAATCCTATATTCTGTAATCTAATACAGGATAACCCTATTGAATATATAATTTCCGATGTATTACTCAGTTTTCCAAGAAATCCGGGAGTAGCAATAGTCTTTAAGAAGAATATGGACGAAGTAGATGTAATACCAAGATTAGACGTGTTTAGATATGACAATTTATTGGACAATGATGATAATTCTAGTACAACTTTATCTTGGTCTACAGATACAAAAAATATACTTAGGAAAAATTATAAAGGTGATGCACTAAATGATTATTTAGTTTCACATATAAATCCTAATGAAATATTAGGTATATACGTTGTAAGTAAGGATGTAAATGCTATAAATTATGATAGTTTATATAGGTATGAACATTTAGATTACATACAATGGGTAATTGAGTGCCTTACACAGGTTATATATGGCTTTGACAACATTATTGATATTAATAAAGTACCATTAATAGATACTGAAAGTGTAGATTTTATGAATGTAATTCAAACTATATATAATCAACTAATTTACAAGCCCAATAATATAAATGATGCTGATTTTATGAAATTTGAAAATATATTAGAATTGTGGTTATATGATAATGTAAATTTGAAATCTTCTTCTTACCAACAATCTTTGCAATCTATGTATAATAATATAGACAGCAATATTTCAAATAATGAATTAAAAATTAGTTACAAGGAAAATAAAACCGGAATTCTAAATGAATTAGGATTTCATGGAAGTGATATAGCACCATTTATGGGAATGGAAATGTGTACTTTGGCAGTAGGTTACAAATATTAAATTTGATGACATATAAATTATATAAATACATATATTTTATATGTCATTTTTATTTTTATTATAAAGTGCCGAAAGAATAATTTAAAATTTGTATATTATAAAATTTAAAAATATAGACAGAGAAAAGGTGGTAGTTAAAAATGAATAAAATTAAAATACTACAAAAAGACATCTCAGAATTTAGCTTTAAAAAATACTATAAACTAAATATTTATAATTTACTTGACGAGTTTAATGGAGATTATAATGTGGTGATTATAAAAGATGACGATAATAAGTTAGATGAATATAATATCCTACGTAATGAGAGTAAACAGTATAGAATAATATCTGATTTTTATACAAAAAGTACAAAATTAATTGATGTAGATAGTTTGCATGATAAATATATGTTTATTAGTAATTCTTTAATTGTAAATAAAGAATATTCAGTTATGATATCAGACTATGAGGCTGAGCAATTGGAGTTAATTAAACTTCCTAAAGCGGGTCTAACCCTTTTACTGGAGCCAGGAGATAGGGTTATTATAGATGGGAATAATATAAAGACTTTAAAACATTTAAATTTAAAATATTATCAGTCGAAAGATGGGTATTATCAAGTAATTGATATATTGAAGAGTATAGAAGATAATAGAATGAGTAAAGAGTATTTAAATAATTTTTTAGGTGAAGTGTAATGAAAAAATTCTTTTTAGGCATATTGATAGTAATAATATTAGGAACTTCCATTTTTATAGGAGAACGTTATGAGGCTCGAAGAAGTAGATTTCCAGAAGAAAAGGTAATCATAAAAGAATATAGGGCAAAGAAAAACGATAATGGAGAAATAAAATTATACAAAAATAATGATGACAGATGGGTATCATATAATAAACGAGTATATAAGGTAAATAAAGATAATAAATTTACAGAAAAACAATTGATGGATTATGACCAGTATAGTAAACCAATTATAGAAAGAGTAGATGGTAAAGAACAGTCAGAAGTTTTAAATAGAAAAGTAAATAATAAAAATGTGTTTAAAATAGTAACTAATTATCATAAACCACTTAGCCCAATTTCAGATTTAGATATATTTAAGAGTATAGTTAAGTATATTTCAGAATTAAACTTAAATTATAGCCAAAAAAATCCAAATAATCAAATAAATAATATTGAAAAAGGATACACAGCTTGCCTAGGAATAACTTGGCTCCAAAAACAATTATTGGATAAGTCTGAAATAGAATATAAGATAGTATCTTTTAGACCATATGATTTTAAAACTGATAAAATAGACTATTCTAATGATGGGCATATAATGTTATATGTCAAATTAGATGGAAAGTGGTATAAATCAGATATGAGTGATTTAATAACAGGAAAATCTGATGATAAGATACCATATTATGGATTTGTAGAAGAGGTACTTGAGAATGAAGTAGATTTTAAAGATAATTATTATGGGCTAACATTCAATTATATAAAAAATAATAATTATAAAGACGTAATTCAAATAATATCACCAACTATGAAAAATGGAAAATCAATATATGATAATGGATTTGTTATAAAACAAAGAACAGAAACATTTGAAGAATATTTAGATAAAGTAAAGAATTAAATGTAATTCAAATAATAGGAGAAAAAGATATGAAACAAGAAAGAAATGTAAATATAGACTATATAAAAACATTAGGTATTATAGCTACAATACTTATCCACATAAACTGTTTGGCATCTAGTTCAGATATAACATCAAACACCTGGAAGATATTTGTGGCAATAGGGTCAATGTTAAGATACTGTGTCCCAATATTTTGTATGAGCACTGGATATTTAATGTATGACAGAGATAAAATGGATATGAGATATGTTTTTAAAAAATATATATTGAAATTTTTCATAATATTAATATGTGTTGAGGTAGTATATAGATTTACTGACTACCTATACGCAACATATTATTATAATAAACCATTTGATTTAGTTTGGAATATAAAAAATGTATTACTTGGTAATACAAGAACTCATTTATATTACCTATGGATAACGATATTAATATACACATTATACCCGATTTTAAAACTAATTATGGATAAAGAAGAGGGAGAATTAGAATATTTAATAGGAGCTTGGTTAGTATTAAGTGTAATACCAGTATTTATCTATGGACTAACAGATAAAACTTTAATAATACCTAGAAAACAATTTATATTTGGAAGTTATTATAATTTTCCAATGTTTGTTTTATTGGGGGCTTATTTAAATAAATACCAAGATAAATTTAAAGGAATGGTATTTTTTCCAAATATATTAATAATATTTTCAGCCTTTGTATTAGTAATATACACTTATTTAAGGTCAGAATGGGCAGGTTCTGGAGACTATTACTATTGGGATAGTGTAAACTTGATGACATTTGGATTAAGTGTAGGTGTTTTTGTAAAAGGATTAAATATTAAGATTGAAAATAGATTAATAAAGAGTTTTGTAACTATAGTATCTAAAAATACATTAATAATATATTTATTTCATATAATATTTACAGATATATGTTTAAAGTTTGGATATAGTTTTAATTATATGAATGGATATTATAAAATAATATCTTATATAGGTGAATTTGTATTTGTATTTATATCATCGTTAGTCATTGGTATTATATACCATAGTATAAAGAAGAAGATAGTTAATAGTGAAAAAGTTAAATAATAGGAGGAATACAAAATGAATAAAAAACAAGAAATAATAGAATTATTAATTAAGTATGTAGTGGATAAACTTCCAAAAGAGTATGAATACATGTATTTAGGATTATATGGCTCTCAAAATTATAATTTAGATCATAAACATTCTGATTATGATTTTGTGGCTGTAGTAATGCCAACATTGGAAGACCTAATTCAGAATAAAATGACATCTAGAGAATTTGAAATAGAAGGAATGGGACATATACTTATTAAAGATATTAGATTAGTATTTAAAGAACTTGCCAAAGGCAATTTAACTTATTATGAGATATTTTGCACAGAATTCTACCAAACTACTATAAAATACAGACAAACTATGGAAAATATCCGATCATTAATAGAGCCATTAGCAAAATTAAATGAAAATAATATATTTAGAACTGCTAAAGGTATGATGAAGAGTAAATGTGCTACTAGAGATAAAAAAACTGAGAAAAATCGAGGAGAAATAGAGACATATGGCTACTGTGCTAAGAATGTGGTATCTGTAATGAGACTATCTGACTTTATACAATCCTATTTCAGAGACAATGAATCTTTCAAAAAATCATTAAAAGTAAATGATGCACTTGAAGAAAATGCAAAATATATATTAAACCATGAAGTTTCTAAAGAAACCATAGAATCCAATATTGAATGGTCTATTTCTGAGATTAAAGACATTGAAATAGAAAGAAACACAAAGAAATATAACAATCAGTACAATATACCTAAACTAATGCTAGACTCAATATTAAGACAACTAATAGAAGAGACACTAAGGGAGGAATTAAATATAAAATGACATTAAAAATAGCAATAATGGGAAAAAGTGGTGCAGGAAAAGACACTGTAGCAGATTATTTAATAGAAAAATATGGATTTACCAAGATAAGATTTGGAACTGCCTTATATGAGGTATGTGAAAAATATTTTGATATGAAAGGTAAGGATAGAAAATTATTACAAGACGTTGCTTTAGCAATGAGAAGTGTTAAACCAACAGTATTTGTAGATATGGCAGAAAAGGAAATATTAGGTACAGATACGAATATAGTAGTTTCAGACCTTAGACAACCTAATGAATATGAAATGTTAAAAAGAAATGGGTTTGAATTTTTATTTGTAGAGGCAGATCTAGGAAAAAGAATAGACAGGCTAGAAAAGAGAGATAATATAAAAATAGATGAAAATTATGTAGATAGAATAGAAAACAATCCAGTTGAGACTGCTTGCGAAGAAATCGTTAGAAATTCGGAAGGAATAATTAAGATATGTAATAATGGAACTTTAGAAGATCTTTACAGACAAATAAATCTAATAATAGAAAGGATTTGACGTATTATGACATTAAAAGAGTTGTTTATAAAGAGAAATGGTCGAATGAACGATTTTAGACTAAATTATTATGCAACAGTTTTGGTAGTTTCTGGATATTTGGCCGTTGCAAGGTCATATATAATATTACCTGTAGTTTTATTAGCATATCTAAACCTTAAAAACTATTCTAAGGTATTGGCAGAGCATCAACTGGCTCCTGAATATCTTAGAATATACCTTATTGACAAATATGGTAATAGGACTGATGAAACTGAAAATATTAGTTCAGAAAAAATAGATGAAATAGATGCATATGTAACAGAAAAAGGAGTTATGGCAAGTAAAAAATGGTCAATATTGATGGATTTAGAACTAATAATAGTTGTATTAGTTCTTCTTTATCGAGTAGGAATTGCAGCTTAGGGGGGTGCATTACGAATGGACAATAAATATCAAAATAATAATTGTGATGAAACAAATAAATTGTACAATGGAATGCCAGATCAAGTCAAAAAAGATATAGAACGACTTACTTTAAGAGTGAGTAAATTTGACAACCTTATTAAGGTGTGTGTATTTTTAAATCTATTCACCATTTCAATAAACTCCTACCCACTATTAAAAAAATTACAAGAAACCTTAATGAATAAAGATTTTACAATACTTTCTTTAATGATTTTAAGTATCTTTAGTATAATTAGCTTACTAATTCCAGTAATAGAAGAGTTTGAATATAGAAAATTGGTAAAAGATTTTAAACTTGATGATGAGTCTGAAGAATATCAAAAGGAATTTGAAAATAAAATAGAAAAATTTTACAATAAATATGAACCTTGGTATAAGATGCAAAAAATAACTTCTCATATTATAAAAGGATTAGCAATAGGCTTTCTAATTTATTTTTGTGTGACATTAGGCCCAAAATTTAACATATAGGTAATTTTATGAAAAATAATAATGAATTTAAGAGTGTAAATGAATTAGAATCATTAGATGATTTAGGGTTAGAATATAATGAAACATTTTCCGTAGAAGGAGGTTTAAATATGATTGAGAATGAATTTAAATACTTATTTGATAACCATAATAAATGGTTAAATGGGGTAGGTGGGCAAAAACTGTCAGTTAATTTGCTTAATATGTCAAATATGGAATTAGAAAATGAAAATTTAGCCAAAGCTAACTTCGAGAATTGTGATTTTTCCTACACAATTTTCAATAATATAAATTTTTCAGAATCTACATTTAGAAAATGTAATTTTAAAGGAGCTGCATTTATTCATTGTAAATTGAATGAATCTAGGTTCATAGAATGTAATCTCAATAAAAGCAGATTTACGTGTAATACTGGCACAAGACTAGAAATAAAATCTTCAAAAATGATCCAATCTATGTTTGTATTTAATCATTTTGAATCTATATCTATAGAAAGTTGTGAACTTCATATAGTAAATTTTCTAAGTAATTTTATGAGAAAATCATTTTTATATGATTCTGAAATGCATAATACTAAAATATCAGATTCTGACCTTATAGAATCCAATATAAATACTTGTGAATTTGTAAATTGTGAGTTTTATGGGGTAAATTTAGATTACTCAACTATTAAAAATAATATTATGATGGAAAATAAGTTTCTACTTACTAGTTTAAATAATATAAATGAATTAGAGGTATATTCAATTCAAGTTCCAATAAAAGATGAATCACCTACGATATACAATATACCAGAGTGGGAACTTTGGATATTTAAAAATGTATGTGGACAAGTGATAGATTTATATAAACATTTGGAAAGTTCATATTATACAGATGGGGATAAAGAAAAGCTTGAAAATGCTATATATACAATTAATAATCTAAAAAATAGTGGAAATCAAAAGAAAGAAACGAATAAAGAGTTAAGTTGGGAATAGGTGAATATAGTATGTTCAAGGCAGTTACGCAAAAAATTAGCAACTTTTTTCGCGGTGATTCTATTGAGTTATTAATTAAAAATACAATATTACTGGGTTTAGTGGCAATATTAGTATTAATATCGTCATTAATAATTGGTGCTCAGCTTTCTGATAATATATTTTTAAAGATATATGTTATTTTAGAATTTACATACATTATAATATTTATATTCATATTTGAGAAATATGGAATATAAATTAGAATAGGGCGGTAGAAAATTATGAAAAATATTTTAAAAAAATTTTACTATTTTGCTATTGGAGGAGTAGGATGGAGAAGAACTGCTAAATCAGCAATTATTGTGATAAGTTTATGTGATTTAATATTAACTTATTTAGTCATTAATTCAAATGATTTACATGAAAAATTAGTTTTAATATGGCTTGTACTAATACCAACTATGATGTTTTATAGAGTGCTAAAATTTTTTGCAGATAATTAATAGGAGAGGTAAAATGGAAGGATTAAATAAGAGAATAACTTTATATAATAGTGATTTAAGAAAAGAAGATATATATCTATTAGATAAAATAATGGTAATATTATCAAAGATGGAAAATAACAACTATATAGCTGAATTAAGGGAATATAGTTTAAATAATTTTATAGAATATGCTAAAGAAGAGATTATAGACTTGGGTAGTAGACCTGAAAATATATTTAATTATATAATAGGAAACAATTTTGAGATATTTATAGAAGATAATAATTTTAAAATCGATGAATATCACAATGGGCTAGAAAGACACCTAGTATTAAAGCGAAGAGACGATGAATTTGGGCTTCATAGAGACGAACATAATATAATTTGCCAATTTACTCCACCAGTAATAACTTTTAAAGGTACTAAAATAATAACTTCTAAACCAGAATTTGAATTTGATGGAAAAATTGGGAAGGAGTTTTTGAAGATATGTAAAAAATGTTTAAAATGTAGGGAATTGTGGTGATGTTAATTGATGGATAATAATAAATTAGTTAAAAATGAAAATTTATCAAATATTTGTGTAAAAGAAGACATAGACTTATCAAACCCGAGCTCTATAATAAATTATGGCGTATCTACTCAAAATCAATTATTAGAATTTTCTGATAAGGCATTAAAAACTATGAGTGAACAAGAATATACCGGTGACATAGGAAATCTTACAGATGAGCTATTAGAGTCGATAAAAATGGACAAAGAGGAGCAAAAAAGTTCATTACTAAAATGGTTTTCAAAGCCTAAAGAGAATACCGACAATAAAACCTATAATTATCTAGTTAATACTTCCAATAAATTAGATTTAATAGTAACAAAATTTGACCAATATCAATATAAACTAATTAGAGATATGAATATTCTTCAAACATTATATGAAAAAAATATGGAATATTACAATAATTTAGTAGAATATATAAAAGTTGGTCAGGAAAAAATATCAGAAATTGAAGAGTTGGAATTAAATAAACTAACTTCAGGTAGTATGGAATATAGCAACTTGGAAAATGAATTAGAAAGATTTAAATCAAGGCTATTAGATCTAGAACTTTCAAAAAATGTATCTTTCCAGTTAGCTCCACAAATAAAATTGTTACAGAATTCCAATGAGAAGCTAATAAATAAGATACAAAATACCATTGTTAGTACAATTCCTTTATGGAAAACCCATATGGTAATTGCATTAAGTATAGAAAATAATTTAGAGATAAATAAATTATTAAAAGGGCTAGATAAATCAACAGTAAGCCTTAGTGAAGACAATTATAATTATATAGAAAATATAAAAAAGAGTGGAAAAGATCCTGTAATAGCAGTAAATAAAGAATTTGAAGACTCAATAAATGAAATTAAGAATATAATAAATTAAGAAAGGATATAGATAATGAGAAACAGAATTAAATTTATTTTATTTTCTTTAATTTTTGCTAGTATATTCACTAGTTGTGTTTTTGCATCTAGTGATAAGAATAAAGTTGAAGATAAAGAACAAGTTAAAATAGAAAAAGATATTAAAAAAGAAGAAAAAACTGAAATTAACAAGGAAAAGGAAGAAAAAAATACAGAAGACAAGAAAACATCAGATAGTCAAAAACAACAAAATAAAGCAAAGAAAGAGGTGGTCGAAGAAAAGCCAGAAGACCTAGTGTATAATATTGTTGTGGCGAAAAATGGATCAATAACTACTGACCATATTTCTGAAGCCACATACAATGGTATAATGGAAATTTTAGATGAAGAAAATAAAAAGGGTACAACATACAAGACAATAGACCAAGATAATACAATAATATTGCATGAAAGTTACGGATATAAATTAACCAAAGACGTAGAAAATAAAATATTAAATAAATATTCTTCTAAGCTTCCCAATATAGAAATAATGGTTAAAAATAATAAAGTAAATAAAGAAGAAAGGGCTCAAAGAAATAAAAAATTATTATTTCTAGGAGTAGTTTTATGGCTATCTCTAAATAGAGTTCCAACTACTAATGAAGTTATTAGAAAGGAAAGAGATTGATGAAAAAGACAATAAAATATACTATAACAACTTTAATATTAACTTTATGTATCCTTACAACTGGAGTATTTGCTGAAAAAGCTGACAAAACTAAAGTGGATGCTGTTACAAGTGCACAAAATTCGCCAAGTCACAATAAAAAAATAGATAGTGGTGACAGTAGCCAACAAAATCCACAAGAATTAGAAACACAAAAGTATCCAATATATATAAATTATAATAATTCAACATCCGTAGACCTTTTAAATGAAAATCAACTAGATAAATTATATAAACATTTTGCAGATAATGTAAAAACCACTTATCCTACGATGGACGACAGGGATGTTTTAATATTTGATCAAAATAATATATACAAAATGACCAAAGATTTAAAATCTGAATTAGAAAAAATGGACAATGGTAAAGAAATAATACCTAATGGCATTGCATTGTTAAATACTAAACCTATCGAGACAGATTATACTACAACATTGTACTGTTTAATTATATTAATAGCATTTGCATATTTTAGATTTGCAATAGGGGTACATTTAGATTCTAAAAAATCTAAAAAGCTGGAAGTTCATAAATAAAATTATTATACAAAAGATAGAGTAATAATAAAAACTATTACTCTATCTTTTTATTATTATTAAGAAGGTGATTAAATGAAGAACATATTTAAAATCCTATTTATAATTATTGGACTTATATTAATGTTAACTATGTGTAAATCTATGAAATTTAATGAAAGTGATTATGAGGAGTTGGCAAAATATTCTTCTAATACTAGAAGAAAAGTAGATAAATTTGCAGAATTAGGTGATCCTGAGAAACATGATAAAGATAGAAGTATATTAAGATTTACACCTATTGTATTTTTAGGATGTGGAGTATATTTTGTAGGGCAGTCTTTAATTAGAAAATGGACTGGTCATGATGAATCTGAATATTACAGATCATTTTGGAAAGAAGAGCCATTTGGCGGTTTTCACCCAGAAATTACTGATGGATTAGGTAGAACTGCCGGTAGTGATAGAGACGATGGTCGTGGAATGTTGGGTTACAAAACCTACGGCAAGGAGGCGAAAGAAAAACAACAGCAAATAGAATATGAACAACAAAATCAACAACAAAATCAACAAACTAATAATCAAGAGAGCAATGAAAATGGCTGAAATGGAACAGATACGAGTAATTAATAAATCACAGTAAAAATGTAATATAAATTGTAGAAATATTTTATGGTATTTTTACAATTTATATTTTTATTATATGTGATTATAAATAAAAGAAGGTGAATTTGTGAAAAATGAAGATGAATTGACATTAGAAGATATATTGAAGGATAGCCGTACCATATATGTATTTGATATAGATGGAACTTTATCTAGATTTGCGTATGGAAAACGAAATCATAGTATATGTAGAACAGAAGATTGGGTTAGGTACTCACATTATTCAAACCTATATCAGCATGTACCTCCAATTCGATCAATGCAGAGATTTATTGGTATGTTAGACAAAGAAAAGGTATTTATAAATAGTAAAGCTGAAAATTATAAAGAAACCTTAGAAAAGATTGAATTTTGTATTAAACATTATAATATACCTATAAAAAATATGTTTTTTGCACTAGAAAGCAATGAAGAAAAATTAGAGATACTCAATAAAATAAAAGAAAGAACAGGTGTAGATGAAAAATATATAGTTTTGGTAGACGATAATGTTACAGTATTAGATTATGTTTTTGAAAATAGTGAATATACGACAGTTCACATCAGCTATTTTTTAGATTAAAGGAGAAAAGTTATGAAAAGAGAAATTAATGAAGCATTATTAAATGAATTAAAGGAAAAATGTAACAAAGCTGGATATAACTACACAATTGACGACGAATCAGTAATACTGTTCAAGGGAAATAGAGCAATTAGTATATCAGAAGTGATAGAATTAGACTTAGACCCTTCAAATTTAAATTTAGAGGAATGTAAACCACTTCCTGCAATTAAAAAAGATAGAGAATTCACAAAAGAAGAAACGGAAATGTTAGAATTAGCTACCGAGATCTTTGATGATTATATAAATATGGATAAAGCACCAATTAAAAGAACTATGAAAGAAAATAATTCTAAAGAAGAAAATTTTAGAAAGAAAATAGACTTTTTCCTAGAACCAGTAGTAGAAGAGTCGTATATAGATGAGTTTTATAATTATGATGATACTAATATGATTATTAGGGAATTAACTTTAAATATATTAAAAAATTTAAGTTTAATTAATACTTCTGATGATGCTAGAATAGATATAGAAGAATATAAAATCCCTAAATCAAATTTAAGAACATTGGTATCCATTATATTATATGAATTAGATATTAATGTAGGAGATTTTATTGATGATTTAGATGAATATCATGATAATAGTGGAAAATATTATAATAGAAAATATACTCCAAAATTATTTGTTAATCAAATGGATTCAATTCTACTAGATATCTTAGCGAACAACAAACCTGAATACTTCGATACATTAGAAGAAAAAATCAAGGATTTGTGTTTAGTATTACTCAATACAATAACTACTACAGTAACTCCAGACTTAGAATATACAATTTTAAATGATTATGCCAATATTTGCATATATAATAATCCTTGGGGTCAATATGATAGAGAAAATATTGCATCATATATATTAGATGGAGAGTATGTAGAAGAATTATTTGATTTACCTATTGAAGAGCAAATTCAATTTTTAACATTAGTTACTAATAATGAACTTGACAGTAGTGCTTTTGGAGGTGTTTCAGTTGAATGTGAAGATATAATTGATAATTATAGAGAATATTTATCACCAACATTAGGAATAACAATAGATATAGATGATTTAAGTGTAGATTTAAACAAAGAACAAGTAATATACAAAAATGGAAATAGGAAAATCTTAGTATTAGACCAATTATATAAGCATTACCTATCAAACTATGACGAGGAATTTGGAACACCAGTTGGTATTTACGAATTTTTACGAAATGAGTTACTAGATAAGGAATATTTAGAATCAATAAACGGAATAACTATTTAATTTAAAGACAGATATAGGGTTAGACATAAATCTAACCCTATATAAAAATAGGAGGGTTAATTATGTATGAACTACGTATTTTTTTTAATGATGATGGTAGACCATTTATATATAATGGCCTAAATAAGTATGAAGTAGCTAGATTTAAGGAAAAACTCACATATGGTGGTCGATTTGTAGATTTTCAACATGAAGGCAAACTATATGTAATCAACAAAGATAACATTACTTGTATAAAAATTGAAAAAATTGAATCTGAAGAAGATGAAGGATAATAAACTAAAAAGTGGATACTCAAGAATAATATAAATTAGAAAGTGGTGTAATATGAGTAAATTAAATAAAAAACAAATAGATGATCTTTTTAAGGTTGTAGATACAGAATATAGAGATATTATAATTGGAATGGAGTTTAAAAAGAGAAAAATTATAGAATTATGGTCAGAAGCCTTAATAGATTTGGCATACCAAGTTCATTTAGAGTATATAGCAGAATTAGCTCCAGTAGTCAGAATAACTTTAGCATATCTTCGAAGAACATTCTCTGAATATGACATAAGAAAGAAGTTAGAAGAACATAAAGATTGGGGAATGGGGTCATTTCAAGCTGTATCTAAAGGAATAAATGATTTAGTATCAGATGATAATGATGCTCTTTTATATACTACTTTTCAACTTATAAATAAATTAACTACAGAAGATGCTGCATCATTAGTTCTTTATGATTTTATAGGAAATATTGATGAAATGACTGTAATAGGTGACTATGTTAAATTAAAAACTATGACTAAAGATTATGATCTTGCCAGATCATATAAACAAGTTTATGATTATATTAATGGATATGCTGAAGTAAGAGAACAGTTTAATAAATTAAGTTTAGATGAAAAAGTACAAACTATCGATATAATTGCAAATGCTTGGAATGGGCACGATTACGAGGACGAAATATCAGATCTATTTTATAAATTAAGACCATTATTTATACCAAAATTAGGAATAAAATTGGAAACTGGATTATTAAAAACTGATAATGATGGATATTACAGATATTTAGAAACAAAGACTGATATAGTGGATATAACAAAGCCACTTTACAAGAGATATGTATTAGATAGAATAGACCAAACACGAGATTTTGTTGAATTAGATGATTTTATAGAAAATAATTTAAAAGATATCAATTATTTCTCAAGAATAAAATGGGGAGAGGTATAATGATTATACCAAATTCAGGAAAAATAACTATAAATATTTCAACAGAACCTCAAATAGAATATTGTATTAATCATATAGATGCCAATACTATAATTATCAAAAAACCTAGCAGCAATAGTGGAAAAGAAGAAGTAATTTATATCTAAGGAGAATATTATGCAAAAATTTGTTAAATTAACTGAAAGAGAAACTAATAGTTCTGTATACGTAGATAAAGAAGATATTACAATTATAATGCCATTAACTGAGATAACAATGCACTCAGAAGATTATAATTTTAAAGAAAATAAAAAATTTTATGATAATAAAGTTATATTTTCAGGAATTAATACTAAACATGGTTTAATACATGTAAAAGAAGTCCCCGATAGAGTAATAGAAATATTAAATAGCGGAGATTTTAAATAAAATTATGAATATAAATTTGAAAAATTACAAGAATCTTTAAATTATTTAGATTAAGATGATTGGACTCAAGTCTATTATACAATTGGAAAAAATATGGAAATGTTTGTGGCTCCAGAAGGAACATTATATTTTAATCAGGTAGATATTCCATTTGATGAAGATTGCGAAGTCCTAGCGGTAGTAGATATGGATATGGAAAGTTGGGGAAAGATATTTAAGAGAGTGGGAACTATATGATTTTGATACAGAATTCCCTACAAAGAATATAACACTTCAAGCTATAAAAGGATTTGTTATAAATGTCATAAAACCAGAAATATTTAGAAGTATGACTAGATAAGTAATATTAATTTGGAGGTACAATATGAAATCAATACAAATGATAAAAGGAGTAATAAATAATAATTCTCTAAAGCCATTATTAACTAATACATTTGGAGAAGTGGACAATTATAAAATAAATTATACATTAAGTGAAAATGGAGAAATAAAATATATTAATTTAGAGGTGCATGTATCAGATGATATTTCAAATAATATTAATATGGTTAAACTATCTAACAACTTAATTTTAATATATAGACATTGCCTAAGTACAAATTTGATGGATTTTGAAGGACCTTTTAAGATGAAAATTACCTGCGATTGTGAATATAATGATAATTATGTTGAACTAGAAAGTCTCTCAGGATCATATGACGATGATGATTGGTGTGACTTTGATGAGTCAGAGTATCTCGGTACAGTCACAATAACATCTGGATATCAAACGTTCTCGATTGATATGAGTAGATATTACGGAGAGTTTACATTAGAAATTGATGTTTTAGAATCTGATCCACCAATACAAACTAATTTTAATGTAGATGTAAATTTAGAATATAATTCTGAAGATGAAGTGAGCATGACAGTTGAATATAATAAAAAAAGAGTTAGTTTATTGGATAAAGATACAAAACTACAATTATCTAATTTAATAAAAGAATTAAATAAAGTTATAGATGCAGACTTAGAAGAGGTAAAGATAGATGCTGAGGAAAAATCTTATGCAAATTTAATGACAGATTTAAAAAAGCTTACCAATAAGAATTTTACAGATAAATTATTTGAAGATATGAATAAGGATGCAATTGTTACTGATTTTGATATTACAGTATATATTGGGGAAGATAGGGACTGTAGAGTTAGATATTTTACAGAAGGTTATAGATTTAATTGGAACTGTCTTAATTGGGGCAGTATTCCTAGTGATGAGATAAATATTGATGTAGAATCCCAAATGCTCGATAGAGTAGACAGAAACTTTTGGAGTAAGTCATTTAAGAATGAGATAGCCTACCATAGTAATGATATAGTATGTGGAAAGGTTAACGATTATGTTGAAATGTTGAGAGGTAAATTTTCTGAGGTATTAAAATCTCCAGAAAATAAAAATAATTTAGAGGATTTCTCATTTTCATTAACATTAAATAAAGGATCTATTCATAAAATGAAAGAAGTGGACCAATATGTTTATGGTATTGGATTTTCTGGTGAAGTTATATTTGTTAGTAGAGATAAGAATTTTTATGATTTAGATAAATTAAAGAATTTACTAAACGAAATAATTACTGATTTATATATTTGAGGTAAATAATGGATATTGATAATCAACTTTTTGATGAAGTATATAAAGAGATAGAGGATATATTAAATGACAGAGAATATGAGTACAATCCAAAATTGGAGATAAATATAATTAATGGAACACATATAGAAGGAAATATTAATGAAATAAAAAGACATTTATGCAGGTGGTATTTGGTTAAAGTAATATCATTTGCAATTAAAGATGGGTTAAATCAGTTAAATTCATTTTCTCCTGAGCTTTCTTCGGTTCCTGGGACAGTTTTAAGATTACTTTTATGTTATTTAAGAAAAGAGTCTGAAGAATACTTGAATTTGATAATAGAAACTGTAAAAAATCCTGGAAATCTTTCTTATGAAAGTCCAATGTCTATATTAATGGATATACAAAAGTCTATATACATTGGAGAATTGGCTAATGTTCCTACTATGGTAGCAAAATTATTAATAATAGCTGGATATAATAAGAATCCTGATCTTTATACAGACATTGAAAGAGAGGTATTACAAGATTATATTATAATTCAATTATCTGTAAATTATGGAATGACTAGGCAGGGTCTTATGGATAATTGCTTTCCTAACTTAGATATATTTAAAAATATGAAATTTCAGGATAAGTTAGATAATATATCCATATACTCTGACAGATTTAGTTGGAACGAATTTTAGTTGGTGGTAAAAATGATATTAAGTAAAAATGATATCGATTTATTTTATCAGTCTTTAGAGAATAGATATAAAGGGCATCTGTACTATTTGCAAGATAAAGATAAGTTCTATTCTATTGTTATTACGGGGATAGATAAGATAAATTTAGATGATTTTAGATTAACATATAATGAAATAGCTGATGTTCTTTTCAAAAGTAACAGTTATATTATAAAAAATAGGTTTGATGACTTAATTAGTACCAATATAATGGTATTAGATGCAATGGAGGTATATAAATAATGGAAGGATCACATGGTTTCATATTTAGAATACAGGATAAAAATAAAAATACAGCATTGTTTTTAGTTCCTGATAGAATAGAATCTTCTAATTTAAAAAAATTATTGAAAAAGAATGAAAATAAGATAAAATCTGGAATAAAATGCACAGACCAGTTCATAAAAGAAGATATGCTATTATTACTTCAAACTGTTGAGGTAAAGAAGGAAGATATGAATGTATTTAAAGAAGTCATTTCAGAACTTTATAATCAACTCTTAGTAATGGGTTATAAAGATACTTTAGATCAAATAATAGAGTTTTTTGATACATTAAGAGTAGTAGGTGATGTTGAAGATGACGATTGATAAAAATCAATGGATAGATAGGAAGTCAGAAGATATAATTGAGTTCTTTAATGATTTTTTATTGACTAGAAATGTAAAAATACCAAATAAAGATAGAGAAAAAGACGAAATGTCAATTGGAACTGAAATATTTTCTAGTATTTATGGTTTAGATTATGAATATTTAAAAATGAAATTAGTTGATATACTAGAAAAAGAAGAATATTAATATACACATATAGGTTTAGGATATTTATATAAACTAAACCTATATATTTTTCATTTAAATGAATATTTGTATTAAATAATTAATAAATATATCAATAAAATATAATTAATATAATTGAATATAAATAAGAGGAGAGTGTTAATATGACTAATTTAACAAAATATCTAAAATCTATTGGATAATGTGTAATATAAAAGCTTGTAAATACAGAATAACATAAAATATTAAATATAAGAGGTGTAATAATGGTAAAATTAATACAAGAAGTATTAGATAGTATATTAGACCAACATATGGATTGGTTAAATAATAGACCTGGTGGGGTAAGAGCCAAGTTGAATGATATTGATTTAAGTGGATTGATTATAGAAAACAAAAGTCTAAAATTCGCCGAACTTAGAGGGACAACATTTGATAAAACAACATTGATGAATGTAAATTTTACAAATGCTGACTTATGTGAAAGTAGATTTGTCGGAGCTGAAATTACAGGATGTAGATTTGAATATACTAATTTATCAAGAACTAATTTTAGTAAATCAAAAATACAAGATACAAACTTTAGAAATACTAATATAATGGGTTCTAAATTTAAAGAATCAGAAATTAAAATGGTAACCTTTGGTTTCTGTGATTTATTGGGTACAACAATGAGCAATTCTAAAATTCAAAGTTCTAATTTTGAGAATTCTAATTGTAGACAAGTCGACTTTTCAGGAGCTAATATTACTAATTCTGCACTTATTAAATGTGAATTGTCTTTTTCAACTATGGTAGATACTAAAATAGAACAAACAAAACTCTATGATTTGCACACTAATGGTATTGAAGGTCAAGATATAATTAATGTAATGGTAAATTTAGGTAAGAAACAAATAAATCTTACTTACTGGAAAGATTTAGAAATATGGACTCAAGGATACTTGCAAGGAAATCTAAACGACCTTAGAATGTTTTTAGAATTAGTTTGCAGTAAGGAAGAGCATATAACTCCTGTGTATAATGAAGTATTAGAACTTATATTAAATTTATCAAGTAATTATAACTCATCTAATGGAGAAAGAATAATATTAAATAATATATTAAATAATTTAGATAATAGAGTTGACAATAAGGGCTCAAATAATACATTAAATTGGGATATATAGTTAGCTAATTAAAGGAGATAAGTAATGGAATTTAATGCAAATAACAATCAAAATGTAAATAACCAAGTTAATAATGGTATAAAAATGGGAACTAACTCAGAACTTGGCAAAATAGCTACTGCATTAACTTCAGGTGAAAATGTTAGTGTAGTTAGAATAAGAGAACTGGAACCTGGAGAACTATTTTCTGGATTAGTTTATGTTAGAAAAAGTAATTATAGAAGAAATAAAAGTAATTCTGAATTATTCGACTTATATTTTCAATGTATAGATGGAGATGGAGTTACATTCAGATGCGCTATGTTTTCAACTGATAAAAAGATGACTATTAGAAATGAAGTTATGTATATTTCTAAAGGAATGGCAGTTGAACAAATAAAAACTGGAATAGTATATTATAATATTGATAATATCTCTAGATATACAAATTATACAGTACCTATATCAACTTTCTTAAAGGAAATTACAAATATAGAACATTATTATCAAAATGTATTACAAATTATTGAAGATAATTTAAAACCTGATCAAAATCTATATGGTTTATATCAAAATATTCAAAATAAATATGATTATCTTAACTTATTAAAAACAATACCATATTCAGACACATTAGGTACTAGATTAGGAACAACTTTAAAGATAATTAATGATATGTGTCAAGTATATTATACATTAGTAGTTCCAAAGACAGAAAAACAATTAGAAGAATATAGATTATTTATAGTTTGTACATTAATGGCATTTGTACAAAAGGCTTTATTAATGTATAACGATATAAATTTAAGTAAAGAAGTAAATTCAAACTTTGTGTCTGAATTATTACTACCTATTAGTGATGATTTATTAGTTATGACTTACAATACTCCTATTACTGGAATTACTAGATCCAAAATATTGAGTATATTAAATAATATGACTCTCTATAATAGAGGTACAGAAATACAAGAAAAATTCCCACTAGAAATTATGTTCTTCAATATATTAAAGACTGTAGAAAAAAATATATCAGTTTTAGAAATGTTAGATTCAAGAGATATACAAAATAAAAGACATAGTTCTGGAATTTATATTGTATAGGGGTGATAATATGTTAAATATTTATATAAATGGTGTAGAAGGTGAAATATATTCTACAGATGCCTGGTTCGATTGGAACTATGAAAAAGAATGGATAACAGATGAAACTAGTGTAAAAATGATTAAAGATATTGATAAATCCACTGTTTTAAGTAATGGGGCAATAGAAAGCCCAGTATTAGGAATTATTTCTCCTGAGCAATTATCAGGAGGAGTAAAGACATTAATACTAATCAATAATGATCTAAATAATGTATTTTGTGCAAATCAATGCGGAGATAATTGTGCTGAATGGCTAATGAGAATTGCTGATGATAAGGATATTTATATAACACTTCATCATACTATGGACTTTAGCAAAGTAGAAAATTTAAATATAAAAATCATGAATACTGGCAAAGTAGTTAATACTTATGAAGACTATTTAGACGAATGTATAGAGGTTGAGGCAAATGAATAGAGAGATTTTAGAAATAAAAGGAAAAAGAATTAATTATCTACTAGAAATTCAAGACAGAATTACTATTATTCGTGGTGATAGTGGAACAGGTAAGACCACTATGGCAAAAATTATATCACAAAAATTACGTGGAATAAATAATGGGTTTGAAATCAATACTTCATTTTACATAAAAGAAGTATTAGTAGATAATATTAAGAATCCTGATCTTAACTATAATAATTTATATATACTGGATGAGGGATCACTTGAGACTTCAAGCCAATTTGCAAATTTTGTAAATAAGTCTAGATCATACTTCATAATAATAAGTAGAGACAGATTACCTAATATAATGTACAGCTTTGAATCTATTTATGAATTCTACAATGATAATGGAATTACAAAATTGAAACGAAAATATGAAGAATTAAATAATCAATGTGTAAATAAGCAAAAATTAAATAAACTAATTACCGAGTATAGTAATTCTGGTTATCAATTCTATAATAAATTCAAAAATATAGATGTGTTATCAGCTAAATCTAATTCAAAAATATCTAAAATGATTAAAGATAAGGATAATATTATAGTAGTATTTGATAGTATTACTATCGGACCATATATTGAAAATCTATGTAGTATAAGTAGAAATAAAAATATTTATTTCCTACACCCAAAATCATTTGAATGGTTACTATTAAATTCAGAAATATTTCGACAAAGTGATATTGAAGATTCTATGAACTACATAAGATTCTTATATATTAATGATAAGGAATATTACACTAACTTGTTAGCAGAAGTTTCAAGTAGATTAAATATTGAGGATTTTAAATATAACAAACATAAACTAAGCCCGTGGTACTTAGAAGATAGTAGATTTAATAAAGTAATTAACAAACTCAATGAACTATACAATTTAGACTTAAATAAAATTGATAAAAATTTAGAAGAAATTAATATAAACAGTAAAAATAATTTAATGTGGGAGTGACAGTATGTTAATAATAAATAAACAGTAAGTGTGGTGAAATAATGGTAAAACGAATATCTAAAATAACAATTCTGGCAACATTGGTCTTTTTAATTCCATCAAATATATTTGCAATTAATAGAAAATCAGATGGTGGGCTTAGATTGGACAATAATATGCAATATAAAAATGTTACTAAGTGGGGCGTACAAAGTAACTCACCAGAATTAGATGAAATGTTAAATAAAGCAAAAAATATGAAAGATTCAGGGCAATGGGCATTAAAAGAAGATGAAATAAAAGACTCTTTCGGTGCAACTGGTGTAACTCAAGAAGAACAAACTGTAGGTCAATATGGAGGACTACTTAGAAGTATCCCTCAAAAGTATAAATCAACCTACAACAAAGTATCACCTACTATTAAAGAACGTGCATCTAAATCTAAATTTGATGTTAATAGGAATTATATAAATACTCCAGAATATCAAAAAGCAATAAAAGATAATTTAGCAACACAATTTGATATAAGTAGCCCAGGTAGTATAATGACTCCAGCACAATGGAAAGCATTTTTAAAACATAAAAAGCCATCTAGTAAATATACCTATAATGTAAATGGTAGTGATAAAATGCTATATCAAAAGGATGCATTGGCATTACTTGTTGATGCATGTTTCAAAGCTAGTGCAGATGCAATGAAACATCATGGAAAGACCATAAATCCAGATTTCTTGATAGCATTGTCTATGAATGAAACTGGTTGGGGTTCTAATAAATTGGCTAGAAAATACAATTCATGGTTTTCAGTGAATGCTACTAATGTAAATACAGAAAAGAATGCAAGAAAGTATAATAACACATCTGATGCAGTAGAAGATGCAATAAAATTATTATATAAATATATAGACCCTAACGATTATCGATTTGATAAGGGGTTAGGTCCTAGTATAATGGGTGCTAATACATATTATGCACAAAATGATAGAGTATATTCTCCAAATTTAAGTTGGACTAATACAATTACCAGTATTATGAGACAATGCGCAGAATATAATAATGTAAAGATACCAACATTTTAAATGATAATGTCAATATTAAGTTGACATTATCATATTTGTTAGGAGTGATGAAAATGAGTGGAAGAAATGATAATATAGGATTTGGATGGGACAATAGTGAAGATCTCTTTGTAGACCCTTATTTAATAAATGATGATTTTGAAGGTGAAGACTTTGTAGATTTCTCAGAATTAGGAATAAGTGATGAGGAATACTATAATTTTTCTGAAGAAGTTGGAAATATCGGTGGAAGTATTAAAGAGTTAAAGAAACTTCAGGAATCCTCTGAAGTAGTTAATGGAATAAATAGCTATGACAAGGCAATGTATTTCGATGATATATATAAAATATTTGTGGAAGATCCAATATATAACAATATAACTGACTTAAACAACTTCAATTACGGTGAATACCTAGAAGGATACTACATGGAAGATATAAATGGTAACTTCTATCGAGTATATAGTATTGAATTATTTAATGAACTAAATGATTTAAATAGATATATGATTCAATTAATTGTAAATGATAAATTTTTAAAAGATAATAACATGAATATAGAATTCTTTTTAAAAGGATATTTATTAAATGTTTGCAGCATAACAGTTAATGAAGTATTTCCATTCAGTAAGTATAATAAGAAATTATCCGAATTAGTGACTCCAGTAAAAGTTAAGTTAAGTATGTTTTTAAATTTATATCAACAATGCAAAACAGATGGTGATATAATAACTAATAAATTCCAAGTAAACCTATTTAATTTTTTCAATGAAGTTAGAAATTTAGACACTAAAAAAGAAACTATTAATGACTCTCTCAATAGGTTAATTGAATATAAGTATTTAAATACTATGCATAATGGAATTGACATAAAAATACCTATAAGATATGAAAAAACTGTCACTGTTGAAAATGAAGATGTTATTAGGCACGTGTGGGATTATGATTATGCGCTATCGCCAATGCAAAACCTGGATCAGAACAATAAACTAAAGATAAACATGCGACTTTTAGGAAAAAATTTTGACAACTATAAATTTGATGGAAATCCAAATGTATTTTCTAACTTTACACTATCCAAATATGAGCTTTTACACCAAAAATACTGGATTATAACTACCCTTTTAAGACCACTAATTAACATACTCAGAGAAAAATATTCTAATATTTATATTGATAATGACATATTTGAAATTACACAATTAAATAGAATTCAAGAAGATTCGAGATTAACTCATACCCTAATAAAATATGAATCTACATTTACTGAATTGGAAACTTTTCCTAGCATAGTGTCATTATTGAATTGTAATGTATCTGATTTAAATAAAGGTCAACTTGAAACTATTAAAAACTATATAATGAAGACAAAAAATCAACTGGAAATATTAGATAAAGAATCTGAAAATGGAATAGTTGGAGATAATAGTAAAGAGGTACTATTTAGAATATATATAAATCTTATTTCAATATATAATTACATTTTGTATTTAGACTTTAATGAAAAAGAACTTGTAAAAGAGTTAAATAGAATAGAAGCTATAAGAGAAAGTATTAGGCATAGATTATTATATTACAATTTATGTATGAGAGGTAATATTATAGACTTGATTGATTTAATTGGATCTGCAGAAAGTTGTTATCAAAAAGAGATATTTAAATATAAATATTCTTTTGAAGGATTTAACTTTAATGAAAAAGATGGTAGTCCAGTTTATAATGATGTAGTATTAACAATTAAAGATAATCCAAAGGCATCAGAGTCAGATGATTTTGCCGATTATATAAAAAGTATTGAGGAAAAGTTTATAAATATTGATTAGGAGGTTTATATGGAAGTAAAGAATGAAAAATTAATTAATATGAGAAATAATCTAACTTCACTAGAATCAGCCAATGCAGCTATAAAAGTACCATTAATAGATGCATACAAAGAATTAAAGATTACATTGGTATATGATAACATTGTAGTTAGAAATATAAATGAATCTGGGGTGAGTTTTGAAGTAAAAAATTTATTCGAAGTTGAACCAGAAGATGAGATTTTGATTATTAAAAGACCAAATAATATCAATAATAATATATTAACCTTATCTTTTATACCATTTGAGAAGTATGGTAAATATATTACCGAAGTTGATCAAGAATATTTAAATGAATATTTTGAATTTGTATACAAATATATAGTTGAAAATTATAATACAGATAAATTCTCATATGTAACAGTTTTGGAAAATCCAAATTATACAATTGCTCCAAATTTTGAAAAGTTAGACTTTAATAATAAAATAGAAGTATTTAGTAAATATCTAGACTCCTATCTCCCAGAAATGAATAAATATTTATCAAGCGTATTTTCTGGTTCAGCTAAAGCTACAGTTGAGAATATATATGGTAAAGAATTTCAAAAGGAAATACTGGGTAAATACAAAATACCTATCTGGACACAGGCAGCACATGATGAATTTGCTAGCATAAAAATTAAAATAGAAGAAAAATTACAACAGAATATGAATAAAGCTGGAGATTTACCAGGAGATACTAATCAAAATAAATACCTAGACTACTATAATAGAAATACCATATCATCAGCCTATTGTAGAATTCCTTTTGTAACCCAAAGAAATGTGTTAAAGAATTCTGCTGTATGGAAATGTGTAGGTCCTGGATTATTTAAGTTAAATAATATAAATAAAATTAGTGATTTAATAAATTTAATTGAAGATGAGAATGATTTAGGAGTTGAATAATTATGTCTAAAAAAATAAAAGAGTTATACGATAAAGAGAGTAATTTTTATTTAAAGGATAGATATGATAATGATGAAATGAATTTTTATAATAAATTATTAGAAATCAATGAAAATGGAATTGATTTAAAAAATAATTGTACAATCTCATCTTCTATGGGTCCAATTATAAAAGGAGCCAATTATTATATAGATGCTTTAAGAATATTCTTAAATGCACCAATAGATAAGAACCTACATGAGATTGGAATAAATAAGTCTATTAAATATAGAACAGAGGATGAAATCAGCAATATACCTGTAAATAGACTATTCACTTTATTTGGCTCAAATAGAGTATTTAACTTTAAAGGCAAGGTTAGCACTTTAGAATTAGATTATTATATTGATAATTACGATTATATGACTAATTTAATCATAAATGAATTAATAAGTCAAAAAGAGGCACATGTATTTGCACAAGAAAATCCATTAGAACCATATTTAAATGAAAATAACATAAAATTACTTGTAAAATTTTATCAAAAGTTTGCAAAACAATATTCTATACCAGAAATATGCTCCTTTGCCAATGATAAAATCAAAGAAGAAGTGAGTAAATTAGACGATGGTACAGATGATTATATTGAGAGATCTAAAGAAGTTGCTGAAGATATTCTTGACAAGATAGAAGAACATAAAAATATGTATAGATTAAGATTAAATGAAGTTAATTTCTTAATAAAACACCTGATGGCGTTTCGACTACTTAAAGAAAATGTTGGAAAAGAAATAGTAGTAAGGTGTAACATCTTTACAAAACGTGGAAATCCAACTATAATTAAAAATTTACCAGAAAAAAGATCTAATCTAACAAATTTATTACTTCATCAATTGCAATATTATACAGAAACTAAAGGAAGTAAGATATTTGTATATATCAATTTAAATAAAGAATTGTGTATGGCATTAGAAAAAATATTGAATAATTTTGATGAAGATCATAATATAGAAAATATAAATCCAGATGAATTTGCAAATAAATACATTCAAAATGCCAACATCCTAGAAGAATATATGTTAAATACTATGATATCAGATCTTGCAGTAGGAAATGGTATAATTAATATCTATGAGCTATTAATGGTATGTTTAGATTTAGATCATTACAACACATATTTCAGAGCATTAATGTCATTAATGTATCAATCAGCTAGATATGATGGATCTTATAATCTTTTAGAGCATATTCAATCAATAATGAATACTGCAATAATTGAATTGCCAAATGAAATAAAAGAATATGAATATAATAGATATATTCGAAGCATTTATGAATCTGAACTTATTGCAAGTAATAATAAAAACAATATTCTAACAGTAGGTACACAAAACTACTTAATACCTACAAGAGTAGATATAGATGAAGTAGATTATATGTTAATTTGTAAAATACCTGTAAAAGATAAAAGTATTAATATGTTCGACTCTAATGTTTACTATATTTATGCAAAAACTAATAGTGGTGAAAGATATAAAGAATATAAAAAGAGATCTTATGTAGGAATACCTTATAGAGTAAACGTTAATACACAAAGTTATAAGGATTTTGAGAATTTAGTTGAAAAAATACCTGTAAATAGTCAACTTAATAATAAAGTCGATCTAGACATAAAAGAAAATTATAAATTCCTTCAATCTGAAATAAATTCACAGTTAAGTAGTATTGAAGAATTATATATCAATCCAGACATTTATAAATTTAATATAAATGATGATTTTTATAAAATAACTAAATTAATTATAGATAATTTTAGAATATTTTATAGAGATTTTTCTGCAGACCAATTAGAATTAACAATAGAAGGTGGAAAGATTGATATAATACCGACGGATATTTTTCCTAGTCTCAGAACTATAACTTGGAAGGAATATGAAAAAAATTCTGAAAGGAAAAATAGTGAAAATAAAGAGATAGATGGGGAAATAAAGAAAATACAAGGAGAATTGGATTTATTAAATATCCAATTAGGGATTAAAAGTGAATTTTCTTGGGATGGAGAAGATACTATAGAAGATTTAGCAGGCAAATATGCAGATGAAGAGTTGGAGAAAAACTTCTTAAAAAATAAAGACAAATCCAATAAAGAGGATGAACTACTAGATGTATTTGCCGATAAAGATGGTGAATAATGGTAACAGATGAGTTTATTTATGATGACAATTATATAAAGAAGAATTACATTGACCTAGTGCAAAAACTAGGTCAAACTTCTAATTTTAGAGAGAGAATGGTTGATAGGTCTAATAAAATTAGAGAAACCTGGGGAATGAATTTGTTATCTGATATAAGTGTAAAAAGATATCATAAGATATTTAAACAAATAAGAAATACACAAGAATTTATAGATAAATATCAGATACAAAACTTCTTTGAATTAAAAAAACTATTTGAAGAAGTTAATATAAACAATTTTAAGCTTCAACTAGATGAAATAAGAGTGGATATAAATTCTATACCATTGGATCTTTCAACAGCATTACTAGATGATTATAAAACTGTAGAATATAATTTTAATTTCTACAAGGAAATAATGCGAAGGATTATGGAAGAAGATAAAAGATATGACATAATCATTATAAATTATATTCTAGATATTAGCAATCAACAAAAATCCAGATATAATTTGGATAAATATGATAGATATGAAGTACCACTTCTAGTTAGAGAGTTAATTAAAGACGAATTAAAAGAAATAAATAAGAAGAATAGGAGAATGATTGAATGGCAGTAAAATATTTTGCAATATTGGATACAGAAACAAATAGCTTTGTAGAGCCTGGTAATTCTGACTCAGGACTACCTGTACAAATATCTGCAGTCATTACGAATATAGACTTTGTAGTTATAAAATCCATAAATGTATTTATAAAACAAGATTATCTAGATCCTAGGTCAGTTGCAGTACATGGATTTACTAGAGAAAAATTGGAAGAGTTAAATGCTCTAAGTATGCATGAGGCATATGAAAAGTTTTATATAGAATCTGGTGTAGATTGGGAAAATACAGCTGCAATAGCACATAATTCATCATTCGACCAGAGAATAATGGAAAGATTTGCTCAAAAATGTGGAAGATATGATAAAATACCACAATATCTTGATACATTGAAGTATTTTAAAACTATAAGGGATCCTGAGAAGAAAAATAATAAACTAGAAACAGTGGTTAATTACTTAGGTGGAGATAAAGACACAATTGGTCAATTAACTCAAAAAATTTATAGGACAAATAACCAATATCATGATGCTAGATATGATACGGCAGCATTATTATTTGCAACCTATAAAGTTAGAGATAAATTTTTAAATTATTATGGAAGTAAACTTTAAGGAGGATTATTATGGAATTAAATTGGAGTGAGCCAGCAGACTATACTGAAGCTAGAGAAATATTTAAGAAAAAGGCAGAAAAAGAATATGATGCATTAATTGTTGCATTTGAATCACACGATGGGACATTGGTAGACATGCTTAATGCTGCAGACGATTTTGAATTAACATATGATCAATTTGGTATTCCAGTAGATTGTACTGTGTATTTGACACATAGTAATCCAACAATCTTTATAAAGTCAAGAGATAAAGCTTTTATTGCTAAAGAAAACGGTTTAGAAGTTTGTAGAGAATTGCCAGAAGAATTATGTGACACAGTTTTGACATATATCGGAGAAAGAATGTGTGAAATATTATAATAATATATCACAAACAGGAAGTAATGAATAGTTACTTCCTGTTTATTTTTTAGTATAAATGAATTGTACTAAAAATAAGTAAATACAAAAAAGAAATTAGGTGATTTTATGATTAGGAAACAAAGAGCTGTAAAATCTGTATTACAAAATAATATGGGCGGTACAGATAAAGAAATAGTGACAGATACAACACTTCCACAACAATTATGGGAAGTTGATAAGTATACGAGGACTCCCTCTAAACTATCTGCTATATTAGAGAAGAAAATGATATTAAATAGAGTAATAGAGTCTATATCCTTTGAAAAAGAAACACTTATAAAGGATGTAAACACAATTACTAATGATTTTAAAGATAAAATTACCTTTTATAAATCGAATTTGAGTAAAGAAAAATATATAAAAGAGGCAGAATTTAAGACCAGAAAGAAAGAAATAGAGGATAGTAAGATAGAGTATATCAAAACTACCGGAGAAGAACTTCTTAGAAAGGAACAAGAAGAAAGAGATAACTTCGAGCAACAATATAAAACAGATTTAAAGAATATTTATGATGTCTATACGCATATAAATGAGATATTAGATAAATACCAAGTAAAAATAACTGAATATATAGAACCATATGAAGGAAATTGGGATGAAATAGGTATAAACGATGTAAAAATGGCAGTAAATAAAATAGAATCATCTATGAATTTCCTACTAGAAGATGGTATGGTCATAAATAAAGCTCTTAAAAAAGTAAAATCTTTCGATAAAAAACAAAATACTGCCCTAGGAGCTGGTTTAGTGGCAACTACATTTCTTGCAGCACCAGTAGCCTTACTAACAGCTGGAGTAACTGTAGGTATTACTATATCACAAAATAAAAAAGTTACAGAAGAATTGTCTAAGTATTGTGTTCAATTAGTACAATTACGAGATATTACGCAATATTTATATAATAAACGTAAAGAAAATAATACAATTGACCTTTCAAATTATGAAAGAGAGATAAATAATGTATATGTAACCACAGAAGAACATGCTAATAAAAAATTAAAGGAAATACAAAGGGAAGAGGCTGAATGGAAGGCTGATTATGAAAAACGATTAAATGTAAACTATGTAAAAATACAAAATGAATTACAAGAGGAGCAAATGAAAGCTATGAAAGATAAATATGTGGAAAAAGAAAAATCACTACAGGAATTGAAGCAAAGTGCAGAGAAACAATACAACACTGCAGTCAGTCAAGTGGAGAAAAAGAATGTTATTAAACCAATAAAATCTTATGAAAATGAAGAGAAGTTTAAAAAATTACAAGAAATTAAAAAGGTAAATAATGAATTTTTGAAATACAACATACTAAAGAAATTAGACTATAAGAAAAAAGAAGAAATGTTGGCTAAATATGGTGAAAACATGACTGAAGAGTTAAAACAACAGTTAGAATATGACCATACATTATACTATGATGAGTTTTTACCTTTAGAAACTAAAATAAAAGCATATGAAGAATTTGGTATGGACAGAGAAGCTGCTAAAAAACAATTAACAGCGGCATTACAAGACGAAACTCCATTTTATTTACTAGATACTAATCAATTACACTTAGGAACTTCTACAAAATCATCTAAATATATAAATCTAGATGAATCAGAAGAGGTTTTTGCAGAAGATTGGAATAATGCCTCAGTATTATTTGTATATAAGAATGAAGAAGAAGAAAAGGTACTTATAAATTTTATAAAATATCTTTTATTTCAATGTATGGCACAGCAAACTCCATCAGCATTGGAAGTAAATATATGTAACCCTACTATGGATTCCAAATTTAATGACATATTGATTAATACTACTACATTAAAAGATGGTAGGGAGGTTAAGAATCCAGAATATTGTACAAACTACTCAGGAGAAAAATTAGAGCAATTAATAAAAAGAGAATTAGATACAGTAATGAGTAGATATAATAAAGAACTGGTAGGAGACAAAACCCTATCAGACGTTGTAAAAGAAAAAAGAGAGTTAGGATCAAAAGTACCAAAATATATCATAAATGTAATTCATAGAGCAGGTATATCTTCTCAATTAATTGAATTGAATGAAAACTCACAAACAACAGGTATTATAAACTTTGTTTTAGTAAATTATTATGATATAATGAAGGAAAAAGAAACTAAAGGTATAAAAACATACTTATTAGAGGATTACGCTAAAGAAAGATTTAAAAAAGATAAAGTATTAGTGGAAGTTGCAAGTATTCTAAATGATACAGACTCAATTATAAATATATACACTAAAGATAGAACAAATTATAAACAAATTAGACATAAAATGGTTCCACCATCTACAATAACAGAATATACAAACTTTATGGAAGAAAGGTATAAGAGAGCATTAAAATTAAATTCCATAACTATGATAGATGAGTTTATATCACAATTAATAGGTGAAGATATATGGTCAGGAAAGACAGATAAGGATATAAAATTATATTTCGGATATGTTGATGGGGATAAATCTAAACCATTACCAGTAGTAATCGATGAACAAGCTAAAGTACATGCATTTATGGGTGGTACAACTGGTGGTGGTAAGTCAGTAACACTTGCAGCAGTAGTAAATGTTCTTAAAGCAATGTATCCACCAAGTGAATTGGAAATATATTACTATGACTTTAAGAAGGTTGAAGTAGCTAACCATATAAAACCATATAAATGGCCTAATGCATCAGCAATGTCTGCATCTGAAACGGGAGATTACTTAATATCTCTTATAAAAGATATAGAAGCAGAAATGATGCAAAGATATGCAGACATGAATGCCGTTGGAGTAACAAAGCTATCTGACTATAGAAAATTTATGAGAAAAAAGAAAGAAGAATTTATAGCCGAAGGTAAGTTAGATATGGCTAGAAAGGTAAAAATACCTCCTAGGGTATTAATTATCATAGACGAAGTTCAACAAGCCTTCTCAATTAGTGATGATGTTACAGATGCCTTTAAAGAATCTGTAGAAGCCATTGCTAGACTTGCTAGAGCAGCGGGATTGCATATGTTTTTCGTTTCTCAAGACCCTGGTAATAAAATTCCAGGAAACGTTATGGACTTGTTTGCAATTAGGGCATGTACTAAAGCTACACCTTCAGTATCAGATGCTGTATTAAGAAATAAATTTGCTTCACTTCCAGAAAATCAATTTATAGGTTTCTTAGGTGTAAATACATCACCTGATGGTGCTGATGAGGAAAATATACAATATGTAGTACCACTTACAGAGGTTGAAGACTCTAGATTATATGGAAAGATAACATATGACAAGGCAATAGCCTCATCTAAAGAATCAGGAGACCAACCTAGAAATGCAATTATATTTAATGATGACGAAAAATACTCATACAAACAATTATTTGAATATTTAAATAATAATAAATTAGACTATGGTGAAGTAGTTCTTGGAGAGGTTGTACAATTTCAATTAGAATATAAACCAGCTACAATAGAATTAGCAAAGGATCAAAATCAAGGACTATCTTTTATATCTGCGGACCAAAACTATAAAAAAGACTTCTTTAGAACATTAATGGCATCAATAAATAATCAAGGGTCAGAGACAGTTGTATATTTTGGTGGATCAAGAGATCCTATATATAACCTAGATCTTGTAAAGAATCAGTTTATAGAAAGGGTTCACATACTAGATAGTAAAACTGGCAGAAGAATTGAATCTTTTGAAGAAATAGTAAAAGAAATATCTCCTGAAAGAGAAGAGCACAACAATGCTATAAAACAACTAGAAGGAGAAATTAAATCTCAAGAAACTACAATAAGAAGAAAGAAATTAAACCTAGAATCTTATGAAGAATCACTAAGTACAGGACAATTTGAAGAAGGAGAAACTTTTGACAGTGTAACAGAAGAAGTTGCAAAGTTAAAAGACGAGATATCTGAATTAGAAAAAGAAATAGGAGATAATAAAGATAAAATAAAATATCATCAAGAAGAATTTGATAGATATATAATAAAGAAAGAAAAAACAGCTTATATGGAATCAGAACATTATGGTGAAGCTCCTGGATGGAGAGGAAAGGAACAAGATAACTCAATGAATGGTATTATTAAAAAACATATAAGAAATCAGATAGTAGAAGCAAAGAAGGCAAGAAGGGACGGATTAGAGTTTAAACCTAAGTATGTAATATGTATAGACCCAGAAAAGGATCCATATGTAATGCAAGAAGGCGCTTGGAGAGATAAAGAATTTATCCAAGTAGTAAATGAAGGAACTTCATTTGGAATTTACTTTATTTCTATAACTTCAGAATTTGATAGAATAGCAACTGCATCATTTAATAGATATATACTAGGTATATTGCCAGGTGAAGATGCAAACTCTGATAAAGCATTTAGAAATCTAACTGGTGATTTTGTACAAGTATCTAATACAGTAAAACCTTCAGAAAACTTTAAATTTAAAATGGCAACAGATAATCTTGTATCATTAATGCCTTGGGAAAGATGATATAAATAAAAATCACATATAACATAACATCGGGAGAAAATTTTTATTAAGAAAATCCATCCCGATGTTTTATAAATGTTATATAATAATAAATGGAGGTAATATAAAGTTATGTATAAGAAAAAAACTATAGTAACATTTTTAGTTTTAATATTGTCCTTATTTACATTAGTAGGCTGTACAAGTAATAATACTAAAAATGAAAAAGACTTAAAAGTAGGGGATACCATTAAGAATGGTACAGATAAAGATGGAAAAACTCCTGAAAAAGCAACAGCGGAAGAATTAAAATCATTAGATAAAGTAATAAAAGATACTTTTACGGGATCTTTTAGATATGACAAGACTTTTGGTACATACTTCTCAGATAGAAGTGAATCCGAAATGTTACCTAAAGATTATAAAGACTCTGATATAAAAGAAAAGGTACTGGGATATAGATATTATGAAATACAAAAAGATGCATCTGGAGATAATAAATTAGTAAAATATTATGTAACTAAAGATGAAAAGCAACTTTCTGATGCATTGGAAGATACAGATCTTAGAACTAAGGGAGTATTTAATGTATATAAAGATAAATATGAACTATATAATGAAAATGTCTATTTTGATAAAGATACAAAAGAGCCAACTCCAATATTAAGAGAGTATTATGGCAAAGAAGGATTGATTAAAGAAGGTGGAGCTAATTCTACTAAAGAAGTTGGTATAGTAGTCAATAGATTACCTGACGAACCAATAATGCTTTTATCAATTATCAATACAATGCCTATAAAGGATATTGTAGATTCAGCTGAAAAGACTGGATATTTTAAAGAAGTAGTTACTTCTGATGGTATGGCATTTTATACTACGATTAGAAATTCATCATCAACTATGTTTGCAAATGAACTTTTAAAAAATTTAATTGAAGATCCAAAATTAATGAAAAAATATGGGGAAGAATTAAATGAATATGGTATAGATATTACTAAAAAGGACAATCCAAAATTAAAACAAGAATATATTGGAAGAACTGCAACTATTGAAAATATGCTAAGAGCATTTATGAAAGAAGCCGTGCAAAAAGGTTATTTTGCCGATATGAATAAGTATCAAGAAGTTATGAAGAAAGATAAATTTGATACAAGATTACCATTAGGAGATTTATTAAAGAATACTTATGAAAATATTGGAGTTCCATATGACAATACAATATCTGGATTAACAGTAGTAGTTGAAAAAGACGATAATGGAAATTCTAAACTTTCTTGGGTAAATTTTGAAAAGGTTTATGATAATGTAGTTGGAGATTTAACAAGATATGTAATATATTATACACAAGATGATGATACTAAAATGTTAGAAACTAATAAAGAGTCAATGAAAAAGGTTAAATCATTTAAAAAAGAACTAAACCCTAATATAACTGCACAATTAAGATTATTACAAGTTCCAGAATATGCAGATAAATTGACTAAAAATATTAGTAATTGGACATTATATCAAGATTACTATGAAAATTTAAGAATATTAAATTCTGAAGGTTTATTAGGAAAATTAACTAAAGAACAATTACAAATGCTTAATGGTTTAGATAAAGAGCAAGTACAAAAAGAAAATCCTACATCTAAAACAATAGATTGGCTTTCTCAAGTAATTTCATTATCTGCATTCGATGATAAAGTTGAAACTTCAAATAAACAATTATTTAAAATTTATGAAGGTAAAAACTCAGAGAACAATGATTTTAAAGTTTCATTAAGAATGGTAAATCCAGTTTCCTTTATTGACAAGATAGAATTTTCAGATATACATGGAAATAAGATGGATAAACCATTTAAAAAAGGTAATGAAAAAGATATTCCATTAAGTGTGTTTATATCAAAAGAATCGGAAGAATTCCAAGCAAAACAACAAAAGCAACAAGAAGTTGAGGGAAAAGTCGTAGAGGATTCTACAGTAGAAGAAAGAAAAAATTCACCATTTAAAGATGGAAAATTGGTACCATACCAAGAAGCATATGAAAAAGAAGCTTTTCAAGATGCCGTAGGTGCTGGAGAAGGTTACTTAGATGTATTAAAGAGGATGTATAATAAAGATATATCTGATGCTGAAGCAGTTTCTGGTGGAAAAGTAACTAAATTAATAAACAAAAATGGAAAACCAACAATAATGGTATATTCAGATATAGATTGTCCATTCTGTAGAAAAATGTATAAAGTTTTAGCAAATAATTATGATACAATTACTAAAGACTACAATCTAGTAATATTCAATGCTTCAGATTACAATGAGGACATACAAAATTATCATTCTTATTTAGATACAGATACAGAACTTACAAAAGCAGATAAGAAGAACTTAAAGAAGTTATTTGACAAGAATCTATATTTTAATGCAAAAGTAATATACGATTATATGAATCCATCATACAAACCTACAGTAATGGTAGTAGATAAAGATGGTGTAGTATCAGGAGTATTTAGCGGGGTTACAGAAGATTATGATTTCAATCAATTCCTAACTTCTATGGGTACAACTTTAAATACAACACATAAATAATATAAAATAAAATAATAGGAGGTGTATTATCATGAGAATGACAGATGCACCTCTTAAACAATTTTATAGAAAGATATCTGAGTTAGAAAACAATACACAAGTCATAAAAGTAGAAGATTTTTTGAAATCCCAGGATAATCAATATTATCAATTAGAAGATGGTATTGTTAAAGAGATTGATATTCATAATACTAATTATAATAGTATAAATAAAATTATTAATATAAACAATATATCTGGGCAATCTTACCCAGTAACATTGCATACCAAAGATGGAATAGTGGATGGTACTATCTCTGATATGGTATCTCAACAGTATCAGATTAATAGAGAGGAAAAGGAATATTCTAGGCTAGTATATGACAAAACTATATCTTATATGAATATGGATTTAATCGATGATGCATTAGATTATACATCTATATATGTAGACTGTTCAAGTATTTCTAATGAAATAGAATATTCAGTTTTACAAATATTAAATATAATATCTAGAATTAACCATCCAGTAGATTTGTATGTAAAATATTCAGATAAATATTCTACAAATAAGAAAGAAATCTCATTTTGTATATTTTTAATAAATCAAATTTACAACAATAAATTAGTAGATAAAATAAAAACAATAAATATACCATTATACCTACTAAAATTATTAGTTTTATCTAGCAAATTCTATAAACAAGTTAAGTATATATTAGGAATTGAAAATTTATTATTAGAAATTATTTCTGAAAAAGATATAAGTATGGATAAATTAGATAGATATAAATTAAATAAATATGAAATAAAAGCCAATAATATATATCTTTATAATAAAGTAAAATTGACACAAGAATCTGAAATAGATATAGTAAAATATTTAAATTCATTCTCCAAGATTGGGAACTTGTACCTTCCATACATAGATAGGTATTTTAATGAAGATATTACAAATGAAATTTATCAATTAGAGGGAAAATGTAATAAAATATATTACTATGGATTTCATTTAAATTCTGATTTGGATATAATTATATTAAATAAAGATGTAGAATGCTACTTTCATAGAGATTATGTTTTAGAAATATTAAATGGTCCAGATAATAGATTAAATATTATGTTTAACGATGGAAAGGATTATAAGTTGATTTATATAGATGATACTATGGATGACAATAAATATATATCTACAAAAGTTATTAATAATATAGAATTTATCTTTATAAAAGATATAACAGATTTAAATTTGATAGTTTAAAAATCTCATAGTTAAATAACTGAGAAAATAGCTACAATATAAAAAATAGTATGATTATTTACTTGTGACATTTAACAAAACTATACATTCAAAGATTTAAGGTACTTAGAGTGAAAGACAATGAAGAGAATTAATAGTTTAAGGAGGAAATATATACTATGAGTTTAAAAGTAGAAATTAAGGAAGTTCTAGCAATTTCCGACCAATGCAAAAAGAACGCACCAAAAATTGAAGCTGCTTTTTCTGATAGCGTACTAAGAACACTAAAAGAATCTGCAGATGCTACTGGAATGGCTTACATGGATCAAATCGTAGAAAGATCTGAAAACATGGTTAAGAATTCTGCAATTCCAGTACAAGAAGCTATTGCTGCTATTTCAGATGCTCTTATGACAATTCTTGAAGTTCAAAGCAAGGCTACAGGAAATAAATACGAATAATAAGGAGGAATAACACAATGGCTAGAGATCAAGTAACATATGATATTGAAGCAATTGCAAAGGCATATAATGTAAACAAAACATTTATCGAATGCCTAAATGATTACAGTAAAACAGGAATTGACCGTATCAGAAACTGCGGTATTTCTGGTGGAAAACAAGGTAAACAAATTGAAGAAGCTTGTGACGTACTTGACAAGAACGTAAAATTAATCATCAAGGACGCAGAAGAAAACGTTGCAAATATCGAACAAATCATGAAAAACACTGAAGAATTTGATATGCAAGACGTAATTAAAAAAGCAGCTGAACTATCTGACGCAGCTAAATCAACTGAAAACGTAAAAGTAGATTCACTTGCTTAATAAAGTAGAATAATAATAAACAAAGAATGAAAACTTACAAATAATAAAACAATACTTTATACTTCATCTAGTGGTTTGGGTTAGTGCCACTTAAAATACGGAATCACCAAAACTAACCCAATATTTTCCAAAATTATTGTCACATAGTTAGAGTGGCGATAATGTTAAACGGAATAAAAAAATAAAATTACAAAACAAACATAATTTTCCTACTAAATGTTATATAATGACATTACTAAATATAATATAACCAAATAAATCTTGCAAAATTTGTATTAGTAGATACGTGATAAAATTAATTTAAGCATTTTTATGCAAAACGAATATTAAAAAATAGATATTTGTTTTAACTCCTTTAAAATATAATAGTAGAGTTGATGTAAAAGTCAACTCTACTCTATATTTAAGGTAAAAGTAGTATCAAATATGCTATAAATAAATAAGTAATAAATAATGACCTTATTCAATAGTGAAAATTACATAAAAAAAGAATTAATGTTAATAGTGTAAATAAAAACATAAACTAAACAAAGAAGGAGGAATTTTTGTGGCAAAGAATCATACTATAATATTAACCCAAGCCTATATGATTAATAATGTTCCGTATGTAGTTAATTTTATAGACTCTAGTGGGGTAACACACAGCATATTTGATATATTTAGAAATGGTGATAAGATTAATGGTCATTCTATTGTACCAAAATATGTTCCATACGGTAATACCAAATTTCCAATACCTACCTCAGCTAGGACTGGAAAATTTATTAATTTAATGATTGAAGATAGTGTAATTTATAGAACTAATGCAAAAACTTTAGAGGGTGTGAACCAAAGCCTTTATAGTTATTTTCAATTTGCATTTAAGACACCACAACAAGTAAAAAGTGCTATACAAGCTACTAACGACGAGATGAATATTTATTTTAAAGATATGACATCTAAACAAAGAAATAATTCATTAATATATAATGCTCAAGAGTTTCAAGGGGTATTTAACCATGTATTGAAAAAATATAATGATAAAAATATAGTAATTGAAACTCCAAAAGAAGAGGCAAAGCCTCCAGTGGTAGAAGAAAAGGTATCAGAGTCAGCAGTAGAAAACAAGACAGTAGTGGAAAAGACACCCGAACCGGTGGTAGAAGCTAATCCAGAACCAGTGGTAGAAAATAAACCAGAACCAGAAGTAGAAAAGACTCCAGAACCAGAAATAAAGGCAAATCCTGAGGTAGGGGTAGATATAGAACCAGAACCTGAGGAAGAAACTAATCCAGAAATTAAAAAACAAGAATCTGAAGAAGAATATAATACAAAACCAGAATTATACTTTGAAATTAATTCTGAATTAAATAAAAAGATTCTAGAAATGGATAACCTAGCAACTTCATGTGATAATGAACTTCAATTGATTAAAGAAAAGTATTCAACTGATGAAAAGGATCCATTAGAAACTAAAATGGAACATACAGTAAATAATTTCCCAGATATAGTTGGCATCGACAAAGAACTGAATAATTTTATCAACATATTAAATGAGAAATATGATCTTGGAGAAGAATTATCAAAAAATATATTTGAATCCATATCTAGTTCTATAATCAATTCAACTTTTGAATACACACAAGAATTAAAAAACAACTTCTTTGAATTTAGAACAGCATATACTTCAGATAAAGAATATGAAACTGTGCAAACTACAGAAGAAAATACTAAAGTAGAAAATGAACCAGAACAAAAACCTATAGTGAAAGAAAAGGTAGAAGAAAAACCTACAGTAGAAAACAAACCTACAGGAAACCCTATTGAAGGAAATGGTATGTTATCTTGGGAAGATAAAAAAGAGCCTGAACAAAATGTAAAGCCCCAACCAGTACAAAAATCTGAAACTAAGGCTGAAAAACCAACACAACCAGTACAACCTGGACAATATACAACTTATATCAGAGAAGAATTTGAAGAAACTGATCAAGTTAATGTTGGTAAATCAGGTATATCTTTAAATGCAGCCAAAGCAATGTTAAATGATAATAGTAAGCAATATAAAATTCCATATGTATCTGCAAATCTAAAATCTATGATTGGATTAGATGATGTAAACTACTATAAAGCAATTGCACAAGAATTTACAAATAGAATTTACTTCTCAGAAAAACAAATGCCTAATACAAGAGTAATGGAACAAATAGTTAGTAAGTTTAGATCTTTTTTAGGATTTGAAAAATATCCATTTAACATAAGTAGATTTATTACAACTTTCTGTGATATATTTAAAGATCAAGCTCCAAATTATTTGAGAGATTTGACAACTATTAGGATACATGATGTTGAAAATTATGATTTATTTGAAGGTCTCCCAATGTTTTCATATATACTATTTGTATTCTGTAAATATAATTTAGGACTAGATATGAATGATCCTAGAAATGCAAATATAGTTTTGGAAATTACTCTAAACTCTTTGGAAACTTCTAATGAATATGTATCTGAAGATAAAGAAATAGACTTTGATGAAGAAGATATAGAAGAAGGTGGAGATGAAACTGCTGTATTGGCAAGTTCATTAATGCTAAACCCAGGAAAGATTTGGGTTGAATTATTAAACAACCTAAATAATGGACAATATAAAGGCATAGCTGCATTGCAATATGTATTTAACAATAAAAATGAATTTGTACAAGCAAGTTCTCATAAGCTAACTTCAATATTCTCTACTAATACAATTAGATTTAAATTATATGAACATGCAGTAATGTATGATATTATGGGTAATGTAATATCTCCAAATATAGCATCAGTAATACTTTCAACTGTAGATGGTTATATAATGAATATGTTGAACTCTAATAGTATGATAACTAAGAGTGTACAAGAAAAAATGGAATTTGTAAATGATTATTTAGATAATAAGTTAGGTTCTATTGCTTTAATAAATAAAGATTTTAGTAATGGAAAACTTATAGTAAATAATCCATATATCGATTATAATTATTTACTTGGATATATAAAAGAGGCTTCATTAAAGGCATCTGAAGTTAACTTCAGTGATATAGTTCACAATTTATCTGAATTGAATAATTTATCTGCATTAGTAGAGCAAGAATATTCATTAGAAAGAGAAATTGTAATGGAATTTGCAAATCCTAAGAACCCAACTGCTAAAGTAAGAATTCATTTAGGTTCTATGGTAAGAAATGAGGATCCAAACTATTCAGGAGATAGAAGTTTCTTTATACCATCAATATTAACTAAACCTATATTAAAATATAATCAAATAGTTAGACCAGATGGAACAAAAAATCAATACAGTGAAAATAATGGATATTTAGATTGTAAATTAGATATGAATGGTGTTAATGTAAGTAAAATATCAGCAGCAACTACTCAAACTTTGGTAAACCTAGCAATTAGGAATTACAAAGAAAAATGGGCAGGAGAAAATCATATAATAACAACATTAGTTAATACATTTAATAACTCTGATAGAGTATATAAACTTCCTGCTTCAGTTGAGATGAATTTGAAGTCTATAGATAAAATGATGACAATCAAAATCCTACAATCATATCTAAAGACTACTAAGAAATAATAGATATATTGTCACAGATAGTTAAAAATATTATAAAACTATCTGTGACAATAGTTTTTAATATAACATTAATTATATACCTATAAAAGACTAGAGAGAAAGTAATTAAATTAAATAAAAGGGTAAATAAATAAAGAAATTGGTGGTGAAAATATGGGAATATTACAGATTATAAAAGAAAGATTTACAGCACCCAGAGAAAGAAATGAAACAGGAATAAATTATTTAAATATAGACAAATATATAGAAGAAGAGTTGAATATATTTGGTATAGTCGGAACTTTCGACAACATACCTATGGACCAGCATGAAGATAATATTTTAACATCAGAAAATGATAAAATTGACCAAACTAGATTAGAAAAAGATATGTCATTAAATACAAATGAAGAATTTTTCTACGTTGGTGAATCCGATAAACAAATACTTAAAGAGTTCAGTAGATTAAATAACGAAAAAGCCGAAAAAATAATTGAATCAATGGAAAAGGAATATTCTGATAAATTTACTAAGGTAATATCAACACTAAACGCAGCAAAATTTACAAAAATTGATACAAAATCTGATAATTCTTCAAGTGAAAGAAGTGTATATAGGAACAAGTTAAAAGAAGATAAGATAAAAAACTTGTTAAATAGCACTGGAAAAGAAACAGATACTTTAACTACTATAGATATAAAAGATATACCATGCGAAATAAACCTGGGTAACATCGAATATAAAAAAGACAATAAAAATATCAATAAAGAAAATGATAAAAATGAAAAAGAACCTGATAAAGTAATAAATAATGAGTGTAAAAATAATAAAACAAATGAAGAAATAGATATACATAGTTATGAATTTAATTCTTTAGATTTAGAGGACAAAACATTGAAGCATAAATTCCAAATGACAATTTCAGATTATGAGTTGTACAAATATTATCAAGAAGCAGCAGATAATTCAAATGATATCGAAGGTAAAATATACCCTATGATTATCAGCAGGGGATTTAATATAATAGAATTAATAGGATATGTAGAAACTTCAACAAAGACTACATTTGAGCCGACAATTGTGGATATTAAAATAGTAAAAGATAAAAGAGATATACCATTCCTATATGGAATTATCTTTGAACAACTATTCCATAAGTTTGGAAGATTCAAAATAGACTTAGAACTTGCCAGAGAATTGAGAATAGTAACAGCTTTAAGTAGAGTATTACAATGTCCATGTTCAGATGGTGTATTTTATTTTGGATATTTATCTAATTCAATAGTTCAACGATTAAAACAAAGAAAATATCCTGAATTAAATGTTAGGACTAAAAATAAATACAACAATGATCCTTACTTACCAAACAGAAATAAATATAATACAGAAAATGGTATGGATCAAATGATGCCTTTAAAAGTAAATTATGAAAATGAAGCTAAGGTCAAAAGAGACAAAGAAATAATTGAAAAGGCATCCCAAGAAATGATAGATAGTATAAGTCAGTAAATATACAAAGGAGTGTAAAAATGAATAGTAAAAAGAATAAGATTATCTTAGGTATTATGTTAGGAAGTACATTAATATCTCCATTTGCACCAGTGATGCAGAATACTGTACATGCTATACCAAAATCTCAATTAAAACCTTTAGAAATTACTAAAGAAATGAAACTAATAGTTAATAACTATGGGTATCCTTTAGACCCAAAGAAATCCAAAATAACTAAAAATAATTATGGACAAATATATGTACCAGTGAGAGATTTTGCAAAAGCTATTGATGCAGAACTATATTGGAGTAAAGATTATCCATTAAGGGTAATATTACAAAAAAATAATAGAGAATTCGTATTTTGGTATGGAAATTCAGTAGCCCTATCGAATAACCGTGCTACTTGGATGAAGATGCCATCATATATTGAAGATGGTCAAATGTACTGTGCAGTAGAGCCAATAGCTGAAGCATTGAATTTATTAGTGGCAGAGGAATCTGATTATCTTGATGTAACTACAGAAGATCAGTATGAAAATGATAAAATGGTAAATGCAGCAATGAAACCTTATGAAGATATAAGATTTTTAATTCAGAAACATGGAGATAACCCAATGGGTGGTAGACAAGAGGCTGTATGGAATTTCTCAAGAAAAGCCAAAGATACTAGAAATAGATTAGTAAATAGAAAACCATATGATGGTGTAGACTATACTAAAGACATGGACCATTTTAAAAAGTATGGGCCTTGGCAATATTGGATGATAATTGGACCAACTACAGATTATACAGTATTCAAGAAATCTGGTGAACAAGTAACAATAAATGGTGCAGCTTTACGACTTTCTAAATCTGAAGAAACAGCTCCAGCAACCATAGAAAGAGAAATTACAGAATATATGCAAAAGAATAACTATCCCGTACCATCACCTTCAGCCACAATGAAATATCTAGCACATGTAAAGAGTGTAGAAGTGGCAAAAGCATTTTATGATGGTTCAATAGATCCAAAAAATACTAGAACACTGGTAAATATAGATGATTATGTAGAACCTAGAACAAATGGAACATATATTCCAGATGATAATAAAAAGGAGGATAAAAAGGATGATAAAAAGACCAAAAATGAACAAAATAACAAAGAGGAAAATAAGGAATCTAACAAAGAAAACAAACAAGAAAATAATGATAAACCAACTACAAACAACAACCCTAAAAATGAAACTAAAAGCACTCCAATATCTGCAAAAACAGAATTAGGAATGAGAGAAATGCCTATGAGTTCTGGTGAAGCTATCATTGTAGAAACCATGGCAGAATCAGAATCAGATAATGTAAAACAAGATCCAAGAAGGTATAGAGTATATACTACAGGCAATAATGGGCATGATACTTACCAAGACTCTGTTGGTATAACAAGATTTAGAAGAGAATTTACAGTTATACAACCACTTCATACAGAAAATGCGTCAAGTGTGGTTGACCAAGCTTTATCTAACTATGATATTTTTAGAAGTTTAATAACTAAAGAATCTGAAATGGGAGCAGCAAGCTTTAGTTTCAAGGATAAAGAAGGAAATTGGTATGAAGTATCTACAATAGTAGCAGGTAATATACATGGATTATTACCAATGGATATAGAACATGGCATCAATGATTATTTAACTAATATAGATTCAATGAAGAGAGAAAAACAGCTACAAGATAATGATAAAGACAAAAAAGAAGAAAATGACAAAAAAGCTCTTGAAGAATTGAAGAAAAAGAATAATAAAAATAGTTGATGTGCTAAATATTAAGGAGAGTGTGTAAAATATGAATATCAAGCAAAAAATTTCTGTGGTACTGGCAGCCAGTATGCTATTACCAACAGCAGTATCGGCTGCTGAGCCACTTGTACCTGGAAATGGGGAAGGAACAACTCCAGTAGTTTCTGAAGATGGAACAAATCCAAAAGAAAATGGAAAAGAAAATCCACCAGAACCACCAAAAGACAGTACAGGAAAGGAAAAAGAGGAAAAAGAAGGAAATACTCCTCCAGTAGAATCAGAAGACGGCGGAAATCAACCTGGGAATCATAAAAATGGAGAAACCACAAAAGATCCAGAAGTAAAAGAAGATAACAATGTATTTCTAATTATGGAAGCCGTTAAGGAAAGTGATGAAGACTATTATTTAAAGAATTCTGATTCTGAAGAAGGTGAACATGAAGAAATTGTATTTAATAAAAATTCCACTAGAATTAAGGGAATTAATTGGGATAAAATTAAAGAGGTTAAATTAGTACAAAAAGAAAATACTGAAAATAAAGATCTTATCTCAGAATATATGATTAAAATGTCTGTATTAGATAATAATTTACAATTACTTGCAAAAAATAATATTATTTTAGACAAGTTGCTTGAAGATCAAAAAAATAAATTGATAAAAGAATCCCAAAATATTATTAATAAAGAAGATACTTCTGAAGAAGATAAGCAAGTAGAGCAAGAAAAAATCAATAAAATTAAGTTAGTCAACAAAGATAACCTTTCTACAGCAGAAGAATCTATAAAAGAAGCTATTTTATCAGACATGCAATTAAAACAATTATTTGACAGTGTAGAACAAATAAAAGATAATACTAAATTACCTAAATTGAACTTAACATTAGAATTAACAACTTTAGATGGTAAAACAGAAAAGATAAATGCTAGAACAATTGTTACTAATGATGGATTTACAAACAATAGTGTTGAAAATCAAGATATAAATAATATAGTAAATTATATTGATAATCTTCAAAATGAATTAAAGAAAAAGAAATTTGATTTGAATACTCAGATTGAAAAATATAATCAAGCAAAAGAGAAATATGAAGAAGATAAGAAGAACCTTGAAACTTCTATTAAAAATAAAGAGGAAAATTACAAGAAATTATGGACTGAAACAAAAAAATTATTAAAAGAAATCTATGATAATAATGAACCTCTTGACCCTACAGATAATTTAGATTCTTCCAGAGTTAAAAGAGCAGTAACTAAAGTTAATAAACTTAAGACAGAACTAGATAAAGCAAACGAAGATATAAAAAATCTGAAACTCCAAAAAGAAGCTCTAGAAAAATCTCAAGAAGAACTACAGGCTAAGATTAAGAAATTACAAGACCAATCAGGTGGAAGTACAACTACTGAATTAAATGAAGTACAGGTACAAATTTTAAAAGACACAATTTCTGGATTAGTAGACTCTATAAATAGCTTAAATCTTAGATATGATGCTAGCGGTATTGCCCATGATGACATACGTAGATTTATACAAGGAATGGAAAAAATAGAAGATGGTTCAGTTAAACCAAATGACAAAGGTCCAAAAGTTGATATACCTAACTTAATAAAAACAGATGAAGACATTAATGGTCAAAAGAAAATAGTTATTGATACTAATGTTTTAATAGAATATTTATTAAAGAATGGCAACACTGAAGAAGGTAAAAATAATATAAAAAATCTAATGGAAAATATCAAAACAATTGCCAATTCATATAAAGGTAATGAAGATAGATTAAAAGCTAATGAAGAATCATTAGAAGAAAATCAAAAAACAATACAAAGCCTTCAAGATAAGTTAGCTGAAGCTAAAAGTAAAGCAGACAAAGAAACTATTGGTTATTACCAAGGTCAAATAGAAAAATTAGAAGCAGCTAAGGAGCAGTTAATAAAAGATAAAGCAGCTTTAGAAGTAGAGAAACAAAAATTACTAAATGAAGTAAATGAATTAAAACAATTAGATAGCGCCGATTTAAAAAAGAAACTAGATGCAGCTACCAGTGAAATTAACGTTTTAAGGGATAAATTAAAATCTGTAGAAGATGCCTTAAAAAACATTTTAGAGAAAAATAAAGATTTAAAAGAAAAAGACTTAAATAAAGTGTTAGAAGAATTACAAGCCCAAATAGATAAAGCTAATAACGATTTGACTGAAGCTAAGAATCAAATAGAATTAATAAAATCTAAAGTAAAAGGAAGTGGTTTAGATCTCAAGGGAGAAACCCTACTAAAGCAAATAGATGAATTGATTGAATTAGCCAAAAAAGCTGGTACTTCTGATCCAGGTAGTTCTAAAACAATAGAGGAATTGAATAAAACAATAGAAGATTTAAATAAAAAAATATCCGATTTGGAAGAAAAATTAAGCAAAAGACCTACATCAGAAGACTTGTCAAAAGTACAAAATGATTTAACTAATGCAAATACAGCTTTAAACAAAGCTAAAGAAGATCTTGAAGCTGAAAAGACAAAAAATACTCAATTAAAAGGCGATTTGGATGCAGCTAATGATAAAGTAGATGACCTAACTGATAAATTAAAAAAATCTGAAGCTTCAGGAAATACTTCAAAGGCAGATGCAGAAAGATTAAAAAGAGAATTAGACCAAGCTAAAACAGATTTAAGTAATAAACAGACTGAGTTAGACAAAGCCAATAAGAAGATAGCAGAATTAGAAAAAAGCTCTGGAAAATGTACTACAGATATAGCTAACCTAAATAAAACTATCAATGAACAAAAGCAAACTATCGATAAACAAAAAGGCACAATAACTGATTTAGAAAAACAAGTTAAAGATATCACTGCAGAAAAAGATAGAATAGTTGGCGAAAAAGATAGAGTAGATGCAAAAATAACTGAATTAAATGGTAAGATAAAAGATTTAGAAAAGAAAATAGTAGAGAAAGATGAAGAAATAGCAAATAAAAATAAAACAATAGGCGATTTGGAAGTTGATATAAGTGGAAAAGATTCTACTATAGAAAATAATAAAAAAACTATTGAAGATTTAACTAAAGAAAGAAATAAATTTAAAAAAGAAGCAGAAGATCTTGCAAAAGATCTAGAAACAAATAATAATGAAAAAATAACTGAACTAAACAAGAAAATAGCTGAATTAAATGGCAAGATAACTGAATTAGAGAATAAGAATACAACTTTAACTAATGAAAATGACCAATTAAAAACAGCAAAACAAAAATTAGAAAATGAAAAAACACAATTAACTGCAGAAAACCAATCTTTAAAAGAACAATTAGCAGCTCAAAAAGCCGAAAATGCAAAATTATTAAAACGAATAGCTGAATTACAAAATCAAATAGCTGAATTAAGACAACAAAATGAAGCAAATTTAGAAAAAATTAAGGAATTGGAAAAAACTAATGCAGGTTTAACTGCAAAAAATAAAGAATTAACTAAAACTATCGCAGCAAATGAATCTGAATTAAAAAACCTTAGAGATGAATTAGCTGCAAAAACATCTGAAATACAAAGATTAACAGAAGAAAATAATAATTTATCTAATGAGTTAAATAGAATAAAAGAAACCTACAAAGATTCAGACAAGACTATTTTAGAACTAAGAAAGAAAGTGGCATCTTTAGAAGCTACAGTAGAGAGTTTAAATGAAAGATTAAGATTGTTAGATAGTGGAAAATTGTTTGATTTATACAAACAATCCCAACAAGATTTAGCACAAGCAAAAGGGGAATTAGAACAAGCTAAATCAACAATTAAATCCCTACAAGAACAACTAGCAGCAGCTAAAGCACAATGTAAGCCAGAAGACGACCAATCAGCAGAAAAAATAGCTGAACTAGAAGGTAAATTACAAGCATCACAAGCTAAGAATGCTGAACTAAGTCAACAGTTGGAAAATCTAAAAACAACTACTGATGCACAAATAGCTGAACTAAAAAGACAATTAGGCATTAAAGATGGTACAATAGCAGATTTAGAAAAGAAACTTAAAGAAAAAGAAGCTGAACTAAAGAAACTTCAAGAAGAAAAGGCAAGAATAGAAGCAGAAAAACAAAAATTAAAAGATGAAAATGGTAGATTAGTAGATGAAAATGGTAGATTAGTGGATGAAAATGGTAAACTTATTGAAGAAAATAAAAAGAAGCCTGCAGAAAATCCAACTAAACCTGAAGATAATTCAAAAGATCAAGGTGGATCTGATATAGAAATAGTTCCAGAAAAACCTGAAGAGGATGATACTAAGAAACCAGGTCCAGTTATTACTAATGACCCAGATTATATACAACCGAATGTTGAAGATACAAAAGACAATAATACATCTGACACAGGAAATAAAGTAATAACTCCAACAGAAGATAAAAATATAATTGATGAAAAGATTGAAGATACTAAAAAAGAAATTGAAAGTATCAAAGATAGTATCAAAACAATAGAATCTGGTGGTGTCATCGAAGTAAATAAAGAAGGATTACCTACAGACCAATTCATTCCAGAAAGCGACAACTCAGTAGGAAGTGTACCAAATTATTCAAAATCTGAAGATATAAATATAGTAACTCCAGATGAAGGTACAACTTATAAAGGTTCAGGATTAAATCCTACTTACAAAGAAAAAGATGGAATGTTAAACAGATTTGGAGAATGGATTTTAAGTAATCTAGGACCTAGAACTATGAAATCCGAAGGAAGTAAATATGTCTTTGCAGTAGACAGTAACCAATATTATGTAGAAAATAATGGTAAAAAAACTACCCACACTACAGATGCGGCTCCATTCATTCAAAATGATAGAACAATGTTTTCAATCAATGAAATCTCAAAGATTATGGGAGTAAATGTGGATTGGGACAATGATTTAAAAGTAGCTTCATTTAGTGATGGAACTCAAGAGGTAGCGGTTCAAGAAGGTAATATCCAACTTGTAAAAGATGGAGATAAAGTTACTTTAATGGACTCAAAACCTATAATTAAAAACGACAGAATGTTTATGTCTATTACAAGTTTAAATAAGGCATTTAATAACAAATTAAAGATTACTTGGAACAATAGTGATAGAACTGTAACAATTGAGAAATAATAAATAATTACGATGGTGTATGAGAAAATACACCATCGTTTTATATAAAAGATACTATTTTCGTATAAATACAATTAGTTGATAAATTTGAATAATAATAAAATTAAAATTACTCTATAAATTTTATAAATATATATGAATATAATATAAACTAAAGGAAGTGGTAATGTGTTTAGACTTTACTTTAATAAGAATAAGCCAGACTTTGCTGAGACTATTAAAGTATTCCAAGATCTTATAAATTATTATGGAATACCTTTTGATAGCAATAAATTGGATGAATTAATAGAGAAAAAGAGAAAAGAAAAAGAAGATTTAGATACAGCTATTAGAAAGTATATAAGTAAGAGAACTGGTGAAAATTGTGGGTATATTAACTATACTGGCAGATTAGTCACCAGAACAAATATAGCAGCTTTTGTTACTGAGGTACTTGGACTGAGAGAAGATAAATTTATAAGCAAGAAGGGTAATTATAGTTTTAAATTAGCTGATATAGAATACTTAATAGCAGATAGGAAGAAATATGACTACCCTAGAGCAGAAGAAGAGATTGAATTTCTTGAAAATATATATAATTACTTGAATACTAGTAGATTAATTTCTAGTACAGATCAATTATCAGTTTCTAGGGGACTATATAAAAATAAAGTAGTAAATGCATATAAAGAAATGTATAATGAAGATAATATATCATTTGATGATATAAAAGATAAACTTAGAGATAAAAATCTATTTTATGTTTATCCTACTTTCTCAGAACTAGCAACTGGAAGGATATCTACATCAAAACCTAACATACAAGGATTAGGTGCAGAAGTCAAAGAACTTATGACAGCTCCTAAGGGATATAAAATAGCTTCTGTAGATATAAAAGGTCAAGATGCTCATATATTAATTTGTGGTATATTAGACAATCCTGTTATTAAGGAATTATATGTAAAATATGGAGATCCTTACAGAGCACTTATAGAGGCGGCAGGATTTGAATTTAATAAATCAGTTAGAGATGATACTAAAGTAATTATATTAGGAGTAATGAATGGTATGTCCTTATCTACAGCTTTATCTGATGTAAAAGATAAAGAATTGGGTAAAACAATATATAACTTAATTGTTGAAGATAGTGGGTATAAAAAAATAGTAGTAAAATATGTAAATGAAAATAAATATTCTAAAACTCCTATGAGAATGGGCTTGTTTGGTACTAAAAAGAAGGTTAGTGTAGAAAATATGAGATATAAAAACTCATTAGCTAACCAATTAAAGAATGGATTCTTTCAACAAACAGCTGCAGAAATAGTAACTTTAAGTATAAATGGATTTTTAACAGAAATTAAAGAAAACCCTAATATAACATTTAATGATATTAGACTACTTACCCCAATTTATGATGAATTTGTTATGGTATATAGAGAAGATTTAGAAGAATATGCATTGGATATATTTAAGTCATATTTTATGCCTTCAGTAGAAGATTGGCCGATCTTTAGAGGAGAAGTATTAGTTGGAGATACTTACAGGTCAAAAGAATAAAGAAGGTGGTTATATGAATGAAATAGGCGATGTAATATATAGAAATAATATAAAATTCAAAGACAATGGTAAATTAGATAGTAGGGTAAAAGGTCATCCAACAATAAATATATCCAATAGTATAGACGGAAAAATATATTACTTAGCTGTAACATCAAGTAAAAAAATCATAAAAAGAAATTATAATTTTTATAAAATTCAAGATAAAAAGAATTCTAAACTAACTAAACATTCTTCATATGTGAATTTGGATTTAATATATGAAGAAGATGAATCAAATAAAGTAGAAGTGGGGTATATAGCTACCCCAGAAATGATAACAATAGCTAAGTCAATGTTAGAGAATTATGATAGTATTATATATGAAAATGTTAGTACAATTGGAATAGATAGATTATCAGAATTGAAGAATTATCTTCAAGGATTTGTAGAAGAGTGTGAACAAGAAAATCATGATGAAGAAAAATCTAGAAATGAAACTAATGTAGAATTATTACAGAAAATGGAGATGTATTAAATGATAAAAGAAAATGATATAAGAAAAATACCAGACACTGCACAGGTAGTTATAGCAGGCAAAAATAAAGAAATAATGGGTCAGGCATATTATCTAAATAATATAAGTATAAAAGATAAAATAAATATGGAAAAGGTAAATTTTAATTCTGAAGTATATTATGGGATTATAAATCTTATAGAAAAAGAAAAACCTATAGTCTCAATATGCACAAGGGAAGAGGATATAACTAAATTAGTCGAACAGGCTTTAAATAAAATTGAATTTCAAAATTATGTTGGGAAAATAGAACTAAATGCATCTGTAAGGTCATCTATAACTGAATGGATGAGAAGTGCAGATAAGAATGTGTTTAGTGAGGAATTAAATGGTATTGTAGAAATTATACAATTAAGTAAAGATAATATGTCTAAAATTTTATTAGTCGAAGCTTCTTCAGATAAGAAATTTAAATTTATGATAGATGAAAATGCAGAAACTCTTACATACAGTATGACTGGTGGAAAAGGAGTTTTAACTAATCATATATTTCTTGAAATTAAAAATAAAATATTTGGAGAAGAGGTACATTCCAAACTATATGTAAATTCAAGTGATAGACTATGCCAAGGAATTTCTACTAAGTTTGGAAATAGTAAAAATAAAGACTTTGTCAGGGATTTAGTTGAGGAATATAAAAATACAATTATAAAGAAACAAGATACTCCAATAGAAGCTCCTAGGTATGTAATAGAATCTTTGAATGAAACTAACACTTCTTGGATGACTTTAAAAATCTGGGAAGATATAATTTTAGATTTAATATTTGCAAATGAAGATAATATAAGATTAGAAAATTATGTATCTAAAGATTTTAAAGACAACAATGTACTTGAACCAGTAAAGGATAAATTTAGTGAAGGCATTCAAAGTATAAAAAATAAATTTATAAATAGAGAAAAGACAGAAATTGAAGAAGATATACAAGATGGCTTTGAAGAAATCAAAAATAAAGTTACTGGACCATCTACTACTAAAATAAGAGATTTATTTGACTTAAATAAAATTAAAATTGATAAAACTATAAAAAGTTCAGATAAAATTCCTACCAAAAGAATTAAAGAATGTAGGTTTATACATTTAACCGATGTAAATTTTGAAAACAGAGATAAATTTACTGATATATTGTATTCAATGCAAAAATATGATGAAAGTATATTTAATCCTAATACAATTGCACCATTATTAGCAACTTTGGAATCTAATAAAGATGAAATTCTTCAAATTATTAATAAAACAAGAGTAACTGTAAATTATAAACCAGAATATTTTGATTATGTAAGTCATTATGGTGATGAAATACTAACTAGAATAGATATACTAAATAAATTTATACAAGACGAAATTAATAGAAGAATAAAAATTCAAGAAAATAAAAAGATGAAAGAAAAAATGGAAAGAAGACTTCTTCAACAAGAGTTAGATAGAAAATTACATGAACAATCTAGGGATAGAGATATAATAGATGATGTTGAAGACGAGGAAAAGGATATAGAAGGATACATTGAAGATAATAATACAGACCAATTTGAAAATGAGAACATACAAGTAAATACTGACAATAATTTTGAAGACACAATTATTTTAAAACCTTCAGATATTGAAACTGAAATAAATAAGTCTGAATAGAAGTATTGTAGGAAAGTAGACTTTATTTTTAAGGCTTGCTTTCCTATAAAGTTTCAATAAATATAATTGGGGAAGGTGTAAATGTGGGAAGATTTTTATTAAGAACAGTTACTAATTTAATAATATTAGTATTACTTTGGTTTGTATTAATATGGCCATTTAATGTAACTCTTTCTAGGTCAATGCAAGGTACCAGAGCAATAGTTGAGTATTTTGGTGGAAGAATTATTGGTAAATCAAAAGATTTTGTACCTACTAGTATGCAAAGAGATATAGCAAATGAAGAAACTAAAAATAAAGAAAGAATTAAGTCTGAATCAGAAATGACTGCCGAAGAAAAAACTGAAAAGAGCAATAATTTTAAAGATAAATTAAGTGTCTATTTTCATGTACCTAAAGACTATGGTATAATGAACCATGGATTTGCTGTATTAATATATTGTTTGTTGGCAGCTTTGTTTAAATTCTATATGAAGGGTGCAGAAATTTATGATGAAGATGATATTGTAGTTTCAGAATACCAATATGACGATTATGATGACTTAGAAGACAATTTTGAAGAGATTAAGTATTATGAAAGTTTAAAAGATGACCCTTCAAATGGTGCATTATTTCATGATACTAGAGAAGATAAATGGGATCTTAAATAAAGGAAATAAAAATGTATTATATAATAGATAATTCAAATAATTTTACTTTAGAAAATGGTAGATTATATGAAGATGAAGAGTTAATAAGAATTTTAGAGAATCATAGTAATCAAATAGATGATTTGGAAATATATTTAAATAAACATAATATCAAATTTTTATATTTTACTTCCAAAACTAAATACAAGAATGAATTATATAAAGCATTAAATAAATTAGCAGAAGTGGACTATGAAGTAAATTTTGATAAATTAGTAAATAAAATACCAGAATATAAATTACATTTTATAAAAAATATCCAAAGAGGTAGACATTATGGAGAAGCTTACCTAAATAGAATAATCGATGTAAAAAATGATAAAGTATATGCAGGATGCTTATTACATTATTTGGGATTTATGGTAGGCGCTAGATATGTATGCCAATATAATGAATATGTAGATGAAATTCCATTTTTAATTTACAATAAAATAATATTATATCTAAAGTTTTTAAATAAACAAGAATATTTAAATAAATTTATATTAGGATATAAATATGATATCAATAAAATAGATTCTAATTATAATATTAGAGATTTAAAAGCTACAAAAATAATAAGCACTCCAGAAAATCCAGGAGTAGAGTTTGAAACAATGAATTTATTTAATAGTTATATAAAAGATGGGATAAACTTATTACCTATGACAGAACTAGATATAGATTAAAATTGGAGGGATGAAAAACCCTCCAAAAATGGCCGACTAGCTCAAGTGGATAGAGCAACAGCCTTCGAAGCTGTGTGTTTTCGGTTCGAGTCCGAAGTTGGTCGCCATAAAAGATTAAAAATAGAAAAAGGTGGTAAAATGATCGATATAAAAGATAATAAAAAGAAATTAGAAGTGAAACCTTTTGAAGAAGTATTAAAAGATTATGAAACAATGCAAGAAAAATTAGATATGAATTTAAAAGAAGAGATTGAGAAAGAAAAACTTATTATAAATAATAATTTAAATGTGGTAAGTAATACTATCACCAGTGCAGAAATCAAAAATGATATAGATAAGAGCAGTTCAACTTACCAAGAAGAAGGAATTTTAAACGGAGATCAAATTTCTAATTATTTAATGGTAGATTATATACTAAATAAAGAACAAAAAGTGGAAATTAACAACATACAGAGGTATTTGTTCATGCTTTTTAATAATGCTATAGACAAGCAAATGGAAAAAATGAACACTTACTCAAAAGAAGAGATATTAGATTTTAAAAAGAATCTTCTAAAGCAAGTAAAGTATATAGGAATTGGGTATGACAAAGAAAATAACGAGTGCTACTATTTACATGAAGGTCCAGACTTAACAAAAACAAATAAAAGTCGAATATACAAGTATAATTTTCCTTATTCTATTAAAATTAAAGATAAAGATGATGAAACCGTTTCAGAATATACAGAATTTAATAAGACAGAGATAAAAGCAGAAAGTTATGAGGAATTAGATGAAGGTATTCAAAATATTATAAATCTAACCTCAATACATACATTAGAAGATGCATTTGTTTCAGATAAAGATATGGCCTATAAAATTAATTATATAGAATCGCCAGACACGAATAAAATTAAATATTTTATAGCAATACCTTTTATTGTAATAATATTATGTTTAGTATACGCAATAACTAGATAAATATTTGTATATTTAATATTCATATATCGAGTTGAGAGTAGAATCTTGACTCGATATATTTTTAATGTTACATATAAGTAGTATTATAGGAGGAATTATATGAAAATAGGATATCAAGGTATTAAAGGTAGTAATTCTGAAAGAGCATCGAGAATATTATCTGAAGAATTAAAATTAAATGATATAGAATTAGTGCCTTTAACAATATCTGAAAATGTTGTGAGAGAATTAAAACTAAAAAATATATACTATGGTGTAATGGCTATAGAGAATACAGTAGGTGGTCCAGTATTGGAAACAAGAAAAGCACTATTAGATGCAAATGTAGCAGTATTGGAAGAGGTTGTGTTGGAAATTCATCACTGTTTATTTAAGAAATCTGGTGTAAATGTCAAAAATATTAAAAATATTGCGTCTCATATCCAAGCCCTTATACAATGTAAGAAAAATATAGAAAAATTATTTCCAAATTGTAAGATAATAGAAACGGAAGACACATCTATTGCAGCTAAATATCTCAAAGAAGGTATATTATCAGATAATACTGCTATAATATGTAGTAAGAGTGCCGGAGATATGTATAACCTAGAATTAGTAAAAGAAAATATCGAAGATAGCTCAAATAATTATACTACATTTGGAATATACAAATTAATTCAAGAATAGGGGTGATATATTGAGTAATAAACTTCAGAAATCTGTACTAGGATCAAATTATGTAAAGGATTATATAGATAAAAATATACGATCCATTTATAAAAATCCAAAAGATCTTTATTTTGGTGGTAAAAATGCATTAGTTGGGGTATTAATGAATTCAAATGATCCAATATTAAGAGGAGTAGAACCTAAACTTGTTAGAGGGGCCGTATGTGAGTTAATGCTGCAGTATTCTCTGGAATATTTTTTCAGCGAAACAGATTATAATTATGGAATATTTAATAATTTACTCTTATATAATAATTTTTACGGTTCAACAACACAATTAGATTCAGTAGTTTTGACTAATAATTGTATTTTAGTAATAGAGTGTAAATCCCTATATGGGGAATCTATCATAGAAGATGGTATAATTTGGACAAAGTATGGAAAAACTAGTCAAGAAGTTACTAAAACAACTCCATGGAAACAGAATATGAGTCATATATTAACATTAAAAGACGAATTAAGCCAAATAAATAGTGATTTTAATAATTACTTTTATGTAAATATGGTATTTGTATTTGGTATAGGCAGAATAATTAAATATGTTCCAGAAAATAATAAAGTGCTAGCCACTACTAACAATGATAATATACTTCCTATACTAAATCAAGAAATATCCAAAACTAGAAGGGTTAGAATTGGTAACGGATCATTAAAAGGTGCCTTTAGTTATTTAAATAGGAAAACTCATAATATAGAGGATGAGATACAGCATATACGAAATCTAGAAAGAAGATAGGGTGAGAAAAATGGTAATAAGTAAAATGAATAGTTTTTTATTAGTGAATAATATTGTAAAGGATATAAATGCTAAAGACGTAGAAGAATTGGGCAAAAAGACATTTGATATACTAACAATTGTTAAAAACTTTAATTATATAAGTATCTACCAATGGTTAGTAGACAATGCATGGATTACAATAGCAGGGTATAAGGTACCATTAGTAGTTTTATTTATAATTGGATTTATATTATTGACATACATAGCTAGAAAGATAAGGTCTATAGCTATAATATTAATAGTAGCAGCTTTAATAGCCTTTGCAAATACATTTATCCAATTTACTGTAGGGGCATGATAGTATGAATAGTATTATAAAAAGAACTGCAATAATATCCACTTCAACAGTATTGTTAGGTACTATAGTTTATGGAATAAGTGCAGATAAGTTCAATAAAGATGATACAATCAGTCTTAGTAAATCTGATGTTAATTATGCAACTACAGATATTAACAATCAAATTTATACTGTAAAAAATGGGAAAAATATTATAGATAGTCACAATAAAGAATTGTCTGATAATTATGCTGTGCAAGAATTTAATGATTTAATTACTAAAGAAGAGCTAAACCCTACTAAAAATAAACCATCTGTAGATTCAAGTACATTTAAGTCTATAGAAACTGAAAAGAAAAATACCAATGTAGAAAATAAAGATATATATGAATCTAATAATGAATTACAAAGAGTAATTAATGTAGTAGAAGGTAGTACAGAAGATCAAATAAATCGAGGAAAAGTATTAAGAGATGAAGATAACGCTAAATATCTAATTAATAGAGATAAAGAATTGGAAAAAGCTAGACAAGAAAAAGAATTACAAGTTGCATACAATAAAGGTCGAAATGATGAAGTAATTACTATTGACGAATATTATAAATCTTCTGAATTTAAAGCAGAATATGATAAAAAATGGAAAGAAATACAAAAATTATATGGACAAGATCAATCTACTGCAGCTGCACAAGACCCAACTAGAAGTGATTCCCTACAAAAACCTAGAGATTACAGTAGGGGCGAAAATAATAGATACTCTTTACATATAGATTCTGGACATATATTAAATAAAAATATCTATATACCATCTGGTCTCAGTGCTTCTCAATTTAATAGTGCATTAGAAGGCACTGGAATAGAAGGATTAGGTCAAGCATTTGTAGATATGGAAAATAACTGGGGAGTAGACGGATTATTTTGCATGGCAGTAGCTTTTCATGAATCTGCAAATGGATATAGTAGGCTTGCAGTGAATAATAACAACTTATTTGGAATGAGATCACGAAATGGTTGGAAAAAATTTGATTCTAAATATGATGCAATTGTTTATTTTGGTGAATACATGAATAAAAATCTTTATAAAGGAAAATCTGTATATGAAATAGGTAATATATATTGTCCACCTGATACAGACCAATGGTTTGATGGGGTAAATAGACATTATGAAAAAATATTGAGTAAAATATAGTGGAGGTGAGTTAGATGGGATATGGAGGAACATTAAATAATAGCGATAATAGATATTCTGGAAAATCTTCCGGGAACCCTACAGCAAAGAAAGAGCCATTAGGAATGGAAAGTGGTTTCATGTCTTATATGGATCAAGATTCTGTAACTATGCAACTTCATATAGCTAAATTAGAACAAGCCATAGAGAAAGAGAATTTTGAATTAAAATCTTTGGAAAAAGATAATGAATTAAATCAAGATAAATATAATAGAATCATGAATGAAATATTAGATGCAGAAAAAGAAAAACATGAGATAGTATATGAAGATTCTGTGTTGGATAGAATTTATGATAAAACAAAAGACCTTGGTATATACACTAAATACAAAGATGAGGGTGGATATTCCTTAATGGGGGATAGAAATCAACGTCTAGGAATAATAAGAGATACAGATAAAGTTGATCAATTTGAAATTGATCTAAAGTATAAAGAAAGTAGGGAACTCTCTGGTGAAATGGAGTACAACAGAAAGAGAATTTCTGACTTAAAAAAATCATTAGCTAAAAATAAACAAAATTTAGAAGATGCTCAAGATGTATTACCATCACAAGGTGTACAGTCTGAAGGGTGGAATTATTAGATATGAGATTAAAACCAATTAAAATTTTAGGATTAGCATGTATATTACTCTTTAATCCGGTAAGTGCAGCAAAAGACTCTGGTAATATGACTGACTTAGACCAAAGTATTAAATATGAAAATGATAATAGTGGCATAGGAAGTGAAGAAACAACCTACTACAATCCATATAAACAAGAAGTAGTTGAAGATGGTAAAGGTGTATCAAAATATGGTCCAAAACAAGATATAGGAATGACAAAGAAGCAGATAAAAGAGTTTTATTCATCAATGGAAGATTCTAATGAGAAGTTAAAAAAAGATGAAGAAGAAAAGATGAAAAATGACAAGAAGTTAGAAATAAATAGATATAGATTACTTACTATTGGAATTACATCTGCGACTTTGGCAACTATTGTAATAATGGTGATAGTATTAACAAAATATTTTAATAGAAAAGAATTAAAAAAGATAGAAAGCAAGGATAGAGAATATGATGAATTATTAGACAATATTGATTATGAAAATGAAATGCAGAAAAATATAGAATTCGACTTTAACACCTATTTAAACAACAGAAGTGAGCCATATTCAGATATTAGCGATAACAAAATATTTAATGAAGATAATGAAAATGAAAGTATAGATTTTGATTATCAAAAATATATTAATGGTGATGATTAATATTACAAGTTCAAATTTATATTACAATGCGTAAAGTTATGTGACAGGAGTGTTACAGATATAGTTAAAAAATAATAAATTCATACTATTTGAAAAATTAACCAAAATTGCTAAAAAATAAAGGAGTATGATTTATATGCACAAGATTTATATGATATGTAAGACAAAAATAAATAAAGGAGAGTTTCTATGAAGGACGATTTAAATAGATTTGATCAAAATGAGCGTCGAATGATTTCAGAAACTCAAGAACCAGAAGATACTGCCTCAGAGAATAAATATGAAAAAAGACTAGTTTATTTAGTAATTGGTTTGATATTATTATTTTCAACATTAGCAGTTTTTTCTTGGGTATTAACTTATTTGGCAAAGTAGTAAGAATGTATTAAGATTTATTGGTCCTTAAAAGTATCAATAATAAGGAAATTTTATTAAAATAAAAAATAAGCAAAAACTGATAAAATTTCCAGTGAGTTTTGGTTACAACTTCTATTAAGAAGTATTGTAAATAAAAGTAAGTATAATAAGAAATTATTTTACTTGCAAAAATACCTATGTTCCAAAAAGGAGGAAAATTAACAATGAAGATTAAAACTAAAAGTAATATTGCAAAGGTGTTAGCCGTTGCATCATTAGCTACAACTCTAGCACCTTCAATTACTTTTGCAGCAGAACCAACTAATGGTGGAGCAACTACTACTCCAGCAGTAGCTACAAATGAAAAGAAGGAAGAAGTTAAATATACTTGGGGTCTTTACCAAGATGCTAATGGAGTAACTCCAGAAGTTGAAAAGGGTAAAGTAGCAGATGCTCTTAAAGGACTTACAGTAAAGGTTTCTGTAGATGGAAAAGATACTGCTCCAGTAGATGCTTTTACAGTTGGAACTAAGACTAAGACAACAGAAGCCGAAGGTGTAACTGTAGTTAAAGGTGAAGAATCTGTAACAGTTGAAGGTAAAAACTTTAATGTAGAATTAAAGGCTACTCCAGGAAAAGATAATGTTAAATTAGAATTAACTCTAATTGAACTAAATGACAAGAAAGAAGAAACAGATAAAAAGGTTACAACTGAAGCTAAACTACTTCAATATAAAGAAGTTAAAAAGCCAGAAGAAACTAAACCAGAAGCAGCAACTGAAACTGAAAAATCAGCAGCTAAAAAATTCGCTGATGACATTTCTGTAGAAGCAAATCAAGGAAAAATTATCGCTAAAATTCCAGCTGTTCCAGATGGACTAAAAGCTACAGTAGTATTTACTAATAAAGAAGTTGCATCTGCAAAAGACATTACAGTAGATAATATTGGAGCAGGAAAAACTTTAGAACTTGGTAAAGTTGCAGAAAAAAATAACTATTCAGCTAAAGTAGTAGTTACTAGAGCTAAAGATGGTTTAGCAATTGGTACTTTCAATCCTTCATATAAGTTAGATCTTACTAAAGTTGCTCCATCAGTAAATTATGCTTATGTAATTGATGGTGCATTAGTAATTAATGCTACTTCAAAAGCAGGAATGGCTAAAACTCCACTATTCTGGAAATATTCATATGAAAAAGATTTCAGAGCAATTTCCCCAGATCTTGGATATGGCTTCTCTTATAGATCTAATGAAGTAAATAATGAAAGAAAAGCAAACTTTGATTCACTATTTGGAAAAACAACTTATAGTAAATATGATAGACTAGATGCAAATGACTACAGAATTCCAATTGAAATTCCATGTAAACTTCAAATGGTATTTGTAGATGCACTTGGAAACAAGACTCCAGTTTCATTAACAATTAATGAAGACAATGTAATTCTAGCTGGCACAGGAATTGGTAAAGCTCCTGAATATGTAGGAAAACTAATCAAATCAGTAACTGATGGTGGTACATTCGAATCTGCAAGAGAAAAAGATTTACTTGTAATTAAGAAAAATACAACAGTAAACCTATATGAAACTTTCAAATCTCTTCTACAAAAAGAATGGGATAGCTTTAACTCTAGAGAATTAAATTGGGAATGTGAACAATTTAGTAACTTCGATGCTTATAGAATTAAGTTTGATAAAGAAGGAAAATATGATTTCACAGTAACAAAAGATGATTCTAAGGGTAAAGTAACATTTACAGTATTAGTAATGGATGGTAAGAATAACATTAAATCTTTCAAAGTCCTAAAAGATGTGAAAGTTAATGGAGATAAATTCCAAGCTATTAAAGGTTTTGAATTCAAAACAACTGATGGTAAAGATGCAAATCCAACAGGATTCTATGCAAAATATGATGGAAAATACTACAGATTAACTGATGAAATTCCATTTGCAACAGAAAAGAATAAAAATGCTAAAGAAGCAGTTGTAACTATTAAGGATGTTCAAAATAACAAGAATTATGAAGTTAAGTTTATCCAAGCTTCAGCAACTAAGGTTCCTCTAGAAAAAGCTAGAACAATGTTCTCTGACCTTAAAGGACACTGGTCTGAAAATAGAGTAATAACTCTAGTAGCTAATGGAGTAATTTCAGGATATCCAGATGGAACATTTAAACCAGACAATATGATTTCAGCTAGAGAAACTTTAGCTATCATTGGTAGATTTGGACAAAGTCTAGATAAAGAAAAAGTTAATACAGTTGCTAATGACAAAGTTGAATTTGCTAAAGCTAACTGGGGTAATGAAGATGTAGAATGGGTACTAAAGAGACTTCCACAAAACATTTTCGCTGGTCAAGACCTTGACAAGCAACTTACAAGAGAACAAGCAGCATATGTAATGAATCATGTATTCAAATACAATGCAACAACAGCAACAACAAAATTAACTGACATTGGTACAGCTAAGTATCAAACTGAAATTAATCAATTAGTAGCTGCAGGCACAATTGCAGGTTACCTAGACGGTACATTCAAACCAGAATTACCTATTACAAGAGCAGAATTATGTTCAATGATGTTTGTAATTCCAGGAGTACAATATGAAGTAATCGCACAAGATAATCATACAACTACACCTGCTAAAACTGCAAACAATACAAAGAGCATTGACAATTTAGAAGATCTTTTTAAATAAGATTAAGTAAGATTAAATAAAATAAATAATAAGTAAATAAAGATAGAATAAAAAGAAATTAATTTCAGGAATAAGGTATTTACAAAGTGGATATGGTATAATTATCATATCCACTTTTGATTTTATTATAATAAGTATAAAAATGCAAGAAATATTATAGTAAATTAATATATAAAAGATATTAATTACAATGTACAAATAATAATAGAGATACTTGGAGGTAATATTATGAACAGATTAGCAGAATTATTAAATCTATACTTAGAAACAGAAGATAGGGACAAATTAAATGAGAATATTTATAATGTATTTACAAATAGAATGAAGAGTATTAGGGACTCTTCATTAAATTTAGAAGAATTTGTTAGATTATCTGAATACTACAACAATCTATATCAAATAGAACATGATTTTGTTCAATTATTAATGACTAATCAAAAATTAGAAGATATAAAAAATGATTTCAAATTGAATGAAAGAGAAATCAGAGAAGTTTATGAAAAACATTTAAAAGACTTATATGAACAAGAATATAAGACACAAACTAGTGAAAAGACAGATAAAAAGGCTTCAAATACAACTAAAAATAATATAAATGACAATAAATCAACTATTAATAAAGAAAAGAAAAATATAAATCAAGACCATAAGTGTAGTTGTGGTGGAAATTGTAGTTCAAAAAAGAAGCCAGAGGGAAAAAGAGGAAAAACTCTTGAAGACGTTATAAAAGAATTGTCAGAGGAAGCTAAAAGTGCCAAAACCACACAGGGTACAGACAAAAAGAATGTAGGGGACTTAGATAAGATATTTTTGAATGTATTTAAGGTATTAAATGACCCTAATCAACAAGTAAGTAAAGAGAGGGCAGAAAATATTATTGAAGATCTAATAAAAAATATTTTCAGATGATAAATGGGGGAATGTTAAATATGAAATCAGAAGGGGTAATGTTAAAACATAAATGGTTAAGGGATGATAAAAATCATATAGTATATCTCACAAAGAACATAAAAACTAATAAACTTACTGTAAAAAATATGTTGGACATTACAAAAGAGTTTACACAAATTTTTACTAGACAAGAAATAGAAGATTTCAAGGTAAATTTAAAAACTGATTTTAGTGATTTTATTGAAATTGAAGTGAATATAGAGAAATAGACTAATTAATATATAAATAGGAGAATAAAATGGAAAATTTAGATAATAAAAATTTAGAAGTAGTAAATAATAATGACAACGATAATATAGACATAAGCAAGTGGTTAAGTTATAAAAATAATGAAGTCCAAACTGTAAACACTAACAAACAACCACAATTACAATTTACTGAAGAGGAAAATAAAATAATAGATACTATACGAAATGAAATTGATATAACAAAAAGAGAAGAGATAATTAATTATGGTTCTGAAGCCCAAGCTAAGATGACTACATTTTCAGAAAATACTTTAGAAAAGGTCAAAAATAAAGACTTGGATGATATAGGTAAACTACTAGGTGATGTAGTAAACGAGTTAAAAAGTTTTTCTACTACTGGAAATCAAAAGGGTATAGTTGCATTTTTCAAAAGAAAAGTAAATAGTATAACAGAAATTCAAACTAAGTACGATAGTGTAGCTGGTAATGTAGACAAGATTGTAACAAATTTAGTTGGACATCAAAAGAATTTAATTAAAGATATAACAAATCTTGAAGATATGTACGAAGTGAATAAAAAATATTATAGAGATTTGAGTTTGTATATTGAAGCGGGTAACAAAAAGATAGATGATATTAAAAATAATGAATTAGTTGAATTAACTCGTAGAGTAAATGACACACAACGTGCAGAAGATATACAAGAATTGAAAGATCTAAATGATGACTTAGCTAAATTTGAAAAGAAAATTCACGATTTGGATTTAACAAGATCTATATCATTGCAAATGGCACCACAAATCAGAATGATCCAAAATGCTAATGGTGTAATGGTAGAAAAGATACAATCAACTATTGTAAATACAATACCCCTATGGAAATCTCAATTAGTATTAGCAATAGGTGCTAAAAATACGGCACAAGCGGCCGATGCACAAAAGAAAGTTACAGATTTGACAAACGACCTATTAAAGAAGAATGCAGATGCACTTAAAATGGCAACTATCAATACTGCAAAAGCATCTGAGGAATCTATTATTTCTACAGATACTATCAAATACACAAATGAAAAACTTATAGAAGCATTAAATGAAGTAAAAACAATTCAATTAGATGGAATAAAACAAAGACAATTGGCAAGTAGTGAGTTAAGAAAATTAGAAAGTGAATTAAAGCATAATTTAACTCAAATATCTTTAGAATCTACTAAAGATAGAGTTGCAATAGATAATAAGTAGGAGTAATACTATGAGTACAAAATATTTAACTTTTAAAGAATTGGGAATACCAAAGCATGTGTGTGTTCCCTTCGGAGATAATACAGACTATAATAAATTAGTATTGGATTATAATATCTCTTCTAATGGTGATTCTTGGCAATTTGAATTTTACGATAGTACCTTAAAATCCGAAATGCCTGCAACATTAAAATTTGGTAATGGTCAATATGATTATAAAATTAAATATATGGGTAATGAGTGTAATGGTAAGCTTGTTGGTAATAAGATAATTGCAGATATATTAGATATTAATTTAAAGAATACTGCAAAATATAAATTAAAAATATATTATGAAGGGCACAACTATCCAATTGAAGAGATAGTAAGTTTTATATATAATTTCTTCAATTGGAAAAATATAAATATACAATATGAAATAAATGAATCTGAGAATAGTTTAGATTTATATATAAACACTAATATAGGGCAAATAAATTATAATGGAGATCCTAAAAATTATTGGGGAGTATTTGATAATAGTCTTAATTTATACTCACTGTGTCGAAGAACAGCACAACTTTCACAGTATTATAGAAAATTTTTACAAAAAACTGATTGGTTTTATGTTGAACTATCTGCATATCCGGGAGGAGAAATAGAGTTTTATAATGGTGATAATACAAAAATTGCCAGAAGTAGTAGATTACGTATTATTGAGTTACTAAGACCATATCTATACCGAGATAAAAAGAACTCTTATTCTGACAGTGTGAAAGGATATTATTATAGACTACATGAATGGATTACTGGAGCAATTAAAATAGGGAAGGAATTAAATTACCCTGAGGAATATTTCACAGACTTAAAAAATGCTACTAATGAATTGATATCTTCAGACTTTCGACAAATTGTAGCTGAAAGAGAAGAAGATGAGAAAAATAAAGATAGGATTTTAAGTTTGGGAATATATGACAAAGCTGCATTTGATCTTGGATTAATTAAAATAGATGAAAAAGAAACTAATACCAAAACAAATTCACTTGTTGTAGATATGGAAGAATTAAATAATAGTAATGTCGAGATTACCAATAGTAAAGTAGATAATAAAGAGGTAACTGATGTAGAAATTAATAATAATTCAGATAATATTATGGGAAAAGTAAAAGAATCCATGAAAAATATATCTACTTTAATAGATAGGATGTGATTTTATGAAAGTTTTAAGCACTTTAACTTTCAACTATCCAAATAATATAGCTGAATTTTATGCATATTATCACAATAAACTATTGATAAGAGGTGTTGACGGTACTACAGTTCCAATGCTAGTCGCCCATAAATATAATAGATCATTTTTTACCTCATCAGATTCAGGAGAAGATTACTATAATTATATAATCCCTAGTAAAACATATAAACAATATTATTTAGAAAGATTAATTTCCATTTCTAGTGATAGATGTGAAGAGTATGGAACTGATGAAGTATTACCGAGTACTCCTTATATGTTTACAGAAGATATTCCAGGCTCCCGTGAACATAATATATACAATAAATTAAATACCGATAGTAAACTCTCCAGATATAAATTTATACCAAAAATACATGTATCAATGGTATTGTCAGATGAGACTATAGTAAATAAATATAAAAAAGTTATATATACGTATTTTTATTTACATTTGAGGGATTATTTAGACATATACAATATAAATTTTCAACATACTACATTAAATTTTGACATTTATTTTATAGTAAACGGATTATCTGACGTTCTAAAGCTGATATTTATAGAATTAAATACATTAATATCCTACTTAGAAAACGATGCTAATGAAAGTAACTATACGGAAATTACCCTTGAAAATTATATAATGGATGTAACTATTGATGAATGCAATGGACTAAAAAAAGTAAGGAAAAATATCAAAAAATATAATGCCGACCCAAATAATCTTTCTCTAAAACAAGCTGAAAAGTATGGTAAGTTAATGAGAAATAAGTGGGGTAAACACATACCAGATACCGATTTAGATAATATGTCAAAATTTTTTACAATATATGATGAACTGGTAGAGAATTATGCCGGATATTCACATAATTCTATACAAACAGATCCGTATTATAATGCATCTAATGGATTGGTGGAAGATTATTCTAGCATAGCTGATAGAGTATTTAAAATAAAAGAATTTTATTTTAAGGATTGTCAAACCTTAACTGACGAAGCAACTAAAATTGCAGTAGTATTATATTCAATGTTAAAATATGAAATGGATGAAATAAAACAATTAGTTAAGATAATTCATAATGGAAAGGTTCAAATTAGAATTGGAGAGGATCAACCTCACTTACTCCCAGAAAATGATCAAATATTTTCTGAATTAAAGGATGATATTGAAGACAATTTAAAATTATTGTTAGATAATATTGAAGATTATAACACTTCCCCAATTAGTACCGAAATATTAAATATGAAAAAAAGGTATAGTAATTATAAGGATGGAATATTTAAATCTATACCTGTTAGTGATATAAAATTAGTGTATAAAGAAAAGAAAGAACTACCAATTGATAAGTCAGATTTATACCATGCACTTGATTCGATAAGAGAGTCTAATAAATTTAGTGAAGAACTAACAAAAGAAGTAGTTGAATTATGTAATAATTATGAAAAATCTAATAAAATAGATAGTATTAGATTAAGTTCAGGGTTAAAGGATATAATAATCCCTGAAATCATAGAGAATATTAAAAAAATGAATGATCTGTCAGAGGGCGAATCTTTTGATGAGCTGCAAGATCAAATGATAGCCTTAATTAATAATATAAATAAGAAGATATTAGATAGCTATGAAAGTACCATGAATGATAAAAAGAATGATATATACAATAGTATAGAAGCTATAGATGGTGTATTTAATAATATAATTGATATGAAAGATGGTGATGGACAAATATGAATCTCAATCCTGTAAAAAATATAAAGCAAAGTAGATTAAAACTGCTGATGATTAGACAAAGGTATGACAGATCAACTCCATTCATAGTAAAAAAGACTTTTAATTTGGTTGTGGCTATAAGTATAACATATTATGTCCTTACCGGCCTGGTTTGGGCAACGAATCGATTTATTCAATTCTGCAATGGAGTTGGTCCGGAAGAAATTATGGCGATTATGCTTAATATTTTACTTATTGCTGTGTCTTTAGCAACTTTAGGAATGATTGCTATGACGATATTAACTACATTTCGATAAGTGGGGGATGGTAATGTGGAAGATCTAAATAAAGAATTAAAAAAACAAATAGGTGAAAATTCAGTCAACTATAAATTAATAGCATTGAAAGAGCAATTCCCTGATATGATCGAATCGACAATTAAAACTGTAGCTCCTTTTCCTATTATGTACTTTTCGGGGGCGGGTGATATACTTCAAACTGATACTATCATGTTATTAGCTACTATGTATATGATCATTTTATATGTTTGTTACTATATAAGTATTTCATTTTTGTTTGTTTTCTTATCATATATTTTTAAAGATCGAGTAAAAACTAAATTTTAGGTGGTGATGGTGCAGTTGGATAATAAAAAAGAAATAGGAGAGGATAAAAATGATTCCATAAAAAATTATAAGCTAGAAATAGCTTTAATATTACTGTTATTTATTGAAATATTTATTAATAGTTTTGTTATGTGTCTTACTTTCGTCCAAGGTGAATCTATGGAACCAACTCTATACAATAAAGATATATTAATATCATATAAACCACTAATGTATCACAATAAATATTATTATGAAGATATAGTAATACTTAATGCAAAAAGAGTATCCTCAAATAAAAGACTGTTAAGGAACCAATATATAAAAAGAATAGTAGGACTTCCAGGAGATATTATAAAAATAGAAAATGGAAAAGTTTATAGAAATGGAAAAGAAGTAAAAGAGGGTTATATTGCCGAAAAGGCATATACGGACATATATGGTACTCAAGATACTTGGGAATTAAATAATGATGAGTATTTTGTGCTTGGAGATAATAGATTTCCATATATGTCAGAGGATAGTAGATATTTTGGTCCTATATATAAAAAAGAGTTAAAGGGAAAGACATATAAACTTTTACACAGTTCTATTAATAAATAATACAAGGAAGTGAATATATGGAATATAATATTAAATCAAGAAATATACAAGATAGAATAAATTGGATAGCATTGCATAGTTCGGTTAGGTTTGAGAAATTAAATATATTACAAAAGGAAGCATTGTTAATTATGCAACCTATATTGGAAATATATGATATCAATTATTTGATATATAATGATGGAGCCACAATGAAAGCTAATGAAGATAAAAATTATGGTGAGATACCTTATGATCACTATGTAATGATGCCGACTTCAGTTTCATTTTGCAATAAAATGAATAATCTATTGAATAATAGTCAAAATCTTATAAAAATTGGACAAGACGTATGTTCATATGAAGCAAAAGTAAAAAAGAGGCCACTTAATGAAGGGACAGTAATCTTTTCAAGTGGAACAAATTGGATTACTTTTAATACGTCCAATAATAATATACAAGTAACCCAAGATTTAATGAAATGGGGATAAATTGTTATAATCAAAATAAGTATCAAATTCTGTAAAAAACAGGATAATAAAATCACATAATAATTATTTTAAATAATATGTATGAAAAGAAAAAGAAATAATAGAGTAAATCTACCCAACTAAAGACTAATCATAGCTTAGGTTCATTACTTTTTCTCCTTCCTTGCTATGGTTTGCGAATGACATTAAACTAAATCCTACATTGTTTTGTGAATGGGCAATGTACTTTCATTTATTCGGGTTTCGGTATGGAAATTCAACCTCCAAATTAAAAATAATGCTTACAAATAGATATAACAATCTAGTTGGGTAATCGAGATTTCAAGTCATACGCTTGTGGAACATTAGTGCTGTTCCACAAGTCTTTTTGGAGATATACCCAAGTTGGTGAAGGGGGCAGATTGCTAATCTGCTAGGGCATTTAGGTGCCGCAAGAGTTCGAGTCTCTTTATCTCCGCCATGGTTCTTTAGCTCAGTAGGTAGAGCAATCGGCTGTTAACCGATTTGTCGCAGGTTCGAGTCCTGCAAGAACCGCCATTAATCTATACTAATCTACCCACTGATAACGGGCAGGAGAAATGTGAAGGAGCTTCACAACTGATTGTAATACATACCAAATTACAATTGGAAAAATAATATTTAATTATGGTATGAATTTAAATATTGCACATTTTGTATAGTTTTGTGTGCTTAAGGGCCTTTAGCTCAGTTGGTTAGAGCACCCGGCTCATAACCGGTAGGTCCTAGGTTCGAGACCTAGAAGGCCCACCATAATAAAGAGAAGGCAAAAAAGCCTTCTCTTTTTCTTTTTAGATAATATAGTTTAGATATAAAGTGAATAAATTTATGAATAGGTGATATAAAATGAAAAATAGTAAATTATTGACTGGAATATGTGCATTTACATTAATTAGTGGGGTAATTACAAGTAATGCTTTTGCAGAAAGTGGTGTTGTTGGTGGTACAGATGCCCCAAGTGCTGTAGTGTCTGGAGAAACTGGAGGAACTGCTCCACAATACAAGTTAGAAACTCCAAAGAGGCAAGAATCAACTTCAAATAAGCCAGCCTCCTCTGATCTTGGTGCTAGAAAGATAGAAACTAATCAAAAACCCAAAGAAGTAGAATCTAGACCAATACCATATGAAAATAATTCCAGTAAGAAATATGAAGGTAGTACAGTATTTGAAAAATACGATGCGCCTAAAAAACAGGATACTAATTTGTCCACTCCAAAGGTAAATAATAAGAAAGAAGAGTCAAAACCGGCTCCAAAAAATACTAAAAAGAAATCAGATACAAATAAAAAGGAAGTTGTTAAAAATACTAAAAGCAAATCTGAACCAAAACCTAAGAAAAAATATAATATTTCAGGTGCAGATGGAAAGAATATGACAATTAAAGATTTAGTCGATAATCCTTCAGATATAGTACAAGACAATAAAACTAATAATTCAACAGATAATTTAGAAAATACTCCAGAAAACCCTGAACTAAAGGATAATGAGACTCAAGATGAAAGCTTAGAACAAGAATCTCCTTCGGAAAGTAAACCATATATAAGTGATTTTATTAGACCTTTGGGATTGGAAGTTGAAACAAGAAGATTGAATGAGACTAGGGAAAAGATTTATCAAAAGTGTGAGGAAACAGATTCATATTTAATGAATAAGATATATTTTACAATATACATGGATAGGGTAGCCAATGATGTTACACATTATGACTCATTATCTCCTATTATATTAAATAAAAGAACTGGAAACAAATCTCAATATATTACAAGAGGTGAATTCGCCTTATTAATTAATAATATATTAGAATCAATTGGAAATGTCAATAATGTAAATAATTTACCTTTAATAGATACAAAAGATACTATATTTGAAATTCCAGTATCCAATATTACTAGTTTAAATTTAATGAATACTAATAGTTTAATGTCTTTTGATACTTATAATTTAGTTACTTGGGGAGAATTCAAAGAAACATTTAAAAAGTTAGATAGATTATTATATCTAAGAGAAAATAAAGAATTATCATGGAATTATGATAATCAATTTAGAGAAAGATACAAGAGAGTTTATGATTATCAAATCGATCCTGATACATTTATATCTAAAACTATGTTAGTCGGACTCATGACAGACTTACTGTCAGAATACCAACAATAATTTTAGGAGGAATAATATGAATAATAAAATTAAAAAGAATATGAAAGTAATTACAGTAGGAATGGCACTTATACTTTTAACTACAGCTTGTGGGAAGAAAGATAAGACAGAACCTGCTGAAGAGAGTAAAACTGAAGTAAAAAATGAGGAAGTTCAGGTTGAAGATAATGTTACTAAAGAAGATTTAGATAATATGGTATATAATAATGAAAATGAAGAAAAGCCTACACAAGAAATAATTGAACCAGAAGGTTCAAAGCCAGCAACTGATGTTATGACGACAGAGTCTGGTGAAAAGGAATCAGAAATTAAAGAAGCAAAAGATAATAGGGGAAATGCTGATCATGAAATAGATGAATTCTGGGAAAATAATCAAGGTGAAGTTATAGAAAATACTGTTAAGTAATTTTATTGGGGCTACAGCATGTAATTACGAGAAATTTACATTATTAGCCCCAAATTATTGTTTTTAAAAAATTAATAAAACTAGTGATTTTTAAAAATATAATAAATAATCATTATGATGAATGAAATGTGTATTATAGATATACTAAAGTAATTATAAAACAACAATAATTTCAGAAAATAAACAACAATGTAAAAATAGCAAAATTAAGCAGCCAACATACGGTTAAAATGCACCTTTCGAGGAACCAAAAAGCATCAAAATAGGCACTTATATCTACAGTAGAGAAGCATCAAAAGAAGCATCTGATTTTTCAGGAAGCATCTTTTTGAAAAATATAACAACCTATACAAATCAAAATAACACAAAATAATAAAATCTAAAATATAATATTAAAAGGAGCGATTTTAAATGGAAAATCCAAGAAATTTTAAAACAGCTGATGAACCGTTCATTTACACAAGAAAAGAGCTAGCAGAAAAGTTATCTCATATAGAAAAACGTGGTAGAATGGTAGAAGTAGACATGAAACCAGAAGATATAGAAGAGATATATGAAATAACAAACGCTTTAGACCATGAAACCAAAGCTTTGATCACATATGATGAAAACTACGACGTAAATAAGAGAATGTATATAATTAAATTTTCTGATGATATTAAAATGAGTAAATTGATAGCTATTAATGGTGTTTTAGAAGATGAAAATGGATATTACATACCATATTGTACTGAATATATGGGATGAGGTATTTATATGAGAAATAAGAATAAAATTGTCAGTAAAAATCCAATAGTAAATAAAATACTAGAACTGAATTCGATGGATATGATACTATCTACAAAATCACATGATAACTATAAATATATAGAATCAAAAGATTTAGTAAGGACAGGTTTTCATATTTTAATAGCTTCACTTTGTATATCTGTAGTTAATCTAGGTATATCAACTGGGGACCCCGAAGTAGATAATCAAATAAAGGGCTATAGAAATTATATTATTCATTTTGAAGGTGATACAAATCTAAGAGAATTCAAATTTAATATATTTACAATTGTTGATGTAATATTAGATAATTTTAAGTTAGAACAAAGAAATAGTAACAGAATATATTCAAATGTACACACAACTAAATTAGCATAGGAGGTAAATTATGAAAACCAAAACTATTGTCAACGGATCTATATCCTGGTATATAATGTCAGGCCCTAAATATGAGTATGACAAGTATAAAATTCAAACATTAAATGAAATGATAGAAAATAAAGTTCAGGCTATTAATCTGAGAGAAGTATCGAAACTTGAATTTGAAGAAGACAAAAAAGATGAAATATTCAATTGGAATTAGTAAGTATTCTATAATCAGGAGGAATTAATATGAAAAAGATTAAATTTTATTCAGGATTAGTATCAACTTATATATTCTCTAATAATAAAAGTGAAGTGAATTATATGAAAAAGTTACTAAATGAGAAATTAAATTCAGATTTAAGTGGATTGGATGCAGATAATACTTGTAAATTGGAATTTAAAAATAAAAATAATATAAATAATTCAATATTAAATTGGAATTAAGTAAGAATGGAGGTATTAAAAATGAATGAATAATTTAATAACTATGAAAAATACTACTAAATTGGTTATATTTGGAATTATAGTATGTATAATATTACTTGTATTAGGTAATAAAGAAAATCACCAGATAAATCAAAATATAACTAAGAAAGAAGAGAGTAGTAATATATTAAAAACTGTTTCAAATGATATATTCGGGTCAGACATAAAACAAGGAGAATATCTAAGCACTTCAAATATGGATTTTATAAAATATTTCCTACAGAATATGGAAATATATAATGGAAAACTAGAATATACACCACTATATGACATAAAATCTTTTAATAGTGCGTTATCTGAAATAAATAGAAAAGAATTTTTGGATATACTTAGCAATATAAAATATAACACTTCTAATATCAAACAAGACCCTACAGAAATACCAGAAACCTTAGAGGGTAATTGTTCATCTATAACATTATTTATAGTTAATTGGCTATTAGTTAATTATAACCCAAATGAATATAAATATTATATGAGCATAATAGAAGAATCTACAAATGATGCAAATTATGACAGACATATGTATCTTCTATTAAAAAAAGACGGAAAGCAAAGTAAAAGAATAGACTTTAGTGAAGAAAACAATTTAGAATTAGTAGAATATCTAAATAAATTTATAGCTGAATAGTACAGGAGGTTATTCATGAGAAGACGAAGTAAATCAGTAACAAATAGTAAAGAAGAGATAAAATACCTATTAAAAGAATATAATATCGGTCAATATGTAGATATATATTTAGATGACAGGAGAAAATTAAAGATAATATTAACACTAGATTATAATGTCTCAGATTTTGATATAGATTTGTATGCTAAAGATTTATATAAACTTTTATCAGAAATAATAACTAATATTTATAAGATAAAAACAGAAGAAAGGTATCTTAGACTTGGAACTTGGGAATATTTAGATGAATTAGAAGAAATATTGCTGAGAGACTTCTTCATATTATCAAAAAAACAACATGATAGATGTGAAGCATTACAAAATTATGGAGAATATATAATAAAGTTAAGAAATAGTCTATATATTCATAAATTAATATTAGATACCAATAATATTATTCCATATATGACTAAAATTAATACAGAGATTGAAAGATCTTGGAATTCCTACTTAATTGGAAATGAAAAACTAAGTAAATTAATAAAAGTTGCTATGAATGAGTATGATGGGGATGAATATGGAAAAATGACAATTGAAGATTTTGATTATATAGATAAATTGGTAGAAAAATTTGAAAATTATTCAAATTGTCTGATAAATTGCACTACTGGAAAGTAAATAGACTAGATAAAATGTTAATATGTTCAGTTTAATATATTAGGAGATGGTTAAATGAATAAAAATATCAAAGAATTACAAAATTTTATTGGAAAAGAATATTACCAAACTGTAGAAGTGGCTCTATTTACTATATTAAATACTAAAACTGCTTCAAAACATAAGTTAAAATCTTATTTTGATTTAAAAGATCTAAAAATATTAGATTATATTAAATTAGTTAAAGAAGAAAGACTAAGAATTCAATCTTTAGAACTATCTGATTCGGATAAAGATGAAATGATGATAAAAGTTGAGCAAGCACAGCAAACTATGAAAACATTATTTAAATATGATGGTAACGATGTATTTTTTGATAATACAGCATTAGATAAAAGACATATCTTTGAATTGTATATGATGAAAAGGGTTAATACCCTATTATATATAAGAAAAATGGCAAAAATGTCTTTTGAATTCCCAGAAGAATATCAACATCAAATGTCTGTGTTAAAAGAAGACTTAAATAACAAAAAATTAAAATCTATAGCAGAACTTGTCTTCAATAAACTGCCTGAGGAAATTACAAAGGTCGATGAAGAATATAATTCTAAGGAAAAAGCTAATAAAATATATGCAATAGATACATTAAAGACTGTATTAAATTCACCTTTTACAGCTACTACTAATATAAAATATGCAGGTGAACAAGAAAATATATCATTTATAAAGAATGTAATTGAAAACCAAAGTCCACACATGTATGGATGGAAGAATAGCATATTAAAGGAATCAGATGAAGATAAAAATTATGGAAATACTGATAAGATTCTTAGATTAAATCCACAAAATGCAGACTTTACATTAAATTCTGAAATATCAATTATACCATCCAACTTCTATGAAAATGAAGAAGGAGTTATGGCAACAAATAAGATATCTTTGATACTTTCAAACTTACATGGTAAGCCAAGATCAGTTCAATTTGGTGGAAATTATATTAATAAGATGGATATAGTAGTAGAATAAGTAAATAATAAAATAGATAGTGGGGTAATTAAATGAATAATATTGAAAAAGATATAGAACCTATGATAAATAACCAAGATGTGTCTGATTATTTTAACTTGGGTTGGGATACGAGCTCTAATGTTTATCAATTAGATCAACAAATAAAAAATAAATACCAAAAATATAATTACCCTACAGACATACTCACTGAAATAGATATAAATACCAGACTTAAAAATGAATATATATTAAAAGATAAAAAATTTGATAGAGATGCAGAAGAGTTAGAAAAATATAGGGTATTTAGAAAAGGTTTTTTAAGAAATAAAGGGGTATTTTACTGTGAAGGTATAAATTTTATATCAGAATTTGAGCTACTCGGATATAGTATATTTAGAAATATAACAAATGGTGCTTTTAACGGTAGATATTGTCTTCCTATATGTCTTCCTAATGGTGATGTATTTACTTGGATGACATACGACCCATCGGCTGAATATAAGTATATGATGCCTAAAGCAATTGGCAGACCTGAGTTGAATTACTTTCATCAAGGTAATATATTAGGTAATTTAGAGAGTTTAAGGAATAAAAATACAAATAAAATATACTTTTCAGAAGGAATGTTTGATGCTTATAGAATAGAGGAACAGTTTAATTCATCTTCAGTGGCATTATTAGGTTCAAAACTTGGCACAAATAAACTAAAAATGTTAAAATTAATAAAAATGTACACTAGAAAAGAATTAATATATGTTCCAGATATTGACTCAGCAGGTTTATCAAATCAATTAATTAAAAACCCTATATGGGATGATGTATTTAATTATTCTAAGGAGTTTAATACAAAATGTAAGGACATAGACTTATATTTTAGGGAAAAAATTATAAAAGAACACGAAGGTGACACAAATAATGGGAAATAAAATTAATAAAACATATATTATACCAGCTACTATGATTTTAGGAGCGGGATTATTATTAACAGCATGTAATAAAGAAAATAACGGTGGAAAAATGGCAAATGTAACTCCAGAATCTGTAAAAGTGGATAAAAATGTGGGAAAACCTCCAAAAGACAGTGAAAAAATGCCAGAAAATACTATAAAGACATTAAATAATTTCTCATCAGATACTTTTAATGAACTTTTAAAGTATAACTTTGACCAAAATAACTTAGACAGTCAAATTTACTCACCGTTTAGTTACTTATCTACACTAGAATTACTTTCAAACAATTCATATTATAGTAAAGATAATGAATTGTCTAAATATATGAATTTAAACCTTGATAAATTTGAAAATCCAAACTTAAAGTCTGAAAACTTAGCATTATTAAATGTTAAAAGTGGTACAGATAAGAATAAAATAAAGGATTTAAAGAATTTTAAAGCAGTTGAATTTCCAAAACAAGCAGAAAAAGAAAGTAAAGATTTACAAAATAGAGTTTTAGACGAAGTATTACTTGAGCCTAAATATGAAAAACCAAACCTATCAATGGTATTATTAAATGCAACTAAATTCGAAGGAATATGGGCTAATAAATTTGATAAATCCATAACTAGTGATGAAGATTATATGTTAATGGACGGTACTTCAATAAAAACAAAAATGATGCACAGTGAAGACCTTACAAAACATGATTCTAATATTGGATATGAGGATAATGATGTTCAAATATACAGAAAGCCTGTCAGTACTGTAGAAAACATAAAGAAATCTGCTGGTAAAGACCAAGTAGAAAGTACAGGAGACGTATATATTATAAATCCTAAGGGATTAGGCAAAGATATAAATAAAAATAAACAAATAATTGAGAATATATCTAAAAATATTGAAAAATATGTAAATGAATTTGACGAAAAGGCAGAAATATTCGATGAAATATATGTAGATATGCCAAAACTAGATATAAAATCCAACATAAATCTTGAAAAAATTGCTAAAAAGAATGGAAAGAAGTTTATAACTGACGAGTACGATTTACAAGAAAAAACTGGAGTTAAAGATATGCAAAAAATATCATCAATACTTCAAGCAGCAACTCTAAAACTAGATGAAGAAAAGGTTGAAGCCAAAGCAGCTACGCAAGTAGAAATGGTAACTACTTCTCTAAAAGTAAACACAAAAGATTTGTATATTAAGGCTGATCATCCACACTTTATCGTAATAACTACAAGAAATGTACAGACTAATAGTAAAAAATTAAAAGACTCCATTATATTTACAGCTTTTGTAAACAATCCAACACAAAAATAAAAATAAATATAACAAACAAAATAGTATTGCATATTACTAAATATTAATAGTATGCAATACTATTATTAAAATAATTTAAACAAAATAGAAGTGTTTGAAATGCAGACATTAATAAAAATACAGCAGAATGGAGACAAGAAAGATATGAATCAAGTAGTATTAACAGGAAGAGTAACAAAAGATTTAGAAATGAATTACACTAGAAAAGGAGTTCCAGTTGTGAGCTTTTTTCTTTCAGTAAGTAAAAATGTATCAAATGAAGTTTTAAATAATCTAAAAGAAAAAGGAAAACCTACAGTAAATTACATACCATGTGTAGCTTGGAATACTAGGGCAGAAGACCTATTTGGATACGTAATCAAAGGAAGTAAGATTGGAATTACTGGAGAATTGTCTGTTGAAAGAAGTACAGATGATGATGGTAATATTAGAGATGAATTTGTAGTTGTAGTAGATAAAGTAGAGTTTTTAGAAAAAATGAACAGCAATGAGGCAGCAAAAGAAATTAGAGAAAAAGAAAAAGAAAGAAGAAGAGAACTTTTGAACAACTAATATAGGATATGTAAAATATATTCTGTGGAAGGAGTAAAAATGTTTAATAAAGATATAAAAAAATATTTAGTATTGCAATTATCAGCATTATGTTTAATTAATTCGGGTTTTGTTTATGCAAAACCTTTAACTAATGATAAAATAGAAGATGATAATAAAATAGTGACAGTAGATGATGCAATACCAGTTTATAAAGATGATATTAAGAGAAATAAAAAGGTTAAAGTAGTAAAGAACGACAATAACATTAAAATAAAAGAAAACAATAATAATGATAAAAAAGATGAAATGTTTTCAGTAAAAATAAGCGAATTCCTAGATAATGCACACAATAAAAGTGAAGATCACCTTATAGATAGTAAAAAACTATCAGATGATAGATTATTCAATGAAATTTATTATGAATTTAAGGTTGGTGGAAAAAATTATTTAGAACACACTAATATTTATGAAAATACTGTAAAAATACCAGGAAAAACTTACATAAAGAATTCAAAGACAATGATTCCAGTAAGATTATTAAGTGAAATTGCAAATTGTAATACAGAGTTTTCAAATGGTGTTATAAAGATTACAAATAATTATAATAAATATGCTTTATATGGAAAAATAGGAACTAATAAGTTAATCAAGTCTGATGGTACAGAAATACAATTAGATAATAAAATCGAAAGTATTAAAAATGTAAGTTATATTGAAATATCTGTATTAGAAGATATTTGGAATACAAAAATAGATAAATATAATTCAAAATCAGACAAAGACTTAAATAGTGAGAATAATAGAAATATATATTGGGACAATTCTAATAAAACGATAAGAATATATCCAGTATCTAAATAAACTAAGAAAGGGGAGTTAAATTATGGAAGTTTTTAATGTAATGATGGCAGTATTTTTAACAATAATAGCCATAGCAATATTAATAACATTATTATTCCTATCAGAATCAGGGAATAGTAATATAGAAGATGAAACTCTCCAAAAAAGAAGTCAAAAACATCCAAAAATGGATAACGATTCTTTTATCAGTATTAATGATTACAATTTAGATGAAATTCACAAAGAAAGTGAAAATAAAAATAATATACCTGACAAAACCACTGACTTTAGTGAATTTCTCAATGCTAGTAATAATAATACTAAACAGTCTTCTGAAACTGAAGATAAACCAGAGGATATAAAGAATCTTTATAGCAATGATCCAATCAATAATGAGGATTTAGAATGGATGAAGACAAAGTAAAGGAATGTGATAAATATGAAAGTAGATAAGAAATAAATTAAGAAGGATATTAGCTCTAACTGCATTAATAGCAACAATGGGGACTAGTGTCCTTTTAAATATTACAAAACAAAAGTAATAAATATATATTGGAGGAAAAATATGAAACAGAAAACAAGTAAAATACGATTATCAATCCTACTAATTTATGGAATGTTAGTAGCACAAATATTTGTAACCCCAGTAATCGCTAATGCAGAAGATGATAATAAACCAAAAGAAATTCAATGGGAAAAAGATGATTTTGAATATGCAGATAATGGTAAAACCATAGTAGGTTTTTCAGAACAGGGGGATTCTAAAACGTTTGGTAGTTATATATTAAGAGTACCACAAGGAGTTACAAAAATTGGTAAAGAGGCCTTTAAAGATAACTTTTTCTTACATGGGGTAATTTTATCAGATACTGTAATTGAAATAGAAGAAGGAGCATTTTCAGAAAGTAACATAGAAAAAGTTGTATTAGGGAAATCACTTAAAATAATAGGACCAAAGGCTTTTCAAGATAATACTATAAGTAGATTAACAATACCAAAATCTGTGCAAAAAATAGGGGAAGAAGCTTTTGATACAAATTTCATTGAAACATTAAATTTTGAATCTAATCCAAAAATAGGTAAAAATGCTTTTGGTTCACAATATATGGAGTATGCTCCTGAAAAATTAACATTTGATGCAAAAGATTTTCAAATACTTGAAAATATAAATAATATAAAAATACCAGAAGGAATAGAATATAAAGATGGTAAATATAAAATAGTATCAGATGAAGAGGATTACGACTTTGAATTTAACGATGCTAAAATAGAATATAATGGAACATTAATTATAAACAATCCCAAATATTATTTTGATGGAAATCCATTTGCACAAGCAATAAACAGGAATATTCGAGAAGATAAATATTATAAAAAAGAAGCCTATGATTGGTATATATTTAAAATTGGTAATGAAACATATGACCAAATGGGAGAGTCAGGCTTAATTATATCATGGATTGACACAGAACCATATATAAAAGGCAACCGAACTATGCTACCAATACGTGCTTTAGAAGAAGTTTTAGACCTAGATATTAGTTATAATAATAGTACAAGAACAGCAACCTTTAAGAAAGGGTTTACCACATTAAAAATTAATATTGATACAAAAGTAGTTACAAGAAACAATAAACCTTACGAATTAGAAGTAAAACCAGAAATAAAAGATGGTAGGTTGTGTTTACCAGTATCTGTAATAGGTAAAGCATTTAATAAAACATTAAGCAGTTTTAATGAAAAAAAGAATACAGACATAGTATGGAATCAAGAAACACAAGAAGTAGTTTTTTATAAATATAAATAAAAAATATAAAAGGAAATACTTTTGAAGTATTTTTATACATTAAAGTTAAAATTATTTTAAAAATATTTTATAAAAAGGTAGTTAAAATCTATAATACACAAAATATAAAATAGATAAAGGGGGAAGAATAGATAGACAATCTATTCGACTAAATATAATGAATAAAAATAAGAACAAACTAAGAAGAACACTAGCCTTAACGGCATCAGTAGCAATAATGGGAACCGGTATTCCATTTAATGTTTTTGGAGAGAGTGTATATAATGAACAAAATGATAAAATGGTTATTGTAAATAATATAAATGACAATAAAGAGATTATTAATAATGATTCGAAAGATAAACTTGAATTAAATTCTGGTTTTGAAGGAGAATCTGTTAAGGCAAATGAAAATAATGAACCAGAGTTAATTTTACCAGAAGCAAAATTTGATGAAGATATGAGTATAGATGATCCATCAACATATGATTATGCAGGATATATTATCAAGCATTATAATCCAACAAATGAAAAATTTTTGCAAAAGCAAAACAGATCTATGTTTCATATTGAAGAATTACTAGAGGGTAATATAGACAATAAAAATGAAAAAACAATATTAAAATATACAATTATAGAGAAAGGAAAAGATTTATCGGAAAAATTAGATGAGTATATTAAAGAACTGGAAAATAATAAGGATAATAATAAAATAAATTTTCAAGATATCAAAATTAAAGTTTTTGGAGAGAATCCCGGGTTTGGCATAGAAGGGAACTTCAGCTCCTATTTGAGTTGTTTATATAATATATACAATTCAACATATCAAGGAGATGGTGATGGGCATAAATTAATTATTGATGGTAAATTATTTGCTAGTGATTTTTCTGTTGAAAACTTTAAAGAAATTTATAAAAATAATTGTACAGGTGTTACCGGAGATGGCGTTATATTCATTATAAATAATTCATTTAAAAATAAACCTATTGTCTGGGCTTCCCAAGTTTTTTTAAGTGAGGAACAGTATTTTCAATATAAAGACGAAATAATAGATTTTATAAAATCAGAAGGGGGTTTTACAAATTTAACTAGCAGAAAGATAGATATGCTGCCAGGTGAGTACAGTAGAATAGATGTTAATTCTCAAAAATTTCCAAATAATATTAGTAAAATATTAGGAAAAGAGTATATTAAAAAAAAATATGCAGTCAGGTTTTAGTATTATATATGATACAGAAAATATAAATAAAAATCTTAGTAGTTTTTCTAAAAAGGATTTGAAGAAGCAATTAGAAGAAGATTATCTTACAGATAAAGATGTGGTTAATGATAAATCTTTTTCATTGCGTATAGGTTTTAATTTAAGTGATGATAATAAAGCTGAAAATGCGTTACCTGTAAACTATTATTTATCTAGGAATGGTAAACCGATTTTTAAAGGAGACGATAAACTATCTTTTAAACAAAAAAGTGATATCGTAGGCTCTGAGTATTATATTTCAAATACTACAACAGATAAAGATGATTATATTCAACGCTTAACTAAATATTTATTCGAATATACTAAATATGATGAAGATTTTAATAATCTTACGAAAAAAGAACAAGAAGAAGCTATTCAATCTTATATACAAGAAAATGTGTCTTATATAGATGAAGTTCATAAAGACGATTCAGCAAATATAAAGAAATATCAAGCATTTTTGAATTCTGAAAAATGGGGAAACCAAAGATTAACTCAATATGTTGGTAATGTTGATACAAAAACCGAAGAAACTGACTATAACACTATCAAAAAAGATGATCCAACTTTAGAAGAAGGTAAAACAAAAGTTATTACAAAAGGTATTAAGGGTAAAAAGGTCACTAAAATAACTTATAAAGTTAATAGAGTAACTGGTGAATTAACAGACCCTGTTTCAGAGGTTATAGAGGATACAAAACCAATTGATGAAGTTATTTTAGTTGGCACTAAGAAAGTTGAATCAAAACCAGAAATAAAACCAGAAGAAAAACTTCCAGATAAAGAAATAAAAGTAGTTGGTGGCAATATTACTACAGACCATTTAAACTTAGACAGATACTTATATTCCGAAAGTCCATACAAACATGGAAGAAAACAAATTGAAAAGGTTAGATTCGATATTGATGATAATAAATATGTGGAAAGAAAAGCATTACCTATTAGAACAGATATAAAAACAAATAAATCAGAATATCCACATTATATTTTCACGATTGGAGATATGACATATATTAAAGTAACAGAAAAAGGTAGAGAACCTAGAAAAATGGATGTAAAACCTTACCTAAAGAATGAAAGAACAATGTTGCCGTTAAGATATGTTGGAGAAGCCTTAAATGCAGATGTAAAATGGGATAATAAAACAAGAACAGCCTATTTCACTCGAGGTGGTATTACTGCAAGAATACAAATAGATGGTAATAAGATAGAACTATCAAATGGCAAGGTATTTACTATGGATACTAAGCCAGATAATATCAATAGTAGAATATTTGTACCTATCACCAATGTATCTCAAGTATTTACTCTTACTAACGGCAATAAAACTGACGGAATTAAACAAAATATAGAATGGAGTCAACAAGACTACACAACAACAGTATATCCAAACAGATAAACCACAAAAGAGAGCTAATTTTCAAGCTCTCTTTTATCTTTTGCACCAAAAATAATATCAAAAAACTACATATAATTTCTAATATACCATATATAAACAAAGGAGTGGTAATATGAAGGATAAAAAAGTACAAAAGTTAAAAAAAGAGTGGCTAAAGGTAGTAATACCAACAGAACCTACAGACAATGCTCATACACTTAATTTAATGAACAAATTACGTAAAGATTCTGATATTTTAGACAAAATACGTAATACAAAATTATATGATGGCAGATTTAACATAGTAAAGAAAAGTGAAGATTATACAGATCTATTGAACATAATTCTTAAAGATAAAAAACTATTAGATAAAATATACCTTAAATATTTCAATATAGATGATATACTTTGTTTGCAATCAGAATTATACAATGATTTAAGAGAAAATATTATTGAGAAAGAAGCAAAAGAGTTTATCAATCTACTATTAACAGAATATACTCCATACACTAAGGTTGATTTATTAACTTGCCTGGATAATGTAGAAGATATGGAAGATTTAAAAGAGATATTTAATACAGATTTGGAATATTCAAACCATATTATGAATGGTATGCTACTTTACTCATTTGATTTTATCCCTAGAGATATGGAAAAGGATTTATGCAGTCAATTAAATTTAGATATGAGTAATAATTTGATGGACTACTTGATTTCAGAATTAAAAAAGAGAAAAGAACCTATTGATAGCATAGATCCAGATATTTTGAATAATATAAAATACACCCTACTACAATCTAATACATTATTCAATAATTACTTCCTATTCCCATTTGGAGTAAATTCAAATGATCTAAAACAATATCAAGTTGCAAATATGGATGTAAATATGTCTTTGACTAACAGATTTTTAAGTGAAAATGATAAATTGGCACGAGTACGAGAGCATAATATAAGATACTCCAAAGTTACTTTTTACAAAGATACCAAAGAAGATCTATTAATGATTACTACAAAACCAATTACAAGTAATAAATTTTCAGGTATAAGCAGCCAACCAGTATATTGGTTTAAAAATGGTAAAGAATTTATTACAAATAAGGATAAATATGATCTAATTTCAGATAAAATAGATTATATTGTTAAATAATATAAACTCAGTTATAAAAATAAGTAAATATAGACAATATAAAATAATTATACAAGGTGTAAATAATAGCACATCTCGTATATTTTATTTTATGAGACAATTTAAAGGAGTGTGATGTCAAAATTGGGAAATTTTAATTTGAAAAGTAGGAAAAAGACATCTAAGTTAATAAAGCATAATAGAAAAGTGGGCAACAATTAAGAAAGAGGTAGTAGTAAAATGAATAACAAGAGTAAAAGAATATTAGCCTTGACTTCTGCAGCAGCCATACTAGCAACAAGTATGCCGATAACTACATTTGCAGAGGTAGGGTCAAATAATGGACTTGAAATGGGTCCAGAAATAGGTGTGCATTCAAATGTAGGAGCAAGCACGATAACACCTGTTAAACAATATAGGTGGAAGAAGTATCGTATTAATAATAAATATGTTCCTGAATATGTTGCTAGTTCTTACACAAATTCAAATGGAGTGTGGTGTGGTTTATCGTCTTCATATAAAATAGATTCTTATGGAAGATTTTATGGTACTCGCAAAAGTAGTGATGATTATGGATATATATTTGGTGAATATGTTGGAGGAAAATTTTTTCAATTAAGTAACTCTTCAGATAATTATGGTCCCGGAGGAACTGCTATGTGTTATGATATTGCAACATCGCATATGATGGAAGTAGAATATTCTGGAGATATGGGATTTAAAAGAGGCAAAGTATATAAATCTAAATTAGAGAGTACAAAAGGTTCATATATAGAAGATATGACTTCATCTATTGATGGAATGTATCCTAAGAATGGTAAATTTGGTAGCTATTGGTATGTATATTCAGGAGAAGAGGTAGTTAAAACCATCGCTGATCAATATAACTCACCTACTAAACCAATTATTGTAGATTATGATAAAACATATGATATAGGAGACGGTATAGCAGATAAACAACCAGGAGCAACTGTAGTAGAAGTTGGTGGTCCAGTTGATACTAAAACAAGTGGAGATAAGACAGCTAAGGCAAAAATCACATTCTCTGACAAATCTACTAAAACTGTAAATGTAACTGTTCATGTAAACCCTTCTGAGGCTGAAAACTTTACGGATAAAAATAAAGACAACAAAACAATCCATATAGATTCTAGTGACCCAATAACTGTAGTTAAAGATAAGCAACCAGATCTAAGCAAAATTGTGGATGAAATTAACAATAAAGAAAAGAATCCTGATGTTAAAAATGTGACTACTCCAGATGCAGACACAAGTAAGACTGGGAAAGGAACTGCAAAAGTAGAAGTAGAATTTAATGATGGGTCTACAACAACAATTGATGTACCTATAAATGTCATCGACACCGATGCAGCTAAATTTACACCAAAATTAAAGACTATTATAGCAAATAAAGGTGAAACATTAACAGATAATACCTACAAGAATGCAATTACAAATTTACCTCCAGATCTAAAAGACTTTAAAGTAACAACTCCATTAGATACATCAAAATCTGGAAATGAAACTGCAAAAGTATCTTTAACATTTAAAGATGATTCAACTAAAGAAATTATTTTAAATGCTAAAGTATTAGAAGTACCCAAAACAAAAACAGTTGATTGGGGTAAAGAACTAAAGTTAACAGATGGCGTCAAAGGTCTTTCTGATAAAGACCAAGTTGAAGATATTACTAATCCAACAATAGATACAAGAGAATCTGGAAAAAAGACTGGAAAAATTAAAGTTACTTTAGAAAGTGGCGAAACTAGAAATTTTGATATTAGTGTAATAGTAAATAAATCTGAAGCAGAAACTAACACAAATATAGGCACTCAAAAAATTACTGTTCCTTGGGGGTATAAATTAAATATTAAAGAAGGTATAACTAATCTACCAGACAATGCAGATGCAAAAGACATTTCAAAACCCACAATTAACACAAAGAAAACTGGAAACTATACTGCCAAAGCAAAAATTATTTTCTCTGATGGCTCTACTAAAATTGTAGAAGGTATTCCAGTAGTAGTAAAACAATCTTTTGCAGAAATGTTTACACCTGACATAAATCCTATAGAAGTTATTAAAGGTGAAAAAATTAGTGAAGAAACATATTTAAAAGGTTTAGATAATTCCTACGATGACGATGTCAGAGATGGAGGTGTTAAATTAAAAACACCAGTAGACACATCTACAGCAGGGGATAAACATGCTATTCTAACAGTAGACTTTGTAGATGGTTCTACAAAGGACATTGAAATACCAGTAACAGTTAAAGAATGGGACAGTATAACTTACAAAGATAAAGTAGGTATAAAAGACAAACATGTGGAATATGGTAAAGAATTAATCCTATCAAATAGTGATTTATCAGGAGATTATCCAAAAGGAACTACAATAGAAGATATTACAAATCCAAAAGTAGATACAAAGGTAAAGGGTGACCACACTGGAAAAGCAAAAATTACATTTCCAGATGGAACTACTTTAGATAAAGATTATAAAGTAATAGTTGCAGACCCTATGTCAGATACATTCCCTAAAGAAGCAAATGTAACTAAAGAAGAACAACCTTGGGGTAAAGAACTAGATCCCAAGAAGATAATTACTAACATACCAGAAGGTTCAAAAGATATCAGTATAACTGGAATAGATACTAAACAATCTGGAGAACAAGATGGGGTAGTGAAAATAACTTATCCAGACGGTTCAAAGGGAGAAGTGCCTATTAAAGTAACTATTGCTAAATCAGAGGCAGAAAACTTTAATCCAGATATAAAAGACATTATTATAAAGAGAACAAGGCCTGCTAATATAAAGGAACCTTTCAATAACCTACCAAATGGTGCAACTATAAAGGTAAAAACTCCAGTGGATACAAAAGAAGTTGGCAAAAAAACTGGTGTAGTAACTGTTACATTTAGTGACAAATCTATTAAAGATATTGATATACCAGTCAAGGTAATTCCATTAGAATCTGATACATTTAAACCGACTATAGAAGATGAAATAGTTACTTGGGGCACTGAATATGACTTAACAGATAATATTAAGAATAAACCAGAAGGTGTAACAGTAGAGGACATAACTAATTCAAAAATAGATACTAAAAAGCCAGGAAATTATACAGGTAAAGTAAGAATCACATTTTCTGATAAATCTACTAAAGAAGTAGAAGTACCAGTAAAAGTACAAAAATCTGTAGCTGATACTTTTGTACCAGAAATACTAGAAGAAGAAATAGTTAAAGGTACTTCAATTGACCTTACAGATAATGTAAAGAATCTACCAAATGGAGCAACAGTAAAGGATATAAGTAATCCGGCAATAGATACTAACAAGACTGGTAAACAAACAGCTAAAGCAGAAATTACATTTGCAGATGGAAGTAAAAAAGAAATAGAAATACCAGTAAATGTAGTAGTAACAGCCGGAACTATTATACCAGTTCCAGGAATAACTAAAGAAAATATAGTTCCAGAAGTAGTAGGTTGGGGTAAAACAATTAATCTAATAGATAATATCAAAAAACTACCAGAAGGAGCAACAGTAGCAGATATTACAGATCCAAAAATTAACACAAAAGAATCTGGTGACTATACAGGTAAAGTAGAAGTAACATTTAAAGATGGCTCAAAGAGAAGGGTAGATATACCAGTAAAAGTACAACAATCTGAAGCAGAAAGTTTCAATCCAGAAGATAAAGGTATTACTACTGAAAGAACTAGACCTGCAGATATTAGTAAACCATTTAATAATTTACCAGATGGTGCTAATGTAGAAGTTAAAACACCAGTAGATGTAGAAACTGCAGGAGACAAAACTGGAGTAGTGACTATTACATTTAAAGACGGTTCTAAGAAAGACTTCGAAGTCCCAGTAAAGGTAGTACCACTAGAATCTGATGAGTTTAAAGCACAAATAGAAACTATAGTAGTTGATTGGGGAAAACCATTAGATACTAAGTCTGGAATAAAGAATTTACCAGAAGGAGCTAATGTAGAAGAAATTACACAACCTAAAGTAAACACTAGAGTAAGCGGAGATACAGAGGCAAAGGCTAGAATCACATTTAGTGATAAATCTACTCAAGAAGTAACAATCCCAGTAAAAGTAAACAAATCTGAATCCGAAAACTTTAAAAATAAGTTTAATGAAAAAACTGATATAATCCCAGAAGAGGTTATAAAAGGAAGTCCAATAGACCTTACAGACAATATCAAAAACTTACCAGATGGTGCAGTAGTAGAAGATATCACTAATCCAGCAATAGATACAAACAAAGTTGGAGATCAAACAGCTACTGCTAAGATAACTTTTAATGATGGAAGTACAATGGAAGTTCAAATACCAGTAAAAGTAGTTGTCAAAGCTGGAATGATTACACCAGTCCCATCAGTAGGTAAATCTGATATCGAAGATGAAAATGTAAATTGGTCTGGAGAAATTGACTTAACTGACAATATTAAAAACTTACCAGAAGGTTCAAAAGTAAAAGATATTACAGAACCTAAAATAGATACAACAAAATCTGGAGAATATACAGGAAAAGTAGAGATTAATTATCCAGACGGCTCTAAGAGAATAGTTGAAGTTCCAATTGTAGTAGATAAATCTCAAGCAGAAAAATATAAAGAAAATACTAACATAGAACCAGAAAGAATACCTAGAAATAGCGAAATAGACTTAACTGATAATATAAAGGATTTACCTGAAGGATCAACAGTTGTGGATACTACTAAAGACAAAATAGATACATCACAACTTGGTAGTAACACAGGTACAGTAGAAGTAACATTCCCAGATGGAACTAAGGCAGAATTTGAAGTTCCAGTTGAGGTATATAAAACTGAAGCAGAGGCATTTGGTAAACCAATTACTACTAAAGAGGTAGTAAATAAAGGTGGAGAAATAGATTTAACAGATAATGTTGTTAATCTACCAGAAGATGCCAAAGTAATTGATACTACTGATCCAAAGATAGATACAAATAAGCTTGGAGACTACACTGCAACTGCTAAGATAGTATTTAAAGATGGTTCAGAAACAGAAATCGAAATCCGTGTAGTAGTTACAGATGGTCAAGTTGATGACACTGATAACGATGGAAATGATGGAAATATTTCTGGAATAATTACTAACAATACTAATAGTAGTTATAATGGACCTAGAGACTTTAGCTTTAATGTAAGATCAGGTGGAGATACTCCAGAATATAAGACTAAATCTGATGAAAATAGTCAAGAAAATAAACATAAAGCATTAGATAACCTACTTAATGGAATTTCAAACTTAGGTAGAAGAAATAATGTAAAATCTAATGAAAATACAACAAAATATGTATTTAAAATTGGAGAAAAATCTTATAAAACAATCAATGGAAATACAGTAACTTCTCATAAGATGGATGTAGCTCCATATATTAAGAATGATAGAACAATGATGCCATTAAGATATGTCGCAGAAGCTATTGGAGCAGACGTACAATGGGATAATGATACAAGAACAGCTTACTTTGAAAAAGATGGTCTAGTAGCTAAAATTCAAATCGATGGCAATAAAATTGTAATGTCAAATGGTAAAGTATATGAAATGGATGCAAAACCAGATAATATCAATGATAGAATACTTGTATCTATTACAAATGTTTCAAGAGTATTTAACCTAACTAACGGTCATACAAAAGATGGAGTAAATCAAAATATAGAATGGAACAATGATAATAGAACAGTAACTATTGTAAAATAACAAAAACCATGAATTTGTACATGAGGTAGAACAAAACTACCTCATGTATATTTTTAATAAATACAGATAATATAAATAGGAGGGATAAAATGAATATGTTTAAATGGGATGACGATAATAAAGATAATAGTGGTAACAATATTATAAATGTATATCATGGTTCACCAAATCAGTATTTCAAACCCACTTATGGTTTAGGTCAAGATAAACATGATTATGGTAGAGGATTTTATGTTACAGAAGATTTAGAACTGGCAAAAGAATGGGCTACATTAGGACAAAGACAGGGGTATTTGCATAAATATAGTTTAGACTTAACTAATTTAAAAATATTGGATTTTGAACAGCTAAATGTATATAATTGGTTGGCTGAATTATTATATCATAGGCCAGCATCTAATGGATTTGCTTACAAGAAAAGGTCTGAAATATTTATTCAAAAATTTAAAATAGATACTAGTGGTTATGATATAATAAAAGGATATAGGGCAGATGCTTCATATTTTTCCATAGCAAAACGATATATAAGAGCTGAAATAGATACAGATTTACTTGATGAGTTGTTAAGGGTTGGTGAACTTGGAATACAATTATGTATAAAATCGGGAAAAGCCTATGAAAATTTAATTGAAGTAGGTGAACCATATTTAGTAGATTCAGACTATATTAATAGGTATATAAAACGTGATACTGAAGCCAGAAATCTTATGGAGAATGTAATACGCTCGGAAAGAAATACATTAACAAATACTATAGATAAAATTTTATTTGAGTAGGTGATAAAATGAAAACTAATAAAAATGATATATTAAAATTATACATTGAAGATATATTAAGAGAGCAAGAAGAATTGGTAAATCAGTTATACGAAGATGGTATATCAATAGATACTATGGTAAGTAGTTATTTTAATTCTGGAATATGGAAAGGAATAGAAGATAGGCAACCCTATTTTATGACTAAAAATTGGTATGACTATTATACAGAAATCGATTTTGAAGGTAATGGCAATAATAATAAATATGAAAAATGGGAATATAGTTGGGCAATTACATTTTATACACAATTATATTTACTACTAAATCGACCTATGAGTACAATATTAAAAAATTATAATATTAACTACATAATGGATAATATAAACTTATTACACGACATAGATCAGGAGCTAGCTGCTCAAAAATTAATTAGTATAAATGAAAATGTAATCTTTTTCCACGGAGACAGTTTTGACCAATATAAGTATTTCAGTAACTGGTACCCTAGTGTATTTTACAGTGATTCTGGTGTACGATATACCTCAGTAGAACAATATATGATGTCACATAAAGCATTATTATTTGATGATATTGAAATAGCTAATGAAATAATGAAAACTAATGATGTAGCTAAAATAAAAAACCTAGGAAGAAAAGTAAGGAACTTTAATGAAGAGATTTGGGATAGAAATAAGGAAAATATAGTTTATAAAGGACTAAAGTATAAATTTACCCAAGATAAAACATTAAAAGATAAATTACTTAGTACAGGAGATGCTGAGTTAGTTGAATGTGCTGCAAAAGATACTGTATGGGCAATAGGTATTGGTTTAAGAGATAAAAGAAGATTTAATAGAGATAATTGGAGAGGACAAAACCTATTGGGCAAAAATTTAATGAAAGTACGAGAAGATATTAAGAAAGAGGAAGCAAAGAAATGATTAACTGGGATAGTTTAACTATGGATAGAATCTTAGTACATCAATATACATCCAAATTAGATATACTTTTGATTATGATTACAACTATTCTACCATTAACTATACTTTTTTTATTTTTTAATAAGAATAAGAAGTTTTCATTAAAAGAATTTGTTAGTTTTATGTTTTGGTCTATATTATTAAAAGAAATTTTCATTACATTTATCAAATTATAATAGTGTAAAATGTAAGTTAAACATAACAAACTTATTGATATAAGTACATGAGAATCGCAATTAGAAGTTAGAAATATAAAAGAAGTGAGAATAAAATGATTAACTGGGATAGTTTAACGATGGAGAAGGTTATTATAGATCAACCTTGGTCAAGAGTAGAAGTATTTATGTTTACTCTCATATCAATTTTGATCTTAATAGCATTTTTAACTCTACCAGCAGATTCAAATCCAGATTCAGATTTAACCTCAGATTTAAATTCTTCAAAATCAAAGACATTCAACGGTGACATCTTGTTGGCGATTATGATAATAACATTTTTGATGTTGACTTCAAGTTACTTTAGGACAATGGGTAGTACAGGTACCGAGTTTTATAAGATTAATATTAAAATAGATGACCCAAAAATTACACCAGAACTACTAGATAAAACTAAAGACAGAGGAAAATTGAACATAGACTCTTTTGAGGGGGCAATATTTAAGCAATTTAAGACCGATTCATCTGAATCATATTTTAAAGATAATAAATTATATGCTAACATATATATGTATGTATCTAACTACAACAATATTAGAAATATATCTGAATTTAAAAATATAGTTTCTGAATATATAAACTATGAACTACAATTAAGAAAAAATTATAAATCTCCAGAAGATATAGAAAAAGAAGAAAGACAAATGGAAGACTACTTGAAAGAAAGATTGGTAAATAATAAGGGACAACCTACGAATTAAAATAATATAAAATAGATTTTAGAGTATAAAAAATATAAAGGAGAATTATTATGGTAAAAAGAAAACAATTAAAACCAGCTGAAGCATGTGAAGGATTGGAATTTGTAAAATTAGGCGATTTGGTATCCTATTTATTTTATGTATAACAATAAAAATTAATACAAAACACAATAAAAAGATAACATTATAGAAAATCTTACAATTTGCACTAAAATACCTACTAAAATTTAAATACTATTATATTTATATAATTTGTAAATAATAATAAGTCGTATTGTAAGTCATAAATTAGATTTAATGCAAAATACGCAGATATTAAGAAAGAAGAGGTAAATAATTATGGCAAGAGTAGACGTAGTTGGTGAAAAAGTTTATAGAGAGGAATTAGCATCTCAAGGTTTTATCAATCCATTTTCCTACAAAGAGGGAACTATCCATGAAACAGCAATTTTAAAGGTTGCATCAGATAGAAATGACCTTCAAGAATATAAGATTGGTAAATTACCATCTTGGATTTTTACAGAAGATGTATTAGGAGTAAAACCTACAATTAATGAAATTGCTCAAACTGGAGAATTCAATTATGATGTAAGAAAGACAGCAGAAGAAAATATTCAAAGAGCAGTTACAGCAGAAGATGGAATTGATTTGAATAAATTCCTAGCTAACTCTCAATTAGTTGCAATGTACAAAGATAATACTTCAAATCTAGATGAACTTGTTCAAAATAATGACAGAAATGGTGTATATCAATGGATAATGCAATTCTTACCAACATATAAGGAAAACTTTATCAAAACTAGAACTCAACTTTTGATTGCTTTTGGTGCAACTGTAACTACAAATGTTAAAGATAGTTATAGAAAAGGTACAATAAATCTAGAAAATAAAGAAGATAAGATTGTATCAAGATATTTTAAACTTACAGATGCAATTATGGAAAAGAAGTTTGTTGAAAAAACTGGTTTAACTGAAGAAGATAAGAAAAAAGATCCAAAAGAATATAAAAAGAAATATAGAGATTATCTATTTAAGGCAAAAGAACCGCTAACAAGGTCAAGACAAACAGGTATCCTTTATATGGCAACAAGAGAAGTTATTCTTTACAATGGACAATATCTTCCTAAGGCAAATGCAGACAATTCAGAAGATTTTCAATTAAAATACTTTACATTATCAGGAACAAAATATAAGAAGATGGCAGTAAGAAGATCTGATCCAGGTTTAGATAGTGAATTAGATTATGTAATGTTTAGAATTGAATATATGGGTGAAACAAAGGCTGAAGCAGGTAGAAATATGACTGTATTAGGTCAATCTACAAGACTTAAACCTGAAGAAATTTATGATGTATATGCATCAGCACTTCCAGAACTTTCATATAAGAAATGTTATGACCTACAAGAATATCCAATCGATGAAGTAGTAGGTGCAGTAACAGAATTCTTAACTGAAAATGCTTCTTATTTAGAAAACCTAACTGGAGAAGAAAAAGAAAGACTTGGAGATTCCCTAGATATTATCAATAATACAGTTAAAAAGGATGATATTGGAGATTTACTTGATGGTGTGTCAGAAATGTTTAATCAACCTGTTCAATCAGCACCAGTACAACAACCATCACAACAACCATCACAACAACCAACACAACAACCAGTGCAACAAGCTCCAGTACAACAACCACAGCCAGCACAACAATCTCCAGTGCAACAACCAGTACAACAACCAGTACAACAAGCACCAGTGCAAGGGCAACCACAACAAAGTCAAACTACACCTGACTGGGCAAATCAAGATATGAGTAATTTTGATTTTCCACAATTTTAATAAACAATAGAATATAAATAAGATAATAGAGAGGTTAAATGAAGATTTAACCCCTTTTAAATACAAAAAAGGGGGAATTGAAAGTGAGCAGACGTAAATTAGCATGGGATGATAAAGTAGAAGATAAATCAGAAAGTAAAAAATCTAAGATAAATAAATCTAAAAATAAATATAACGGCGTAATAGGTATAGACTTAGGTACTACAAACTGTGTCCTATCGTATTTAGATAATAAAGGCAACTTAGAATACTATAAAGATGAGAATGACAAGGCAACTATCCCATCATTTATTGAATTATTAGAGAATAACACCTATGTAGTGGGTAATAAAGCTAAGGAAGACTTAGAAAAAACTAAAAATAAAGTATTATATTCATTTAAACCAGATATTGGAACAGAAAAGATACTATATGAGGCTGAAGGAATTAAATATACTGCACAATTTTGTGAAACTCTAATGTTAGATTATATTGCAGATAAAGCAAGAGATATAATGGATATAGATAAGAAAGAACCCCTAGATGCAGTTATAACAGTTCCAGCATATTTTGATGAAAATAAGAAATTCGACACTAAAATGGCTGCAAAAATGGCAAATCTAAATGTTATTAGACTATTAGAAGAGCCATCTTCATCAGCTATATATACTTTAACACAAAAGGGTATGCAAATAGATGGAAAAATGGTTGTAGTATATGATTTAGGTGGAGGAACTTTCGATGTGTCCTTAGTTCAACTATTTAGTGAAAGTGCATCAGTAATTAATATCGGTGGGGATGCTAAACTAGGTGGAGACGACTATGACAGGGCAATAGAAGAATTAATCCTAAAAAAATACCCAGAAATATCTGAAAAAGTAAATATAAATGATCAAAAAGTTAGAGATATATTAAAAGCAACTAGTGAAAAGTTGAAAATAGATATTTCTAATCAATATAATCAAGGAATAGATAAAAATGATATTACTGGAATGGAATCAATGGTATTATTTGTAGACAATACTCCAGAAATATTTAATATCAGTTTATATTATGATGAAATAGATGAATGTACTGAAGAACTAACAAATAGGACAATAACAATTCTTCATGATGTTATAGAAGACTATGGTTTAAGTTTAGATGATATAGACAATGTCATTATGACGGGTGGTTCAAGTAATTTACCATTTGTAAAGGAAGCATTAACTGACTATATTAAGGAAAATGTAGAAGACAATGAGAAATTAGAACAGCTTACAAATGATGTGAAGGAATTTATTATAAATCCAGACTTATCTGTAGGTCTTGGAGCAGGAACCTATGCAAAAATCATAGTAGATGGGGATGAAGATAGTAGAATTACCAATATAGTTACCCATAACTTTGGTATAGAAGAATCTGGTGGAACTATGAAAGTATTAATTCCTAAAGGAAGGGATATTTATCGTAGAGTAGTGCAAATGCAGAAGTTTATTCCAGATAGAGATAATGCAAGTGAAATAAAGATAAATGTATTTGAAGGTGAGGATGTAATTGCACAAAACAATAGTTTAATTAAAACAATTATAATACCTATCCCAGAAAATACAAAGAAAGAAGATTTTCCTTGTGATGTATCCTTTACTTTAACAAAAGATAAAGTATTAACTATATCAGTACAACACCCTAATGGAGTAGAACGTGAAAAAGTCCAAATAGATTCAAAAAATAACATTACAAATAGTGAAGAAACTTATAATACAATTAAAATATTAAATAATAGGAGCGATTTAGATGAATGAGATTTCAAATCTAAATAATAACATAGATATGGATAAAATCCTATCAAATATAGAAAATAATCCAGAAGAAATTATTAAAAATATAGATAATACAATAATGAAGAATGAAATGCAAAAAGAAGCATTAGAATCTAAAATATCTAAATATAAACAATCAATATTAGAGTTAAATGATCCTGAATTAACACAATTAATTCAGGAGATTGACTCTGATGCATATAATTTAGAGGAAGTTACATTAAAAATACAAAATATAAAACAAAATACTATAAATTCTATAAAAGATTTAATGGAAAATAATAAAGATATATTAGAAATCCTTACAAGGTAGGTGATAATCCTTGGAATATTTAGAAACTGGTGTATTTAATTTGGATATGACCAATTTAAATATGATATCCGTAATGAATAGAGCTTTATACAATAAAGTATTCAATATAGATGTATTTATTTCAGAAAATAAGATAACTATATTAAGTATAGACTTATCTGGAAATACAATCTATATATTATCAGAACAAGATATTAATAAAAACCAAATATTAAATGTAAATAAAAAGGAAATAGATTTAAATATAGGTAATGTATTTGAAGATAACTCTTTAGATGATAATATTGATTTAGATATCTTCTCAGATGAAGATTTAGCAGAAATAGACAATTTATTTAATGAAAGTGAGACTGGAAATGTACAGATTGTAGGAGATAATTCAATAAATCTTAACTGGTCAGACGATACTGTTAAAGATAGTAGTGATGAACCTGATTTTGGGATAGATATATTAAGTAAGTCTTTAAATGATATGAATAAGTTAGATGAAATATCTGAAGAGGATGAAGAACCTACTATAATATCAGAAGAACCTGAAGAATTAAAAGAAAACTTAGTAGTTTCCACCCAAACTTCAGTATGTAGATTTAGTACAAGTATTAAAATGTTAAAATCACTAGCATTATTTAAGAAAGTTACCATAAAGGTAGAAGAAGATATTATTAAACTTATATCCAAAGAAGATATGGTATCATTAACATTTCCTAGGATAAAATCATATTCTGATTTGAATAAATATAACTCAATGGTTAAAGAAATTAAATGGGAAAAGTTTCCAGCAGATATGGTTAGGAAAGTAATACCTTTAGTTGACAGAATAGAACCTAACAAGCAAAGGCAGAAATTATCAATTAAAAATGGTAAGATATACATGTATTCTGATCAAATAGCAGTTTCTGTTAAGACTAGCAAGACATATGATAATTATGTATTGACTAATGATATGTTAAGAATAATGAAATATGCGACTAGTAAAATGAGCAGTGTATATGTAGGATACTATAATAAAGGATTAGCTTTTAATATAGATGGATTGATAGTTATATATTCATTAGTAGATAAAGAAATACCAAAGAACCTTATAGATCTGTTAAATGAAGATAAATTAATCTTTTCTAAACAAGTATCTAAACATACAACTCATATATGGAACTTAATTGATACAGTTGGTGAAGATAAAACAATGTTAATTGAAATAGGACCAGAAAAAGCTAGAATATCTACTAATAAATTGTCAGCATTAACTGACTTGACTGGAGAAAGAACATTTTCTTTTGATCTGTTAATAAATAGAATATTATTAGCCTTAAAAATTGTTGGAACTAAAACTCCTAATTTAGACATTTACCTATTAGGTAATAAAGTAGTTCTATCAGTATCAAATAAGGATTTGCGAGTAATAATTGAGGGAAGTAATTATAGTGAGGGATAAATATGGAAGATTTGAAGAAATATGAAATTAATGTTGAAGGAACTTTTAATATATTACAAGAAGTTGAGGCAGAATCTGAAGATGAAGCAATAAAAATTGTATTAGATGACTTAAGAAATGTAGTTACTTCATTTGATATAGAAGAAAAATCAATAGAAGAAGTGGAATAAAAGTGGGGCGATAATAAAATGGCAGTAAATATAACAAATAGTTATGATTTGGCAGAAAAATTATTTAAGTTTTGTAGTTCAACCATAACTTATTTAGATGATGAAGATAATTACCACAAATATTTAGTAATGGTTGGAAATACACCATTTGAAATATTGATAGGATATAGTAAACACAAAAATACATCAATAAGGCTTATAGATAGACAGTATGATGAAGAAATATATTCTGGAACAATAAAAAATGATGATGATTTAAGAGATATTAATGTTTGCTCATATGAGATTAGTGAAATAGTATATGATATCATTACCAATGATGTATCTGGTGAAGAATACTTTAGTGAGACTCAATTGTTAAGAAATAGGCCAGTAAAATCCATATTTGATGAAGAAAGTCAGGAAATGATTAATTCAGAAGAGTGTAGTTTATTATTAGAAAAGTTTAATAAAAGAGGATCTGAAGTAATATGGAGTATGCCTATCCACGAATCATTGATTTTGAATATAAAAGTAGAAATAAATGAGAGTATGTCTATAGCTAATCTACAATTTACCATTATAAATATAGAAGATTACAGTAGAATAGATAAAATATTATCTTATACAGATAAAGTAGATGAAAAACTATCAATACATGATATAATTAAAGATATGACTTCTAAAATTGAAAATAAATATGAAAATAAAAATTCTGATTTGGGAATGACTTGGGAGTAATTGATTAAAAAATAATTAAATAAAAGGTGGTATGAAATAATGATAAAAACAGTTGAATTTAGCTATATGTTAGCTAAGGAATTATGTCCTTTTGGAGCTTCAACACTAACAGTGTTAAATAATAATGATGATAATGATAATTACTATTATAATAGATGGTGTAATTTTTTATTAATGATTGGTAAATTTCCTTTTAAATTATCAGTAAAAGATCCTTACGGTGAAATTACCCAAGTAAAATTAGAATATTTAACTAATAAAAAGGAAATTTATTCAAAAGAATTAGAAAGGGGCTATAGTTCAGATGATGTAGAAACATGCTCTGAGGAAATAGAAAAGGCTATTTTTGATATAATTTATTGGGCAGTTCCAGGAGATCATGTATTTGGTGATAATATGGCAGGATATGTGAATGCCACAGATATTCTATTTGATTTAGAAAGTATTCAGACAATTGAGTCTGATAAGTGTACTGAAATAAGCAGAAATGCCAAACCATATGGCAAGCAGTTTAAATTTTCAGTACCAGTTAATGATACTTCAAATTTAGAAGTGGATATTGAAATATATCAAGCACTTACATTGGCAATTATAAGATCTACTATTATTAACTTAGAAGATTATTCTAGAATAGATAAAATTTACTCACATTTATATAATATAGATGAAAAAATATCATTAGATCAGATGATTAAAGATATGACATCAAAAAGAAGAAATAAATCTACAAATAGCCGTAAGAATAAAAAAGAAAATGAAGATGATGGTAAAAAAGAAAATAGAAGAAATAAAAAAGAAAAGAATAGTGACGACAAAAGTGATGATTTGGGGTTTATTTGGGAGTAACTGATGAATAAAGAGAACGAGTTAGATAAAGAAGTAGAAGATCTTATAAATGGATTAGAAAATAGAGATATGGAAGGTAGAAATGAGACAGGTAAAGTAATAAATCCGTTAGCTAAGGAATTAATAGCTCCTGCAGGTGACTCAATTGACCTAACAGAAGATCTAATGAATAAAAAAGGTGGAAAGGGATTGTATGAGAAATCAAATATGAGCCCAGGCAAACCTAACATGAACCCTAGAAGACCTGGCATGAAATGGGACATATAATTTAAGAAAAATTAGTGTGTAAAAGACAGTTAAAATAATATCTTTTGCACACTAAATAATTTTTACATAAAACACCTCAGAAAATAAGTATAAAAAATGAAAAATAATAATAAAAGTGGGAATAATTGACTAAAGCAAAGAATTAAAATGATTATCGTAATTTTTTACATAAAATAGTAAGTGAAAAAGAGGTGAGATTTTTGAAAATAAAATCAATATACATAGAAAATATACAATCAATACATAAAATAAAAATAGATTTAGATGATAATATTACAAGGTTACAAGGAAGGAACACTTGTGGAAAATCTGCAATAGCAAAGAGTTTGGCTTTGTTTTCTGGAACATATACAAGAAATCAAATAAAAGCCTTGCTTAGAAAGGATAAACCTGTTAGTACACCTGCCAATATATCATTATTACTAGAAAATTCTAATATATTGACAGCAGTAATAGATAATAAAGGAAATGTAGATTATATTTACCAGACTCAAGACGGTAAAATAATAGATAAGTGGAATAAATTTAATGAAGAGATGTTAAAGATATTAGAATGGACTAGTGTAGAGGAAGAAAACCTCTGCCTAAATGTTAAAGATGCAAATACCCACTTATTTATAAATACAAAACCACAATTAAATGGAGTTTTAGTCGACTTTTTATGTAGAAATAAAGATATGGAATTAAAAATAGCTAATCTAGAAGAAAAAGCAGTAGAAATAAAGGAACTTAAGAATGATACCCTTATGGAAATGCAAGAGATCAGTAAAAAGTTTAGAAATTATCCAAAAGTCGATAGAACTTCAATGAACTTAATTGTAAGTAAGCTAATTAATAATAAACAAAAACTATTAGTATTTAATACCTTATCTGAAATGTTAAAATCATCTGAATATAATAAAATAAACAGTAATTTAGATAAAATAAAACATAATATAGGTAAAATAACTTATTTAAATTTATTATTACAAAAATTAAAGATTATAGATGGTATTAATAAGTTAAATAAAATTAAATCAGGTATAATAGTTTCCGATTTAGATGTAAATATCAAATATAAAGATAAAATAACAGAAGATAATTTAAAATATAGGATTATATTAAATAAAATCGGAAAATTATTTAATATTAACAATATAATAGATTATAATAATTCAAATAAAGATTTAAATACATTCAAAACCAACAATATACAGTTAAAATATATTAAAGATAAACTATCTGACTTAAATAATTTGAATATAGTTGATGAAATTAATAAATTAACTTCAAAATATGAAGAACTAAATATAAATATTTATAAAGAATTTAAAAACCATATAGATCAAATTGATTTACTTAATACAATATCTAAATACAATGATATAAATAAACATAATATTAAATACAGCAGAATAAAAGAAAAAATAACAAAAATTGAGCATTTAGATGGATTAGCTACAACAATAATTAATAAATATGAGATAAGAAATCAAAATAATGAATATAGTAAGATAAATAATATGTTAGATATTGTTAAATACTCTAATGAAGCTGTAAAAATTATAGATAATATAGAAAATAATAATAAGTTATTAAAGATATTGAAAGATAAATTGAAAGAGAATAATATATGTCCATTATGTGGTCAACCTATAGACATAGACAAATATAATGGACATTTGGAGGTAAAAGGGCAATGTATGACTTAAATAATCCTTTAGAAAATAAAAAAGAGGGTATAGTCAGGGTACTTATCCTTACAGATACACACTTAACATTAAAAAATCCATCAAATAGAGTAAAAATGATTGAAGAAGGAATAGATACTTTTAAAGATATGGTAAATATAGTATCAGACAATAATGTGGATGTAGTAATTCATATGGGGGACTTATATGATAGAGGATATAAACATATTCCTCAAGATTCTTTTGTAGACCAAATAAATATAATGAAAACTTTAAGTGACAAGGTTAATGGAAATACATATATGGTTATGGGAAACCACCCCTATAGTTACTCAGTAGATAATCCAGAATTTGTTATATCGGAGTTTTATGATGATAAACTAAATGAGATATATAAATTTAAGGAGAAATTAGATGTATTAGTTCCAATATGGAAGTGCCCATCCTATCTAGATATAGGTACAACTCGATTTAATTTTATACATTTTGATCCTCAAAAGAGATATAAAACTCCAGAGAATAATATGCAAGCAAATATAGGATTATTTCATGATGATTTTGTGACTTTTCAAAGTAAAGAAGAATTATATCATCATAAATATGGACATGGTGTAGAAGTATCACAAACAGATGCATTTGAAAACATAGATACAGCAATAATAGGACATATACATGTTCCAATGGATGATTTTATGTTAAACAATGCAAAAAATACAGATATAATAATACCTGGGGCATTAGTAAATAGAACTACAAATGAATTACATGAATATGTAGATTTACCAATAATAGATATTAATACCTCAGGCGAAATAATAAATGAAAGTAAATTATTACCATATAAAATAGAGAAATTCAGATATTATCTTCCTAAATATTTGGAATCCTTTATAGATGATAAAGTAAAAGAAAATAAACAAATGTATGAGTTTGCTAAATTAATAAAAGAAACAAAAATAAAGGGAAGAGAAATAACTTTACTCGATGAATACTTAAGATCATTAAAAAATCCAAAAGTATCTGAACTTATAAAGAATGCTGATACATTAAATCAGTTAGAATCTCAAGTATTATATGATAAATATAGGAAAGATATTAGCGAATCCCAATATAGAATTTAAAAATGGAGGTGTTTAGATAAAATGGTAAATAAAATAGATTTTAGTGATTTCTTACCAGACCTAGCGATGGAAGAAAACAATAAAACACCTCAAATTGAGGAAATAAATATAGATAAAGAGATAAAGACTATAAATTTAAAAGAAAATATTGTAGAAAATGAAATAAAAGAAGATATAGATAATAAAGAACCTATGGTAAATCCCCAAAACAGAGATGAAATCATACAAACAATCGAGTTAGAAACTAAACAAATATACGAAGAAAATAAAAACATAGAAAATAATATAAAAATAAACCATAATCAATTACATGAGTATAGAAATAAAGAAGATTATAGTAATATAAATATAGATTTAGGTCTAAATTCAGATGAACAGATATTATTAGATCAATTTAATAAAACATTTGATTTAGTAAATAATAATTTTAGCAAATATAATTATATAATTAATGAAAAAGAAGAAACAGAAAAATTCTTGGGTCAAATATCGTCTGTTTATAGGCAATCTGATGAAGATTTAAGAAATTTAAAGTTAGCAATAACTACATTAAAGCAATGGTATAATAATCATAAAGAAAATATAATAAATAACCTACAGAAAGATATAAATTACATGTTAAATATATTCTTTACCAATAATCATCAAATAAAACTGGAACAAGATGTTCAAAGAAATAAATCTATTGTTAATATGATAGAAGTAGATGAAAAAGGTGATAAAATTGGAGATATAGCAATGATATTATCAGGTGCAGAAAAACAAATGACAGGATTTTTAATACAATCTTCAATTTTAAACACATTAAACAGTAATTTTGTAATATTAGATGAGGCTTTCTCATCATTCGGTAATAAAGAAGTTAAGAAATTACCAGAAATATTAAAAAATCTGGATAATATGCAAATGATAGTTATAGAACATAAAGATGAGATGTATGAAGACTTTCCAGTAAAGACTTATAGGTTAGACAGAGATGAAGAGCAGGGAACCTATATAGTAGATGTAGAAATCCCAGAAGAATAGGAGTGATTACATGGCTAGATCAGCGTATTATCCAGTAGTGAGAGAAATAGATGGTAAATCAACATTAGATGTGGAATTAACATTGAAGCAACCTCTAAATTCACTACTGGAATATATAGACAGTTTAAAAGATTCAGATATAATTAATAAAAGTGATATAGAATCAAATATCTTTACTAAATTAGAACAAAGAGATAAAGATGAGTTGTCTGATATATATTTAGATAAAAATTTTAGATTTACAGATGACTTAAAAATATTAGATAAGGATCAATATAGCAAAGATGACCTAAAAGATATATATTATGAGTTGGTTCGTAGAAGATACCTAGACTTGAAGTATGATACAGACTATATACATAATACTTTACTTGGAAAGTTCTATGAAAATGGATCTGATATATATTTTGGGACAAGTGTATTGGCAATAGACTTAGTAACCTTCTATAGATTGTATTTTAACTTTAAAAAATACAACAAAGGTTCTGAAAGTAGCTTAAAAATGACCTATGATGAATATTTGCAAGATAATAATATATATTATAAAGTACCTTTTATTGTGGATGATCCAAATAGTGTTGAAACTATGATGAAAATCCTTTTAAATAAAGATAATAAAATAGGATTAAATGTTAGAGATAGAATTAGAGATCTTAAATATCATAAAGCTACAATATATATTGAAAAACCAACTTTTTCAAAGAAATTAATTGACTCTCTAAAGATGAAGGAAGATATGGCAGGATTAAAGGAAGGGTCAAATTTCTCCAGAGATTATTTTAATAAATTGGCAACTGAATTATACAAACATGTATTATCTAAAGGGTATTTAATTTCTTTTAAGTATGACATGCATGGAGTATTGGGAGCTTTATTAACAGAAACGATTTGGGAAATATTACTAATACAAATGTGTGAAAATCCAGATGAAACTATCAATACTAAATTTAACGAAGGTGATATGGTATTATTTTCAACATATCCAGCATTGTCTACTATGACAAAGGTATTAAATAAGCCCGACCAAACTTCCTATGGATATAAAGATATATTTATAGATGATTCTTTAGAAGGAAAGCCAATACTTGATTATAATGCAGTTACAATTGGTAGAATAGCTAAAATAAATAATCTAAAGCGAGAGTTGACTATAAATAAGAGTTTAATAATACAACGACGTAGAGAATTTATTCAGGATATCAAAGAGAGTTATGATACTTATTTCTCTAAAGAATATAGAAAGGCCTTTGTTGAGTATTTAGAGAGGTCTAAAGATGTAACTAAGAAGGATAATTATAGTAATTTACTTCCAACTTCCGTTACAAATAAAGTAAAGGTATTAATACCAGGATATTATATAAATGAATTTCAACATTATCCTAATAAAGAATTAAATACTTTTATAACTCAAGAAGAATTTATTAATAACTTTGTCCCAGTAGCATGGACAGTTGGGGATGTGGATCATTCAATAAATCCTAAGAGTTATTACCATAGAAATAACTTAAAAGAATCACTATTGGATTAAGGAGGTTGTAGATGGCAAATAATACAAATTATAATGCTTCTTCCATTTCATGGGAAAAGGGTGCTGCGGCACATAGACGAAATCCATCTAGATATTTAGGTTCCGATAATGTATTGGGTATAAGGAATCAATTATATGAAATATATGATAATGCAGTCGATGAAATGATAAGATATGCACGTGAAAATTCCATGACGGATTATGCAAAAGTATATGTAGAGATTAGACCTGATGATTCGGTGGTAGTAGAGGATTATGGTAATGGCATCCCTTGTGAAGTTCATCCAGTATATGGGGAGCCAGCGATATATATCCTTTGTGAAAGTGATAGTTCAGGTGGTAAAGGTAGAGGAACAGTTGGTTATGACCAATCTGACCCATCAGGTGTAAATGGTGCCGGTATGGCTGTATCTAAATCTTGTTGTGAATACTTTGAACTTCATGTAAACTCAAAAAGTGCCAATGGAAAGTATTTTTTAAGATATGAAAAGGGTGAAAGGACAGGAGAATTAAAAAGAGTTGGAGATTTAGATAAAGACTCCAATGGAAACCTTATAACTGGAACTAAAATAATCTATAAATATGACTCAGAGATATTTAATGATAAAATGTATATGGGAAGTTCTGTAAATGAGATATATTCGAGAGCAGAACTTGAGAATAGAATTAAAGCAACTATATTAGGAACTCAAAGAGATAACCTAGAAATAATATTCAAATATAAAGACAATGAAATAGAGTATTTTTCTAATAAAAATATCCAAATAAGTAATATACTACACGGAGACTTTGCTCACTACGAATTAAGTGCAGATCCAGATAAATTTAGAGGGGATTTATTTATAAAATACAATCCAAATGGATCATATTTAGATTCAAAAAATATAGTTAACAGAATGATTATGAAGAAATCTACTACTGATGAGGCAATAGTAGACATATTATGGAATTTAGTTAGAAAAACCTTTAATCAAAAAGACCCTAGGAAACTAAAAGAATTAAAAGGTGTAAGATTATTAAAAAATGACTTTAGAAGTAAATTATCACTAGTATATATAATGAACTTATCAAAAGCTAGATATAATGCACAAACTAAGAATGAATTGATTTCAGATTATTTTATAATTAGCTTACAAAATCAATTAGAGCATCAATTAATGCAGAATGGAGAGTTTTGGCAATATGTTTATTATCCATATATGCAAAAAGTAGAAGAAGATTATGCTTGGGAAAAGAAAAGACAAAAAGAAGAAGAAAGTAGAAAACTTAGGGAATTAAGAAAAAAAGAAAAGTCCAAAACAGAATCTACAATACAAGAACTACAAAATAACCCATTAAAATATGAAATGAATAAGGATAGTTCTGATATAGTAATTAAAAACTCTCCAAAACCTGAATCTGAAAGTACATTGGTATATGTAGAAGGTAAATCTGCTGGTTCTGATTTTAATGATTTGCATAAAGATGGTGTAGAATACCCTATAGCTATAGCAATTGCAGAAGGTAAAATGCCTAACGTCGCAATCGAAGAGAAAATAGATAATAAAATGACACAGGATAATATTTTATACTGCTTAAGGGCAGGTTATAAAGATATAGCAATATTTACAGATGCTGATGCTGATGGAAATCATATTAAATTATTACACTTAATGCAAATATATACCTTTGCAAGAGAGTATCTGGATAATAGACGTGTCTATATTGTACCTGCTCCTTATAGTAGTTTAACATTAACAGAACCAGTATATGTAAACCTATATGGTGAAGATAGGTTTTATGAAACAGGTCAAGTTTACACATATTCTGCTAAAGAACATCAATCATTGGTTCAAGCCGGTGCTAGAATTAATAATACATTCAGTGGATTGGCAGACTCTTCAATATCATTAAAAGAATTGTTAATTCATAGAGAAAATTGGATTAGTGTAAGACCTTTAACTAAACAAGATATAGATACAATGATAAAGGTATTGGAAAAGAATGGAACATTTAAAGCTGACTTTATGAATAATGTATATGGGGAAAGATTAAACTTTTCAAGTAGTATAGATAAAATAAAAGACCAAATAGATACAGATAGAGATAGATTAATACTAGCATTTAATGAAGATAAATTATTAGATGAACCTGAAGCATTAAATTATAAGACGTATGTTACAAAGTCTGGAATATATGATGAAAAAGATGAACAAAATAAAATAGAAAGAGATTTCTTTAGTACACATGATTTTGAGTAAAGTTGTTAATGTTAAATCGAAAAATTTTTAAGTAAATTTCATAATTATATATGGAGCAATAATTGGAGGATGAAAATTTGAGATTAATTGAATTGTCAACAAGACTTGAAGAAATGAATCAAATGGAATGGAACAATGATAAGTGGTCTATTCGATTTAAAGATGGTAAAATTATAATATACTCAGAATTAAAGAATATGAATATATTTGAATTAGACTTGTCTAATGAATATAAAGAGTATGAATATAATATAAAATATAGTAGTCATCTTGAAGAATATAATGGGGGAACTATGAGACTTGGATGGATATTAGGATTTATAAATACTAAAGGAAAAGATATGGGCATAGATGAATATTTTAACCACTTATTGGACAATAATCCCAACAAGTTGAGATATATAAAATACCTACGAGGTAAGAATGAAATGTCATGGGAATAAAATAGGAGTAAACAAAATGAAATTATTAGAATTAGCAAATAAATTAGAAGAATTAAATAAAGAAACTATAAAAGATTTAGATGAAATGTGGGTATTAGAATATGAATGTGGAACTATATTCCTAAATAATTACACCTCATATGAATATTTTGCAGGAGAGGAAACTGCAGAGGTACAACATAGGATGTATTTAGACACAAACGCAGAAACAAACCACACTTACAGCATAGATGTAATAGAATCTTCAGATTTCTCTAAGTCAAGGTTAAAAGTAATTAAATTATTCATAGAACTAATCGAAACTGGAGTAAAAAATATCGGAATTGAAGAATATATGAATTCATTAGATGAAGATAATAAAAATCGTATAAGATATGAAGAATGGAAGAAAGCTCCATATGGATTTGACAGAAGTGAAAAAGAAACAGATGATATCTGCTGGTGTGGATATGAAACAGATAAATAGATAATAAAAAATATATCAAATGTTGGGAAATGATAAGATGAAGATAAAAAAGAGAAAAGAAGGAAGCATATTAACAGAAAATAATATGTCTGGATATATGATATTAATAATAGGCGTATTAATAGCTGTATATATGGTTGGTATATTTATAAATGCTGTTAATACAAGAACAGTTTCAGTAATTGGGGAATCTATGCAACCTACTTATTCGAGTGGTGATAGAGTTAGAGTAAAAATATTTACTCATGACGATGATGGTCCAGATTTAAAAGGGCTAAATAAAAATGATATAGTATTAGCTAAAGACCCAGATAGACCTGAGATAAATGTTATAAAAAGAGTAGTTGGGGTTCCTGGAGATACAATAGAGTATATAAATGGGACACTATATATTAATGGCAAATTTATATCTAGTCCAAATAAAGAATTGACAGAAAAAGAAGCTAATAAAATTTATAAGCAACATAAAAGGTCTGGAAAACAATCATTATCTATGACTAAAGTAGATGAAAATAATCCAATTAAGTTAAAGCAGTTGACCACTTCAAGCCCAGTTAATCTTGATAAAGGTCAATTTTGGATAGTAAGTGAAAATTTAGATATAGATACTGTAGATAGTAGATCATTTGGACCTGTATATAAGAATTTAATTATAGGAAAGGTTAGAAAAACACCAATATTTAATATATTTGAATACTAATAATAAGAGAGGTGGTATTAGTGGCAGATAATATAGATAACAGATATGATTTCAGTCAATATAATACAGAAAGTTATTTAGACGCTATAGAAAAAGCACAAATGTATTATAAAGAAGATTATTTCAATGGATTATCCTATGAATTATGGCTTAAAATTATAAAAAAGATTATTGACAATGAATCTACTTATACAAGTGGGTTTAAACCATCTCCAGAACAATATAGAGCATTATTAACTCTAGCTAAAAGAGTATTATTGGATGCTTGTCCAGGTAGCGGTAAAACTGCTACCTTAATTTTTAGAATATTTTTAGATGGGGTAATATTCAAATACAAACCAGACCAACAATTAGCTATAACATATACCAATGCTGCGGCAGAAGAGATGAAAAGTAGATATAGAAAAATATGTAAAAGATATAATACCTATCCAGGAGCAAATATATCTACAATTCACTCCTATGCAAGATCAATAGAAACTCAATTATCAGACTTAGATGTATTAGACCCTGGTGGAATGACTGTATTGGTGAAAAAAGAACAAGAAGAATCAGAAGAAGGAGATTCTTTAGGATATCTTGGAGAAAATGATATGTTAGCTGGAATGATAGATGAGTTAGATGATTTTGAAGATGAAACAGAGGAATATGAAGAAGTATTTATTAGTAATAGTATTTTTATCAAAGAGGCTATTGAAAAATTAAAATTATCGCAAAGCTATTACAAATATTTAGGTTCAATTGAGGGTTGGATATCAACAATAATAGAAAAAGATATCAAAACTCAAGAAGAATTTATGAATATTGTTGAGTTTTCAAATTTAGATGATGTATTTGTTGATGATTTAATCAATATACACTATTATACTAAAGAACTTAGATATAAATATAATGTTATGGATTTCTCTGATATGTTAGTTGGATTATATGATAGGTTAGTTAAATTGAATACATTAGATGACATAGAAAGTAATTTGATAAAAAATCTTCTAAAATTGGATGTAATATATGTCGATGAATATCAAGATATATCACCATTACAGTTTAAAATAATATCTGAATTACTAAGATTAAATCCAAAGGCCAGATTATTTGCTGTTGGGGATGCTGACCAAGCGATATACAGCTTTAGAGGATCATATACAGGATTTCTAGTAAACTTTAAAGAATACTTCACTAAAAAAGAAGATTGGAAAAAAGATGAGTATTCTGGAATGGTAGATAGCAATGAAACAAACTTAAAATATGGTCTAGGAAGTATAAATAGAGAAGATCTGGAACAAAAAGGGTCTGGTAATAGGAATTCTATCTATAAATACGTGGATAAAGAAGAAAAAGACATGTCTAAAAATATAATGAGAGATTATATGGAAAGTTTACAATGGGATGAAGCAGAAGAAGATATAAATATAGACATAGAAGATATCAAAGAAAGCCAAAAAACTGTTGAAAGTAAATCCACTTATGAGTATTTGGTTGGAGAAGATGAAATAGATATTATATATTTCACAATAAACCGACGATGTACTAATAAAATTATAGATTTTGCTAATAATCTAATTGTATATAACAATAAAAGATACCCTAAGGTAATGAAACCTATAAGAGAAGGTGACAAAAGGGTAGAATTAAGATTATTAGATAAAAATGATGATTATAATGAAATGATTATCCAAGATTTAAAAGAAAAGATGAAAGACAAAGATGCAAACCTATCAAATAATGCAGTAATATATCGAGAACATAGACAGGCATCACAATTAGCGATAGACATGCTAGTAAATAATATACCGTTAAAGGCTAGGTTAGGTTTAATACCTGTTAAAGCTACAGAAACAAAAGATTTACTTGGAATTATGAATATGATTGTAAATTCTAAGAATACAAGATATATTGAATATTATTTATATAAAGTTTGTAGGTCAGTAAACAAAAATAAAGCTAAGTATATATCAAATGAAATGACTAAAACTGGAAAACCATTTTCAGCATTCTTACCTAATACAGATGGTGCAAGAATGGATGTAGATGTACTTAGAAAGGCATATTTAAGTTTAACTAAAGGAAATGATCTAAATAAAACAATAGATATACTAGCAGATTGCTATGATAGGCATTTTAGAAGATACTTTTCTAAAGACATATCTAAAATTACAGATGCAGCTTATTATTTGAAGTCATTAAAGGCAGAAAATTATCTTGATTTGGTTCAAAAACATGAAACTGTTCTTGGTAATATCCATACTTATAGTAATTCCCTATATGGAGTAACTTTAACTACAATGCACTCTGCTAAGGGGTTGGAATTTGATAATGTTTATATCCTACCATTAGATGACCAATTTATGCATAAATCAACTATAATTAAGAAAATGGAAAGTATAAATAAGAATTATATATCTGAATATGAGGAAGAGGAAAGAAGATTATTATATGTAGCAATTACTAGGGCAAAAAATAATCTACAAATATATTTGAACAATACTACTGAATATTTTTGCAGTGAAATCTATCAAATATATAATAATTCTATGGCTTGGAATCAATAATTTTAATAGAGCATGAAATGATTATTTTAAATGATAGTCATTTCACACTTTATTTAATTATTATTAAAAATACTACATAATTTATACAAATATGCCAATATACATAAATACTTTTATTTATATACTTAACAAACTAATTAGATAATACATTAATTAAATTAGTGAAATATAAATAGAAAATAAATACTCAATTTAGGGGAGGTATTTGAATATTATGAGCAGAAAGCATAAAAAATATAATAGTAATAATAATTCTGAAGATAACAAGAATATAAAAACTTACAATGGTGATAGTTCAATGACAATACACCAGTCCGATGAAATTGATAATGTCGAAAATAATGAAAAAATAAAAGTATATGAATATAATGATTTACTTTCAGAAATGAAGGATGCAAAAGAGGTATTAGATGCACTAAATTCACATAGATTAAGCAATGAAATTGATAAATTAATCATGTACTTGATGGATCAAAATTACAAATTAAATAGAAAATATACTAAAATCAGTAATGATTATTCTAAATTGTTGGCAGACTTTAGAAATTATAAAAAGGTATCCAGAAGTACGGCAATATATGTAAATGATCTTGAAAATAGTGACTATGATAAAAAATCATTAATTGAAAGCGTAAAAGCCTTTGCAGTAAGTAAAGAAAAAGAAGTAGGAGAAAAGAATAGACAAATACAATCCCTTTATGAAGTAATAGATACTATAAATGAGCATAACCCTAGCATAAATGGGACTTCTATTCATGAAATTGTTAGAACTAATGAGATAAAAGATAAATCTATAGATTATTTAACAACAATGAATAATGATTTAAAAGATAAGAATGAAATTCTAAATGATAAATACATAAAGTTATTGGAAAAGTATAATAATACTTTAACTAATTATAAATATCGTAATTATCAAGTAAATGTGATGAGAGAATGGACTAGTCAAATAAAAGAAGATTTAATTACTGGACATTTGACTTCATTAAGTTTATTAAGTCAATTAAATGATCATCTTACTAATATAGTTGATAATTATGAAATATATTCCAATAATTATGAATTTGAATTAGAAAATGATGAAAATATAAAGATTATAAAAGAAGATATAAAAGAAATTTCTGAATTTATATTTGAATATAGTAAGAATAGAGCTAAGAAAGATAATATAAAACCTATAAACCCACATAAGGATGGTATAAATAGTATATCTGAATTTGATGACCAAAATGAAAAGAATGAAAAACTAACAATAGAACCAATAGAGGAAGAACTAAACTCTTACACAGAAGAAGAGTCAACAGAAGAGGTAGATTCAGATTTAGTCAATGAAAATCCTAGTGAAGAAGCAGATAATAGCTTGGGAACTGAAGAAAACTCTGAATTAGATGAATTCATAGAAGATATATTAGAATTTAAAGATGCTGAGAATGAGAAAGAAGATATTAAACCATTAGAAAAAGATGAAATAAATTCTAATGACTTGGTATTAGAATTAGAAACACCAATAGAGGATAAAATAGATAGTGAAGAAATATTAAATGATATAGATGAGAATGAAAAAGATGAAATAGTAGATAATAATGCTGATATAAATGTACAAGAATTAGAGTTAGACAAAGAAAATATAGATGAAGAAGCTGAATATACAGAAATCAGTAAACCAGAATTTGAAAAATTGTTAAATAATTTATTTGATTCAGAAAATGATTTAGAAAAAGAAGATAAAAGCGAAGTAGAAATAGACGACAAACATTTAGATACAGAAGATTCAGTAAAAGAATTAATTGAAGTTGATAATACAGAAAAAGTTATTGATGATGAAATTAAAACCGATATAAATAAAGAAATTAGAGACTTAGAAGAATTTGTAAATGATAAAACTATAGATAAAGATGTATTGGCAAGAATGGTTGGAGAAACCCTAGACAGTACAGATAATACAAGTCATGAATTTAATTTTAGTTCAGAAAAATATGATACTAAAAAAGGTGATAATATAATAGATCTAGAAGTTTCAAATACACCAGATGAAATAGAAGAATTAGATATAAATGAGCTTCTACTTGATGAATCTGATGTAAATGTATCTAAAAAGACAGCAAATAAATATATAGATTCCGAAAAAACTTTAGAATCTAAATCAATAATAGGTGCTAATGCTAAAAAATCAGCAAAGACTACTATAAATAGTTTATTAGTCGATGAAACTGCCGATAACAATGATGCTGAACTTCTAAATGATGATTACGATGATATTGAAGACTTAAATGATATAGATACAATAGATGAATATACAGATAATAGTGAAAAAGAACAAAAAAGTACAGTTATAGATAAATCTAGCAATCTGGAAGAAACAGATTATAGTCCTATAGAGACAGATTATAGTCCCATAGAAACAAATTATAGCCCTATAGAAACAAACCATAATCCTACAGAGATAGAACCTATTAACTCTGAGGAAATAGAATTAACTGATGATGAAATTGAAGATATAAATGATGTTGTTGAAGAGGAAATGAAACCTAAAGACTATGGTATAGATATAACTACAATTAAGATTGACGATGAAAAAGAAGATATAGAAGAAGAAAAGGACGAAATACAAAGTGATGAAATCACTGAAGAATCAGTTGATAATATACTTGAGAATTTCTCACTAGACGAAGTAGATATAACTGAAATAGACATATAAATTAATGGATAATGAAATGTTGGAAAGTAAATCTGCCTCCAACATTTCAGGTTTTCTTGGTAACAGTAAAAAGTTTAGGAGGTAGATATAGATGCCAGAAATATCAGTAGAGAAAATGGCCTTATCATTAAGGGAAGAATATACTTCAGTAGGTATAAAAAGATCTGCAAATATAGATAATTGCGCCCCTGAAGGATATTTTAACCTTATACATGCAATAGCTTTATCTTGGAACGACCAAAAAGATAAAAGTAGACTGATACCAGTATCAAATATAAGAGAAAAGTATAATACAAAAATAAAAAACTCCAAAGATATAATGGAAAATTGTGGTAAATTGACATACCAACCATTCCCTATTGTAGAATCTACAAAAAAGAGGTCTGCAAACTCAGATGAGACTATAAACTCACCATTATATGATGAAGCTACTGGAAATACAGTACAAGAGCGTTATTCTAATGTTACTCTTAGTGACCTAGGTAAAGTATTAGTAAGACACTATTTAGACAAGGATTTGGGCAAAATAGAAAGTTATAATTCTATAGTTCCATTTTCATTATTGAGAAAAAGTATGCCATGGTCAATGGGTCATAAGTCAGAAATGCAACCATTGAATCCTAGTGAACTATTTACAATTATGAATAGAATGATGGAATTGAATAGTCCATTTGTAGAAGAAGAATTGATATTAAAAGTATTCAAAGGTGTAGATTTAGGTTCAAATTATACTATATATACTAATGCTAGGTCTCTAATAAATCTATATGCAAGAGGTGAAGGTTCATTTATAGCGGTTCCAGAAATAGACATTAGAAGAAAAGAAAATAAAATTATTATAAAAAGACCTCCATTAAATAGTACAACTAAAAAATTAGTATCATATTTAAGAAAAAAATCAGTAACTAACGAAAATGAACAATATGCTTATTTTAAATTCTCCCCAAAAATAAGTATGGTTGGTAATGAAGCACATATTACTGTAACTAAATGGGATGGTAATAATAAACAAATAATGTCTGACTTCTTAAATGACTCCTATATATCAACTAAAAAGTATATTAGAAATACCACAATCTTATATAAAGACAATCCTAAAGAAAGATCTTCTCTACCAGAGGATAATATACTGGGTGAAGCTGCAAATTCAATTAAATTATCTGATTTAGGTCAATTTGAAAATGATGTTAATATAAAGAGCTTTAAAGAATTAGTAGATAAATATAAATTATCTAAAAATAAAGAAGAAGAACAAAAAGAAGATACAGCCATGAAATATACTTCTTATGGAGACTTGACTGGAAATCCATATAACTTTATATTAGATCAATTACCAGTATTTGAAGTGCTTTGGAGATGTATATTAGGAGAAAGAAATCTATTAGTTGTAAAAACAAAAGAAAAACTTGAAAAAGAAAAAGAACAACTTGAAAAAGATAGATTAATGGAAAAGGCTACTAGACCTGAAGTAGCACAAGTGATATATGAACTACAACCAGATAGAGATAGAGAACAAAAATTACTTGAAAGAACTCCAAAAGGCAGTGAATTGTTGAAAGAGGGATTTCAACCTTGGGAAGTTCAGGAAATATACAGACCTAGAGGTAACAACATACTACCTAACCTATTCAATGGGGAAAGTTTCCGTGGAGAAGTAGAAAAGACTTTAAGAAGAATAGATGAATTAGAAAACAAAATAGCTAATCCACATTTATTTGATGAGGATATCAAGAAAGTAATAGCTCCATTCATTAATAGTGAAAAGTATAAGAGAAAAACTCAAGTAAAAATAGTTCCATTTATATTAACTGACGAAGAAGAAGATACTAGAATTAAAGTAAAGAGGCACATAGAGGTAAATAGTAGATACGATAAATTAGATTTGCCTACAACTCTTTACTGGGATGAAAAGCAAATTAGAAGAAATTATGGAGTTAATATGTATTTTAATGACTTTGTTCCGAAGTTTGAATTAAATACTACAAATTATTCAAAAGTAAAGATTTTCTTCTCAGATGATGGTAAAACTGTACAATATGCTGATACAGAAGTTAAAAAGATACCTGTAGACTCTTCAGTTTCATTTGGATCTAATAAATATGACCCTGCAAAGATACTGGGAGTAGTTCCAATTGAACAGGGCACAGAATTTATAATGTGGACATCAAAAGGACGATTCTTTAGATACATGACAAATCCAGGAAATAGTTTTGGTTTAGAGCCAGACGAAATAATATATGGATGGGAATATTTAGACAAAGGGTATTTAGATATTAGAAGTGAATATGGAGTATTAACAGTTAATTCTAATTCATTCCCTAAGTTTAAAAAAGGATTGAAAGAAAACTATGCAAACTTTGGTGTAATTTATGATATGTATAATAAAAATAAGGCTGATAGGATTATAAGAATTAGAAATAAAGAGACAAATAGGGATTATAAAAAGACTAGAAGAGTAATGATTAAATCCAAAAATGCTAATCCAATAGAATTGGATAATACACAATATGACTCAGTATTTTCTATGCACAGATCATTATATTTCGGTGGAGTATTTATAAAGAATAGGAAAAAATATGGTTTATCTGGAGATGAGCAATTTAAGTCTAGAAAAGAAGTATATTTAAAGGAATATGCTGATATAGATGATAAATCTAAACTATCCACAGAAATAGAAAATAATATACGCCAAAAAATGTATGGAAAGAAACCTAACTTTGATGGAAATGAAGAAGCCATTATGGAATATGCTTTTAATGATGTTATAAGTAGATTTACAAAAGCATATTTAAACTTCGATCCAAATGAATATGAAAAGTTCAATATAATAGACGAAAGAACTCAAGAACGAATTAATAGAGTTAATAAATTCATTAATAATTCCGAATTAACAAAGGGTGAATATGAAGATAATGAAGAAAGTTCATTAATAAGTTGGTTAGAAGAAGAAAATGAAGATAATCACAATGAGCATTCAGAAAAAGACGGAGAAAATGATGAAGAAAATATATAAATATTATCAGATGGAAATAAAAATCAATAAAAATCAAAATAGATTAAATTACAGTCAAAGGGGAGATATATATGTTTGGTAAGAAAAAGAATAACCAAAATAATGGAATGAATAACCCTAATAATGGAATGAATCCAGGTATGGGAGGAAGACCTGGATTCCCACCTCAAAATATGAATCAGGGATTTCCACAAGGGGGCAATAGACCTCCTCAAAATATGGGTATGCCACCACAAGGAAATAGAGGAATGAATCCACAAAATAGACCACCTCAACAAGGTAAACCAAGAAAAGAAAAGAAAGGTTTGTTGGGTGGATTATTTGGAAAGAAGAAGGGCCAACAGCAAGGACAAATGCAACAACAAGGTGGTATGGGCAGACCTCCACAAGGTATGCCACCACAAGGTAGACCACCAATGGGTGGACAAAGACCTCAACAACAAGGGATGCCACCACAAGGAAGATCCCAACAAGGTATTCCACCAATGGGTGCACAAGGTCCGCAACAAGGTATGCCTCCAATGGGCGGACAAAGGCCGCAAGAACCTATGCAAAGACCACCAATGGGAAATCAAATGGGTGGAGGCTCACAAATGCCAAGGCAGCCTCAAATGGGAATGCCACAAGATGAATATGCATCAAATAACCCAGTACCAAATAGAATACCAGATTTGAATACTCCAGGTTCACAAAGAGAGGCAGAAATTAATAGTGCATTTAGACCTTCTCCAGGACAATCCAGACCAAATGCACCTGAATATGATGTAGATAGACAATATTTTTCTAGTCAAGAATCTAAGGATGTATATGGTAAAAAAGAAATGCAACAAAATATCTTTTTGTATGCACCAAAGACAAACTTTATATCAATTCAAAAATATATAAATGAAAATTATACTGGTGCAGTTGTAATGGGTACTTCAGCATTAGCCGATGTAATTGATGTGTATAAACAAAAATTGAACTCTCAAAATGTTATAATGTTTGTTGGTTCTGAGGAAGAATTAACTGGATTGATTCCATTTATCGAATTCTTAATAAATATTAAGAAAAGAAATCCAGAAGTATTAAATATATACATTATTATTTGCAAAAATGTAAGAAATGTAATTCTTAAAAATGTAAAATCTATAAATCTTTGTAATATATTACAAACTCAAAGTGTAATAGAAACATTATCTGCACAAAACGTAGATGATGTAATGGCAGAGGTAGTAAAAAGACAACCTACATACTTAGATAACAAAATAGAAAAGGTGTCTATACCAAAAAAAGCCAAGAGAAGAAAAACAGTTGATGCAAATAATTTATTTAGGTTAAAGAATATTGATGAACTTAAAAGAGAAGTTAATCAAAATAGAAGCAGTGCTGACGATGAAAAACTATATAATAAGCTAAGAAATTCATTACTTGAAGCAAAATCTGTTGAAGACGTAAATAATATGGTAGATATGATACCTGAATTATCTGTATTAAAAGAATATGCTGATGAATTAAATGAATACCTAGAAGAAGCCGATGGTACATTGTCAGTATCTCAATTAAATGAAATTGCATTATCAAAACTAGAACTTAATACTTTACAACAAGAAGTATTAGAAGAAATATTTGGTTCAGTAATAAGTTATGCAGAAAGAAATGCTGATGTAGAAAATGAAAAAGTTAGAAACTACAATAGAGGTATCGTAGCCAATATGGAAAAGGTAGACGATAGCGATGTTGCAAAATTACTGGAACAAAGAGAGATATTAAAAGAAAAAGTTACTGCAGGTTTTACAAAATATAAAACTATGGTTCAAGCAACAGCAAATGCCATAGAAGCGCAAAGAATTCTAACACAACAACTTCAATCTTCGTTAAAACCAATTCTAGAAGATGGAACATTTAGCAAAATTGACCATGATACTAAAGTAGTTACTAAAGAAGTGATGATAAATCTAGAAAAACTTAAGAGAAAACACGTTCAAGAAAATAAGGATGTTCAAAATACAATGATGGAAACATTATCATATGTAAACTCCCTATACAGAGAAATGAATGTGGTAATTAAGTTAGATGATGTTATTATTGATAAGTTAATTGAAGATAAAAATCGTGCAGAAACAGCTTCAATTAATAAAATTTATACAGTAGACAATGAATTAAAGGCTAGATCTAAAGTATTATATGTTTTAGATAAATCTGACTTCAGAAAATTAACAAAAGCAATCTATGATAGAAGTTTCTTAGTAGTTACTAATATATCTGAACTAGAATTCTCAGAAAAAGTAAAAGTTCAAACATCTAACCAATTTGTAGAAAGTGACTATACTGAAAAAGATGTAAATGTAGTAAGAATTATGGATTGGGAAGATAGAGATAGACTAGAAGATAGAGTAAATTTAATGATTAGTAAACTTAAATTTATCAGTAAATATTTCAAAAAGGTTATATTTATCTTTGACGATAACATAGATGATTATATTAGGAATAAAGTATTAGATGAAGTTGCAGAATTCATAGTAATGACCGATATAGAAAAAGAAAACTTAATTAAAACAAATACATTAATGAAATTAACAGGTAATTACAAAGGAATCTTTGGAAAGACTATAATCTATAATAAATATGACCCAGAAACTTGTGAATTGTCAATGAATGAAATTAGAACAATGGCAAATGTTGGTCGAGGAATAAAAGAAGTATTTGTAGACACATATAAGTCATTAAGATCTAGAGATGAATTAACAAAGATTGTAGTACAATTTAGACAGTTATAATAGGAGGATTATAATGGCAATTGAAATATACAGTGATAATAAAACAGAAATAACAAGAGGTAGACCAAATTTAGCCAATATAATCGCGGGAATGACTTGGATAATGACTCCAGAAACTCCAAAAGATTTGTATTTTGATATGGTAGCCTATCTTATAGAAGAAGATGGCTACTGTAGAGATACAAAAGATATAATATACTTTGGTAATGAACTAATGAAGATTAGAAGAGACGAAGTATTTAAACATATGGATGTAGATAATGTTATTACAGACAAAAGACTTAAATATGAAGATTATGAACAAATTCTAGTAGCATTATATGAGGTACCCAATAGAATTAAAGAAGTAGTATTTTGTGCAGGTATATACAATGCTAAAGAGAATGGATATAATCTGTCCCAAATAGAAGGATTAAGATTTCATATCTTTAACGAAGAGAATAAAGAAGAGTTAATATATAGTACCTATGCAAAATATTTTACAATTGAATCTTGTATGGTATTTGGAAGACTATACAGAACATTCGATGGTAATTGGAGTTATAAGGGTGAAAATCAAGGATATATAGGTGATATAGGAACATTACATGCTATATATCATAGAGATAGAAGTGAAGTTATAGAAAAGAAAACTGTTAATGATACTCCAGAAGAAGGTTATGGTCATTCTGTAGCAGATATGTTAAAACCAGTTGAAGAAGATTAGGTGGTGAGATTATACAATGATGAAACATGAAGTAAATACTATTGAACTTGAGGAGTTACAGTCAAATATTGAAAGAGTATTTAATCTTCTTCTATCTGGAGAAAAATGGATGGGAAGTTCTGTAACTGGTATTAAAATAAACAGTGGTGAAATAACTTTATTTAAAAATAACTCCTTTAAAAAAGACGATAAAGTAATTTCATATATAGAAGCCAATCAAGATGATATAAATATGGAACATGCTGAGAAATTTCTTGACACAATTCCAAAAGTACATTTAATTGGTTCAAAGGAAAAGAAAAATAGAAAACTAATAGTTGCGAATTTAGAGAGATTAAATCTAACAGACCAACAATTAGATGAAGATTTTCAATTTCAAGGATTAAACTTCTTATACAGCAAGGTAGTTTTATATGTTGATGATAGTGAAGAAGCACTAAAAGACCCAAGACCACTAAGAGAGAAGATGGCTGAACTTCAAGTAAATGGAATGAGGAATTTTGCAGCATTTAAATTGATTGAAAGTGAAGCTCAAAAGGGTATCTACATGGACTATGATAAGATAACTTATAAAGTTGGGTCTGGCGGAACAAATGAATATTTAGGACAATTGCCTGCAGAGGTTGAGGGAACTAATTATTTAAAGGTCCTTGATTTTGAAAATTTAGGTTTCCCTATAAAGGAAATAAATTATAATAGTAAGACATTATTTATAAATATACCAAGTATGCATAAAATGTCATTGAATGCTGATTTAAAGAATGCTTTAAATAAAACAACTGGAATAGTTATACTAGACTCTTTAAATGCATACGATTTGATAAATTCTGACATAATAGACGATCAAAAAGACAGACAAGTATGGTATTCAGGTACAAAATTGCCATCAAAATCTAGGAAAACAAAAATAACTCCATCAAATGATTATCCTAATATTACAGACAAAACAGTAAATATATTAAAAGATGCTAATTACAGTTGGATAATAGATGATATGAATATATTAACTGCTGAGCAGATTATAGAATTAGCAGATGATAATTTAGTAATTGTTGGTGGAAATTTAAAGGATATAAAAGTATATTTCAGTAAATTAGATATTATAGGTAAAGAAAAATATAAATTATTTGTAAATAGATGTATTTACATAGGATCAATTTATAATAATTCAGGAAAATACTTAAATAATATGGATAGAGATATAATTGTAAATAAAGATTTTGGTTTATTAGGAAATATACTAAAAGAAAATATAAAATTAGAAGATTTAATATTAAAAGTATATACAAAAATCTCTAATTGCAAAGAAATTAATATAAAAAATAGAAAAGTATTTGTAACTATTGATGAAAATGGCAAAGAATCAGTTTCTAGATTGAAAGAAATAGACGTTGATAATAATGATATATTACAAATGGTATTGAGAAATGAGCAAAACAAATTAAAAAGCAATATAGACTATTCTGAAGTTCTAGAATCATTAAATAATGATAATAGTTACACCTCTATTATAACTAAAGAGGATGAAGTAAATAAAGGATTTACAAAAAATCTAAAAGTAAATGTATTTCGAAGTGGAAATGAAATATTAGTAAGAACTAGACCGTTAATAAGTCCAGAATCGCCAATAAATTTTAATATAGATTTTAATAAAGGTGCTTCTATTATATTATTTGGTGGTAGAGAAACTGGAAAGACTACTACAATCAAATCTTTATTATATAAACTAGCTCCAAAACACAAAGTTTATATTTATGACCCAGATTATGATATTACAGATAAAGAGTATGCAATGACTGAGAATACAATTATAGATAGGAAGAGCTTAAGAATAGATTTATTGAAGCCATATGATCCAGATATTGTTGTACTTAATTCAGATATTAATGCAAAAGACTATATGGACATATTAATGACAGTTTCAGATAAAACAATACTACTTGTAGCATCTAGTTTTAATATAATTGATGATATACTTACTAGAAAAGATATATATTTTGATAATTATAAAATAGAATCTTTATTAAGTAGAAGTTTAGTATATAATTTAGTTAGTAAATCTGAGATACAACCTCCATTCCATACAAATTATTTCAAAGATAGATTAAATCCCTATTACAAAGAATTAAGTTTTAGTAAAATATATAAAGATGGTAGAGATATGTATTACAATATATAAGGGGTGACAGACATTGGCAAGAGAAATATTAGGAACTTACAGACAGTTTAGTTTTGTAGAAATAGAGAAATACGGTTCAGTAGATAAAAAATTTGAAAAAATATTACACAGTGTTTATTCAGAGAATAATGGATTGGTACCCTACGATATATTGGCATCATTAATGGATATAATGTCCTATGATAGATTCATAAGAAACTATGTTAAAGAAAATAATGCAACAGAACTCGAGTATGGTGAGGCTGAGAAGCTAATGGACCTTAATATAATGGATGCTAAATATTCGGAAAACATGCTTTTACAGATGGTTAAGTATAATATAGTTCCATATCAAGTTAGTAAGTATGAATTAATCTTTATAACACCTGATGTAGCTGGTACTGACATTAATAATCAAGAGTTTATATTATTTAGAAGGTCATTGGCAGACTTCTTGAGATTAACAGACAAACAAGAAAGAATAAAAAGGTGTTCTAATAAATTATTCAATGACTGTTTAATGAAATTACACAGAAAACCTTACTATTCTGAGAAAGATTTAATTTATACTAATGAACAAAAACTAACAACTATATTTATAGATGCAATTATACATCAAGCTTCTGATGTTTATATTGATACAAAGAAAGATGGAATAAATATTTCATTTTCTATATTTAATGATATGCTTCATTATAGAAGATATTACATGAATCATTATGAAAGAAAAGATTTGATAAATGCTGTATTTAAATTAGCAGGTACATCTCCCCAAAAACTTGAATGGAAAACTGGTATCAAGGATTTTGCAATAAAAAATCTTGGTGACATTGAAGATGGCAGATATGAAGGTCGTGTCAATGTAGTAAATACAGTAAATGATCCTTCACCAGTAATAAGAATTCATGATACTAGGAGAACAAACCAAACATTAGACAAATTGGCATTAAATGCAGAGCCAGTATCAGAAATAAAAAGAATAATTAGAAATAGATCTGGTATAATAGTAGTTGCAGGTGCTAAGGGACAAGGTAAGTCAACAACAATTTATGCTTGTCTTGATACAATACAAAAAGAAATGCCATATTCAAGAATTGAAGAAATGTCTCACCCAGTTGAAGTTCAATTGGATACAATATCACAATTAAGTTTGGATGAAAACTTAAAAGTAGAGCATGCAGAATTAAAAAGAGCATCTACAAGAAGAAATGCTAAAGTAAACTTCATTGGAGAAATAAATGATGATGCAACTACAGATTTTGTAGTAAACGTAGCAGGACAAGAGTGTCTAGTTATAACTTCAATTCACTCAGAATCAGCATCAATGGTTCCAATGAAGGTTCAAGGGTTTACAATGGAACAGCCTGGACTATACATTCAATTTATAGAATTATTAAAAGGAATAATACATCAAGTAATGTTGAAGAGAGCATGTCCAGATTGCTCATATAAAACTACAGTACAACAATTAGAGCCAGAATATCAGGATATCCTGATGACATATGGATATGACAAAAGTTATGTACTAAGAGAGGCACATGACCCAGAATGCCCTACATGTCATGGATTGGGATTCCTTATTAATAAACCAGTTGTATGTTTAGATGTTCTTATGGTAAATGAGGATATTAGAGATGATATTAGAGAAAACAAAGATAATCCTAGACTTATAATTGAGCAAAGGGGTAGAGAAACTGGCAATACTGGTGTAAATGATGCTTTAAGGTATTTAGCAAGAGATGAAGTAACTTTTGAGATGATATATAGAAGTTATCAATTACAAAATATGCGTGAAGCTGACAGAATCGCCCATAGAAAACAATAATCGAAAAGAGATTGCAAAGGAGGTAATATTTGTGGGTAATATTAATGACATAGATAAAAAGAAACCACTAAACAAAATAATAATCCCCGATTGGGCAAAAAAGGCTGACAGCAGCGATGTCGGTTTGTCTTCTGTCGCAAGTGAAGAAAGTGGATTAAAATTAATAAGTTTAGATACATCTGCAGTCGAACCAGAAATATCTAAATTAGCAAATTTATCAGATGATTTGAGTAGTCAGGAAATAGATTTAAATGATTTTTCCCTAGACGATTTCAAATTTGATGATGATACATTTGAAGAAATAGTACAAACTAAAGAAGGAATATTTGACAATGTAGTTGTAACAGGAGATACTGATACTCAAAAAGCTATGGATATATTTGATAAGATATCCAGTCAAAGAGATAATTTTAATGATGATCTAATTGAGATATCAGATAGTAGTGTAGATGACATTGTCCAAAAGAATGAACAAAATATATTCGACCTTATGGTAATCATGACTAAGTACAGTTATGGAGAAAATGCACAGGATAATTCTAATGCATTAGAAGAAGCACGCAGAAGAGCAGAAGAAGACGAAGCTAGAAGACGTGCAGAGGAAGAGGCACGAAGAAGAGCTGAAGAAGAAGCACGACGAAGAGCCGAAGAAGAAGCTCGACGCCGAGCTGAGGAAGAAAGACTTAGAGCTGAAGAAGAAGCACGAAGAAGAGCTGAAGAAGAGGCACAAAGAAAGGCCGAAGAAGAGGCTCGTAGAAGAGCAGAGGATGAAGAAGCTAGAAGACGTGCAGAAGAAGAAGCAAGAAGACTTGCTGAGGAAGAAGAAGCTAGAAGACGTGCAGAAGAAGAAGCTCGTAGAAGGGCAGCAGAAGAAGAAAATCAAGAACTAAACATCATACAATTAAATAATGATGATAGTGATGATTTAGCTAGAAAACTAGCTGAAGAAGAGATGGCAAAGAAGAAATCAGAAGAATATTTAGATGATGATTATGAAGAGTTGGAAGATGATGAGTTCGACGATGATGAATCTGCAACTTATTCATTAAAACAACTTAAAAAAGAGATAAAGATACCTGATGATACACTATTTGGAGGTGGAAGATAATATGATAATCAATAAAGATCAAGATAAGATTTATGTAGACATCGGAAGATATTCCACAGCCTATTCAGTAGTATCACCAAACAACGTAATAAAATTTTTTAAGATAGAATCATTTTTTGGAGATTTAACAAATATATTCGATAATCCAACAAATAAATTTATCGAAAGGGTAGTAAATAATGTTAGAGAATTAAGACTTCAATTTAAAGATGCCTACGATATAATTATAGTAATACCAACTAAAGATATTTTATTAAGAGATGGAAAACCAATTACAGAGGCAACTTTAAGAAAAACTATTTACGATCAGTATAAAGTTAGTAGTAATGCTGGATTATCACAATCTATTTCTAGACCATATAAAATTGGAACACAATATTTTACTCCAGTATCTTTCTATGATGAAAATATAGATAAATTAATACTAGAACTTGATCAAACTGGAGATATAGGTAAAGATAGAGTTAGAGGTAATGTAATATTCCAAACATCTTTATACAGAATGATTCAATTAGCTAAACAAACAGTTGGAAGAGCAGCAATTATCGATAGTTCATTTAGTACAACTAGATTGTTGTTAGCTAAAGATGGAAACCCAATAGAATATAATGAATTTGCATTATCTGGGCAAGAAATGTTAAAATATGTATATTCAAAAAGTAAAAAATCAATAGAAGAGATTATAGGAATCATAAATGCATATGAAGATGCAAAAAACAACTCTATAAAAGAAGCATTGGATGCTAGTGAATATTTAAAGCATGAGGCTAATAAGGAATTAATACCACATTTACAAAAAGTAAAGGTAGATAAGATACTATTTACTGGTGGATTATCCAATACAGACTTTTTAGATGATTTAGGTGTAGAAATCGACTATATAGATAAATATTATTATTTAAATGATAAAAACTTGTCAATACCAGAACCAGTAGAATATAAAATGGATATGGTACTTACAACACCAATTCATGGGGGACTATTAGATGAAGCCAACCTAGAAATTCTAATTGGCTCAAGAGATATTGATGATTATAGTGAAGTTAGTGATGAAGATTCATTTTTAAATAAAGATTTAACTGTAAGTGAAATTTCAGGAAATAATACAGCATTAAATAATAATTTTTATGTAGGAATGTCTAAAGAAATTAAAAAGAATTATGGAATAGAAGATAATTACCAAAAATCTGTTCAAGATACACTATATAAAGAGTCTCAAGTAACAGACTCAGAAGATAGATTACAAATTATAAACTTAGATTCTTCTTCTAGTGATAAGGAAGAGAGAAAAAAGATAAAAATCAAATCAGTAACTCCAGATCAGTTGGAATTACTAGATACTTTAAAAAATAAGTTTAAAAAGCCTTCAAGATATGAAAAGAAAACTCCAGTATTTATAGTAGCCGCACTAGTTGCTGTAATATTATTTGGATCTTTAACATTTTTGAGTGTTATGGGTAAAATTAATATGAATGGGTTAGAAGCCTTTGGAGTAAAACAACCGTATAGAATTGCAGTTGAAGGAGAAATTAGCAATGCCGTTAAAGATAGGGTAAGGCATATGGTTAGACAAACTGAAGTAAATGGCAATAGAATTCAAACTATTGACTTAAATACCGATAACAAAGTAGGTCATTTAAAATATATAATTAAAGTTCCTAAAGATATGGACTTTAAACATAATGTAGGTTTTTACCTAACTGAGGATTTAAAGAAAATGATTAATCCAGAAATAGACATGAAATTAACTGTAAATGATGAAGATAAGTTATATAATATGTATAATTTAGATATTATGGAAAGTACAACATCGAATGGTAATATATTAAATAAGGTAAAAACTTCAGGTAAATTTGAAGTTGATGGTGCTGATAAATGGACATTAGAAGAAGATAGAATGTTCTTTAATAGTGAAGATTATCAAGATTTCATAAATGGTGCTAGAAATGTTGGAGACCCTCCAAAAGCTAATCAAGATATTAAAGAGACTGATTCAAGCAGTGTGGGGCTATAAATATTATATATAATTAGATAAATTTGGGATATAATAGGCTTATGCCAATTGTGTCCCAAAAATTTGCTCTAAAGTAGCAGATAAAATAGAGTAGATAGTCTTTTAATAGTCTTAGAACAAATGAATGGAGGTCTTTATATGAATGAAATCAAATTTACAGATGAAGAATTAGAATCTATAATGTCAGATTTTGATAATTTTAATGATGACAGTGTTTCTAATGTAGAAATCCAAGAAATAGGATTATTAGATGATTTAAGTGGGTACAAAGGCAGAAAATTCGACGGAAGATTTTACATTTCTTACTTAGGGCTAAATCCTAATACTCTAGTAAAAGAGGATTTAGACTTTATATTATTTTTAGTAAGACAGGGGTTAGATGGAAATAGATTATCATTTTTAATATCAAACCTGGAATCATTTCATAGACATATTCAGGAGAAAATGGATGATTTAGATTCAGACGATATGATATTAGCCTCTTCTATTAGTAATAAATTAGTTACAGGTATAAGAGAATTAAAAAGGTTATTATCATTAAATATTTTCGATGTTGCCCCATTAAAATTAAATAGTGATTATGAGAAAAATACAGAAAAATTACTATCTGACAGTACTCAATGTAAGCAACTATATGAAGAGTTAGTAATTAATAATTTAAATACTAAAGATATAAATATTCGATATGATATTTATAATAACTTATTGGATACACTATATTTAATGTATTCACAACAGTCAGAATTAAAAAATAAGAAATATATTGACCATATGAGGGTTTATAAGAAAACTTCATATCAATATACAGATGATGAAAAGAGGATAATGGAGAAATTAGACTTTCCAACAGCATTAATGGGAAGTGAATCTATATTCAAAGATGGTATAAATACAGAATCAAAGAAAGAGAATAATAAAATAAATGGATTCTATGCTAAATCCCTATACAACCTATTCACAGATATTAAAATAATGGGTAGCTCTAGAGAATCCATAGTTAATTACTATAACTAAGGAGAATAATATATGATAATAATATATGATGTATCTGCAATAATTTATGCAGGAGCTTTAGCCAGATATTCTAGTAATTGGCATAAAAACTTCTTTCCAACTGGAGGATTATATAAATTATTTGGATATATATTAAAAGACTTAAAAAATTTACAATTAGACACATACCAGACAGATAGAGATTTGAAAAATAATAAGAATAATTTAATATTATGTTTTGACTCTGTTAAGAATTATAGAAAACAAGTTTATCCTGAATATAAAGCTAATAGGTCTGTAAACAAATCAGATTTAGATAGGAAAAAAGTAAGTTCACAAATTAAGGCTGCAAAATTAATTTGTGAAGAATTAAATATACCTTTTCTAGAAAAAGAAGGATATGAGGCTGACGATTTAATATATTCAGTTGTCAAGCAAAACCCTAATGAGGACATTATGGTTAGAGCTGACGATAGTGACCTTAGGGGAGTAGGAATATATAATAAAAATGTTAGATTTGAATCAGTATCTGGAAAAAATAATTCAGTAGCTGATCCAAGAATACTTGGGACAAAAATTGCATTTGGAGATAATTCAGATAATATACCCCCAATATCACAATCATACAGACAGCAGATAGTACAATTATATAATAAAAGTCCTTTCTATTTCTTAAACCCTAAGCTGAGTGTAGAAGAATTGGAAAAATACCTACCAAAAATGGTTGCACAAGAGTTGTATCGAAATTGTTTTTTAGTATCTCCAAAAATAATTGAAGAATTGGGAATACCTAAATATCAGCCAATTGATAGAAATATGTTAATGGATATTATGAATGTATTGGCATTTAAAAAATATTTAAAAATGTATTTAAAAGAAAATCGAGATTATACAATGACTAATAAATATGATTTTTCTGTTAAACTTATGAATCTATTGGATTCTGAAGTGAAAAACTATTTCTTAGCCAAAGAAGAAAAATTAAAATGGGTAAATGAAAAAGATAAAACAATATCTGAAAATAAAGATGATACAAATATAGAGTATTCAAAAGATAATATAAGAGGTGTTGATAATTTAAATCAAATATTAAAAGAATTTGAAGTAAACAATTAGCATCTGTAAAAAGGAGTTGATGTTGTTTGTCTTTACAAGAATTAAAGGGTAACTATATACTACATCCATTTAAAGAGCTTCATAAATTCTGTAGTGAATCAAAAGATATGACAGAAGAGGAGTATAATCGAAGAGTAACAGAACTTCCTCTTAGATCATTATCAGGTAATAAAAAGAATGAAGAGTTAAGATTTAAATATCTACTAGTAGATTTTTATGAATGGTTAAATGTACTTACTAGAGATATTGAATACCAATCTTATGTAGAAGAAAGTGATTTTATATTAAAGAATCTTCATAAATATAGAGATTTTCAAATATATACATCATATAGATTAACTGGAGGCAATAGACTAAGCAAAGTAATGTCAGAATATTTAGATCCAGTATATTTAAATGATTTCTTCAGAATGTATGAAATATTTATGAGATATATGGAAAAAACTCAACTAGAATTTCTAAGTATATATAAAAATAATGGAACTACTAATCCAGTAGCCATTATACCATGGTCTTATGGGCTAAATAGGTTAGCAAATTTACTATATATTATAACAGAAAGTGACGAAATCCAACCATTTGTTAAATTAACAATTCAGGCAAACCGTAGTGTGTACGGCGAGTTTGTTAATGGATCAAGTAATGTATATAATATGAAACCATATTATTTAAAAGAGAATAATATGCCAAGACCTATAAAACAATCACCTATCAAATTGTACCATTATAAAATAGATAAACCTAATACAGATATATTTTCCAAGAATTGGTTATATATATTTAATAGTAAATTTAAAGTTACAGATGGTACTTACGATAGAAAACTATTGTTAGTAAATGCATTATTTTCCCAATATTTATTCTATGGTAGACATAAATTAGATGATGAAAATGTATTTTATTTAAATTATCCATTTATGTTACCTTATATAGATGCACAGAATGTAGTTATAGAAAGTAATTTAACTAAAAAAGCTAGTGGTGTAGTACAAGAATGTTATGAATTAGATGAATAAATCAGAATGGGGCAGAATTACTGTCCCTTTATATATTTTAGTAATAAAAAGTGGATTGGAGGTAATAAAATTGGATCTAAGTAGTTTAAAGGCAGTTGAAAGTGAATCGATAAGTATATTATTTGGCATGTGGCCAATTCTATTTGCTATAATACTGGGTATATTGGCTCTTGAGATGACAAAGGGTCTTTATTAGATAAATATCGATTAGAGATAGGGTCTTTTGCATTAAAATTAGCTACTGCCGTTTCAATTGCAGCTTTTATAGTTCTTCCATATTGTAGTAAACATTTAGTAAGTCATAATGTGGAGACATCCGTGGAAGTAGCATTAAATGATACCAAATATACAAAAAATGTTAAAGAAAGTATATCAAAAAAGTCTGGGGACAATCAATTTTTTAGTAGTGATGGTTATTTAAGTATAGATAAGGATGGAAAGGTCTACTATAATAAAACAGTCCCTAAAAAGGAATTTGATAAGATGAAAAAAGATGGTACATTGAAGAAATACCTTGCAGAAGGATATAAAGAAGCATTGGAGTGGCATGTAGCAGATGTTATTAACAATAGTCCTGAGGAAAATGGAAATAAAGAAAATAGTTCAAATAGTAAATACGATAACTTGACAGATGAGGAAAAAGAAAAGGCAATGGAGCTTTATCAAAGGTTAAAAGAGGAAGATGCAAATAAATCCAAGGCGACATCTGTTAACTCAGATTACCTAATATACCAATCTCTATTTGACAACTAAAATTTTAAATTATTTATATTTTAAAATATACCCTAAACACATTTAAAATATTAGTATGGAAATTAAAAAAATCTTATTTTGATTGATATCTTTGGTATTTAATAATAAGTTTAAAATTACGACAAAAACACAGAGAAAATAATTTCCAATTTATAAAAATATTTTTTGAGCATAACTTAAATTTTTGAGAATTATAGTCAGTAGAAAAAAATGAATATAAGCTAAAATTTTGGAGATATAGGATAAAAGTCAAAATTGAAGGATGACAATTGTATCTGTAAAAATTTGAAGGTACGGAATTTGATAGTGAATTCGTACTGGTGGAAGAGTGGAAAACGCTCAAACAAAATTTTTACATACAGTGTAAATAAAAATAAAGAGATATAGAGGATAATAAAAAGATTTATGGCAAGTAGAAATAAAAATTAATGTATGTTGCTAGAAGAAATTGAAGTAATTAAAATCTATCTCAAGAAAAAATAGGAGGACAAAAATTATGGAAAATATGATGAACCCTTTTGAAACTAATGTAGACGCTGGACAAGGATTTGGGTGGAATGCAGCTGGAATTGGTGCAGCTATGCCAGAAGGCAAAGAAACATCTGCACAAGATATTTCACAATTACTACAAATCGTAGGTTATATTGCAGGTAGACGTAACACTCTTACTCCTTACTTTGACCAAGAAAAAGCAACTCAACAATACAAAGCTAAATATGCTGAAATTGGTGGAGAAGCTGATTCAATTACTCAAGACGGAGAAGAAATTAAGAAATCATTCTCTCAATCTGGATATGATAAACTATTCGGAGCAGGAGCAATGGATCAACTTAAATCAGAAGGTAACTTCTACAAACTAAATGTAAAGGAAGGTAATCCAGAATATTTAGTATGTAAATCAAAGGTAATTGACAGTGCTGACTCTAACATGAAAGTAGCTGTTAGAAAGGGAACTGCAGCATCTTCTGCAAACTCTGATGTACTTGTTATTAAACCAAAACAACTAGCTGAAATCCTTTACAACACAAGCTCTAAGGGTATTATCTATATTCTTGACGCTGATAACAATGAAGTAGCAATCTTCTCACCACAACGTCTAGAATCATATGATAAGAAAACTAATAAGAGAAAATATGTAGTTAGATACTTCCCAGTTCTAGCTGAAGGTGGATTTGAAAAATACGTTCCACAACTTGGATGCATTAAGAACATTACTCACGCAGTTAACAAGAATTTTGCAGGCGAAGCTGTTGCAGGGGAAATTAACCTTTCTAACAGAAAACAAATTGAAGACAGATATCCAGAACTTCTTGACAAACTTAACACTATCGGTATCGCTCTTGATAGAAAAGCAACTAAGGGAACTGACCAAACAATTCCATACGCTGAATTCAGAGATGAATATGTAGCAATGGGCGTAGATGAAAGTCTACTTGAAAGATTAAGACAATCTAAATCAAGCTCAACTGCAAAAATCTTCACTCTAATTGATATCCAAGCTGGTTTCTTAGGATAAAACTAAGAATAATTAGTATTTGGAATAATAAAAATCCAATTTAACATTGTCAAACACTCTAACTTAAAAGACAGGTATTAATAGTACCTGTCTTTTTATATTTTTATCCAAACCGACTAATAAATCTTTATAATTTCAAGTAGAATAACTTTTAAATAATAGTGAATGATGAAAAGTAAAGTGTGGTGATTTAATATATGCTAATAAAAGGGAATAAAGTGTCTATTTTACTTTTATCCTCATTACTTTTAGTATCTAGTTCCATACCTATGGCTGTAGATGCCAAATATAAAAACAAAAAAAGTAATACTGGAATTATATTTGATGATAATATGGAATATAGAGAAAAAACTAAATGGTATCAGGAAAGTCGTAGTGAAGAGATGGACCAGATGATGCAAAGAGCAAGGTCTCTAAAAGAATCTGGATCATGGGGATTAAATAATGATGAGATTTCCATGAGTGGGTCTGATTTTGGGCTTCCAAATAAAGACAAGAAAAATTATCCCACAAAAGTGGGCGATGTTACAGATGAGAATGCCAGATATGAAGGAGAGAACTTTAATCCAAAATATTGGAGCGCAAGTGGTCCTGGTGAGGAATTCTTAAATCAAAAATTGTCTATGAGACAGAGAATAATATTAATGTCTGGGATGTGGATTGATGGCAAAAAACCATACTCCTATGGAGGGGCAGGTAGATTAAAGAAAAGTGGCTCCGTTGCTGACTGTTCTGGCGTAGTATATCAGACATTGACAGGTGCAGGTGTAAATGTTCCTTCATCTTCTAGTGATTATCCTGGTAGTAAATTAGTAGAAGAGGTTCCATGGGATGATATGCAACTTGGAGACGTAGTTTGGAATGGAGCAAGGGGATATGGACGACATGTAGAATTATTTATAGGTAAAAAAGGTGATAAATACTGTACAGTTAGGTCAGGTATTAAACGAAAAGGTAAGAATTCTTTTGTTGACTGCTCCAGAGGGGAGACAAGAATGAGAAATGCCTTTGAAAAGGTATATAGACCTAAAGGTAGAGATAATCCACTTACAGAAAAAGAATTAAAGATTATGAATGGAGGTTAATAAGTAATGTTAAAGATTAAAAAACTCAATGTCATCACAGTTGGCGTATTATTAGTGACTATAATGACCGGATGTAGTGGTAAAAATAAAGAAAAACCAGAAGTTACTGATAATTTAAATAAATCAATACAAGAAGAGGTTGCAAAATCTAGTAATAAGGGTGGTTGTCCTGAAATAAACAAGGTAACCCCTATGAATAGAGTTGATTGCATCTCTTCTGATATCATCGAAAGACAGATACAATATAGGGTAGATGCAAAAATTGCAAAAGCTTATGGTATAGAATATACTATTAATGATGTAATGAATTATTATACAGAACAAATTAATAAAACAGAAAATTCTTTACACTACAAGTCTGAGGTGGCAGATAAATTAGAGGCAGATATATTGATGGTTGGGTTAGAAAACTATTCTAGGGATCATGTTATGCAATATCTTACTCAAAAAATAGAAGATAAAGAAAAAGATAGGATATTAAACCAACTAACAGATGAAGAGAAAAATGAATTGATAAGCCAATATTCTAAAGTATATCAATCTGTTGGCATGGATGAAAAAGCAGCTCAAAATGCAGCAATAGATGATTATGTAAATAATACTGTCTATGAAACTATTCAAAATGAAGCTGAAGATTATTATAGAATTGCCAAGTCTGAGATATTCCAAGAAATAGCTCCAGATGAATATAATAAATTAACAGATACTCCAGCAGAATAGGTGGTACCTATGAATAGGAATAATTATAAAATACTGTCGCTATCATTATTAATATTATTAGCTCAGACTAGTACAGTATTTGCTGTTAATAAAAAATCTGATAACGGACTCAGGTTTGATAATAATATGGAATATAAAAGACAGGATAATTTTGTTGAAAATGAATTAGTTACTCCAGAAATGGAAGATTTAATGAATAAAGTTAAGTCCATGAGAGAATCTGGTGCTTGGTCACTTCATGGAGACGAACAAGAGACTGTTCCAGAGTCATCTGGAGATAGTATAGACGATAATACTGGAGATCATGAGATGGGTAGTACGGATCCTGGCGAAAGGGTAAGTAATGATACTTATGAAATAGCAAAAAGTCTGGGACCGATAATGTTTCCAATTAGAAATTTTACAGGTAGAATGTCCTCACATTTTGGAAAAAGAAAACCTCCGGTTGCAGGAGCATCAACATATCACCAAGGTATAGATATCCCTTGTAATAGTGGTACTCCATTAGTTGCAATGATGGACGGAACTATATCTGAAAATGGAACTTATAAAAATGGTGCAAATTATGTTGCAGTTGCCCATAAAAATGGTGTAACAACAAGGTATTTGCATTTAAGTAAAAGATCTAAATTAAAAATAGGAACAAAAGTAAAACAGGGTGAGGTAATAGCCTATGTCGGAAATACTGGAGTAGGTTCTGGTCCACACTTACACTTGGAAATACAGGTAAAAGGATTGAAGAATGGTGAGTATAAAGGTAGAGTGAATCCATTACACGGATTCATAGATCCAAACCATGTAAAAGCAAGTAGTTGTCCTAGGGGTGGTAAACGTGGTGGACTAGACCAAAAAGATTATGATAAGAATTATAGGGGAAATTGGATAAATTAGGAGATTGTAAAATGAAAATAAAAAAATTAATTGTATTTGGTATTATGGGAGCTTTAATAGCTCCAATTACTGTTGGAGCTACGAGTGTACAAAAAAGTAATCAACACTTAATTATAAATGATAAATTAATAGATGCAGAAGCATATACACTAAATGATAATAATTACTTCAAACTTAGGGATATAATTAAGGGATTGTCTGATACTGGAGAAATTACGGATATTATTTACGATCAAAATACTGGTGAAGTTGAAATAGTTGATGGTAAAGAATATTCAGGTGGAGAAAGTAATAAAAATACTGATAAGCAATCATTAAGAGTTGTTGAAGCTAATCAAAAAGTTAAATATAATGGAAATTATAGTAATTTAACAGGACTAAATATAAATGATAATAATTATGTAAAACTTAGAGATATATCACAACTACTAAATAAAAAAGTTCTATTTGATATGAATACACAAACTATATTTTTCGGAAATAAACTAACTAAAGAATCTGGAAAACTAGCTAGATCATTAATGAATAAGAGAAAAGAGAATAAACCTATAGAAAAGATTAATAATAAAGATGAAAGTACACAAATTAATTCAAGTAGTAATGATAATATATTAACTGAAACTAAAACAGTAAATGGGATTAAGATGAATGTAGTTACAGTGCCAAATAATCCTGCATTTAAATATAATGTAGTAAAGGCAAACAACGTTATTATAGGTTCAGAGCCTTTTGAATCTATGGTATCAAGATCTAATTCCATAGTTGCGGTTAATGGAAACTATTTTGATGCATATAAAACTCTTATTCCTTACGGTAGTATCATAATCAATGGAGAAATTATACAAGGCTCTGGATACAATGCAGCATTTATTCAAACTAAAGATGGAAAGAATTATATAAATAAAGTAACTGTAAATCATTTATTCACCACAGAAAAAAGCAAAATTAATGCATGGTACACTAATGCCGACCTTGGTGATCCTACCGGAATTTATGTATTTAATAAATACTACGGTAATTCTGTAAAATTACCTAGTGGTAAATATATAATAGTTGAAGATGATACTATCAAACAGTATGAAAATGCAAATAAGATAGTTAATATACCAAAAAATGGACATTTAGTATATTTGGCTCAAAAATCTATTGATTTTAATTACCTAGATAAATTAATTAAAGTAGGAGATAAAGTAAACCACACTATTCAATATAAGGGTGATGATAGAATAGCTGATAATAGTGTAAAAATATTAGTAGCAGCAGGACCTTTATTAGTAAAGAATGGTAAAAATGTTTCTGTAAGCGATAAATCATCATATGAAGGTAAAATACGTACTCAAAATGCACAAAGAAGTGCAATAGGTATCAAATCAAATGGTGATGTTATTATCGTAACAGGAACTGCAACAGTTGATAGGTTAGCTAATGCAATGATTTCACTTGGATGTATAGAGGCAATAAATTTAGATGGTGGTGCTTCATCAGCACTATATGCTAATGGAAAAGTATTACAACCAGCCGGAAGAAAATTAAATACTGTGCTATCAATATCAAAGTAAATTAAATATAAATAAAGACAATTAAATAGGAGGAAATATGAGAAATAAAAAAATAATAGCAATAATTGTGGCAGTTATTTTATTGGCTTCAGTGGCATTTATTGTAATTAAATCAAAAAAATTTAATAATAAATTGCCAAATGTAACTACAAATAGTAAATCAGATAACAAAACAGATAAAAATTTAATGAAAAAATCAAGTAAAATCAGCGATTTAGTAGACAATAATTCAAAAGGATCTAAAAATTTGTCAGATATATATGACCCTGATGTAATTAGAAATAAAAATTTTAAATATAATCCAAATGTAGATGAAATGAGTAATGATAGTTCGGCTTTAAATATAAGTTCAGGAGATTTAAATAGATTATATGACCATTATGCAGCAGAATATCTTGCTAATAAGTATGATTTGACTTATACTCTTCAAGATATAATTGATTGGGTTAAAATAAAATATAAAGAACCTGAACCAAATTCAGCTGAAGATATTATCACTTCTGAGTGGGTAAATATTCAATTAAAGGGTTGGAATGAAACAGCCCTAGATTCAGAATTAGAATATGCACAAGAACTTGCATCTAAAAAATTATATGATGAAAAATCTAAATCTATGTCTGAAGATGAAGTTAAAAATGCTTTAGAAACTTATGCGCCTAATTTAAGAAATAATGGGTGGAAAGATGAAGATAAAATAAAAGCACAATCAATAATGCTATATATTACAACAAATGAAGGCATATCTGAAGAATATATTGAAGATGCACATACTTATGCAGAATTAAAAATATTAAAAGAATACCTACCAGAAAAATATGATGAAATAGTAAATCATAAAAATACAGATGAAGTTAGGGAAAAAGTAAAAAATAAAATGACTCCAGAGGGAGATTTTTAGTGGAGGAATAATGTATGGGAAAAAACGAAACTTTAAGAAATAAAATGGCAATTATAGGGTTGACTTCCGCTATATTATTAACATTAACTGGATGTGATAATATAAAGGAAAAAGTGCCATTTTTAAATAATAAAGAAACAGAAATTACAGAGCCAGCAGAAAATCCAGATCAAAAGTATTTGGATAAGATAGCTAACTTAGAAAAAGAAGTAGAAGAATTAAAATCAAATGAGAATAATGTAGATTCACAAACATCCTATGCAATAAATGATAAAATAAATTATCTAATTGCACAACAGATGGCATCCACACACAATATAGATTTTAATGATAATATACTAACTAATTATGTTAAAACTTTGGCAGAAACTTCTCCTAAACAAACACCAGATACTATAGCCAATAATCCTAAATCAATTATAGCAATGGTTGGATATAAAGATTATGGAAGAAGTTTGGCACTAGATTATGTAATGCAAGAAATTGTAAAACAAACTGCATCTGTAAAAGATGAAGATAGGAATAACGATGAACTTGTTGGACAATTAACAGAAAAATATAAAAATAATTCATTAGTTAAGAATAATAAAAATACTGAGCAAGTCAAAGAAATAGTATTGAAGCTTGATGCAGAAGACAAGGTAAAAGAAGTTTTAGAAATGGAAATGAAATCTATTTCAGATAAGTTATATGAAACTTTACTTAAAGAATACAACCCTACTTATTATAATGCTTTAGTAAAGGGTGAGGAAATAGCTGTTCCTGATGAAAAGCCAGAAAAAGACCCTGAAGCATATAAGAAACAGATTGGATATGAAGAAGAGTCTGTCGCACAATCAAAAGATAATATAAATTCAGAAAATATCGATAATAGTGTAGAAGAAGAGACTAAGTCTAAAGAAAAAGACAATAAAGCTGAAGAAAAAGACAATAAAGTCGGGGAAAAAGAGAATAAGTCTAAAGAAAAAGATGTAAAGTAAATAAAAGTAAAATAAACATAGTAAAACAATTTAAATAGTGTAGTAAAAAGGAGAATATGTATGAAAACAAATGAAAAAGATCAAGAATTATTAAAATTATATCTTGAGAATGAATGTAAGTTAGAGGAAGTTTCTAATAGAATTGATGTTACTATGGAAGATCCTTTAGCTGGAATTTTAAAACCTATAGTTAGAAAGGAAGTAGATTTTGAACATTTTAATCCTTCTAACTTCGTCAATTACCTAGCAAAATTATGCCAATATAAATATGAAGAGCTGTTCAATTTTGATGGGTATAGTAAAAATGAAAAAGAAACTTTAATATATCTAGCTAGCCTGGTTACATTAGATGATTTTTTTGATTCAGTTGCACTTATAGGAGCTTTATTAGATGAAGAAGAGATCAAAGAATTCCAACGCACTTTTAAAGAGGTGGCAATGGTCTTATATTCTCTAATAGGGCACACTAGTGGTGGTAATCTATTAATAATTGAAGAATATATTTCTAAAAAGAAGGGCGAAGAATTCTCATTTGTTTTAAATAACCTAGACTCGTGGATTAGACTAAAGAATTTAAAAGAAAATTTGGATAAAGAATTGGAATCTTATTCATATCTTAAAAAGTAAAATGAAGATGGTATTAATACCATCTTCATTATATTTAAACTGTATAATAATTACTAAAAAGCCTGATTAAAATATTTTATAAAACATGTACATATAAATATACAAATATAAGGAGGTAAGAGCCTTGAAAAATAATAAAAAAGATATGAAACTGGATAATATTGATGCAGTTAAAATGGAATTAAAAGCACTGAAGCATCCTTCTACTAGAAAAGAATTTGAAAGAAGGGAATTCCTACTAGATGCCGTAAGAAAATATAATAATGATATGATAGATGCTGCTTTAGAATTAGAAGAATTTAATATGAGAGATTATAACTCTCCACAACAATATAATAAAGGCATAGATCTGTCATGGGGAGATAAAGAGTCTCAAGATATTGATTATCATCCAGGTTTCAGGAAATATAGTAAAAAAGAAGTGAGCTGTTTAATATTATGTGACCTACAAAAAGGCATAGACGACTCTGATAAACTAGAAGAATATGAAGACGTACTCTCAAGAAAATTAAATTTGGATGATTTTGATAAAGTAATAGCTACTAAATTTAAAAATATACTTAATTCACCTTTTAGAAGGTTATTGAGAGATTTTAGTATGACATCTGGAGATGAAACTGAATTAATATCATTTGCAGAGTGCAATTCGGATGTAATTTTTGGTAGAGGAACTAGATCTATATTTAATTCAGAGTTAATTGAATATATAGAAGATAATAATATAACAAATATATACTTGTGCGGATATGATTTATGTACTACAATTTTAGTAAGTGCATTAGATGCATTTAATGCTGGGTATAATCTACATATTTTAACAGATTTATGTGAAACATCCTATCCAGAGCCCTGTAAACAAGCATCTTTGGAAATTTTAAATATAAATGTACCTGTATATCTATCAGAATTTGAATTAGATGTATAAAATAAATTACAAGTAAACATAGAAATTATATAATAGTTTTATATCTCACATTCGTCAATGAATAGTATATTATAGATATATCAAAGCGATTATAAAATAACTACAATTTTATAATTATAGAATTATCAAAAAATCATTAAAAATACGGTGAGTAAAGATGGTAAAAAATACTAATTTTCGTTCAAAAATGGAGCTTTTTAGCTAGTGATTTTAGTCACTAAAGAGGCATCTGATTTTTAAAATACCATCTTTTGAAAATTTTGAGTAATAAATTTGTCAAGAAAAATAAAAATAAAAGGTAGCTGATAAAATGAGTAAAGATTTGTATAAAATACTTAATGTAAATCAAAATTCTACACAAAAAGAAATAAAAAATGCATATTATAGGTTAGCAAAAAAATATCATCCAGACCTAAATCCTAATAATGAAGAATATTTAAAAAAGTTTAAAGAAATTAGTTTGGCCTATGAAACATTAGGAGATAAAGAGAAAAGATATAAATATGATCATGGAATTTCTGATGATAATCCATATATGACAGATGAAGAGGCTAAAAAAATGTATGATGAGTTGATAAGGATATTTAAAGAGCCTATAATGGATGAAACTATAGTTGGAAAAATGTACGACATTGGAGATTATACCAAAGGAAAATTTTAGATAATAAATAAGAGGTGTTTTATGGTAGAAAATAAAGATAACATAAATCAAAGGAATTGGATCCAGATAACTTTGAGATTAATTGGGTTAATATCAATAATCGCAGTATTTTCAGCCTTTATTGTTGTAAGTATTGTGGTTTCTAGAGTTAGGCCCGAAGTTGATGAATTTAAAAAGGAATTAGATAATCAGGTTATTGGACTTCAAAATGAAAATTTTAAATATTTCAATGATACTGAAGTATATGATATAAATAATAATTTGATAGGAAAGGTGTCAACCAATAGTTATGATTATGTAAAATTAGAAGATGCAGGTACAAATATAATCAAAGGCTATGTAGCGGTTGAAGATAAAAACTTTTATTTCCACAATGGTGTGGATTACAGGGGAATATTGAAAGCAGCACTTTCTTTAGTAAAAAACAGAGGAAAAATAACTATGGGAGGCTCAACAATTACACAACAAACATTAAAAAATAATGTAATTGGTAGAGACGAAAATAAATATGTCAGAAAAGTAAAAGAAATACTTATGGCAGGTAAATTTGAAGAATCTTTAGGTAAAAATAAAGTAATGGAAATATATATCAATACAAACCCATATGGAAATCAATGTTTTGGTGTCCAAGCAGCATCACAATATTACTTTGGAAAACCAGTTAAAGATTTAGATATGCATCAAACTGCTTTTTTGGTTGGAATATCAAATGCCCCTACTATGTATAATCCAAAATTAAATCCTGAAAAGTCTAAACAGAAAACTAATATAGTTTTAGGTACATTTAAAAAAGAAGGATTAATAACTGAAGAAGAATATAATAAAATGATAAAAGAAGATTTAAAGTTCGTCTATAAAAGAGATGAAAGTTCTTTAACTAACCCAATTATGGTACTATCTTTAAAAGAAGCAGCAGATAGACTTATTGAAAATGAAGGATTTAATATAAAAGAGGCAGAAAAAACCAAATCAGGCAAAGAAGATTATCAAAAACTGAGTGATAGTTATGTAAACTTATTAAAAACAGGTGGATATAAAATATACACATCAATTGACATGGAAAATCAAAATAAATTTCAAGAATTGTTCTCAAATTCCTTTAAAGGATACACTAAAAAAGATGAAAATGGAAAGTTTGCCCTTCAAGGTGCAGCTGTTTTGGTTAATAATAAGACTGGATTGGTAGAAACAGTTATAGGAAGTAGAGATCCACAAGACCAATTTAATAGAGGAATATTATCTTATAGACAACCAGGATCATCTATAAAACCTTTAGCAGTATATGCACCAGCAGTGGAAGGTGGAGAATATTTTCCATCTAGGCATGTGGTAGATAAGCCAATTACAATTAAATCTGGGGACACTACATTTAAGCCAAGGAATGCCTATAGAGGGTTTAGAGGAGAAATGCCGTTAAGGGAAGCATTAGCTCGAAGTGTTAATACTATAGCATATCAACTTATGGAAGAGGTAACTCCACAAAAAAGTTCAGAATATTTGGATAAACTTGGTTGGGATAAGATAACAGATGATGATAGGTCTAATCTTTCGTTAGCGCTAGGTGGTATGAAATATGGAGTAACTCCAATGGAATTAGCAAAAGGTTTTAGTACACTAGCAAATGATGGAGTTTACTTAGACACTGGAATCATAATGAAGATTAATTATCAATTTTCGGATACAAATAAAATAAGTAAAGTTGCAGAGATAGCCATAAAAAATGATTTAAATACTATAAATGAGATATTGAAGAAAAATAATATCAATAATAACAATAAAAAATCAGAAAAAGAGGTTAAAAAGGATAATCAAGATAATATATTTAATATAAATCTTTCTAAAAAGTCAATAAATAATAATGAAAATGCATTAAATATAATACAAATAGATCCAGAAACTGGAAAATTGAATAAAGAAACTCTAGAAAAAGTCTCTGTTCCAGTATTTAACCCAGCGACTTCTTATATGACATTATCTATGATGGAAGATAGTGTAAATAAATCATACGGGACATCTAAAAGAGCACATACAACAAAAAATGTACAAATAGCTGGAAAAACAGGTACTACAAATGAGCAAAAGGATGCTTGGTTTGTTGGAATGACTCCAGATTATACATTATGTATATGGGTAGGATATGATCAACCTAAATCATTAGGGTTTTATGGAAGTGACAAGCCAGTACAAATTTGGAATACATTAATGGGCTCAATGTCAAATAAATTAACCACTAAAGAATTTAAAATACCAGAATCAGTAGGATATAGAAATATAACATCGTCAGGCTACCCTACATCAAAAGATACAGAACAAAAAGATTTGTTTAATATTGAATTATTAGATAAACAAAAAGAGTTAGAAAAGAAGTTGGCAGAAGAAGCTAGAATAAAAGAACAGCAAGAATTCGAAGATGGAATGCCTAGTAGAGTAGATAATTATATAAACGATTTAGAATCAGCAATGAGTGGAGATTATAGTCCAGACAAGCTAAAGAAAGATCATGATACTATTATTTCAGATATAAATAAGATAAAAAATACAAGATTACAAAATGAATTAGAAAGTAAAGTTGTTGAAGTATGGTCAAAATATGAAGATGAAATAATTACTAAACAAGAAAAAATAAAAGAAGATGAAAAATTAAAAAAAGAAAAGAAATATGCTAATGAAATTTCTTCTTTAGAAAATAAAGTCAATAAAGGGTCTTTAACTAGAACCGAGGCAGAAACTCAATACAACAAGTTGTATAACAAAGTAGCATCAGTTGAAAATAAAGAATTAAGGGATGATTATATCTATAAAATGGAACTTTTAAAAGACTTAATTAATATGATACCAGATCCAACAGACTCATCTTTCAATAATTTAGAATATAATGTGACTAATGACTCTGGAGATAATACAAATAGCGGCGAAGAAAATTTTAGTAGTAGTGATAATGATTCTAATGAATAGTATTAAGTCAATTATTACATCTACAGAGGAAAGGGGAGATAAATATGGCTTACATGTCAAATTATAAGGAAGAGGTTTTTAAAAAATTCGAAATTAATAATCGTGGAGATTATATAGTTATGAAAAAGTTGAAAAATGCTAAAGGAAATATAGAATTTTATGACCTAAGAAAGTATTATACTCCAGATGATGGTAATGGAGAAATAAAACCTACAAAACAAGGACTAAGGTTAAACTATGAAAATATGGTAGAATTTATGGAAGCATTAATTAAAAATGTCGATGAGGATGTATTTTCTAACTTTGACAGGTTACTTGCTGAAAGAAATAGTAAAGATGTTAAAACAAAAGAAAATACAGACAAACCTAGTGAAGTTTTAGAACCAGTAACAGATGACGATGCTGATATTGTTAATATTAATTGGGACGAAATTGATATGTAATTAAATATGGTGAATAATATGAATAGGAATAAAAAATTAATCAGCATATTTATAATTACAATAATATTTAGTATTATATCTCCGGTTTTTGCAAATAATTTAGTGCAAAATGATAAAATGATTGCTAATATTAGAGATTTTGGCAATTATATGTTTAAACCAGAGATAGACTCCGCAATAAAATCTATCGACACCATAGCAGATATAGATGAAACTGGAAATATGAAAGTAAGACAAAGATGGATATTTAATGATGAAGGTTCTGATAATACAGAACACTACATAGTATTCTCAAAATCTGGTCTTAAGGATGTAGATATTGTAGATGCAGTAGTTTATCAAAATGATAAACCATTAAAGAAAGTTGATTGGAATGTAGACTGGAGTTTTCAAGAAAAAGCTGGAAATTATGGTTGGAATATTACAGATGACAATATGGAATTATGCTTTGGAATTGGAGAAAAAATAGAAAATAATACATTTACAGTTGAATATACAGTAAAAAGGGCACTATTTACTTCTAAAGATGGATATACATTTTTAAATTGGCAGTTCATAAATAATAATTTATCAGATACAGTTGGAAAAGTTAGAACTGAAATTCAATTTCCAGGTAAAATTAAAAAAATGTATGGATTTGGATATCAAGGATATGTGGCATTATCATCAGAGTATAAAAACACTGTAGTGTTGGAAACAGACAGTAGAAGTGGTTATGGTTACAGTAATAAGATGGTAGCCCTAGTAGAATTAGAAGATAAATATAATAACTTAAGAACAGAAGATCGTAATAGAATCCAAATATATAAAACTTCATTTGATGGAAGTGATTATGATATAGAACATTTAGACGATGTAAACCCCCTGTTAACCGAAGATTACATTGTAAAATCAGTTCAAAAAGATGAGAATTTTATTAATTCTTCAACAATAAAACCAGAAAAATTTCCAAAAGTAATATTTTTTGTTGGATTATTACACGTAATGATGCCATTTATTCTTGTAATAGGAGTACTTGTTTTTGGTTTTTCAGCATCTAAAAAGACATTTAATATGGATAGAGCTAATTTATCTGATTTTATGTGGAGGGATAAGCCTGATTGGGAACCAAATGATGTTATACCTGTATTAATACAGTCTAGCTTAGTAATGTTCCCAGATATAGTTAATTATTATATGGTAAAGTGGGTTAAAGAAGATAAAATAATAGTATTGCATGAAGAAGAGCCTGGTATTTTATGGTTTAATAAAATTAGGGATACTATAGTATTTAAGGACCAACTTCCTCCACGTAATCAATTAGAGAGAGTTGTCTATGACTTTATTTATTCGCATGCAGAGAATGGGGAAATAACTACAACGCAACTTTCTAAAATGAGATGGGATAGAATAACGAATTATTTTGATAATGTTTATTACAGATCAGATGAATATATGTCAATATTAGATAGATATGGAACTGTTCAAAAGTGGGGAGTATTGAGAAAATATTATGACCCAAATGAAGAGGGACAAGAAATATATCGTCAATATAGAGGTCTTAGAAATTTCCTGATAGAGTTTACAAAAATGGACGAAAGACAAATAAGAGATGTAAAAATATGGGATTATCACTTAGAAATGGCTGCATTATTTGGAATTGCAGATGAAGTTCAAGCACAGCTAAAACTATACCCAGAAGTATTTCAAACAGACCCTAACAGTGGAATTAATCCAGTATATGTAAGTAGATCATTTGGTAATATAACTTCTTCTATACAATCTTCAATGTCTTCTGGTTCGGGTGGATCATCTTCTCATGGTGGAGGAGGGGGATCTTCTGGAGGAGGCTCTGGAGGAGGAAGTAGGTAGTTCAAAAATAATGAGGTGAATTAATAAATGATAATAGGAATAGTTTTAGTGGCATTAGTAGTATTTTGGTACACTGGTGCCCATAACAGATTAATAAAATTAAAAAAGAATGTAGAAAACTCTAAATCACAAATAGACGTCCAAATAGAATCTAGATGGGACGCATTAAGTCAGTTAGCTAATTTAATAAACAAATATGATGAATATGAATCCAAAACAATTAAGGATATAATTGATAGTAGAAATAAATTAACGCAATCTTCTGGTATTTCAGACATAAAAGAATCAGATGCTAAATATAAACAAGCTCTTACTGGATTGGTAGCATTATCTGAAAGATATCCAGAATTAAAGTCAAGTGAAAATTATAAGACAACAATGGATTCAATAGTAAAGTATGAAGACAACGTAAGATATGCCAGAATGACTTACAATGATACTGTTGCAAAATACAATACTACCATTGAAATGATACCTACAAGTTTGGTAGCCAAGATGATGAATCTTGAAGAAAAAGAATACTTCGAAGCACAACAAAATAAATTTGAAATACCAAAATATTAGGAGGATCTTATGAATAAGTCAGAACAATTACTTGAATTTTATTTAAGCATTGAACCTTATGTTTTAGACATACTTAATAATGAAGATATATACAGAAATATTTGGGAGATTATTCAAGAATTTCCAGATGAAGTAGCTACAAAAGAATTTGAAGACAGGATTAGAAATGAAGTAAAATATTGGACAAGAAAAAATGAAATAGTTATGGACGAAGAAGGCAAGTTAATTGAGGTCTTATTAGAATATGAAATAGTCAGTCAAATAATAGATGATAACAGAGACTATCTTGATGAGTTAGATGAAGAACAAATTGAAGATTATAATAAAAATCTTATTAAACTCTATCTAATATTGAATAAAAGACTATATAATCTTTGTGGATCCGAATTTTCTTCTATTAATGATTATGTATGTGCAGAAGGTTTTGATGATATAATCAATAAGATCGGAAAAAATGAAGTAAATTTTGAAGATACAACTAATAATTTATTAGGTTGGGAATAAACATATATAAATTGCAAAATAAAAAATGGAAAGGTAATACAGCCTTTCCATTATAATTTACATAAAGAGTATATAATGTGATTGGAGTGTTAAATATGGATAATCAACAACCCTACGATTTAAAATACCGACCAAGACGATTTGAAGATTTATTGGGGAATACAACTACTATAAATTATATAACTAAGATGTTATTAGAAGGTAAATTTCCTCAATTTATTATATTATCAGGACCTCCTGGATGTGGAAAAACGACAACTGCATTTCTAATAGCTAAAGCATTGCAATGCGAAACATATAATGGAACTGGAATATGTGGATATTGTGAAAGTTGCAAAAATTTAGATGAAGTTCTATATAATACAGGTAAAGGAGATCCTGCACTTGGAGTAAATACATTTGATATGGGATTAAATACAGATGAAGAGTATATAAATGATATAGCTACATCTATACAAAGTGGTGCATTTCTAGGTAAAAAGGTAATGATAATTGAAGAATTACAAAAAACTAAAAAGGACTCACAAGAATCTTTATTAAATACATTAGAGTTTATCCCTGATGATGTATATGTAATAATAACTACAACAGAAATAAATAAAATAATAACTGCTTTAAGAACTAGAGCAGTTGATTTAAGATTTAATTATCCAAGTTCTGTAGAATTAAAAGACTATATTTCCAAAATAGCTATGAAAGAGGGAGTAAAGGTTAATAAAGAGCATATAGATATATTAATAAAGCATTTCAGCAATAATCCTAGACAAATATTAAAAACATTAGAATCTGTTAAGAACTCTGGTCCAGAGGGATTGAATTTCTTGAGAGAAATGGACAGTTTTGACTATGAAACTTATATAGAATATTTTAAAAATATACAAAATTCTTTGATTGAAACGATATTTTTCATAGAAGGGTTAGATTCAAAGGTTAAATTTCTCCAAAATATGAAATACTTTATAAAAGACTATATTGTTATGAAATATGCTCCAACTTTATTAGGAATAAAGAAAGATAAGAGAGATAAAATACAAAAAGCATTACAACCTTATGAAGAAGGAAAACTATTAGAAATACTAGACGATTTGATTAATGTTGGTTATATAAATGAAGTAGATGCAGGAGTTAAACTACTAAGTCTATCAAATAAATTTAATCAATATCTATTTAGAACTATGGACATGAGTGATAATCTTACTCCAAATTCAGAAACATTAGAAGAATTGGAGCCAGAAATAGAAGAGGTGGCAAAAACTATTAATAATACATTTGGTACTGTTAATATAAATAACCTATAAGGAGGGTGCGTAATGTGATAATAATAAATAGAATGGATGTGTATAATGATTTAGACAAAAGAATTATAGACTTTATTAGAAAAGATTGGGAATACTCCTACCCAGAACGAGATAAGAGTATGAAATTTCCAATAAATCTCCACATAGCTAGAAAATATAATAATAGAAAACCGTATTTAGTAGATACTTTTCTAAATGAATTAAATCCCAATCAAAAGAATATATTTATGAAACTAGCTGATAAAACTAGTAACGATCTTTCTATCCCAATCGATTACAGTAAATTAATTGGTAATAAAGTCTCAAGTGATAATTATACAAGATTAATTTTTTACAAAACTATCAAAAAAGAAATATTTGAATTTCTTTTAAACACTCTCGTGGATGCAAACAATACATCTTGCCACGTACATCGTATTTTATATGACAGAAAAAAGGAAAATAAAAAATTGATGTATTCCAAAAGTAAATTTTCTCCTTACGAGTGCTGTTTAGAATATCTATATCAATCAATGAATGATGTTCAAATAAATAAAGAGGATTATGGAATAGTAATGTCTGAATTTACAACATATATAAGGGCAGAATTAGAGAATGTTTTGAAATTAGCATTAACTAGGGTGTTGGTAAAAAATAATATGATAATAGAAACACTACCTTATGGAGAATCTTATAAGATTGTAAAAAGAACTGTAGATACTAATTCTAAGGTAATATGTGATTATATCTATAAAAAATCTATGAATATATCACATATGCAGAAAATATTTTTTGAATCTGGACTTAGGACTTTAAATAAATTAACAGAAGTCTGTCAAAGTATTATGATAAAAGAAAAATCAGAAGGGTCTGGAGGAAAATTAAATTGGAAAATATAATTTATACATTAATAGTATTAGTAATATGGTTAGCCTTATTTATTGGAATTAAATTTGTATTTAAATTCAAAACTATAAATAATTCAATAAGTTTAATATTTTTTAAAAATATATTATTAGCAGCTGTATCTATTTGGGCATTTGTGCTAATAATAGGTCAATTTAATGTTGCACATAAAGTATTTAAGACATTAATATTATCATCTTCATTAATTGTTGCTGTATTAGGTTTTGCTTGTCAAAGAAGCTTAGAAGATTTAATATCTGGAATAATGATATCTATATATAAACCATTTGAAGTTGGAGATAGAGTGACATTAATGAGCCAATCTACTTCAGGTTATATAGAATCAATTAGTTTTAGACATACAATCTTAAGAACATTTTCAAATTCACGATTAATAATACCAAATAGTGTAATTAATAAAGAAATATTGGAAAATTCAGATATGACAGACGCAACTATATCAAATTTTGTTGACTTCCCTATAAAGAATGCAAAAGATATAGAATTGGCTATTAATATTATTGAAGATGAAGTTAATAAACACCCTAGTACATTAGATATAGCTAGTATGCTACATGATAGATACAAGACTGGTGTAGAAGATAGTAAAAAGAGCCAAATCGTTAAAAAGACAAGAATAATGTCTAAAGATAAAGAAAACAAAAATCAAAAAACTAAATTAAGAAAAGAAATAAAAAGAACAAAACAGAAAAAAGTTACGATTAATGAAATAAATAAGGATTTTATAAATATTAGAGTAATAGTGTGGACCCAAAATGTGGATGATAATTTTGTCGCTTGTAGTGATATTAGAAGATCTGTGTTAAAAAGATTTTGTTCTGAAAATATTGAAATTTAAGGAGGTAGTTGATATGAATAAAAAATTTAAATTAATGACTATTACAGCTATTACAGCGTTGTTATTTACTGGGTGTACTCTTCCAGGAAGTAAAAAAACAGTAGATGACCCTACAGACACAAAAGATGATCATCAAATAGTTGCAAAAGAAAATACAAAAACTGAATATCCAGAAGGAAATGATAATTTAGAAGGTTCGATGGTAACTATAGCTAATAATGATATAGACTTAAAAATAGCAGGACTAGAAGATGGTACTCAAATAGTTGCGGGAAAACAAAAAATTATGAACTATGGACCTGGAGAAATAAATGAATTAGAAGTTGGTGGTGAAACTGGTAATACTCGATTTCAAATGGATTCGATACAACCACTTAGAATTGAAACAGTAGGTGCTACTACACAAAAAGTAACTTTATTTGTAGATAGCGGTAGCGAAATTGCACAAACATCAGCCGGTACCTTTTCAAAGTCTGATATAGTACCAAATAATTATATCGTAACCTATAGTGCTGGCGGATATATGACCAATACAATATCTAAATTTAATAATACATCTCCAGAATTCTCATCTAAAGTATCTGTTGCAAGCACAGATGCCAGTAAATTAGGATTAGAGTTAGGATATGATTATGCAGTAATAAGTGGAAATATAAATTTGGCCACTGTTAATACATTTAATATGAAAACAAATGAAAATGTGACATACCAAATAGAATCAACAGAAGATAGTGTATTAATGAAGTCAGATAGTAATGGAGAACTAAAATTTTATAGAAGTTCCAAACCTGCAGTAAAAGAAGAAGAACAAGGGGAAGAAGAATATTCTAAATTGACTGGAATAAAGATTTCTGATTATAGCCATCCAGTAATAGCTAATAAAATTGAAATATAATTTGAATAGGAGGTTGAAAAATGTTAAAAGTGCATTTTGGCAGTGTACCAAATGAAATGTATTGTGCCGATAAATACTTTGATTTAAATTATTTTCCTGAGTGGTTAGACGATCCGCTAGTAAAAGAAATTATTCAAGATGTGGATAAATCTGAGGTAATCTCTGGATATGCAATAAAAAGCCCTATACTAGGAGTTGTATCTCCAGAATGGTTATCTGGAGGAACTAAAGCTCTTATTTGTATGTACAAAGATGAGAATGGATTTGTTTTTAATGGAACAGACTGTGGCGATAATTGTGCTAAGTGGATTTTAGAGATATCTAAAATAAAGGATTTGTATATTACATTTCATCATATTATGGATTTCGGTAAAGATACCGAATTTGAATGTTATATTGAAAATTATGATATAACTACCCGTAATTATAAGGAATTTTTAGAGCAATTTACACGTTATGTGACAGAGGTAATGCCATGAAACACTTTAAAGTATGGGATATTAGAGAGGTATGATAGTATCTGATCTTGAAGTAAATAATAGATTGGAGTTAATAAAATGCGAGAAAAGATGTATTTAAAACCTGAATATATTAAACAAATGGAAGAATATGACATTTCAAATCTGGACCAAGCTTTTAAAGAGGCAGTAAAAGAATATTTATATTGGTGCAAAGATGGAGATGCGATGGAAATAAAAGATGCACATACAATTGTAAATAGTGAAATAAATTGTATGCAATGGGATGGACTAATATCATTATCTAAAGCAGATGAATTAAGAAGTGTATTTTTATAGGAGACAACAAAATGACAAAAACAGAAATTAAAAAGATAGTAACTAAACATATGGAAGAATACCTGAAGGAAAATAAGACTATGTATGATCAATGTATTATCACAGAAGAATATAATAATGGTTTCAATGAAGCAATGAGAAAGATGGAAGAAGTCATTAAATTTGTTTTTAGTGTAGATGAAGATAAATAAAATTCAAATAAAGAGATAGTAATTTTTAAGCTGATATATACTAACTAAAAAATCAGTAATAATTACTATCTCTTTATTTTTACACATATATGTAATTTATTAAAATGGCAATAATAAATATAATTTGAGATTTTGAAAATTACAATACATAAAAATAGTAGATAATTACAATTCTCATACAAATAAATTTTATATATTTTAGAAAAGAATAAGTTTAAATGTACATAGTAAAGTAAAAAACGGTTAGGAGGAGATAATATTGGCAAGACTATCTGCAAAAGTAAAAATAATTTTAAAAAATTCAGATGATAAAGAATCAGTAGCTAAGTCAGTATATAAAATACAAAAGAGTTTACGAGAAGATATTAAGATGCTTAATAGTAATGAATTCTTATTGGCAATGAATCAATCTACAGACAAACTATATTTCAGAAATCTGGAAGAAAACACCTATAGAAAGCTCTTAGCAATAAATGACAATTTAAAATCCGGATATGATGAACTATACAAATCTATGCAACTTAGAAATCTCGAAGATATTTCTAAAAATAGCCCAAATGTACGAGAAGTTTGTGAATTATTTACAATTAGAAATAATCCAGAGGTTCATTTATTAAAATCCTCTATAATAAAAACCGTTAAATTATTAAGAGACGAAGAGAAGACTATGAAGTTAATACTTAAAGAATTAAAAACTAAATATAACATCACAGACGATAATATCAAACAATATGATGAAGAAATTAATAAAAACATGGATATTGATCTGGGATGGAGTAATAAATAGATTATAAAAAGGAGTTACTTATGGAAAAAGTTTTAAAGAAACCACTAACAAAAGAAGAATTAACGTCACTATTTGACACAGGAAATTTACCAGCTTTTATGCTTCAAAAACCAAACTATTTAATTCAAGATATAAGAAATTTTTATATTGGAATTAATAGAATTGATATAGTAGATAGTAGATCAAATAAAGCGTATAAGTATTATGTAAAGAAACTAATTGCAATAAATAGTTCTGTAAGATTACCTTATAGAAAAAATAAACTTATTAGAAATTGGGGAGTAAAACCATTTAAAAACAACAACCCTATTGTAATTATAATCGATGTAGAAGAAATAGACTTTTCTTTAGATAAAGTAGCCAATTTAAGATATAACTTAATAGGAATTTATTCTACTAAAGATTTTGAAAAGAATATATACAAATATTTCTCAAATCAAGTAACTACAGATTATTTATTTGATGAATTTAGCCCATTAATGAATTCTGATGAGGAAGATTTAGGATACGTTACTCAATTAGCTAAAATTAAGAAGACATCAAAAAAAGCAAATAAAGTATCTATAAATAAACCTGTAGTTCAGGAAACAGTAGAATTAGCTTCAGAAGATAATCTAGTTTCAGAACAAGAAGACGATGTAACTTTAGCAGCTAATGATTACATATCACAATTATTAGATGACAAGCCACAATCAGAACCTGAGTATCAAGAAGTTGTTGATGAAATTGAAAGTGAAGAAAATAAGAATTCACTAGAAGATTTATATGAAGATGAAATTCCAATGGAAAAAAGAGAAAAAATATACAATAGTAATCTTGAATTAATGACTTCAGAATTCGGAGATTCAGCAATTGATAATAATATTAAATATAATAGTAATATAAAGAATGAAAAGATAAATAAAGCTATAAATGATACTATTATAGAAGATAAAATTGCCAGTGACTATTCAAACAAAACTGAATTTACTGATGAAGTAAAGGATTTAGAAGATACTTTTGGCGATGATATAAATACTATAGATAACAAAAAAATCCAAGATAATGAAGAGTATTTTGGAATTAAATAAGGAGTGAATTAAGATATGATTAGACCTGATGTTATAAAACAATTATACCCTGCATTATCTACAAGAAAATATGTAAAAAATCCAAATACTGTAACTGGAGATTCGATTATAAATAAATACCTAGTTCCAGTAAATATACCAGAGAGACAACATCCATTTTCATTTATATTTAAAAATGCACTTATAGAAATATCTAGATTGAGCAATTATAATATAAAAACCGATTTTATGACTCAATTAAATTTAATATTGATGTCAAGTACATTGGTAGATAGTGAAACTAATCCACAAAAGATTAAATTAGTTTTATTTAAATCTCCTATTCCAGGAGATTTAAACTATAACCCTAATAGAACATTTAATGTTATAAAAAGAAGTGATTATTATACTGAAGAGCAATTTATACAATGGTTGGATTATGATGAAATTTGTATGGCATTTTATAATGGATCTACTTATTTTATTACTAGAGTATTCTTACAATCAGTTATGAATTTAAAACCTTCACAAACTTTTGAAGATTATTTTAATAAAATAGGAATTAGATATGTCAAAGAAACTACTTATAATACTGGAATATCTTTATTTCAAGCAATAATTGGTACTATGAATGATTATAGATTTGATATTCCTGGTGGAAAGGTTGATAGCTGTATTAAAATATTGGAATCTGGAAAATCACTTCCTTTATTAGCTACAGACTATTTAGATGTAAAATTAGTCAAAGATAGTGGAAAATATTATTTAGCAGTATTAGAACAATATATAGGAGATAATACAAGTAGATATGGTGCAACTGGGCTTTTAGAAGATTTAAATATAAATTTATCTAAGAGTGGTGGAATTCAAATAGACCCAGTTACAGCCAATACCTTAATTTCTTATTTCTATCAAGATGAAGATAGATTTATAGAAGAAGGAGAAGATTTATTATATCATTTACTTGCATATTATCCAAGACCTACAGAAGATGATGTAATGCAAAGACAAGTAAATAATAGATCTGGATATTAAAAGGAGGGAGTAAAAAATGAAGAAAAAACTCCCACAACTATTCTCAAATAAAAATAACAATAATAAAGTTTCTAATAGATTTGAAAAGAAAGATAAGACAAATAAAAAATCAAAACCTAATAATTTATTTGGTAAATTTGGAAATAAAAATAATAAAGACAGTAGAAAAAATAGTAGACCAGGCAATCCAATAAATCAAAATGAATTTAATTTTCAATCTAGCCCACAAGAACAATCTTATAATGCAGGGATAAATGGTAATGTATTTAATCAAAATATTCAACAACCTAATAATCCTGCAGAAGTAGAGAACCAGGTTCCAATTAATGAGTATTATCAGCCAATGATGTCACAAAATATGACTGGAGAAACTAATATTGAAAGTTGGGCTAATATAAAACAAATAGGTATGCCTAGCCCTTATGTAGAAAATGAACAAGAAGAGTATATTAGAAATAGAAAAAGACCAGTTCAAGAAGAAAAACGACCAGGAATGATTGGAGAAAGCAGAAATAGATTTAATAACCTATCTCAAAATGAATATGTAAATGAGGTGGGTAATCTATCCAAGCAAGGGTTAGGAAAGGCCGAAAAATTTATAGTTGGAGATCTTCAAGGTGTAAAAAGAGAGAAAAAGGTATTTGATTCTTTGGAACAAGAAGATTATCGTATTTCTATTTCTAAAGATGATTATGATAATATATACAATGTTTTACCTGAAAAAGAAATACAATATAAAACTAAAAAGGGACTATTTGGGAAAACAAAACAAGTTCCAATTAAAGAAAAACAAGATAAAAAAGGATTTCTTAAAAATAATAAATTAAATAGAAATGAAAATAATAAAAGAAAACAAAAAGAAGAAGAAAGAGAACAAACAGTCCAAAAGAATTATCAATATCTTAGAAAAGAAATAGATGGATATTCTCCACTATATAGACTAGATTTCTTAGACAAAATAAGGGTAACTAAGAGGTTCTTAGATGAGAAATCTGGTAGAACTGCCAGAAAAGCGGCCAAAAAACTTCAAGAAGAGAATAGAAAAAAGATAGAAATGCAATCAACATTGAAAAGAAAGTTAACTGAGACATTAAAACCTTTATTAGATAAAGATATACAACTACAAAGAATAGAAATATCCTTACCTAAAGGTCAAGAAGATGTCTGTGACTATGTTTTAGGGCAAGATTACTTTTCTATGTTTGATATAAGAAAAATAGAACCAAATCCAAATTTAAGGCACTATAAAGTTAATGTTCCAATATTATTGGAATTTAAATTAACAGGAAGAGAAGTTGAAATAGGGAAGAATAAGTAAGTATATTTATATACTTTATTTTAATAATGGAGGTGATATGATGTTATTGAAAAACAATACTTTAAAAAAGAAAATACTTTTGGGTACTGCTATATTGTCTTTAATGACAATAATTCCAGGCAGTAACTCAAAAGTATTTGCAGACACTAATATAAGTGATAGTATTATTGTCATTGACATTGACCAATTTGAGTGGGATTGGGAATATGAACCCAATTTTAGAACTATGCAAATATTAGACGTGGCAACATTCAATAATGAACATCAACTTACAGAATCTAATGCAGATTATAGACCAGAAAATGCTGAATTGGATATAAAAAATCTTTCAGCTACAAGTGAGGCAGATATAAAAGAATATTTGGGTTTTAAAGAAACTACTCTCAATAGAGAGCCAGTAACTACAGTAGACGGTAATGGTGCATATGCATCTAAATTAAGATATCTAATAGATAATAACATAGTATCTAGGGATGTAGTTTATACCGTAGATAAGGGTGGCAGTAGAATATACAAGGATGCTGACTCATTTACAGATCAAGACTTAAGAAGTGATGCATATAAAGACAGACCTACTGTAGATAAAACTACATTACAATATATAGAAGATGGTAGAATAGTTGAGGCGGGAAATAATAAAGATGCCAAGAAGCAAAATACTGATAATAAACAAGAATAGGAGGAGCAATTATGAGTAAATTTAGACGATTATCACCACTCTTCCTTTTAGCAATTATAATATTTGGTACATTAATAGAACCCTTGTCTGTATTTGCAGAGAATTTAAATGGAAGGGACAGTGGTTCAGACACTGGTCCAGGTCCAGCCTCAAGTCCAACCTCAAACCCTAATTCACCCCAGGGACCTACTGTGACAGTTCCAATAACAGATGCTGAATTAAAAAGAATGATGGAAGAATATAAAAAGGGGCTAAGGCCAAAACCTATTCTAGCAGATGAGGAGCCAAAATCAATGCCAGATCCTGTAAAAAAGGGAGATTACTATCCAATACCAATGGATAAAACTGGTAGATTATATGGCAATCCTAAAGATTTGATGCCTAAAACAGATTTTATAATGAATATTATGAAAGTTGAGAAGGTAATTCCAGGTAGAATGCTTTTAAATAGAAATGAGTATACGAGACTTACAAATGAAGGTCAATATAAGACTATACTTACAGAACCCGTTGAAACTTCTCCATACCAAGAGTATATGGGGACAATGGGGATAGATACTGGACAAACTGATGTTATTATATCACATCAAATCTTCGGAAAAATAGATTTTATGAGTAATAGTAATGTTCCAGAGCTGTATTTAGTTGAAGCATATCAAAAAGGACTTTTTGATTTAACAGAATTGAACACAACATATGGAACTAATCCCGACGGTAAGGAATTAAAGGAGTATTTAGGTAAGTTTTACAGTCCAGAAAAGCCAAATGCCATAGACATAACCCCTAGATGGAAATATATGTCATTACCAATACAAAGAGGATTTAAACGAGTAAAAGTTTCTGATAAAATAATTGAGTATGACAATGCAGCAGCCGGTCAATACCCACAACAATATTTTAAGAAGTGGAAAGAGGTAGTTGCTAACGTTTCAAATTGGACTCCACCAAAAAATTTTATGAAAGGCAGTAAATTCTGGGGAAATTCATATATTTATGCAAATAGAGATACAAATAAAAAATTAAAATATACTCTTGCGGATAATATGTCAGAAGAGGAAATGCAAAATTTTGATTCCCTATTTAATCAAACAAGTATAGATATAGTTAAGAGAAAATCCATACTATTTGACAAAGATGGTTATCAATATTTTAACAACGAAACTATGACAGTAATGGATGCATATAAGATGGTATATAAAATGCTTTTGAGTATGGAAGGTGAAAAAGAGCTTTCAGATGCAGAAGTAGATTATATCAACAGTGCATATCAAATGAACATGTCAAATTTCCTACCAGATGAAATCAAAGCTTGTAAATACCTAATAGCAAAAGGTATAATAGATGGAGAAGACTTAAACCTATATCAAGCGGCAAATATACCTTTAACAAATGAAGTAGCCATAGATTTAATGTATAAAATGAAGAACAAGGCTGATAGAATACAAATTACACCAGAACTATCTGATGTGGAGCAAGCTATGGTTAAAAAGGGATACAGTCAAGTAAATATAGGTATAAAGAATGGTGGTTCAAACTTAGTTCCAGTACATTTATCAGATCCAGTTGTGGATGATAAAGGACAAAATGAACCAGCTGAAGGATATGATACAGTAAAGAGTGCAGATAATAACTATGCATATGATTATATCTTTATAAGAATTCCTAAAGTAAAAGATGAACATGGTAAAGAAAAGCATATGAATTACCATTTAAGAATAAATGATGAGTTTAGAACTCCATTAAAGGGTTTTGAATTCAAAGAAGGGGAGACACCAATACAAGATGCCAATGGTTATACTTGGAGATTATATACAGTTCATAAAGATACAGCCAGTGACTTAGTATTTACAGGTGTAACTGATGATTTATCCGATACTTTCCAAATACCTGGAATAAATGGTGGAGGATTTTATTGGGCACCAGATGATAAAGTAAATGAAAGATTTAGTAAATGGGATATAAAAGAATTTACAAGCAATGCAAGTATAAGAGCATTTTTAACTGAATCTCCTTCATCAAAAGGTAAAGATGAAAAATTATATAATCAAATCAAGAAACTACTTGAATTTAGAACTCGACAAAGTGCTGAAGAACTAAGTCCAAAAATGACTGGTGATAAGGTATTAACTAAGACTAGTAGTATAATAGATAAAAAAGAAAACTATTTAGCAGGCAGTGAAACAATAGATATCAAAACTCAATTAGAAAATTCAGGAATGACTAAAATATCTGAAGATGAATTTAATAAATTAGGAGTTAAGGATATTAATAATTTATTAGATGCAGTATCGCTCGGAAATTTAGGTACACAAACAACAGACAATGATAGCACTTCAGTATTTGATAGTAATGGTAATATAAATAAAGAAATATATCAAAGAAAAACTTATGGTGCAAAAGATACTAAAAAAGATAGAAGTGATATTATATATGGTCCAGTAACTAAAGACCAGTTACAAACATTAAAATATGGTGGGCAAAACCTAGTTGGATTTGCAGACGGACAATTTAGAGTTGACGTTAACAACCCAGTAATCAAAGCCAATAATGAACAAAATAAATATAAAATCAAACCAGTTCAAGTTGGGAATGAAACAAAATATGAAATTTCATTTAAACCAGAAACAGCAGACTATAAAGTAGAAATGGCTAAGTTTACAAGACATTTAAGTTCTGGACAAGAAGATGGTGGAAAGAAGTTTTCAGGATTTGCTAAACTTGAAGATAATAATGGAAATCCATTAATTATGATTTCTAAGTCACAATTAGCCGAGTTTAATGTTGAAGCCTTATCAGACAAACTTCTTTTAAATAAAACTACTGGACAAAGAGCATTTATTAATACAGATGACCATATGACATTGATTGGTAATAATATAACACATTATTCTGATGATGAAATGACGGTTAATGCTTTTGGAGCTGAAGGTGGTTCAAAAGATGAAGGAATAGATCAAGAAGAAAGGGATAATAAAATATTCTATAATCTTGATATGGTCCTCGAATTACTAAATGACACTAAAATAGTTCAACAAGTGGCAGGTAAGAATATTTATCATTCAAAAGAAGAGGGCGAATTTAAAGCCATCCAAGTATATAATAGAGAAGATGATGATGGTACACCAAATGATAAACTATCTATAGCAACTACTTATATATACAATACATTAGACGATAGAACATATATCAACCTTTCATCTTTAACTGGAATGACTTCTAATTTTATATATTATAAAAATAGAAAGAATGATGTAAATTCAGTTGATGCATTAATAGTATATCACCCTAGAGATGAATATGTACAATATAGTGGAAAAACTGACAATACATTATCAGCACAAATGATAACTGGCAGTGATTCTGACAAAGATTTAAAAATCAAAGATGCCGGTGAGGATATAGCTGATACAGATAAGAGTTACTTAAATGTAACTCCAGAAATGGTTAAAAATAAAGCTGAGGCTGAAAAAGTTAAAGCTTCAATATTAAGTAAGTTACTATTAGGTTCTACAGATAAACCTGGAGATACTATAGGCGAAAACTATACTTATGATATATATCTATTTGAAAAACAAAAAAGTCAAGATGGTGGAAAAGATATAACTGCTAATTTCTTGGCTGCAGTGTTTGGAAAAGAAGATAAAAAACTATTTGATGGTTTTGAAAGAATAACTGACGATAAAACTGGAGAAAAACCAGATACTAAGTCAAATAACAAATATAAAGACATCAGATTAGGAGTTATAAAAGCAGCATTAACTGAGGCAAGTGGAGAATCTCCAAAACTTACAGCATTAAGTGATAAAAATTTAATGACAGATTATGAAAACAACTTTTTAATCCAAGAATCAACTGGAAACTTATACTTCTATATGGGTAATAAAGGTGGACAAAATGTTTCTCGACAAGCCACTGCATATCAAAAGATATTTGGACAAAATATGTATTTCGACAGTAATAATGAAAGACTTCTATTTAGAATGAGGCATTATTATCAAAATACTCCAAAGAATTGGATTCCATTAGAAAGATATGGTGAAGGTTCAGGAAGTTTTGGATCAATGTTCTTGCCATCTGGATACACTTATAGAAATTTTGAAGCTCCTAAGAAAGATGGAGGTCCACAATTAGATAGAAAAGCTTGGAAATATGATTTTAAACTTCCATATGCAGATTTAAGTACAGTCTACAACTCTAATTCAAATGTAGCAATACTTGGAAATGATAGTGGAAAGAAAAATAATGTTGGTTTATTTACTAAGCTAGAACTTCCATATAAAGAGTTGAAATTAGATCCAAAGTCTAATACCACTGTTTCAAACAAAGGAATAGATTTAATAGAAGTAAGGGATTTGCATAAACCTACTAAAGACGTAGATGCAGGAAATTTGAGTAATTATTCAGAAAGAGCTAAGAATCATCAAACAAAACCTGCTGCTAAACCAGCATCACTTAAAGTTAAAGTAACTCCAACGGCAGATAAGAATGCATTTACTAAGAGATTATTTGATTTAATGTTATATGATTTTGATCAAGCATTAAATAAGAATAGAGATCCAGAAAATGCAAATAGTGAAGCAAAAGATGAGTATAGAACATTTGATGTGGTTCAAACTTACAAGGATGTTGGAGTGGGACCATTAAACAATCAACCTGAATTTATGAGAGATTTAATGCAAGGTACTTGGGATTCAATTTTAGATATAAATGATACTTATGTATTAAGCAAGAACCTAGAGGATATAGGTATAAAGGGTGTTGCAGATGGTGAAGAGTTTATAGTAATAGCTGCGGGTCTTCCAACATCATTAAAACAATATCCAAAAATGGTAAGTAAGAATAAAAAAGGATCTATAATGGCATTAAAGTTAAAAGCAGGTAATCCAAGGACTGATGCAATTAACATGCTAACAAATCCAGATTCTGAAAATAAAAATAACATCAAAGAAATAAAAACTGTAAAAGATTTAGTAGATTTTTCAGATAAAGGAAAGATTAAGGTATTTTATAAACCATCATTGGCAATACCACATGGAACTAATGTTGTGGATGAGGGAGCTAGAATTAGAACATTACCACATCCAATACCTAGAGAGGAAATACCATATGCAGCTGATATAATTAACAGTTTATTATTTAGAATAACATTAAATAATGAAACTAAATATGATAATAAGACATTCTTATATCAAATTGAAGAAGGTTCAGTTGTAGACTTTGGAAATGGTGATTATTTTGTTAAGTCAACACCGAAACAAAAAGAAAACAAGAAATTGAAATGGGTTAATATGATTAGTGCCACTTCTAATAAACAATTTAATATAAAAGGTTATGAAGCAGAAGACTTTATAGTAATGTCCAGATTCCTATCAAGTATGGGTAACAGAATAAAGATTGGTTACAATATAGACGGACATAATGTACCATTAAAATCAATATTAGGCAAAGGAATGTATGTAGTTCCACATGCCGACTTATTGACTGAGGTATCTAAATTAGGTGTAGATAATGGCAATGGAGAATTGACATACAAATCAATAGATGCATTTTCAGATAAACCACACTGGGTAAGAGACACAGGTGGGGAAGTAGATAGAGATGCTAAGGTTAAGACTTATGGAATTAAGGCAGCAACTAAGATGAATGGAAATGATCCAAATAAAGTTACATTTAAAGTTGATAAACACGAAGATGAGACATCCCTTGATCAACATATATTAACAATGCAACTTTATATGCCGCCTACAATAGAAGTAGAACCTATAAAGGATCCTAACAATAAGGCACACTATAAAGTAATTATGTATCATGACATAAAAGGATTTATGGTAGATAAGGATGATAGTTATGTATCTTACCTAAAGAGCAGAGATACAGATGCATCAGAAGTATTAGATGAGATTTCTCAACTAAGAGTAGCAAATTTAGATGGTATGAAATATGAAAACTTTGCAAAGGTAAGGTATTCAGACTCTACAGTTAATAATATAAAATCATTTATATTAGGAGTAGTACCATTATTACTAATATTCCTAACAATATTAATTAATTGCGCGTGGGTTATACTACAATCTTCAACTTTACGAGAAAGATTTACAGACTTCGCAAAGAGATTAGGTTGGGGAGTTGGTGATAAACTAGAACGTGGTTGGCTATCTCCAGCATCACTTCCTTCCTATGGAAGAGTGGTAGTTATAAGTGTAATGCTTGTTATGTTTGCTATATTAATTGGTAGTGGAGCTATATTTAATGTAGCAGGTAAACTATTCTTTAATATACAACAATTATCACCATTTAAATAATAAATATAAATAATTTAGATTGCATAAGAGGTATTAAAAAGAGAAATAATAATAATATACTCTTATGCAATTTTATATAACAGGAGGTAATACTATGAAAGAGAAGTTCAAAAAAGGTATGGCATTGGTTTTAGCCACAGCAATGCTAATTCCATCAGCAGTTTCAGCACAAACAGCAGTGAATAGGGGAAATATACTAAAAGATATGGAAACTAAACGTCCATCGGTGGGCATAATTAAGATAGAAGGGGATATAACCTACACTAAAGATACCGAAAATAAGATAAAACAAAAAGTAGGTGCTGATACACCAAATAAACAAGATAATAAATTATACAAAACATCATTCGATGGTAAAATTAATTATGTTTCTGATGGTAAAAAGGATAATTCAGATAAGGTATTTGCAGATGCAAAATATAAACTTGATGTTAAATCCAATGATCCTGAAATATTAGCTAAGTATAACAGAAGTAAAGTATTTCAAGAAGGTAAAATGTATATGAGAGGCTATGATGTATTTGTACCAGCAGAGTTTGTATTACTATCTTTTGAAAACGCAATTAAAGAAAGTAAAGAAGAGGGAAAGGATCCTCAAAGACTTATAAAAGCATATAATGATATAAAAAATGGTGGATATAAATATGTAAAATTCAAATCCCAAGAAACAGAAGAAGTTAAAAAATCAGCAAAGAAAGCACAAAATAATATAGACGAAGAACAATTAAAGAAAGAGACTAAAGTATTTGCAGATGAGTTAGAAAAGACTATATATAAAGACTATGGAACTACAGTTCCATATAAATTAACTTCTGATGAATATAATGTTACAGTTAATAAGGAGCAATTAATAAATGAAATTGTTCACTTTGCCGACTATACATTACAAAAAATAGAAAAAATTATAAATTTATTTGTAAACACATATTCTAAAAGTATAAATCAGTCAGGTATGAAAGATAGGGTCAATGAGGTAAAATCAGAATTTAAAATAGATGCAAATCAAAGAAAAGAAATGATAGATAATCTAAGGGCAACCCTAAATGAGGCATTAAAAGATGTTAAGTTCAATATGTCATATAATGTAAAATCTATAGACAAATCTAAGAATTTAATTTTTGCTGACTTTAAGATTAATATTGCATTAAAATCTGGAGAAGGAATTAATCTAAGAATTAGAAGTGCAAAACAAGATTCTAATACAGTTAAATTAGAAAATATCGATGGAAAGATTTATGATATGACATCAGTTATGAAAGACGTCTATAATAAAAGATACAGTAAGTAAAATCCAAGTATTTAAAAACACAAAAGCACAAAAATAATTGATGCTTTTGTGTTTATTTTTACACTCAGGGAAGAATAATACAATACACTTCAGTTATTCGTAATGAATTTGCACAGCAATTAGTTGTAAACTTTAGTAGAAAATAAATAAAGAAAGGAGTAGTTTTTATGTACAACACAATAAGTTTAGATATGTTACAAAGTAGACCTAGACTTACTAAAAAGCAAAAGTATTTGGTGTATGGTGTTTTATTTGCTATTATATCCATTATGATTATATTTTTATACACACAACATGCTCAAGCTATTAGTGGAAATAGGTCATTTGAAACATATAATCATTTAGTTGATGGAACATTTTACTATGAAGATTCAAATAGTACAGCAGCAAAAAGATTTCAAGCTATAGCCGCATCTATTTTGAGAGTAGTATTTCCATTTATGACAGTTTTCGGATTAACAGTAATTTTAATTAAATTATCATCTACTGTAATCTATCTTTCAACTCCAGACTTCTTTGACGAAGTGCATTATCATCACTATCAAAGACGTCAAAAGAAATATGCTGGCAACAGTAGAGGAGCTATGAGAGCTTTCCTAGAATCTATGAAGGAAAATGGTTTGGGAGACAGTGTAATTAAAGGACTAATTATACCCGATGTTAAAGCATTGGCATTCTATGATGCCTGTGAAATCGGTGAAGATGGTAGACCTTCAATGTCAACATTCTTTAAAAATAGTTTCCCTAAATATATCGCAATTATAGCTTTAATAATTATGATTAATGACCAAACAATGCTAACATTATACTTTAGAGGAGCTGAAGTTGGAGTTTACTTCTTCCAAAAAGCAACTCAAGTAGATTATGTTGGTTCAATTGAAAGATTTATGAATATGGGTAGAAACTATGACCCAGGTTGGAAAGGTGCTAAGAAGAATGTTTATAAGACAATTGAAAGAGAAATTTTAGCTATAGACAAAACTCAAGGTACAGAAAAGACTGAATACAAACAATTAGTTGGTAGGAAGATAGCTGACTGGATGGAAGCTAATATGGGTAATATTGACTGGGAAAACTACAGAGTAACTTGTGTTGCGGGTGTAGATTCATTACCATACAGCCAAGGTAAAATTCCAGCTAATACTTATCAAGCTGAAACAGTATCTGCATTTGGGGTAAAATCACCAGATCAAGCACCTAAGTATTTAACTGTTAGAATTAATCTAGAAAACAAGAACTTCTGGAAACCTGAAGCCGGAGAAGTAAAAACTTCTGACCCTAATGCATGGGCAGGCACTAGCGCAAATCAATTAGTATTAGATACTACAAAAGTTAGTGGATCAATGCCAGGTGGAACTTCAATTAGAATTGTAAGACAAGTTGCAGCTACACCAGGTTCTGTATCTCCATGTAAGGTTAGTGGTACAACAATAACTTGTCCAATTAGTCAACCAGATAAATTCGAACATATGTATATCGGATTTGTACAAGAAGATGGTAAAGGTGGCAGAACTCAACTTGAAGCTATCTATAAAAAACCAGTTACTGCACAAAAATAATAAATAAATAAGTTAAGAATACGGGTATTAAACAGTAGAACTGTATTAGTACCCGTGTTTTTTATTTTCAAGTTCTTGATAGGGATGTTGTTTACAAAACCATTAAATTGAATTTATGAATAACCAAATAAAACTTGTTTACAGACATCAGAGAATAAAATTATAAATAAAATTAACTTTAATAAGTAAAAGAGGATGTGATTTTTATGCACGAGATTAATAAGAATGCAAAAAAGCTGATAATGACATCTGTGCTGTCATTAAGTATTTTATCGACACTTCCAATGAGTGTATCAGCTGCAGTAGTCTATGAAGACGACAATTATACAAATAATTATATAGAACATAACGTAAGTAAAGTAAATAATAGATTAGACGATGCTACATATGTACAAGATAATCTTAATATGATTAGTGAAATAGAAGAAAAAAGACAGTCAGAAGAAAAAGTAGAAAAATCCAAAAGAGAGCTTGAAGAAAAAGTAAAAAGCCAAAAATTTGAAGAAAAAATGAAAAAACTTCAACAACAAAAAGAGGCAGAACTTAGACGAATGTCCCAATTTGATTCTTCTAATTCAGACGATAGGGCTAGAAATATGGGAATGAAATTAGGTTCTATTGGAAATACTTCAGTAAAAATGGATTTGGATATAATATATAAATTAATTCAGAATAATAAAGGAAACTACACTGCTCAACAAATAGAAGTCATAAAGAACTTGCCGAAGTATTTGGGCAAAAACTATGTTTGGGGAGCCACAGGACCTGATGGGTATGACTGTTCAGGGTTTACAAGTTCAATTATGAAGGATGTTGGAGTAAAAACTACTAGAACAGCATCAGATCAATTTTACTCTGCAACTAACAAAATTGAAATAGAAGACCTTAGATTAGGAGACTTAGTATTTTTTAAGAATACAGGCTCTAGAACAGGTATAACTCATGTTGGCATGTATATTGGTGATGGTTTAATGGTTCATGCATCCCAATCATACAATTCAATTAAAACTGAAAATGTATTTGGTGGCTATTTCTCTGGTAAATATGCCGGAGCAGCAAGATATATAGATTAATAAATTAGGAGGTCTGTGAATATGAGCACAAAATATAATAAAGATAATGCTTGTAATAGTAAAGTCGATAACTCAGACCTTATTTTCATTAAAAATGAGTATAAGACACGTAACAGGATAAATAGATTTTTAAATTTATTCCTAACTATTATAATATTATTCTCTGAAATAATAACACCATATTCCGTATTTGCAATTGATTCTAATAACATGAATTCAAAAATAGGAACATTTTCGAAAAACTTTTCTGAATTAAATTTTCCCAAAAAACCTTCTAAAGATGATACTGAGACAATCAAAAAGAATGAAGAAAAAAAGGTCTTGGAAGAAATAGATAAAGTAGTTTTACAATTAAATGACATATCTAAAGGGTTAAATCAAGTAAAAGGTACTTTTGAAAATGATTACAATGGTAAAAAGACAAAAATAAAATCTAGTACACAATCAGCAGGTGGGCAAACATTGCCAGATGATGAAATACTAGAAATAATGGCTAAAAACCAAGGAGAGGAATATGGAGATTTAGTAAATGCAGCTTTAGCCTACAGTACAGGAAAATATGCATTATCAATAGGTACTGCATGGTTAAAAGACATAGAAAGTAAATATCCAGAGGCATTTGCTAGCAGAAAAACTCCGATTTCTGAAGCATATAAAAATATAGTTAACACAAAAGAACAAGATGCAGATATAATTACTAAATTCTATAAGAAAATGACCAAAGAAATGGGAGAAGAGAAACCTTTTACTGCAACGGCTACCGACAATAGTTCAGCAATTTCTTTTAAAGACGTTCAAGGAAATATGACTAGTTTTGAAAATACTTTTAGATCTTTTATTGATTTAAATAGTAAATTTGGCGGTGGTCAAATTAAAACTGATGAAGAATCTACAACTTCCAGTACTTTTGACGATCCAGCACTTCAAAAAAAGTCAGAAGAGGAAAAACAAAAAAGAATTGAGCAATCTAAGAAACAAACTGGCAGTATGACTCAAGAAGAGTTAAATAAAATGCTCTTGAAGAATAAAAAATACTATGATGAAAGATTAAATTTATACTCAAACTATGAAGAATTACTTAAATCTTTATCAAGTTTAGGTAAAAAGAATGACTCCTTAGGTATAGATACACAAAAATTAGATTCCTTAACTAGTGATATGGATGTATTAGCCAATCAAAATAAAAAACTTATAGATGAAGCTGGAAATGCAGCAACAGGTAACTTATCTGAAGGTGATGGGTCTAGTAATTCTATAGAAAATATGGGATCATCATATTATAATATTATGCCTGATATTTTTGATGATAGCACTAAGCAATTAAATGCTTCTTTTCAAGGATTATTTGCTTGGACCGCTAACTTTACTCCATTTGTAACTAATGTTTATGATTCTGATATTAAAAGTAGACTTAACGAATCTGAAGAAGAGTTATATGATAAATATTCTGGAAAAAGATCAGTAGTATATATGGCAATTGGCGAAAAGGGCATAGCTAAAGGAATAAGAAGTGGTATGCCATATCAATATAAGCCAATATCACTTGCTGAATTTTTAGATAGGGCAGACGAAAAAGAAACTGTATTATTTACAAAGGTACAAACCTTTGAAGTGGATGTTGATAAAGAGGAAGAAAGTCCGTCTACAATAAAAAAATCTAAAATGGCAAGTACAGGTGATGCTGATAATATCAGTGCAGATAATACTGAAGAAACAGATAGTGTAAAGAAAGACCCTTCTGATACTACAGAAGCTCAAAAAGCAGCTGCAGTTGAAGGTACAGCTAAAAAGACTAAAACAATGGCTAGTATGCCCTGGAAGATAGTTAATGGATCTGTTACTGACACTTCTAAAGATACAAATGATCCAAAACCAGTAGGATTTATAGGACCTATCTATGCAAGTTCTGGTAAGTCTTATAAAGAGCCTTGGAGTTTAGATGATTTAGGTACTTCCCAAATAAAAACATTACTAAATCAGGCTGACCCTAAGCTAGTAGAAAATATCATAGATGATGATAAAAAGAAAGAACAAGATGATTTGGCTCCAGAAAATGAAAACCTTACTAAGGATAAAAGCAATGATCCAAATAACTATTCGATAGTAGAAGGACAAGCTTCAGCATATTCAAAGGAAAGTGCTGGTGGTAAGGCAATGAAAGATGGCAGTACCCCACAAAGAGGGTATATTGCTATCCAAAAGAAGTTATGGGACCAATACAAATTTAGAATATTCTGGATAGACGGGTATGGCTATGGTGAAGTTAGAGATACAATGGGAAATTCAGAAAGAACATTTGATTTGCTATTTGATACTGAAGCAGAAGCAAAACAGTGGGGAGTTAAAGACGTAAAAGCTAAACTAATGCCAGAGGGTTTTAAAGCAAAAGAATTAGGCAATCCTAATTTGCAAGCATCTAGTATAGAGCCAACTCCTAAATTAAATGACGTTGAAAAACCAATAGCTGCAGAAAATAGAATATCTAAAGATGAAGTTAATACTATGAAAAAGATGATGTTCGAGGGTGTGAAAGAAACAAAACTCGAAGATGCATCCATAGCTAGATTTTTAGGTAATAATATGAACATGAATTATTTCCTACTACACAATAACCTTATGAATAAGAATCAATACTCAAGTGTATTAGAAGAAGATATGAATAAGCCATTATATGTGGACTTCATAGGAAATATTTTAACTCAAAGTGGATATGTAGTTATTCCAGCAGCAGCTAACTATAACTATTACAATTCACCACTTGAATTACCTATGTTCAATGCAGCATTCTTAAATTCTTATCCAGATTTAAGATTAGATGAAACTCAACAATTTACAAATACAAACAATCTTGAAAAGAGAAAGTTTATATATCAAAAAAATAAACAAGGTTTAGTCACTATATCTCAATTAATGAGAAGTGGAACTTCACAATCTGATGAGTTTTATGCAGTACCTTTACAAAGTAGGTCAAGACTAACTAATAGTCAAAAAGATATAAACTTAATGGATGAAGTGCTGATGTTTAAACCAAATGTTGTTGGATATGCTTCAACAAACGATCCAAAAGACTCATCACAAAATTTAGTATTTGTAAATACTGGAGCAATCATACAAAAACTATCTGCAGGTAAAGATAATATTGTAAATCTTAAAAATATATCTGGAAATGGCGCAGGAGTTGATTGGGATGTAATAAAACAAATCAACCAGGCACATATAGACGTTGAAAAGAGTAAAATACTAAATCAAGAACTACTTGCATCCAATGCAGTTACAACTGAATTGACAAATGAAGGGGTTCAATCAAAGACAATAACAGATTATGTAAGTAAAGACGAACAATTAAGAACTGGAAATAGTATAATTAAGGTTGTTGGTGAATTATTTGAAAGTTTGACTATGAGAATATTTGCCTTACTACCATCTAATTATATATTATATACACCTAGTCCAGAAAACATGGTATTAGTTCCAAACTTAGCTAGATTTGGGCAAAAGGCAATGTTTATAGTTGCAATAGTTGCATTTATAGCATATTTATTCAGATTTGTTTGGAATATATTTACAAGGAATGATTTTGGAATTAAATCATCATTTATATCATTACTTGCAATAGTTGGTATAAGTGCAGCATCATTGTGGATATTACCGTTTGTTATTAACTTATTGTATAATAAACCTGCTAACAAGATATTACAAAAAGATATACCTATATTTGTAATGGAAGGAATTGAACAAAGATATAGAGAAGAATCTCCAATGTTCTTCGATACAACTGGTAATACTCAAGTTGAAAGTAATCCTTCAATAACATTGGAAAGATTAACTCCTAGGGATGCAGAATATATTAGAAATGAGACTACTCAAACTCCAATAGAAAAAACTCAGTTCTATATGCCAACATTTGATAATACAAAAGTAAATGTTCTTGGAGATAAGGTATATATGCAAGGCAGAGAATTAAAAATAGACGTTAAAGACCTATTTGACATAGTTAGAATTGAGGATGTGGCTGTTGGTAATAATATCAAACTAGAATTTAAATATTCTGGTTATGGAGAAATATCAAACTATATGCCATTCATGCAAATAACTGAAGCATTAACAGAATCTATAAATGAATATAATTATAGAACAAAATCTCCATATAGGCTAATTCAATATAGAAAAGGATTAACAAAATCTACAGGTAGAACAGAAGATTTTGTTAAGAGTATTGCATTTATAGCTCCAGATTTAGTAGATGAATTCTTAAAAGATTTATCTGAAGAGTATAGAAAAAATACAGATACAATGGAAACATATTATAATAACTATACTATGCCAGAAGAAATCGAAAACTTAAATAAGTATAGTGAAGAAGCTTCAAACCTAGAAAAGGAAGCTACTAAAGTAAATATGGACAGTAGATGGGGCAGAGTAGAAGGTAAAATTGCACAAAATGAATTAGCTGAAAAATATAAAGATATATCTATGTTAGTAGATTCAATTGATTATATTAATATGAAAGGCGACACTTATGAAAAAGATTGGTTGCAATTAAGAAAAGTATTAATGAGACCAAATTCAAATTACGATACTTTATTTGATAAAGATTTGTATAAGAAAATGCAAAATGCTAAATGGTTCCCTAAATACGATGCTAACCAAGCTGAAGACGTCATTTCTAAAGAAATAGATAGGAGAATCTATATAGTAAATGAAAATACTAGAAGATTTGTTATTGATAAAATGCTACCTATAATCGGACATATAAGTGATGACACAGCTATAAAGATGATTTCTATGTATGCAACTATGGAATTTGATAAAGAGTTTAAGGACTTTACAGACTCTAAATTATATCCAATCCATTATAATACAGAAAATATATCTAATCTATATACAAGTAAAGCATCATTAATCCCTTCTGATGAGATATTTATCACAGGAGTAAATAAGTTGTCATTGTATTTGGCGAGAGAATCTGGTGTTGTAGGATTAATACTAGCACTGATAGGACAAGTATGTTTATTTATTAGAATGATTATCAGAATTGTTATTTTAACAATTGTTATATTAACATTTGCATTTGTATTATTGTATCAATATACAGTTGGTTCTGGTAAAAAGTCGATGTATCTACAAGGAGTAGGCTCGTCATTATTTGTCTTTTCTATATTATATGTAATAGAACTATTTTGGTATAGAGCAAGTTTTTACTTGACTAATAATATAGGATCTCTTGAATCAATGGTAGTAGGACTTATACCTACTCTATTTATCACATATATTTATATAAAATTACTATTAATGATAGTAAGTGATATTAGAAACTTTGGATACTCAAAATTTGAAGCTAATGTTACTGGAATGTTAGGCGGTTTCTATGGAATAGATATGAAATCTGCATATTCAGATCCAATGAATGATGTAATAGCTGATTATTATGGTGGAGGATTTGATGATTACGATAGTGGTATTCAAATGGATACATCTTATGGCTCAAATGGTTCATCATATGATTATATGGGAAATAGTATGCAGTCATTTGCTAATAATCCTTATATGGCAGCAGATAATTTCTCTTTCGGTGAGGAAATTGCTAATGCATCTACAAGTGGTAGTTTATATAACAATTACGATGACATAATGAATAGTAGTGGTACTACTGAAAATAGTAGTAGTGAAGGTAAAACACAAACTACAGGAAGTTTTAATGGCAGTGATGTTATTAAAGGAACAAATACAATTAATAATTCAACTAATTTTGGTGAATCTCCTGAAGATTCTCATGAAAATATGACTCAAATTACACAAGACTTTGTAAATCAAAAGAAAAATAATTTGTCAAATGACACTAGAGGCGTTTGGGGACAAAGAAGTGAGGACTTAGGAATACAAGGAACCGTAACTTCAAGTAAGGATAGTCAACAAGAACCAAGTAAGATAAATCAAAGTGAAGTTGAGCGTATATTTAATGAACAAACATTACAAGAATTAACTAATATGGAAGACCAATTAGAAAATAAATCTAATTCTAGAAAAGTAAATCAAGAACCTGAAATAACTAATTGGACAGAAGATAGTGGTACAAACTTTCTTCATTAAATGATAAAAGATTTTGGTAGTAGTTTAAATAACCATAAAAAACATACTACCAGAATCTTTTTCTTTTTAAATAATACAAACAATAACAAACACAAGATATTAAATATAAACTATTTCCCGAAACTAATATTTTAAAAGATTTAGTAATGAGAAATATAAAATAGGTGGTGAATGCAAGTGAATAGAGAGAATTTTTTTACACTAGGACATAATTTTGATGGAGAATTCGGCGAAGATTTTAGTGATATGGATAAAAAAGATATATTTACTGAACAAATGCAGAAGGATTTGGATATGTTAAAAGCCTATGGCAATAGGGATAAGTTATTACAAAAGAAAGCATATTACCTTCCAGACTTTATTGACGAAAGGTGCGGGAAGAATATGAATATTGTAAAAGGTCCAAGAGGAACTTTCTATTTAGAACAATCTTTGGTACCTCAGGGAATACCTACACAAGATGCACATTTCTCTTTTAGGGTTGGTGGATTACAAACTGGATCCTTTATGGGAATGTATATTGTAGTTGATGGTGATGAGGGTGAAGATTACTTTCAAGAATATAAAGAATATAGTGATAAAGACTCAGATAAAGTTTCAGAATTGTATGCCTTTTTACTTTCAAGACATAGGAATGTGGAAAGAGAAGGTAATATACTTTATTTTTATGGAGACGTGTATGGTGCCAATAAAGATATAGAAGAATTTGAGAAATCCTACGAAGAAAAAGTACATGGCTATGTAGAATATTTACAAAGAAGTAAAAATACACCATACAGTCCAGTTAGAGATGATGAAACATTTGGAGATTGAGGGAGGTAGTTTAAATGCCAGTAGATAAGAATACATATGATCCGGATCAGTATAAACCCTCTTCAGATCAGTTAGATTATAATACACCACTAGCAAAAGTTGCTGTACAAAGTATGATGAAAAATGAAGCAGCACATATAGAAGAAATGGACAAAAGTAAATATAAAAACCGTATTCCATTTATAGATTATAAACTTTTTACTGTGCTAGACCCACAAGAAAACCTTAGCGGTAATAATTCCATGAGATTAGACAAGAGTATCATTATAATAGGAATTTTTATTGCAGTTTGGGCAGCTTTTACTATGTTAACATTTAAAATTGTACAAAATCTTTTTAAATTGCACTGGATTATAACATTATTAATATATCTAGTTGCAGGTATCTTTATATTATATATAATTATAGCTAGATTTGTATATAAAGTTGAACAAAAAAGACGTAAAGCAGCAATTAATAGAGGAAATGAGAGTATAAATCTAGGTAGTGTGTGGGGAATAAATCCTGGTGGAATTATAGAAAATAGATTATCAGGTAAAAAGAGTACAACGGTATATTATAAAGGGAAAGAAACCATTATTTTAAAAATGTTGAAGAAATCTGTATTAGTAAGTGATGATATGGCTGACTGGTCACATTATGAGGGATTACAATATATAGAAGATATAATGGTTAAAAATGGATTTAATTTTACCAAAGTTAATATGAAATATAATACAGAAAATGACTATATTTGGGATGAATTAAATGATAGTTTATTGCAATCTTCTATGCTATATGGTAAGAAATATACAGATTTAATGAATGAGATATTTGTATTTCAAAGAAATTTTACAAAATCTGTAAGTACAGTCCCAGTAATATATTATATTATTAAACCTGATTTGGTTTCAACTAAGAAAGATTATCAACAAATATTTAAAGAAATATCTACTATTATTATTCAACAATGTAGATGTACATTAGAACCAGTTTCAAACAAGGAATTTTTAAGATTACTTAAAGATTATTATGGAGTATCTTATTTAGATGTAGACACTATATCAGACTTTATAGCATACTCAAATGAAATTAATATCGATGTAAATGTTGTAAAATATGTTAATAATGATGGTGAACTAATTCAATTAAAAGAAGAATATACACCTGATATAGGAGCTAAGTTCCAACAAAAAGAATTTATACAAAATGAAAAAGATATTATTAGAGCTCCAGAAGTTAAAGATATTGAAGAATTTAACATTTATGGAGATAAGAATTTGAAACAATATGGTGCATAGATAACAATAAAGGAAGGAAGATTTTATGGAGAGAATTTCTATAATAACTCCAGATGGAGATAAAATAAAATCCTACTTAGATGCGAATATGGAAAATATAGAAACTACTACTTTCATAGACGTATTTGAGTTTTTTGATAGGGTAAAACAATCTGCTTATAGATCAGATACTCTTTTAATCATGGATAATGGTTTAAAAGATAATAGATATGGGGCTGATTCAATAGATACTGGAGCAGCTAGACTAAAAGAAGTATTAGCAGATATGCCTCTAGTAGAAATAGAAAGAGTTATATATTTAAATCTTGAAAAGAATCCAAAACATTACGAATTAATGGAATTCTTAAGAGATTCAAAATATATAAAGGCAACTATTATACTTGCAAAATATCCTGAATATAAAGCCATAACTATTAAAGAGTTATTAATACAAAACTCACAAACTTATGGTGGACCTAATAATAAATATAAGCATGTAGTTAGAAAAAATAGAAATGAAAGAATTTCTTCAAGAATATTGAACCAATTTGAAACTAATAAGGCAGTAATCCTAGAACATAGGACTGCAAACCCGAATGTAGAGTTTATTAAGAATCAAATTGATGAAGTGGTAGGAGAAGAGCCTGTTTCGGTTGAAGTTTCTGATGAAGAGGTTATTGGCAATGTTGAAATAGATACTAATGACGATTCAGTAGCACAAATTGAGAAGCCAGAGATAATTGCTGTAGTCGGTGAATCAAAATCTGGAGCAAGTGTGACATCAATGATCATGGCCGCGAGTGGAGCAGTATTTAATCAGACTCTTTTGGTAGACATGAACTACACAAATTTAGGTTTATCATACTTAGTAGAAAAAACCCTTGTGGAGGATGAAATAAACAATATAAAATTAGAAGATATCATAGTAAAAAGTGAAGGAACTGTTAGTTTAAGGGAAGCTGTTTACAAAAAGAATTCACTTCACATATTAACAAACAGCTTGCCAGCCAAAGCTAAGATGAGTATTTCAGAATTTGGATTCCTCATTGCTAATATTTTAAAAATGTATAAAAAAAGTTATAGATATATAGTTTTAGACGTACCTATAGATGAAATGGAATATTATGCACAAGCTATGACTATGGTAGACAAAGTAATAATGTGTACTCCACCATATATGAATAATATTATATCACTAATGTCTAAAGTTTCTAAAAGTCCTTTAATGAAAGCTCCAGCATTTTCAGAAATTGAAAATAACCAATTAAAAGACGTTGTTATGATGAGAACTAAGATTTTTAGTAGGGTAAATAAAGAAATAAAACCAGTAAAAATTGAAGTAATTAATAGATACGCACGAGAATTAATTAAGTCAGAGTTAAAAGTAACTGGAGTATATTTATATACACCAAAATCCTACCTAGATACAATATTATTTAAAAGTATATTAGCGTCATAGGAGGAATAGATTATGAATATATTATTTTTATTAAGTGAAGAAGATAGGGCTAATATACCTAGTGCTATCTTAGTAGAAAATGTTACTTTACGTTCAGACCCAGATATACAAACAGAATTACTTCTTAATGACTATGATACTTGCTTTATTACTAGCAATTATACCAAAGTATATGGTACATTAACGGTTAAAAATATTATAAAAACTTTTAATTTAATGACTAGTACAAGAATTCATTATCTTATTAAAGAAGAGTATGAAGTTGAAACAGATGAAATAATACCATTTTTAATAGATTTGAATATAGGTAATATAACTCAAGCTGATATAATGAAATTAGAATTAAAAGAATTTCAACAATTAGCTAAAATGAGTAAGTCAGCTATAGGAATGGTAAAATCTAAGAAAAGATTAACTAAAGAGAGGTTAAGGTTAATTAAAGATGAATTATCTGAACTTACAGACGATAGAGTTTCAGAGTATATGAGACAAAATAAAGGTAGACTACTAGATTTAATACAATCTAATGTTGAATTACTTGTAGAAAATGAGGTAGCTCAGCAACAAGTTCAAAATCTTTATTCTAATAATCAATATTTGGATAGAATTAGGCTTGAGAATATTGGTATAATACAATCTTTAAAAGCCAAAAATAGAATGTTGAATAAAGATATAAGAAGTTTGAGAAATAGTGTAATGGAGTATAAAGATAGAATAGATGACTACAACTCAAGTATCTTAGACAGTAGATCTACAGATTACCCTATTGTATATTTAGATGACCTTACTCCTCCAATTATTTATTTTAAGGAGATAGAGGATATAGGATTTTACAATATTTTTCAATCATTAATTTATACATTTAGTGAAATTTATAAAGTATATACTAAATCTATTATTCTTGAAAGAAGTAATAGACATTTTTACAATCCATATGAAAGAGATGGGTATGTAATGGTTAATAATGATTCTAAAATGGAAGTATTAATTAATAATGATAAATTACTAAGGTATGGTAATCCTACTGATGTACTTAAAACTATATCAAAACCAGAATTCAGGACAGAATTAGTATTAATATATGATAGAGTAGGTACAGAGGATATATTAGTTGATGCTCCATATATACAACCTTATTACATTGGTAATTATAGAGAAACACTAATTACACTAGACATAGATGATAATTCGTGGATATCCCCATATGAAGGTGACTGGAGTAATATAAAACAATTACTAAGCCATAAAGGAATGGGAGAAGACGAAAGAATTGTATATAATGCATTAGTTTCTCAACATCCACTAATTAAGAATATTGTAGATTCATCAATAGAACCATTAGATGAAGATTATTAAGGCTAGGTGTTTTAATGGGTAAAATAAATAAATTTTTCAAAAATAAAGATAAGAAAAATAGTAAAGATAATATTGTACCAAATCAGCCTGTGCCGGGACAATATAGATCTTTTAATGATATAACTGATCAATTTAAGACTCCAGAGATGGAACAGCAATTTAATAAGAAAAATAAAAAGAAAGATAGACAAAAACCAGGTACAGGACCATCTTTGAAGGGCTTAGATAAGCAATCTAGGGTAAGTACATTAAATTATTACACTGAAAGATTATTGAACAAGATGACTAAGGGATCTCTTGACATCCAAGGATCATCATTTGAAATATCCTACAGTAAAATAATGTCGGAAACCCATAAAAAGAGAGTAATTTATATTAAAGAATATCCAATGTATATCTATGCAGGACATTTAGAGAAAATCAGGTTAGATGCAAAAAGAAAGATGCCAGAATCAGATATTAGGAAATGCGACGTTAATATAATTGAACATACTATGATGCACCATATAAATTTTGCGAATAACAAGAAATTAAAATCATCTGAAAGAAATTTCAGGAGACAGTTGATAGATATAAATACACAAAGAACAAAAACTATCTCTGCTATGAGAACTGGGGTAACTGCATTAGGTACAAGTAGAGATGACATACAGATATTAAATAAAAGACAAAAAAGATTAGAAAGAAAGATATACTCCTATACAGACATTAACTTCCACCAAAGTAGGGGTGGAGAAACACTAAAAACTTATTGTTTTATAGAAGTTGTGGGAGAAACTACTGCAATTACAGATGAATTGGCAGACAATGTAATTCAATTGTTGTCTATAAGCGGTTATAAGTATGAAGAAGTAACTGACCTAGACGAGTACCTATCTACCTTTGGTTTAGCATCAGTTAATTTTCAAAAAAAGATGAAATGGGACATACATCCATTAACTGTTACATCAGATGTGTCAGCAGTTACTCCAACTTATAGTGAAGGAATAATAAGGTCTGCAGCAGGTGATGTTTATATTGGGAATAGTCTAGAAACTGGATATCCTGTATTTATATCTTTTTCAGAATCAGCAGCAGCCCAAAACATATTAGTAGTTGCAGACTCAGGTAGTGGTAAGACTGTATTAGTTAAAACTATAGTATTAGGATCATTAAATCATAGACAAAACACCTATAATGTAATTGTTACTGACTATAAAGGTGGAGAATGGAGTTATATGGCTAAAGCTATGGATAGAGCTGAAGAAGTTTCTATGGGAATGGCAAATCCAAAATTTGTAAATACCCTTGCTATTCCTGACTACGAAACTTATGGATTTGAAGATCCAACATCTTCATATTATCTGGCTCTTGGATATACAGTAAAATTATTAGCAACATTATCTGGTGCAGAAGATAAAACAAAATTATCTCAAGTACAAAATGTTTGTAATGATATTGTAGAAAGAGTTTACTTATATAATCAAATTGATGTAAAAAGACCTTCAACCTACCACATATCTAGTGAAATACCATTTAGAGAGTCAATTTGGGAAGCAATTGAATATATTTGCACTAAGTCAGATGATATGGAAAAGAGACATGGAAAAGAGTTACTATCATTAGTAAAAACGTCATTAGAATATTATTTTACAGCAGAAGGTAGTAAATCCTACATGTTTGAAAATAGTTTATCTATAGATGAATTAATGAAGAAAAAATTAATAATATTTGATTATGGTGCACAAACTGCCGGTGGTCAAGGAACGTTATTAGAGAAAGAAATACATGCTAAGATACTTCAAAAGAACTTCTTTACAATATTATATTCTGCTAAGAATAAATTATCAGGTCAATATACAATAGAAATAGAAGAAGAAGTTCAAAGGCAGCTAAATAGTCCAATGTTATCCCAAGAATTAAATGACAAGATAACTGGGGGTAGAAGTTCTAATAGATCAACAATATTATTAACAAATACAGTCTTAGGACTTTTATCTAATACTACAGATACTAATATTACTGCAATTAAAGAAAATATCAATACAGTAATGTTAGGCCGATGTAAAAAGGAAGTAGCTGGCAGTGTAATGCAATATTTTGATTTAATGCAAGCTCAAAGTAGGGTAATGAATATATTAACCGGCAATGGTCAATATTCTAATTCATTTTTAATGGCATTTAATACTGGTAAAGTATTTGATATGTGTGTTGCTAAAGTTACATTACCGCAGTCAATCATAGATAGCCCTATGTTTGAATCTAGAAAAGTTGAAGAATATGATGCAAAAGATCTGTAAAGATCTTTGCACCATTTTTATAAAATATGAGGTGAATTTATGGGAAAATATTTAGATAAGAATTGGAAAGACCTCGATAGACTATTAAAATTAGTCATAACTCAACTATTATTCTTAACACCAATATCACTTTATTATCGAACAGAACTATTGATGTCTACGAACTTAATAGCAGGCGAGTTGATAAGAGTAAATAAAACACTTTCAAGTAATTTTAAATTAAGTAGTAATTTGGTAGGCAGTGTAGCAGACAAGTTTATAATACTTTTAATTATAGTCTGTTTCATAACAGCATTTAGTTCCATATATTCTGCACTTACAATAGATCAGTTTGTTGTATCTGCATGGAATATGATATTAAATATTATATTCGGAATAGCCGCTGTTATAATACCAATTAGTAGCAATGAGATAATATACGAAAGCGAAACTATATCTTTAATATGTTTTATAGTATTTCTTTCATCTTTAATACCATATACTCTATTTAGACTATTTGGATATTTAATTACTTTTGTGTTCTTTAATGGAAGAATGCATGAAGATATGGATGATACCTCTGAAGAAGAGTTATTAGAGGAAAGTGAAGAGTACAGTTCTGATGGATATGTTGAGGAAGATTATTTTGATAATGATAGTAGTATAGAAGAAAGTCTTCAAAACACTAATAAATCAGATAATCTTAAAAAAGTAAAAAGTAAAAAGAAAAACAGTAAAGATAAAATTTCTTTTTATGAGGAGCTAAGTGAAACTCCGTTAGAAGAGTCTAATAGAGTTTCAATATTTAAGAGGTGAAATATGAACAAATTAATGAAGAAATTATTAATATTTTCTATATTATTCCTTTCTGTATTTATAAATTCTGTTTTTGCAGCAGGCCCTAGGCATTTCCATTTACAAGTAGATGGAAAAGACTATTCCAATATAAATGATATAAAATATGTATCTGATAAGGGTCTTATAAAGGGAGTAAATAATATAAACGATCACAAAAAGTTATCCGACATAAATAGAGATTTAAAAAATGTAGGAGATACTGATGTATTAACTTTAATGGTGGATTTTAAGCCAAATGTCGTAATAAATGGAGTAGTTTATAGACAAGGTACTAGCCTACCAAATACTTTTGATGTAATTAAGGTACCAGAATATAAATTTAAACCTATATTTTTAGAACCAAAGGATCAATTAAATGATATAAAAAATAAATTAAAGGAATCAGCTACTCCAGTAAATGAATCCGAGGTTAGTGGAACTCCAAGGTTTTATTTTGGAGACATATCTAAAATTTACGATACTTTTTACTCTAAGCAATGGGCCGATGTTTATTACCAATATAGAAAAGGCTACCTTCCTATTAGGAAATCTGTAGAAGTATATAGAGTAAATACCATTTCTGCAGTAGTGTCTAAAGATATGAAGGATAATGAAATAGTAGATAAAATAAAAGATTCTATAAATTACCCAGAAAAAGAAAAGATACAAATTGCAAAGGGTGATATAAAAGGATTAAAAACAGCTCCATCTGAAGTTAATATTCCTTTTTCTATTGTAGATGATGACAATAATATTTTATACAGTAATAATATAGATATTAGAGTATTGGATAAATTAGAACCTGAAGAAAACTTAGTAGAACTTAAAGCTTCTACCCAATCAGGAGTTTAAAGTGTATTACCAAGTAAAAATACTAAATTGTATGGATCTAAATTTGATAATGGAAATATAATATATTATTTTAAAAAAGGCGACGAAATAAATGGAGAAGTTAAAACGGATAATAGATATAATATTTCATCAGTAAAGGTGTCTGAACGACGTGATGGGGTACATGATACCACAGATAAGTATTTCAAGTCAGAAAAAATTACTAGTGCAATATCTTTTTCAATACAAAAGGCTTCTAGAGATATGGATTTGAATGTTTATCGAAGTAAGGGTTACTTAAATGTTTATTTTAAACCAGAAATCCAGCACCCAGGAATAAAATCAATATATGAGAGAGAATATCCAAAACTAGATGTAATATCTAGTTTACCTAATGGTTATCAAAACGATATTAGAAATATAAGAGGTATTTATGATATCACAGAATATACAAATCAATACAATAATATTATGAAGTGGGAAGATCTTCCAGTGGCATCTGAAAATAAGGAACAAACATTATATTGGGCAGAGTACGGAACTGGTATAGTTAATATCCAAACAGAAGTATTGGACAGGGATTATGTATATGTTAATGATGATATAGAAAGAATTATTAAAGGAAATAGGGAATTAATTACAGCTAACAATGCTGACCTTTCTAAAACTCAGACAGTTCCAATGCTCAATACTAGTATCCCTTCAGAATTGGTAGATCAAAATAATTTGAAAGGAAAAGTAAAAACCTAGTACGGTAAATGTAACATACTATGCTGATGTAGGTAATGATAAGGATACTGAAGGAAGTAAAACAGTTCCATTACAATTAAAAGTATTAAATAGAGGAGATTCACTCAGTGGAACTACAATTTCTAGAAATTTTTCTGACAGCATCGCTCAAAAGACATCTAATGGAACTTATATATATAATGACACAATACAAAAAGAAATTGAGGATAAAGTATATGGCTCTATAAATAATGAGAAGGTTAAAGTATATTTAACTGAATTGGATGCAAAAGAAAAGTCTAAAATTGATGGAAAGGCATATTATATTGACTTAGGAGATCCTTCTGAAGAACATAAAGAATTAGATGGATTTACAAAGTCTAATGGAAACAACATACCTAGAGATTCTAAAGATATAAAAAGGTTAAGTGGAGAGATTTCTGTAAAAGAAGTTGTATTATATGAAAAAGGAAAAGAAGTTATTAGGGTTACTGGTAAAGAGAGTTTAGATAAATATAAATTAAGTGATAAGCAAAATTTATATAGATTTGGCCAATATCAATATACAACTAACAACATTTTTCCAAGTATAAGATATAGTATTGGTAATAATTTGGACAATGTATATAACAGGTCCAGTATAAAAATTTACTCTGATAACATTATTAATGATTTAGAGCTTGCTAAAAAGTATAGAAATGTTAATGATGAAAAGAAAGAATTGAGGTCATATGATACTAATAAGTTATTTATTCAAGATGGAAGAATAGGTAATGGCCCAAATACAGTTAATTCGGGAAAAGAAGTTCCAAATACTTCATATTTTGAGCAACTTATCTTTAGTAGATTACCAAAAGTGGGTGAAAATTACGTTACTAGAGTTGTTGTCGAAGATATAACTAATTATAATAACAGTTGTGATGATAGAGATGAGAATTGTCAAAAGATAGATTTTTCAATCCCAACTTATGATGAGAGTAAAGAATCTTATAGGGATAAACAATTAAAACCTCCATATAACATAAAGGCCAAGGTTACTGTATATTATAACCCAAGTATAATAAAGAATAATAACATCGTTGAACATATCTTTAATACAAAATTGGATGTGGCAATTCGAGATGAAAGGAAAAGACCTAGAGTGACAAATATTCAATATGTATCTGATGCTCCTAGAGTCTATAGAAATGAAAAACTAGATCCAAATGTAGTAAAAGATGGTATAATAATTACTATTGATAATAAAAAAGTAGATGCAGAATTGGAAGTTGTTGATTGCGATTCTTCAAAAGTAGGACATTCTACTGCAGATATTAAAATTAAATATGGTAATGAAGAATATATCCAAACTATAGATGTATTAGTTGTAGATAAAGTTAATATTAATTATCAGCCAAAAATTATTTCAATAAATAAAGAAAAAATCGGGGATAATACAAATATTTACGATTACAGTGGGGATAACATAATCACTTCAACAAAGAATTTAAATATATTTGATAATAAATTTTCAGATAATTTTAAACAAAGTGGTAAATTTGCTGAAGATGAGGATTTTAATATTATATACGACAATACTGATACAATAAAACCTAGTGAGGAAAATAAAGTAGTGGTAAATGATATCAAGTTTGCAGACAACTCAGCATCTGATGTATTTTCAGATAATAATGTTGTATATCCAAGGATTATAGAAACTTCTATCTATTCAAACTACCTAAATAATAATGATGCAAGAACTGTTTCTACTGGAGAAATCAAATTAAGATTGATGCTAAGCGACTCTAGACCTAAAGGTAATAAAACATTGAAAGAAATTAAAATAGATGGCAAGACTTATTATCTACATTATGAAGTATTTGATAGGAATGGTGCTATAGGACCTGTAATGTTATTAAATCCTTCAGATCTTAAAGATTTATATGTTCCTTTAAATATAATATCTAATTATAAACAATTATTTACTATTAATTTTAAATATAACGGAAATAACATAACTAATTATTCTACAACAGCTTTTTCTAATAGTCCATTATATGAGCATAGTATACCTAGTGGGGTGATTGACAAAATATCTAAATATAGTATAAAGTGGGATGTAGAAGAAAAAGATAAAGTAGGAGTAGTGCGTAATGGTATATTATTAAATTCTAATCCAAAAGTGGTAGAACTTACGGAAGTTCCAGTAGATTATAAAATTGAATTAGTAGATAAATATAATAAACCTATAGAAGTGCCAAATGTAAAATTAAGTGGTAAAGTAGCATCAGGAACTACTGTACAAGATATAGTTGGTAAAGTAAATGGATATATACCAATTGATTCAGCTGAATTAGATAAATTTACTAATTTTAGATTTGATAAGAATAATAATACAGTAAAAGTAATATTCAGGAAAATGCCAGAACTAGATATTCACAATTTTACTACAAATGATAAAGTATATCAAGATAACTTTGATGTGAATAAATTTTTGACAGACAATAAGTATCTTATTTCACCGAAATTAGGATCTACTGAAATAGAAGAATTAGTAAATGATAAGATTATTAAAGAAATAAAAATAACAAATACTGATTCTAATCCATTTAGAGTAGAAAATAAAACAGGAAAATTGTAAATTATTTATTTCGACGGACAAACACAAGAATATACTTTTGAGTATAATTATAAAATTGGATATAAGATTAATTCTAACCAATTTGTTAATAAAACTATAAAAGTGGGAGATAAATTACCTTCTAACCTTTCTTGGGCTTCTGATTTAACAGGAATAAAGAAATTTACAGTTACTATAGAAGAATTTGTTGAGAATACTCCTGGTAAATATTTGGTTGTAATTGAAGTTACAGATCTTAGTGGAGAATCACATGATGTTATTCACAAAACTTTAACTGTGGTAGAAAATGAAGATGAAATTATTCCAGATAATCCAGATAATCCTAGTAACCCAGATAATGATAAAGATACTACAGTAAGGCCAATACAACCTGGAGACGAATTAACCCCTAAAGACAATAATAAAGATAATATCTCTGAATTAAAGCCTGGAAAAGAAATAACTCCGAAAGATCCGAAGGACATAACTTCTGAAGTAGAAGTACCTGGCGAAATTAATAATAAATCTAATGGAGTTGAAACAGGTAATGTGGAAAGTAATGGGGGAGTTGTAAATAATAGCTCAGATTATATTGTAGATAATGAATCAAAAACTACAGATAATGGTGGAATAATTTCAGGAGGAGTAGTTTCTGAAGGAGTAGTTTCAGACAATTCAGAATGGAATTTTGGAAAGTCAAATTATCATGAAGATAGTCAAAATATACCTTCTTACGCTACAAAATCCCCAATTACAGAGGAAACTTCTAGACATGAAGAAAAATCTTCTAAAACAAATGACTACAAATCAATGTTAGAAGAATCTATTAGATATGCAGATAATATTATATTAAATTCTAAAAAATATAATAAATCAACTTATATAGAATTTTTGAATAAGTACGAAGAAATTAAAAATCTTCTAAATTCAAATGAAAATATAACAAAAGATAAAGCTAGTGCACTAAATGAAGAATTAGTTAAATCTATAAAGGGACTAAAATCTAAAGGATTCTTTAACAAAAAACCTACAACATTTGTTGAATTAGACTTAAGAAATCCAAAAATAGACGTGCCTATAAAAGATACAGAAGAAAATGTAGTTGAAACTCATAAATTAATAGGAGAGCCGAAATTATTTGAAGACAGAACTTATTTGAGTATTAGAGACGTTGCTAATATTCTTGGAATGGATGTAAATTGGAATAACTCTAGTAGAACAGCTACATTTACAAAAGATAGTAAAATTGTTTCTATCAACATAGATACTAAAGATGTATTTGTAAATGGAAATAAACAAGATAAACTAGATAATGATATAAAACTAATTAATGACAGGATATATTGTCCATTAACTAATATATCAAAATATTTCGGAATTACCAATGGTAATATTAATGATGGAATAGACCAAGATATAGAATATTATGACAATGGTACAGTAAGAATCTATATTAAATAGTACAATAATAATTGGTGGCATTAATATAACCCTGCAGAAATCCCCTTCGCTTTAGCTGAGGGGATGAATGCAGGGCCCTTCGATAAAATAAGAATTTCAAAGTAATAGTCTTTTATAATATATAAAGGAGGTGAAAAAGGAATGAGTAAAAAGGACAATATTCAATTATCATATAATTTCAAACTTAGAAGTTTGTCTAAACAAGAATATAAGACCCTTAGGTACTTAGCAAGAGCATCTAAAAATCTATATAATGTAATTTTATACTACCAAAAGAAGAGCAATGAGTTAATAAATAGGCTAAACGAAGACAGAGAAAATAAATTAACTAATATTGAAGTATTACAAATATCACAAGACAAATTTGATTCTAAAAAATCACAACAAGAAATGGAAGATGAAGATTTCATCTACAAATGTTGGTATAATAAATTAATAAAATTCAGCTCAGAAAAATTAAAAGAGAATTTTTATCCTCATATACCAGCTTATACTTTAGATAAATTTTTAAATAATACAAATGTATTTCTCCTACCATCTCAATCTGTACAGATATTAACCCAAACTGTAGAACAAAATCTGATTTCCTATTATAAATCAGGTAATAAGGATAAAAAATATCCCAACTACCTTAAAAAAGACTCGTATTTCCAAGTAGGGTATCACACACTATCTGCAGCTAGTTTTAAGAAGAATAAAATAAAAATACCTTTATCAACATCAGATTGTTACAAACATTATTCTAGAAAACACAAATTATCAAAAGAAATATATGTAGACTTTCCAACTTACTTTCTAGATTTAAAAAACATAATAAAGATAAATCAAATTAGAATAATACCTAGGCAAAATGCAAAATATTTTGAACTTTCTATAATATATACTATTAAAAAAGATCCAAAAGACGTAAATTCTAAAGAATACCTGTCAATAGATCTAGGAGTAAATAATTTTGCTTCTTGTACTTCTACTATTGGGTCTCCGTTTATTATAAATGGAAGAAAGATAAAAAGTTATAACCAGTGGTATAATAAAGAGATAGCAAGATTAAAAACATCTCTAGACACCCAAAGAAATAAAGTATCAAATATACCTAAAGTTTCAAAAAAGATGTTCCAAATAATAGATAAGAGAAATAATCGAATAAAAGATTTTAATAACAAATCAACAAGATACATTATAAATTACTGTATAGAAAATAAAATAGGAAATATAATAGTAGGCTACAATAAAGGTCAAAAACAAAGTGTAAATATAGGAAAAGCAAATAATCAAAACTTTGTACAAATACCATTTTATAAGTTTAGAAACAAACTAAAATACCTATGTGAAAGATATGGTATAAGGTATATAGAACAAGAAGAATCCTATACTTCAAAGGCATCTTTCCTATCGGATAATAATATACCTAAATACAAAGACATACCTAAGAAGGGAAGTATAGAAAGAATACAAATGGGATTTAATCCTGATAAATTTGCAAATAATACAAATTTTTCAGGCTCTAGAATAACTAGAGGACAATATAAAGATTATAACTATAATATAATAGTAAATGCAGATATAAATGCTTCTTGTAACATACTAAGTAAGGCAAATAAAGAAAATAATCTGGGAATATCAGAAGATAAAATACAACAACTAAAAGAAATACTAAAAGAGAATAATATAAAAAAAGTAAAAATAGCATAAAAGTAAACGAGTAATATCGAATAGAGGCTATGATGGACTAGCCCGCTACTATAATTAGTAGTAAAACCCTATAATAATTGCTAAGCAATGGGATTAGGAATCCCCTATGCTTCAGCATAGGGGTAGTTCAAGTTGTCACCAATTATTATTATTTTTGTAAAAATATTTTCACAATTTAAAAATCTTCAAATTTTTATAATATATGTCTGAAATTAAAATAAGAAAGGAGACGTTGAATTTGAGAAAAGTTAAAAAAATTTGGAGGTTTAATTTATTAGGGATCCTTATAAGTATAAAAAATAAGTTATATATAACTAGTAATCCAAATAATCATAAAGAAATGATTCATAAAAGAAGATTTAACGGGTTAGTAACCATGTTTTTGATACTTGAATTTATATTATTAAAGATAAATCCATTAATAAGTAAATATGTTATATTAATATTTACATCCTACAGCATTTTTGACTATTTTTGTAGACATAGCTACATTGAATTTAATAAAAATATTAAAACTATATTATCCCGATTAAATAGTAAATATGACGTGGACGAAAAAATAAAACAAGTATTATATAAACTTAGTATCGCCAATGTGGTTACTAAATTAAGCAAAAATTAGTAAATTTAATTGACGATTAAATAACCAAAAATAGCAAAAAATTGAAGTATTTTAAATAAAAAGAGAGCGTGTCGTATCTTTAAAAACAGACATATCTCATTTTTAAAACACTTCAATTTTTAATTTTAACCATAGAAAAGAAAATATAAATTAATAAAAGAGCTTAAAAGCAAAAATAACTATCATAATCCTGTAATATAAATAATATTTAGTTATAAATTGGAAAAATATATATGTCAATTAATAAATATAAATAGTAAAATGACTGTTGTTCCAAATTACAATAAATGGCGACAATTAATTATATAATGAATTTGGGGTGGCAGAATGAATTTTAAGAAAAAGACAGCTGTATTTTTAACATTATCTATAATTACAACTACTTTCATTATAAATCCAGTTAGTGCAAAAGAACTAAAAGGTAAAGATGTTTATATGAATAGTAAAGTAGTTATAAATAGTCAAGAAACGTATATAAAAAATGGAAAAGTCATGTTTCCTTTTCATAAACTTGAAAATATTATGAACTTTAAGTATGATCAAAAATTAGATTTAATAGATAGAAAAGGTAGTACATACGATTGTATGTATTTAAAAGGAAATGAATTTGGTATAGAGATGATATCATTCTATCCGAGAAGTAAAGCCTATAGGGTAAACTACCTCAACGGTGAAATTAGGGAAGGGAATTTTTATTCTCAGGAAGTTGTAAATAATACATTATATGTATCAAGTGATATATTTAGAGTAATATTTAAAAAACCTATAATATCTAATGAAAAAGATGATATTGTGTTGGTAGGAAATGATAATATTGCTAATATTCAATTCAGGGAGTTGGAAGATAGAAGTAAATATCCATACATAACTGCCAGTGAGGTAGAGGAGTATATAAAATTAAAAGGAAGGGATTTTAAAACAGGTTTAGAGGATTTTGATGACATAGAATCTATAGTCAAGTCTATAAATCAATTGCTAAAAAAATGTATAAAAGATAATATGACTGATGTTGAAAAATTAAAATCAATTCATGATGAGATTATCAAACTTACTGGATATGAAAATACATTAAGTTCCCTAGAGTATCCATATCAGGATACTGCTACAGGAGTTTCTAAATATAAGAGAGCTTCTTGTTCTGGATATTCAGAATATTATATGTTAGCATGCAATGCTGTTGGATTAGATGTTGGAATTATACATGGATATGTTAATGGTGGGTATCATGCATGGAATTTTATATATAAAGATGGAGTTAGGTATAATATAGACGTACTTTGGGATGATGCCATAGGAAATATACCAAGCTATAAATACTTTTATAAAAAAGATGATGAAATGAGTAATGATAGAGCTAAATACAGTTTTGGTAAAGAACAAAAATCTGAACTAAGAAAGGTGATCAGTAAATGAGTAATGAATTAGGTAATTTATTAGAAACCCTATAGTGCCTTATACCAACTACTTTAATGATGGTGGTTATAAGAGGGTTTTAAAATGGGTGGGTCTTGAATAAAACAAGAAGCAGTATTTCTAATTTGGGGTATCTCCCAGTATAATGTACAAGTACAGGAGAAAGGTTTTAGTCAAAGCCGTAGGCGACTCCTTAAATGAATACCTAAAAAGATTGCTAAAAATATGACTTTGAAATTTTTGAAATATAAACAGATAAAGACTATATTTATCTGCTAACAAGACTAAAATCTACGCACGACATTTCAGAATTAATAAAAATAATGAAATGAAGAACTTTATACTTACTAAGAAGTAAATATAAGGATAAAATAAATAAAAGTTTATATTGTAAACATTTTTTAAAATCTAACCATATTTCATTTGCACTGTTAGTGAAAATAGTAGAGAAAATGTTAAAAATTATATAAAAAACCAATAAAGAAGGGAGGTAGTAGTATGAAAATAAGTAAATCAGTATCTATAAGAGTAATATTAAATAATAAAAATATAAAATATTTAAAAAAGTTAATGAAAGAACAAAATATAGTTTATAATAACACTTTAAGAAAGCTACTATCACCTGAACTCTTTCTTCCCACTAGAGAGGAATATGATTCTTTATTGGATAAAATATCTTTCGTAAAATCTCAAATAAAGGAGATAAATAAAAAACTCAACCCCATGAAATCAGGAATATTAAGTTTGGAAGATATAACAAAAGGTTTCTCTGGAGAATCCTTAGATGAGAATGTTAAGCGTAGTTTAGAAACAAGTTTAATAGAATTAGATCTTGAACTACAGGAATTAAAAAATAAAAAATTAGAATACAGTATAAACTTTTCAGAAAATATAAGTATATCAAGATTTGATTTAGTAAATCTCCTTAATGGTAAACTATCAGAAAGTTACTTAGTCTCAGGTTTGGCACAAATCCTCGCTACTTCTCTAGATAGGTTCAAAACTAATAAAAAGAGTGATGGGACATATACAAAACCTTTCTCCGGACTGCCTAGATACCGAACCATAACAAGACCTTATGGAGTAGAATTTACTAATATCTGTGGTGGCATAAGACAAAATAATAAAAAGAATAGATATTACGTAAAATTAGGAAAAGTAATGACTAAGTTGAGAATAGTAGATACTGTACCTAATTATCTATTAGACAACACAGTATGGATAAATAATTACACTATAAAACCTCAAGGACTGCAGTCCTTTGAAACAGGTATTTTTGAATTAATCATAAATTATGAATATGATGACATTTCCTCTTTACCCAATTTTGAAAGAAAAGTTGGAGTAGACTTAGGCATATCTAGCACAATAACTACCTCTGATGGAGAGAAATTCAGTCAAATAGACTCTTCTAAAATAGAGAAGAGAATAGAAAAATTACAAGTCCACCTATTACATAAACAAAGAGAGAATCCTCTTTATAAAAGGTCAAATCGGTATAGAAAACTACAACTTCTAATAGAAAAATTATATGCTAGACTAGCAAATAGAAGACGTTATTTCAGTCATTGCATATCAAAGTATTTAACAGATAACTATGATATAATAACATTTGAAGACTTATCAGTATCAAGCATGCTCAAGAATCATAACTTAGCTAGAAGTATTTCGAGATCAACTTGGAATCAAATAAAAATTTTCACAGAGTATAAAGCTAAATACAAAAGAAAGATATATAGGAATTGTTATAAGTTCTATCCATCAACAAAAATATGTAACAAGTGTAAGGAAATCTCCAAACAATTTGATTCTAAAACACAACTTTCAATTAGAGAATGGACATGTGAATCCTGTGGATCTCATAATGACCGAGATTTGAATGCCGCAAAGAACATAAGAGATTGGATACCAAAGACAAATCCTGGTCAGGAACAAAAACTAATACAATATAAGAGAAACCAGCTACTTAGAGACTCAATAAACTTCATAATAACAGCTAACTATATTGAGGTAAACTATAAGGAGAAAGGTCTCTTCCAAAAGTCTTTAAACCTATTAAATTTAAAAGAATTAACTAAAGAAGAAATAGAATTCGTAAACTCCGAGCTAGAAAAAGATTCAAAAAGGAAAAATATGAGATACCAAGAAGCAACCTACAGAATAATGGAAATGAAAAGAATGAGAAAAGTAAATCCATATGAACAAAAAGAAATTTTAAAATGGTTTGAAAAAATCTATAAGAGTATATACAAAAAACAACAAGTAAAAAATAATATAAGTAAGAAAATAGATTTACAACTTAAATCAAGTTAAAAGGAGAAACTAAACTCCTAAAAATGTGACAGGGTAGAAATACCCCTATACAATATAAAGTATAAAATCTAAAAACAAAAATGATACTAAAATATCTCGCCCAGGAACAAGGGTTAAAAGACCTTAGAAAGGTAAACAATTCCAACAAGAAACCTCTTAAACCAAAATATACCTTTGGTACATCTAGATTTTGTAAGAAGGAAACAGAAATTGGAGTCTTGTGACTTTAATCATGAGTAGTTCAAAAGTAGAATTTCATGCATAAAATAATAGAAATTCTACTTAAAATTTTCAAATTACAAGAAAAGGAGTGTGAAAATATGGATGGAAAACATCACAAAATGTTTGCTCCTGCCTTTACACTGGGAATGGCAGAATTAATGCTACAAACAGGAATAATAAATGAAAGTTTAGGACAGATGGGAGTTCTTTTGGCAACTGTGGCTTCATTAGCTACAGCCACTACCCCAGATGCAGACCTATTTGCGTCATATCCTACAGTAGCAATATTAGATGCTGCACCATATAAGAAAAGAAATGGATATTATATGATGAGGGATAGGAATGGACAAATAAAGAAATACAGACCTCCAAAAAATATAATAACTAGATATATAGCACTTTTCTTTAAATCTATAGGAGTTAGAAAACATAGGGATTGGCGAACTCATGCTCCAACTATATATTTTCCGTTGGGATTTTTAATTATAAAATTAACCAATAAACTTCAATTATCAGGAGATATGGAGACATTCACAGCATCTTTACAGGCAATAATTATAGGAATGGTATTGGGGTATCTGTCACATATAGTAGCAGATATACCCAACAAAGGTGGAATACCACTAGGTCCAAGTAATAAACAATATTCAATTACACGTAAAATATTTGGTAAAAGGTTCTCTAACTTTTTTAGATCTAGTAATAAGGTATGGAATACAATATTCATAGCAGCTGTAATTGATTTTAGTTTATTTGTTATAAATAGAGATTTAGCATTAAAATTTAATATGCAGATATTTAATATTGTAAAAACTATATTAAAACCTTTATTAAATATTTTAACAAAGGTTTTCCAACAACTATTAGGATAGTTTGGTGATAAGATGAGAAATAATGGAATAACTTTTGGTGCCGATGTATTGATAAAGACTATTGTAATTATAGCCATTATCACTGGCATGGTATATTTTTTCTTCCCGGATAATAGTACAGATAATATGGGAAATCATTCAGAATTTTTAGCAGCAAGTATAAATTCACATAAAATAAAAGATAATAAATCTTCAGAGGCATATCAGGAATTAAAGGATCAGTATTATAATACATTAAAAGAAATAGACTCAAATACACCTATAGATCTTTCAGATAGGTTATCTAAAAATATAGATAATAAACTATATAAAGCTATGAGTATCGATTATTTAGCAGCCGTTAGTAATAGTTCAGATAATTATAAAATACCTAAATGGACTTTAATTGGTTATAATGCCATAACTATGGGAGGATTGGAAGTTAAAAATCCGCCTATACCCAAGACTGCAATACCATTGGATGTTTATGGGGCTGATAATGATTATGATAAAAAGAAAAACAAAAGTGGAAAATCAGAGGAATCTATAATACAACACCCACAAACTCAAAATAAACCTGCAAATATAAACGATATTGAAATAGACGAGAATGATACGTCTATAACGGCATCAATATTAAGACAACAAAAATTAAAATCTCAAGGTAGGAGTAATAACATAATTTCTGACAATAAAATAGTAAATACAGATTCATATCTAACCTACTATAATATTAATACTAAAGAGTTGATAAACAAGTTAGATAGTATGAAGTATCCAAGTATAATAGGAATACCTGATGGAATATATGATAAATATGGTGTAGATGGAAATAATGATAAAAAGGTAGATAAATATAATCTATACGATTCTATGAATACTCTTGCTAATTATATTAGCTTAAATAAAAATAAAATATCAAATTATTTAAAAATGAATAATAATTTATATGATAAGCAAGATATTTACAAGAATAAAGATTTATGGCTATTAAGTTTTCTACACAATTCAATTGATGATAATAAAGAGGGTTGGATTAAATATATAGCTTCTAAGGAATATTGTTTAGGTAACAAACTAAATGATTTAGACAATAATCTAATATATAAATATTATTTGGACGGAGATTTAAATAATTTAGAATATGAAATATATAATTTCTTAATAAACAATGGTTGGAGGTTGAATACCTCTGCCACAAAAGAATTATTAGATAAAGGTATTATATTAGACAATAAAAATAGTGAAATAACCATAAAAGATTATGATTCAACTCCTCTATTTATTTATAAAGGTGAGGATTTTGAACTAAAAATACCTACGGATAAATTCATATCAATTATACAAATATATTCAGTCGGAGAATCTATACAAAAGGAATTAAATTATAGACTGATAAATGAAAGTAATACCAATGAATCTTTAAATCAAATTTTAGGTAATAATATCAAGTCATATAGAGATTCATTAGAAGAAGTGGAGGCAATAAATAGTTTTACAGTGCCGTTAGGATTTAATAAAGTACAATATTATTGGCAGTCAGGTAATCCAGTATTAACTACTATACAGAAAAGGAAAACTGAAGGAATGTACGGTGAAGTAGGATACAAAGGTTCATTTCCTATATTTATCCAACAAATTGGATTTAATAAAGTATCTAACAATTCTTGGAAATTTAATGGGGGTAAAACTACAATAGGAAAGGCAGGATGTAGTTTACTATCTGCAACATCATTAATTCATGGTGCAGGCTATGATAGTTATAATATACCCGGTACAAATTATAAACCTACGGTAGAAAATATGGCTAAGGTGTTTCCAAATGGTCCTATAATAGGTAATTATATATCTTCTCAAGGTTATAATGTAAAATTTAGATCTACAAGAACTAAAAAGGATTTAGATGTACTATTTGAGGATTTAAAGGCAGGAATACCTTATGTTATAAATACTAGGGCCGGTAAAATAACTGGATATAAAGAAGATGGGACTCCAGTAAATACTGAATTTACTTATGGAGGACATTTTATATTATTAGTTTCAGCATTTGAAAATAATGGTAAAAGATATGTGGAAGTAGTACAAAGTACGAGAGGAAATGCAGGAACAAAAGATTTTGATCAAAACCAAATGGCATTTGACTTTGACCAATTGATAAAAAAGGGTATATTGAGATCTAGTCAAGGGTACGCAGTCCCAGCATATACTATAACTGGAGGTCCTGGCTTGCCAACCCCTAAATACCTAAGGCCAGATTATAAAAATCCTTACACAAACCAAGAAAGTAAAGGTGTAGAAGTTTCCCAAAATAATGTAGCAAATGAGGGTATAATTTTAAGAAGAAATCAAATAGCCAAGTCTGGAGATTCTTTGAAGAAAGTCCAACATATATTAAAACAATTAAATATAGAAGCTAGTCAATTAACTACAGAAAATAATAAAGTTAATTCTGGAATAAAAATTTATAATAAAGAAAATAATTTGTTGGGAGTATATGAAGAAAATTCTGATAAAACTCAAAATCTGTTAATTTTCGTAGATTATAATAATGCTATACAGATTACACACTTAATTAAAACTACTAATAAATCAGGTAAAATGGAAATAAATACTATGATAGGTCAGACTACAGAATTAACTAGAGTAAATTTTGTTGTTAGAGTTGCCGGTGATGATTGGATGATATTAAAATCATCAGATATAAATGTAACTGACAATTAGAACAGGAGAGATATAATGAAAAATATTAATGAGGAAAATAAAAAAGATAATAAGATTAAATTAGAGAAAGAAGCCATAGAGGAAGAAAATAAAGCTTCTATGGATTCAATGGAAATAAGTGAAGTAGTTGGAATGCTTAATGGGTTTGATGATATAGAAATAATAGGAATAAAGGCAGTTGCATATTTATTTCATATATTATCTAGTAAACCTTTCTTTTTTGGGCAAAATGAGGATGCTTACATTGAAGAAATGTCTAATATAGGAATACCTATAAATTCAATTGAAGATTATTTAGATTCAGCTATAATGAGTTTCTTTATGCTTAAAAATAAGACTAACGATATAGTTAAAGCTGTAGAATATGCAGATAATAGTGTAAAGAAGATACTTATGAGTGGATTTTTTATGGGATTTATAAAAAGACAAGATGAAAGTAAGCAAACAAAGGCAGAAAAAGATAGATTGGTTTATATATCTCCATATGAGTATAAGATGGGGATAAAAGCTGGTTTATTTAAAACTAAATATTTTATAAATGATTTTAAAGTATCAAATTTTAGTTTTGTGAATGCAGAACTTAATACTTCAGAACAATCGGTTATATTTAATATGAAACCACCTTCAGGTAAAGATAACCTTACTTTTAAAACTACATTATCGAATCTATTTAATATATTTGTTGATTATGAATTTAATAAAGATTATTTTAGTCTAATAGATAAAAATGAAGCATTAGGTGCCTATGCACTTTTACAATTAACTGGAATAATTAATACATTAAGTTCTCTAGTTAATACAGATCTTGATAAGGAAAAGATAAAAGAAATTAAAGAAAATGGAATAGAAGAGATGGACTTGGATGTAGAATCTTCAGTATTAAAGAAAATCGCCACTGATGATGAATCCGATGAGTATGAAAAATTTAAAGAAGAGAATAATAAAGAGATAAATTCTTTATTATTATAATATATAGTATGAATATGACATATTACCTTTCAATAATTATAAAAATTTTGTTGGCGATTTCAATAGTATCTATAATTTATTTAATGGTTGCTTTTATCAAGAATGTGGGATTTACTAAATACTTGACTAAAGATGATATTACTCAATTGTATAACTACCAATGGACCACTGATGAATTAGATACTTTAAACCTAATTATTGTTAATAGAAAAACTATTTTTAAACTTATATCTATTTTCACATTATCAGCAATGTTTTGCATAATTACTATGGTATTTTTAAATAATGCTAAAGTAAAGGATGTAGACGATGTACAGGGTATATTAACTGCATCTTATTGTAATAATATATCTGATATAGAAGAAAAGTTGCAAGAATATAAACCAATCATGACCAAAGATGTTTACAATGAACTTACTCCAGATAATATCGATAATATCAATTCGAGATATGTCAATATAAGTTCACCTATGAATGAAATAAGGATAATAAGTTCATTGACACAAGGAAATCAAAAATTTATTGATTTTCAAATTTTGAATAATGGGTTAGTAGTTTCTAATAGAAGAGTAGAATTGATATATTCTGATGGGAAAATATCTAAATTTAAAGAAACTTTAGAGATTCCTGTGACTATGATGGCAGATGAGGATATTAATAAGAACTTAATACAACAAGAAGATGACAATAATTTAGAAAAACCAAAAGACCATAAAGAAGATGAAGATAGTTTAAATAAATCTGATGTTAATACTAAAAAAGAAATCAGTAATGGGGAAAATAATCAAGAAAATTCAACCAATTCAGAACAAAATAATTTGTCTGCAAGTGATATATTCAATTAGGAGGTGCTATAAATGAAAAATCCAGTATTAGGAACAATAGCTCTGTTAATAGCAGCTGTCATAATATATATTATAGCATCTGGGTCTTCAGAACTTTCTAAAAAAGAAAAAATAGTATGCTATGTGTGGATATTGGTATTAATTATAATGAGTACAAGAATGATTTAGGAGGTATGATATGAGAAATAATAATTTAAATGATAGTTTTCAATCGCCTTCAAATCCTTTTGAAAATCAAGATAATTTTGACTTCCAAGGTGGTATGGAGTTTAATAGTCAACCACAAAATGGTCAAAATAAAAGACATGTAAATAATAATCACCCAAGAGGACGAAGTACAGGTCCAAATCAATGTAATGGTAACAATATGGGTTCAAATTCTGGTCATAGATTAAAGGAATCTGTATCATTGAATGAAGTATTACTTGCACCTATTTCAGCTTTATATTCATTCACTATAAAAATACATAGTGGGTTTAGATTAGATGAAGAAGTAAAGGTATTAGCCTCAACACAAACAGCATACCTAGTTATGGGACTTGTTACGGGATCAAAAGTTTATTTAATTATGTCACTAGGAAATATATTGGCAATAATTATAGTATTAATGTTAGCATCATCTTATATAAACCTTCCAGATTATCTTAGTCCCGATGGTATTTTTAATAGAAGAAATAAAAATGAAGAGTATGAAGAGGCAATGAGGAATTATAACCAGAATATGGGAAATCCGCCTGATTATAATTCCAATCCAAATCCAAATTACAATATGAATCCAGCTAGGAATCAAAATATAAATAGAAATATGAACCAAAATATGGGCAAAAATAATACAACTCGAGTGGATCCTAATTATAATGATAATTATATAAGAGAAAATAATAATCCAAATATGGGTAATAATATGTATAATAGACTAAATAATGATACACAGTCTTTTAATAATTTTGGATTAAATACTATAGATAGGGTTGATGATGGTGTAAATTTTGGGATAAGTAATCTTTCTGAAAACTCTTCAAACATCAAATCAACTAAAGAATTCAACAGTGATAAATTCGATGAATCTCCAGATGATATGGTGGACTTTGAAAGAATAATATCAAATCCTGGTCAAGGTACATTTTCACCAACTTCACACAACCCATTCAAAAACCCTAATAGAACTAGAGATCAGATTTTTGAAGAAAACCCTTATAAAAATAGAATAATAAATGGTGGAAATAAACAAGCTACCTTTAATAATATGATACCTAATGAAAATAGAGAATATAGAAGAAATCCAGTTCATAAAGCAACTAATAATATATTAGAGATGGTAAAAGATGGATTTGCGACTAGTCTATCCAATAGTAGTATGTATAGACAAGATGAAGAAGAATTTACTTATGCAGATTAAAATTGGTAAAAGAAATTAGGAATGAATAACTCTTAATTTCTTTACATTAAATATACGAGAAAGAAAGGGGAATATAATGAATAATATTAATGAATTAGACAAGATTATCAATGAGGGGTTAAACTATTTAAATCTTTATGATGCAGTTTACTTTTCATCAGAAAGTAATTTACTTGAAACTATAAAAACTCAAGAATTGGTTCCAAGATTACACAACTCAATTGTAGAGGCAGTTTTAAATTTAAGTCCAGAAGATCCTATTTGGGAAAAGGTAAGATCAGCATCGTACTTCCTAAAAGATGCTAATAATATGGTAGAACAAGGAAGTGAAAGCGTATTAAATATAAAGAATATGTCAATTGATGAGATTAGAAAATCTTTATTAGACGCAATACTTGCTTATGAACAATATATCATCTATACAGGTATATTTAGCTTATTAAAAATTGATGAAGGAAACTTAACATTAAAATTATCAGAAGAACATATTAAAAAGCAATATCCAAATGCAACTCCAGACCAAATTGAAAAAACTATAGATTTATATTTAGATTATATTGATGAATTAGAAGAAATGGAACTTACTGATGAAGTAATGAATATAGATTATACAAAAACCGGAAGAGAAACAATGGACTTCGTTGATGATGACGATTATTACATTGATACTGTAATGGATGACGATCAAACTAATTTAAATTGGTTAAAATAAGGTGATATAATGCAATTTATAGACGAAATACATGAGTTTGAAGAATATTATAACCGAGAAATGGCACCAATTCCAGAAGGAGAAATGGCTCCAAGCGATTCAGAAGGATTTGATCCTGCCGTTTACAATGCTTTGGTTAGAAAATTATTGATTAATGGACTTAGGTTTAAAGTAAATAATAATAAACTATTAAATGAAAGACAATATTCAACTTATCTTGGGCTAATTAGTGGAAGAAATAATATGTCCGAAGATAAAATGTATAGTATCAGTGAAATGCTTCCAACCCTATATAGAATCACAAAGGTAATGGAAGAGTTTAATAAAGAAGATGCTGCTTGTTTAATATATTTATTAAATCCATCAAAATAGAGGGGAATAGAATATGAATAGAAAAATTAAAAAAATAATAGTATTATCATTGATTGCATGTATGTGTTCAAGTATGTTAACTGCTTGTAAAATGCCATTTTCAGGTAAAGGTGGAAAATCTGGGGGTAAAGAAGCAAAAGTTGAATTAACCCCGGGTTACTTAAATGACAAAATATCATATTTAGCTTCTGAAAAAGTGGCTAAGAAATATGGAATACCAATGGATCTTGATAGTATTAAAGCATATGTAGATCAAAATTATGGTTCAAATAAGGTAAATACTCCAAGTGATATGCTTACTAATATTGAAAGTATGAAACAAATAGTAGGAGAAGAAGAGGCTTATAAATCATATGCACAAGTATATGTAGAGTCTAAAGCTAGAGAAATCGCTCAAAAAGATAGTGAAAACATGACACCTGAAGAAATTCAAGAGTACAAAACACAATATAAAGATTATTTAGATTCCTTAGGAATACCTGAGGGAGAAAGGGATAATTATGTACAAAAATTAAAACAAATCTTCACACAAGATGATATGGTGGATACAGAATTTGCAAAAGCGATTGATGAGGCTACAAAAGAAGTTATAAATGAAATAAACCCTAATGCAATTAGTGAATCTGCAGAAAAATAATACTAAAAGTAGGCAATGAAAAATAAATTGCCTACTTTTAATTTTATAGCTACACAGGAGAACCATTCACACAATAAAAAAAGATAAAAATTTTCTCTTTTAAATGTTTGAAAAATAGTAGAATGAATATGAAATTTGATACCAAATAAATATACAACAATAGATGACAGGAGAGGAAATTTATGGGGCAAAATGAGAAAATGGATATTAAAAATGATATTACCCAAACTGAAAAGGGAAGACCGGATTTGGTGTACATAATTCAACCAGATGAGTTTTACAATTGGAAAGTTTTTATGTATAAAACCCTAATGAACTATATAAAAGATAATTATAATTTCTTTCAAAATCATTCAGATTTAGATCAAGATAAATTTAGAATATTTTCCTACATAACTAAAAATATAAAGGATAAAATTCGAAATGAAGACTACTTTAATAATATAGAATATACTGATAGATACATAAAATTATACAACAATACTATTACAGTAGATGAAATAAAAAAAGAACCTAATTTCCAACTATTCGAATCAGATTTTGATGAAGACATTGATATTATGTATATAAATGATGACAATAGGGTATATAAGACACTACCAGAAATGATTAAATTTATAAATAGTGGAAATTTAAATGATGCAGTATATATTTATTATGATTATACTAGGTATTTCAAGATTAGGCAGTTTGGAAGATGGATTGATGTAAGATTTTCAAAGAAATTTATATCAGACTTATTTGTATTCGAGCAGTTTGTCTGGAGAAATAAATACAAATCCTATGAAGAGATGGAAAATCTATTAAATCATATCTTTATAAATGACAAATTAAATTATGTATCTGATATAGATTATGTATTAACATCGAGAGATATAGTAGATTTTTATCATAAAAGGTATAGATATCTTGGATGTGATACTCAAAGGAGTGATGATTTTGAATAAAAGTATATTAAAGAAGAAAGTAACAGCCATAGCTTTGGCTACTATATTAACTGTTTCCACCGGCACAGTTATATTTCAAGGCGATATTGCAAGGGCAGTTTCATCCCCAAAAGAAGTAAATAATACAATAAAAATTACGAATGGAGTAAATCCTTTCTCCAAAAGTATAAAATATGTAAAATCTACATTATCTGGTAGGGACATTGATGTATATACAATTGTACAAGGAGAATATGCACCAGTAAGTTTAGATTATTTTTTATCTCTTTATAAAGATGATAATGGCAAGTATTTAACATGGAAACAAATATCAGAGCCATCTAAAACTATATATGCTGGTATAGACACAGATGACAATAAAGTAATAAATATAAATTTAATTTCTGGATCAATGGAACCTATAGTTTTTGAATCCAATAAAGGAAATAAAATATTTATCAGATTTTCAAATAAATTCATTTTAGATAATGGTGGAAAATTATCTGATGCGCATGAGTTATTTGAATCTGAGTATGATATTAGTACAGATCCAGAAGGAATACCAAAAGAATTAGAATCTATAGCCTACTTCAAATCTGAACCAGACTCTAAGGATGTAAAATTAGTAGTTGAATCTACAGTAAAAAATATTGAATCAAAACCTATCAAAGAAATAGAAAAAACTATAGAGGAAGGCGGAATTGTTGGAAACAACTCCGATGTATTTAATGTTGATTCTGATGGAAATTTTGTAGGAGAGTCAAGTCATGATGGAGTTGTAGGCAATGATACTACTGGAATAGTTCCAGGATATGTAGAGAATAAAGTTGGAAAAGATGATGATACACCTATATATTATAACGGGAAATCAGAATCTTTAAAATCAAGAGAAGATAAGATTAATGAAGAAGTTGATAAAGAAATTGATAATCCTGGTGGTGTAGGAATGACTTTGGAAGAGGCTTTATTAAAACAAAGACAAAATGCTAATAGTAATTCTGGACTAGGTCAAAAACCTTCAGAAAACACAGGAAATAGTAATACTGGCAATACTTCAACAAATACTGATAATAATAGTGATACAAATAGTAATAATAAAGATGATAAGATTGTGAATACTGATATTAGTTCAGTAGACCTTTCTGATATAGACAAAATTACCGAAGAAACAATAAAAGCAAAGTTTGGTAAAGATGCTTATGTAATTAAAAATATTAATGACTTACATAAATATCAAGCTGAAGATAGAAAAAAGTATGGTGATCATATTATTGGATCTTTCTTAAAGACATTAGATCTTGATGAATTAGAAAAGGTTTATGAGGATTCTTTAACTTATAAATGGGATATATCTCCATTAGTAGGTAAATTATATCAAGAAAAATATTCTAAAAAACTTGAAAAAGAATTAAATCCGTATACAGATACTTATGATTATACAAAATACACTGGTAATGGATATCAAGATTATGACTATACTGCTATGAAGGAAAATGCAGATAAATATAAAGATTTAGAATTATTCCATAAACCTAATTACGATGATGCTGTGGACTTCAAGGCTAAAAACAATTTAGATGAAAATGGTAATCCAAGAAAGACTTGGAGATTTAAGTGGGGAAAACCAGAAGAGTCTAATTTACATGGATTCACTAATCAAAATGACCTTTTATTAAAGGGAGTATATGATTATTGGGAAGTTAACCTTATGAATCCAGATATGCAAAAACTAGATATAAATAAATTTAGACAAGTGCCTAGTGAACAATTACTTCAATTACCTATTGAATTTGAACCTATGCAAAAGCCATCTAGTGTATTATTTAAATTAGCTTTATTTGGATTGGCTGCATCTATTAATATGTTAGCTGTATTTGTAGTGTCTAGAAAAATTAATCAAACTAAAAATATGGAAAAATTCTCAAAGAATATTGTATTTAAAGAGGAAAAATTAAATTTAACTTCATTTGAAGATGACAGATTTAAATTAGATATCTAAAGTTAACTGGTAGGAGAAATCTATAAATATAGATATCCTACCAGTTATTTTAAAATAACTGGAATAAAATACAAGAACTTGGATATAAAATACAAAAAAATATATTATATAAAACCCTTAGAATAATTGATAGACATGAATACGGGAAAGGGACAAAAGAGGTGAATACTATGAAAACTAGAGAATATAATAATATAGAATCTTTTATTAGTTTTATGGATAATACAATAGATGAAGAATTTAAATTAACTGAAATGATACTAGAATTGGGATTGAATGTAGAAACAGTAAACTCAATACCAGTTTGTAAAGTATTTGATTGTGGCAAGCATTTAGCGTGTTCAGGAGATAAGTTATTTATTAAATCAGATGTTATGGCACAATTAGGAATTTCAGAAAGTACAAAATACCCTGATATGTACATTTTAATAGAACAATATACTGATAAAAATCAAACAGTAATAAATAGACGAGACGATATAGATATATTATATAAAGTATATACTAAACAATGGGAAATTACATATGGTATATTATTTCAATATGTGAAAAGTGGAAATATAATAAAAAAATATAAAAATGATGAACTCCCTTTCCTCGTAAAGAATATTGAGGACCTTAAATATTATGAAGAATTATATGAGCAAACACTTATGGGAATTGAACAAACAAAAGTATATACTAGATTAAAGGATAAGAATATAAAACACATATACATAGATATGGATTTGGATACTGGAGTTCCATATCTAAATATAAACACAAAATATAGAATGAGTATAGACAATCATAATTCAAATGAATACAGAAGGGTATTTATACCTATGAGCTTATTACATATATTTAGAAAATTAGATGAGCCTTTGTTTGTTGACATAACAATAGATGATTTAATTTTTTCTAATAGTGTCGGTAAAATTTCAGGATTTGATATAGGGAGCACTCCAGATAAATTAATATGTGATTATTTAGATATAGATAAACTATATGAAGCTAATGGTAGTGTAATACAATATAAAGAGAATAAAAAAGAACCAGTAGTTATTTAGGAGACAGTAATGGCTAAAAAAACTAGAAAAAAGAAAATTAAAAGAGGAATAAATATAAATAAAGATATATATGATAAAGTATCTAGGGTATTAACTAATACTACAGTAGAGAGAATCTGTAAGAAAAATTATGATGAAATTATACAAGATATCAAAGAAGAATATTTTGACTTTCTGATAGAAATTATATTAGAAGTAGACGATCAATATATTGGACATGGATTAAAACTGGATTATATTGAATATGATAATGAGGACCTCCAATATGTAATAAATAAATTATTTACAAAAGAGGAGCTAGAAAATAAATTAGAAGATCTATACGTAGCTATGAAAAACGAAATACTAAGCTCTGAAGATGACATAACAGAAGAGGATAGAAAAGAAATAAGAATTGCAATAGCACAAATGAAACTTAATACCTATACAAAGATGTCACAGTCTCAGATTATGGGGTTAGTAGGTAAAAGCACTAGCTATATTTTAGAAGAATATGGTAAATCACATCATAATGAATATAAAGAAAAAATTGAAACTATAGTAAAGGGGTAATGTAAAATGAAAATAAAGAAAGGAATTCCAATATTTTTAACAACTGTAATGGTACTTCAAACAGTCCCAGTATTTGCAAATAATACTAGTAAATCTGAAAACAATAAACAACAATCAAATATAATAGAAACTTCAAATAAAAAACAAGAAAATACTAATAGTAAAAGTGTAGCTGAAAGAATTGGCAAAACAAATGCGAACGAAGCTTTAGAGATATCTGAAGTTAGGGACACATTAAAACTAGAAACTAGATCACATATGATGAATACAATTCCAGTAGTCAATGGCAAAAATACATCAGAAATACTAGAGACTGAAGAAAAATTAGATTATATTGAAAAAGAAAAGATAGAGGAAAAAGATAAACAATCCAAAACTACAAGTATAATTGCAATACAAGATAGTATGATGTATATTAAAAATGGAAAATATATAAAATATGTTGATGGGGTTTTACAAACTACAAATATTAAAACTGGAACTACATTATCATATGATGATATATTGAGATTTGAAAAAACTTTAGATACTGACAAACCTATAACTGGAATCTCCTATATGGTAAATAAATCTGATGGGTTTGTTGATTTAAAGCCTGGTGATACGGTAAAAGTAGTCGATGGGCTTACAATTATGAGATATTATGTAGTCAATGAAGATAAGGATTCAGATAATAAAGATGAGCCAACAAAGCCATATAATCCAAAACATGATCCTACTAATAATAAAAGTGAAAAGGTAGAAAAACTTCCAGAAAAATCAATATCTATGGGAGATAGGAATTATTCTTTAAAGAGTACAGAAGAATACATTAAATACTTAGAAAATCTTGATAAAGAAAATCAAAAGAAAATAGAAAAACTTACCAAGAAAGAAAAAGATAAGTTAAACGAAAAGAATAATAAGGGTATGAAAACATTTAAGGGATATGAATATTATGATAACGGAGACTATAAAGATGTAATAGCTCAAAAGAATTTAATAGTATCTATGCTTAATCTTTTAAAGACAAAAGTAGGTATCTTATCTGAAGCCCAAATAGAATTTCTAGGCAAGAAAATTGATGAATCAAAAATAATGTTAAAGGATAGTAAAACAAGTACAGATAAAGTAAATAAATATAAAGAAGCTTTCAATAAAATAAGAGTATTTATTGAAGAAAATTCAAATGTAGAAAATACGGACTTTGGTAAAATAGCTCGAGAACCAATTCAACCGGGTAATTTAGGATTAAGGTCTTCTTTATAATAAAATAATATAACTATAGTGATATAGAAGTGGTAATAATATCCACTTCTATATTATATTTTTATAATAAATACTTATATTGTATAAATAAAAATATATGGTGCAATTTGTAGATAATGAAGTGATAAAAAACATTTAAGAAAATTATAAATATATAATAGAAGATTAAAAATGTGGCTAGGGGTGAGTATATGAATGAATTAGATAGTATAATTAGTAAAAGGGGAAACTTTAGAGTTTTAGACCCTTATTTTTTAATTTTATGGAAGCATCCTTATAAAATTGTACCAATAATTTTTAGTGATAACAAGTATGATGAATATTTCCAATTAGATAACTATCAAAATCGTACCACATTAAGCAAAATGTGTGGAATAAAGATAGAAGATTTTTCTGATATATTTAATAATTTGATACCAGATGATTATAAGTATATGATCATCTGCGATAGTATTGCATCAGCAGATAAAAATGATTCTTGGGCTCAATTGTTAGATAATCTGGAAGAATTTGATAGAAATACTTGGAAAAAGAATAAGTATATAGATAAACAATATATAGTTAAAGATCAATTTTATAAATGCATATTTAAAGATTATAATAAAGCACAATCATTCAGAGAATCCCTAATAAATTACACAAAAACATTTAAACAATTAAATAATCCAGACTTATGGATGTTAAATGGTCAACCTGCATTAAATAACCTGAAAAAACTAGACGATGCTTGTGATAAGTTGAGGAAAGAAGATAAAAGAATTACAAGATTTGAAATATACCCTTCTTATAGGGTTGGATCTATAGATAATGCAGATAAATATGAAATAATCACGAGAATAGATGCACATACTGAGTTTATAGATAAAGGAAGGCCAACTTGTGAGGTTCAGTTAAAAAATCTGCATATAAGACCAATTGATATTGAAAATGAATTTATAAAAGTTGTAAAAGATAATTTAACTGATGAGAGAATAAAATCACTTAAAGAGTTCTTAGATGAAGGAGACAGGTGGGGTTGGGACTAAATCCTAAGGAGGAAAACTATGAAACAAAATAAACCAATTAAAGTAATAAAAACAGACACTTTGGCAAGCTATGATAATATATATTTCCCCGTTTTAGATATGGATGGAAATAAATTTAGTTGTGTGTGCATTACAGGTAACAAGGATACTGATTTCCAACCTATTGTAAACTATCTAACAGATATTATATGGAGGCAGTATAGATCTCCTCATAATTATGGTTTAGCATATTTTGCATCTGGGTATAACTCAGAAGGTCAGAATAATTTCATTAAAACATGCTATGAAAAATTTGGAGTTGATGTATTTTAACAATAATATATTAGGTCGGCAATAATGTAAAATTAGAATAGGAGAAGGTTAATGAGAAAAATAAAATTAAATAAGCCAAAATCATATATAGACGCTGGAAATCAGCTTCTAGAGTTGATTAATTTGAACAATATTCAAACTTCTAATTTTAATAATTTTATTAGAAATGTAATACCAAATTACATGAATAGAGTTATTGATAGAGATTATTTTACAATATCATTTTCAAATTGGTACTTAGATAACTCGTCTATACCAAGTAGTAGAAGGTGTATAGCCCATAAATTAACTAGAGAAATATCTCTCAGAGCTATGGTTAATATCTCTATAAAAAGATATAAAATAGGTAATGAAAATGTTTTGAATAACATTACCTATACAATTCCAGTAGAACTTACTAGAATACCAATTCTTTCTGATCAAGGCTCTTTTATTATAAAAGGTGTAGATAGAGTAATGGTATCTCACTTGGAAGACGCTACGGGCATAAATATAACAGATGATAAGGGGTTGCATACTAGAATAAGTACAGTATTAAGAAAAAGTGTAAATATATTTAGAGATGAATCTTCAGGTAAATATCAAATATCAGTACCTAGATTTGGGACATATAGACAAAAAACAAAAGGAAAATATGATTCTAACTCCATAACATTTTCTATATATGACTTCATGAAAGAAATGGGAGTAGATAATATACATTATTTTCGAGAGATTGTTGGTAACAATGTCAATATGTTAAATGGATATAAATCTCAATATATAGATGAAGATGCGGAAGAGTTACTTAAAAATATAAGTTTAAGACTCCCAGAAAGAGAACGTATAAATAGAAGGTTATCTTTTAAATGGAGGCTTTCTGGGAAAACAATCGCTGAGGATATTTCAGTTGGAGAATTAAGTCTTAAATCTGGGGACGTTATATCAGAAGAAGATGCAGAATACCTACAAAATAGTGGCATCACGAGAGTTAATATTCAAACTGAAATAGGACCATTTCCAATTGTAAATAATGGTTTTAAAGATCCTTCATTTGTATTTAGTGATAAAGTTCCCAGTATATTTAACCACTATGATTCAGAATCAAAAGAATCTGGTAAAATAGATGGATATTATAAAGTATCAGATGAAGAAATGAAATTGACTTTAAAAGAAGTTGAAGAAGAGGAAATCGATCTAAATACACATTTAAAAGTTAATTTTAATAATATTACTGGTTCATATCTTCTAAAACAAGATATAATATCATTATTAAACTTATATTCTGCTGTAGAAATGGGATTTGAGCCACTAGACGACAGAGATTCTTTGGCAAATAAATCTATTATTAATATTTCAACTATATTTGAAACATTATTAGCTGAACAAGTATTTGGAATATCCTCAAATCAATCAAAATCATTAGTTAGTAAGGTTATTGCTAATTTAGACCAATACAGATTATCCCACTCTAATTCCAATTCAGAATTAAAGTTTAATAATTTAAATTGTGATGAGGATTTAACAATTACAAGTAAGTTATTGAGAGACCCGTTAAATAAACTATTCACTAGAGAATCTAATGTAAATCCAATGGATGAAATTTCACATAAAAGAAAGATTACTCTTGTAAAAGTAGAAGGTCGTGGTGGTATCTCAGCAGATAGATCAATGGCTGTACCTAGATCAGTTAACCCTTCACATATGGGTAGAATTTGTCCAATTGAAACTCCAGAAGGTAAAAGTATCGGATTGGTATTAAATTTAGCTTCTCTTGCTCGTGTAAATGAATACGATATGATTGAAGCTCCTTTCTTCAAAATGGACAAAGAAGCAGGAAAAATTAAATACGATGAAGTATATTATATGACATATGATGAAGAAAAGAAATACTCTAGGGCAATAGCTCCTCAAATCGCTAGTAGAGATGAATGTTATGTTTCATTAACAAAAAAAGGTATTGAAGTAGACAAAATAGATTTACAACCATTATATCAAATGGTAGGTCAAAAAACTGTATTATCTAATAGAGAAAGCCTTGAATCACAAGCTAAAGAATTATTCCAAAATAATTCTTCTGGGGCAGATGCATATAAATTAGTAATCAATAGGAAAGACTGGTTTGAAAAAGAGCCTGTTGACTGTGTAACAGGAGATGGGGACTTAGTTAGATTAAATTGGGATGAAATTGATTTGGTTACTTGTAGAGGTGAGCATATATTCTCAGCATCAGGTAGTGCATTACCATTCTCAGAATATGATGATGGTGTTCGTCTAATGATGGGTATAAATATGAGTAAGCAAACAGAACCTACTATGGGAAGTACAGAACCTTTAATTAAAACTCCAGTATCTGATGTATTAGGTAAAGAATCTATGGGTGTAATTAGAACTACTACAGATGGTGTTATAACTGAAGTAAATAGTAAATACATCAAAATGGTTCCAATAAGTGATAAAGACGATGATCCACAAAAAGAAATGGTAATTGCATTGGAACAATGTAAAGTATCATCAGACTTTACTAAAATTTCTAATATACCAAATGTATCTGTAGGAGATATGGTATTTAAGGGTGATGTGCTAGCAGACTCAGAATCTTCACATAATGGGCAATTAGCTATTGGAAACAATTTAACAGTAGCATATATGTCTTGGGAAGGTTATAACTATGAAGATGCTATTGTAATATCTGATAGGCTACTAAAAGAAAATATACTGACATCTTTTAGGGTAGATGAATATGAATTTGATATAAATACCGATGTCGATTCTAGAGTATCAAGCACAGAAGTATTAGATAAGAAAGAGCATCAAAAATTTAGAAAGATTTGTAATAGTGATGGTATAATAAAAGTAGGTACTAAAGTTAGGACTAAAGATATATTAGCACTAAAATATACTAAATCAAGAGGTAAAGATGCTTATAAAATTAAGATATTAGAATACACTGGAATAGATGAGGGTATAGTAACTAGAGTTATACCACAAGAAATAAATAAAAATATCACTAACTATATTATCCAAGTAACAACTAAGGAAAAAATCAAAGTTGGGGATAAGTTAGCTGGTAGACATGGTAATAAAGGTGTAATTGGTAAAATACTTGAAAGTTGGAAGATGCCATATCTTGATGATGGTACTAGAATAGATATAATGCTTACACCACTTGGTATCCCTTCCCGTATGAATATTGGACAATTGATTGAAAGTCAATTAGGACTGATACTTCAGGAGGCAGGTTTACAAATAGTAAGTTATCCAGGTGTAGATTTGAATATACCTAGAGTAAAAGCATTACTAAATAACTATACTGGTGATGAATTAGGTAAACTTCAATTATATGATGGTAGAACTGGAGATAAATTCCTACAAAAGACACATGTAGGTGTTACTACAATAAATAAATTGAAGCATTTAGCTACACATAAAATTGCAGCCAGATCTTATGGTAACTTTAACCAATATGATTCTGACGGACAACCTACAAAGGGTAGAAAAAACTTCGGTGGACAAAGACTTGGAGAAATGGAATTATGGGCATTAGAAGCCCATGGAGCTCAAGCATGTGCACAAGAACTATTAACTTATAAGTCAGATGATGAAACTAATAGGGAAATGTTTAAAAGAAGAATTAAGAAAGATACTGGCGAGCCATTAACTTTTGATACAAATATTTCTTCTCCATATAGGAGAGTTGTTAGTTATATGACAGCATTGGGTATAGATATGATACATTATAATTCAAATGGTAATGAAGTAGATGTTTATTCAGATAAAAATATAAAAAATAAACGAAAGTTTACTGATAATTTCAAAAACTCTGAAACTATTTCAGCAGAAGAATTAGAAGGTAAAAAGAGATTAGCTGAGCATAAAGATAGACCAGATGCTTCAAGCAATATATTAAATTTAATTGATGCAGATGATGTATCAACTGATGATTTCTTCTCTGATATAATGGGACTAGACTTAGGTGGAAGTATTTCAGAAGATACAGTCGAAATACCTACAGAAAATGAAACTTATGGTGATGTAAATATAGATGATTATGTTGAATCATTAGAAAGTGTATCAGATGTAGATAACATTGTTAAACAAGGTGAAAAATTCACTATGTTAGAGAATGAAGCATTAAGGGCTGTCGAAAAATCAGGATTTGATGAGGAAGATGATGACTACATCGAAAATGAAGAAGATACAGAAAAAGAAGAACAAAACTATAATAATCTAGTAATAGAGGATTCAGATGGTGAGGAATCAGATGAAAATGATGATATAGAAGAAGGATCTTCAATAATAGATCTGAGTGACACACAAATTTTTGATGATGATTTAGAATATGAAGAATCGTCTGACGAAGAAAAAGATTTATTATCAAATATTAATAGTATAGATTCTTTAGATGATATAAAGAACCTTAATGAAGAATTAGGATCAGAAGTTATAGATGATATCATAGAAGATATTGAGGAACTATCTGATGATGATGAAAATGAAGAAAAGGAAAATGAACAAGTGGATTTATCAATATTAAAAGATACTTCAGATTGGACAATGGGTATGGACGATACTTTTAAACAAAAAGATTACAGTAATTATGATATGGATGACGATGAATATTATGAAGATAAATATTCTGATTATGTAGACGATGACTATTCATCATTTGAAAGAATCAAGAAGAAACCAAAATATCAGTAATAGTTTGTATAAATGGAGGTAATTAAATGTTAATATATGAACAACCTAGGATAAAATTTAACATACTAAAATCAAATAAGGATAATACGGATATGACATTCGTATTATCTGGATTAATGAAAGGTATGGGGCAGGGTTTAGCAAACTTCTTAAGAATTGCTGGATATTCATACTCAATGGGATATGCACCTATTGCATATAAATTAACTGATGTAAGTTTTGCTTTAGATACTTCAGATAAATATACAGAAAAAGTAGACTTGATAACAAACAATATTAGAAAAATATTGGTTAGACCAGATAGAAAATCAAATTCTGGTTTTAGAACTGCATTCAGATTAACATACTCTGGGGTTTTCAGTGGAGACCTTACATTAGAAGACTTAAATGCAGTTGATTTAAACGGAGAACCAATAGAAGTTATTAAAATAAATCCAGAATTAAAAATATTAAATATGTCTTCAGAAGAGAGAATTGATATTGATATTTTAGTTTATTTTGGTGTAGGATATATTGGATCTGAAGATATAATTTCTAATGTTCCTGATAATATAAAAACTATGCTTAATGGTATGATTAGATTGGATGTAACTTTTGATGGTATAAAATATCTAAACTATAGATTATTAGAAAATACTCCAATAATGGACCAAGAAACAATTGCACTTCAAATTCGTACTAATGGCACAATAACATCCTACGAGGAACTTACATTTTTAGGTAAACTATTAAAAGAACATATAGAGCCTTTAAGTAATTTATATAAAATGGATTGGGATCAAACAAAAGTAAGTCAAGATGTATTTGACTCAGATTTAAGCACTAAAATATCTACAGAGATGGGAATCAGATCTAAAGAATCTGTAACATCTGAGTTATTGTGGGAATCTGGAGAGCAAAATGATAGAGTTAAGGCACTATCTGGCAAATCTGACAATGACGACTTTATAGTAGAAAATCTTTCATTAAAACCTAAAGCGTATAATTGGTTAAAGGGAAATAATTTACAATGTATAAGAGATTTAAGAAAATATAATGAAACAACTGGGGAAAATGAGTATCCAGAAGATATAAAAGAAGAATTAATGAGAGCTTTAAGGGATGTTGGAATATACGAAGTTTTTGAATCTAAAATAAATAAATAAATAATA
>QWCK01000032.1_pt1 | contig 218246 bp, 206 predicted proteins | sample 1972571 | NCBI WGS metagenome assembly QWCK01 (sample SAMN09866710, study PRJNA288562) | Human gut metagenome isolate term2_stool, whole genome shotgun sequencing... | isolation source: gut | host: Homo sapiens | place: USA: California
CTTATTTTTAGGTTCGAAAGACGACTTATAAAGTGTCCTGCTGCTACCCAGATACCACTTCCATAGGAGCTATGCACCGCATGGGAGTTGGTAATTCATAAGTTAGCATAATTAGTTAGAGCAGGTTTGTCAATTATAAAAAAGATTCTCGCAGAGCGTTTTTAATTTTTTTCGATGAGTTTTTTATGAACGCAGATAAGCATTCCCCCGCTTCAAGTGCGCAGAGCACTAAGCGGCGGGTGAGGGGGGATGCTTCTGTCAGTGGAAGTTGAAAGCTCCCACTGACAGATCGCAAAGCGACTGCGTTCATGAGCAAGTAGCGAAGCGGATTGCGAATGTCCGCTTTACACAAGAAAAGAAAAAGTCCGGATGGAATTTAATTCCGTCCGGATTTTTTGACTAAATGAAACAAACTTTGTGGAATCCCGAATCCAAAGATGATTCCAAGTACAATTGCACCTGCAACTTCAAAGGTTTCAATTCCTTTGAAAGAAGAAAATGCCCGGTCATTGGTAAATAGATAGTAGGCAGTGTAAAAGATTCCGGCTCCAGGCACAAGAGGAAAGATACCGGTTAAAAGATAGACGGTAACAGGAGTGGAGCGGATGACTGCAAAGATTCGTGCCAAAATCGTAAGGCAGAAAGTTGCAATCAGGGATGGGACAACTACGCCCATGCCAAGCTGGACTAAAATGTAGTAGAGAATCCATCCAAATGCGCCGCTAAATCCGCAGTAAAGCAGTTCTTTTTTTGGTGCGGAAAAAAGGACTGCAAAGGAAAGCGTAGCAAAGCCTGCTACAATAAATTGAATGATAAATTTTATAATAGATTCCATAACTTAGAACCCTCCGAAATAATTCATAACGACAAATGGCAGACAGGCGCCGACTGCAATACAGACAGCGGTAATCAAGGCGTCAAGCAGATGAATTGTACCCGAAAGATAATCTGCATTATAAATGTCACGGATTGCAGTGGTAAATGCAATTCCAGGGACAAGAGGCATAATTGCTCCGATGATGATTTTATCCTGTAATATATTCAGATTGGTCAGCATACAGAGCATTGCGAGTAAAGTGACAAACAGGCTTGCAAAAATGTTTGTGATAATCTTTGAAAAGTTATATTTTTTCAGCGCAAATAAAAGGAGCTGTTCTAAAATACCGATGCCAAATGTAAAAAGAGAATCAAGGGCACTTCCTCCAAATAAGTAACAGAATCCGGCACTTCCGAGTCCGCAGAAAAAGACCAGAAGGGAATTAGGATAATTGGGAAGGTTCTGACAGCGTTCCAGTTCCTCCCAGGAATCAATCAAAGAAATCTTATGTTCGCAGATATCTCTGGCAAGTTGATTTAAAGCAGAGATTTTTCCAAGATTTACCGAACCAAGCGGAACATGGCGCACAATACTGCAGGCATCTTCCTGATTTTCATTGGCACTTGCAAAGATTCCGTTGGAAATGACATAGACGTCAAATTCTTTTACTTCATAAGATTTTAAAATGTGGACAACAGTATCTTCCACACGATAAATTTCTGCCCCATTTCTAAGCATACTGTCACCGATTTCAACAGCCAGGGTCAGTATTTCGTTTGCATAAACCATAATAAACCTCGTTATTTCTTGAAATTATTATTTAAGAGAATTATATCACATCATTTTATTTTGATGGAATAAAATGAGACTTGTGATATAATAAAGAATTATAGGTTGTATGTTAAGAAAAACAAAACCTGTCTTGAAATTATAACAAAAGATATTTTATAATAAAGCGAATTATCTACAAGAACAAAGAAGGAGAATGAAAAGGAAAATGCTTAAGGGAAAGACGGTTTTATTAGGTGTAACAGGCAGTATCGCCGCATATAAGATTGCATATCTGGCAAGTGCTTTAAAGAAACTGCACGCAGATGTTCATGTATTAATGACGAAAAATGCTACGAATTTTATCAATCCGATTACTTTTGAAAGTCTGACCGGAAATAAGTGTCTGGTAGATACCTTTGACCGGAATTTCCAGTTTCAGGTAGAGCATGTTTCGATTGCAAAAAAAGCAGATGTGGTTATGATTGCACCGGCAAGTGCCAATGTGATTGGAAAACTGGCACACGGAATTGCAGATGATATGCTGACTACTACAGTTATGGCATGTAAATGCAAGAAAATCATTTCACCGGCGATGAACACCAATATGTTTGAAAATCCGATTGTGCAGGATAATCTTAAGATTTTAGAGCACTATGGATACGAAGTGATTCAGCCGGCATCGGGATATCTTGCCTGTGGAGATACAGGGGCAGGAAAAATGCCGGAACCACAGACTTTGCTTGCTTATATAGAAAAAGAAATTGCCTGTGAAAAAGATTTAAAAGGAAAGAAAATTTTGGTGACAGCAGGTCCGACACAGGAGGCAATTGACCCTGTAAGATATATTACCAATCATTCATCTGGAAAGATGGGATATTCGATTGCAAAAGCAGCAATGCTTCGTGGCGCAGATGTTACATTGGTGAGTGGACGTACTGCAATTGAGCCACCGATGTTTGTAAAAGTTGTACCGATTGTGACTGCAAAAGAGATGTTTGACGCAGTGACTTCGGTGAGTGACGAACAGGATATTATTATTAAGGCAGCAGCGGTTGCAGATTACCGTCCGGCTGTTGTAAGTTCTGAAAAAGTAAAGAAGAAAGATGGAGAAATGTCGATTGCGTTGGAGCGCACGGATGACATTTTAAAATATCTGGGAGAACATAAAAAAGAAAATCAGTTTTTATGTGGATTTTCAATGGAAACCCAGAACATGGTGAGTAATTCCAGAGCCAAACTTGAGAAAAAGAACCTGGATATGATTGCAGCCAATAATGTAAAAGAAAAAGGTGCAGGATTTCAGGGGGATACCAATGTATTGACTCTGATTACACAGGAGGAGGAAACGTCACTTCCGCTTATGAGCAAGGAGGATGCAGCCAATCAGCTCCTGGATAAAATTCTTATGCTGACTTCTAATCAAAATTAATTCTAAATAAAAGAAAAAGGTTAAAAGATTAAAAATTAAAAAAAGAGGTCAGAGTAACCACAACGTCGTATTGTATCCGCAAAAGGCGGAACGAGAACAAGGAGGAAAAATGAAAACAAAAAAATTTACCACAACACAACTTGCCATTCTGGGTCTGATGACAGCTATCTTATTAATTATGGCATACACGCCGCTTGGATACTTAAACATTGGACCACTTGCGATTTCATTCAATGTGATTCCGGTTGCTATCTGTGCAATTGTGTTAGGACCGATGGGTGGGGCAATTGCAGGAGCTATCTTTGGACTGACTAGCTTTGGGCAGTGCCTTGGAATTGGCGGAGTCAGTGCAATGGGAGCAATGCTGCTTAGTATTAATCCATTTCTGGCATTTATTCAGAGATTTATTCCACGTCTTTTCGATGGAATCTGTCTGGGATATATTTACAAAGCGATGAGAAAGAGAACAAATGCTTATGTTTCCTGTGCAGTAACCGGATTCTTTTCTGCATTTTTAAACACTTTATTCTTTATGACTCTTTTAGTAGGGCTGTTTGGAAATACCGAGTATGTAAAAGGCTTGATGGGTGGAAGAAACATCATTATCGGATGCTGTATGATGGTTGGAGTCAATGCAGTTTGTGAAATGCTTTCTTCAACATTGATTACTGGTGCGGTAGGAGCAGCACTTTCAAAAGCACGTCTGCTTCCGGTAGAACAAAAAGGGAAACGTAAGTAGATTATAGAATCATAGGAGAAAAAAGATGATTTTAGCAATTGATATTGGAAACACAAATATTGTAGTAGGCTGTATTGATGAGAATGAGATTTATTTTACAGAGCGTCTTTCTACGGTAAGAACAAAGACGGAACTGGAGTATGCAGTTGATTTAAAAACAATTCTGGATATCTATCACATTAAGAAAACAGAGATTGAAGGCTGTATTATCTCTTCTGTTGTGCCACAGATTACAAATATTGCAAAACTTGCAGTTGAAAAAATCCTGAAAAAGAAAGTTATGGTGCTCGGACCTGGGATTAAGACCGGTTTAAATATTCTGATGGACAATCCAGGGCAGCTTGGAGCAGATTTGGTAGCTGATGCAGTAGCAGCAAGTAATAATTATCCGGCACCGTTGATTGTAATTGATATGGGAACAGCGACAACCGTATCTGTATTAAATGACAAGAAACAGTACATCGGAGGAATGATTCTTCCAGGAGTCGGTTTGTCTTTGGATGCTCTAACCTCAAGAGCTTCCCAGCTTGGCGGAATTGGGATTGAAGCTCCGAAACATCTGATTGGAAAAAATACAACCGAATGTATGAAAAGTGGTATCATTTACAGCAGTGCAGCATCCTTAGATGGAATTGTAGAACGGATTGAAGAAGAACTTGGAACAGAAGCGACCGTGGTTGCAACAGGCGGACTTGCGAAAAAGATTATTCCTTATTGTAAGAAAAAGATTACCCTTGATGAAGAACTGTTATTAAAAGGACTGCTGATTATTTACGAGAAAAATAATAAATAAAAAAAGAAAAGTACAGAACAAACATTCGATTTGCTCTGTACTTTTTTTATTTGGAATGATAAACTAAAAAAAGAAAACACTATTAACGAAAGCAGTTTTTATGAGGAAAAATATATGGACCATTTTGAATTAGTATCAGAGTACAAACCAACCGGTGACCAGCCGCAGGCTATCAAGGAGCTGGTAGCAGGATTTAAAGAGGGGAATCAGTGTGAGACTCTTCTTGGTGTAACTGGTTCGGGTAAGACATTTACGATGGCAAATGTCATTGCGCAGTTAAATAAGCCAACTTTGATTATTGCACATAACAAAACGCTTGCTGCACAGCTTTATGGGGAGTTTAAGGAGTTTTTTCCGAATAATGCAGTGGAATATTTTGTTTCCTATTATGATTATTATCAACCGGAAGCTTATGTGCCGTCTTCTGACACTTATATTGCAAAGGATTCGGCAATCAATGATGAGATTGATAAACTGCGTCTTTCAGCCACTTCTTCTTTGAGTGAAAGAAAAGACGTCATTATTGTTTCGAGTGTTTCCTGTATTTATGGAATCGGAAGTCCAAAGGATTATCAGAACATGATTATTTCCCTGCGTCCGGGAATGGAAAAAGACCGGGATGAAGTCGCCCGGGAATTGATTGATATTCAGTATGATCGCAATGACATGGATTTTCACAGGGGAACATTTCGGGTGCGGGGAGATGTGCTGGAAATTTTCCCTGCGGATTATACGGATACAGCGGTAAGAGTAGAATTTTTTGGAGATGAGATTGACCGTATTACAGAAATTAATGTACTGACCGGAGAAATAAAATGCCAGTTAAATCATATCGCAATTTTCCCGGCTTCACATTATGTCGTTCCGATGGAGCAGATAAAAAAGGCAGCCATTCATATAGAAGAAGAATTAGAAGAACGGGTGACATATTTTAAAAGTGAGGACAAATTATTAGAGGCGCAGAGAATTTCAGAGCGTACAAATTTTGATATGGAAATGTTGAAAGAAACCGGTTTTTGTTCGGGAATTGAAAATTATTCCAGACATTTATCCGGCTTAGAGCCGGGACAAGCACCATATACGTTAATGGATTATTTTGGAGATGACTATTTAATTATCGTAGATGAGTCTCATAAAACGGTTCCACAGATTCGGGGAATGTATGCCGGAGACCGTTCCAGAAAGACAACACTGGTGGATTATGGATTTCGTCTGCCATCGGCACTGGATAATCGTCCGCTTAATTTTGAAGAATTTGAAAGTAAAATTGACCAGATTTTATTTGTATCTGCTACACCGGGGGAGTACGAGGAACAACATGAACTCTTAAGGGCAGAACAGATAATACGTCCGACAGGACTTTTAGATCCGATGGTGGAAGTACGTCCGGTAGAGGGACAGATTGATGATTTGGTTTCTGAAGTGAATAAAGAAGTCGAGAAAGGAAATAAGATACTGATTACCACACTGACGAAACGTATGGCTGAGGAATTGACGGATTATATGAAAGATTTGGGAATCCGTGTGAAATACTTACATTCTGATATTGATACGTTAGAGCGGACACAGATTATCCGTGATATGCGTTTAAATGTATTTGATGTTTTGGTTGGAATCAATCTTTTAAGAGAGGGACTGGATATTCCGGAAATTACATTAGTTGCAATTCTGGATGCAGACAAAGAGGGATTCCTGCGTTCCGAGACCTCACTGATTCAGACAATTGGTCGTGCGGCAAGAAATGTAGAGGGACATGTCATTATGTATGCAGATGTGATGACGGATTCCATGAAGATGGCAATCGATGAGACGATGCGTCGCCGTAGTGTACAGGAGGAATATAATAAAGAACATCATATCACACCGCAGACTGTTAAAAAAGCGGTGCGAGATTTAATCAGTATTTCCAAATCGGTTGCCGAGACAGAAGAAAAATTAGAGAAAGACCCTGAGTCTATGAGCAGAAAAGAATTAGAAAAATTAATTAAAGAAGTCGAGAAGAAGATGCGAAAAGCAGCGGCGGATTTGAATTTCGAGGCAGCAGCAGGGCTTCGTGACAAAATGGTGGAACTGAAGAAAAATCTGGAAGAAATGGATTGATTTTTACTCGAGTAAAAAAAATAAAAAAAATTTCGTAAAGCTCTTGACAAATAAATGGGTCAGTGCTATCTTAAGAGCATAGATGTTAGCACTCCACTACGACGAGTGCTAACAATTAAAAAAGAAGCAGAAAGGAGATTAAAATGGAAAGTGAATTGGATGAGCGAAAACGAAAAATTTTAAAAGCCATAATCCAGACCTACCTTGATACCGGAGAACCGGTTGGTTCAAGAACGATATCAAAATACACAGACCTGAATCTCAGTTCTGCAACCATCCGAAATGAAATGTCAGACCTGGAAGAACTGGGTTACATTCTTCAGCCGCATACATCGGCCGGAAGAATTCCTTCTGATAAAGGATATCGGTTATATGTCGATGAACTGATGAAGGAAAAAGAAAAAGAAGTTTCGGAAATTAAAGATTTGATGATAGAAAAGACCGATAAAATGGAAAAAGTATTACAGCAGGTAGCAAAAGTACTTGCAATAAATACAAATTATGCCACAATGATTTCCGGTCCGACCTATCACAGAAACAAACTTAAATTCATTCAGCTCTCTAAAGTGGGTGACAATCAACTGCTTGCGGTTTTAGTAACCGACAGCAATCTGGTAAAGAATCAGATGATTGATTTACAGGAGCCTATGAGTGATGAAACAGTTTTAAAATTAAATCTGCTTTTAAATACGCAGTTAAATGGTCTTACAATCGAAGAAATCAATCTGAGCATGATAACCCGGATGAAAGAACAAGCCGGTATCCACAGTGAAGTGGTTGGCAGTGTGATTGATGCGGTAGCTCAGGCGATTGCAGAAGACAAAGATGAGGTTGAAATCTATACAAGCGGTGCGACAAACATTTTCAAGTACCCGGAACTGGCAGATACCTCAAAAGCCAGTGAATTGATTTCAGCATTTGAAGAAAAACATGCGCTTGCGGATTTAGTAAAAGATTCGATGAGTTCAGAAGAAAACACAGGAATTCAGGTTTATATTGGAAATGAAAGTCCGGTACAAACCATGAGAGATTGCAGTGTAGTGACTGCGACTTACGACTTGGGTGAGGGCATGCAGGGAACAATCGGAATCATCGGACCGAAGAGAATGGATTATGAAAATGTAGTAGATAATCTGAAAACGCTGAAAACACAATTAGACCATATATTTAAGAAAACATAGAAAGGCGGAATGGATTCGTGTCAGAAGAAAAAGAATTATATGATGATAAAAACGATGATGTAACAGCCGAGACAGAAACAGAAGAAACCGAAGAAGTTACAGAAGAAAGCTGTGAAGCAGAAGAAAATTCTGAAGAAGCAGAAACAGAAGAAAAATCTGAAGAAAAGAAAGGATTTTTCAAAAAGAAAAAAGATAAAAAAGATGAAAAAATCGAAGAGCTGACTGACCGTGTAAAACGTCAGATGGCGGAATTTGATAATTTCAGAAAACGTACCGAGAAAGAAAAAGCTTCCATGTATGAAATCGGTGCAAGAGAAATCATTGAAAAGATTCTTCCGGTTGTAGATAACTTTGAAAGAGGTCTTGCAGCAGTTCCGGAAGAAGAAAAAGACAGTCCGTTTGCAGACGGAATGACAAAGATTTACAAACAGATGATGACTGTATTTGAAGAAATGGGTGTCAAAGCCATTGATGCAGTCGGAGAAGAATTTAATCCGGATTACCACAACGCAGTAATGCATGTGGAAGATGAAGAAGCCGGAGAGAATGTAGTAGTAGAAGAGTTCCAGAAAGGATATCTCTATAAAGACCATGTCGTAAGACACAGCATGGTAAAAGTAGCAAATTAATCAATTATATCTGATTTTTAAGATCAGATTTCATCTTATAAATTGATAGAAAACTTGGAATTGATATAGGAGGAAAAAATCATGAGCAAGATTATTGGTATTGACTTAGGTACAACAAATAGCTGTGTAGGTGTTATGGAAGGTGGACAGCCAACTGTTATCGCAAATGCGGAAGGCGCAAGAACAACACCATCTGTTGTGGCATTTACAAAAACAGGTGAAAGATTAGTCGGTGAGCCGGCAAAACGTCAGGCAGTTACAAATGCTGACAAAACAATCTCTTCTATCAAGAGACACATGGGTACAGATTACAGAGTAACAATTGATGATAAGAAATATTCTCCACAGGAAATTTCCGCAATGATTCTTCAGAAACTGAAAGGTGATGCAGAAAACTATCTTGGTGAAAAAGTAACAGAAGCTGTTATCACAGTTCCGGCATATTTCAATGACGCACAGCGTCAGGCAACAAAAGATGCCGGTAAAATCGCAGGTCTTGATGTAAAACGTATCATCAACGAGCCTACAGCAGCAGCACTTGCTTACGGTCTGGATAACGAAAAAGAACAGAAAATCATGGTATACGACTTAGGTGGTGGTACATTTGATGTTTCCGTTATTGAAATCGGTGACGGTGTTATCGAAGTATTATCTACAGCTGGTGATAACCGCCTTGGTGGTGATGACTTTGACCAGAAGGTTGCAGATTACATGATTTCTGAATTTAAGAAAGCAGAAGGTGTAGACCTTTCCGCAGATAAAATGGCAATGCAGAGAATCAAAGAAGCAGCAGAAAAAGCGAAAAAAGAACTTTCTTCTGCAACAACAACAAATATCAACCTGCCATTCATCAGCATGAATGCAAATGGACCTCTGCACTTCGATATGAACCTGACAAGAGCAAAATTTGATGAATTAACACATGACCTTGTAGAAAGAACAGCAGAACCGGTTCGCCGTGCATTATCTGATGCAGGAATCAATGCTTCTGAATTGGGTCAGGTACTGTTAGTTGGTGGTTCTACACGTATCCCGGCTGTACAGGATAAAGTAAAAGCCTTAACAGGAAAAGAACCAAGCAAGAGCTTAAACCCGGATGAATGTGTTGCACTTGGTGCATCTGTGCAGGGTGGTAAACTTGCCGGAGATGCAGGCGCAGGTGATATCCTTCTTCTGGATGTTACTCCACTGTCACTGTCTATCGAGACAATGGGTGGTATCGCTACAAGACTGATTGAGAGAAATACAACCATTCCTACAAAGAAGAGCCAGATTTTCTCTACAGCAGCAGATAACCAGACAGCAGTAGATATCAACGTAGTTCAGGGTGAAAGACAGTTCGCAAGAGATAACAAATCCCTTGGTCAGTTCCGTCTGGATGGAATCCCGCCAGCAAGAAGAGGTGTTCCGCAGATTGAAGTTACATTCGATATCGATGCAAACGGTATTGTAAATGTTTCCGCAAAAGATCTTGGAACAGGAAAAGAACAGCACATCACAATTACAGCTGGTTCAAATATGTCTGATGATGAAATCGATAAAGCAGTCAGAGAAGCCGCTGAGTTCGAAGCTCAGGATAAAAAACGTAAAGAAGCAGTTGATACAAAGAATGATGCAGACGCTATGGTATTCCAGACAGAAAAAGCAATGGAAGAAGCTGGCGATAAATTAGATGCAAATGATAAAACAGCAGTAGAAGCTGACTTAAATGCATTAAAAGAAATCCTGAATGGCTGTGCAAACACCGATGAGATTACAGATGCCCAGATTGCTGACATCAAAGCAGGTAAAGAAAAACTGATGCAGAGTGCACAGAAACTCTTTGCTAAAATGTACGAAGGTGCACAGGGAGCAGCAGGTGCTCAGGCAGGTCCGGGACCAGAGGCAGGTGCAGGCGCAGGAGCAAATGAAGCTTATGGCGATGATGTAGTTGACGGAGATTACAGAGAAGTATAAAATTGTCAGTAAATAAAAGATATGGGGCATGGGGTGCTGACAGGCGCTCCATGCCTAAATGTGTGTATAGAAAGGATTAAAACCAATGGCGGATAAGAGAGATTATTATGAGGTGCTTGGTGTCGACAGAGGCGCAGATGATTCTACCATAAAAAGTGCATATCGTAAGCTGGCAAAAAAATATCATCCAGACGTAAACCCAGGTGATAAAGAAGCAGAGAAAAAATTTAAAGAAGCTTCCGAAGCTTATGCAGTATTAAGTGATGCAGAAAAGAGAAAACAGTATGACCAGTTTGGACATGCCGCATTTGAAAATGGCGGTGGCGGAGCCGGCGGATATGGTGGCTTCAGCGGATTTGACGGCGCAGATATGGGTGACATTTTTGGAGATATTTTTGGAGATTTATTCGGCGGCGGTGGTCGTAGAAGAGCGAATAATGGTCCAATGAAGGGCGCAAATGTCAGAGCCGGAGTTCGTGTTACATTTGAAGAGGCAGTCTTTGGATGTGAAAAAGAACTGGATTTAAATTTAAAAGAAACCTGTGAAACCTGTCATGGAACAGGTGCAAGACCTGGAACACAGCCGGAGACCTGTCCAAAATGTCATGGAGAAGGTCAGGTTGTCTATACACAGCAGTCTATGTTCGGAATGGTTCGGAATGTTCAGACTTGTCCGGATTGTCAGGGAACCGGTAAAATCATTAAAGATAAATGTACCGATTGTCATGGTACAGGATATGTGTCCAAACATAAGAAGATTCAGGTAAGTATTCCGGCAGGTATTGATAATGGACAGAGTATCCGTATCCGTGATAAAGGTGAACCGGGAACAAACGGAGGACCAAGAGGAGATTTGCTTGTAGAAGTTATGGTAGCTCGTCATCCGATTTTCCAGAGACAGGATATGAATATCTTTTCTACTGCACCAATTACTTATGCACAGGCAGCACTCGGTGGAGAAGTCCGCATCAGTACGGTAGACGGAGACGTTATGTACGATGTCAAACCCGGAACGCAGACTGATACCAAAGTCCGCTTAAAAGGAAAAGGTGTACCGTCCCTTAGAAATAAAAACGTACGTGGTGACCATTATGTTACACTGGTTGTTCAGGTACCAACTAAGTTAAATGAAGAGGCAAAAGAAGCACTTCGTAAATTCGATGCCGCCTGCGGAAATCGTCCAAAAGAAGAAAAAGAAGAAACTCCGGAAAAGAAGAAAAAAGGCGGATGGGAAAAATTCAAAGAAACCATTAAAGAAACATTTGAAGATTAGTAAAAAGAGAAGAAAATTTGTGATTGTTTCACATTTTTTCTTCTCTTTTTTTCGTTGCAATCTAAAAAAATTTCCCTTATAATAGGAATGTTAAATAGATAAAGTGGGAGAGTTTATGAGAAAATGGGCAGCATAGTAGTTCTAAAGCAGATGGTGATGATATTTGCGCTGATTATACTTGGATATTTCATGTATAAAAGGAAGTTTGTATCAGAAATGGTGATGAAGGATTTATCAGCAATTGTTGTAAACATCTGCTGCCCTGCAATGATTCTTGCAAGTGTGTTTCAGGATATGTCAGATATTTCCAGAAAAAATGTAGGGATTGTAACGGGAATTGGTATTGTGTATTATGTTCTGTTGATTGTGTTTGGTTATGCATTTGTAAAGATTTTTCGGGTACAGACGAAGGAAAAAGAAGCATATGTTTTGATGAGCACGTTTGGAAATGTTGGATTTATCGGATTTCCGGTATCACTCGCAATTCTTGGACATAAATCAATTTTGTATGTGGTGATTTTTAATTTCCTGTATAATATTTTTATCTTTACATTTGGGATTGCATTGGTAAGAAAGGGAACAGAAGGCGATAAAAAACAGTCCTGGACAGATATTTTTACACCCGGTTTTGTCTGTTGCATTTTTGCATTTTTGATTTACTGGTTTCAGCTTACCGTTCCGGAGACGCTTCAGAATATCGTAACTTACTGTGGAAATGCCTGTACGTTTCTTTCTATGATGGTAATCGGAGCATCTGTAGTGGGGTTAAATCCGAAAAAAATAATTGAAAATCGAAAGCTTATGCTATTTGAATTATTGCGGTTTCTGGTCTTACCGGTTTTAATTGCAATTTTGTTAAAACCAATTCTTCCAGATTATATTATGCGTGCAACCATTATTTTAATGTTGGCTCTTCCAACCGGAAATATGCCGGTTATGTTAGCAGAACAGTATAATAAAGATGCACATACGATATCAGAGGGAATTATCTTGTCGACTGTATTATCGGTAGTGACAATAACGATTGTATTTATGTTTGTATAAAAGAGTATAGATAAAGAAAGGAAAGACATAACTATGAAGTGGAATAAAATTACTTTGGAAATCAGAGAAGAAGTAGAAGATATTGTCATTTCCACCCTTGCGGACATCGGGCTTGAAGGTGCGGAAATTCAGGACAAACAGCCGTTATCCGAACAGGATAAAAAGCAGATGTTTGTAGATATTCTTCCGGATATGCCGGAAGATGATGGAGTTGCATATCTGAATTTTTATCTGGATGAGGATGAAGATGTCAATGCAATGCTTGAAAAAGTAAAGGCAGAATTAGAAGAGTTAAGAATGTTTGTAGACATCGGTTCCGGAATGATTACACTTTCCCAGACCGAAGACAAAGACTGGATTAACAACTGGAAACAGTATTTCAAGCAGTTTTATGTAGATGATATCTTGATTATTCCATCCTGGGAAGAAGTAAAAGAAGAAGATAAAGACCGAATGATTATCCATATTGACCCAGGTACAGCGTTTGGAACAGGTATGCATGAGACCACACAGCTTTGTATCCGTCAGTTAAAGAAATATGTGACAAGCGAGACAGAACTGCTTGATGTCGGAACAGGAAGCGGAATTTTATCGATTGTAGCATTGAAATTAGGAGCAAAACATGCAGTCGGAACAGACCTTGATCCTTGTGCAGTTCCGGCAGTAGAAGAAAATAAAGAGGCAAATGAGATTCCGGTAGAAGCTTTTGACATGATGATTGGAAATATCATTGATGATAAAGAAGTACAGGATAAAGTTGGCTATGAAAAATATGATATCGTAGTTGCAAATATTTTAGCAGATGTATTAGTTCCACTGACTCCGGTTATCTTAAATCAGATGAAAAAAGGTGGAATTTATATTACATCCGGTATCATTGATGACAAAGAAGAAACTGTTGTAAATGCGGTAAAAGCAGCTGGTCTTGAAGTGTTAGAGGTTACACATCAGGGAGAATGGGTGTCTGTTACGGCCAGAAAAAATTAAGGAGCAAAAAATGTATCGTTTTTTTGTAGAACCGTCTCAGGTAGAAGAAACGGTCATTCGCATCTGTGGCAGTGATGTCAATCATATCAAAAATGTACTGCGGATGAAAACCGGAGAGGAAATCCTGATTAGTACCGGAGAGACAATGGAATATACGTGCTACATCGAAGAATTTTTAGAAAATGAAGTTACTGCGCATATCATGTATGCACAGGAAGCAGGATATGAACTTTCTTCTAAAATCTATCTGTTTCAGGGACTTCCAAAGTCAGACAAAATGGAATGGATTATTCAAAAGGCAGTAGAGCTGGGTGTGCATCAGGTGATACCGGTGGCAACTAAGCGAGCAGTTGTGCGTCTGGAGGGAAAAAAAGAGGTAAACAAGCAGCGTAGATGGCAGGCAATTTCGGAAAGTGCGGCAAAGCAGTCCAAACGTATGTATGTGCCGGAAGTCAGTCATGTGATGAGTTTTAAAGAAGCCCTTGCTTATGCAAACAATCTGGATGTGATTCTTTTACCTTATGAGCGTGCAAAAGGGATGCAGGAGACAAAAGCAATCATAAACAGTATAAAACCAGGTCAGTCGATTGGAATTTTCATAGGACCGGAAGGTGGTTTCGATGAAAAAGAAGTCGAACAGTCAATGGATGAGGGTGCAAAAGCAATCACTCTTGGAAAACGAATTTTACGAACAGAAACAGCGGGATTGACAGTGCTTTCAGTTCTGATGTTTGCTTTGGAGGAATAAAATAAAATGGAAGCATATCTTGATAATTCAGCAACCACACAATGCTTTGAAGAGGTAAGAGACATTGTAGTAAAAACTATGATGGAAGATTATGGAAATCCGTCTGCAATGCACAAAAAAGGCGTGGAAGCAGAACAGTATGTAAAAGATGCGACAGAAAAAATTGCAAAAACTTTAAAAGTTCAGGAAAAAGAAATTTATTTTACATCAGGCGGAACAGAATCCGATAACTGGGCACTTGTTGGATGCGCTTATGCAAACCGCAGACAGGGAAAACACATTATTTCTACCGTGTTTGAACATGCAGCAGTTTCAGCACCGCTTGCAGCATTAGAGGAACAGGGATTTGAAATAACAAAAATTCCGGTTGATGCAAACGGAATTCTTTCGATGGAAAAACTGGAATCTGCAATCCGTCCGGATACAATTTTAGTTTCTACGATGTATGTCAATAATGAAGTAGGAGCAGTTGTTCCGGTGGAAGAGATTGGAAAGCTGGTTCATGAAAAGAATCCGAAAACAATTTATCATGTAGATGCAATTCAGGGTTATGGAAAATTCCGTATCTATCCAAAACGGATGGGAATTGATTTGTTATCTGTAAGCAGTCATAAAATTCATGGACCAAAAGGAGTTGGATTTTTATATGTAAATGAAAAAATAAAAATTCAGCCGATGATTCTTGGCGGTGGACAGCAAAAAGGCATGCGTTCCGGTACAGATAATGTTCCGGGAATTGCAGGGCTTGGAGTGGCAGCGAAGAAGATTTATGAAGATTTCGATGAAAAAATTGAACAGTTAAAGGAAAATAAACTGTATCTTGCAAAGAGACTTCAGGAACTGGACAATGTCTTTATCAATGGGCCAAAACCAGAAGATGGGGCACCGCATATTTTAAATGCAAGCTTTGTCGGAGTCAGAAGTGAGGTTCTGCTTCATACCTTAGAAGAAAAACAGATTTATATTTCAGCGGGAAGTGCCTGCTCCAGCCACAAAAGAGCCGCAAGTGCAACCATGCTTGCACTTGGAGTCTCAGCAGAACGCAGAGAGTCCGCAATTCGTTTCAGTCTAAGCGAGATGACAACAAAAGAGGAACTTGATTATGCGGTAGATGAAATCGCAAAAGTACTTCCGGTGCTTCGGAAATTTGCACGACATTAAGATGTAAAAGAAGTCAATGAGATAAAAAAGAATAAAAGACAATATTATGAAGTGAAAGGAAACGATATGTTCAAAGCATTTTTGATAAAATATGCAGAGATTGCAATTAAAGGAAAAAACAGATATATTTTTGAAGATGCGCTTGTAGACCAGATTCGTCATGTATTAAAAGAAGTAGATGGCGAATTTTCAGTCGTAAAAGAGCGTGGTCGAATTTATGTCTATGCAGACAGTGAATTTGATTATGATGAGACAATAGAGGCATTAAAACGTGTCTTTGGTATCTTTGGAATTTGCCCGACTGTAGTATTAGAGGACAAAGGCTACGAAGAGTTATCCAAAGAAGTGGTTGCTTATGTGAAAGAGATGTACAAGGATGAGCCAAAAACTTTCAAAATGGACGTGCGTCGTGCAAAGAAGAGCTATCCGATGACGTCTATGGAAATGAACGCACAGCTTGGCGGGGATGTACTGGATTCCTGTCCGAATATGAAAGTGGATGTGCATGAACCGGATGTGATGATTCACGTGGAAGTCAGAGATAAGATTTATCTGTATTCTGAAGTAATTCCGGGACCGGGAGGTATGCCGGTTGGAACAAATGGAAAAGCGATGCTGTTATTATCCGGCGGAATCGACAGTCCGGTTGCCGGATACATGATTGCAAAACGTGGTGTTAAGATTGATGCCGTATACTTCCATGCTCCGCCATACACAAGTGAAAGGGCAAAACAGAAAGTCGTAGACTTGGCAAAATTAGTAGCAAAATACAGTGGACCGATTCATCTTCATGTTGTAAACTTTACAGATATCCAGCTGTATATTTACGAAAAATGCCCGCATGAAGAATTAACCATTATCATGCGTCGTTATATGATGAAAATTGCAGAAGAATTTGCAAAAAAAGACGGTTGTCTCGGATTGATTACAGGAGAAAGTATCGGTCAGGTGGCAAGCCAGACAATGCACAGCCTTGCTGCTACAAATGAAGTCTGCACCATGCCGGTATTCCGTCCGGTGATTGGATTTGACAAACAGGAAATTGTAGATGTGGCATTAAAAATCAATACTTATGAGACCTCGATTTTACCGTTTGAAGACTGCTGTACAATCTTTGTTGCGAAACATCCGGTTACAAAACCAAATCTGAAAGTAATTAAACGCTCAGAAGAGAAGTTACAGGATAAGATTGAAGAAATGATGATACAGGCTGTAGAGACAGCAGAGACGATTGTGTGTGAGTAAAATTTGCAATAATAAAATAATAAGAGTCATACAGAATTGTGTGGCTCTTAAGATTTCTTTATTAATGAATGAAAAGCAGAAATAGAAAAAAGGACTGTTTTAACAGTCCTTGGTTTCTATCATCCATTTTATATTAGTCTACTAAATATGGTTTTAAGACAGTAAGAATATCGTCTAAAGCACCATCAGTTGCATGGATGTTTAAGTCAATAGATTTGGATAAATCTAAGCTGAAGATACCCATGATAGATTTTGCATCGATTACGTATCTTCCTGATACTAAATCAAAGTCATAGTCAAATTTTGTGATTTCATTTACAAATGATTTCACTTTGTCGATAGAATTCAGAGAAATTTTAACTGTTTTCATTGGACAAATCCTCCCTTACAATCAGTGTTTTTTGCTTTTTACAAGCATAATGTTACCGTTAATGGGGCAAAAAGTCAATATCTAAAAGAGAGAAATAAAATACAAATAATTCGGAAACTATTCGTCAAAACGCTTAAGAATAAATAGGAGTAAAATAGAAATATATGGAAAAGAAAGTTGCATTGCACAATTTAGGATGTAAAGTAAATGCTTATGAGCTTGAAGCAATGGAACAAATGCTTAAAAATGCGGGGTATGAAATTGTACCATTTGCGCCTGGAGCAGATATTTATATCATTAATACCTGTACGGTTACAAACATTGCAGACCGCAAATCAAGACAGATGCTTCATAAGGCAAAGAAAATGAATCCTCAGGCAGTTGTTGTGGCAGCAGGCTGTTATGCGCAGGCGCAAAAAGGAGAAGAAATTGACGAGGCAATTGATATTGTGCTTGGAAATAACAGAAAGCAGGATTTGATTGCCGTGCTGGAAGAGTATCAAAGCGGAAATGGTCAGAAGGAAGAGAGAATAGACCTTGAAAAACCGGTAGAATACGAAGAACTGGAGCTGGCTTCCACAGGAGAGCACACCAGAGCTTATTTAAAAGTACAGGACGGATGCAATCAGTTCTGTAGTTACTGTATTATTCCTTATGTCAGAGGTCGTGTCAGAAGCCGTAAGAGAGAGGAAGTCATAAAAGAAGTAGAACGTCTGGTAGCACTTGGATATCAGGAATTTGTCTTAACCGGAATCCATTTAAGTTCTTATGGGATTGACTGTGAGGATAGTCTGTTAAATCTGATTGTGGCAGTACAGAATGTTGAGGGTGTAAAAAGAATTCGTCTGGGCTCTTTAGAACCGCGTATTATTACAAAAGAGTTTGTAAAGACATTAAGCAGTCTGCCGGCTATCTGCCCGCATTTTCATTTATCTTTGCAGAGTGGATGCACGGAAACTTTAAAACGAATGAATCGCAAATATACCGCAGAAGAATACTTAGAAGGATGCCGTCTGCTTCGAAAATATTTTGACCATCCGGCACTGACAACTGATGTGATTGTAGGATTTCCGGGGGAAACAGAGGAAGAATTTAAGGCCTCTAAGGAAATGGTGTCAGAAGCTAAATTCTATGAGACTCATATTTTTAAATATTCAAGAAGAAAAGGCACAAGAGCAGATAAAATGGAAAATCAGATTCCGGAACAGGTAAAAGCAAGCAGAAGTCATGAGATGATTGAGCTTGGAAAAGCACATCAGAAAGAATATATGGAATATTATCTTGGAAAACAGGTTGAGATTTTATTTGAGGAAACAACCGAGATTAATGGACAGACTTACTGGGTCGGTCATACAAGAGAGTATATAAAAGTTGCTGTTTTATCAGAAAAAAATCTGGAGAATCAGCTTGTAACAGGAGAAATTACCGAATTTCTTCAGGATGGGATTTTTAACTGCCGAATATAATGGTTGAATTTCCTAGAAAGATATATTAAAATAGTGGTAAAGTTTTAGATAAGGGCGTGATAATATGGGAAATTTAGATAGTACACAATATTTTAATGTAAAAGGCGATCCGGAAATCAGAGTAAAAGATGTTTTGGATTTGGTATACAATGCGATGGCAGAAAAAGGATATAATCCGGTGAATCAGATTGTCGGATATATTATGTCAGGAGACCCGACTTATATTACGAGCTACAAGGGAGCAAGAAGTACAATTATGAAAGTGGAGCGCGATGAACTTGTAGAGGAACTTTTAAAAGAATACATTAAAAATGAGTCCTGGAAGCACGAGTAAGATTATGAGAGTGATGGGACTGGATTATGGCTCTAAGACTATCGGGGTGGCAATCAGCGACCCTTTAGGTCTTACAGCGCAGGGAATTGAAATTATTCGTCGGGAAGAAGAAAATAAGTTAAGAAAATCCCTTCGCCGGATAGAAGAACTGATTAAGGAATATCAGGTAGAAGAAATCGTTCTGGGATTTCCGAAAAACATGAACAATACAATTGGAGAACGGGCGGAGAAATCGCTGCAGTTAAAGGAAACACTGGAAAGAAGATGTAAACTGCCGGTAATTATGTGGGATGAGAGACTGACAACTGTTGAAGCAAACCGCACACTGATGGAAAGTAAAGTGCGCAGGGAGAACAGAAGTAAATATGTGGATATGATTGCTGCAGTATTTATTCTGCAGGGATATCTGGATTCAAAAGCAAACCCGGGTACAGTTTAATTTCGGTTAAAATGCCAGAAATGGTATTTTTAAGAAAAAAAGAAACGGCTGTTATCCGGGATTTTAGCGTATAAAAAAATAAATTACGATAAGAAAGGATGAGGTTATGGAAACAATTATTTTTGACGGAGAGGACGGAAGCCAGCTTGAACTTGGAGTTCTTGCGCAGACAAGAGTAAATGGAAGTGTTTATTTGCTGACAGTAGACCCGGAAGAGTCCGGTGAAGAAGGCAGTGCAGCTTATATTTTAAAAGACACTTCAGAAGATGGAGACAAGGATGGCTGTTATGTATTTGTAGAGGATGACACAGAATTTGATGCAGTGTATAAAGTCTTTGAAGTGATGTTGGATGAGATTGATTTTGAATAAGAATAATAAAAGGAACGGCAAATATTGGAGGAATTAATTTGAAAAAAAACAACAACTCAAAATTGAAAATCATTCCATTGGGCGGACTGGAACAAATTGGAATGAACATTACAGCCTTTGAATATGAGGATAGTATTGTTGTAGTAGACTGCGGACTTTCCTTCCCGGAGGACGATATGCTGGGAATTGATTTAGTTATTCCGGATGTCACCTACTTAAAAGAAAATATTTCCAAAGTAAAAGGCTTTGTAATTACTCATGGTCATGAAGACCATATCGGAGCACTTCCTTATGTATTAAAAGAAGTGAATGTGCCGATTTATGCAACAAAACTTACCATCGGACTGATTGAGAATAAATTAAAAGAACACAATCTGCTCCGTACAACCAAACGGAAAGTGATTCGTCATGGACAGTCCATTAACCTTGGCTGTTTCAGAATCGAATTTATTAAAACAAATCACAGTATTCAGGATGCTTCCGCACTGGCAATCTATTCACCGGCAGGAATTGTCGTGCATACCGGTGACTTTAAAGTGGATTACACTCCTGTATTTGGGGATGCAATTGATTTACAGAGATTTGCAGAGATTGGAAAAAAAGGTGTCCTTGCGTTGATGTGCGACAGTACGAATGCGGAGCGAAAAGGCTTTACGATGTCAGAACGTACTGTAGGAAGAACATTTGACAATATTTTTGCGGAGCATAGAAATACAAGAATTATTATTGCAACATTTGCCTCAAATGTGGACCGTGTACAGCAGATTATCAACTCAGCCTATAAATATGGGAGAAAAGTTGCGGTAGAGGGCCGAAGCATGGTAAATGTCATCGGTACAGCCGCAGAACTTGGTTATCTGAAGATTCCGGATAAAACGTTAATTGATATCGACCAGCTTAAAAACTATCCGGATGAGAAAGTTGTATTGATTACGACAGGAAGTCAGGGAGAATCTATGGCGGCATTGTCCCGTATGGCAGCAAGTATTCATAAGAAAGTTACGATTAAGCCAAACGATACGATTATTTTCAGTTCCAATCCGATTCCGGGAAATGAAAAAGCAGTATCAAAGGTGATTAATGAATTAAGTATGAAAGGTGCAGACGTTATCTTTCAGGATGCACACGTTTCCGGACATGCATGTCAGGAAGAGATTAAACTGATTTATTCCCTTGTAAAACCGAAGTATGCCATTCCAGTGCATGGAGAGTACAGACACTTAAAAGCACAGGCAGGTGTGGCAGAAGAACTTGGAATTCCAAAGGAAAATATCTTTATTCTTTCTTCCGGTGATGTGCTTGAACTAAATGAAGAAGAACCGGCAAGAGTAACCGGACAGGTTCGTACGGGAGCAATCTTTGTTGATGGTCTTGGTGTTGGAGATGTTGGAAATATCGTACTTCGTGATCGTCAGCATCTTTCTGAAGATGGTATTATGATTGTTGTGCTTACTTTAGAAAAACATTCGAGCAATCTTCTCGCAGGACCGGATATCGTATCACGTGGTTTTGTCTATGTGCGTGAATCGGAAGATTTAATGGAAGAGGCCAGAAGTGTAGTGGAAGAGGCAATTGACAGCTGTCTGGAGAGACATATTACAGACTGGGGCAAGATGAAAAATGTGATTAAAGATTCTCTGGGAGAATTCTTGTGGAAGAGAACCAAGAGAAGTCCGATGATTCTGCCGATTATTATGGAGGCATAATTCCATGAGTAATATTGATTATTATGTAAACAGGGTGATTGAGGAGATTAAAAGTGAGAGTGTTTACAGACAATACACGACTTCTCTTGAAAAACTCAACGCAAATCCTGAGATAAAACGGCAGGTCGATGAACTGCGCAGATTAAACTATCAGGCGCAGGTAAAAAATGATGATACAGACTCTTATGACACCATAGATGACATTGATGATAAGATAAATGAATTAAGCTGTATACCGGAAGTGAATCAGTTTTTAGAGGCAGAAGCTGCACTTTGCAGACTCCTGCAGGATATTTCGGTAAGAGTACATGAGGCGATTCATTTAGATGTACCGGACTTGAATTAGGGGAATGCTTATCGGCATTCAATTGGCAGGATTAGCAGGAGACTTTAATATTCCGAGGGTGCATTAAGAAAATAAGGAGAAAAAAATGGGAAGAGGAATCAGAAAACAGGGTGCGGCATCAATTTTTGCAGGTGGATTTTTCCGCTTTGCTGTGTATGCCTGTGTGGTGTGTGCCGTGATTTATGTTGGAAAATCAGCGTATGATTTTGGATATGCGATTTTCGACCAGATACCTGTGGATGATGAAGACCATGGAGAAGATGTAACTGTTGTAATCAAAGACGGAGCGTCGGTGTATCAGATTGGAAAGATTTTAAAAAGCAAAGGTCTGATTAAAGATGCAAAAGTATTTGTGGTACAGGAAAGTCTTTCAAATTATAAAGATAAATTACAGTCGGGAACTTATATTTTAAATACTTCTATGACGACAGATGAAATGCTGGCAGTGCTTGCAAGAGAAGATATGACAGGACAGCCGGAGCAGGATTCCACGGATTCTCTGGATACCTCAGCGGATGGTACAGATGTGCAGACAACAGAAGAGGCCGTTACAGATGAGAGTCAGGATGCGTCAGGAGAACAGGCAGGAGAAACGGCTGAATAAGAGGGAAAAAAAGTGATTGTTGATGAAAGAATGGTTACCTATATAAACTCTCTGGACAAAGGAAATACGCCTTTTTTGACTCAGCTTGAAAAGGATGCAAAGGAAAATTATGTGCCGATTATACGGCGGGAAATGCAGAGCTTTTTAAAAGTAATGCTACAGATAGCAAGTCCCCATCTCATCTTAGAGGTGGGGACTGCTGTTGGTTTTTCCACTCTTCTTATGAGTGAGTATGCACCGAAAGACTGCAGAATCACGACGATAGAAAATTATGAGAAGAGAATACCGATTGCCAGAGAAAATTTTAAAAAAGCAGGAAAAGAAGAGCAGATTACCTTATTAGAAGGTGATGCGGCCCAAATTTTAAAGACGCTGGAGGGAAGTTATGATTTTATCTTTATGGACGCAGCAAAAGCACAGTATATTAACTTCTTTCCGGATGTGCTTAGGCTTTTGAAAAAAGGCGGAATTTTAATTTCTGATAATGTACTGCAAGATGGAGATATTATTGAATCCCACTTTGCGGTGGAGAGAAGAAACCGGACAATTTATAAGCGGATGAGGGAATACCTTTATGTGCTGAAAAATCATGAAGAGCTTGAGACAAGTATTATTCCTCTCGGTGATGGAGTGACGCTTAGTATTAAGAAATAGAAAGGCAGGAAAGATGAGAGCAAAACCAGAGTTATTAATTCCGGCAAGCAGTCTGGAAGTTTTAAAAATAGCGGTTATTTTTGGTGCAGATGCAGTTTATATCGGAGGAGAAGCCTTTGGTCTGCGTGCAAAGGCAAGAAACTTTTCTATGGAAGACATGAAAGAGGGAATTGAATTTGCACATCAGCACCATGTAAAAGTATATGTAACAGCAAACATTTTGGCACATAACAAAGATTTGGACGGAGTAAGAGAATATTTCCGTGAATTAAAAGAAATCAGGCCAGATGCACTGATTATTTCTGACCCGGGTGTATTTATGATTGCAAAAGAAGTATGTCCGGAGATTGAACGTCATATCAGTACTCAGGCAAATAATACCAATTATGAAACTTATAAGTTCTGGTATGGACTGGGCGCAAAACGTGTGGTCAATGCAAGAGAACTTTCTTTAGAAGAGATTAAACAGATTCGTGCAAATATTCCGGATGATTTGGAAATCGAAACTTTTATTCATGGTGCAATGTGTATTTCTTATTCCGGAAGATGTCTCTTAAGCAATTTCTTTACCGGAAGAGATGCCAATCAGGGTGCGTGTACGCATCCGTGCAGATGGAAATATTCGATTGTAGAAGAAACCAGACCGGGAGAATACATGCCGGTTTATGAAAACGAGCGTGGAACTTATATCTTTAACTCAAAAGATTTATGTATGATTGAGCATATGGATGATATTCTGACTTCAGGAATCGACAGCTTAAAAATTGAAGGACGAATGAAAACCGCCCTTTATGTGGCAACGGTTGCAAGAACCTACAGAAAAGCCATTGATGATTATTTTGAGAGTCCAAAGTTATACCGGGAAAATATGGAATGGTATAAAGAGCAGATTATGGGCTGTACCTATCGTCTGTTTACCACCGGATTTTTTTATGGAAAGCCAGATGAAACTTCCCAGATTTATGACAGTAATACTTATGCAAAAGACTACACCTATCTTGGTTTCTTGGAAGAAAAGACAGAAAAAGGACTCTATCGAATCACCCAGAGAAATAAATTCCTTGTAGGAGAAACGATAGAGGTCATGCGTCCGGATGGAGAAAACCGTCTGGTTACGGTAAAAGCAATCTATGATGAAGAGGGAAATTCCTGTGATAGTGCTCCACATCCACAGCAGGTGCTGTATCTGGATTTGGGAGAAGATTTAAATGTCTTTGACCTTTTAAGAAGAAAAGAAAGCGTTTCTTAACTTTAAAATCGCATTTTTTTCAATACGGGACACATAAGAGCGGCTGATATTCAGCCGCTTTGCTATTTCCCTCTGGGTCAGCTCATCACAGCCATAAAGCCCAAAGCGTAGTTTTAAGACTTCCGCTTCCCGTTTGGTCAGTACGAAACCGAGCAGGTAGTAAAGTTTACGGATATCCTGTTTTAAAGAATAATTTTTTACGACATCGACAGGTTCATTTTCAATCACATCAAGCAGATTGATTTCATTTCCTTCACGGTCTGTGCCGATTGGTTCGTAAAGAGAAATATCTTTGCTGGTTTTCTTTTTAGAACGAAGCAGCATAAGCAGTTCATTGTCGATACAGCGGGCAGCATAAGTGGAGAGCCGGTTGGATTTTTCCTGATTAAATGTATGAATTGCTTTTATCAGACCGATTGTTCCAATCGAAATCAGGTCATCTAATTCTTCTTCAACCCCTTGATATTTTTTTACAATATGTGCTACAAGGCGCAGATTGCGTTCGATGAGAACGTTTTTTGCTTCCTGACTGCCCCTTTTGTATTCTTGGAGATAATATTTTTCCTCCTCGGATGTCAAGGGCTTAAGAAATGTTTTCAAGCAGCCTTACCTCAAAGGGATTTAATAATAGTCTATGAGAAAAAGGGATAAATTGTGCTTTTCCAAAAAAAGAAAAAATGCTTGTATCAAAAGGAAAATTGTGATACGATAATCGAATCAGAAAACAATTCATGTTTTCCGGTACAGCTGCTTAATCTTCGCTGTACCAGTTCTGGCAGTTCTGCCGTTTTTTCAAATTTTAAATTTATTTAATTTCAAATCTAAGACAAGTAATTATGAGTTTAGGAGGCATTTTATGTATGTTCAGTAAAGTGTTGTCAGCGGCTATTGATGGGGCAAGATGCGTTCCGGTATCAGTAGAAGTGGATGCAAGTAATGGACTTCCGGCTTTTTTGATGGTAGGAGATTTATCTTATCAGGTAAAAGAAGCGCAAGAGAGAGTCCGTACTGCGATAAGAAACAGTGGAATGACAATTCCACCCAAAAGAGTGACTGTAAATTTAGCACCTGCGGATGTCCGTAAAGATGGAAATCATTTTGATTTGCCAATAGCGGCTTCGCTTATGATTGCATTTGGCTTTCTGGAAGCGGAAAAATTCGATGGCGTGATGCTTGCTGGAGAACTTGGCTTAAATGGCAGGATTAATGGAGTCAGAGGAATTCTGCCTTTTGTAGAAACCGCTTACAAAAAGGGATGTCGGCTTTGTATTGTGCCAAAGCAAAATTACAGGGAAGCACGGATGATTGGACAGATTTCTGTGCTTGGAGTGGAGTCTTTGCAGGAATTTTTAAGCTGTGCCAGAAAAGAAAACTGGGGGCTTTTAGAAGATACAAAAGAAGAGCCGGTTTTACTGCCTGCAAAGAAAGAAGAAATCGAAGATTTTGCTGATATTCAAGGTCAGGAATATGTGAAACGGGCAGCCGTGATTGCGGCAGCAGGGATGCATAACTTTCTTATGACCGGTCCAAAGGGGACAGGAAAGACGATGATTGCCAGAAGAATCCCAGGGATTCTGCCAGAACCTACCAAAGAAGAACTTCTTGAAGTATCAAAGATTTACAGCATTTCAGGTCTGTTATCCGAAGAGAAACCATTTCTTTTATCTCGTCCATTTCGGGCACCCCATCACACCATTTCACCGGCAGCACTTGCAGGAGGTGGAAAGTATCCAAAAGCCGGAGAAATCACGCTTGCCCATAAGGGCGTTCTTTTCTTAGATGAATTTCCGGAGTTTTCTCATGAATGTATTGAATTATTAAGACAGCCGTTAGAAGAACGGAAAATTTTAATCAGCCGAAGCGGAGGTTCGTACTTGTTTCCGGCCGATTTTATGCTGGTTGCTGCAATGAACCACTGTCCCTGTGGTCAGTTTCCGGATTTAAATCGGTGCAGTTGTACGTTTCAGGAAGTAAAGCGTTATCAGAATCGAATCAGTGGTCCGATTTTAGACAGAATTGATATTGTGGCAGAAGTGTCGGGAATTTCTTATCAGGAACTGACCGGAAGACGGAAAGAAAAAAGTTCAAAAAATTTTAGAAAAGAAGTTGAGATGGCAGTAAAGGTACAAGGGGAACGCTATCAGGAGAAAAAGATTCGGTTTAATTCTCAGCTTTCCGGTAAATTATTGGAGGAGTTTTGCAATGTAAGTGCAGAGGGACAGCGAATTTTGGAAAAAGCGTATAAAAAAATGAGATTAAGTGCAAGGGCATATCATAAAATCTTAAAAACGGCACGTACCATTGCGGATTTGGAACAGGAAGAGGAGATAAAAGAAGCGCATATCAGTGAAGCACTTTGTTATAGAAGAGTAGAAGGAAAGGACACTTGAAATATGGAAGAAAAAATTGTGAGTTATACACCGGACGATTTTGAATATCCGGATAAATTAAGAAATTTTAAAGACAGACCCAAACGGTTGTATGTAAAAGGAAAACTTCCGGATCCAAATCGAAAAAGTGTGGCGATTATCGGGGCAAGAATGTGCAGTTATTACGGCAGAACGCAGGCTTATGAATTTGCAAAAGAATTTGCTTCTTGTGGAGTCCAGGTTATCAGCGGACTGGCAAGAGGAATTGATGGCTGGGCACATAAAGGTGCAATTGATGGCGGAGGAGAAACATTTGCGGTGCTTGGTTGTGGAGTGGATATTTGTTATCCGAGCCAGAATATCAATCTCTATCGTGAGATTCAGAAAAAGGGAGGAATTATCTCTGAGTATGAGGAAGGAGAGAAACCCCTTGGATGGCATTTTCCGTTAAGAAATCGAATTATCAGTGGGCTTGCTGATATTGTTTTAGTAATCGAGGCAAAGAAAAAAAGCGGTTCATTAATTACAGTAGAGTATGCACTTGAGCAGGGAAAATCCGTCTATGCGCTTCCGGGAAGAGTGGGGGAAGCATTAAGTGAAGGATGCAACAATTTAATTTTTCAGGGAGCACAAATTGCAAAAAATGTGGAAATTATCCTCGAAGAACTCGAAATTTTGGATAAAATGACGAAAGAAAAGAATAAAAAAACAGAGATAAGGCTTGCAAGAAAAGAAGAAATGGTGTATAGTTGTGTGGATTTGAAACCAAAACACCTGGACGAAATTATAAAATTGACTGACTTGGAATTGCTTGAAGTGCAGGAAATTTTGGTGAAATTAGAGTTGATGGAACTTGTAACAGAGCCAATAAAGAATTATTATGCCAGAGCGGGAGGTTGATATGGCAAAGTATTTAGTGATAGTGGAATCGCCGGCAAAAGTAAAGACAATAAAAAAATTTTTAGGTTCCAATTATGAAGTCATGGCATCAAACGGACATGTAAGAGATTTGCCGAAAAGCCAGTTGGGGTTTAGTGTAGAAAATGATTATGAACCAAAGTATATAACAATTCGCGGAAAGGGTGACATTTTAGCAGCACTTCGAAAAGCTGCGAAAAAAGCAGATAAAGTTTATCTTGCGACTGACCCTGACCGTGAGGGAGAAGCGATTTCATGGCATCTTTCAAAGGCATTGAAGTTAGATGATAAAAAAATGCGTCGTATTACCTTTAATGAAATTACAAAAACAGCAGTCAAAGCTTCTATTAAAGAGGCTAGAGAGATTGATTTAAAATTAGTGGATGCACAGCAGACCAGAAGAATGTTAGACCGTATGGTTGGATATAGAATCAGTCCGGTTTTATGGGCGAAAGTAAAACGTGGATTGAGTGCAGGACGTGTGCAGTCTGTTGCTCTTCGTATTATTGGAGACAGAGAAGAAGAAATCAATGCATTTATACCGGAGGAATATTGGACTTTAGAGGCACAGTTTGCGGTAAAAGGTGAGAAAAAACCGCTGACTGCAAAATTTTATGGAAAAAAAGGACAGAGAATCAATATTCATTCCAAAGGAGAACTCGATGAAATTTTAAAAAACCTTGAGGGTGCAAGCTATGAGGTGGATGAAGTAAAAAAGGGAGAGCGTACCAAAAAAGCACCATTTCCATTTACTACCAGTACCTTACAGCAGGAAGCCTCCAAAGTGTTAAACTTCTCGACACAGAAAACCATGCGTCTTGCACAGCAGTTATATGAAGGAATTGATATCAAGGGAAATGGAACAGTCGGTGTGATTACTTATCTGCGTACGGATTCAACCCGTATCTCGGATGAAGCCCAGAAAGCAGCACAAGAGTATATTACAGAACAGTATGGAGAAGAATATACCAAAGTAACTGAGAAAAAAGATAATAATAAGAAGAAAATTCAGGATGCGCATGAAGCAATTCGTCCAACCGATATTACAAGAACCCCGATTTCTTTAAAAGAGTCTTTAACCAGAGACCAGTTCCGTCTGTATCAGTTAATTTGGAAACGTTTTACCGCAAGTCAGATGCAGCCTGCAAAATATGAAACCACTTCCGTTAAAATTAAAGGCGGAGAGTATTATTTTACAACATCTGCATCGAAATTAAAATTTGATGGTTTCATGGCAGTTTATGTGCAGGAAGATGATGAAAAATCAGATAAGACGGTTTTGACAAAAGGGCTCGATGAGACGAGTGAGCTGACATTTGAGAAATTTAACGAACAGCAGCATTTTACTCAGCCACCGGCTCATTATACAGAGGCGACTCTTGTAAAAACATTAGAAGAACTTGGAATTGGACGTCCAAGTACCTACGCACCAACCATTACTACGATTATTGCAAGACGGTATGTTGCAAAGGAAAATAAAAACCTTTATATGACAGAAATTGGTGAAGTAGTCAATAATATTATGAAAACTTCTTTCCCAAGTATTGTAGATGTACATTTTACGGCAACAATGGAAGAACTGCTCGACAGTATTGCAGAAGGATTGATTGAGTGGAAAACGGTAATTCGCAATTTCTATCCGGATTTGGATGAGGCAGTAAAGACAGCAGAAAAGGAACTTGAAGAAGTTAAGATAGAAGATGAGGTAACCGACGTAATCTGTGAACAGTGCGGAAGAAATATGGTAATCAAATACGGACCGCATGGAAAATTTCTGGCTTGCCCTGGATTTCCGGAATGTCGTAATACCAAACCATATCTGGAAAAAATCGGAGTACCGTGTCCAATCTGTGGAAAAGAAGTAGTAATGCGCAGAAGTAAAAAAGGACGCCGTTATTATGGCTGTGAAAACAATCCGGAATGTGAATTTATGTCCTGGCAGAAGCCATCCAAAGAAAAATGTCCAAATTGCGGTGGATATATGGTAGAAAAAGGAAACAAACTGGTCTGTGCAAATGAACAGTGTGGATTTGTGAAAATACAGCCGAAAGACAAAGTCGAAGAGGCTTAAATAAAAATTCAAGTAAAGCGGACATTTGTGGAATAAAAACAATGAAAATAAATGGTTAATTTAGGGCGATTGCAGGAAAAGTCTTGTAGTCGCTCTTTTTGGTGAAAGAAACGAAATTGTTAGAAAAAAATGAATAGACAGAAAATAGCTATATTATCCATTGATTTCAGAATAATTGTGTGGTAAAATGAAAAAAGGAAAAATAAATGTAATATATAGGATTGGATGCTGAACAAAACGAAAGGAGATTTATTATGAGCGTACAATTACTAGACAAGACCAGAAAAATTAATAAACTGCTCCATAATAATCATTCTTCCAAGGTATTATTTAATGATATCTGCGAGGTGATGGTAGAGACTCTGGACTCCAATATACTTGTTATCAGTAAAAAGGGGAAAGTACTTGGTGTCGGAACATGTCAGGGAGTGCAGGAGATTACAGAGCTAATTGACGATGAGGTCGGCGGATTTATTGATAAGCTCTTAAACGAAAGACTGCTTGGAGTTTTGTCAACAAAAGAAAATGTCAATTTACAGACTCTTGGATTTGAAAGCGAAGGTATTGATAAGTATATGGCTATTATCAGTCCGATTGATATTGCAGGAGAACGTTTAGGAACACTCTTTATGTACCGTGATACCAAAAGTTATGATATAGAAGATATTATCGTAAGTGAGTACGGAACAACTGTGGTTGGTCTTGAAATGATGCGTTCCGTTCATGAAGAAAATGCAGAAGAAAATCGGAAGATTCAGGTGGTAAAAGCGGCTTTCAATACACTGTCATTCTCAGAGTTGGAGGCAATCATTCATATCTTTGATGAACTCGACGGAGATGAGGGGATCTTAGTTGCAAGTAAGATTGCAGACCGTGTGGGAATTACAAGGTCTGTGATTGTAAATGCACTTCGTAAGTTTGAAAGTGCAGGAGTTATCGAATCTCGTTCTTCCGGTATGAAAGGAACCTATATTAAAGTTTTGAATGAAGTGATTTTTGATGAACTCGATGAAATTAAAAAAAGAAAAATCGTGAAGAATAATAAATAGAAATAATAAATAGAATAGAAATGAATGAATCAAGAATAGAAAGTGAAGAGACTTCATATAGTAAGAGGGAACTTGACTTTCTATTTTTTTATTTACAGAAAATTGCTTTCCTGTAAATAAAAAAACGCTCCGCAGGGATGCGCACTGCGGAGTACAAAGTAGATGTTGCAAGCGACCGCCGCAGGCGCGAGAATGTGCCTTGTCACATTCTCTATTCTGAATTTATAAAAATTGTATGAAACATGTACAAAAATAAAAAAATAAGAAAACATAAGAAAAAATGAGAAAACATAAGAAAATATCATGAAATATAAAATATTACACCTTTTGTTGCAGTTGCGGAAATAAGCTGAATTAACTAATATATGACTAACGGTTAGCACTCGATTAAAATGAGTGCTAGTAAAATGAGATTGATAATTCTAAAGGAGGCATTTTAGATATGAAATTAGTACCATTAGGAGACAGAGTTGTATTAAAACAGTTAGTTGCAGAAGAAACTACAAAATCCGGTATCGTATTACCGGGTCAGGCACAGGAAAAACCACAACAGGCAGAAGTAATCGCTGTAGGTCCTGGCGGAGTAGTTGATGGAAAAGAAGTAAAAATGGAAGTTGCCGTTGGAGATCAGGTTATCTATTCCAAATATGCTGGTACAGAAGTGAAATTAGACGGGGAAGAATACATTATCGTAAGACAGAACGACATTCTTGCCGTAGTAAAATAAATAAGAAATTATAATTCTTAAAAATCGTAATTCTCAAAAATCAGGAGGAAAAAAGTAATGGCAAAAGAAATTAAATATGGAGCAGAAGCAAGAGCAGCTCTTGAAAATGGTGTAAATAAATTAGCAGATACCGTACGTGTGACATTAGGACCGAAAGGAAGAAACGTTGTATTAGACAAATCTTTCGGTGCTCCGCTTATTACAAATGATGGTGTTACAATCGCAAAAGAAATCGAATTAGAAGACGGTTTTGAAAACATGGGTGCACAGCTCATTAAAGAAGTTGCTGCTAAGACAAATGATGTAGCCGGTGATGGTACTACAACCGCAACTGTACTGGCTCAGGCAATGGTTCATGAAGGAATGAAAAACCTGGCAGCAGGTGCCAACCCGATTATCTTAAGAAAAGGTATGAAAAAAGCAACTGCAAAAGCTGTAGAAGCAATTCAGGCAATGAGCGGAACAATTGAAAGCAAAGATCAGATTGCAAGGGTTGCAGCAATTTCTGCTGGTGATGACGAAGTTGGTGAAATGGTAGCAGATGCTATGGAAAAAGTAAGCAATGACGGTGTTATCACAATCGAAGAATCCAAAACAATGAAAACAGAACTGGATTTAGTAGAAGGTATGCAGTTTGACAGAGGATATATTTCTGCATATATGGCAACAGATATGGACAAAATGGAAGCTGTATTAGATGATCCATATATTTTGATTACAGATAAGAAAATTTCTAATATCCAGGATTTACTTCCGGTATTAGAGCAGATTGTAAAATCCGGTGCAAAACTGTTAATCATCGCAGAAGATATTGAAGGAGAAGCGCTGACTACTCTTATCGTAAACAAATTAAGAGGAACATTCTCTGTAGTAGCTGTAAAAGCTCCTGGATATGGTGACAGAAGAAAAGAAATGCTTCGTGATATCGCAATCCTGACAAATGGTACAGTTGTATCTGACGAACTGGGTATTGAATTAAAAGACGTAACGATGGATCAGCTTGGACGTGCAAAATCTGTTAAAGTACAGAAAGAAACAACAGTTATCGTTGATGGTGAAGGTTCTAAAGAAGATATCGAAGCAAGAATCGCTCAGATTAAACATCAGATTGCTGAAACAACTTCTGAGTTTGATAAAGAAAAATTACAGGAAAGACTTGCAAAACTTTCCGGTGGAGTTGCTGTTATCCGTGTAGGTGCTGCAACAGAAACAGAAATGAAAGAAGCAAAACTTCGTATGGAAGATGCTTTAAATGCAACAAGAGCAGCTGTAGAAGAAGGTATTATCGCAGGTGGCGGTTCTGCTTATATCCATGCATCGAAAGAAGTTGCAAAACTGGTTGAAGAACTTGACGGCGATGAAAAAACAGGTGCAAGAGTGGTATTAAAAGCTCTGGAAGCTCCTCTGTTCCATATTTCTGCAAACGCAGGTCTGGAAGGCTCTGTTATCATCAATAAAGTAAGAGAATCTGAAGTTGGTGTTGGATTTGATGCATTCCATGAAGAGTATGTAAATATGGTAGAAAAAGGAATCCTTGACCCGACTAAAGTTACAAGAAGTGCATTACAGAACGCAACAAGTGTTGCCGGAACTCTGTTAACAACAGAAGCAGTTGTTTCTACAATCAAAGAAGAGACTCCTGCAATGCCAGCAGGTAATCCGGGAATGGGTATGATGTAATTTAACCAAAGCGGATTGCGAACATCCGATTGACATTTTAAGAAATTCTTATGCCGGTGTCAGCTAGACACCGGCATTTCTTTATGATAGACTAAAAGAGATAAGAAAAAATGCATGAAAATGCACGAAAAAACGAAAGGAGAACGAAGTGAACGACACATATTCAGAACTTCTGATAAAAAAAGAAGTAACTGCAAAAGATAAGATGATAAAAGTGCTTCTGATTGCACTGATTGCACTTATGGCAGTTGCCGGAATTTTAATTACACCGCTTGCATTTATTGCAGCGATTGCGCTTGGAATTGCAGCCTATTTTGTGTTTCCGAATCTGGATTTGGAATTTGAGTATGTCTATGTAAATGGAGAACTCGATATTGACAAAATTATGGCGAAGATGAAGAGAAAAAGAGCCAAAAGTTTTGAACTTTCCAAAATGGAAATTATGGCGCCGGTAAAATCCCATAGACTGGATTATCAGAACCAGAATACCAAAATGAAAGTTTATGATTTTTCATCAGGAAATCCATCGCATAAAATTTTTGCGATGATTATTCCTAGTGACAATGAACTCTGTAAAGTGTTGCTTGAGCCGGACGAAGAACTTTTAAAAAATATTGAAAAAAGTTGTCCGAGAAAAGTTTTTGTGGATTGACACTTTTGTCGGAATTTGTTATATTTTATTACTATAAACAAAATGAAGGGAGAAAGACAATGGGTAAGATTATTGGTGAAGGCATTACCTTTGACGATGTACTCTTAGTACCGGCTTATTCTGAGGTGATTCCAAATCAGGTTGATTTAACAACTTATCTGACAAAAAAAGTAAAACTGAACATTCCGATGATGAGTGCAGGAATGGATACGGTTACAGAACATCGTATGGCAATTGCTATGGCAAGACAGGGTGGAATTGGTATTATCCACAAAAATATGTCAATTGAAGCACAGGCAGACGAAGTAGATAAAGTAAAACGTTCTGAAAATGGTGTTATCACCGACCCGTTTTATTTATCTCCAGAACATACACTGGAAGATGCAAATAATCTTATGGCAAAATTCCGTATTTCAGGTGTGCCAATCACGGAAAACGGAAAATTAGTTGGTATTATTACAAACCGAGATTTGAAATTTGAAGAAGATTTCAGCAGAAAAATCAAGGAATGTATGACATCCGAAAATCTTGTAACAGCAAGGGAGGGTGTTACACTGGAAGATGCAAAGAAAATCCTTGCAAAATCCAGAAAAGAGAAACTTCCAATTGTCGATGAGAATTTCAATTTAAAAGGTCTTATTACCATTAAAGATATCGAAAAACAGATTAAGTATCCCTTATCTGCGAAAGATGCACAGGGCAGACTGCTGTGTGGTGCAGCAGTAGGTATCACAGCAAACGTTATGGCTCGTGTGGATGCACTTGTAAAAGCAAATGTTGACGTTGTTGTCGTAGACTCTGCTCATGGACATTCTGCAAATATTTTAAAAGCAGTCCGCGAAATGAAAGAAAAATATCCGGATTTACAGGTAATTGCCGGTAACGTTGCAACCGGTGCAGCAACAAAGGCTTTAATTGAAGCTGGTGTTGACGCTGTTAAAGTTGGTATCGGTCCTGGTTCTATCTGTACAACTCGTGTCGTTGCAGGTATCGGTGTTCCGCAGATTACTGCAGTTATGGACTGTTACGAAGCAGCAAAAGAATATGGTATCCCGATTATTGCAGACGGTGGTATCAAATACTCAGGCGATATGACAAAAGCAATCGCAGCCGGAGCAAACGTATGTATGATGGGAAGTATGTTTGCTGGATGTGATGAAAGCCCTGGAGATTTTGAATTATATCAGGGAAGAAAATATAAAGTATACCGTGGAATGGGCTCTATTGCAGCAATGGAAAACGGAAGTAAAGACCGTTATTTCCAGGAAAATGCAAAGAAATTAGTTCCGGAAGGTGTTGAAGGACGTGTTGCATACAAAGGACATGTTGAAGATACAGTATTCCAGTTAATCGGTGGACTTCGTTCCGGTATGGGATATTGTGGAGCAAAAGATATTGAAACATTAAAAGCAACAGGACGTTTTGTTAAGATTACTGCTGCGTCTTTGAAAGAATCACATCCACATGACATTCATATCACAAAAGAAGCTCCGAACTACAGCGTAGATGACAAATAATACAAAAGAGTTTCAGATGTAAACATAAACGGCAGGAGCTGTTGTCTTTGGGCAATGGTTTCTGCCGTTTTTGGTATTGGGGAGAGTTTTTTATGAAACGAAAGAAAAAAAGAATCAGAACAAGATGGAATATAAAGGTATTCGTTATTTATGCAGTGACTTTATTTTTCATTATTTTTGGGATAAAAACTGCGGTTGTTAAGATTGCAGAATTGATACAGGGCAGAGTAGAAGCACAGTCTCAGGAAGAGACAGATGTAACGGCAGAAGAAGAAACGGAAAAAAACGCAGACTTTCCGGGAGCGCCACCGTTTACAGTTGATTTGCTCGATATCAATGAATATTCAAGACCCGGGATTGCACTTGAAAAAATCAATGGAATTGTAATTCATTATACGGCAAATCCAAAGAGTACTGCAAAACAGAACAGGGATTATTTTGAAGGGTTAAAAGACAGCCATGAGACAAAGGCAAGCAGTCATTTTGTAGTGGGAATAAAAGGAGAAATTGTTCAGTGTATTCCAAGTTCAGAGATTTCGTATGCTTCTAATTCGAGAAACAGTGATACCCTTTCAATTGAATGTTGTCATAAAGATAAGAGTGGAAAATTTACAAAAGAGACCTATCAGTCTTTAGTTGAATTAGTTGGATGGCTTTGTCAGAGATTTGGACTTACCAGTGAGCAGGTGATTCGTCATTATGATGTGACAGGAAAGAACTGCCCGAAATATTTTGTAGAACATGAAGATGAGTGGGAACAGTTTAAGAAAGATGTAGATGTTCAGATTGCAGTTGTGGAACAGGAAGTAGAAACTGCCAGTCAACAATAAATTTGGATTTGAAAGGAAAGATTTAAGATGAAAAAGAAAAAAATTTTACAGCGGGCAGTTACCTATTATCGTTCTCACATGTGGTGCTCTCTTTTGGTTTCGATTTTTGGCATGATTTTTATCATTGCTCTGATTTTATTGGGATATATGAAGAGCAAGTATTATCAGTATCTGCTCGATACGACTTATGAATCAGAGAAAGTGATGATAGAGTCTGTTAACAAAAATATTGAAAATCAGATGGAGTCCTTTATTGATTTAGGGGCAAATATTGCAGTGGATGAGCGGCTTGTACAGGAAATTGAAAGTTATGTACAGGCAGGGAAAACCAATCCGTATGCTTCTAAGCTGATGCGGACAACTTTAAAAAGTACAACTTATGGAAGCGGTTCCATTACCGGAGTTGCAGTGGTTGAAGAAGATGGTCTGCTTGCACAATTTTCCAGAGAAGAAGTGGGTATAGAAAAGGTCAAGGGAATCTGGGATGAAAATGATCAGGATGAGATTGTAAATCTGTTTCAGGAGATGAAAAAACATAATGAGACAGGGCTTCTGCCCCGCTATATTATTGTAAACGGAGCAAATGAACATTTGAATGTGTCTGGAAGAGGAGTTTTACATATCGCATTTCCGATTAAGAATGGCTATAATTATAAACATATGAAATACATGATTATCGTTTCTTATTACAGTCAGCAAATTTCCGCACTGTTAAAACAGCTTTCTCAGGGGGGAAAAGATGAGTTTTTACAGGGATATATTGAAAATGCCAGTGGAAAGATTTTGTTTCATACCGACGAAAATTATGTGGATAAAAACGCAAAAAAGATTTATAATAGTGACACGAATAAAATCAATCTGGAAACGGATGTGGAAAATTATGGATGGAAGCTGCATGGTGTGATTGACAAAGCTGCTTTAGAGGCAAACGTAAACAAAATGTATTCTAAGGCGATGATTTTGTATCTGTGTGCGATTTTGGCCGTAATGGGGATTGCAATTCTTATTATCAAGTCGATTTTAAAGCCGGTCAGTGTTATCAGTACTTCTATTGATCGTGTAAAAACCGGGGATATGCAGGGATATATTTCAATAGAAGGAACAAATGAAATCTGGCAGTTAGCACGGGAATATAATGAGATGTTGTGTTCAATTCAAGAGGCAAATGTGAAAGTAGAAGAACAGCATGGAGAAATTATTGAATCGATGAAAATGAAGCGCAGGGCAGAGAGAGAAGCACTTGAATCGCAGATTAATGCGCATTTTATCTGTAATACTTTAAATGCGATTAATTATGAGGCAATGGATAATGGGGATTTTAAAGTCTCTTTGCTGCTTAAAAAACTTTCTAATATTTTACGCTATACGTTTGATCAGAAACATCAGAATGTGTATATGTTTCAGGAAATTTCATGGATTGAGCAGTATCTGTTTTTACAGAAAGAACGAATGGGAAGTGCCTTTGATTATGAAATTCAGTTTGATTCGGATTATGATAACTGGCCGTGCAGGAAACTGATGCTTCAGCCGTTTGTAGAGAATTCGATTCTTCATGGATTAGAAGGGGTCAATAAAGGTGGATTTATCCGAATTACCGGAGAAGGATATCAAGAGTATCTTAAAATTGTAATTGAGGATAATGGATGTGGAATGACCCCGGAGGTAGAACAGATTATTAAAGAAGTGTTGGAGAATCCGTTGCTTGCAAAACAAAAAGGATTGGGAATCGGAATTTCTAATGTCGTAACCAGAATGAAGATGTATTATACAGAAGATTTAAAGATTCAGTTAGAGACAGAAGAGCGAAAAGGCTGTAAGTTTACAATGATACTTCCAGAGGCAAGACAGTAGGAGACAAGGAGGAAGGCAGATAAATGAGAATATTGATAGCAGAAGATGAAGAACGGGCGAGGAGAGGACTTCGTTCCGTTTTAACTTCTTTATCAGAGGATTATGAGGTAGTAGCAGAGGCATCGAATGGAAAGCAGGCATTAGAGTTGCTTCAGATCCTAAAGCCGGATGTGGTTTTTACGGACTTAAAGATGCCATTTTTGGATGGAATGGGACTGATTAAGGCAGGAATTGCAGCAGGTGTTTGCACGAAATATGTAATCGTAAGTGCTTATGAAGAATTTGAAATGGCAAGACAGGCAATCAGCCTGGGAGTAAAAGAGTATCTGGTAAAACCAGTAACTTATGACGAATTAAAAGATACGATGGAACGTCTGGATGCGGCACAGAAAGGAAAGCCTCAGCTCATTGATAAAACATTAAAAGAACGGTACCCGGATGTGCATCCATTGGTGAGAAAATCTCTGGGATTTATTGAAAAAGGGTATTCCAGTAAAATCAGTCAGAAAGAGCTGGCTGCTAATCTTGGAATTTCACAGGAGTATTTTTGTTATCTGTTTAATAAAGATATGGGAGAAACATTTTCTCATTTTTTAAAGAATTATAGAATAGAAGTGGCAAAGAAACTTTTATTAAATGGAGAATTGCCCAAAGAGGAAATTCCGTATAGTGTAGGATTTTCAGATTCTAAATATTTTAATAAAGTATTTCGAGAAGTGGAAGGTTGCACAATGACGGAATATATTCGGAAAAATTCAGAATAATTTATACAAAATACCAGAATAAATATGCGTGCACTAAATGCGTGCGGTTAAAGTGCATAGTATTATTCTGGTTTTTTGTGATTTATCTTAAAAAAATACCCCAATCTTAAAATTGTATCTTAAGATTTTGCCTCTTATCTTAAGATAGTAAGTTACGAAAAAAATCTGAAATTATTATAATAATAATATCTTAATTAGAGGAGGAAAAAAATTATGAAGAGAAGGTTCCAGAAAATCGCAGCGCTGATGCTGGTTGGTGCAATGGCAGGTACACTGGTCACAGGTTGTGGAGGCAGTAGTTCCGGTTCATCCTCAGATTCAAGCAGTGACAGCAAAGAGGCGAGCGACAGCAAAGAGGCGAGCGACAGCAGTTCTTCCAATTCAAACGGAGCAGCAGAGGTTACGCTGTGGCATTATTTCGAGCATGAAGCCCAGACCTTGAGGCGGTAGCGGAGAAATACAATGAGTCTCAGGATAAGATTCATGTTACATGTACTTATGTATCCCGTGAAGAATTGATGAACCAGTACACAATCGGTGCAGTATCAGGAGAGCTTCCTGACATCGGAATGGTTGATTCACCGGATATGGAATCCTATATTTCTCTTGGTGTATTTGAGGACATTACAGATGACATCAAAGATTGGGATGAATTAGACCAGTTCTATGAAGGACCTCTTTCAAGCTGTATGGATGCAGACGGTAAATACTACGGACTTCCAAACAATTCAAACTGTTTGACCCTTTGCTGTAACATGGACATCTTAAATGCAGCAGGTATCGAAAATCCACCAACTACATGGGAAGAATTTGAAGAAGCCTGCAAGGCAACAACAAATGCAGCAGAAGGTGTATATGGATTTGCAATGTGCGATATCGCTACAGAAGAAGGTACTTTCCAGATTCTGCCTTGGATTTATTCCGCAGGTGGAAACATTGATGATTTAACAAGTGCTGAATCAACAAAAGCAGTTCAGTTCTTAACTGACTTAGTACAAAACGGTTACATGAGTAAAGAAGTTGTTAACTGGCAGCAGGCTGATGCATACAATGCATTTACAAGTGGTAAAGCAGCAATGTTTGAATCCGGTACATGGCAGTTAGCTGACATTGATGAGAAAATCAATGGTTCTTTCAATTATCAGTATACTTTACTTCCAAAAGATAAAGAATATGCTTCTACAATCGGTGGAGAAAACTTTGGTGTCTGCACAGGTTCGGAACACAAAGACGAATGTGTTGACTTCCTGAAATTCCTTATGAATGCAGAAAACAACGCAGACTTTACAGCAGCAGCTGCAAAACTTCCGGTTCGTAAAGATGCTGTAGGCTTAAAAGACCTCTGGACAACAGATGACAGATACGTTGTATTTAACGATGCTATGAATTATGCAAAAGCACGAGGACCGCACGCTCAGTGGCCGACTCTTTCCGAAGCACTTTATACAGGTGTTCAGCAGGCTCTGCTTGGTGAAAAATCCGTAGAAGACGCAATGAAAGAAGCACAGGCTAAGATTGACCCGATTGTTGCAGAAGATCCGCTTCCTGATTTATCAACAGGCGGAGGAGTTGCAGACGACGTAAATAAATAAGAAAAAATAAGTAGTAAGCAATAAGTAAGAGTCCTGGAACCAGTCTGGGTTTCGGGACTCTTTTAAAATGAAAATCTTGAAATTCCGTGAGAGGAGTGTGTGAAGATGAAACTGAATATGGCTGCAAAGAAGAGGAGAGAAGCCTATATTTTTATTCTTCCCGGTTTTATTTATCTGGTTGCAATTTGTGGTTATCCTTTGATTTACAATCTGATTTTAAGTTTTAAAAATGTAAATGTAAAAAACCTTGCCACCGGCGCATCGGTTTTTGTTGGACTTGATAATTATAAACAGCTGTTTGCCGACCCGACATTCCAGCTGGTATTTAAAAATACAATTGAATTCACACTGGCCTGCCTTGTAGTCCAGTTTACAATTGGGTTTCTGTTTGCAATGTTTTTCTCAAAGAAATTTACACTGGCAGGACCAATTCGTGGTTTAGTTTTAGTTGGTTACATGATGCCAATGTCTGTAACCGCCCTGCTTGGTAAGAACTTATTCTTACTCGATGGTGGTGTTATCAATGACCTGTTAATGAAAGTACATCTGATTTCATCTCCAATTGACTGGCTGGTAAATGGCGGAACTGCACTTGGAGCAGTCATTGCCGTAAACTGTTGGGTAGGTATTCCGTTTAACATGTTACTGTTAACTTCCGGTCTGACCGGTATCTCAACTGATATCTATGAAAGTGCTTCTATGGATGGAGCAAATGCATTTAAGAGATTTATCTACATTACACTGCCACTGATGAAACCGGCTATGCTTTCTGTATTGATGCTTGGATTTATCTATACATTTAAAGCATTCGACCTTATGTACATCATGACAGCAGGTGGTCCATTCAACTCCACAGACGTACTTGGAACTTATGCATATTCAAAAGCATTTACCCAGTATGAATTTTCACAGGGTTCTGCAATCGCGATGGTATTATTTGCCTGCCTGTTCCTGGTTGGTATCTTCTACCTGAAACTGTTGAGTAAGGAGGATGACTAGAATGAGTAAGGAAAGTACAAAATCAGCAAAAGTTGCATATCTGAAATCAAAAGAGGGACGAAGCAATGTCATCAATTGCTTTTGGGCAATTATAATCGCAATTATCTTCCTGTTCCCAATTTACTGGCTGATTCAGATGTCTTTTAAGACCGATATGGAAAGTTTTGGAAAAATCGTAACTTATTATCCACATGAATTTACCGTTGATCCATGGCTTCAGAACCTGCAGGATAAAGACTTTATTACCTCATTAAAAAACAGTGTATTGATTGCTTTGTGTTCCATGTGTTTATCACTGGTATTTGGTATTCCGGCTGCTTATGGTATGGGGCGTTATAAAGTAAAAGGAACAAAAAGCTTCATGCTTACTTTTCTTGTAACTCAGATGCTCCCAGCATCCGTTATGTTAACACCAATGTACCTGATTTTCTCTAAAGCAGGTTTACTTGGAACTTATCTTGCACCGGCACTTGCAATTTCCTCCGGTTCTGTTCCGTTTATCGTTGTAACTTTAAGACCATACTTTAAGAGTATTCCGGTTTCCCTGGATGAAGCCGCACGTATTGATGGATGTAATGTATTCCGTTCTTTCTTTAAGATTATGATTCCTACAATTAAAACCGGTATCATCACCGTAGTTGTTATCTCTTTCTTAAATGGATGGAACGACCTGATTTACTCCATGACATTTAACGTAAAAGCAGACATGAGACCATTGACAGCAAATATCCATAAATTCCAGAGTAAATACGGAACAAAATGGAACTGTATTATGGCTTATGGTGCAATCCTTGTTATTCCTGTAATCCTTGTATTTGTATTCTTGCAGAAATACATTGTAGGTGGTTTAACAGCAGGTGCTGTAAAAGAGTGATGCTATAAAAATAATAAATAAAAAACAATAAAAAAATAAAGAAAGGAATCAAAACTATGCCAGATTTTGTAAAAAAAGAGGGTGCACCAACAGGTGACTTCCGCTCAGACAACAACTTTTTATTAGGTTACTTTGAGGAAAAAGACCATTCTCTTTACTACCGCTATGATGCAGAGAGAGTTATCATTGAACCTTGGGGAGATAACAGTTTCCGTGTCCGTGCATCAAAAATGCCAGAAATGCCGGAAGAACTTTGGGCATTGGATGGAAAACCGGAAAATCGCAGCTCTGAAATTACAATTAAAGAATATTCCGCAGAAATCGTAAATGGAAAAATTAAAGCGGTAATCAACAATATCGGTAAAATCAGCTTTTATAATCAGAAAGGTGAACTTCTCTTAGAAGAATATGTACGAAACAGAGAAGATATGTTTGCAGAAACCTGTAGTTCTCTGGAAGTAGAGGCAAGAGAGTTTAAACCGATTATCGGTGGAGATTATGAGCTGACGATGCGTTTTGAGTCAAATCCAAATGAAAAGATTTACGGAATGGGACAGTATCAGCAGAAATTCCTGGATGTAAAAGGTGCAGAACTTGAACTGGCACACAGAAACTCTCAGGCAAGCGTTCCGTTTGCATTATCTTCTCTTGGATATGGATTTTTATGGAACAATCCGGCAATCGGACGTGTAAGCTTCAATAAAAATATTACAACATGGGAAGCACGTTCTACTAAGAAACTGGATTACTGGATTACAGCAGGAGATACACCGGCAGAAATTGAAGAAGCTTATGCAGACGCAACCGGAAAAGTTCCGATGATGCCGGAATATGGACTTGGATTCTGGCAGTGTAAATTGCGTTATCAGACACAGGAAGAACTGCTTGAAGTGGCAAGAGAATATAAAAGAAGACAGATTCCGATTGATGTTATCGTAGTTGACTTCTTCCACTGGCCAAAACAGGGTGACTGGAGATTCGACCCGACTTACTGGCCAGACCCGGATGCAATGATTGCAGAATTAAAAGAAATGGGTATTGAGCTGATGGTATCTATCTGGCCGATGGTTGACTATAAGAGTGAAAACTTTGAAGAAATGAAAGCCAAAGGTCTGCTGACCAGAGTAGAAAAAGGTGTAAGAATCGATAACGTTTACATGGGCAATACCATTCAGTATGACCCGACAAATCCGGAAGCAAGAGAGTATGTATGGGGCAAAGCAAAGAAAAATTATTATGATAAAGGTGTAAAAATCTTCTGGCTCGATGAGGCAGAACCGGAATACACCGTATATGATTTTGAAAATTATCGTTATCACTTAGGACCAAACGTACAGATTGGTAATGTTTATCCGGCAATGTATGCAAAAACATTCTTTGATGGCATGCGTGCAGAGGGACAGGAAAATGTAGTCAACTTGCTTCGCTGTGCATGGGCAGGAAGTCAGAAATATGGTGCACTCGTATGGTCCGGAGATATTCATTCTACATTTGAAAGTCTTCAGAATCAGTTTGCAGCAGGTCTTAATATGGGACTTTCCGGTATTCCGTGGTGGACAACCGATATTGGTGGATTCTTTGGAGCAAACATCTATGATGAAGATTATCATGAAGTATTTGTACGCTGGTTTGAATATGGAACATTCTGTCCTGTTATGAGACTTCACGGTTATCGTATGCCATATCAGCCACAGCTTGGAACAACCGGTGGTGCAGAGTGCGTATCCGGTGCCCCGAACGAAATCTGGTCTTATGGTGATGATGTTTATGAAATCTGTAAAAAATACATTGAAATTCGTGAGGCAATGCGTCCATACACAAGAGAACTGATGGAAGCTGCACATGAAAAAGGAAGTCCGGTTATGAGACCTCTGTTCTATGACTTCCCGGAAGATAAAACATGCTGGGATAATGAATCGGAGTATATGTTTGGACCACAGATTTTGGTTGCACCGGTTATGGAACGTGGACAGAAAACAAAAGAAGTTTATCTGCCGGCAGGTACAAAATGGACAAACGTATGGACAAAAGAAGTATTTGAAGGCGGACAGACCGTTACAGTAGAGACGCCAATTGAACAGATTCCGTTATTTACAAAAGAAGGATTTGAATTAGAAGTATAAAAAGATTCTGATGATATGTGAAAAGTAAACGGGTGTGCTGCACTGGTTGCCTTGGATGCAGCCGGTGCAGCACGTTTTTTATGGGGGATATTTGAGATGATTACACAAAAAGGAAATAAGATTTACAGACGACAGGATAAGGAATTACTTTGTATTGAACCATGGGGAAAAAACAGTTTCCGTGTTCGTGCGACACAGCGTTATGAGTTTGTACCGGAAGATATTTCTGCTTTACTTCCCCCACAGGAATGTAAAGTAAAGGTATTTGAAGAGGATGACTGCACGGTCATTGAAAATGGAAAAATCCGCTGTGAAATTACACCGACCGGAAAACTGCGTTTCAAAAATCAGGATGGAAAACTGTTATTAGAAGAGTTTGAACGAATTCGTGCGGATTACAGAAAAGAGTATAATAGTGCACTTGAGATTGTGCCAAGAACGTTTGAGCCACATCAGAATACGGATAATTTCAGATTGACCGTAAGATTTGAGCCGATTGACGGTGAAAAATTATATGGAATGGGACAGTATCAGCAGCCATATCTGGATGTAAAGGGCTGTACCTTAGAATTGGCACAGCGTAACTCTCAGGCGAGTGTTCCGTTTGTGCTTTCTAATAATGGATATGGATTTTTATGGAATAATCCGGCAATTGGACAGGTTTCTTTCGGAAAGAATGTGACGGAATGGACTGCAGTTTCCACAAAACAGATGGATTACTGGATTACAGCAGGAGATACACCGGCAGAAATTGAAGAGGCTTATGCGGATGCAACCGGAAAGGTTCCGATGATGCCGGATTACGGAACCGGATTCTGGCAGTGCAAACTGCGCTACATGACTCAGGATGAAATCCTTGAAGTGGCAAGAGAATATAAGAGAAGAAAGCTTCCGATTTCTGTCATTGTAGTCGATTATTTCCACTGGCCAAATCAGGGTGACTGGAAATTTGATACCGATTTCTGGCCGGATCCGAAAGCAATGGTAGAAGAATTAAAAGAGATGGGGATTGAACTCATGGTATCTATCTGGCCGACCGTAGAGGAAACCAGTGAAAATTATAAAGAGATGGAAGAACTGGGTTATCTGACTCGTTCCGAACATGGAAAACGTCTTGGACAGCTTAATGTGGCAAGTGTGATTGATGTAACCAATCCAGACGCAAGAAAATACGTGTGGGAAAAAATTAAGAAAAATTATTATGATTTAGGAATCAAAATTTTCTGGTTAGATGAGGCAGAGCCGGAACTGACCGGATATGAATTCAGTCATTACCGTTATTTCCGCGGTGCAGATATGGAAGTTGGAAATATGTATCCGAAAGAATATGCACGTATGGCTTATGAAGGCATGGAAGAAGAAGGTCAGGAAAATATTGTAAATCTGCTTCGCTGTGCATGGGCAGGAAGCCAGAAATATGGTACATTGGTATGGTCAGGAGATATTGATTCTTCCTTCCGTTCTTTAAGAAGCCAGCTTGCAGCTGGTTTGAATATGGGAATTTCCGGATTGCCATGGTGGACAACTGATATCGGAGGCTTTCACGGTGGAAATATTAACGATGAAAAATTTAAAGAAGTGCTGGTGCGCTGGTTTGAGTTTGGAGCATTTTGTCCGGTTATGCGTCTGCATGGATTCAGAGAACCGTTTATCCCAGGTTTAAGTGAATCCGGCGGTGGAAAACACAGGAGTGGTTCTCCAAATGAAGTATGGACTTATGGTGATGAAGTACTTAGAATCTGTACAAAATATCTTGAATTAAGAGAAACTATCCGTCCTTATGTAACAGAACTGATGAAAGAAGCACATGAAAAAGGAACACCGGTGATGCGTCCATTATTCTATGATTATCCGGAAGATACAAAAGTCTGGGAAATCGAAGATGAATACATGTTTGGACCAGATATGCTGGTTGCACCGATTTTATATGAAGATATGAGAGAAAGAACCTTGTATCTGCCAGAAGGAGACTGGGTCGATATCAACTCCAAAACAGAATATAAGGGCGGAGATTTTGTGACCGTAGCAGCTCCGCTTGATACCCTTCCGGTATTTGTAAAGAGAGGAACACATCCGGAACTGGTATAACAGAAACTTAAAACAGGTTATAAGAAAGAGGGCTGGAATCAAATGAAAAAGACGGAAAATATGTTTGGATTTGGAGGAAGTTTTGTAGGGACAGTAGAGAAAATATTTGACATAATGGCATTAGGATTTCTCTGGATTCTTTGCAGCCTTCCGGTCATTACCATAGGTGCATCTACTACGGCACTGTATTATGCGATGGTAAAATCAGTAAAAAATAATGATGGGTATGTGACGAAAGAATTTTTCCGTTCTTTTAAGTTAAACTTTATTCCAGCTACAATTTTATGGATGATTCTTGCAGTGATGACATTTATCATGCAGTTAAATGTAGGAATCTTAATGAAGAAAAGCAGTGGCATGGTGGGTCTGTTTTTTATCTGCTTTTATGCACTGGTATCGGTTTATCTGATTATTGTGGCATGTTATGCATTTCCGGCACTTTCCAGATTTGATATGAATGTCGGATGGATTTTGAAAATTTCAATGTACATGGTCGTGCGTTATATTTTTACCAGTATCATGCTTGTAATTATACTAGTCTGCATTGGTGCAATCGTCTGGAAACTCCCGCTGCTGGTGTTCTTTGCGCCAGGACCGATTGCGTTTTTGATGTCAGAATTTTTAGAGCGGGTGCTCAAAAAACATGAACCGAAAGTAGAAGAAGGAGGAACAGCAGAATGAAATTTACCAATGGATATTGGATGTTAAGAGATGAAATAGAAGCTTCTTATGCAGTAGAATATGCAAAACATACTGTAAATGGAAATAAACTAGAGGTGTATCTTCCGGCAAAACACATGTCAGGAAGAGGGGATGCGCTGAATATTGCACTTCTTACATTGACGCTTTCCAGTCCTCAGGAGGGTGTTATCAAAGTATCAGCGGTTCATCATAAGGGAATGCCTTATAAAGGACCGTTTGCAGCAGTAAAAAATGAAAATCCAAATGTCACAATTGAAGATACAGAAGACCAGCTGATTTATAAGAGCGGTACATTAAAAGCAGTCATTGATAAGGCTCCAAATGCATACAAACTGGCATTTTATGAGGGCGATACATTTTTAACAGAATCCAGTTTCAGAAACCTTGCTTACATGCATAACCGTGAAACCGGAAAGAATTATATGGTAGAGCAGCTCCTGCTCGATGTAGGTGAGTATGTTTACGGACTTGGCGAACGTTTCACTCCGTTTGTAAAAAATGGACAGATTGTAGAAATGTGGAACGAAGATGGCGGAACTGCAAGTGAGATTGCTTACAAAAACATTCCGTTCTATATTACCAATAAAGGTTACGGCGTTTTGGTTGACAATGAGGGTGACGTTGCTTACGAAATCGGAAGTGAAAAAGTAGAACGAGTACAGTTCTCTGTAGAATCTGAAAGACTGGATTATTATTTTATCAGCGGAAAAACTCCGATGGGAACAGTAGAAAAATATACAGAATTAACCGGAAAACCGGCACTGCCTCCGGCATGGTCCTTTGGTCTGTGGCTGACTACTTCCTTTACAACAGATTATGATGAAAATACAACCTCCAGCTTTATTCAGGGAATGGCAGACCGTGACATTCCGCTTCATGTATTCCACTTTGACTGCTACTGGATGGAACGGTTTAAATGGTGCAATTTCCAGTGGGATCATGAGGTAACAACAGACCCGAAAGGAATGTTAAAACGCTATCATGACAAAGGGTTAAAAATTTGTGTATGGATTAATCCATATATTGGACAGCAGTCCGAATTGTTTGAAGAGGGAATGGAACATGGCTATTTCATCAAACGTATAGATGGAAGTGTATGGCAGACTGATTTATGGCAGCCGGGAATGGCAGTTGTAGACTTTACCAATCCGGAAGCATGCAAATGGTATCAGAGCAAATTAAAAGCACTGCTTGATGATGGGGTAGACTGCTTTAAGACAGACTTTGGTGAGAGAATTCCGGTAAAAGGAATTCAGTATTATGATGGTTCTGACCCGGTTAAAATGCATAACTACTTTACATTCTTATATAATAAGACTGTATTTGAAGTACTTGAAAAAGAAAGAGGAAAAGGCGAAGCAGTCTTATTTGCCCGTTCCGCAACGGTAGGCGGACAGCAGTTCCCAGCACATTGGGGTGGAGACTGCTCTGCAACTTATGCATCAATGGCAGAAACCCTTCGAGGCGGACTTTCCCTTTCTGCGGGTGGATTTGGATTCTGGAGTCATGATATCAGTGGATTTGAGCAGACTGCTCCGGCAGATATCTATAAGAGATGGTGTCAGTTTGGACTGCTTTCTTCTCACAGCCGTCTGCATGGTTCTTCTTCTTACCGTGTGCCGTGGTTATTTGATGAAGAATCCTGTGTTATCTTAAAAGAATTTGTAAACTTAAAATGTCGTCTGATGCCGTATATCTATGAGCAGGCGGTAAAAGCACATAAAAACGGAACACCGGTGCTGCGTCCGATGATGCTGGAATTTTCAGAAGACAGAGCCTGCGATTGCCTTGATTTACAGTATATGTTTGGTCCGTCTCTTTTAGTTGCTCCTGTCTTCAAAGAAAGTGGAGAAGTAAGTTACTATCTGCCAAAAGGAACCTGGATTAACCTGATTACAGGAGAAAAACAAGAGGGCGGTACCTGGGTAAAAGAAACGCATGATTATCATTCTCTTCCGCTGATGGTTCGTGAAAATACCATCCTTCCGATGGGGGCAAGCGAGACAGAAGCAGAATATGATTATGCCGATGGCGTTACACTTGTACTTTCCGAATTTTCAGATGGAGCAAGTGCAGAAGTAGAAATCCCGGATACAAAAGGAAATACAGTTATGAAAGCCTATGCAGTCCGCAAAGGCGATGAAATCGAAGTTTCGGTAGAAGGTGGAAACGGTAACTTTACTGTGAGAAATCTTGGAAGCGGAACAGTTGTTGTAAAATAATGATAGTCTTTATTATACAATAAAGGTTTGCAATATCATACGATGCGACTTGACAATTTGTTTGTCAAGTCGTATTTTATTTTATAAGAAATAAGAAAAATTTTATCATTAAGACATTGGCAACTATCGTTAAATATGTTACAATAATGTTACAAAAAAGTTAAAAAGGTGAGAGAATGAATTTATATGAAGCGATATTTTTAAGAAAATCAGTACGAAATTATGAGATGGAAGCACTCAAACCATCACTGCTTACTGAGATAAAAGATTATTGTAAACAGATAGAGGGATTAAATCCAGGAATTACCACGGATATTTCAATTATAGATAATACCAAAGGACAGTATAAGAGAGTTCATCTGCTGGGAGTAAAAGCCCCGTATTATCTGGCGTTTTATTCAGAAGATAAAGATAAGGCAATGTTAAATGCAGGATACATTTTAGAACAGTTAGCCTTGTTTTTATGTACAAAGGGGCTTGGAACGTGTTTCCTTGGAAATGTAAAACCAAAGTTTGGAAATACCAATAAAGGAAATATGAAATGCATGATTATGATGGCATTTGGAAAGAGCCGGGGGGCACATACCAGAAAGCCGTCAGAGGCAAAACGAATGAGCCTTCAGGAACTCTGCGTTTATAAAGAAGTACCGCGGCAGTGGGTGAAACAGCTTTTAGAGGCAGCAAGACTTGCACCGTCAAGCATGAACAGTCAGCCATGGCGTTTTGTGGTCTATGACAACCGGATTCACGTATTTTCAAAGAAGCATAATATCACTTATTTTGGTATGGGAAAATATGATGAATTTAATCTGGGTGTGATGTTTTCACACTTAATGATTGTAGCAGAAGAACTCTGGCTGGATTTGGATTTGATTCGTCTGGAGGATATTTCACATAAGAATTTTTCAAATTGTGATTATGTGATGAGTGCCGTATTGCGAACCTGATAAAAAGAAAAAAGAAACGTACTCAATCGATAGAAGAAAGAGTACGTTTCTTTTTTGTATTTTGATTATAATACGATGGAAAAAATTTTGTTTGTTTAAACAAAAAGAGCGCGAGACGGGACTCGAACCCGCGGCCTCGACCTTGGCAAGGTCGCGCTCCACCAACTGAGCCACTCGCGCATGTCTTAACGACAAGTGATAGTATACTATAGAGATATGAGAATGTCAATACTTTTTTTGAAAAAATTTAGAAAATGGAATTTGTTACTTTATTGGAAAAAAGGATATGAATGTGGTATACTAAAGACCAGAAATTCAGAGACTTAAAATAACCTTTAATCAAGGAGGAAATCCGTTATGAAGATGATATTTGCAATTGTGCATAAAGAAGATGAAGGATTTGTAGTAGAACGTCTGAATAAAGAACATATCAGCGTGACAAAACTTTCCAGTACAGGTGGATTTATGAGAAAAGGAAATACCACACTGATGATTGGAACAGAGGATGAAAAAGTAGACACTGCGATTCAGATTATTAAAGAAGAGTGTTCAAGAAGAAAAGAAATGCTTGTGCCGACACCAACTTATTCTGAGGGAACAAGAGCACCAATGCTGGGATATTCCTCACCGCAGGTTACGGTTGATGTGGGCGGTGCAACCGTATTTGTTGTAGATGTAGAACAGTTTTTAAAATTATGATGTGAGTGTCAAAAGTAGAAAGAATAGATAGAAAAGCAGAGAAAGGAAGAAAATAATCATGGTAAGAAAAACAAATGTAGTGGTACAGCAAAATGTCAGAGGAGGGGAAGGAACCGTAGAGTTTCATCACATTCTTGCAGAAGAAGAATTATATGGACATGGAAAGCTTTATGCGAAAGTAGTGTTAAAACCACACAGCTCAATCGGTATGCATCAGCATGTTGGAAATACCGAACCATACTTTGTTTTAAAAGGAACAGGAGTATTTGTGGATAATGATGGAAGCCGTACCGAAGTGCATGAAGGAGATGTTTGTGTGATTGAACCGGGACAGAGCCACAGCATGGAAAATAATACGGATGAAGACTTTGAGATGATGGCTTTAATCTATAACGAAGCAGCAAAATAATGTCATAAATTCTAAACGAAAGTGTGCTTGTAAAACCGCCGTTATAATGATATTATAATTAGATAACTATTATATCATTTACAAAGCGGAGGAACTTAGGATGAAAAAATTAAAAGTAGTAAAAGGCGCAAAATGTATGGCATGTCTGGAGTGTGTAAGAGCCTGTTCAACAAGTTTTTACAAAGAATTTGACCCAGACAAATCCTGCATCCAGATTATTGACAAAAATGGTGACGCAAAACCTATGGTTTGTGTTCAGTGTGGAAAATGTGAAAAAGCCTGTCCAGAGGGTGCAATTACACAGAATGCAAAAGGCGTTTACATGATTAACAAGAAAAAATGTACCGGATGTGGAAAATGTGTGGAAGCCTGTCCATTTAATGTCATGGTGAAAGCAGAAGAATCACCGGTTACAAGCAAATGTATCGCTTGTGGAATTTGTGCAAAAGCCTGTCCAATGGATGTTCTTGAAGTAGTAGAAGACTAATAGATATTGTATTAGTGTACTTGACACATTACACGAATCATGAATGGTGGCTGCCGCAGTTTGTCTGCCGGCAGTCATTTTTTTCTATTTAAGCATGTTAATACTAATTTTAATTTGAAGTAAATCCGCTTTTTGTTTCGTGAGGTGAACGATGATAAAAAAATATGAAACGTCAATCTGTTCCAATCAGGATGGATTAGAGTTATCCGTTTTATGGTTAGAACCGGAAAAAGAACCGAAAGGAATCTTACAGATTTCTCATGGGATGAGTGAATATAAAGAACGCTATCTTCCATTTATGCGATATTTATGTGAACGAGGGTATCTCTGTGCCATCCATGACCATAGAGGACATGGAAAAAGCGTAAAATATAAAAGTGATTTAGGATATATGTACGGAGGAAAAGACGATGCGCTGGTGGAGGATTTGCATCAGGTAAGTGTGTGGTTAAAAGACAGATATCCAAATCCTCCATTTTATATGCTGGGACACAGCATGGGAAGTCTGATTGCCAGAAACTATTTAAAACAATATGACTATGAACTGGAAAAATTGATTTTAACAGGACCGCCTTGTGAAAATCCGGCTGCTGATCTTGGGCTTTTGATTTCGAGAGCAGAGAAGCGGGTTTCCGGTGCACATCACAAGAGTAAACTGTTGGAATTAATGGCATTTGGTCCTTATGCATTGAAATTTAAGGGAGAATCCAGCCGTTCTTCCTGGGTGTGTTCCGATAAAGAAGTGGTAAGAAAATATGATGAATCGGAATACTGTGGTTTTACGTTTTCTGCGGATGCATTTGAGAGCTTAATGCTTCTAATGAAAGAAACATACAGCAAAAAAGGCTGGAAATTAAAAAATAAAGAACTGCTGATTCTGTTTTTGGCAGGGGCAGATGACCCATGTGCAGGAGGCGGACGAAAATTTGTAAAAGAACTTCAGTTTATGAAATCCATTGGATACCGGAAAGTAACCGGAAAGATGTATCCGGATATGCGCCATGAAATTTTAAATGAGACTAAAAAAGAACTGGTGTATGAAAATATATACGAGTATCTGGAAAGGAAAAATAGAAGATAAAATATGTCAACAAAATCAGAAGTTCTGAAGCTTTTAGAAGAAAATAAGGGGACTTATCTTTCCGGAGAAGAACTGGCCATAAAACTGGGCTGTTCAAGAACGGCAATCTGGAAAGCGATGAAAACGCTCCGTGAAGAAGGATATGAGATTTTGGCAGTCAATAATCGGGGATATGCATTAAGTAAAGAAAATAATGTATTATCCGAGGAAGCAATCCGACTTGGGCTTAATAAAAAAGCGGTAAAAATAGAAGTAAAAAGAGAAATTCCATCGACAAACCAGTATTTAAAACAAAAAGGAATCGAAGAAGAATACGAAGAAGGTTCGGTGGTTGTGGCAGAGAGTCAGAGTGCCGGAAAAGGCAGACGAGGACGACATTTTTATTCTCCCGGAAAATGTGGACTTTACATGAGCGTTTTATTAAAACCGAAAAAAACGGCACAGGAAAGTTTAAAGATTACAGCAGCGGCGGCTGTTGCTGTCTGCAGGGCGGTAGAAAAAGTATGCAAGGTGTCTCTTGGAATTAAATGGGTGAACGATTTATATCTGGGAGAGAAAAAAGTCTGCGGTATTTTAACAGAGGCAGTCAGTGACTTTGAAACCGGAGATATTGAACTGGTTGTAGTGGGAATTGGAATAAACTTAAAAGAACCGAAAGATGGATTTCCCAAAGAACTCGGAGATATTGCAGGAACAGTTTTAAAAGAGGGAGAGCATGTAGACCGGAATCTTCTGGTTTCAGAAATCGTAAATGAATTGTTAGAAGAGTCCGAAAAAGATGGAATCCCGAAAGAGTACATCGAAAGAAATATTGTGCCGGGACGAAAGGTCTGGGTAGCATATGGACAACAGGAGAGAAGTGTGTTCGCAAAGCAGATTCTTCCAGATGGCCGTCTGTTAATTGAAAACGAGCAACATGAAGAAGAGATTCTGCCTTGCGGGGATGTGTCTTTACGAATCCGAAGGATGTAAAAAGCCGTGACAGGTAATCTGGATAAATAAAATACCGATAAAAGCACCGATACTGTCAATTCCGACATCACGCTTGGAAGGACCTCTTCCATCCACGAAGGATTGATGAAATTCGTCTGTGCAGGCGAAACCGACACTGATAAGTCCGGCAAGCAGAATCAACCAGATTCCACGGACACCATAGACATAAAGCGGAAGCGAAACACAAAGCGCAAGAATAAAGTATTCGGTCATGTGGGCAGCTTTTCGAACCGGAAATTCCAGTTTATCGGTGTAATACTGGATTCTTGTCTCATCAAGATTTTTGTCGAGCGCCTTATCGGCAACGACAACGATTTCACGGCTGATTTTCTGGCTTAAAGCACCAGACTGCTCTCCGCTCTGTCCTGAGAAGGAAAAGATTAAATACATCATGCAAAGGGCAGGAATGAAAGAGAGCGGTTTTAAAAGTAATATAAAAAACTTTTTCATAAGAATGATCCTTTCTTAAAACTTTGAACTATCATAAGTGTTAATAGGTTAGATTAGACTATAGCACGTTTGGCTATGGATGTAAATAAAGAGAAAAAACTAAAAAAGCATTAGAAAAGAGGAAAACATGAGTTACGCAGATGAATTATTTGTAAAAATGTGTCGTGATATTTTGGATAACGGTACAGATACAAAGGGCGAAAAAGTCCGCCCGAAATGGGAAGATACCAATGAAAGTGCTTATACAATCAAACGATTTGGAGTGGTAAACCGCTACGATTTAAGAAAAGAATTTCCGGCACTGACGCTTAGAAAGACTGCATTAAAGAGTTGTATGGATGAAATTTTATGGATTTATCAGAAAAAATCCAATAATGTCAATGATTTACATTCTCATATCTGGGATGCCTGGGCAGACGAAAATGGTTCAATTGGAACCTGCTATGGAGATGTCGTGGGACGAAAATTTATTTATAAAGAAGAAGAAACGGACCAGATGGATTATGTGCTTCGTCAGTTGAAAGAAAATCCTTACAGCAGGCGAATCATGACCAATCTCTATCAGTTTGAATATCTTCACAGCGGAGCATTAGATCCGTGCTGTTACAGCATGACTTATAGCGTGACAAAAGAGCCGGGAGAAGAACGGCTGATTTTAAATGGAGTGTTAAACCAGCGCTCACAGGATGTGCTTGCGGCCAATAACTGGAATGTATGCCAGTATGCAATTCTGCTTATGATGGTGGCACAGGTGAATGATATGATTCCCGGAGAACTGGTGCATGTGATTGCCGATGCGCATATTTATGACCGCCATGTGCCTGTAATTGAAGAATTAATTAAAAGAGAACAGTATCCGGCACCAAAAGTTTCCTTAAATCCGGAAGTGAAAGATTTTTATAAATTTACTACCAATGATTTGATTGTAGAGGATTATCAGGCAGGAGAACAGATTAAAAATATTCCGATTGCGGTATAAGAAGAAAATAGAAAGACAGAGGAGAGATTAAAGTTATGAATATTATTGTAGCAGTAGATAAAAATTGGGCGATTGGGAAAGAAAACAAACTGTTGGTGAGTATTCCGGCAGATATGAAATTTTTTCGCAGTACCACGACCGGAAAAGTAGTTGTGATGGGAAGAAAAACTTTAGAAAGTTTCCCAAATGGTCTGCCACTTAAGAACCGTACCAATATTGTGCTGACAAAAGACAAAAACTATAAAGTAAAAGATGCGATTATCGTGCACAGCATAGAAGAAGCACTCGAAGAATTAAAAAAATATGCTTCTGAAGATGTGTATGTAATCGGAGGAGACAGCATTTATGCACAGATGCTTCCTTACTGCGATACCGCTCATGTGACCAAAATTGATTTCGGATATGAAGCAGATGCATGGTTCCCGAATCTGGATGAAAATGAAGAATGGAAAATTGCAGAGGAAAGCGAAGAACAGACTTACTTTAATCTGGAATATTCTTTTGTGAAGTATGTAAGAAAATAGAACATGTAAATCTTTCCTGGGGATGTCGCACTAAGTAGTGAGACATCCCCAGTTTTTGAATTCTTTAGAAAGTTTATTTTTTCTTTCCAGTGCCTAACACCTTATTTTCACCTTATTTTTGCTTTAAAGGGCAGGTGTATGTTTATTGCATCTATAAGTAGAAGGAGAACAACCTACATTTTTTCGGAATATTTGAGAAAAATCTAATTGGTTTTCATATCCGACCGTATATGCAATCTCTTTGATTGAAAGATTTGATGTGTAAAGCAGTTCACAAGCAACATGGATTCGTTTTTGAATGATATATTTTTTGAGAGAAATACCAAATTCGTTTTTGAAAATGGTATTTATGTAGTTGGGATGGAGTGAAAATTCTCTTGCTATATCTTGAATACGAAGCGATTTATTATAGTATAGATCTAAATATTGTTTGATTTCGGATACTCTTTTTATATTATATGAGTCAGTAAAGCGGCAAGGAGCAGATAAGACTGCCAGAATTTTGAATAAAGCAGAAGACATTTCAAAGAAAAAGGAAACATCAGAATCTGTTGCTAAATGAAGTTTTTCTGTGGCAAATTCTCCAGATGAATCAAGATAAGGTACAAAAGAGGAATGAAGTCGTAATATATTAAGAATTATATTGCGAATTTCTACAGAATTTATTTTGGTGTAATGGTATGGAAAACTTGAAGTAGATTGAAAGTTAGTTAATAAAGAGGAGGGAGCGTAAAATGCAACCCAGCAATAACTCCATGGAGAAGATTGATTGGCAATATAATGACAAGAAATATTTGCTGGAATAATAAAAGCTTCATGAGCGGTTACTTTGAAAGGTATTTCATCATTATAGGTAACAAATCCACTTCCAGCAAGTACAAAATGAATAAGAATGTAATCTCTTGTTCTAGGACCATAGGAGTGGTTTTGAGTACAGGATTCAATTCCGAAGAAAAAAGGATGGATAGAATCAGTTAATAATTCGGTATTATGATTAAACGTAGTTGTTATTTGAAACATAAAGTCATATATCTCCCATATTTTTTATAGAATAAAAACTTTGAAAACCATATATTTCAGATAAGATTTTATATATCAGCTATTAAGAATATACGGTATGCTAATGTCATAGCACCAGTATAACACAAAAGAAAATCAGATAATAGGAGATAGGTATGAAAATTAATATTGTATGTGCAGGAAACAGAAATTTTATTATACCCATGAAGGTAATGTTAAAGTCGTTGGCTGTGAATACAAGAAAAAATGTAGAGATATTTGTATTAAATAAAGAATGGAAAGGAGATGATAAAATTGATTTTATAGAAACATTTTCGAACAATAAAAATATATCTATAAAATTCCTGGATATGGAAAACTATGAGTGTTTGAATCATTTTAAAACAACAAAAAATATTCCTATTGAATCCTATTTTCGATTATTTTTGCCAGAAGTTTTACCAGATAATGTAGAACAAATTATTTATTTGGATGGTGATATTATTGTTGAGGGGGATATTGAGGAATTATGGAATATACCAATTGGAGAACATGCACTGATGGCTGTTTCAGAGATGTTTCATGAAGCACATTATGTTTCATCGCCATTGGCGTTACATACATTTAAAAAGTTAAATATACCAGAAAAAAGTAAATATTTTAATGCTGGAGTATTGAAAATAAATATAAAAAAGTGGAAAGAAAATAATATTGCAAAAAGAATAATAGATTATCTTATAGAAAACAAAGATGAGGTTTTATGGCATGACCAAGATGGTCTTAATGCAGTTTTATGGAATGATTGGGGTGAATTGCCAAGTGAATGGAATGTTATGACAGCATTGTTTCGAGAAGAAGATTTTGAAAGGATAGATATGAGTAAAGAGACTGCATGTTATATTATGAGAAATCCGAAAATAATTCATTATACGAATAGTAAAGAAAAACCATGGAAAGAAACATGCACAAACCCATTAAAAGACAGATATTTCTTTTATGCGAACATGATATAGGAGATGAAAAAAATGAAAGATAGAAAATTATATAATACAGTTTCCTTAAGTATACCAATTATCTTTCAATCATTTTTTCAGATTTTATTTGGAATTGCAGATACATGGTTTGTAAGTTTTTATTCGGATGAAGCTGTGGCAGCAGTTGGGTATGCAAACCAGTTGATTGCAGTTATTTTACTTCTTTTTGTAGTGATTAGCTCAGCAATTTCTGTTTTGGGAGCACAGTATATAGGAGCAGAAGAAGAACAGAAAGCAAAGAAAATTAGTTCAGATGCAGTAGTTTTAACATTATTAGTTAGTATCAGTATATCGTTTATTATATTTATAACGAGTAGAAAAATTATTAATGTACTGCAAGTCCCAATGGAAATAAGAGAAGATATGAATGCCTATTTAAAAACAATTGTTTTAGGGCTGATATTTCAAAGTGGAAATGTAGTTCTGACTACAGTTTATAGGATTTTTGCAGAAGCAAAATATGCTATGCGAGTAGGAATATGGATTAATTTATTGAATATAGCAGCAGATGCTGTTATCATTTTTAATCCGATGGGATATACATATAATTTTGTGATAGGAATCGCATTAGCCACTGTTTCTAGCAATGCAATTGGATTTGTTGCCATGTTAGTTAAAAGTAAGAGATGTTTGAAATTGGAATATACACGTAAGATGTCAGGAGAAAATGTAAAACTATTGATTTATTATGGTATCCCTTCAGCAGGAGAAAATGTCTCTTATAAAATATCACAACTTGTAGTAACAACTCTTCTGGGACAATTAGGTGGATTTATATTAAGTGCTAAAATTTATGCAATGAATGTTATGTTGTTTGTTTCTTTAATTCCAAACTCAATAGGAATTGCAACAGGAATACTTGTAGGATATTTATGGGGAAATAAAAAGAAAAAACAGGCTTATGATATCTGCTATAGAAACATTTTTGCAGGTATCTTAGTAGTAGTGATGATGAATGTAGTTATTTTTATAGGTAGAGACTGGAGTTTACATATATTTACAAGTAATAAAGAAATTTTGAGTGTGGCAAGAACTATCATGAATATGGAAGCTATTTTAATGTTTATTAAGACTGGAAATTTCATGTTTGGAAATTCATTAAAAGGAGTTGGAGATGTCTATTATAATGCCATTTTAAGTGTGCTTTCTACCTGGATCTTTGGTGTAGGTTTATCCTATATTTTAGGAATTACTTTTCAATTAGGCATACAAGGAATTTATTATGGTTTTGGAATTGATGAGTTATTCCGTTGTGTAATGTCGTGGCGAAGATGGAGAAAGACTATTGGAAAAGAGAGTTTTTCTAGTGCCTGACACCTGTTGAAGAAATAAGAAAATCCGCTGATAGAACTGATTGTCTGTCAGCGGATATTTTCTATCTTAAATTTGTTAGAAATAATTATTCGATTACTTTTAACCATCCTTCTGGAGCTTCGATGCGTCCCATCTGGATTCCTGTTAATGTTTCGTATAATTTCTGAGTAGTCGGTCCCATTTTTTCCATTCCGGAAGGGAATACGATTTCTTTTCCATGGTCAACAATCTTACCAACCGGTGAGATAACAGCAGCAGTACCGCAAAGACCACATTCTGCGAAATCTTTTACTTCGTCGAGATAAACTTCTCTTTCTTCTACTTTCAGTCCAAGATAATGTTCTGCAACATAAAGCAGGGAACGTCTTGTGATAGATGGAAGAATACTGTTAGATTTTGGAGTAACAACAGTGTTGTCTTTTGTGACAAACAGGAAGTTTGCTCCACCTGTTTCTTCTACTTTTGTTCTTGTTGCTGCATCAAGATACATGTTTTCATCATAACCCTGATTGTGAGCATCAACGATTGCATGTAAGCTCATTGCGTAGTTTAATCCGGCTTTGATATGTCCTGTTCCATGAGGTGCAGCACGGTCAAAATCACTGACACGGATTGTAATCGGCTTTGCACCGCCTTTGAAGTAAGGTCCTACTGGTGTAGTAAATACACGGAACTGATATTCATTTGCAGGTTTAACACCGATAACAGCGTCAGAACCAAACATGTAAGGACGGATATATAAAGTTGCACCAGAACCATAAGGTGGAACATAAGCAGCGTTTGCTTTTACAGTTTCAACAACGGCTTCAACGAAACGGTCTTCTGGGAATACCGGCATTTCCAGACGTTTTGCAGAATCTACCATACGAGCTGCGTTTAAGTCAGGACGGAATGTTACAATGTGTCCATCTTCTGTTGTATAAGCTTTCATACCTTCAAAAACAGTCTGCGCATACTGAAGAACCCCGGCACATTCGCTTAAGGTGATGGTATCGTCTGTTGTAAGACCGCCTTCATCCCATGCTCCATCTTTAAAATTTGAAACATAACGATAATCTGTTTTTACATAACCAAATCCAAGGCTGGACCAGTCGATGTTTTTTTTCTCCATTTGAATCTCCTCCATTCTTTGCCCATTGATACGATAGGTAACTATAAATTTGTTTTTCATTATAAAACTTTAATGCGGGAAATGCAAGAGAAGTTACATTGCTTTTTTAAGCCATATCAGATATAATTGAAATCAGTTCTGGTAAGGGCAGGATTGGAGTGAGAGAATATGCCAAAGAATGATTGGAACCAACTTGGAAATGATATAAAAAATATTGTGCAGGATGCAATTGAGACAGGAGATTATGGGCGCTTAAATCGTGATTTAGGTGTAACGCTTGAGAATGCGTTGGGAAATATGGCGACGAGTGTGAAAGATGCTGCAATAAAAAATCTGAATCATTTTTCAGGTAGTCAGCAGACAGTAAATCAGAGAAGAACTGTTTCACCGGAAAGACAAAGACAAGAGCAGAATATGCGGGGATATAAAAAGAAACTGGTGAAAGAAGCCAGAGAAAAATTCGCCCTGTATGTCAATACTTCAACTCCGAGAGCACTTGGAATTTTATTTACGACACTTGGAATTGCACTTGTGGGAATGTTTGGAGTGACGGCTGCAACGCTTGGGATTGCAGGAATCTTTATTGACGCAGTTGCAAATAAGATGCAAAGAGGAATGTTTGTATTTATAGCTGCGATAGTGGCAAGTGGAGCGCTTGGCATTTATGGAAATACGCTTCGTAAAAAAGTGAATCGCTTTCGTTCTTATGTACGGACTTTAAATGGAAAGACTTATGTTAAAATTGAGGAGCTTGCAAAAGGCGTAAGAAAATCTCCAAAATTTGTAAAACGGGATTTGAAGAAAATGATTAAAAACCGTATGTTCTTAGAAGGGCATCTGGATGAAGAGGGAAATTATCTGATTACCAGTGATGAGTCTTATGAACAGTATACGCAGACAAAGAAGGCATCTGAGATTCAGGAAAGAGAGATGCAGGAAAAAGAACAGGCAGAACAGAAACTGCGGGGAACTCTTTCAGAAGAAGTGCAGGAAGTCATCAAAGAAGGGGAAGCTTACTTAGAAGAAATTCGAAGCTGCAATGAAGCAATTCCAGGTGTGGAAATTTCCAATAAAATGTATCATCTGGAGAATGTGATTTTAAGAATCTTCAAGCGGGTGGAACAGCATCCGGAGCTGATTTCGGACCTGCATAAATTTATGGATTATTATCTTCCGACGACCGTTAAATTGTTGAAAGCTTATGAAGAACTCGATAAACAGCCGGTTGAAGGAGAGAATATTAAAACAGCGAAACAGGAAATTGAAAATACACTGGATACGATCAATGAAGCATTTGAAAATCTTCTGGACAGCTTTTTTAGAAATACGGCATGGGATGTATCGACTGATATTTCTGTCTTAAAGACCATGCTGGCACAGGAAGGACTGACAGGAAATAAGGACTTTGAAAGTGTATCCGGAAAGGAAAACTAAATGAGCGATGAATTTAAAGAATTTGATGTGACACCGACACTTACTTTTGAGGTAGAGGAGGAAAAACCTGCCCCGAAAGAGCCGGAAAAACCGACGGATCCAAATATGACAGAAGATGTATTGTCAGTGGAAGAACGTCAGATGGTGGAAAGTTTTTCCAAGCAGATTGATATCCGCAATTCTGCTGCAATCTTGCAGTACGGAGTGGGAACACAGAAAAAAATGGCAGATTTTTCAGAAGAAGCACTCGCAAAAGTAACAACAAAAGACCTTGGAGAAGTTGGTGATTTGCTTGAAAATGTTGTGAAAGAACTGAAGAGTTTTGATGCGGTGGAAGAAGAAAAAGGTCTGTTTGGAATTTTTAAACGTGGCACGAATAAAATTCAGGCATTAAAAACGAAGTATGCCAAAGCAGAAGGAAATATCGAACAGATTGTGCAGACACTGGAAAAACATCAGATTCAGCTTTTAAAGGATTCAGCGACTATGGATAAAATGTATGCGCTGAATTTGAATTATTTTAAGGAACTTTCTATGTATATCTTAGCAGGAAAGAAGAAACTGCAAGAAGTGCGAGAAGGTGAGTTAAAAGAACTGACTTTAAAAGCACAGATGAGCAATCTGCCGGAAGATGCACAGGCGGCAAAAGATCTGGATTCAATGTGCCAGCGATTTGAAAAGAAAATTCATGATTTGGAATTAACCCGTATGATTTCGATTCAGACGGCACCGCAGATTCGTCTGGTGCAGGGAAATGATACCTTGATGGCGGAGAAGATTCAGTCTACACTTGTCAATACCATTCCACTCTGGAAGAGTCAGATGGTGCTGGCACTTGGAGTGGCACATGCATCTCAGGCAGCAAAGGCACAAAGAGAAGTCACCGATATGACGAATGCCCTGCTTCGCAAAAATGCAGAGACATTGAAGATGGCAACCATTGATGCGGCAAAAGAGTCTGAGCGTGGAATTGTGGATATCGAGACATTAAAACATACAAATGAGAATTTAATCAGCACCTTTGATGAAATTATGAATATCCAGAAAGAGGGGCATCAGCAGAGAATGGAAGCAGAAGCTGAGATGAACCGCTTAGAAGAAGAATTAAAGAAGAAACTGTTGGAAATAAACCATTAATTTTTGGAGGCGAAGGTAGATGTATCGTGACAATACAAAAGTAGTTTCAATTGGAGACAGAAAAATCGGTGGTGGAAATCCGATTTTAATTCAGTCCATGACAAATACCAAGACAGAAGATGTCGAGGCGACCGTAGCGCAGATTTTGGAGTTAGAAGCAGCAGGATGTGAGATTGTCCGCTGTACCGTTCCGACTTTAGAAGCAGCAAAAGCATTAAAAGAGATTAAAAAACAGATTCATATTCCGCTGGTTGCGGATATTCATTTTGATTATAAAATGGCAATTGCAGCGATGGAAAACGGAGCCGATAAAATCCGAATTAACCCGGGAAATATCGGAAGTTCGGAAAAAATTAAAGCCGTTGTAGATACTGCGAAATCCAGAAATATTCCAATTCGTGTCGGTGTCAATTCCGGTTCACTCGAAAAAGAACTGGTTGAAAAATACCATGGAGTGACAGCAGAAGGACTGGTGGAGAGTGCGCTTGATAAAGTACGCATTATCGAGGACTTTGGCTATGATAATCTGGTCATCAGTATCAAATCTTCTGATGTTATGATGTGTGTAAAGGCTCATGAACTGCTGGCAAAACAGACCAATTATCCGCTGCATGTCGGAATTACAGAAGCCGGTACTTTATACTCCGGAAATATCAAATCCGCAGTCGGACTTGGAATTATTTTATATGAAGGAATCGGAGATACCATTCGTGTTTCTCTGACAGGAGATCCGGTTGAGGAAATCAAATCTGCAAAAAGAATTTTAAAGACCTTAAATTTAAGAAAAGGCGGAATTGAAGTCGTATCATGTCCAACCTGTGGACGTACCCAGATTGATTTGATTGGTCTGGCAAATCAGGTGGAGACGATGGTTCAGCAGTTTGATTTAGATATCAAAGTGGCAGTAATGGGTTGTGTGGTAAATGGTCCTGGCGAGGCGAAAGAAGCAGACCTTGGAATCGCAGGAGGAAAAGGTGTGGGTCTTTTGATTAAAAAAGGAGAAATCGTAAGGAAAGTGCCGGAAGCTGAACTGCTTGATACCTTAAGAGAAGAACTGGAACACTGGGCGAAATAATCCGTTCTTATTTATAAGCAAATGATGAGAACTTGTATTGGATGGAATAGAAGAAAGGAAGCATATCAATGGAAAAAGATTTCTTAGAAGTCTTTTTCGGTCTTGAAGTAGAAAAAGAATTAAAGGCACTTTTAGAAGATGTGAAAGTGACGAAGATTGCAGTCAATCCGAAAAAAGACCGTATGAGAGTTTACATTCAGAGCATACAGTGGATTCAGAAAAAATACATCTATGCTCTGGAAAAGCAGATAAAGAAACAGTTTTTTGCTTCAGCGCAGATACAGATAAAAATCATTGAAAAATTTACGCTGACCTCTCAGTATACGCCAAAGCTTTTCTTTGAAGCCTACCGCTCCTCTATGTTAGATGAACTAAGAGGGCACAGTATTTTAATTTATAATACCTTTCGTACTGCGAAAATTGAATTTCCGGAAGAAAACAAAATGAAACTTGTCATGCAGTCCTCTGTACTGGCAAAAAGTCATGAGGAAGAATTGATTTCTTATATTGAAAAAATCTTCTGTGAAAGATGTGCATTCTCTCTGATTGTAGAGCCGGAATATGAAGAAGCAGGCGAAAGTAAGATACGCAAAAACAGCGAAATACGAATTATGCAGGAGGCTGCTCATGTGATTGAGCAGTCTTCTTTCGGGCATGTAAAAGATGAGGCGGAAGAGGGCACAGAAAGCGAAGCAAATCAGCCAGACACAACAAAAGAAGAGAAAAAAGAAAGCAAGAAAGAAAGCAAAAAAGAAAACAAAAAAGAAAAACAGACGGAATCAAAAACGAAAAAAGAAAATACAAAAGAAAAAAGATTTACGCAAAATTCCGAATACAGACGTGGTGTGAAACGTTCTGATAATCCGGATGTGATTTATGGAAGAGATTTTGATGATGAGGTCATTCCGTTAAGTTCGGTTCAGACAGAGATGGGTGAGGTCTGCATCCGTGGACAGATTATGAGTCTGGATACCCGTGCCATCCGTGGTGAAAAAACAATTATTATGTTTGCGATTACGGATTTTACGGATTCGATTATGATAAAATTGTTTGCCAAAAATGAACACGTAGATGAAATCTTAGAGGGCGTAAAAGTTAAAAACTTTATTAAATTAAAAGGTGTCACCAACATTGACCGTTTCGACAGCGAGCTTACGATTGCGTCTGTTGCCGGAATCAAGAAAATTGCACCATTTACTTCTTCGAGAATGGATACCAGTCCGGAAAAACGAGTGGAACTTCACTGTCATACCAAGATGAGTGATATGGATGGGGTTTCCGATGCAAAACAGATTATCAAACAGGCGTACGAATGGGGACACAAAGCGATTGCAATTACCGACCACGGGGTTGTTCAGGCGTTCCCGGAGGCAAACCACTGCTTTGATGAGTGGGGCGGAGTTGTGCCAAAAGATGCGGATTTTAAAGTGATTTATGGAATGGAAGCCTATCTGGTCGATGATTTGAAAGGAATTGTACAAAACAGTAAGGGACAACCGCTTAGAGGAAAATACGTGGTCTTTGATATTGAAACCACCGGATTTTCGGCGATGGCAGATAAGATTATTGAAATCGGTGCGGTTCGTGTGGAAAACGGAATCATCACTGGACGTTTTTCTGAGTTTGTAAATCCAAAAATTCCGATTCCATTTCGGATTGAAAAGCTGACCAGCATCAATGACAGTATGGTGGCAGGGGCAGAAACCATTGATACCTTGCTTCCAAAGTTTATTGAATTTTGCGAGGGCGCAGTTATGGTTGCCCATAATGCGGAATTTGATATGAGTTTTATTCAGAAAAACTGTAATGATTTAGGAATTGAGACAGACTTTACTTTCGTAGATACCGTGGGAATGGCGAGATTCTTACTGCCACAGTTAAATCGTTTTAAACTCGATACGGTAGCAAAAGCGGTTGGAGTTTCTCTGGACCATCATCACCGTGCGGTCGATGACGCAGAATGTACCGCCGGAATTTTCCTGCGCTTTATCGAGATGTGTAAGGAAAGAGATATTGAAAATCTGGATGATTTGAATGAAAAAGGCGCAGTTTCTGTCAATGCCATCCAGAAAATGCCGACTTATCATGCTATTATTTTGGCAACCAATGATATCGGGCGTGTCAACCTCTATCATCTGGTATCGGATTCGCATTTGATTTATTATCACAGGCGGCCGAGAGTTCCAAAAAGCGTGTATCTAAAATATCAGGAAGGCTTGTTAATCGGTTCTGCCTGTGAAGCCGGAGAATTGTATCAGGCAGTGTTAAACGGCAGACCGGAGCCGGAAATCGCAAGACTGGTAAATTTCTATGATTATCTCGAAATCCAGCCAGTCGGAAACAATGAATTTATGATTCGGGATGAGGATCGTGGGGACATCAACAGCGAAGACGACCTGCGTGAAATCAATCGAAAGATTGTAAAACTGGGAGAATTATTTAATAAACCGGTTGTTGCAACCTGTGACGTGCACTTTTTAGACCCGGAGGATGAAATCTACCGCCGAATTATCATGGCAGGAAAGGGATTTGATGATGCAGATATGCAGCCACCGCTTTATCTGCATACCACCGAAGAAATGCTTCAGGAATTTTCCTATCTGGGAAGCGAAAAAGCCGAAGAAGTTGTAATTACCAATCCCAATAAGATTGCAGATATGGTGGAAAAGATTTCTCCGATTCATAAAGGAAAATGTCCGCCGGTTATTGAAAATTCCGATGAGATGCTTCGAGAAATCTGCTATAACAAAGCACATGAAATTTATGGTGATACTCTTCCGGAAGTCGTAGAAGAACGTCTGAACAGGGAATTAAATTCCATTATTTCTAACGGTTATGCGGTTATGTACATGATTGCACAGAAGCTGGTGTGGAAAAGTAACAGCGATGGTTATCTGGTAGGCTCAAGAGGTTCGGTTGGTTCTTCTTTTGCTGCGACAATGTCTGGTATCACAGAAGTAAATCCATTAAGTCCGCATTATTACTGTTCTTCGTGTCATTACAGTGATTTTGATTCTGAAGAAGTAAAAGCGTACTCGGGACGTGCCGGATGTGATATGCCGGATAAAATCTGTCCGGTGTGTGGAAAACCATTAATTAAAGAAGGATTTGATATCCCATTTGAGACCTTCCTTGGATTTAAAGGGGATAAAGAGCCGGATATCGACTTGAACTTCTCAGGAGATTATCAGGGAAAGGCACACCGCTACGTTGAGGTTATCTTTGGAGCAGGACAGACATTCAAAGCCGGAACGATTGGAACACTTGCAGAGAAAACCGCATTTGGTTATGTGAAAAATTATTTTGAAGAGCGTGGAGACCGCAAACGAAACTGCGAAATTACAAGAATTGTACAGGGATGTACCGGAGTCAGACGAACCACAGGTCAGCACCCGGGAGGAATCATTGTACTTCCGATTGGCTGGGATATCGAAGAATTTACACCGGTGCAGCATCCGGCAAATGACATGGCAAGTGATATTATTACGACCCATTTTGATTATCACTCAATCGACTCAAACTTGTTAAAACTTGATATACTCGGACACGATGATCCGACCATGATTCGTATGCTTGAGGACTTGACCGGAATCAATGCAAGAGAGATTCCGCTCGACAGTAAAGAAGTCATGTCCTTATTTAAAGGTACGGATGCATTGGGAATTACACCGGACGATATTCGTGGCTGTCCGCTTGGATGCCTTGGAATTCCGGAGTTTGGAACCGACTTTGCCATGCAGATGTTAATTGACGCAAACCCGACTTCCTTTTCGGATTTAGTTCGTATTTCCGGTCTGTCTCATGGTACAGACGTATGGCTTGGAAATGCGCAGGATTTGATTAAATCGGGTACTGCGACCATTACCACCTGTATCTGTACCCGAGATGATATCATGATTTATCTGATTAATAAAGGGCTGGAACATGGACAGGCATTTACCATCATGGAAAGTGTACGAAAAGGAAAGGGCTTAAAACCCGACTGGATAGAAGAAATGAAGTCACACGGAGTGCCGGACTGGTACATTGAATCCTGTAAGAAAATCAAGTACATGTTCCCGAAGGCACATGCGGCTGCTTATGTTATGATGGGATGGCGAATTGCATATTGTAAAATTTACTATCCGCTGGCGTATTATGCGGCATATTTCAGTATCCGTGCGACCGCATTTTCTTATGAACTGATGTGTCAGGGAAAAGAAAAACTGGAATATTTTATGGATGATTATGAAAAACGAAAAGATACGCTAAGTAAAAAAGAGCAGGATACACAGAAAGATATGAAGATTGTACAGGAAATGTATGCCAGAGGATTTGAGTTTGTACCGATTGATTTATATAAGGCAAATGCGCATACGTTTCAGATTGTAGATGGAAAACTGATGCCGGCACTTGATACGATTGAAGGTCTGGGAGACCGTGCCGCCGACGCCGTGGTGCTTGCGGCAGAAGATGGAGAGTTTTTATCAAAAGATGATTTCAGAAACCGTACCAAAGTCAGCAAGACGGTAATTGAGTTGATGTCGGATTTGGGACTGTTTGGAGACTTACCGGAATCCAATCAGATGTCATTATTTGATTTCCAGTAGACTATTTGATAAAAAAGATAGATTTATTTTTAGATGCAATGAAAAGAAAAGAGGAAAACGAAGATTATGAACTATCAGGAAGCGAGAGCGTTTTTAGATGAAGTGGGAAAAAGTGGAAGTGTGCTTGGACTTGAAGGAATGAGAGAATTATTAAATCGTCTGGGAAATCCACAGGATGAACTGAAATTCATTCATATTTCAGGAACAAATGGGAAAGGTTCGGAGCTTGCTTTTCTCTCTGAAATCCTCACAAAGTCCGGATACCGCACGGGAAGATACATTTCTCCGACTCTGTATTCTTACCGTGAAAGAATCCAGGTGGACAAAGAAATGATTGACCGGGATTCCCTTGCCAGCCTTACCACAAAAGTAAAAACAGCAATTGACAGTATGCTTGCAGATGGACTGCAAAGTCCGACCGTTTTCGAAGTGGAAACGGCAATTTCATTTTTGTATTTTATTCAGAAACAGTGTGATATTGTGGTGTTAGAAACCGGACTTGGCGGGACACTCGATGCGACAAATGTGGTAACAACAACCGTGCTCGAAGTGATTGCTTCGATTGGAATGGACCATATGATGTTCCTTGGAAATACGCTTGGAGAGATTGCTAAAAATAAAGCCGGAATTATCAAACCGAATACAGCTGTGGTATCGGCAAAACAGGAGCCGGAAGCAGAAGCGGTTGTAAAAGAAGTCAGTAAAAACCAAAATGCAGACCTTTCGATTGTAGACCCAAAAGAAATCAAAGACGTACACTACGGATATGAAAGACAGAGCTTTTCTTATAAGAACTGGAAAAACATCGAAATTTCACTTGCGGGAACGTATCAGATCAAAAATGCAGCACTGGCACTCGAAGCAGTTGAGGCACTTCGCAGACTCGGCTTTGAATTAAGTGAAGAAAATGTGCGAAAAGGAATGGCAGGAGCAGACTGGAGAGGGCGTTTCTCTGTGATTCACAAAGACCCTGTTGTGGTGATTGACGGAGCACATAATCCGGCAGCAGCGACGGTATTAAAGGAATCTTTGGAAACTTATTTTAAAGGAAAAAATCTGTATTATATTTTTGGTGTGTTTGCAGATAAAGATTATGAGAAAGTGATTGAACTGACTGCACCGCTTGCAAAGAGAATTGTAACGGTACAGACACCAGATAACCCAAGAGCACTGCCGGCAGAAGAACTGAAAAAAGCGGTAGAAAAAGTCAATCCGAATGTAACGTCAGCAGACAGTGTAGCCAAAGCGGTAGAAGAAGTGAAAGCAATGACAACAAAAGATGATGTGGTGATTGTGTTTGGGTCACTTTCGTTCTTGAGTCTTGCGGATGAGGCATGGAATCGGTAAGAGGAGAATTTATAAATATGAAAAAAATAGTTAAAATCATACTTCCTGTTGTCATCGTAGCAGCGGGATTTGGAATGTTCAAGTATTCGCAGAAATCCCTCCAATCTGAATCTGCAAAGGAACAAAAAGAAGCATCAAAGGAAACGTCAAAAGAAGCAGAACAAACAGATGAGGATGAAAAGACAAGTCAGGACTATGAAGGAATCCAATATGATGAAGACGGTTTCATAATGAGTCCAGATGAATTAAATGCAGACCTTCCAGAATCGACTTATGAAGAAATAGAGGCAGACGGAGCATATGAAGAAGCGATGGATGCAGAACAGGAAGAAGAAGAGAATGAAATTCATTTTGATGATGGAACGGCAACGGATATCTCAGATTCTGTTACAATAGAGTCCTATCCGGAATACAGTTCGGATATCAGCAGTGATTTGGACTTATCAGGAGAAAATCCTGCTTCTTTTTTCATGAGCGGAGAATAGAAAGGGTCAATTGTATACAATTTATGGTTTTTCTGAAAAAATCGAATAAAATTTCATAAAAATTACTAATAAAACTGGATAAAAAAACGATTTTGTGGTACATTTAATAAGTAAGTATTTAGAGGCTTATTTACCTGATTCTTTTCGTTCTTTTTTGTTGCGGAGCTGAAAGGAACGAATCGAATCAGATATCATAAGGGATTATTTATTTTCATTATCAAAAAAATATAAGGAAGGTGAGCAATTGGAAAACTATACTAAGTATAAGCTGAAAAGCAATGATGAACTTGCATCAGTGCTTGAAGGCAAGGACAATCTGTTTGTGATTGCGTGTAACAAGTGTTTCAAAGAATTTGAAACTGTTGACGAACCGGATTGCGATGAGTTTTTAAAATTTGCTGCAGAGCAGGGGAAAAATGTTACAGGCAGTGCAAAATTAGACTTCTTATGCAACAAGATGCACACAGAAAACAAATTACAGGATTTGATTCCGGAGGGAACAGAAAATGTAGTTGTTATTTCCTGTGGTCTTGGTATTCAGACCGTTGCAGATTTAGCAGGCAAACCGGTTATTGCTGCAAGTAATACCTTAAATTACAGAGGTCATCATGGTATGGCACTGACAAAGAAGAGCTGTGACGCATGTGCACAGTGTTATCTGAATGTGACCGGAGGCGTCTGTCCGATCGTCGATTGTTCTAAGAGTCTTGTTAATGGACAGTGCGGCGGAGCAAAGAATGGAAAATGTGAAGTAGACCCGAATAAAGACTGTGCATGGGAAAAAATCTACCAGAGACTGGCAAAACAGGGTCGTCTGGAAGAATTTTTAAATCAGCCGGTACAGGTTCGTGATTTCTCAAAAGTAAATTTCAAAGTCATTAATGATTATGTAAAATCAATCAGAGATGACAGATTGAATGGATATTATGGTGGTGTTCATCCGTCAGAACGTAAAGAGTTCAGTGAACATATTGCACTTAAGAAATTCCCGGAACCAAAAACGGTTGTAATCTCTATGTCCCAGCACCTTGGAGCACCGGCAAATCCAATCGTTGAAGTGGGCGATACCGTAAAGGTAGGTCAAAAGATTGGAGAAGCAGCAGGCTTTATCAGTGCTCCGGTACATTCCAGCGTAAGCGGAACGGTAGTTGCTGTTGAACCTCGTATGCATGGAACAAGAGGCAGTGAAGTAATGGCTGTTGTTATTGAATCGGATGGAAAAAATACTCTGCACGAATCCGTACAGCCACATGGTGATTTAGATAATCTTACACCGGATGAAATCATTGATATCATTCGAGAAGCAGGTATTGTTGGTATGGGTGGTGCAGGTTTCCCGACTTGCGTAAAATTAAAACCGGCCAAACCGGTTGATACCATTCTTTTAAATGGATGCGAATGTGAACCGCTCTTAACAGCAGACCACAGAGTACTCCTTGAGTTTGCCGATGACATCATTTTTGGTTTAAAAGCAATTCTTAAGACAACAGGTGCCGAAAAAGGTATCATCGTTATCGAGGATAATAAACCGGATGCCATCGAATTAATGCAGGAAAAAGTTGCCAATATCGGAAATATGGAAGTGTTTGTTGCGAGAACGAAATACCCACAGGGCGCAGAAAAAACTCTGATTAAACGTGTTATGGGCAGAAAAGTTCCAAGTGGCGGTCTTCCGGCAGATGTTGGTGTTGTAGTAGATAATATCAGTACAGTAAAAGCAATCTCCGATGCAATCCAGACAGGTATGCCACTCGTTGAACGTGTTGCAACTGTAACTGGTGAAAAGATTAAAAATCCTGGCAACTTTATCATTAAAATCGGTACCAGCGTAAGAGAACTGATCGATTACTGTGGCGGCTTTACAGATGATGATGTATTAGTTAAGATGGGTGGTCCTATGATGGGATTCCCACAGAGTACATTGGATGTACCGATGATGAAAGGTTCCAATGGTATTATTGCAATTGATACAGATGAGACAAAAGAACAGCCATGTATCAAATGTGGACGTTGTGTCGATGTTTGTCCGATGGAACTGTCTCCATTGTATTTTGTAAAATATGCCAAAGAAGAAAACTGGCAGGGCATGAAAGACATGAATGTTATGGACTGTGTAGAATGTAGATGTTGCCAGTATATCTGTTCTTCTAAGATTCCGATTATTGACAGTATCAAAGCCGGAAAAAATGCGATAAGGGGGATGAAGTAATATGTTAATTACCCAGTTAAAAGCAAAAGAAACAATTACATCATTGACAGCCGGAAAAAAAGTTTTTATCATCAACTGCCATGGATGTAAGGAAGTTCGTTTTCCGGAAAAAGAAGCTGTTGAACTTCAGAAAGAACTTGCCGCTGAAGGAAATGTAACAGGTGTTCTCACAACTGATTATATTTGCAATCCGGAAAATATGGAGTTACGTCTCAAAAAACATTTAAGTAAAATTCAGGAAGCAGACTTAGTTTTAGTATTCTCTTGCGGTGTTGGTGTACAGACCGTAGCAGAATATCTTGAAGATAAGATGGTCTGTGCAGCCTGCGATACATATCCGGTACCTGGCTTCCAGGGCGTGACACCGTTAGAGTACAAATGTGACCAGTGCGGTGAATGTTACCTGAATCTGACAGGTGGAATCTGTCCAATCACAGCATGTTCCAAGAGCCTTGTAAATGGCCAGTGTGGCGGTTCCAAGAATGGAAAATGTGAAGTGGACAGTGAGATGGAATGTGGATGGGAACGCATTTACAGACGTTTGAAAGAAATCGGACGCCTTGATGCATTAAAATGCCCGACACAGGTTCATAACTTCGCAACAGACGATGAAGTAAAATAGTGAAAAAAGAAGCTTAATTAAGCTATGATATTATAATGATTGGAGCAATGTACAATGAAAATGAAAGAATTATTCGACCGTGGTGAATTTGTAGTTTCTGCTGAAGTAGGACCGCCAAAAGGGATTCATGTAGATGAGCTGTTAGAAGAAGCAAAAACATACCTTCAGGGTGTTCATGCAGTAAACGTAACTGATAACCAGTCTTCTGTTATGCGTCTTGGTTCTCTTGCAATGTGTAAAGCATTAAAAGATGCAGGCTTGAATCCGATTTTCCAGCTTGCATGTCGTGACAGAAACCGTATCGCATTGGAATCTGACCTTCTCAGTGCTGCAATGTTTGGTATCGAAAATATCCTCTGCCTGACAGGTGACCATACAAAAATGGGTGACCATCCACAGGCAAAACCGGTATTCGACCTTGATTCTGTATCCCTGCTTCATACAGTAAAACTGTTAGAATCAGGTGTAGACCTTGGCGGAAATGAATTAGTTGGCGAACCTCCGAAATTCTCAAAAGGTGCAGTTGTATCTCCATGCAGTGATTCTGTTGATGCACAGCTTGCAAAAATGGAAAGAAAAGTAGCTGCAGGTGCAGAATACTTCCAGACACAGGCAATTTTTGAGCCGGAAAAATTCATCAAATTTATGGAAAAAGCAAAACAGTTCGGAAAACCGGTACAGGTTGGTATCATCATTCCGAAATCCGCTGGAATGGCAAAATTCATGAACAATAATGTTGCCGGTATCCATGTTCCGGATGAAATGATTGAAGAATTAAAAGCTGATAAAGAAAAGACAAAAGCTGGTATTACAGGTGTTGAAATTGCAGCACGTATCATCAAAGAATGTAAACCATACTGTCAGGGTGTACATATCATGGCACTTGGCTGGGAATCTAAAGTTCCGGAACTGCTGAAACAGGCTGAAATCTAAAAATAATAAATTTAAGAAGAAGAATAATAATAGAGGGAGCAGCGCACAAGTTAGTGCGTAGCTCCCTCTTAGTTTAAGCAAGCAATTCTTTCATCGCTTCTAATAATTCGGTATTTTTTTCAGGGCTCATCAGACAGAATCGGATATAACTGTTATCTAAAAACGGGAAAGTGGAACAGTCACGAATCATCAATCCCTTTTTGATGCAGTGGTCAAACATCATTTCGGAAGTGACTTCTTCTTTTAAAATTTTTACAAGAATAAAATTCGTACAGGACGGATAGACTTTGACGGTATCCAGTTTGGATAATTCATTTGTCATGCGTTCGCGTTCTGTTGTAATCAGGTTCTTTGTTTTTTCGATGTATTCTTTATCGGAGAACATGATACAGCCGGCAATTTCTGCCAGACTGTTGATAGTCCATGGATTCTTTTTGGTGTTAATGTGCTTTAATAAATCCGGATTTCCGGTTACGGCATAGCCAAGGCGAAGCCCCGGAGCTGCAAAAAATTTGGAAATTCCGCGAAGCACAATCAGATTGGTATAATTGTTAGTCAGCGGAATGGAGGACATATTCGCTGCGTCCGGAGCAAATTCTTCGTAAGTTTCATCGACCATAACAAACATTCCGTACTGGAGTGCAGTATCCAAAATTTTTCTCATTTCTTTTTTGGTAATGGCAGAAGCAGTCGGATTGTTCGGATTGCACAGCACAAGTAAATCAATCGAATCATTTAGCTGGTGGCAGAAATCATCGACGTTCATCTGGAAATCATTTTCTTCTTTTAATGGATAATATAAGGTATGTCCGCCCTCTAAGGTGATTTCACGCTCATATTCCGAATAAGTCGGTCCTAAAATCAGAGCTTTTTTTGGGTGAGTGGATTGAATAAATAAAGAAATCAATTCCGTCGAGCCATTTCCGACAATAATATTTTCAAACTGCGCACCGGTATAGTCACAGATACTTTTTCTCAGTTTTGTATAGTCGCGGTCAGGATAAGAAGTGATAGCGTCTACATGCCTGGAAAGAGTATCCCTTAAAAGAGGGGAAATTCCAAGTGGATTTACATTGGCAGAAAAACTGGTAATATCCTCTTTTTTGATTCCGTAAATATCCTCTATTTTTTCTAAATCACTGCCATGAAAATGGTCTTTATGTTTCAGCATATCGTAGATGCTCCTTTCTTTTTTACGTGTCATGCAACTTGTCTGATGCAGTTTTTCGAGAGGTTGCGTCTGTTGCATTTGTAGTGTATAATTCACATTATAGCCAGAAAACAAAAATTGTTCAATATAAAATAAGCAACGGGAAAAAAAGAGAAACAACGGGGTAAGTACATTGAAGAGAAGAATGGAGCAGTTAATAAACGGAAGATTTGAATATGAAGTGCCAAAACTCCTGTTTTCACAAAACAGCATTGCGGTAAGTACAAAGCCGGAAGAAAATGTAAGGGGAGAGCTGGTTATTCGGGCAGAAGATAAGAGCCGTATCAAAGGACTTGTATACTCTTCTCACCGCAGATTTCTTCTTGGAAAAGAGCGTTTTTTAGGACAAAATGTGACGATTCCTTATGGCGCAGATGTGAAGGGATTAAAGCCAGGAGATTCCTTTGAGGGAGAGGTGGTACTGACTACAAATGTAGGAGAGTATCGTCTGCCATTTCAGATTTCAATCGAAAAAGAAGAAGTAAAGACAGCTATGGGTGCAATCGACAATCTGGATGCATTTACACAGCTTGCAAAAGAAGATTTCAGGGAGGCATATCATTTATTTGTAGATTCCTCTTTCCAGACCCTTTTAAAAGATTGTCAGGAATTACTTCCTTATTATTTTGCAATGACGGCAAAGCCGGTTACACTGCAGAATCTGGAAGAGTTTTTAATCGGAATTGGAAAAAAAGAGCGGGTTGCCCTGAAAATCGAATCGGAAAATCTGGAAGTATATGAAGTAATGGCTTCTTTAAAAGATACCCTTCGGATTCATAGAAGTACCTGGGGACATTTAAAAGCAGAAATCTTTGTAGAAGGGGATTTTCTGGAAGTAGAGAAGAAAAAAATCAGTGATGATGATTTCATCGGCAGTGTTTATGAGATGGAATACATTATCCGCAGAGAAAATCTTGGAAAAGGGAAAAATTTCGGACGGATTCGTATCAGGACGGTGTATGAAGAACTGGTTTATATGGTGGTGGCGTCAAAGTCAGGAGAAAGACAATTAGACCTTGAGACTTATGCAAAGCATAAAAAAGTAGAACTGCTTCGGAACTTTCTGGATTTCTTACTTGGAAAGACAGAATTTCCGATTTGGAAGGAACAGACGGAATCCGCATTTTCAGAAGCACAGGAGAATGGATTTTTCACGACTGAGTACAAATTGGTCCAGATTTACCTGTTACACTGCTTAAATGAGAAAGAACAGGCGGGAAAGCTGCTTGGCCAGTTAAAGTCCGAAAAAGAAGTGGTGAAGAATAAGCGTCTGTCCGGAATCTGTGAATATTTGGAATATGTGTTGGATGACAATAAAGAAGCATTTGAAACTTCAGCAAAGGAAATGCAGTTTTTGGAAAAACAGTACAATGAGGGCAGCAGGAGTCCATTTTTATATCTTCAGGCATGCCGTCTTGCCGAAAAAGATGGGGCACTGCTTCGCAGATTTGGTGGATTTACAAGACAGGTTATGCTGTTTGCAAAACGTCATGGAATCCTTTCAGAAGAGATGGCATTTCGTGCAACAGATTTATCGGAAAACCTTCGAGAGTATTCGGAATCTGTCTATGAACTGCTGGAATATATTTATCAGAGATACCCGTCCGCCCAGGTTGTGCGTGCAATCTGCCTTTTGATTATGAAAGGAAAAGCGGGAGAAGAACGGTATTTCAAATGGTATGAACTTGCAGTGCAGAAAGATTTGAAGATCACAAAACTCTACGAATGTTATATCGAGACGATGAGTCGGAATTATCGTGGAATGTTGCCGAGAATGATTCGGATGTATTTTGGATACAACAATACCCTGAGTGATACCAAAAAAGCTTTTGTATACAGCAATGTTATCCGCAATAAAAAGCTTGATAAGGTAACCTATCAAAGTTATCAGGCAACGATGGAACAGTTTGCGCAGGATAAATTAAAAGAGGGACGCATCAATGAAGATTTTGCGGTGATGTATCGTGAATTTTGTCTGAACAGTAAGGACGAAGTAATCAAACGGGCACTTGGAAAAGTATTGTTTGTACATCGTTTGTACTGTGATGACCCGAAAATTCGAAAAGTGATTGTGAAACACTCTGCGTTTGAAAAAGAGCAGGTTTATACGTTTAACAATCATGCAGCATATCTTTCTATCTATACACCGGATGCAGGAATTGTATTTGAGGATGACTGCCAGAGAAGATATATTCAGAACGTGGATTATAATCTTCAGCCGTTATTTGAGCAGGAAGAGCTAGCGAGAGAACTTGCAAAAGAAGAACATCAGAGCGCAGGACTGCTTTTATATACGTGTGGAGAACTTGCGCATGAAAATCAGATTACACTGACGAATCTTCACAGTTTTGAGCTTGCAGCCGAGGAAGAAAGCTTTTCAAAAGAATACAGACAGCAGATTCGCAAACGTTTATTGTTGTTTTATCAGGAATACATGGGAGAGGAAAGTTTGAGGGCTTCTCTGGAAAAAATTGATTTTCAGAGTTTTGCAAAAATCAATAAGAGCCTTTTGATTACAATTCTGATTAAACAGAAAATGTATGTGGGTGCTTATGATTTAATCTGCGAATATGGATATGAAGAAATCAGTTTCGTGGATTTACTGCACTTGTGCACCTGTATGATTCAAAATCTGGATTTTGAATATGAAGAGGAATTAGTGCTTCTGGCGCATGACATTTTTGAACAGGGAATTTATGATGAAGTTATCTTGAAGTATCTGGTGAAATACTTTAAAGGTCCGGTTGATAAAATGATAGAAATCTGGCAAAGAGCAATGGGATTTTCTTTGGATGCTTATGAGCTGGAAGAAGATATCTTAATTTTCAGTATGTTTGGACGAATCTGGACACCTCAGGGTTCGGCGGTATTAAAAGATTATGTCAGACAGCGTGGAAAAGAAGTGGTAATTCTTGCTTATGTTACCTTTGAATCCTTTGAATTTCTGCTTGCCGGCAAAGAATCAGACCGTTTTGTGTTCCGTTCGATTGAACAAATCCGCAAACGTGAATGGGAACATGACTCGATTTGCGATGTGGCATTGTTAAAATCTTATGAGTTGGAACAGGACTGGGATGAAAAGCGCATGACAAATGCAGAAGCCATTTTGGAAGAATGTGAAAAGAAAGGATTAAAATTTGCCTTTTATCAGAATCTTCCACGAACACTTTTACAGAAGAGCCAGGAAGAAGATAAAGTATTTGTAGAATGTTTTGCCGGAAATGATGCAAAAGTTACGCTGTATTACCGGATTTGTGAGAATAGTCAGGAAGAAACTCCATATAAAGAAGAAATGTTGGCAAACCGTTATCATGGAATCTTTAACAAAGAATTTCTCTTATTCTGTCAGGAAACCTTGGAGTATTATTTCGTAATCGAGAAGGGGAAAAAAGAGTATATAACCGAAACAGAAGAATTAACAGTATCCGGTGAAAAGAAAAAAGAAACAACGAAATATCAGATGATAAATCAGATGTTGTCAGCAAAACAGCTTGGAAAAGAAGAGGAATTAAAAGATGTGCTTGAAACATACAGGCAAAGAGAAGCCTGGATTGCATCACTTTTCCGATTGATGGAATAGCAGAGGGAGACGAGGAATGAACGAGACAAGAAATATCATTGCAAGTCTGGAATTTGGAGAAAAAGAATCTCAGATTTGTTATTATGACAGAAAAGAAAAAAATCCGGTTTCTCTTGCAGTAAAGACCGGAACGACAGAATATACCTTTCCAACAAGATTGTCCAAACGTCCCAAAACAAATATCTGGCATTTTGGAGCGGAATCCGAGTATTTTTCAAGATATGAGGGAGAGACACTGGTAGAAGATGTGCTGAATCTCTGCATGAAAGGAGAGCCGGTTGAGATTGACGGAGAATTCCATGAGGTAGAAGAACTGCTTGAAGTATTCTTAAAAGGCTGTCTTTCTATGCTTGGAGTGGGAGAACCGCAAAGACAGATTAAAATTTTAATGATTACAACTCCAAATCTGAATCGGGTGTTTATTCGTAAACTGCAGAAAGTATGCAGACATTTGAATTTTGCAAATGGTCAGGTATTGATACAGGATTATAATGAGAGTTTTTATTATTATGCAATGCGTACCCGCCATGATAATGCAAACCGAAGTACAGGCTTATTCTGCTTTGATAAAAACAGAGTGCACTTTCGGAAACTCTGGATTGATACGGCGACAAAACCGATGATTGCGAGAGTTGAAGTAGGAAAATCCGAACTGCTTTCGGAAAATCCGAAAAAACGGGATAAGAGATTCGCTGAAATGATTGAAAAATGCTGTGGAGAGGAAAGTTATTCAAACCTGTATTTAATTGGCGAAGGATTTGATAAGGAATGGGCAGTAAATTCTCTTACCGCCCTTTGTAAAAACCAGAGAAGAGTTTATTACGGAAATAATCTGTATGTACGGGGAGCTTGTTTTGCTGCACTGGAAAAAAGTGAGGATAAGACTCTTGGAAATTACCTGTATGTGGGAGAAGCTTTAGTAAAAAATCATATTACAATGAATATGAACATTCAGGGAAAAGACCAGATTTATACCGTAACAGAAGGTGGAAAAAACTGGTATGAAACGGAACATACTTTTGAACTGATTTTAGATGAAAAAGAAGATTTGGAATTTACCTTACAGCCTATGGATGGAGAAAAACCTTTTGTGCACACAATGAAGTTAAAAGGACTTCCGAACCGTCCAAAGAAGGCGACCAGATTACGGATACAGGCGATTTATGAATCGGCAGATTGCTGTGTGATATTTGTGGAGGATTTGGGATTTGGAGAACTTTTCCCATCAAGCGGTCTTAAATGGACCGAAAAAATAAGATGGCAGGAGGCGGAACATGAGTGATTATATTTTATGTCAGGTAAAAAGGGCTTCGCTGCCGTTTTATGTGGAAAATATCAGTAAAAATATTTATAGCATAGAAGAACTCTGTTATTATTTTTATAAAAATATTTATCTGATTGATGAAAGTATTATCAATGAACGGCTCTGCAACTGGCTGAAAGATGAGTTGGGGCTGTCAAAATTATATGAAAAGCTGTACCGGATTTTGGAAAAAGAAGAGGGAACGAGTGCATTTATTCTGGCAATTTTTCGTGAAATTCATTATCTTTCCCATGAAGAATTTAAGAAATTAAATGAAACTCTTGAAATTTTAGAAAAGCAGCTTCCGGCAGTGCGAATCAAGAAAAAAGGCGATTATCTTATCGGTAACCGGATGTATGTCAATGCAATCCGAATGTATGAAAATGCTCTGGTATCCGCAAAAAGAGAGGAAAATCTTGGACTTCAGTTTGAAGGTGAGATTTATAACAACATGGCTTATGCGTATCTGGAACTGTTTCAGATGGAAGAGGCAGCAAAATATTTTAAGAAAGCTTATGAAAAACTGCCGGCTCAGCAGATTCGCAGACAGTATTTCTATACCTGCCGTATGTTTATGGATGAGGGAAAATGGAGAGAAGAATGTGAAAGCATGGGAGCGGATGAAAAAGAGCGAAAAGAAATTGTCTATGAAATGAGTCAGGTCAAACCAGAGCAGATGGCGTGGAATACAGAAGAAATCGATGAGATGCTTTCTGACTTTAAGAAAGAATATCATAGAAGTACAGGGTTTTAGCTTGTGTTTTTTTCCTACGTGAGCTATAATCCAAAAAGTAAGAATACTTGTAAAAACGAAAAAAGGAGATTAGAAAATGAGTACAGACAGATATCAGAGTCCATTATCTGAACGTTATGCAAGCAAGGAGATGCAGTATATTTTCTCACCGGATATGAAATTCCGTACCTGGAGAAAATTATGGATTGCACTTGCAGAGACAGAAAAAGAACTGGGATTAAATATCACACAGGAACAGATTGATGAGCTGAAAGCACATGCCGATGATATTAATTATGATGTTGCAAAGGCTCGTGAAAAAGAAGTACGTCATGATGTTATGTCTCATGTTTATGCATATGGTGTGCAGTGTCCAAAAGCAAAAGGAATCATTCATCTTGGAGCAACATCCTGTTACGTAGGAGACAACACAGATATTATTGTAATGACAGAAGCGCTCAAACTGGTGAAAAAGAAACTGGTGAACGTAATTGCAGAACTTGCAAAATTTGCAGATGCCAACAAAGCATTGCCAACTCTGGCATTTACTCATTTTCAGCCGGCACAGCCAACAACCGTTGGTAAGAGAGCAACTTTATGGATGCAGGAATTTTTAATGGATTTAGAAGATTTAAATTATGTTCTTAGCACCATGAAACTCCTTGGTTCAAAAGGTACAACCGGTACACAGGCAAGTTTCCTTGAACTGTTTGACGGAGACCAGGAGACCATCGATAAGATTGACCCGATGATTGCAAAGAAAATGGGATTTGAAAAATGTTATCCGGTATCCGGACAGACCTATTCCAGAAAAGTAGATACAAGAGTCTTAAATATTCTGGCAGGAATCGCAGCAAGTGCACATAAGTTCTCAAATGACATTCGTCTGCTTCAGCATTTAAAAGAAGTAGAAGAACCATTTGAAAAGAGCCAGATTGGTTCCTCGGCAATGGCGTATAAGAGAAATCCGATGAGAAGTGAGAGAATTGCTTCTTTATCCCGTTTCGTTATGATCGATGCGATGAATCCGGCAATTACATCCGCTACACAGTGGTTTGAGAGAACTTTAGATGACTCTGCAAACAAACGTCTTTCTGTTCCGGAAGGTTTCCTTGCAATTGATGGAATCCTTGATTTATGCTTAAACGTAGTAGACGGACTGGTTGTATATCCAAAAGTAATTGAAAAACGTTTAAGAAGCGAGCTTCCGTTTATGGCAACAGAAAATATTATGATGGATGCGGTAAAAGCAGGCGGAGACCGTCAGGAATTACATGAAAGAATCCGTGAACTTTCCATGGAAGCAGGAAAGAATGTTAAAGTAGAAGGAAAAGAAAATAATCTGCTTGAACTGATTGCTGCTGACCCGGCATTTAACATGACATTAGAAGATTTACAGAAAACAATGGATCCATCCAAATATACCGGAAGAGCCGAAGTACAGGTTAATGCATTTTTGAAAAATGTAGTACAGCCGGTTCTTGATGACAACAAAGAAATTCTTGGTATGACAGCAGAAATTAATGTCTAAATTAATGTTTTGATAAGAAAGATAAGAGGGGTCTTATAGGTAACTTTTACTTATAAGACCCCCTTTTTTTGGACAAAAACACTAAAAATAAAAAAAACAATGCTTTTTTTAAAATAGAACTTTATTTCTCAAAAGAAATGTAGTATGATACATGGGTACAAATAAGCACTTTTAGGAGGAATGCAAAATGGTAAAAGCAGTAGTAGGGGCTAACTGGGGAGATGAAGGGAAAGGTAAAATTACCGATATGCTGGCTCAGGAATCCGATATTATCGTAAGATTCCAGGGTGGTGCCAATGCTGGCCATACAATTGTAAACAATTACGGAAAGTTTGCACTTCATACTCTTCCGTCAGGTGTGTTTTATGACCACACCACCAGCGTCATCGGTAACGGTGTAGCGCTTAACATCCCAGTACTGTTTAAAGAGATTCAGTCAATTGTGGAAAAGGGTGTTCCGATGCCGAAGATTAAAGTATCTGACCGTGCACAGATGGTAATGTCCTATCACATCAAATTTGATGAGTATGAGGAAGAACGTCTGGCAGGAAAATCTTTTGGTTCTACAAAGTCAGGAATCGCGCCGTTTTATTCAGATAAATATGCAAAAATAGGTTTTCAGGTAAGTGAGCTTTTTGAAGATGAAGCAGTACTCAGGGAAAAAGTAGAACGTGTCTGTGTAACAAAAAACGTACTTCTTGAGAATCTGTATCATAAACCGGCTTTAAACCCTGATGATATCATGGAAGAATTAAAACAGTACAAAGAAATGGTAGCACCTTATGTGTGTGATGTTTCTTTATACCTTTGGAATTCATTAAAAGAAGGAAAAGAGATTCTTTTAGAGGGACAGTTAGGTTCATTAAAAGACCCAGACCATGGAATTTATCCGATGGTTACTTCTTCTTCTACACTCGCAGCTTACGGTGCAGTAGGAGCAGGTATCCCGCCTTATGAAATCAAAAAAATTATTACAGTCTGCAAAGCATATTCCAGTGCAGTAGGAGCAGGCGCATTTGTATCTGAAATCTTCGGAGACGAGGCAGATGAATTAAGAAGACGCGGCGGTGATGGCGGAGAATTTGGTGCTACAACAGGACGTCCAAGACGTATGGGATGGTTTGACTGTGTAGCTTCTAAATACGGATGCCGTATGCAGGGAACAACAGACGTAGCATTTACAGTTTTAGATGTTCTTGGATACCTTGATGAGATTCCGGTTTGCGTAGCTTACGATATTGATGGAGAAATCACAACAGAGTTCCCGACAACCGCATTACTTGAAAAAGCAAAACCGGTCATTGAGACATTACCGGGCTGGAAATGCGATATTCGTGGAATTAAAAACTACGAAGACCTTCCGGAAAATTGTAGAAAATACATTGAATTTGTGGAAGAAAAGATTGGATTCCCGATTACAATGGTTTCTAACGGACCGAGCAGAGATGATATTATTTACAGAAATAAATAAGGTTTGATTTAAAACAGGATAAGGACCCCTAAGTCGTTACAAAAGAATGACTCAGGGGTTTTTGTCTGGAAAAAAGCAAAAACAAAGTAGGGTATAGGAGATTTAAGTTTATGAAATATGATGTAATTATTATTGGTGCAGGTCCGGGTGGAATTTTCTCTGCTTATGAACTGCTTGAACAGAATAAAGATTTAAAAATTGCAGTATTTGAAGCAGGTGCACCGCTTGAAAAACGCCGCTGTCCGATTGATGGTGATAAAGTAAAAACCTGTATTAAATGTAAAACGTGTGCAATTATGAGTGGATTTGGAGGAGCAGGTGCATTTTCTGATGGAAAATATAACATCACAAATGATTTCGGTGGTACTCTCTACGAACACATTGGAAAGAAAAAATCACTGGAATTAATGCATTACGTGGATGATTTGAATGTAAAATTCGGTGGCGGAGAAACAAAGATGTATTCTACTGCAGGAACAAAATTCAAAAAACTTTGTCTGCAAAATAAATTAAACCTGTTAGATGCATCGGTACGTCACTTAGGAACAGATATCAACTATATCGTACTGGAGAACATTTATCAGGAATTAAAAGACAAAGTAGAATTCCGTTTCTTCTATCCGGTCAGCCGTCTGGAAATGTTAGAAGATGGATATCGTGTGTTCCACGAAGAAGAATATGACGACTGTGATAAATGTATCGTTTCTGTTGGACGAAGCGGAAGTAAGTGGATGGAATCTGTCTGTAAAGACCTTGAGATTCCGACAAAATCAAATCGTGTAGACTTAGGTGTCCGTGTAGAACTTCCGGCAGTTATCTTCTCTCATCTGACTGACGAACTTTACGAGAGCAAGATCGTATACCGTACAGAAAAATTTGAGGATAATGTGCGTACCTTCTGTATGAATCCGTACGGAATCGTTGTAAATGAAAATACCAACGGAATCGTTACCGCAAATGGTCACAGCTATGAAGACCCTGAAAAACAGACTGAAAATACCAACTTTGCCCTTTTAGTATCCAAACATTTTTCTGAGCCGTTCAAAGACAGTAATGGATATGGCGAAAGTATTGCAAGACTCTCCAACATGCTCGGAGGTGGTGTTATCGTACAGCGTTTTGGGGACTTAGTAAGAGGACGAAGAAGTACTGTGACACGTGTGGAAGAAGGATTGGTACGCCCGACTCTTGCAGCAACACCCGGAGATTTGAGCCTTGTGCTTCCAAAACGTATCTTGGATGGTATTATCGAAATGATTTATGCATTAGATAAGATTGCGCCAGGTACTGCAAATGATGATACTCTGCTTTATGGTGTAGAAGTAAAATTTTATAACATGGAAGTCGATATCGATGAAAATCTGGAAACCAAATATAAAGGACTGTATGTGATTGGAGATGGTAGTGGTGTCACTCATTCTCTTTCCCATGCATCCGCAAGTGGTATTTATGTTGCAAGACATATTACAGAAGAATGAAATAAAAATCAGGTTTCAAGAATATCAAGAATACTTTCTTCAAAAACAAATTGATTTTCTTTACGGATTTTTTTATAGGCAGATGGCGGAAGTGGAGACTCCGCCCTGCCTATTTCTATTGTCAGACTTGGAATATTCTGCTTTAAAAGTGCCCAGTCTTTATAGCCTGCCGGGTCAAGTTCCTCATAATTGTCATCGGGAGTATAGCCGGTAATGTCAGAAATTCTTTTGGCGAAGGACTGTGTTTTTTTTGCCAGTTCTCCACGCTGTCCAAATGACCAATAAATCACAGCACCGGAAGAGTGATAACTGATCGTGCGGTCAAATTTTTCTTTTAACGTTAATTGAATCAAAGTATCTGCTTCTAAGGTACATCCGGCTGACGGACCTTTATAATGTTCACTTGCCGGTTTTTGAACTCCATCATAATAACTTTCCCAGAGCGCATCAAAGTTTCGGTTTACATCAATGCCTTCTGCATTGGATTTCCAGTATTTAAAGTACTGTTTCCATGGCATCCTTGCCCCTTCTCTGCGTGCAATTTCCCATACCCTCCTTCGGTTTTCCTCTTTGTTTAGAGCATCGGGCCCCATTTGGCTGATAGTAACCCCATCGGGATTAACCATGGGAAGGAGAAAGAGCGAACAGGTATCAAAAAAAGTCTGATACGAATATCCACGATAAGTTTGTTTTTCTAAAATGGCTCTTGCAAATGAGGCAGTCAAATCCATGAGAAGCTGGCAGGTCATATATTCTCTTCCGTGAATCCCCGCAAAAATTAGAATTTTGTGTCTGGCATCGGGCTTTCCGATTCGTGCCTGAAAAATTTCCCGACCGTCGATTGTACGTGCAAGAGTGGTGATTTGTACAATTTTCTCAAAAATTCTTGAATAAATATGTAAATCATTTTTTAAGTCTTGATAAGAATAGCCGGAAAATTGTAGAATCTGTCGATTTTCTCTGACATTTCGAGCATTAATGTCCATTGACGGAAACTCCTGAACTCTTTATAATTAAAGATATTCAAAAAAGGGAGGTTTCAGACGTGAAGAAGCTAAAACAATTGCTTGCTCTTTTAGTCGTCATACTGCTTCTTGGTTTATATGCACTTACCCTTGTATTTGCTCTGATGAAAAGCCCTGCGGCACAGGATTTACTTCTGGCATCTTTGTACGCAACCGTAATTCTTCCGGTTCTTATCTATGCCATTTTGCTCGTCTATAAATGGAGAAAACCGGATGATAAAATACCAAAGATTGACGAAAAACATGCCAAAGTAAATACCATTATTTTTGATTTGGGAAAGGTTCTTGTTGATTATGACTGGCAGGATTATTTAAAATCCATGGCATTCGATGATGATGCGATTGAGGCAGTTGGAGATGCGATGTTTGCCAGCGATGACTGGGTAGAAGCAGATCGTGGAGTACGCACAGAAGAAGAAATTTTACAGTCTTTTATTGATAACGACCCGGAATATGAAAAGCAGATTCGTGATGCGTTTGATGATATGGGCTTTACGATTCATACATTTTCGTATACAAGAACCTGGCTGAAATACCTGAAACAACGAGGATATAAACTTTATTATCTCTCGAATTTTTCAAAACCTCTCTTTGAACGGTGCACGCAGGAGATGGAATTTTTAAATCTGATGGATGGCGGTTATATGTCATGGGAAGTGCAGATGATAAAACCGGACGCACAGTTTTATCAGAAACTGTTGAAAGATTTTAAGATTGAGCCATCTAAGGCGGTATTTTTGGATGACGTGATGGAAAATATTGCAGAAGCAAGAGCACAGGGGTTAAATGCAGTTCATTTTACAAATAAGAAAGAAGCAATTCGTGCCTTGAAAGACGACTTTGGGGTAGAATAACAAAAAAGCAATCCGAAAACTCGGATTGCTTTTTATTTGCTCTAAAAAGGAGGGAGCTGTGTTTCATTTATCGAATGGAAAATGCAGAAGCCGGAGAGTAAGAACCACTCTGCTGTCTGTCATTTGAGTTTTCATTTCTTTCTGGCTGGCTGTTGCTGTCAGAAGAAGTAGCGGATTTGCTTCCTAAAGTGATAGAAACCGTTTTTTCTTTGTAGCTGTCACTGTCCGGTACTTGAAGAGTTAACTCAACCGTTTCACCGGCTTTATAATACTGCAGTAAATCCTGAAGGCTTTCGATATCAGTGACGGACTTTCCATCGAATTTTGTGATGACAGAACCGGAAGTAATGCCGGCTTTTTCAGCTGCGCTGCCAGAAGTTACTTCAGATACATAGATACCTTCCGGAAGATTATATTTCTCCTGAACATCACTGGTTACATTGATTCCTTTGATACCGATTGTTCCCTGTTTGTCAGAGTCTACTTTGGTTCTGGTTGTCTGGTTCATCAGATTATCAATGATATCAGAAACTCTGGAAATCGGGATTGCATAGCCCATACCTTCTACTTCTGTGGAAGCAAGTTTTGCAGAGTTGATACCGATGACTTCACCATTCATATTTAAAAGCGCACCACCGCTGTTACCTGGGTTAATAGCGGCATCTGTCTGAATATAAGTTGCAGAACTGCTGTCATCAGAAGAGTTGCTGTCCTGTGTATCAGAAGAATTACTGCTTAAAGTACGATTTACGGCACTTACAATACCGGTTGTAACGGACTGACCGTATCCTAATGCATTACCGATTGCAACAACCTGTTCGCCGACTTTTAAAGAATCAGAATCACCGATAGAAGCAACAGCAATCTTAGACATCGTATCATCGGAAATGCTGTCAAGTGGTACTGCAATTACTGCAAGATCATTTTCAGGATCGGTTCCTTTTATCGCTGCCTCATATACCTGGTTGTCAATAAAGCAAACCGAAAGGGTATCTGCACCTTCGACTACGTGGTTGTTCGTAACCATCAAAAGTTCGGAATCATTCTTACCGATAATAATACCGGAGCCTTGACTTTCGGTTTCTTGTGTCTGAGGCTGACCTTGACCGCCAAATCCGAATTGGCTGAAGTAATCCTGGACTTCCTGAACAGATTTATTTGTGATTGCTACGATAGATGGCATTGCAGATGTTGTGATATCAGAGACATCTAAACTGCCGGTGTTTGAACTTCCTGAAACAGCAGTTGTTTTTAATAAACTGGTGCTTGAACTGTTGTTTGATGCAGTTGAACCGGAGCTGCCTGTTGTTTTTGAAAATGGTGAAAAATAATTAACAGCCTGAAAAGAACCGGCAGCAACAGAACCAAATAAAACAGCACTTAGAGTGATAGCACCGATTTTTTTTGCAAGTTTCTTAGAATTTTTAGGATTCTTTTTATTGTTATTATGACTGCCGGATGGTGTCAGTGGCTGATAAGTATTGGTTTCATTTTCCATTTCATTATTATTTTCTGTATGATTAAAATCGTAATTGTTTAACATCATCAATTCCTCCTTGTTGTTCCCTTTGATGCTTCTAAGAATACAGGAAGAGTGTGACGAAAATGTCGAGATTCTGTGATGAAAATAAGGTAAAAGTGTGTAAATTTGGTGAACACGAAAGACTGGACAATAGAGAAAATGGGATTTACATTCTGAAATCCATGTTTTGGTAAAAGAAAGCCTCTAAAACTTGACAAAAAAGTACAAATGGTGGTACTGTTATTGCAACCGCAGTAACAGCGGGATGCAACGAAATAAAAGAATATAATAATATTGAGGTGCGAAAAAATGCAGGAATTGAAACCAATCAAAGAAGGTAAAGTACGTGAGATTTATGACAACGGTGATAGTCTGATCATGGTAGCAACCGACAGAATCAGTTGTTTTGATGTGATTTTAAAAAATGAAGTTACAAAAAAAGGAACCGTTCTGACACAGATGTCCAAATTTTGGTTTGACTTAACAGAGGACATTCTTCCAAATCATATGATTTCTGTAGATGTAAAAGACATGCCGGAATTTTTCCAGCAGGACAGATTTGATGGAAATAGTATGATGTGCCGTAAATTGGAAATGCTTCCTATTGAATGTATTGTACGTGGTTACATTACAGGAAGTGGATGGGCAAGCTATCAGGAAACAGGTAAAGTATGCGGAATTGAACTTCCGGAAGGCTTAAAAGAATCCGACAAATTACCGGAACCAATCTATACACCATCTACAAAAGCTGAGATTGGAGACCATGATGAAAATATTTCTTATGAAGAAAGTATTGCTCATCTGGAAAAATATTTCCCGGGAAAAGGCGAAGAATACGCTCAGAAACTTCGTGATTACACCATTGCACTGTACAAAAAATGTGCAGAATACGCACTGAGCAAAGGTATTATTATTGCAGATACAAAATTTGAATTCGGACTCGATGAAAATGGAAACATTGTAATCGGAGACGAAATGCTGACACCAGACAGTTCACGTTTCTGGCCGGCAGAAGGCTATGAACCGGGACATGGACAGCCGTCTTTTGATAAACAGTTCGCACGTGACTGGTTAAGAGCAAATCCGGATAATAACTGGACACTTCCACAGGATATCGTGGATAAAACAATTGAAAAATATCTTCAGGGATATGAGATGCTGACAGGTAAAAAATTAGTTTAATTTTGACTTGATCAATGCAAAAGGGCAGGTTCTTAGTGAACCTGCTTTTTTTGTACAAAATTATAAAAAGTATCCCCCGGATAGGGTTCTGGCATAGTAGCGAAGTAGTGTAAAAATAGGGAAAAATTAAAGGAAAATTATATCCGCGCAGGGGGCTTACGAAGTGTAATAAAGTTAGCTATAATGAGGAAAACACAGAAAACCACAGGAGGAATGTATGAAAAAGAAAGTAGTAAGTATTTTATGTCTGACGACTATGCTCATGACTGTTTTTGCAGGTTGCGGAGCTGACCAGGGTGAAGAGACAAAGAAGACAGATGAAGTTAAAGAGACAAAACAAACAGACGATGGAGTGCGGGCGTATGTTGGGGGAACCATTTTTGAAAGTAGTCTTGACCCAATAAAGGGTGCGATGAGTTATGGATATCCTTTTATCAATGAGGCATTGCTGGAAGTAAATCCAGATTCGGAATATGTTGGAGATTTGGCAACAGATTGGAAAGTAAGTGATGATGCACTGACTTATACATTTAATTTAAAAGAAAATGTAAAATTTAGTGACGGAAGTGATTTTGATGCTGAAGATGTAGTATTTACATATAAGACGGTGAAAGAAAATCAGGCAAATAATGAAAACGTTGATTTAACTCGTCTTGATAAAGTGACAGCCTTAGATAATCACACGGTTGAATTTAAATTAAGTGAAGCATATTCTCCGTTTTTGGATACCACTGCAATGTTACAGATTGTTCCTTCTGATGCTTATGACAGCGAATTGTTTGATACACAGCCAATTGGAACAGGTGCTTATAAGGTGTCTCAATACGATGCAAATCAGCAGATTATTTTAGAAGCTAATGATCAGTATTATGGAGATGCGCCGGAAATTAAGAAAGTAACACTGGTTGCAATGGAACAGGAGGCAGCTTTTTCAGCAGCAAAATCCGGAGAGCTGGATATAGTAATGGTAGGTGCGAACTATTCAAAAGAAAAAGTAGATGGTATGACTGCCACTAATTTTGAAACAATGGATGTAAGAAATATTTCGCTTCCGGTTAATCCGACGATGACAGCAAAAGATTCAGAAGGAAATGAAGTGGTTGTTGGCAACGATGTTACTTCTGATAAAGCAGTCCGTGAAGCATTATCTATCGGTATCAATCGTCAGGAGATTATAGACAATGCATTTAACGGGGTTGGAAAACCAGCTGTGAATTTTACGGATAATTTAGTATGGGCTTCTACAGAAACTTATGAAGATGGAAGAGTGGATGAAGCAATCAAATTATTGGAAGATGCCGGCTGGGAAGATTCTGATAATGATGGAATCAGAGAAAAAGGTGATTTAAAGTGTACGTTTGATGTGTATTCTCCGGGTGGAGATCAGGATAGATACAATTTAGCAGTTGCATTGGCTGAAAATGCAAAAAATTTGGGAATTGATATTCAGGTAAAGACTGCTACCTGGGATGAAGTTACCACACTTCAGAATACAGCGGGCATTGTATGGGGCTGGGGTCAGTATTCACCTACTGTATTATATTCGCTGTTTAAATCAGATTTATTTTTAACAGGTGGGTATGACAATGTAGTTGGATATAAAAATGATGTTGTAGACCAGAAAATTGATGAGGCTCTTGCAGCGAATAATCAGGAAGACGCAATTGCAGCATGGAAAGAAGTTCAGAAAATTGCAGATGCAGATTATCCGGAACTGTACTTAGTAAATATTGAACATTGCTTTTTTATCAATGATAACTTAGACATATCAATGGATACCCAGATTCCGCATCCACACGGACATGGAAGTCCGATTGTATGTAATATGAAAGATTGGAAGTATAAGTAAAAAATAAAGATACGGTTTTTAGGTGACCTGTCTGAGATAGGTCACCTATTTTGGGAGAAAGGGATAAATGAAAAGCGTAAAAAAAATTTTATCGGAAGCGATTAGGATGCTTTTGTTATTGATAGCAGTAAGTTTGGTGGCATTTATTCTTATTACAAAAGCACCAATTGACCCTCTTGTATCTTACATAGGGACAAATTCTACGTTGTCAAATGAAGCAAAGGAAGAAATATCGGAATATTGGGGATTGAACGACCCATTGCCGGAACGATTTGTTACGTGGGCAAATCATGCATTACATGGAGATTTTGGAGAGTCTATCACGTATAAAAAGCCGGTAATACAGATTATTAAAACAAGGTTTTTATATTCAATTGTATTGATGCTACTGGCTTGGTTTTTTTCTGGAATTTTAGGATTTGTTCTTGGAATATTATGTGGAATACATCAAGGTGGTATTTTTGACAGGTTTATGAAACTATTTTGTTTGATTACAAAGTCTGCGCCAACTTTTTGGTTGGGCTTGTTAATTTTATCGTTGTTTGCAGTTCAATTAGGATGGTTTCCAATGGGGATGGCTGTGCCAGCGGGTAAATTAGCCAGTGAGGTCACAATCTGGGACAGAATTTATCACTTGATTTTACCGGTGCTTACGTTAACGATTGTAAGTATGAGTGATGTAATCCTGTACACAAGGCAAAAAATTGTAGAGATTATGAATAGTGATTTTATTTTATATGCGAAAGCGCGAGGAGAATCTCAAAAACAATTAATAACAAGACACATTTTGAGAAATGTTATTTTACCGGCTGTTACTGTCCAGTTTGCATCATTTAGTGAACTTTTTGGAGGAATGGCATTGGCAGAGAATGTATTTTCCTATCCAGGAATAGGAACGGCAACTACGGCAGCAGCTTTAAATGCAGATGTTCCTTTGTTACTGGGGATTGCATTATGCAGTGCAATGTTTGTATTTGCAGGAAATTTAATGGCAAATATTTTATATGGCGTATTCGACCCGCGAATCAGAGAGGGGGAAGAGTATGTCTGATAAAAAAATTGTATGGAATAGAAAGACCAAAATTGTTGTATTAATGGTAATCGCAGTTGTTTACCTGGCAGGGATTTTTATATGGGGAATATTTATGAATCCTGAAAAATATGCAGTAAACTATGCAAATAAATTCTTGAGTCCAAGTTTAAAACATCCTTTTGGAACAGATTTTGTTGGAAGAGATATGTTTTATCGATGTGTTAAAGGACTGTCAAATAGTATTGTGATAGGAATTCTTGCTTCAATTGTCAGCTCAATAGTTGCGTTAATATTTGGAATAGCTGCTGCTGTTTTTGGAAAATGGGTAGATAAAGTGGTTAATTGGGGAGTGGATTTGTGTATGGGGCTTCCTCATTTGGTACTGTTAATGTTGATTTCCTTTATGTTGGGAAAAGGAGTAAAAGGAGTAACAATTGCAGTTGCATTAACACATTGGCCGTCACTGACTCGAATTGTGAGGTCTGAAGTTATGCAAATTCGTTCTTCTCAGTATGTTCAAGCTGCTTATAAAATGGGAATTTCAAAATGGAAAGTGGCAGTTACTCATATTGTTCCACATGTGTTGCCATCTTATTTGATTGGTTTAGTGTTATTGTTTCCTCATGCGATTATGCATGAAGCATCTATTACATTCTTAGGATTTGGACTTCCGGCAGAGATGCCTGCAATTGGTGTCATTTTATCTGAAGCAATGAAACATTTAGCTACAGGAAAATGGTGGCTGGCTTTATTTCCAGGTCTATTATTGCTAATTGCAGTTGTTTTATTTGATGTTATGGGAGATAATCTGAAAAAATTATGGAATCCTGGAAGTGGTAACGAATAGAGGTAAAAATGGATAATAGAAAAACAGTTTTAGAAGTAAATGATTTGGTTGTTTCTTTTAGCATGTATAAAAAAGGATTTAGAAAAGAAAATCTGGAAGTAATTCATTCCTTGTCTATAGATGTAAAAGAAAAAGAAATTGTGGCTATTGTAGGTTCAAGTGGTTCAGGAAAAAGTCTTTTAGCATCGGCGATATTAGGGTTATTGCCTGGCAATGCAAGCACAAGTGGAAGTGTCTGCTATATGGGGAAACAGTTGGATGATAAATTAAGAAAGCAGTATCTTGGTAGAGAGATTGCATATATTCCACAGTCGGTAGACCATTTGGACCCCGTTATGAAAGTTGGACCACAGGTAGTAGGGGTATATTCTACAGAAGAAAAACAACGCAAAATGTTTCAAAAATATCAGTTAGATAAAAGTGTAGAAGAAATGTATCCGTTTCAATTATCCGGAGGGATGGCCAGGCGTGTACTGATTTCAGCGGCGGTGTTGGAAACTCCTAAATTAATTGTTGCAGATGAGCCGACACCAGGACTTAGTGTTGATATGGCTATGGATACATTAAAACATTTTAGAGAAATAGCAAATACAGGTACGGGAATTCTACTAATTACTCATGATATTGATTTGGCATTTGAGGTTGCAGATCGAATTGCAGTATTTTACGCTGGTACAGTTGTAGAAATTTCACCAACGGAAGATTTTAAAAAGGGAAAAGAATACTTACGACATCCCTACAGCAAGGCATTTCTGAGAGCATTGCCACAAAATGAATTCCAGCCGATTCCCGGAATACAGCCTTATGCTGGAAATTTGCCAGAAGGTTGTTTATTTGCAAATCGTTGTCCCGATGTATCTGAAAAATGTACGGGACAAATACCAATGAGGGAGTTGCGAGGGGGAAAGGTCAGGTGTGTAAATGCAACTTAAATTAGAACATATTGATTTTAGATATACAGATAAATCTCCTTGGATTTTAAAAGATGTTTCTTTGACAATAGAAGCAGGAGAACGTGTTGGAATTGTAGGACCATCCGGTTATGGAAAAAGCACGTTATCTAAAATTATTGCAGGGTATATGAATCCGACTTCCGGAAGCGTGATGATTGACGAAAAACCGCTGCCTAAAAAGGGAATGTGTCCTGTACAAATGATATATCAACATCCGGAATATGCAGTTAATCCAAGATGGAAAATGAAAAAAATCCTGAATGAATGTTGGACTCCTGGAGAAGAAGTATTAGCTCGGATGGGAATTGAAAAAGATTGGCTGAACCGTTGGCCGTCAGAATTATCAGGTGGAGAACTGCAGCGTTTTTGTATTGCACGAATATTAAGTCCGGATGTGAAATTCCTTCTATGCGATGAGATTACTACGATGCTGGATGTGATCACGCAGGCTCAGATATGGCAGGTACTTTTGGATATTGCGAAAAAGAACGGTTATGGAATGTTAATTATTACCCATAACATGGCGCTGGCTGAAAAAGTATGTACAAGGATAGTAGACCTTAGAGATATTAATCATATCAAACAGATTGACGTATGATAATTAATCCTGAATTATTCATGGAACAACCATGAATAATTCAGGATTAGATTTATCGAAAAATTCAGCTATAGATTTCCGACCAGTTTATCTTTCCAGATACCAAGACATTCTCGCACCAGATAATTTAGCTGTAAAAATTTGTTACTTTTTGCCGGAACACCTTCTATCTGTCGGCATCCCATCTTTTTTCCAATCGAAGTTCCCCGAAATACGTGAAAGCCGTTGGTTACGATCCCAATTCGTAGATCTTCTGGTTTTTTATTTGATTTTTCTTCTAAAAGTGCAAGTGAATATTTTAGGTTTTCATTTGTATTAGTAGAACGATCTTCTTTTATCAGACGTGTCTCATCGATTCCTTGTGAGACCAGATATTCATACATTGCTTCTGCCTCGGAAATCTCCTCTCCTGAACCTTTTCCACCAGAGACAACCGCTATTGTTTCTGGATTTTCGTCGAGATATTCTTTTGCCCGCTCCAGGCGAAGCTTCAATGAATTGCTTAATTTCGTTCCGTTGACCTGTGCCCCTAATACAATCAGCGTGTCCAGATCTCTAGATGGTTTCTGAAGCATTCCCGAAAAAATCAGACCTTCTGTTATCAAAAATGCAAGGATCACCAAAATCGCCAGAGTAAGGCATACTGCTTTTACAGGTTTTGGAAATATACTTAAAATATTCCAGTGATGCGTTGTTTCTAATCGCAACAAAATTGCGATTGCATAACACACAATACCTGCAGCTGCCCAGATACAAGGAAATAAGGAAGAAAGTCCTGCATATAATACGATTCCGATAAAATAAAGAATACTAAAACTTCCTAATAGAATAAATAATATTCTCATAAATAAAATCCTTTCGTTTGTAGTTTTTCCTGATAGCAAAAGAAGGCGGGAAAATTCCGCCTTCTACTTTTTTATAATTATTTGTTTTTTCCACAGCAGTGTTTGTATTTTTTACCACTTCCACATGGACACGGATCGTTACGTCCGATTTTTGGTCCTTTTACAACTGTACCGGATTTTTTCTGTTCTACATATAATTCTTTTTTCTTTTCTTCTGTAAAGATTTCATCCCACTGAGGAAGATTGTACAGCCAGTCTGCTTTTGCGTCTACCATGTTTTTGTAGAGCATTTCTGTATCAAATCCGAGATTTACTACAGTGTCTTCTTCCATTTCTTCGATTGGATTCTGTACTTTTAAGCTGTCATTGATTCCATCAAGGAAACCAACCATTGTCATAACGTCTACGTCAAATTTTTCAGCAAGTTCTTTTACAGTTCCTCTTTCTACATTTGTCGGGTCTGCAAGAAGCTTTTCATAAATTCCTTTTTCGATTAAGAAATAGTTTGTCCAGAATTTCTGAAGCTGTGCCCTGTCTGCTTCCTGAGAATATGCAATCTCTCTCCATTCCTGTAATAATGCCATGTATTTTACCACCTTTTACTTAATATTCATATTTTGGGCGCAAAGCACCTATACGTAACAGTATATACGATATGCATAGATTTTTCAATGTTTTTTATGGATTCCAGGCAGATTATGCGTTGCAAGCGAAAAAAAACAGGTCTATAATGAGAAGCGCAAATGAATAAATGAAAAGGAAGAAAGAGAAATGAATGATTCAAAACTTACAATCCGTGGAGAACTTACTCTTATTTTGGTTGTCATTATCAATAGCCTCGGCGTCGTTTTGATGCTTCACTCCGGCTCAGGCATATCAGCTATTTCAAGTGTGCCTTATGCTTTCTCGGAAGTATTTCCGAAACTCACTCTTGGAACCTGGACTTACATTTTTCAAAGTCTGCTTATCTTAACTTTAATGGTACTCCGGAAAAAATTTATTCCGGAATACTTATTTAGCTTTGTTATCGGATTTTTCTTTGGAAAAATGGTAGATATCCATCAGGCATGGGTCAGCCAGCTTCCATACACGATTCCATTGCGTGTATTATACTTTGTTTTAAGTTATCTCATCATCTGCTTTGGAATCGCACTTTCAAACCGCTGTAAAATGCCGATTATTCCGACAGACCTGTTTCCGAGAGAGCTTGCAGATATCTTAAAACGTGAGTATTCCAAAATCAAAGTTCCTTTTGATGTTATCTGCCTGTTTATTACCGGATTTATGACTTTCTTATGTCTGGGACGTATTATGGGACTTGGTGTTGGAACGGTACTTGCCGCATTTACTATGGGAAAAGTAATTGGAATGATTGGAAAAGAAATGGATAAAAAAGTTCAGTTTGTTTCGATTATGAAGTCTTAAATAAAAGATGCAGATGTATCGCAAGAACGCTTATACATCTGCATTTTTTGTGTTTATTAATCAAAAATAATTAATGCCATAAATACTAAATCAGTATCTCCAGTATTTTTCAGTCCATGTCCATGATTATCCGGTGTGAATGTAACATCACCTGTTTTTACCGGACGGACAGTACCGTTGTCATCGTAATCGCCCTGACCGGATAAAATATAATAAGTCTCGCTTTCGTTATGGTGCTCATGGTAGCCCAGTGAACATCCTGGTTCAATTGTAACCTGTGCGTACAGACCACATTTTCCATTTAACTCTTTTTCTCCAAGGATATGTTTGATGATTACATGTCCTTCTCCACCACACATATTTTCAACTTTTTCTGTCTTTAATTCCATGGCAGCCTCACTTTCCGAGAAATTATTTTTTCTCTTAACTATTTTTTCTTTCATCCTAGTATTTTTTAAATTATTTGTCAATCCCATTGTATATTTTAATAAAAACTGCTCATACTATAGGTAGTCCACGGAGGGAAGGCACAAATACGTGACGCTCTTCTTGGAAGAACAAAAGAAAAAGTAGAAATACTTATCCTCCCCTTTGAAAAGCCCCTGCACTTAGAAGAAGCCCACTAAGTACAGGGGTTTTGTTAATTTTTTTGAATTAATTTTACAAAAATAAAAATTCCTGCAAATAAGCCTGCAATCGAAAGAGAAATGATATACCAGCTGTATTTATTTTTTACAACAACGATATCCTCTGACATGGTATCTTCTTTTGGTATTTTATTTACAATATCCTTCATCTGTTCAAAACGATAGATACCCTCCTCATCATTTAACTTAATGATGTTACATTCGTCATCTTTAAAGATTACTCCAAAAGGCAGTCTTATTTTTGGTGTCCCGCCAAGCAGATACACAACATCTGAATCTGCTTCGTTATAAGATTCACTAAGCGCAGACTCTAATCTTCCAATATAATCTGATTTTGTTTCATCATAACTAGCTCTTGCAATGGTCCAGTTGCCTGTTTTTTCAAGTTCTATTTCCAGTTCTTTCTGTGTATAAGTGCCATTTTCAAGAAGCTCCTGCTGAAGTTCTTCATCAATTGGCAACGACCTGCTTACGGTTACAATCACATATTTGTTTTCTGAAACTTCTACAGGCACTTCCCAAATATAAACTGCCCCATTTAAGATAGTTTGTAAAATTTTAGGGGTCAATTCTTCATTTTCAAAAATATTTGTATCTATATATATTTTTACCGCACGAGAATACTCAATTTGTAAATCAGCATTTTGATTTTCAGATTCAAGTGCACCTTGCGCCCATCGAAAGATTTCCTCTTCCATTTGAGAAATTTCCTGAAAATCAGAACTATTGTTTAATGTTTCTATGGAATAGGCATATACATCCCAAACATTAAAAGAAAGAAAAATCAGAACAGTGATTAAAAACTTTTGGATTCTTTTCATACAAAGTTCCCCTTTTTATAAGAGTGTCGTTGAAGCGACTATTTGTTGCAAAAATATTTATCTTTAATTTAGAAATAATATGTTATACTGTTGCTTAAAGGAAGTGAATCTAAATGTCATTAAAAACAATCTTATGGATTGAAGATAAAAAAGGAAAAGCAAGCTATCGCTTTTGGAATTGCTTCTTGCAGCAGTTATTTCCAGATGTCGAATTGGAAAGTAAACGAAATAATAGTGAGCTTGTAAAGGCAGTCAAAAATCTAAATGATACTTCTAATAAATATATCATTGTCTTTGACAATTCATTTGATAATCTTCAAGTTGTAATGGAACAAAAAATGTTAAAACAGTATGCACAAACAAAGACAAACATTATTTTATTGGATATTATTTGTTTTGAATATATTTTGTTAGAATTCAAATATTTGCTTAACTGGATTTATGCCCCAGATGATGAATTTCTACAAAAAAGAGCAACTGCAATAATCGCAAGAACAAAATTAATTGAGTTATTACACGCACATAACACGGATTACAAAGCCTTGCGAGAATTAGTTAATTATGATTCACATTTGGATGAACATAACATAGAACAGCTCACCGCCAAACTTTTATTTGATTTAACAAGAAATACTGGTTTTGAAATTTCTAAAGGTACTATTGGAGAATGTTGGATAAATTCATGTTGCGAATGGAATGAGCGACAAGACGATGATATTTGTGGTTTAGACTCTGAACGACTATCATTGTATGATAAAATGAAAATCATATATGAAAATACCTGCCTAAAAGAACAGTTTAAAACAGCAGGTTTGGAGGTAACCTTATGATTACTATTTTTAAAAGCAAAAAAGATATTCCTCAGTCTATGGAATATATTGAATTAAACGATTTATTTTTTAATCAAAACACTGCCATTTTAATCGACGAAAAAGCAGAGCAGATTATTGAAACAATTGATGATGCAAAGTTAATTAGCAAATATAAAATCTGTTCAAAATTTAATGATGTCATATTAGACATTGACAAGCTTTCAACAGGATGTAAAACTGTTTTAAATGTACTTTATCACCCAGATAAAGTATTTTGTCTCAAGGAATGTGGCAATAATGCCTTAGAAATTCTATATAATCTTGAAAAAGGGTATGTATACAGTGATTATGCATTAATTCCGTTTAATATAAATTCTGTCTTTGTCGAAGAAAAAAACTCAAAAAAGCAAATAAATGATTATGAAAGTTTAAAGGAGTGGTGGGAAAATGAAGAGTAAACCTGTAGTCATGGAGCATTTTTCAACAATTCATACTTCTTTTATTGTTGATTTTACTTTTACAAATAATTTGACAATTCTGATGGGAGACTCTGGAACTGGAAAAACAGCAACTACTTCTTTTATTAGAGAATGTATGGCTATCAATCCCAAGATTTTGTGTTTCAATTATCTGGATTATCAAAAAAATATTAAAGATATCATAAGTCAGGAAAATGGAAAACTGATTGTAATTGATAATGCCGATATTCTCTTAGATGATGATACTAGAAAATATATCTCTCTTGATGATAAAAACCAATATTTAATTATTGGCAGAAATCCAAAAAACTTTTTTGCCACAAAAGAAAATTTATTTGAACTTGTCAGTACAAAAATTGGAGAGCAAACGAAATTTACAATTCAAAATTATCTATGAGCATATAAAAAATTACTGCATAAAAAATTTCTTTCTACACATACTGTTCTTGGTAAACGTACTCTCAGAGTATGAAAATTAAGGAGGAAATAATTATGCCGTTATTAAATTGTACAGCAAGAACCTGTGTCTACAACAAAGAGGAATACTGCTCTAAAGGAGATATCGTAGTAGATGGAAGCAATGCAAAAGTTGCAGACGAAACCTGCTGCAGCAGTTTTGTGGAACGAAGCGGAAGTGCGATGAACAGTGTTGGCGAAGAATGTGGATGCAAAACAATTGACGTAAACTGCAAAGCCTGCCAGTGTACATTTAACAATCAGGAGAAATGCAGTGCAGATAAAATTACAATTACAGGTGCAAGTGCCTGTCATTGTGATGAAACAAAATGCGGAAGCTTTGAGCTGAATTAAGTTACAGAAAAAGAATCCCGGAAAACGGGATTCTTTTTACATAAAACCCTTGACATTGTAGTTTGTTTATGATATTGTAATACAGTCTGAAGAAAAAGAAAGCAGAGTAATTGCTCTCACCTTAGCACGAGTAAGTGACTATGGTTCATATTTGAAATAATTGATGCGCTTTTGCGTTTTCTTTATGGGAATATGTTGTGGAGAGCTTATGCTGTCCACCTTTTTATTTATTTCATAGAAAATTCTTTCTTATTTTTTTCAGAATGTTATGAGGTGGCTGACGGAAAGTCAGGTGAGTGTTTTATCAATATTATGGAGGTGCACAACAATTAGCGAATTAATGATTAATGAACAAATCAGAGACAGAGAGGTCCGTCTCATTGGCGCAAACGGAGAACAGCTTGGTATTATGTCTGCCAGAGATGCGCAGAAACATGCTCAGGAAGCAGGATTAGACCTGGTAAAGGTTGCTCCTACAGCAAAACCGCCAGTTTGTAAAATTATTGATTATGGTAAGTATAAGTACGAATTAGCGAGAAAAGAAAAGGAAGCTAAAAAGAAACAGAAAACCATCGAGGTTAAGGAAGTGCGTTTGTCTCCAAATATTGAAGAAAACGATTTAAACACCAAGGTCAACAATGCCAGAAAATTCCTTACTAAAGGAAATAAAGTAAAAGTAACACTTCGCTTCAGAGGTAGAGAGATGGCACATATGCAGAGCAGTAAACACATCTTAGATGAGTTTGCACAGTCTTTATCTGATATCGCGGTTGTTGAAAAAGCACCGAAGGTAGAGGGACGCAGCATGACCATGTTTTTGACAGAAAAACGCTAGACGTTCATTAAAAGAGTTTTAAGGAGGATACAATTATGCCAAAAATGAAAACAACAAAAGCAGCTGCAAAGCGCTTCAAAAAAACAGGTACAGGATTATTAAAAAGAAATAAAGCTTATAAGAGCCATATCTTAACAAAGAAATCTCAGAAGAGAAAGAGAAACCTGAGAAAAGCAGCTATTACAGATGCTACTAATGTAAAGAACATGAAGAAGATTTTACCGTACATCTAATTCGATATTCGTTTTAAAACAGGAGGAAATTAAGAAATGGCAAGAATCAAAGGCGGATTAAACGCAAAGAAAAAACACAATAGAGTATTAAAAATGGCAAAAGGATACAGAGGTGCTCGTTCTAAACAGTACAGAGTTGCAAAACAGTCTGTAATGAGAGCTCTGACAAGTGCTTATGCCGGAAGAAAACAGAAAAAACGTCAGTTCAGACAGTTATGGATCGCTCGTATCAACGCAGCAGCAAGAATGAACGGTCTGTCCTACAGCAAATTTATGTATGGATTAAAACTGGCTAACGTTGACTTAAACAGAAAAGTTTTAGCTGATATGGCTATCAACGATGCAGAAGGATTTGCTACATTAGCAGAACTTGCAAAATCTAAACTTGCTTAATTAATGAAAAATCAGGCAGGAGATGAAATTTTTGAATTTCATTTCCTGTCTTTTTTTAATTACTATTGACGGAAATATAAAAAAGAAGTAAAATGTTCGAGAAGAATGTATAAATTTGGAAACAGGCGGTGAATCCTGTAGGCAGGATTCTTTTTTTTCGCCTTTTATGTACGCGTAGCACGTGCAAATGTGTTTGGGATTTATGCTTCTTCAGGTTTTAAGTCAAGAGGAGGAAAAAAGATGAAAACCTACAAGAAAATCATGGATGTGCTTGCCGGTATCGAAAAATTGATTTTAGTAGTATCAACGATTTTGATTCTGGTTCTCACAGTTGGAAATGTATTTTCAAGAAAAGTCATCCACCGTTCCTGGTCTTTTACAGAAGAACTGGTGGTAGCAGTTTTCGTTCTGATTACCTTACTGGCAGCAGCTCTTGCATGCCGAGAGGGAGAGCTTGTCAGTTTGAATCTGGTAACAGAAAGACTGCCAAAAAAAACAAAAAAACCAATTGCAATTTTAGTGACTGTATTATCTGTAATTTTTACAGTGATATTGTTCTATTACGGAATGGATAAGGTACTGACACAGCTTGCAAATGGAAAACGTACATTCGTATTAAACTGGCCGGAATGGATTTTCTGGTCCTTTGTACCGATTGGTGCAGGATGCATGATTCTTCATTTTATTGAATACTGCATCGATTTTTGTACAGACTTTAAATTTGCAAAGAGAAAGGAGGAGGCATAAGTGATTAGTGCGGTTTTATTCTTATCATTTTTTGTATTCTTAATCTTAAATGTGCCGATTGCGATTTGCCTTGGACTTTCTTCCGTATGTGCAATCTTATATTCGGGAACTTCTTTAACAATTGTAGCAACGAATATGTATTCCGGAATCAGTAAATTCTTATTGCTTGCCATTCCATTTTTCGTATTATCCGGAAATATCATGGCAAAAGCCGGAATTTCAAAACGTCTGATTAAATTTGTAAATACCTGTGTGGGACACAGAAGAGGTGGTATTGCGATTGTATGTGTTATCGTAGCCTGCTTCTTTGGTGCAATTTCAGGTTCCGGTCCGGCAACCGTAGCTGCGCTTGGTGCAGTTTTAATTCCGGCAATGGTAGAAGAAGGAGGATTTTCTGCTCCATTCTCAACTGCGATGATGGCAACTTCAAGTTCTATCGCAATTGTCATTCCGCCAAGTATTGCATTCGTAGTTTATGCCTCTATTACAGGCGTATCCATTGCGGATATGTTTGCAGGTGGAATTATTCCGGGTGTCTTAATGGGTCTGGCACTGATTGTTGTAATTATGATTGAAGTGCGTAAAAAAGGAATCCAGCCGACAACAAAAAAAGCAAGTTGGGGAGAGCGTGGAAAAGCGTTTGCTGATGCATTCTGGGGATTCTTAATGCCAATTATTATTCTTGGCGGAATCTATGGAGGAATCTTTACTCCGACAGAAGCAGCAGCGGTATCCGTAGTGTATGGTCTGTTTGTTGGTATGGTAATCTACCGTGAAGTAAAATTTAAAGATCTGGTAGATATCTTTGTAGAGTCTGCAAAGACAACCGGTGGTATCATGTTGATCGTAGCATGTGCTTCGTTATTTTCATTTGTATGTACCAAATTTGGTATTTCACAGGCAGCGTCAAGTCTGCTTTCCAGTGTAGCACATAATCAGTTTACGTTTCTTTTAATTGTAAACGTAATCTTCTTAATTGCAGGATGCTTTATCGATGCAAACTCTGCAATGTATATTTTTATTCCGATTATGCTTCCGGTTTGCAAAGCACTTGGATACGATTTGGTTGCTTTTGGTATTGTTGCAACGGTCAACCTTGCAATCGGACAGGTTACTCCTCCGGTAGGTGTTAATTTATTTGTTGCAATCAGTGTCAAAATCAAAAAAGGACTGGAAGTTACCCTTCAGGAAATTTCCAAAGCGGTGCTTCCAATGATTGCAGCCTGCGTAGTTGTCCTTTTGATGGTGACTTATATTCCGCAGATTTCTACTTGTCTGCCAAAACTCTTCGCAGGAAGTTCTTATACAGGGACATCGAAAATTGCAGCAGATGATTCTGAGGCAGAAGAGAGCCAGTCTGATGATGACTATAATCAGATTGATGATTACAGTGACCTTGGCTGGAAAGAACAGACCTGGAACTTTGCGTGCTCTACCACAGAAACCAGTACCTGGGCACAGGCTGGAGAACAGTTTGGAAAATTAATGGAACAGGCAACCGGTGGTAAAGTAAAAGTAAATGTATATGCAGCAGACCAGTTGACAAACGGAAATCAATCAGAAGGTATTCAGGCACTTATGAACGGAGACCCGGTACAGATTTCTATGCATTCAAACCTGATTTATTCTGCATTTGATGCAAGATTTAATGTTGTATCTTTACCATTTATTTTTGATTCTGTAGAAGATGCCGATGCGAAACTGGATGGCGAAGCAGGACAGAAATTAGATGAAATCTTATCTGAGTACGGACTTCACTGCATGGGTATGGCAGAAAACGGCTTCAGACAGCTGACAAACTCTGTCAGACCGGTAACTTCCGTAGATGATATGAAAAACTTAAAAATCCGTGTAGCAGGCTCTAATTTGTTAATGGAATGTTACAAGAGATGGGGCGCAGATGCGACCAACATGAACTGGTCTGAAACTTATACAGCACTTCAGCAGAATACAGTAGAAGGTCAGGAAAATCCACTTCCGGCAATTGATGCAGCAAGTGTACAGGAAGTGCAGAAATACTGCTCTATGTGGAATGCAAACTATGACTGTCTGTTCTTCTGCATCAACCAGGATATCTACGATGCACTGACGCCGGAGCAGCAGGCTGTAGTTGATGAAGCCGGTAAAAAAGCAGTTGATTTTGAACGTGAAATCAACCGTTCCGGTGATGATGAAATCAAATCCCGCTGGTCAAAGGAAAACGGTGTGGAAATCACAGAGCACGAAGACCTTGACATCGATTCTTTCAAAAAAGCAGTTGCGGACATTCCGCAGTGGTATGAAGAACAGCTGGTTGCAGAAGGATTTGACGAGGCAGAAGTAAAAGATTTAATTAATACATTTACTGCAAAAAGCAGTGCAGGAAATTATGAAGTAGAGGACAGAAGTGACTTAGACTGGAAAGAACAGACCTGGAACTTTGCATGCTCTACCACAGAAACCAGTACCTGGGCACAGGCCGGACAGAAATTTGGCGAAATGATGGAGCAGGCGACAGGCGGCAAGATTAAGGTAAATGTGTATGCAGCAGACCAGTTGACAAACGGAAACCAGTCAGAGGGAATTCAGGCACTTATGAATGGAGACCCGGTACAGATTTCCTTACATTCAAACTTAATTTACTCTGCATTTGACCCGAGATTTAATGTGGTATCTCTTCCATTCTTATTTGATTCCGTAGAAGATGCTGACGCAAAACTCGATGGGGAAGCCGGAGAAAAGTTAAAATCTATTCTTGAAGATTATGATATTCATTGTATGGGAATTGCAGAAAATGGATTCAGACAGCTGACAAACTCTGTAAGACCGGTTACTTCTGTAGACGATATGAAGAATTTAAAAATCCGTGTAGCAGGTTCCAACCTGTTGATGGAATGTTACAAGAGATGGGGCGCAGATGCAACGAACATGAACTGGTCTGAAACTTATACAGCACTTCAGCAGAATACGGTGGAAGGTCAGGAAAATCCACTTCCGGCAATTGATGCAGCAAGTGTGCAGGAAGTACAGAAATATTGTTCGTTGTGGAATGCAAACTATGACTGTCTGTTCTTTGGAATCAATCAGGGTGTTTATGATGCACTGACACCAGAACAGCAGGAAGTAGTCGATGAAGTCGGACAGAAAGCAGTACAGTATGAACGTGAAATCAACCGTGCAGGAGATGACGAAATTCTCTCTCGCTGGCAAAATGAAAATGGTGTAGAAGTACTGAAAAATGAAGAACTTGATGTAGAGTCCTTCAAAAAAGCGGTAGATGGCATTGACGAATGGTTTGTAGAAGAATTAAAGAAAGCCGGATATGATGACGGCCAGGAACTTGTAGATGCATTTGAACGCAGATAAGCATTCCCCTGCTTCAAGTGCTCAGAGCACTAAGCGGCGGTTGAGGGGGGATGCTTCTGTCAGTGGGAGTTGAAAGCTCCCACTGACAGAACGCGAAGCGACTGCGTTCATGAGCAAGTAGCGAAGCGGATTGCGAATGTCCGCTTTACTGCAGATAAGCATTCCCCCGCTTCAAGTGTGCGGAACGGATTGAGAATGTCCGCTTTACAAATAAAAAATTGTAAAAATGTAAGTTTTAGAAAGCTGGATACTTTTTTGGAAGTATCCGGCTTTTTTTGAATATATTGTTATAACAAGTAAAACTGAGAATTTGGATAGAAAAGAATGAAGCGAATAAAAGGATTAGCCGGTATTACGATTTTATTTTTTATGCTAATCGCCGTGGCAGGTTTAGATGGAGACTTTAATAAAAAAGAACAATCTGTATTTGGAGCACTTTCAGATGAGGAACATCCGAAAATTGCACTGACCTTTGATGACGGACCCCATCCGGTTTATACAGAAGAACTCTTAGATGGTCTAAAAAAGCGAAAAGTCATGGCAACTTTTTTTCTGATTGGAAATAATATCGAAGGAAATGAAGAGATTGTAAAACGGATGGCAGAAGAAGGACATTTAATCGGAAGTCATACTTATAACCATGTGCAGTTAAATAAACTTTCAGAATCGAAAGCGAAAGAAGAAATATTAAAGGGCTGTAATAAAATTTATGAGACAACCGGAGTATGCCCTTCATTTGTGCGTCCCCCGTTTGGAGAGTGGAAGAAAAATATGGATTTTTGTGTGACCATGCTTCCTGTTTTCTGGAATGTTGATTCTCTTGACTGGAAACTGCAAAATACAGAAAAAATCGTAAAAAGGGTAGTGAAAGATGTGAAAGAAGGTGATATTATTTTAATGCATGATATTTTTGAAACTTCCGTTCAGGCGGCATTTCAGATTATTGATACGCTTGAAAAAGAAAACTATGAATTTGTTACGGTAGATGAATTGCTTTTGGAATAAATTTAAGCAAGAAGCTCGGTTACTTGTAGCCGAGTAGTTCACGAACTATATAGAAAACGTATTTTAAAAAATGTATTTTACGAAATGGAGAAGGTTATGGATTTATTTGATTATATGAAAGAACAGACTTTAGAAAACGAATCTCCGCTTGCTTCAAGGATGAGACCGGTTTCTTTAGAAGAGGTGGTAGGTCAGGAACATATTATTGGAAAGGGAAAACTGCTTTATCGTGCGATTAAGGCAGATAAACTGAGTAGTATTATTTTTTACGGACCTCCGGGAACCGGAAAGACAACACTTGCAAAGGTGATTGCAAATACAACAAGTGCAAGATTTTGTCAGATGAATGCGACGGTTGCCGGAAAGAAAGACATGGAAGAAGTCGTAAAAACGGCACAGGATTATCTTGGAATGTACGGAAAAAAGACGATTTTATTTGTAGATGAGATTCATCGGTTTAATAAAGGGCAGCAGGATTATCTGCTTCCATTTGTAGAGGATGGAACGCTGGTTTTAATCGGGGCAACTACGGAAAATCCGTATTTTGAAGTAAACAGTGCGCTGATTTCACGCTCGATTGTGTTTGAATTAAAGTCACTTGAAAAGAAAGATATTGATAAGCTGCTTTTAAGGGCGGTATCAGATACCGAAAAAGGAATGGGTGCTTATGGTGCGGTATTGGATGACGATGCAAGAGAATTCCTTTCGGATATTGCAGGCGGAGATGCAAGAGCAGCTTTAAATGCATTAGAGCTTGCCATTCTTACAACCGAAAAAAGTGAAGATGGAAAGATACATATTACATTAGAAGTTGTCTCTGAATGTATTCAGAAACGAGTAGTGCGTTATGATAAAACCGGAGACAATCATTACGATACGATTTCGGCATTTATCAAAAGTATGAGAGGTTCTGATCCTGATGCAGCAGTTTATTATCTGGCAAAGATGCTTTATGCCGGTGAGGACATTAAATTTATTGCAAGAAGAATTATGATTTGTGCTTCAGAAGATGTAGGAAATGCAGATCCACAGGCACTTCAAGTTGCAGTTTCGGCAGCTCAGGCAGTAGAGCGGGTTGGTATGCCGGAAGCTCAGATTATTTTATCGCAGGCAGTTTTATATGTAGCGTGTGCGCCAAAAAGCAATGCGGCATATATGGCAGTTTTTGATGCAATGGAAAATGTAAAACAGGTAAAAACAACCGTTCCTCCGCATCTTCAGGATGCACATTATAAAGGAGCGTCAAATTTTGGACGTGGAATTGGATATAAGTATGCACATGATTATCCGAATCATTATGTAAAACAGCAGTATCTTCCATCTGAGATAGAGGGGACGAAATTTTATCATCCAAGTGAAAACGGATATGAAAAACAGATACAGGAACATTTAAAAAAAATTGCTGAGCATGCTACATGAGCATGTCCAGCAGTTTTTCATATACGGCTTTATTTTTTGTCTGCCAGGAAGCACACACGGCTTCAGCGGCAGCCTTTGTCGGAACGGTCATAGTTAATTCAATAAGCGGTACTTCTTTTTCCTTTGCGCTGCATCGAACCTGATAACCTTCTTTTTCTCCTTTGTAATAATTGGCAAAGGTTGAAAGTTCTTCCTTGATTTCCATTGCATTATTTTTGAAAAATTCAGCAATTTCTCCTTTGATTTCTTTAGGAATTTCTTTTCCGAAATACTCAAGTGTCTGTTCTCCGGATTTTGTAATCGAGAAATAAGAAGAATTTCGGATAGTTTCGCAGTGGATTAACTCGGATTCGGTTAACTCTGAAAGTGCCTGCTGTAAATGGAAATAGGTAGTATATCCTTTATCAAGAATAAATCCGGAAATCTGTGCGTTGGTTAGTGGAAAATCTACCTTTTCCAGCATATAGAGTACAATAAGTTTATATAAAGTAAGTGATTCTCCCATGAGAGTCCTCCTTTTAAATGTAATGTTCTCTTGAAATCTTTTATGATAGTTACAGAAAAAATCCAAGAGTACATTTGTGATAGGTTTTCAGGTTTCATGAAACAGTCTGCCCTGCCAGGTGTTTCGGATTTTACACTCATGATGAAGGGTGTTTAATACTGTTTTTTTTGCGCTGCTCCATAAAGGGGCGATTAAAAGTGCTTTTGGACCGTCTCCTGTTACGCGATGGACAACGATGTCTGGTGAAAGGCGTTCGAGGCAGCTGATGACTAAATCAATATATTCTTCCATGGAGTAGACTTTAAATTTACCATCCAGATAATCAGAAGCTAAATCGGTTCCTTTTAAAACATGCAGAAGCTGAAGTTTAATTCCCTGAATGTCTTTGTGATTTAAATAATCAATCGTTTCTAAAATATCTTCTTTTGATTCGCCTGGCAGTCCAAGAATGGTATGCACAATGACTTCAAGCCCTGCGTCTTTTAAATTTTTTACTGCTGTTTCAAAACAGGAGAGTGAGTAGCCTCTGCGAATGTAGCGAGCAGTTTCTTCATGCATGGTTTGAAGACCAAGTTCAACCCAGACAGGTTTTATCTGATTCAAATGTTTTAGAAGTGTAATGACATCGTCTCCAAGGCAGTCGGGGCGTGTGCCGATAGAAATTGCGACAACATCGGGATAAGAAAGTGCCTCTGTAAAAATCTTTTCCAGATAGTCAACGGGAGCGTAGGTGTTTGTGTACGCTTGAAAATAGGCAATAAATTTTTTTGCCCCACGTTTTTCTCTGAGGCGGTCAGCCTGAATCTTAATTTGGGTGGTGATGCTGTCACGGGAATTTCCGGCAAAGTCGCCGGAACCTCCGGCACTGCAGAAAATACAGCCTCCGTTTCCGAGTGTACCGTCACGGTTTGGACAGCTCATTCCTCCATTTAATGCTACTTTATAAACTTTGGTGGAAAATCGTTCCTTTAGCATTGCATCGAATGAATAGTAAGGTTTTCCATTCCAAGAATTTGCCATAATAATTCAATGACTCCTTCCAGTTTTTCTTTTAGCTCTATCATACCATTAGCAAAATCCTTTTGCAAGAACCGAAGGCACATATTTGACAAAGAAGAGGGAGCATGATATCGTAGTGTTAGCAAAATGGAATGTATGCGTTAACAAAAACAAAAAGTGAGGTAAAAAATGTGAAAAACATAAGAAGAAAACTGGGAGCAGTAGCGTTAGCCGCTGTTTTAATGATAATTTCCCTGTCAGGTTGTGGTGTGGGAAAGACATCTTCTGATGGAAGTATTTCTACTATAGAAAAAGGTGTCTTAAAAGTCGGAATGAATTTAAATGATTCTCCGATGAGTTATTTAAATACCGATACCGCAAGACCGGATGGATTTGAGGCAAAGGTAGCAGAACAGGTAGCAGAGAAACTTGGATTAAAACTTGAAATTATCGATACTACCCAGAAAAATTTATTAAAATCATTAGATGCAGACATTTATGATTGTGTGATTTCAAGTGTTGGCATGACAGAAGAAAACTGTGAAAAATATGAAGCAACAAATGCTTATGCAGATGTCAGTGCGATAGAAGATGAGTTAACTGAAAAGCCGAAAAATACCAAAATTGCTATCTTTGGTAAGAAAAATAATGGATTAATCCAGGCAATCGAAAAACAGGCATTAGAGCCGTTAAAAGAGGATGGAACACTTTCAGAAATTTCGAAGAGTTCTTTAAAAGAAGATATTATTATAAAGTAAAAGAAAAATTCTACTTGCAAAATTGCAAGTAGAATTTTTTTATAAAAAAAGCAAAAAACGACTTGATTTTTTTTACATTCGATGGTAGCATAAGTATATAGTTTAATGACTAAACTAATTAAGAAGGAGGTAACGTCCCATGGAAATTTTAAATGTCATGGACAAAGCATTTGCTCCATACGGAAAAGTCGTAACAGGACTTAACGTAAGCGATCTTCTGGCTGCACTTGAGAAAACACCAAAGCCGGATGATGTTATTTATGTTGCTTCAGATGAAGCCCTTGAAGCCTGTCCAAGCGTAGAAAAGATTGCTTACAGTCTTTTTGGAGGAATGCCGATTCAGGTAGGTTATTGTAATGGAAGCAATTATCTGTTGAATGCAGTGGAATACCACAGAGATAGTGAAGTCAATGTAGCATTAACAGATTTAATCCTGATTCTTGGAAAAGAGCAGGACATTGAAGCTGATGGTACATATCAGACAGAGAAGATGGAAGCATTTCTTGTTCCGGCAGGAACGGTCGTGGAAGTATATGCAACCACCCTTCACTATGCACCATGTAATGTAAATGAAAATAAGTTCTGTACAGCAGTCATTCTTCCGAAAGGAACAAACGAAGATGCACCGGCACCACAGAACAATACAGCAGAAGACAAACTGCTTTTTGCAAAAAATAAATGGCTCATCGCACATAAAGATGCAAAAATCCAGGGCGCTTTTGAAGGATTGATTGGAGAAAATCTTTCCGTAAAATAAGAAATATAAAATCAAATTTTTAGTTTCATTTTTCAGGAGGAAAATAAAATGAATTTATCAAATATGCCACAGGCAAAATTAGGTATTGTAGCAGTAAGCCGTAACTGTTTCCCAAAATCTCTGTCCGAAAACAGAAGAAAAGCAGTAGCAGCAGCTTATAAAGGTGAAATCTACGAATGTCCAACAGTTGTAGAAAATGAAATGGATATGAAACAGGCATTAAAAGAACTGCGTGAAGCAGGATGTAATGCATTAGTTGTATATCTTGGAAACTTTGGACCAGAAACAGAAGAAACTTTACTGGTAAAATACTTCCATGGACCAGCTATGGTTGTTGCAGCAGCAGAAGAAAGAGGAGACAATTTAGTACAGGGTCGTGGTGATGCTTACTGTGGTATGCTCAACGCAAGCTACAACTTAAAACTGCGTGAATTAAAAGCGTATATTCCGGAATATCCAGTTGGAACACCGGAAGAAGTTGCAGATATGATTGCTGAATTTGAGCCAATCGCACGTGCAATCGTTGCAATCAAAAACTTAAAAATCATCAGCTTTGGACCACGTCCTACAGACTTCCTTGCTTGTAATGCTCCAATCAAACGTCTGTATGATTTAGGTGTTGAAATTGAAGAAAACTCCGAACTTGACCTGTTTGAAAGCTTTAACAAACATGCTGGAGACCCACGTATCGAAGGCATTGTAAAAGAAATGGAAGAAGAACTGGGAGAAGGAAACAAAAAACCGGAAGTTCTTCCAAAACTTGCTCAGTATGAAATTACTCTGCTTGACTGGGTAGAAGCTCATAAAGGTGCAAGACAGTATGTTGCCCTGACAACAAAATGCTGGCCGGCATTCCAGACACAGTTTGGTTTTGTACCTTGCTATGTAAACAGTCGTTTAACAGGAAGAGGACTTCCGGTATCCTGTGAAGTAGATATCTGGGGAACATTAAGTGAATTCATTGGTACTGTTGTAAGCCAGGATATCGTTACTCTGCTTGATATCAACAACACAGTTCCGGCTGATATGTACAATGATGAAATCAAAGGAAAATTCAACTATACACATAAAGATACATTCATGGGATTCCATTGTGGAAATACAGCTTCCCAGAAACTGTCCTTCTGCTCTATGAAATATCAGATGATTATGGCAAGAGCACTTCCGGAAGAAGTAACACAGGGAACTCTTGAAGGAGATATCATTCCTGGAGATATCACATTCTATCGTCTGCAGAGCACAGCTGACTGCAAACTTCGTGCATACATTGCACATGGTGAAGTTCTTCCGGTAGCAACTCGTTCCTTTGGTGCAATCGGTATCTTTGCAATTCCGGAAATGGGACGTTTCTATCGTCACGTACTGGTAGAAAAGAATTATCCACATCACGGAGCAGTTGCTTTTGGACACTTCGGAAAAGCGCTCTATGAAGTATTTAAATACCTTGGCATTGATGTAGAAGAAATCGACTACAACCAGCCAAAGGGAACTCTGTACCCAACAGAAAATCCATTTGCATAATTTTTGCAGGTAAGAATCAAAAATGGAGGCTGCCCGAAAGAGCAGCCTCTTAGTGAATAAGGAGAAGAAAATATGTTATACATTGGTGTTGACCTTGGTACATCCGCTGTAAAATTACTGTTAATGAACGAAGAAGGCAAAATTGAAAAAATCGTTTCCAGAGAATATCCTCTCTCTTTTCCGCATCCAGGCTGGTCAGAACAGAAACCGGAAGACTGGTGGACACAGAGTATTGAGGGAATCAAAGAGCTGACAGCAGAATGTGATAAGAGTCAGGTTGCAGGTATCAGCTTTGGTGGACAGATGCATGGTCTTGTTATCTTAGATGAAAATGATGAAGTCATTCGTCCGGCAATTCTTTGGAATGACGGAAGAACAACAAAAGAGACTGCTTACTTAAATGAAGTAATCGGAAAAGACAAACTCTCTGAGTATACAGCAAATATTGCATTTGCAGGATTTACTGCACCGAAGATTCTGTGGGTAAAAGAAAATGAGCCGGAGAATTTCAAACGTATCAAAAAAATCATGCTTCCAAAAGACTATCTGGCGTATAAATTATCCGGTACTCACTGCAGTGATATGTCCGATGCATCCGGTATGCTGTTAATGGACGTAAAGAACCGCTGCTGGTCAAAAGAAATGCTTGATATCTGCGGAATCACAGAAGAACAGATGCCGAAACTGTTTGAAAGCTATGAAGTAGTTGGAACATTAAAACCGGAATTAGCAGAAGAACTGGGTATTCCGGCAACCTGTAAAATAGTAGCAGGTGCAGGTGACAATGCAGCAGCCGCAGTCGGAACAGGAACTGTTGGCGATGGAATGTGTAACATTTCCCTTGGAACAAGTGGAACAATCTTTATTTCAAGCAAAGAATTTGGTGTAGACCCACACAATGCACTCCATGCATTTGCTCATGCGGATGGAAATTATCACTTAATGGGATGTATGTTAAGTGCGGCTTCCTGTAATAAATGGTGGATGGATGAAATCATCGGAACAAAAGATTATGCCGGTGAGCAGGCAAAAATTGAAAAACTTGGTGAAAATAATGTATACTTCCTGCCATATCTGATGGGAGAACGCTCTCCTCACAATAATCCAAATGCAAGAGGAACTTTCATTGGTCTTACAATGGACAGCACAAGAGCCGATATGACACAGGCTGTTCTGGAAGGTGTCGCTTTTGCAATCCGTGATTCCTTTGAGGTTGCAAAATCTCTTGGAATTAAGATTGAACGCACAAAAATCTGTGGTGGCGGTGCAAAGAGTCCGTTATGGAAGAAAATGATTGCAAACATCTTAAACATCAAAGTAGATGTAATTGAATCCGAAGAAGGACCGGCACTTGGTGGTGCAATGCTTGCAGCAGTTGCAAACGGAGAGTTCGCTTCCGTAGAGGATGCAGCAGCTAAGATTGTAAAAGTTATTGATACGGTAGAACCGGAACCGGAATTGGCAGCAAAATATGAAGAAAAATATCAGAAATTTGCTAAGATTTATCCGACTGTAAAAGATTTATTTGGCGAATTACTGTAAAAGATATTCGAATTTGAACGCAGATAAGCATTCTGCTTTACAGCAGGAGACAGTGTACAGAAAATTTTTTCTATACGCTGTCTTTTTTTGCGTTGTTTTTACGATGCTAATGCTATAGTGTAATAGGAAAACATACTTGATTTTGAAAAATAAGAGCGGTATAATAAAAGCCCTGTTAGCAAGAAAAAATTTTACAGAGGAGAAGGAATAAAGACTCCGAGAATACATAATTGAATCAGGAGGAGAGTATCATGAAATACGTACTGGATGTGCACACACATACGATTGCAAGCGGACATGCCTATAATACGATTAAAGAAATGGCACAGTCTGCATCAGAAAAAGGGCTGGAGTTGTTGGGAATCACAGAACATGCAATGAAAATGCCGGGAACCTGTCATTCGTTTTATTTTGCAAATTTAAAAATGCTGGAACGAAAGATGTTTGGGGTAGAAATGCTGTTTGGTGTGGAACTTAATATCTTAAATCAAGACGGTGAAGTAGATATGGAAGAAAATCTCTTAAAAAAAATGGACATCGTGATTGCAAGTATGCATATACCTTGCTTTAAGTCTGGTACAAAAGAAGAAAATACACAGACTTATTTAAAAGTTATGGAAAATCCTTATGTGAATATTATCGGGCATCCGGACGATGGAAGATTTCCGGTCGATTATGAACAGCTGGTACTTGGAGCAAAGAAGCATCATGTACTTCTGGAAGTGAATAATAACTCTTTAGACCCTCGCTGTACCAGAGAAAATGGGGAAGAGAATGTAAAGGACATGCTTTGCTATTGTAAGAAATATGAAGTTCCGGTTGTGGTGGATAGTGATGCACATACAGATGCTCTGGTTGGCTGTCACTGCTTTGCCGAAAAAGTAATAAAAGAAGTAGATTTTCCGGAAGAACTGATTATAAACCGTTCAGTAGAAGAACTGAAAAAATTTCTTAATAAGTAAATTTTGAAAATACTGCTTTACTTTAAAATTTTAGTGTGTTAATATAGGAAGAAGAGAAGTCATATTGGGGTGACAAAAATATACGTTATGATAGGAGAGTTAGAATTATGAGTAAAAAAATTCATACAGAAGCAGTCGATTCTTTATTTGATGCGATTTTATGTTTAAAAGATAGAGAGGAATGTTATACATTTTTTGAAGATGTATGCACAATCAATGAAATCTTGTCTTTGTCACAGCGTTTTGAGGTAGCAAAGATGCTCAAAGATAAGAGAACTTATCTTGATATTTCCGAAAAGACAGGTGCTTCCACAGCAACCATCAGCCGTGTAAACAGAAGTCTGAACTATGGAAATGACGGATACGAAATGGTATTTAAGAGAATGGCAGAAAAAACAGAAGAATAAAAACAGAAAAGAAAAAGTCAGGAGAGGACCTTTTAAAAATAAAAATGTGTACCTCTCCATTTTTTTGAGAATTTTTACAATTTATTATTTCTTACTGTTCTTATTCTTATTTTTCGTCTCTTTGGGCTGGTTATCTGCCATATCGTCTATAATCTTTTCGATAACCTGTTTTTTAACATATACGTCAAAACTGAGCATACAGATGAAAGAGAATTTTCGGAGAAAATCCTGTTCTTCTTCTGTTGCGTGCTCAAAAGAACTGCAGGCAAGTTTATATTTTTTGGTCACGTCTTTGGCAAGTGGCTCAATCTGCTTAAGTTCTAAGTTCATAATTTCATTATAGAGTTCGGTCATATCCATTGAGCCGTCACCGGAAAAATAATTTTGGGAAATCGGGTCAAGCAGGGTCTGGATATCATTGATACATAAAATATTTTTTAAATAATAAATAAAAGTAAGCATTAAAAGATGCTCTTTTGAATATTTCTTTTTGACCGGTGGCGGTAACAGGTTATTTTTTGCATAGTTGTTAATCATGGTTTTCGTCAGGATTTTATCTCCTTCATGTCTTCTTGAAGAAGAAAGATGACTCTCCATAAATGTCGTTACCTGATCCATATATAAATCAATTTCCGGAATTTCTTCGGGTTTAATATAAGAAATACGAGAAATGCTTTCAAGAATACTATTGAGCATGTCTTTTGTGTCAATTGTCATTTTATCACCTCTATGCTATATTATATAGTTTTCAAAACTATTTGTAAACGAATTTCTGTAAAATTTTCACGCTTGAAGCCGATAAGGGGAGTATGGTATATTGTAGAAACAGGTGACACTGAAAAATAATTTTAAAGAAGGTGCAGGTTTATGAGTATATATGATACCTTAAATCCGGAACAGAAAGAAGCTGTCTTACAGACGGAAGGTCCGGTTTTAATTTTAGCAGGTGCCGGTTCTGGAAAGACCCGTGTGCTGACCCATCGAATTGCCTATCTGATTGATGAAAAAGGGGTTAATCCGTGGAATATCATGGCGATTACATTTACGAATAAGGCAGCAGGTGAAATGCGGGAACGAGTGGATAAGATTGTGGGATTTGGCTCAGAAAGCATCTGGGTTTCAACCTTTCACTCAAGCTGTGTGCGGATTTTAAGAAGATACATAGATCGCTTAGGCTATGAAAATAATTTTACGATTTATGATACCGATGACCAGAAAAGTCTGATGAAAGAAGTCTGCAAAAAACTGAATATTGACACGAAAATCTATAAAGAACGTGCGATTTTAGGTGCAATTTCTTCTGCAAAGGATAATCTGGTTGGCCCGGAAGAATACGAAAAAAGTGTGATGGACGATTACGGCCGGAAAAAAATTGCAATGGCGTATACAGAGTATCAGAAAGAATTAAAGAAAAACAATGCATTGGACTTTGATGATTTGATTGTAAAAACTGTTGAATTGTTCCAGAGCTGTCCGGATGTGCTGGATTCTTATCAGGAAAGATTTAAGTATATTATGGTAGACGAATATCAGGATACGAACACAGCGCAATTTAAGTTTGTCAGTCTTTTAGCCGGAAAGTATCAGAATTTATGTGTCGTTGGTGATGACGATCAGTCCATCTATAAGTTCCGTGGTGCAAATATCGGAAATATTCTTGGATTTGAGAAGATATTTCCAAGAGCAAGAGTAATTAAATTGGAGCAGAATTATCGTTCCACAAAAACAATCCTTGAGGCTGCCAATCAGGTCATTCACAATAATATTGGAAGAAAAGCAAAAACGCTTTGGACCGATAATGAAATCGGTGAACCCGTGCATTACCGCCAGTTTATGAATGGTTATGAAGAGGCAGAATATATCGCAGGAGACATTAGTAAAAGGGTTCGTGAGGGAGAATGTGAATATAAAGACTGCGCAATTCTATATCGAACCAACGCACAGTCCCGTATGTTTGAAGAAAAATTTTTGATGGCAAATATTCCATACAGACTGGTAGGGGGCGTAAACTTCTATGCACGTAAGGAAATCAAAGATTTGCTGGCCTATTTAAAAACCGTAGATAATGCCAGAGATGACCTTGCAGTGCGTCGTATTATCAACGTGCCAAAGAGAGGAATTGGTGCTGCAAGTCTCTCTAAAGTGCAGGATTTTGCAGACCAGAACGGAATTGGATTCTATGATGCTTTGCAAAGAGCAGATGAAATTACAACACTTGGACGTGCAGTATCTAAAATTACACCATTTGTAACCTTTATTCAGAGTTTAAGAAGTAAATTGGACTATATCAGTCCGTCTGAATTATTGAAAGATATCATTGACGAAACCGGATATGTGACAGAACTTCAGGCAGAAAAAACAGAAGAAGCGGAATCTCGAATCGAAAATATTGATGAATTGATTACAAAAGTGGTAAGTTATGAAGAAGAATGTGAAGCAAATAATGAGGAAATCAGTTTAAGCGGTTTCTTGGAAGAAGTAGCGTTGATTGCGGATATTGACACGGTAGATGGAGATGATAATCGTGTACTTCTAATGACTCTTCACAGTGCAAAAGGTCTGGAATTTCCTTATGTATATCTGGCAGGAATGGAAGATGGCGTATTCCCAAGTTACATGACCATTGTGTCAGATGACCCGACTGAAATCGAAGAAGAAAGACGTCTTTGTTATGTTGGAATCACAAGAGCGATGAAAGATTTAACTCTGACCTGTGCACAGCAGAGAATGATTCGTGGAGAAACCCAGTATAATAAGCCGTCCAGATTTATCCGTGAAATTCCGAAGGAATTAGTAGACCTTGGAAAAAATTTCAAAGAAAGAAAAGTAAAAGAAATTCCGCTTCCAAAAGGCTACCAGCAGATGAAAAAAGCAATCAAAGAGCCGGCATTTATGCAGAAAAAATTTGAGGTAAAAAAAGCATCCAGCCTTTCTTATGATGTGGGAGATACTGTCAAACATATTAAATTTGGAACTGGTGTGGTAAAATCCATTGTTGATGGTGGAAGAGATTACGAAGTAACGGTAGATTTTGAAAAAGCAGGCGTAAAAAAGATGTTTGCCTCCTTTGCAAAATTAAAGAAATTATAACATTATTTCAAAATGCAAAAGATAAAGGTACAAATACGGGAAAGAAAAGATAGTAAAATTCCCATAAGCGTGATATAATAATGGAAACAGCCAAAGTAACGGACTTAAAGTTGCCGGAAAGTAAGTTTCTGTGCAAGAGAGGAAGGTGTAGTATCATGAATCGTATTGAAGATTTAGTAGCAGCATTGCAGAAAAGGGAAGAGGAGAAAAATAAAAATACAGTTTTATGGATTCTCGCAATTGTTGGAGCTGTATCTGTAGTTGCAGGAATTGCTTATGCGGTTTATCGTTTCTTCACACCGGATTATCTCGAAGATTTTGAAGAAGACTTTGATGATGATTTCGATGACTACTTCGAGGATGATGAGGAAAACGAAGAACACGAAGAAGATAAGGACGAAGAGTAACAAAATAATAAAAAGAAGCTTCGGGAAACCGGAGCTTCTTTTTTAGAAAGAATGAAATAGAAAATAAAGAAGAATAAATAGCATCAGATATGGAGGTCGAACATTTGAAAAAAGGTGAAATTTATGAAGGCGTAGTAGAAAAAATTGAATTTCCAAATAAAGGAAAAGTAAAAGTTGGAGAAGAAACGGTTATTGTAAAAAATGCAATCCCAGGTCAGAAAGTCCGTTTTATGATAAATAAAAAACGTGGAAAAAAATTAGAGGGACGTCTTTTGGAAGTATTAGAAAAATCTCCTCTTGAAAAAAGAGAACCGGTCTGTAGCATTTTTCCGGCATGTGGAGGCTGTATGTATCAGACCATGTCTTATGAAGACCAGCTTAAGATGAAAGCAAAGCAGGTAAAAGAACTTTTAGATACAGCAGTAAAAAATGGTGGACAGGTAGACGAAAACGGAAATCCGGATTATGTATTTGAAGGAATCAAAGGAAGTCCATTTGAATTTGCTTACCGCAACAAAATGGAATTTTCCTTCGGAGATGAATATAAGGACGGGCCGCTTGCACTTGGACTGCACAAAAAAGGCAGTACTTATGATGTGTTAAGTGCCCGTGACTGTAAACTGGTACATGAAGATATGACAAAAATCCTTTGCTGTGTCCTTGAATATTTTCAGGAAAGAAAGACCAGTTTTTATAAAAAAATGCAGCATGTGGGCTATCTGCGCCATCTGCTGTTACGCCGTGCCAACACAACCGGAGAAATTTTAGTCAATCTGGTAACTACAAGTCAGGAAGAAATGGATTTAACACCATTAAAAGAAGCACTTCTTGCATTGGATTTGGAAGGAAAAATTGTGGGATTTCTTCATATTATCAATGATGGATTATCCGATATGGTAAGAAGCGATGAGACGAGAATTCTTTATGGACAGGATTACTTCTACGAAGAAATCTTAGGATTAAAATTCAAAGTGACGCCATTTTCTTTCTTTCAGCCAAATTCTTACGGTGCAGAAGTACTTTACAATACTGCAAGAGAATACCTTGGAAGTACAAAAGATATGACCGTGTTTGATTTATATAGCGGAACCGGAACGATTTCACAGATTTTAGCACCGGTAGCAAAAGAGGTAATTGGTGTGGAAATTGTGGAAGAAGCAGTTGAAGCAGCAAAAGCAAATGCAGCTTTAAATGGAATCGAAAACTGCCACTTTATCGCAGGCGATGTATTAAAAGTGATCGATGAGATCAAAGAAAAACCAGATACGATCGTGCTTGACCCGCCAAGAGATGGAATCCATCCAAAAGCACTGCCAAAGATTATTCAGTATGGAGTGGATAAGATAGTGTATATCTCCTGTAAACCGTCCAGTCTGGCAAGAGATTTGGAAGTGTTCTTACAGAGAGGATATCGGGTTGAGAAATGCGTGTGTGTGGACCAATTTTGTCAGACTGTGCATGTGGAAGTCGTGTGTTGTCTACATCGGGTGAATTCGTAGAAGTGCTGAATTTTCCAGATTCAGGCATTTTGTGAGGTATATGAGCTTCACACCAACAGGCAAACAGGGCAAGAAAAAGCAGATTATGAACGGCATTGAAGTGTTAGTAGTATTGCATATGTAAACGCATGGTAATAATATCTAAAAATAGAAGATACATTTTTAGTAAAAACTGCTTTTGAAATAAAAACGAAATGGTTTTATAATAAAAATAACGGTGAGCAGTGTAGTGATGCAGGGAAGCAACATATATGCTGCTCGTTTTTATAAAATAAATCTAAGGAGGAATTCTACATGCATGAGTATGAAATCTTTATTGAAGAAATAAATCCGTGTGGAGGAGAAAAATACAGTAAAAAAACTTTGATTGAGGCAGAAGCAGATAGTCCGGAAGCTTATGTAAAGGAGAATGGAAGATTTCCGGTTTTGGAATCCACACATAATGAAAGCGGAGATGTTGTAATAGTAACCGGAGATAATCAAGGCTCTTTTGTGCGTTATACTTTTACGGAGTAAAGGTGCTGATTAGTAAGGAGAGATGTTTGTGAAGTATGAAATTGGGGACTTTGTCAGTAAACCAGTTACAGGTATTTGTAAAATAGAGGATATTTTATATTTGAATCCGCAGGATGAAAGAAATAATAAATTGTATTATCTGATGAAACCAATCGAAGATGAAAAAGAAAAAATATATGTTCCCGTTTCAAACTCAGATTCGAGGCTGAGATTGTGCATGACAACAGAAAAGGCATGGAATTTGATTAAAAGAATTCCAGAGATTCCGATAGCCTGGACGAATAATGAAAAAATGAGAGAGCAAAATTATAAAGCGGCAGTAAAAGCAAATGATCCAGAAGCCCTGGTTGCTATTATAAAAATGATTTATCAGAGGAAACAGAAAAGACTTGCTCAGGGAAAAAAGTGTACTGCCACGGATGCGAGATATTTTCAGATAGCGGAAAATTTATTATATATGGAACTGGGAGTGGCACTTGGAAAACCAAAACAGGAAATATGTAAAACAATTATCGAGTATATTAACCAGAGCAAACAGGAAAATTGACAGAAGTATAGAGTTAGAATAAAATATAGGTCTGCTAAAAAGTACCAATGTGTAATAGAAAAATTTTGTTTGACATTTTGAAAAAGAGGCAATATAATTACAAGAAACGAGTAGCAAGTAAGCGTAAATCCAGTTTACCGGCTACTCGTTTTCATTTACGCGAGCAATGAGCCAAAGTCCGTGCTTGCAAGAGACCTTGGCGACTGCCGCGATAACTTTAGAAACTCGCGGAGCGCGTTTCTAATAGTTTTGCAAAAATGAATATCGCCATGAAAAGTGTGTAGCGTGTCAGCGTAAGTCCAGCTTATATGACAGGGTGCACACTTTTTTTGTGCCAAAAAGAAAGGAGTTAAAACAAAATGGCGGAAAGCAACAAGATGAAAGAGATGCCGGTGAATAAGCTGATGGTCCAGATGGGAGTCCCGATGATCTTATCTATGGCATTGCAGGCAGTCTATAACATTGTAGACAGTGCATTTGTGGGAAATATGAGAGTAGGCAGTGAAGCAGCACTAAATGCTTTGACGCTGGCATTTCCGGTGCAGATGCTTATGGTGGCAGTGGGGATTGGAACCGGTGTAGGAACCAATGCACTTCTTGCAAGGACACTTGGACAGGGAAACAGTAAAAAAGCTGCAAAGGTAGCTGGAAACAGTCTGTTTCTGGGAGTGATCATTTATGTGGTCTGCTTCTTGTTTGGTATCTTTGGGGTGAAAGCATATATTTCATCGCAGACAGTAGATACAGAAGTGCTTGAGATGGGAGTCAGCTATTTGAGGATATGCTGCATAATTTCTTTTGGTATTATTTTCTTTTCTCTATTTGAAAAGTTACTCCAGGCAACAGGCCGTTCTCTTTATTCCACAATTGGTCAGGTGGTTGGAGCAGTTGTAAATATCATTCTTGATCCGATCATGATTTATGGTATTGGATTCTGCCCGGAAATGGGAGTAAAAGGTGCAGCTTATGCAACTGTAATTGGTCAGATAGCATCCACAATATTACTGCTTATCTTTCATATCAAATTAAATAAAGAATTCGAGCATGGAGCGAAATACATGAAGCCAGAGGGCAGAATTATCAAGGAAATCTATGCAATCGGACTTCCGGCAATCATTGCACAGGCTCTGATGTCCATTATGGTTTATGTGATGAACCTGATTTTGAAATTTAATCCGCCAGCACAGACAGCCTATGGCTTGTTCTATAAGGTACAGCAGTTTGTTCTGTTCCTTGCATTTGGACTTAGAGATGCGATCACCCCGATCCTTGCATTTGCTTATGGAATGAGAAGTAAGAAAAGAATTCAGGATGGAATCAAATATGGTCTGATCTATACAACTGTGTTAATGATTCTGGGAATTGCAATCACGGAGGTTTTTCCCGGAGCATTTGCAACGCTGTTTAATGCAGGACAGTCGAGAGAATATTTTATTGGTGCAATGAAGGTGATTTCCGTAAGCTTTCTCTTTGCCGGAATCAATGTGGCTTATCAGGGCATTTATCAGGCACTGGATGGAGGCATAGAATCGCTGGTTATTTCACTTTTGAGACAATTTATTATTATACTGCCGCTGGCCGGAATTTTTTCAATATTTGTCAGAAATGGACAGATGGGAGTTTCACTGATCTGGTGGGCATTTCCGATTACTGAAATAGTTTCATGTTTTGCAGGTTATGTATTCTTAAAGCGAATCAGAAAAAATAAAGTGAATGTTTTGAATTAAGGAGGAACTGAAAATGGCAAAAAGAATCATTACAATCAGTAGAGAATTTGGAAGCGGTGGACGTTTTATCGGAGAAGAAGTAGCGAAGAAACTTGGGATTGCTTATTATGATAAAAATATTATTAATGAGATTGCAGAGAAGACAGGTTTATCACAGGAGTATGTTCAGAAAAATGCGGAATTATCTCCGAAAAAAGGATTGTTTGCATATGCATTTGCCGGACGTGATATCACAGGAAAATCAGTAGAAGACATGGTGTATGAGGCACAGAGAAAGGTTATTTTAAAACTGGCTGATAAGGAATCTTGTGTAATTATCGGAAGAAATGCAGATTATATTCTGAAAGAGCGGGATGATGTGCTGAATGTATTTATCCATGGGGATATGCCGGAAAAAATACAGCGAATTATGGGCTTATATAATGTAGAAGAAAAGGAAGCTGTCAAAATGATGGCAGATACAGATAAAAGGCGTATGACGAATTATAATTTTTACACGGATCAGAAATGGGGAAAGGCCAGTAATTATACGTTGTGTCTGAATAGTTCACAGCTTGGATATGACAGATGTGAGAAGCTTGTTATGGAATGTAGTAAATAATCATCAATATTTTTTATGAAGACCATTTCACGGTAGAGTTCAAATCTGGGATAAGCGTGAAAATTCACAGAAAAATACAGAACAATGCATCAGCACCTCGCTTCGGCGAGGTGTTTTTTGATGAGATTTAGAGCAGTCGGAAAATCAATCCTTCTTTGCTAAAACAGATGAAAATTTAAAGAATATATAGTATAATCAATTTAAAGAATATATAGAAAAAATAATATAACAGAGATATAAATTGAGAGGTGATAAATAACATGAACTTAACAAGAATCAGCTGTTTTCTAAGTCTGATTTTACGCCACAAGCCAGAAACCATTGGTATCAGTCTGGATGAGCATGGCTGGGCAAATGTGGACGAGCTGATTGAGGGAATTTCAAAAACCAGAGAATTTAATATGGACATTTTAGAAGAAATTGTCCGGACAGATGAGAAAGAGAGATATTCTTTTAATGAGGACAAGACTTTAATTCGGGCGAATCAGGGTCATTCAATTCCGGTAGATGTAGAATTAGAAGAGGTAGAGCCACCGGAGGAATTATGGCATGGAACAGGTGAAAAGTATGTTGCATCAATTGATGAGATTGGTCTGATTCGCAAAAGCAGATTGTATGTACATTTATCAAAGGATAAAGAAACTGCGCTTAAAGTTGGAAGCAGACATGGAAGACCAGTGCTTTATACGGTAAAAACAAGAGAAATGTATCAGGATGGATATACTTTCTTTTTATCAAAAAATGGAGTGTGGCTTACAAAAGAAGTGCCGGTGAAGTATTTGGAAAAAATAAAGGGGCATTGAAAGCCCCTTTTAATTTAGATAGTCCAGAAAATGTCCGCACCCTCTTCTCTTAAATAGTTCACATACATAAATAGATAAAATATGCAGCATAGCATAACAGCATAACAATTCCACAAGGTCTTCTTAATTCTTTGTGTTTTATTGTGCCGGCCCAAAGTAAAATACCACTGAAAATTGCGACTGCATTATCAATCATAAACTTACTTTCAAAAGGAACTGTACAAATCAGAGCGGTTGTTCCTATTACAAATAAGATATTAAAGATATTGCTTCCTACAATATTTCCAATTGCGATTCCAACATTTCCTTTTTTGGCGGCTGTAACAGATGTTACAAGTTCCGGAAGGGAAGTACCGAAAGCGACAATCGTAAGTCCGATAAATCGTTCACTCATTCCAAAGAATCTGGCTATTTCAGAAGCACCGCTGACTGCAAAATCACTTCCCTTTACAACCATTACTCCGCCGATTATCATCAGAATAATACATTTCCAGACAGGGAGCTCTTTTGCAGTTTCCTCTTCTTCAGAACTTCCTTTTCTGGACATTACAAACAAATATCCAAGAAACAGAATGAATAAAATCCAGAAAACAACGCCTTCCCAAAATGTAATGGAACTTCCGGTTGCACCAAAAATCATCAATAGAACAGTGATTCCTATCATATATGGTATTTCGTAACGCAAAGTTGATTTCTGAATGGCTACATTTGTAATAACGGCAGTAATTCCAAGGATAATTAAAATATTTAAAATGTTACTTCCTACGACATTTCCGATGGTAATTCCTGCATTATCATTTAGTGCAGCGGTAATGCTGACAGCGGCTTCTGGCATACTTGTTCCCATTGCTACGATGGTGAGTCCTACGATTAACTGTGGAACACCTAGTTTTTTAGCAATGCTGGCGGCACCTTCGACAAACCAGTCAGCGCCCTTGACTAATAAAATAAAACCTGCTAACAAAATCATCACTTGTAAAATCATAATATACCTCTTCTTTCTTGTGTGTTTATCATTCAGTAGGTATAAAAAAAGACTCCTACTGTATGAAATAATAGATACAGTAAAAGTCTTGCTATTTAATCACTTTCCGAGTCATGTAAAATGACTGTATTGACGAAAAAGCAAACCGGATTTGGCTAGCTACTCCCTTTTAGATGGTTGTATTCTAACAGATGATGTTTGAAATGTCAATTAATTTATAAGAAAAGAGTAAAAACTGGAAGAAGTTGAAGAATCTGAGGAATAAATAATACCAGAAAATATGATAAAAATAAATAGCATTCATCGTGGAAAGGGGATAAAAGCCATTTTTTACGGTGTTTTTTTGTCTGAATTTTTGCTATAATGCGAGTTGAAATCGTATCAGAATTTTAAGAAGGGAATTTAAAATGAAACTAGAAAAAGACAGTATTTTTTACAGAAAACTATGGAGTCTGATGATTCCAATTGTACTGCAAAACCTGATGCTTGCAATGGTCGCAGTAGCCGATGCGTTTATGCTTGGGGGAATGAACCAGAATTATATGTCTGCGGTTTCACTGGCAACACAGATTCAGTTTATCCAAAACATGTTTCTGGCAGCAGCAACAGCAAGCCTTGGAATTTTGGGGGCACAGTACTGGGGAAAGGGAGATATCAAAACCTTAGATGATATTTTCTGTATGGCACTTCGGCTTTGCGGCATGGTATCCGTTATATTTTTTATTGGATGTGTATTCTTTGGAAAGTATCTGATGTTGATTTTTACGAATGAATCTGTACTGATTGGATATGGCGTGAGCTACCTGAAAATCGCAGGTTGTTCTTATCTGTTAACCGGAATTTCGCAGTGTTATCTTGTCATTATGAAAACAAGTGAACATGCAAAGACAACGGCAATTATCAGTTCATTTACCGTTTGTGTAAATATTATTTTAAACTGGATATTTATCTATGGTGCATTTGGCTTAGAAGCAATGGGAGTAAAAGGTGCAGCACTTGCGACCTTAGTGGCACGTATTTTAGAACTGGGCTGTTCGATTATGATTTCTTATAAAGACGGCTACATTCATCCGGATATGAAGCGATTGTTTTATCGAAATAAACAGCTTGCAAAAGATTTTCAAAAATGTGCCCTGCCGCTTCTTGGTGCGTGTTTGTTCTGGGGGATTGGATTTACGTCTTATTCATCCTTTATGGGACATCTGGGTGTTAATGCGGCAGCAGCAAACTCTGTGGCTGCGGTTGTGCGTGATATTATCTGCTGTTTTAGTGCGGGTATTTCAAGTGCAGCAGGAATTATGGTTGGAAATGAACTGGGAGCCGGAAATTTAAGACGAGGAAAATTATATGGAATCCGTTTATTAAAAATTTCACTGGTCTGTGGTGTGATGGCTTCCCTTTTGATGCTAATTACTGCACCGATTATTCTGCATTTTGTGAATCTGACTCCACAGGCAGCAGGATATTTAAAAGGCATGTTTGGAGTGATTTCCTTTTACATGATAGGGCGTTCGGTCAATGATGTCACGATTAATGGAATCTTTGGAGCAGGTGGAGACACGATATTTGATATGTACAGTCTTGCAGTATGCATGTGGTGCCTTGCAATTCCGCTTGCTGCACTTGGTACTTACTATTTTCACTGGTCAGTCGTGGTTGTGTATGCATGTACCTGTATTGATGAAGTTGGGAAACTTCCGTGGGTATTTTTGCATTTTAGAAAATATAAATGGGTGAAGGATTTGACTCATTAATTTAGAGGTGATTAAGATGAAAACACGAGAAGAGATTTTGGCTTATGGATTAACATTTGCGGATACTTATGTGGATACGCCGTTTTCTGATACAAACTGGCAGCTTGTACGGGTAAAGCAAAGCAAAAAAGCATTTTTGTGGACTTATGAGAAAGATGGTTTTTTGAATTTAAATGTAAAAGCAGACCCGGAGTGGCGTGATTTTTGGAGAAGCACTTATAAATCTGTAATTCCGGGATATCATCAAAACAAAGAACATTGGAATACGATTATTTTAGATGGCAGTATTCCGGATGAAGACGTAAAACGGATGATTGCAGAAAGTTATGATTTGGTAACGGACAGTCCGACAAAACGAATTTACGAAGCAGTGAAAAAAATTCCTAAAGGACATGTGGCAACGTATGGGCAGATTGCAGAGATGGCAGGAAATCCGAGAATGTCAAGAGCTGTGGGAAATGCCTTACATAAAAATCCAGACCCACTTCATATTCCGTGTTTTCGAGTAGTGAATTCCAAAGGGGAGCTTGCAGGTGCATTTGCATTTGGAGGGGGAAAGGCACAGGCAGAACTCCTAAGAGAAGATGGAGTTGAAGTTGTGAATGGAAAAGTGGATTTAGAGAAATATGGAATGAAATAGATTAAGAAATGGTGGCAGATGTCGTCTGAGATATATTTATAGAAAATATGGTAAAAATAAAAAGGACTTTAGCTGAAAAAAATTTTTCGGTTAGAGTCCTTTTTTTACAAGAAAAGACAGTTCGATATGGTATGATTGTAGGAAAAATAAGATAGAAAAAAGAATAATTGAAAGTGAGTAGAAAGAAGAAAAGAATGAAGTCTTGGAAACAAAATCCTTCAGAAAAGAAAACTCAAAATCAATTAGAAAACAAAGTCGAAAAAGAAACAAAAGAAAATCAGTTCAATCGTGCAGAAACTATTTTTTTAAACAGTATTTCACATGATATAAGAACACCATTAAATGTGATTATCGGATATACGGCGCTTGCATCTGCCCATGTTAATGAAGCGCAGGAGGTAAAAAAATATCTATCGAAGATAGAGACAGCAAGCAACCATTTATTGTTATTAATAAATGATGTTCTGGATATGAGTCATATTGAAAGCGGAACACTAAAGCTTGAACACGCACCAGTGTATTTACCGGATGTGCTGGAAAATTTAAAAGCAATTATTCAGACAGATAGTTCTGCGAAACAGCTGAAATTTTGTGCAGATACCAAAAATATGGTGCATAAAAATGTTATTACGGATAAACTTAGATTAAATCAGGTATTATTAAATATCTTGGAAAATGCAGTAAAGTATACAAGACCTGGAGGAAAAATTTATTTTCAAATTCGAGAATTAGAAGAACAAGAGCCGGGATTTGCAAAATATGAATTTTGTGTAAAAGATACCGGAATTGGTATGAGTGAAGAATTTATAGCGCATATATTTGAACCATTTTCCAGAGAACAGACCTCTACAGTCAGCGGGATTGAAGGAATAGGACTTGGAATGGCGATTGTAAAAAAGATTGTAGACAGGATGGGTGGTACTATTGCGGTAAAAAGCAGACAGGGGAAAGGGACAGAAGTTATAGTTATCTTGAAATTTAAAGTCAGCAGTCAACCTGTAGCAAATGAAATGCGGGCACTTTCAAGACCAGAACAGATGGAAACATTTTCAGAAAAGGAAAAGGCAAAACAAGAAAATTTGAAAGAAGAAAGTTTAGAAAATCCATTTAAAAACAAGAAGATTCTCTTGGTAGAAGATAATGAATTAAATCGGGAAATTGCGGTAGAACTGTTAAAAGAAGCTGGTTTTATTTTAGATACAGCAGAAGATGGAACAATAGCGGTAGAAAAAATGAGAACTGCAAAACCAGGTCAGTATGATTTGATTTTGATGGATATTCAAATGCCGATTATGGATGGATACGAAGCAACCCGCCAAATCCGAAAGCTAGAAAATCCAGAAACAGCTAATATTCCAATTGTGGCAATAACAGCAAATGCATTTGAAGAGGATAGACAAAAAGCACTGGAGGCAGGAATGAATGAACATGTATCAAAACCGATTGATTTGGAAAGGCTGTTGGAGGTTGTGAAGAAAGTACTGAAATAATGAAAGAATAATGAAAGAGAAAGAAAGCTTTGGAATGAAAAGATAGTTCCAAGGCTTTTTTTATTTTATAAGGAGAACTAAAAAAGTAAAGGAATCCTCGTATTTGAAAGATAAAAGTGGCATAATAGAGATATATAAATAATCTAGGTGTTTATAGAATGCAGTAGGAAGATTTACTGTATTAAATAAGGAGAAACAAAGTATGTTTATTAATTTTTCAAATCATCCAAGTGAGGCATGGGGAAAAGCACAGTTAAATGCAGCAATGGAATATGGTGAGGTGATAGATATTCCATTTCCAGCAGTTAATCCGTATTCAAATGAGGAAGAAATTTATAAAATTTGTGAATAGTATGTGGCACAGATTATGAATTTAAATCCGTCTTGTGTGTTATGTCAGGGTGAGTTTTGTGTCGCTTATGGAGTAATTTCGGCACTGAAAAAGTTTGGAGTAAAGGTAGTTGCAGCTTGTAGTGAGAGAAAATCTGTGGAGCGAAAGGTAGGAGATAATGTAGAGAAAACTTCTAGTTTTTCATTCGTACAGTTTCGGGAATACGAGTAAATTTTAAGAATGGAAACGAGATTAAAAAAGTAAAGACTATAAGAAGGGATAAAGTTTTTTTACAGAGGAAAGATAAACTATTTAAAAGAGTGGTAAAATTAAAAAAAATAATTTAAAATAAATAGTAGCAACATGAGATGTAGTCAGCTGCCTCTGACCTAGAATTAATGTTTTAAAGAGGTTAGAACTTGTAAAAGTTCAAGTTGACTAGCCTAAGTGTCTTGAACACTACGTTATTTCTGTTATCACACCTGCAAATGATACCCTAGTTTGCAGCTCTGTGCAGGCTCTGTAAACAACTCTGTGAGGTAGGAGTAGTCAACCTGAAGTCTCCGATTACGGGAAGCAGTTCTAACATTGGCGAAGGGTAACAAACTTTCTTAAATAGAAAGGTGCAGGACCTGAGGGTAGCTGCAAAAGGTACATATTATGCGAGTATTTGTATTTAATATGCGAGGCGAACCTTTAATGCCGTGTACGCAAAGAAAAGCCCGCCTTTTATTAAAAACAGGCAAAGCTAAAATTTATAAGTATAATCCATTTACTATTCAATTAAAGTATGTAACTGGTGAGAACAAGCAGGAATGTCATGTTGGAATCGACACTGGTTCTAAGTATATTGGTCTTGCTGTGACCTCTGAAAATAAGGTTTTATTTAAGGGCGAAGTAGAGCTTCGTCAGGATGTAAAATCAAAAATTGATACAAAACGAATCTATCGCAGAAGTAGGCGAAATCGTAAGACTCGATATCGTAGATGTAGATTTTTGAATCGTAAACGGTTTGGCAAATGGCTTCCGCCTAGTTTACAAAATCGTATTAATCATACATTTAAATGGATTGATAAACTATGTTCTTTTATACCAGAATCAATTCTTCATATTGAAGTTGGCAAATTTGATATTGCTAAGATGATTAATCCAGAGGTTCATAGTGTTGATTATTCGCAAGGTCAAACTTATGGATATCAAGGAGAACGATATTTTATTTTTGCAAGAGATAACTATACATGTCAGGTATGTGGAGAAAGGAATAAGCCATTACAAACACATCATATTATTTATGTATCAAATGGTGGTACGAATCGTGTTGATAATCAAATCACGGTTTGTAAAGAGTGTCATACCAGTACGAATCATAAGAATGGAGGAATCTTTTATAAATGGCAGAAGGAACACAAAAAAGTTAAGCAGTATAAAGCACCACCATTTATGAATGTACTTAGACAACAAATTCTTAATCAATATCCACAGGCTCTTATTACATATGGTTTTGAAACTACTATTAAACGTAAAAATATTGGTTTAGAAAAAACGCATTATAATGATGCAATTGTTATTAGTGGAGTTTCTACTATTTCTGAGAATTTACATGAATGGCTTCTTATTAGGCAATTTCGTAAGAAAAAACGTTCACTACACGAAGGAGTGCCTCGTAAGGGAAGAAAAGAACCGAATCGTATACAAAAGCGTAATAGCAAAAATACTCCATATTATCGTGGATTCTATCTGAATGATAAGGTGAGTGTATTTGGAAAGAGCGGATATATTACTGGATTTACCAATAGTGGAGCTTATGTCAAGGGCGTAGATGGTGAATATATTGTTTTACCGAATAAATCTTATAAGCGGGTAAATATTGCAAGTTTGAAGTTTATCTGCCACAATAATAATTGGCAGTATATTACAAAAAATGCCGTGTGATTCAAGATTTATTTTATCATCGTTATGGAGTATGAAATTCTAAATAGAAAAGGATAAAAGAAAGGAAATTCATTATGGATTATGCCACATTAAGTAATGAAGAGGGTTATACGGTTTTTGAATTTGAAAATTATAGAATAAGATTTAAAGCACCGTATTCCTTAGAACATTATATTTCTGTTAAAGAATGGAATAATGGATACCTTGTTGTGATGGCAAAATATAGTCATAATAATGAATACGAAGAGGAATATATTGATTTAAATCCAATATTAGAAAATTTATATATTCCCTCCAATGAATTTTTGAGTAAAATAAAAGAAGTAAGAATACAAAACACTTAAGAAAAGAGGCTTTACAATGAACAAACACATAGAAAAAGCAATACAGCTTAGAAATGCAACTCCAATGGTCAACAATTGTTCTCAGACCATCCTTCGGGTTTATGCTGAGGAGCTTGGTTTGGATGAAAATCTTGCAGCAGGAATTGCCGGCAATTTTGGTGGTGGAATGAAATGCGGAAGCACCTGTGGGGCAATCACAGCAGGATTTATGATACTTGGAGCAAAGGGAATCGAATCTCCATTTGCGGTAAATGAATTCCGCAGACGAATTGCTGAAAAGCATGATGGAATGACAGACTGTGCGGAACTTTTAAGAGCCAATGCACAGAAAGGCGGAGCAAAGAAACCGCACTGTGATAATATGATTTTTGAAGCAATTGAGCTGATTGACGAGTTAACAAAAGAAGCAGAGTAATTCGGTTATGGGCAAGTAGCGGAGCAAATTGCGAATATCCGCCGGATTAAGAGTAAAGTAATTTTACAAAGAAAAGTAAAGAACAGGGAGGACAAATCCAATGAAGTATACGAAATTTGGTAAAACAGGAATTGAAGTTTCTAAGATGTGTCTTGGCACATGGGGCATTGGTGGTGCAGGATGGGACAATTATTCAGATGAGAGCCGTATGGATGCAATTAAAGCAGCTTTAGATTGTGGTATTAATTTTATCGACACAGCACCAGCCTATAATGCAGGAAAAGCAGAACAGTATGTAGGAGAAACTCTGCATAAATTGGGTGCGAGAAAAGAAGTTGTGATTTCTACGAAATGTGGAAATGAATTTATTGATGGGAAATATGTCCGTTGTGGTTCAGCTGATAAAATCTTAAGAGAGTGTGATGAGTCTTTGCAGAATTTAAAGACAGACTATATTGATGTTTATCTGGTACACTGGCCAGACCCGAATGTTCCAATGGAAGAGACAATGGACGCATTAAATCAGTTAAAAAAACAGGGAAAGATTTTACATGTCGGAGTTTCTAATTTTACAAAGGAACAGATGGAAGAAGCAAACAAATATTGTGAAATCGAAGCCTATCAGCCACAGTTTTCCATGGTAGACCGGGATAATGAAGAATTAATCCGCTGGGCGCATGCACAGGACATGGGAGTTATGACTTATGGAACATTAGGTGGTGGAATTTTAACCGGAAAATATCGTGAGTTAAAAACGTATGAAGCAAACGATAATCGAAATAGATTCTATCCATATTTCAGAGAACCACTATTCTCAAAAGCAATGAAATTGTTATCTGTTATGGATGAAATCAGTAAAGAGAGAAATGTACCGCTTGCACAGATTGCATTAAATTGGACCTTGAAAAAAGAATTTATTTCTTCCTGTATCACAGGTTCACAGAGTCGTGATAAGATAGAAGCAAACTGCAAAGTATTCGACTGGGAATTAAGTGCAGAAGAAATGCAGATATTAGATAAAGCGATTGAGGAATATTCGAGAGAGTAAATAAAGATAAGTAAGGAAAATAAGCAAGAAAAATAACAAAATCAGAGGCAGAAGCAAGTGGATATAGTGTCTGTAAGAATTGCTATCGTTAGGAAAAATTTTTGAAGAGAGAAATTTATCAGAAAATTCGATGAAATTTTGACTCTTGCATCGTAAAATAGAACAAGTAAAAGAAAATAAACAGGCATATCAGACATGGGGAATGATATGCCTGTAGTGCGTTGTTTGAGTTTACATTTACTTGAACGAAGGATTGATGTAGGAAGAAGGTACGATTGAAATGGGATTAACAAACTATGTAAGTGCAATGGATTGCTGGAAGGGACGTATTGACAGTACAACAGATTATGATGCATTTCGCTGGCATCAGTGGGTACAGCCGTTGGATTTGAATATACAGACGGAAAAGCCGGAGTGTGAACTGGGTTTTGCTTTTATCGGTTTTTGCAGTGAGCAGGGAGTAAAGCGTAACAAAGGTCGTGTCGGAACTGCGCTTGCACCGGATTTTATCCGTGCACAGATGTCAAATCTTCCATGTACTTTTTTACAGGATGTCAAATTATATGATGCAGGAAATATTTTATGTGATGAGATCTCAATGGAAGAGGGACAGAAACTGCTTGGCATGGCAGTGGAGAAAATTTTGGATTTAGAGCTGTTTCCGATTGTGCTTGGAGGTGGTCACGAAACAACTTTTGGTCATTTTCAGGGGCAGCTGGCAGATATGAAGAAGAAAGAAACGCCTCTTGATATGGGAATCATTAATTTTGATGCGCATTTTGATTTAAGACCTTATGAAAATGGTCCGTCATCCGGTTCAATGTTTCGCCAGATTGCAGATATTTACAAAAAGGAAAATGTGCAGTATCATTATCTTCCGTTGGGGATACAGGAACATAGTAATACTGTCAGTTTATTTAAATTTGCAAAAGAAATCGGAACAGAATATATTCTTGCAAAGGAAATCCAAAATTCCAATTATGCAACGATATTAGATAAAGTGGATACCTTTTTATATCAGTGCAGTTCAGCATATATTACTGTATGTACCGATGTATTTTCTTCCGCTTTTGCACCAGGAGTCAGTGCAACACAGTCACTGGGATTGGACCCTGAAGTGGTGCTTCCGATTATCAAACATATTTTGAGAACCCGCAGAGTCAGAGGATTTGATATCTGTGAAATTTCTCCGAGATTTGACCAGGATAATACGACTGCAAATCTTGGTGCAGTGATTATATTTGCGGTGGTAAATACGCTTTGTAAATTAAATAATCTGGCGATTGATGTATTGGAATAAGGGGAAATTATTAAGAAAGCAAGAGGGAAAAGACAATGTATTATGTGCCAGATGGAACAAAAGAATGTGGATTTTATGAATGTAAAAAATGTGGAAATCGTTTTCTTTCTCTTCAAACGATGGAAAAGATTCCGTGTCCGGAATGTGAGGCAGAAATCGACTATGAAATCGGACCAGATGAAAGCTTGGAAGATGTTTTAGATACTGCTGTCTTACTGGAAAAAATTGAAGGATCAGAAGAAGTAGAAAAAATGGATGCACTTTTAAGTCTTGCAATTACCGGAGGGGATGATAGTTGGATTTAAGAGTTCGCATCTGTAAATTCTTAAAAAAAGAAGTAGTGCTTTGTATTGCTTTTGTGCTGGCTGTAATTTCTTCTTTTTTGATTCATCCGGACAAGAAATATATACAGTATATTGATTTTCGAACCTTAGCAATTTTGTTTTCTCTTATGAGTGTTATGGCAGGATTAAAGTTGCATGGAGCCTTTGATTTTGTGGGGCGTAAGATGCTGGAAAAAACAAAATATCTTTGGCAGGTCATTTTAACTTTAGTGCTTCTTACTTTTTTTGGAAGCATGCTGATTACAAATGATGTGGCGTTGATTACCTTTGTACCATTTACTTTTGTGGTATTTAATTTGCTGGGAGAATCCTACCGAAAAAAACAAGTTTTATGGGTAGTCTGTATTCAGACGATCGCAGCAAATCTTGGAAGTATGCTGACTCCCCTTGGAAACCCGCAGAATCTTTATTTATATGGAAAAAGCGGGCTGTCATTTGGAAGGTTTCTTCTATTAATGCTGCCTTATACCTTAACTGCGCTGGCGCTTCTTTGTATTTGGAGTTTTTGGCTTTGTGTGAAAGAAAAGAAAAAAGTAATTCAAATGGAGTGGAAGTCAGAAGAGCAAGTATTTTGTAACTGGAAGAAAATAAGAGTTTATCTGATATTATTTGGAATCTGTCTGCTTGCAGTCCTACATATCATGGATTATCGAATTTCTTTTTTGATTGTGTTGCTTCTTATCTTTCTATGGGACAGAAAAAGTTTGAAACGAGTAGATTATTCGTTATTACTTACGTTTGTTGCATTTTTTATCTTTATTGGAAATGCAGGAAGAATTTCTGCTTTTTCACTATGGCTAAATCAGATTATAGAAGGACGGGAGGTAATTGTGGCAGTGCTTGCAAGTCAGATTATCAGCAATGTTCCGACTGCACTTTTATTATCCGGATTTACCAATAAAATTTCCCTTCTGATTATCGGAACGAATTTGGGTGGCCTTGGTACATTAATTGCATCAATGGCCAGTTTGATTTCTTATCGTCAGATTGCACAGGAAGAAACAGAACGAAAAGGAAAGTATTTTTTGATTTTTACAATCTCAAATGTTATTTTCTTGTTGATTCTTCTTGGAGTATGGAGGATGACAGGGGTACAGTAGAAAATCTGTATGGAAGAAGGAAGTGTAAAAGCTATGAGAAAACATGCGTTAATTGTCGGACCACGCAGAGTTGGAAAAAGTACGTTAATCCGTAAAGTAATAGAAACTTTGAATTGTTCGGTAGCAGGTTTTGAGACAAAAAAAGAATCAAAAATGGAGGATGAAACGCTGGGTTCTCCCATTTATATTCATACGATAGGAGCGCCGTGGCATTATTCCGAAGAAAACCTGTTAGGATACTGTAAAAATCAAAAAACACAAAGAATCAGCGATGCATTTAATCGTTATGCAGACAAGCTGTTACAGCCAGTACCCGAGGGAACGATTCTTTGCTTTGATGAGATTGGATTCATGGAGTCAAAAGAAAAGGCATTTTGTGATGCAGTTTTAGAACGACTTGACGGAGACATTCCGATTCTTGCAGCAGTAAAAGATAAAGAAATCCCTTTTTTAAATCAAGTTCGAAATCATCCAAACTGCAAATGCTTTTTTATTACAGAAGAAAACAGAGACAAGTTAGTGGATGAAGTGCTTGAATTTATGAAAAATCAAATAGAAAAATAAATATTCAGAAAATGGATAAAAATTTGGCAGAGACAGGCTGGATTTTTATCCATTTTTGATTTACAGGAAATTGCTTTCTCATAAAAATGATTGAAAAAGGGCTGCTCATTATTGCGGTTCTTTTTGTTTTTTATAATAAAAAAATAAATAGGTACGACAAAATATGACGTCCTTGGTTGCTATGATAATAGCAATGGAGGAGTAGAAAAATGGCGAGAACAGATAAGGCTATGCGAATACTTTCTACGCAGTTGGAATTGCTGAGAGGAGGGAAAGTTTATAAAAAATCGTATTGTAAGAAGAATGAAGTCAGTGCCCGAACATTTGACAGAGACATTGTTGAAATTCGTATGTCATTAAGTGAATCATTTTCGGGACAGGAAGTGAAATATGTAAAGAATGAAAATTATTATTATCTGGATAAACCGGATATGATAAAACCGTTGACTGCAATTGAAGCTTCTTTTTTGTTGGAAATGATAAAAACATGTCAGGTACTTCAAAGGGAAGAATATGTGGGAATGGTAGACAGTATTGTGAAGGCGACGGAATTGAACCGCCGTCAGTCACTTGAAAAAATGGCAGAGAAATATAAAAAAATGGATATAGGGGTAAGCGAGGATGCAATGCTGAAAATGCTGTGGGATTTATTACAGTGTGTTGTAGAACAGGATAAAATCAGGATTCATTTTAAAGATAAAAGAAAAATAGAATTATCACCGGTCTTTTTGTGGATGTATCAAGATAAAATTTACCTGTTTGCTTATGAGAAAAAAACATTAAATGTATATTCTCTGCAGGAGATTGACTGGTTTACACTGCTTGGAAGCAAGTATCCGAGAGAACTGCAGGAGAAATTTTATAAAATTTCCCGTGAACAGATACATAAAAGGATAAAAAATATAGAAGAATTAAAAGAAGAGGAGTAAGCATATCGACAGGTTTTTTTAAATAATGTAAAGGAGAATTTGAATGAATGGGACAAAATCTGCAAAAGAATATCGAAAAGGAGAACAATTAGAAATTACAGAAGAGAAAATGACAGAAGAAACACTGGAAAAAATAGAAGAGATTTTTCAGGAATTTCTCGAAGGGAGAAATGAAAATTCAAAGAAGATTGCAGATTCTGTAGAACTTTATGAAAAAGAATTAGAAGATTTTAATCGAAGCATGAGAGCAGGAATCACAAAAGAATCGTGGTTTCTGGAAAAATTGCAGGATAAAGCGAAAGGACTTTCCATTGATTATTTTGGAAATATTCTTTTGGAGATGAATCAAAAACTGGCTGAATCAAACAGAACAATGAGCAAACTGCTGTTTGAAACAGAAGAAATAGATAGAACTAATATTGAGCGGAAGAAAACCGTAAGAAAATGCAAAACAAAGTGGAATAGTTATAATACGAAAGAAGTTGCACTGGAATTAGCAAGAGAAGCCAAATGTCAGCTTATGTTTTGGAATCAAAAGGATGAGTGGCTGAAAAATTCACAGTTTTTAGAAAACCTGGCAAAAAGCTGGTTTGAACAGGAGATAAATACAAATAAAAATAGTGAATTAAAAAACGTCATTGCAGAAGCATTAAAGACCGCAGGGAAAGAACAGCTTCTTCCATATCAATTTTCACGGTTTTCAACAGAGTGGTTTACCAGAATAGCCTGCGTATCAGTAGAACATTTAAAAATTATATGGGAAACTGCAAAAGGAGAGATGGCAATGCGGGAAGCAACAGAAGAAATCGAAAAGTGTATTCTTGTGTTATATTCTTCTTTTGACTTGAAAAATGTAGATTTTCTCTGCTTTTATGCCCCTTTGTTAGGGAGAGTGATAGAGGATGTCCTTAATAGAACAGCAGATAAAGAAAATAAACAGAAAAAAGAGAAAAAATAGCCGAAAATGCAGGGCAGAATATTGTGAAAAAAGAGCAAAAAGGTATACTAAGAGATAGCAAGAGGAGTGGCTTTTCTTAGAAAATTATAAAAGGAAAAAATTTTTAAACAATAAAAAGGATGGACAGAATGTGTTTATATCAAATGCTATGATTGAATCAAACGATGGAGGAAAGCCATATATGAAAGAAAAGAACGAAAGTAAAGAGAAAAACAAAACCAGAAACGAAGATAAGAATGAAGGTAAAATTATCAGAGTTTTAGAAATCTATACCAGACTGTTAAACGGAGCGGTTATCAACAAAGAAGAAGAGGCAGAGCGGTATGGAGTGGCAAAGCGAAGCATTCAAAGAGACATTGATTCAATTCGGGAATATTTAAGACGAACCGATAATAAAAGCGGAGTATATGATTTAGTTAATTATGATTACAGAAAAAAAGGGTACTGTCTGGAACATATTTACAAAGTAAAATTAAAAAGCAGTGAAATACTTGCAATCTGTAAAATCCTTTTAGAAAGCCGTTCGATGACAAAAAGAGAGATGACAGATATTCTGGATAAATTAATTGAATGTTGTGTTCCACTTGAGAATCAAAGAGTAATTAAAGATTTAATTTTAAATGAAGAATTTCATTACATAGAGCCACAGCATAAAACAGTATTTATCGATAAAATGTGGAATATCGGGCAGGCAATTCGAGAACATCAGTACATAGAAATCGAATACAAAAAGATGAAAGGAAAAGAAACAGTAACAAGAAAACTCAAACCGGTTGCGATTATGTTTTCGGAGTATTATTTTTATCTGACGGCATTTATTGATGATAAAAAGGTGCGGGAAGATTTTAATATCTTAGAGGATTCTTTTCCAACGATTTATCGAATGGACCGAATCCATTCTTTGAAAATTTCAAAAGAAAAATTCAATATTCCATACAAAGACCGATTTGAAGAAGGAGAATTTCGGAAACGGATTCAGTTTATGTATGGCGGACCACTGCAGAAAGTACGCTTTAAATACAGTGGAATTTCTGTTGAAGCGGTGCTTGACCGCCTGCCGACTGCTAGGATTCTGCATGAGGATGAAAGCGGATATACGATTGAGGCAGAAGTGTTTGGAGAGGGGATTAAGATGTGGATACGGAGTCAGGGAGAGTTGATAAGTGAGGTGAGTTATCGGTAGGAGATGTAGAGTAGTTCGGCAGAATTGATTTTCTGTTAGAGGAAAATTGGGAATAAGAAAAAGATTGAAATTAAAAAGCATCTCAAATATTAGATACTGTACCGCCCCCCAAAAAGTTAGACTAAAAATTTGACTTTTGGAGGGCGGTATTTTTATTTTGGATAATTTTCATAAGCGGAACGAATGATTTGAATGATTTTTTCAACAACGGTTTGTGGTGAAATTACTTTTACATAATGCCCTAGAAAGAGAATATTGCGAAAAATTTCTTCTTCTTGAAAATGATAATAGTAGATAGTCATAGTGAGTTTATTATTTTGTTCATAACAATAAGTGTCATAAGAAGAAAAAAGATAAGTACACCGGTCATAAGCTTCTCTCTGGTTTAAAATTTCTAACTGAATTGGATGTGTTAATTTAATATTAGAAAGTTGTTTTTCAAAATCTATAATAAATTCATCATAATTCGGAATGACAGTTCCAATTGAAACAGAAGATAGATTTGAGAGAATTATTTTAACGGGGCGTTTGGCACTAATTGGATAGCATGAGAGGCAAAATAAATTAAATTGTGGTGAATATTCAATTTTATAGGGATATACAATTTCGTTAGAGTAAATTTTACCGGATTCACTGTGATTGGTAACAGTGAGCTGCCGATGCTGTTGGACTGCCTGGACAATTGTTTGAAAATGGGTAATAAATTGTGGAGTAATATCCAGGTAGCTTTCTGTAGAAAACTCTCGTATATCTATATAATGTTGCTGGAGGGGATAATCTTTAAAACTTATATCTTTCAATAAGGCATCAAGAAGTTTTTGCTTTAACTCTGAATTTAAAAATAAATCGGAGTTACTGGTTTGAAGTACATAGTAAAGCCAGGATTTTTCTGCAATGCTTGCCCGAACTGGAATAGGAACTTCTCTAATGGGTTGCAGCTTGTTCTGGTCATCTTTATATAGAAGTCCTGCATTATGATTTGGAAAAACAGATTGATTTAAAACTGCATGAATAAATTCTTCAAAGGTGCTTTGAGAAGTTCCTAATAATTGATATTCCAGTTCCTCTGGAGTCAGTGCCAGTTCTTCATTAGAGATACAGCTGTTAATGTAATTTGTGAGATACATAAAATTTTTATTCTTATATTTATTAAATAGTTTCATATTGTTTTAAAGCCTCTTTCCAGTCGAATTTTAATTTTTGTGCGAGAAAAGGATTCGTTTCGGAATCAACTACTGCATAAGCACCGAAGCTTCGTATCCAGGGAATTAACTCGCATTCATCTTGAACTTCGACAGTAAAATCAATTTGTCCGTTCTCAAGTTTCGTTATTGTCCCATGACGTTTGGTTGAAATTAAATAGTTCGACCATTTTTTATAGTTTTCTGTTGGAAAAGAAAAATGTATCGTTACAATAGAGGTTGTATCATTTAGTGCAACATTCCAGATATTTTTTGTCTGTTCCTTATAAGTCTGAGTATACAAGCTGTCTAAAGTATCAGGAGTTTCATCTGATTGTTCTAATTCAAAACATTCATATTTTCTAGTCACATTAAATTTTTTATCAATTTGAATATCAATAATAGATGAAATTTTGGCCATAAAAAAATTTTTTTCATCATAACTGTAACCAAAAAAGTACTGACGCCCGTATTGCTTATCAATTACCAGTTTTATTGGAAGCGAATGAAATAATAGTTCTTCGGAGTCTTGAGTTTTATAAGAATATTGTAGTACTTCTTTTTTGTGTATCGCAGTTAAAATCGTCCAGGTTACATCATCATCAATTACGGTTTGCAGGCGATGATTTTTATAAAAGAAGACCGGATTTTTTTGTTTGTAAAAAAAATTCACTTTTTCTTTAAGAAAAATAGAATTTGAATAGGCTTCAAGTGTAGATGAAAGATAAAAACCGGGTATCGTTAAAAAAGTACTATTATAAAAAAACTGAGTCATTAACTGAAGGTCGTAAAGTTCATCTGCGGTCAGGTTTAAAAAGATATCAGAAGATAAATGATATCTGATTTCTTTAGAAGAATTTGTTTTTATAAGAATACCAATGTCAGTAAGTTCGGTCAAACGTGCACGGATTTGTGGAGGCGTAAATAACTTGTCATTGTATTTAAAATCAGGAAGCAGTTGGTTTGATTTTTTTAAAATCGTTAAATTAGAGTTATAAATATTAGGGATAATTGTAAATAAGTCAGCAACAGAAATATTACCATTAAATTCAACGGAATCAATTTTATCAGCAGGAAGTTTATAATCAAAATGTTCGTAAGGATTCTTATCATCTGCATCAATAAAGGTCTGCATAAGACAGAAATAGAAAATAATATCATCAATAACATAAGAGCAATTTTGATAAGTTTCAGCGAGATAATTTACAGGACAGCGAAATGGGTCATAGATTAGATGAAATTTTTTACCAGAAGCCGTTTCGATAACTTTTGGTTCTTGTAAGTATTCACTATTAATATAGTTTTTAATCCGTAGACAGGTATGATAAAAAGAACTGGTGCTATTAATCAGTTTTTTTTCCAAAAACTCATCTAAAGATGAAATATCATATAAATATAAGTACCGAAGAATATTACGGATTTTATTATAATGTTTGATTTCATTTTGAAAAGTATGAGTGTTTTTTGCCATAAGTTCCTCCCAGGGTATTGTAGGTTTTTTTGAACGAAGAAAAATATCGTTGTGATAAGATAAAATTATCAAATAACAAAGAAAATTTACTTGCGAATATATCTATAAAAAATATACCAAAAACATTTTAACAAATCCAGAGAGAATTATTAAGAGGAGGAACGTTAAATGGAAAAAGAGATAAGAGATAAAGAGAAAGTAGAAAGAGTTTTGGGAATTTATACAAAACTGCTGGATGGAATAACTGTAAATAAGCAGAAAGAAGCAGAAAAGTATGGGGTAGTAAACAGGAGTATTCAAAGAGATATAGATAATATACGCAGTTATCTGGCAAAAACAGATAATGAGGAAAGTGTTTATAATAATGTTTTATATGATTATAAAAGAAAAGGTTATTATTTAGAGCATATTTATGATAAAAAATTAAATAGTAAAGAAATGTTTGTCATCTGTAAAATTCTGTTAGCAAGCCGTTGTTTAACCCAAAAAGAGATGTCCGAGATTTTAAGAAAGCTGATAAAAACTTGTATTCCATTAGAGGACCAAAAATTAATTACAGAATTAATTTCTAATGAGGAATTTCATTATGTAGAACCACGACATAAAGTCATTTTTGTTGATAATATGTGGGAAATTGGACAAGCAATTCATGACCAGCATTATATAGAAATTGAGTATGAGAAAACGAAGAATGAAAAAACGATAATACGAAAGGTGAAACCGGCGGCTATTTTATTTTCTGAATATTATTTTTATATGATTTCATTTGCAACTCCAGAGCTGGAAAGAGAGAAATTTAAACGTGTTGAGGATTCTCTTTTAGTAATTTACCGTTTGGATAAAATAAAAAATTTGAAAGTATTAGAGGAAAGATTTCAGGTTCCTTATGCAGAACGATTTGAAGAAGGAGAATTTCGTAAGAGAGTTCAATTTATGCAAAATGGTCCACTTCAGAAAGTAAAATTTAAATACAATGGCAAATCTGTTGAAGAAGTATTGGATCGGATTCCAACATCCAGAGTCTTACAGGAAAATGAAGATGGGGCGATAATTGAGGCAGAAGTGTTTGGAGATGGAATTAAAATGTGGATACGAAGTCAGGGAGAGTTAATAAGTGAGGTGAGTTATAGGTAGTAAAAATAATATGTAAAAAAGATTAGCAGATGAAAACCTGGTAATCTTTTTTAACACTCTTGACAAATTCCTTTAGTTAGAATAAACTATCTTTAGGTAGAAGAGAAAACAGGAGGAATACGCGGATGTCTTTGGATGTACTTGCATTGGAATTTACCGATATGCAGCTCAAGTATTCAAAAGAAATTTCAGCGTTTTTGGATAGGGCATCAGCGTTTGGACAAGACCGGATTCTGATTTATCTATATAAAGAAAATGACCATATTCTGGTTGGAGATTTGACAAATGAACTGCAGATGTCGACCGGAAGAATTGCAAATATTTTAAAAGAGCTGGAACGAAAAGGGTATATTCTAAGAATTCAGCAAAGGGAAGATAAGAGAAAGTATGAAGTTTGCCTTACAAAAAGTGGCGAAAATTACAGCAGGGAATTGTATGCGGATATGGTTGCGAATCATAGAGCATTGATGGAACAGCTGGGTGAGACAGATGGAGAGCAGCTTCTTAAGCTTTCTGAGAAAGTATTGCGGTTTAGAAAAACAATGGTTTGTAAATAAAACAGGCTGAAAAAGCCTGTTAAAAAATCCAAAATATCTTCTACTGAAAGATAAACTATAAAGTAAAGAAATAAAAGAACAAAAAACATAAGAGAAGGGAGATTAGAGAATGACGCTCAAAGAACTTGAAATCGGCGAGAGTGCTACCATCAAAACCGTTGGTGGTTCAGGGGCACTTCGTCAGCATTTTCTTGACATGGGAATGATTCCGGGGGCAGAAGTCACAGTTGTAAAGCTTGCACCGATGGGCGACCCGATGGAACTTCAGATTCATGGATATGAACTGACACTTCGTCTGGCGGAGGCAGACCAGATTGAGATTGAGCCGATTAAAAAGAGAAGCCGTGCACACGAAGGAAAAGAGTATTTAAAACCATCGGAACATCCGGGGCTTGGTGAAGATGGAAAGTATCATTCTAAAGAAAGTGAAAATCCTCTTCCGGAAGGAACTACATTGACCTATGCATTAGTAGGAAATCAGAACTGTGGAAAAACAACTTTATTTAATCAGTTGACCGGTTCGAATCAGCATGTTGGAAATTTCCCGGGAGTTACGGTTGATAGAAAAGATGGTTCAATTAAGGGGTATTCCAATACAGATGTGACAGACCTTCCTGGAATTTACTCGATGTCTCCATATAGCAGTGAGGAAATTGTTTCACGAAATTTTGTATTAAATGAAAAGCCGAAAGCAATTATTAACATTGTGGATGCGACAAATATCCATAGAAATCTGTATTTAACGATGCAGTTACTTGAGATGGATGTGCCGATGGTCGTTGCCTTAAATATGATGGATGAAGTTCTTGGAAATCAGGGTTCTATTGATGTAAATGAAATGGAAGCTCTGCTTGGAGTTCCGGTCATTCCGATTTCGGCAGCAAAAAATGAAGGGGTCAGTGAATTAGTCGAACATGCGATTCATATTGCAAAGTATCAGGAACGTCCGCTTCGTCAGGATTTTTGTGATAAAAATGACCATGATGGTGCAGTGCATCGTTGTATTCATGCGGTGATTCATTTAATTGAGGACCATGCACAAAAAGCCGAAATTCCAGTACGATTTGCTGCAACAAAAGCAATCGAAGGTGACAAGCTGATTCTGGAACAGCTGAAATTAGATGAAAATGAAATGGAAATGCTCGAACATATTGTACAGCAGATGGAGACCGAGCGAGGACTCGATCGAAGTGCGGCAATTGCAGATATGCGGTTTGACTTTATTGAACGACTGTGTGAGAAGACAGTTGTAAAACCAAAAGAGAGCAAAGAACGTATTCGAAGTGAAAAGATTGATAAAATTCTGACCGGAAAATATACTGCAATTCCATGCTTTATCGGAATTATGGTATTAGTCTTCTATCTGACCTTTAATGTAATCGGAGCATGGCTTCAGGGCATTTTGGAATTTGGCATTGATAAGATTTCAGAAGCAGTGGGCTCAGCAATGACTGCGGCGCATGTAAACAGTGCAGTGCACAGCCTTGTAATAGATGGCATTTTTAACGGTGTTGGAAGTGTATTAAGTTTCCTTCCGATTATTGTAACTTTATTTTTCTTTTTATCTTTGATGGAGGACAGCGGATACATTGCACGTGTTGCTTTTGTTATGGATAAGTTGTTAAGGAAAATCGGTCTTTCCGGACGAAGTATCGTGCCAATGCTGATTGGTTTCGGATGTACCGTTCCGGCAGTTATGGCAACGAGAACATTGACAAGTGAACGGGACCGTAAAATGACGATTCTTTTAACACCATTTATGAGCTGTACGGCAAAACTCCCGATTTATGCATTTTTTGTAAGTGTATTTTTCCCAAAACAGGGCGGACTCATTATGGCAGGTTTATACTTGCTTGGCATTTTGGTTGGAATTCTGGCTGCCTGTCTTTATAAAAATACGTTATTTAAAGGCGAACCGGTACCGTTTGTAATGGAACTTCCAAACTATCGTCTGCCGGGAGCAAAGAATGTGGGACAGCTTTTATGGGAAAAAGCGAAAGATTTCTTACAAAGAGCATTTTCGGTTATTCTGCTTGCAACAATTGTAGTTTGGTTCTTGCAGAGTTTCGATTTACATTTAAATATGGTAAAAGATTCCGCAGATAGTATTCTTGCTATGGTAGCAGGATTTTTGGTTCCGATTTTCAAACCGGTTGGTCTTGGAGACTGGAAAATCTGTACTGCATTAATCAGTGGATTTATGGCAAAAGAAAGTGTGGTATCAACCTTAGAAGTGCTCTTTGCCAGCGGAATTGAGGGGGCACTTTCTCCACTTTCCGCAGCTTCTCTTCTGGTATTTAGTCTGCTGTATACGCCATGTGTAGCGGCAATTGCGTCTATTCGTCGTGAACTTGGTGGAAAATGGGCGCTTGGAGTTGTATTCTGGCAATGTGCAGTGGCATGGATTTGTGCCCTGATTATGCATTTAATTGGACTTGGAATTGGACTTTAATAAATAAAAATGATAAATAAAAATAATAAATAAAAGCTGAAATGCTTTAAATGTCGGGGCAGAATGCCTCGGCATTTTATTATTTATTTTTATTGACTTTTGTAACGTAAGTAGTTAATATCAAGTTATAGAGTAACCGGTTACTTTTAACGAAAGAAGTGACAAAAATAACAAAAAAATAAGAAGAGATAGTAGAAAGGAAAAAATTTATGAAACAGGATGTATTACATTTAAAATCCCCAGTCAACTGGATAAATGACCCAAATGGTTTTATTTATTACAAAGGAAAGTATCATTTATTTTACCAGCATTTTCCTTATGCTCCAATGTGGGGAACAATGCACTGGGGTCATGCGGTAAGTAAAGATTTAGTGCATTGGGAACATGAGAAAATTGCATTATTTCCGACAAAATCTTATGACAGAAATGGTGTTTTTTCTGGAAGTGCAATTGAAAAAGATGAGAAACTTTATTTCTATTATTCAGCAGTACGCTATCTGGAACAGGATGAAGAAAATATTCATCTTTCTAAAAATGACCAGATTGAGACAAGTCAGGCGATGCTGATTTCAGAAGATGGAGAAAAGTTTGATAATTGGAACGGAAAAAAACAGATTATTCCGGTCATTCGGGATGAAGAAATTGCAGATGCCAGAGATACCAGAGACCCGAAGGTCTGGAAAGAGGATGAAAAGTATTATATGGTACTTGGAAGCACCTATCATGGAAAGCAGGCAAGAGTTTTGATTTTTGAAAGTGAAGATGGAGAAAACTGGAATTATAAATCTCAGTGTCGGAAAGAGACTTATGGTCATACGATGGAGTGTCCGGATTTATTTAAAATTCGTGAGCAGTATGTTTTTGTCGGTTCTCCAATGGGAATTCAAAATGATGGTTTGGAATATGCGAATCAGTCTGTCTGTACATTGGCAAAATTTGATGTCAAAACCGGGGAGTTAAGTTTACCGGATGAATATCAGATGGTGGACTATGGCGGTGATTTTTATGCGCCACAGAGCAATCTGGATAAAGATGGAAGAAGAGTGATGATTGCATGGATGCGTATGCCAAAACCGGTAGAATCAAAAGATGGAACACAGTGGACTGGAATGATGTGCCTTCCACGAGTAGTTGGAATCAAAAATGGACAGGTTACGTTTGAGGTGCATCCGAATGTAAAAGAAAACTTTGAAGAAATAGATTTAACCAAAGTGGTATTAAAATTAAAAGAAAAACAGCCACTTTGGATAACAACGACTTTATCAGAAGGAGAAGAATTAGAAATCGGTGGATACGAAATTTGTCTGGAAGATGGAAAAGTTGTAGGAAATCGTGAACGTGTATTTGCAGATATGGAAGGATATCATGTGGAAAATCAGACCCCGAAAGTAGGGAAATCTGCAAAACTGGATATTTTTGTGGAAGAAAATTTAATTGAAATTTTTGTCAATGATGGACAGTATGTTTTAAGTCATGTGGTTTATGGATTAGGAGATACACTGAATGGAAAGATTCAGAAGGTTCGAGTATTGAAATAAATTATGACACCGCCAGATATTTTCATGTATCTGGCGGTAGTTTATTTAAGTTCATTTAAACAATAATGTTCAGATAATTTTATAAATTCTTCAGCTACTGCAATTTGTCGTTCGGATTCTTCTTTACTGGCAATATAAAAGTCATCATAATCACTTGCATGTCTGATTTCTTCAGCCTGCCCGATTTTTCGCCCTATTTCTCTTGGAAAAATAGAAGTTTTAACATAATCTTTATTGAAATTAGCAATGGCATCTTTATGACGCTTATAGGCTTTTCCAGAAACAGCGTGTACTGCATTAATTGCATGAAAAATAGCATAATAAGCTCGGTTGTTTGCACCTTTACAATCATCTATTTCTAAGAGTACTTTTGCAGATTTTAAATCTTTTTTGGCAGTTTCTAATCGATATAAAACTAAGTCTTTTTTTGTTCCAATTTCTTGCTTATGCTGCTCCATATAAAATGACTCCTTCTCTATGAATATTAGAATAAAATGGATAATTTACAATCCATTTGTTAAAATGAGCTTCACTTTTAGCAATTGGTTTTATATCAATATTATAATCCATATTAAAATCATACGTCATATAGGAGAGTTTTTGACTGTATGCTTTAAGTTCCAAATCTGATAAATCTAATAAAATCATAATATCAATATCTGAGTCAGGTCTAAAATCACCTCTGGCGTAAGAACCATATAAAATAATTTGGCGTAAATGTGTGCCGTATATCTGCTTTATTTCATTTACATATTGTTTAATTAAATTTTGCATATTTCCTGGCATATACATTTCCCCTTTAGATTTAAATTGATATAATATAGGTTACGTTTTTATTATACCCAGATTTTCTTTTTTTTTCCAGATTTTATTTGTAAAGAAATTTTCATTTGTATTACTTAAGGAATAAGATATAATAGAATTATTAAAAGTAAAAGGGGGTTTTTAGATGATTTTGGTAGGTATTATGCTGGTTACGGACCTTATCATGGTTGCAATTGTGGCAGCAGTTTATGGTGGAAAAACAAAGTATCAAAGCGGAATGATACTTGGAATACATCTTCCAAAAGAAGTAATTTCTCAACCAGAAGTTGTAGAACTGACTCAGAAATATAAAAGAAACAGCAGATACTTTTATATTTTAAATTTAATGCTTGGCTGTGTGGTCTGCCCTCTTGGTTTTTGGTATACCTCAATTTTGATGATTGTCTGGAGTATCTGGTTTTTTGAGTTTATTTTTGGTTCTATGAAAAGCCTGTATTCGGCGCATAGAAAATTATATGAGATAAAAATAAAAAATGGCTGGGGTCAAAATCCGGCAGGTTTAGCAGAGGCTTCTGTGCCAGATGAAGATTATTATTGGAGAAAAGGCTGGTATGAGAATCCGGAAGATCCCAATTTCTGGGTGCAGGATCGCTATTCCAGTACTAATTACAGTCTTAATATCGGAAGAAAAGGTGGAAAAATTTTCCTAGCAGTGATTACAATTGGAACGTTGTCATTATTTATCTGGATGTGCGTGATGTTTGTGAGGATGGATTTTACTCCGGTGCGTCTAAAAATAGATGCCGAACATGTAAAAATTACTTCAGGATATACAGGGGCAGAATTTGATAAAGATGAAATAGAAGAGATAAAATTGATTGAAAAACTACCGGATGAAAAATTTGTCCGCACAAATGGCTCGGCAGATGGAAATCAGTGGCTTGGAAAATTCCGTGGAAGCAAGAGCGGAGCGTGCCGGATGTATGTCTGGTTAAAAGAAACGCCAATTATCGAAATTAAGACAGATAAATATACGATTTTTATTAACAGTAAAGAAGATGGTCAGACGGAGAAGTGGTATGAAAAGTTAAATTAAAAAAGCGGAGAGTCATAAAATGTAGTTTATTTATACACAAGAAAAGAAATTTACAAAACAGCAGGTACATGAAAAAATATTGACTCTACAATAGATGTAGGGTTTAATGTTTTTAGTGAAAGGAGTCGTTAGTTATGGAAAAGAATTTAACTTCCGGCAGTGTCTGGAAAAATATTGTGTATTTCTCACTGCCGTATCTGCTGTCCTATTTTCTTCAAACTCTTTACGGAATGGCAGATTTATTTATCATCGGTCAGTTTGATGGAACAGCAGGAACAACAGCGGTTTCTATTGGAAGTCAGGTTATGCACATGCTCACTGTCATGATAGTTGGTCTGGCAATGGGGGTAACAGTTTCCATTGGACAGGCAGTTGGTGCAAATAATAAGCAAAAAGCATCCAAAACAATTGGAAATACAGTTATCTTATTTATGCTTGTTTCGATTGTACTGACTTTAGTATTAGTGTTTCTGGTAAATCCGATTGTTTCTATCATGTCAACACCTCAGGAAGCAGTCGCAGGAACGAAAGTATATCTTACGATTTGTTTTATTGGAATTCCGTGTATTACTGCCTATAATATCATTAGTTCCATTTTCAGAGGACTGGGTGATTCTAAAAGCCCAATGTATTTTATTGCAGTTGCATGTGTAGCAAATATTGTTTTAGATTATGTATTTATCGGTGGAATGAACCTGGGTCCTGCGGGTGCGGCACTTGGTACTACGCTTTCCCAGGCGATCAGTGTTATCATTGCGCTGACGGTTATCTTAAAACAAAAGACCGGAATTTCTATAAAGAAATCTGATTTTGTTCCAAATCGGGAGACAATGGGAAGGATTTTAAGAATCGGTTTTCCGATTGCCATGCAGGATGGACTGATTCAGGTTGCATTTATCATTATCACAATTATTGCGAATCGAAGAGGCTTAAGTGATGCCGCTGCAGTTGGAATTGTGGAAAAAATCATCAGCTTTTTATTCCTTGTTCCATCATCTATGCTTTCAACAGTATCCGCATTATGTGCCCAGAATATTGGTGCAAAGAAACATGAACGAGCCGACCAGACTCTTCGTTATGCGATGATGATTGCAGTTGGATTTGGATGTACGGTTTCTGTTTTGATGCAGTTGATTGCACCGTCTGTTATTCAGTTGTTTTCAGGGGATAAAGAGGTGGTACTGCTTGGCAGTCAGTATATTCGTGGATATATCTGGGACTGTATTTTTGCCGGAGTGCATTTTAGTTTCAGCGGTTATTTCTGTGCTTATGGAAAATCAGAGATTTCGTTTGTCCATAATATCATTTCCATCTTTTTAGTACGTGTTCCAGGAGTTTATCTGATGTCGAAATTATTTCCGGCAACTCTGTTTCCGATGGGACTTGCAACAGCCTTTGGCTCTTTAGTCTCTGTTTTTATCTGCATTGGAGCATTTTTGTGGTTCAAGAAAACAAAACGACTGGTGGCAGTACAAAATGGATAACAAGGAACTCTTTCGGATTGGTGAAGTGGATTGCGAATGTCCGCTTTACCAAAAAACCACTGCAACACAGTTTTGAACTGTTCAGCAGTGGTTTTTTTGAATTTGTTGTTAAGCAATAGATTTAAGCAATAGATTTAAAAAGGACGGTTTTATATTTATAAAGTGCTTCGTATAAAATCAGTCCAATCACACCTGCGGAAATGACTTCGCCAACTCCGACTGTCAGCATCATAAATGGAATCGGAAGTGGTACGGCATAAGCATATTTTAATACGAATGGTACGATGATGGTATTGGCAACAACTGGTGGAAGCGGAGCAAGATATTTGCTTTTATTTCTAAGCATGCGTGTAAAAACGGCTCCGATTAAAGTTGCAATGCTTCCAAAGATAATATCCGGAAGAATCGCACCGCCTAAAATATTTCCGAGAAGGCATCCGATAAATAAACCTGGAATTGCCGCCGGAGTAAAGACCGGAAGGATAGTGAGGGCTTCTGCAAAACGAATCTGTACTTCGCCAAATGCGAGAGAAGCACCAAGGACAGTCAGTACGACATAGATAGCTGCAATCATGGCAGCCTGCGCTAAGAAAAGCACTTTTGAGTTTTGATTTTTCATAATATTTTTCTCCTGTAGTTTTGTTTTACGTGTGGAAGGTCACGAACACACGATTACTAAAACCCGAAAGACCTTATTTTATAAGGGTTTCAGCGGTTGATAGTATAGCACAGAGAGGATAAAAATGCAAGTTGTACCCCACTTTGTGCCCCAATTAGCCAACATGGAAGTGAAAAATAAACTCAAAAGATGGTTTTTCTTGCTCCTGCTGCCGTGGATTTTTTGAAAATTATCCAATCTTCATTACACCCAAAGCAGGGATAAAATATATTACGTAATTATCTACGGTTACACATACACCGTACTTGCTCCGGTAGCAGTCAACTGCTTCTTTCAAATATTCTTCCGTCACGTCCAGATATTCCGCTACGTCTGATGCAGACCGACATCCGTGCTCGAATGCTCTGACAAGCCCCATAAGTCCAATCTTAAGATTAAATCCATAGAGCCGTGCACGATACTCTTGTTTTCTATTCGATACATCCGTTTGGTCTAAGATGTTTCCGGAAGTGGTGTAGTAGTGTCCGAGTTCTTCTGCGAGAATACAAGATTTTTCTATTTGTGACATACTTTTTTCAATAGCAATATTATCACCAATACAAAAGCCCTTTAATCCATGAACTGCTTTCAAATCCATTTCAACAACATTTACATTGTGCAAGTCTTTTAGTTCTTCAAATGTCAAATAAATCACCCCTTTGGACGGGCGGCAATCAGAAGTCTTTTATATTCTTCTATTTTTTTCAGTTCTTCCGGTGTAAAGTTTTCTCCATCTTTGTGGGCGGCAAAAACTGTATCATCGTCGTTAGAGTCTGGGGTATCCCATCCCATTAGGTAAGCCGGAGAACATCGGAAAATTTCAGCCATTGTTTTCAAAGTTTCCATCTTGATATTTTTCACCCTGCCATTCTCATATTTTGCTACGGCACTTTTTTGGATACCTAGCTTAGTTGCGAGTTCCTGTTGTGTCAAATTAGTCTTAATGCGACACTCTTTAATTCTTTTTGACATTTCACACATTTTGTTTTCCTCCTTTATTAAGTGTCTTTATAATACAATAAAACTAGACATAAATCAATACAAATCTTAAAAAGTGTCTAAAAAAGAAATAAAAGTGATTGATTTTTGTTTTTGAATATGTTAATGTGAAAATGTCTTGAAAAGACACAAACAAGCCGTTGACGGAAAGGAGGGAAAACATTGAATAAACGAAAACTTGAATCGAAAATGGTATTGTATGGGGATAATGGACAGAAATTGGCGGATTATTTGGGAATTGCAAGAACAACATTATCCAGTAAGTTAAACGAAACCAACGGGGCACAGTTCAAACAAGGAGAAATCAAAAAAATAAAAGAACGGTATGAGCTGACATCGGAAGAAGTGAGCGAAATTTTTTTTACTCCTGTAGTGTCTTAAAAAGAATCTAGGACAAAAAAGGAACGGAAAGAGATGCAGAAACGAACAGAAAGGAACTTTGAAAACAAAAGGCTTGTGGATATTGATGGATTCATGGCATATACAAGCCTAGGACGCAATAAAGCGGCAGAAATGGGAGAAAGTATAGGGTGCAGAGTAAAAGTAGGCAAACGGCTATTATACGACTTAAGAAAAGCAGACCAATATTTTGACCGATTAACAGGAGTGAAGTAAATGGAATCAAAGAACAGAAACAACCAGATACATAAAGGGAATCAGTCCGGCAAGGCTGTATTTCCATCTATCGAAAGCCTGCTGCCAGTCGGGAAAGAAAATGCAATTAGTGGCAAAGATTTGCTTAAGCTGACCGGATGCAGTTCTATAAGAGATTTGCAATACAGAATCGCAGAAGAGAGGGAGCAAGGGGCGGTTATCTGCTCCGGCTCACAGTGCGGTTACTGGAAGCCAAAGAACCGGCAGGAGATTCAAGAATTTGTTCATAATATGGACGCTAGAGCAACAAACATATTAAAGGCGGTACGTTCTGCCAAGGATGTCTTAAAGATTCCAGAGGGGCAGCAGGCTTTAAGAGCAGAGAGGAGATAAGGAAAATGGGAAATGAGAGAATGTTTTCACTTGATATTGTGAATGATGATAAGTTTTTGAGTATGCCGGCAAGTGCACAGGCATTGTATTTTCATTTGGGGATGCGTGCAGGGGAATATGATTTTGTATCAAATCCGGACGAGATTGTAAGAAAGGTAAACTGTAGCATTGATGATTTAGAAACATTGTTAAGAGTGGGCTACATTCTTTCTTTTGATGGCGAAATTATGGTTGAAATGGGGATGAACGAGTAAAAATGGGCGGTACGAAATATTTAAAAGTGCCGACAGATTTTTTTGAAAATGAAGCGATTGATTTTTTGTTGAGTCAAAAGCAGGGCACGAAATACGTAACATTGTACATAATGTTGTGCTTGAAAAGTCTTAATACAAACGGAAAGTTAGTATGCCAAGTAGGTGAAATGTTAATACCTTATGATGTTGAGTGGATTCAGAAAGATTGCAAGTATTTTTCTAAAAATACGATAAAAAGCGTATTGGAGTTGTTTAAAAAGTTGGGACTTATCCGTCAAGAGGATGAAGAAACTTTGCAATTACAGCTATTATTTGAAAAATACAATGGAAAGAGGTGAAAAAAGTGGCAGAAGTAAAATGGATTAAACTGACAACAGACATGTTTGACAATCGTAAAATTAGACATTTACGCAAATTACCAGAAGGAAACAACATTGTACTTATTTGGGTGATGCTGTTGACTATGGCAGGAAAATGCAATGCCGGTGGGAAGATTTTCTTGACTGAAAATATCCCATATAGTTTAAAAATGCTTACAGATGAATTGGAATTTAAGGAAAGTGTTATTAGATTTGCGTTGGATAAACTGAACGAATTGAAAATGATTGAAATGAAAGACAATTATTTAAGTATTTGTGAATGGGAAGATTATCTAAATACAGAGGAAGAGTAGGGATAAAAAATATGGCAACTGGAAAAGTCTTTTACTGGCTTAAATTAAAAGTGAATTTCTTTGCAGACGATGGAGCAATAGATTTCTTGATGACACAAGAACAGGGCGAAAAGTATGTTTTACTCTATTTAATGTTGTGCTTGAAGTGCATTAATACGGATGGAGAGTTAGGACTGCAAATAGGAGAAATTATAGTGCCTTATGATGCAGATAAGATACAGAGAGATTGCAGATATTTCTCTAAAGATACAATAACTACCGCACTGGAGTTGTTTAAAAAACTGGGGCTTGTATATGAAAATAACAACGGTTGTTTACAGATTGCAGGCTTTCATGAAATGGTAGGACATGCAACGGATTGGGCAGAGCAGAAAAAAAGACAGAGAGCGAAAAAAACACCCGAAATTACCGATAAAAATGACACTGTGGACAATGTCCATACAGAGTATAGAGATAAGAGTATAGAGATAAGAGATAAGATAAATAATACTGTATCTATAGATACAGTTCGTAGCACTAAAGTGCAACCAGTCATTGAGGAATGGAACAAATTAAACCTGCAAAAGGTAATTTCTGTTAATTCAGGAACAACCAGAAACACATTACTAAATGCCAGATTGAAAGAATATGGTTTGGAGAAAGTTCTGGAAGCAATCCGAAGCATTGACAAGAGTTCGTATTTGAAAGGGCAAAATAGAAGTGGATGGACAGTCACGTTTGACTGGTTCTTGAAACCAAACAATTTTATTAAGGTCTTAGAGGGCAATTATTTAGACAAAGGAAGAGAGGTAGAACAAGATGGGGAAGATAGAAAAGGGGAAACAACTGACCAATATTATGCCAGAAAGTACGGAATCTTTCAGAGTAACGGAAGTAAGTGAAGTAGACAAAAATGGTAAGTATTTCTTTCGTGCAAAGGGAGAAGTGAGCGGTTATGAAACGGCAGACTTTGTAGAAGATGAAAACAACGTAACCTTAGAAGAGAGCGAATATAGACGGCAACGCAGTGGGATGCCAGACGCTTACATGGCGAAAACTGGAAAGGATTTTGATTGGTCGGTTTATGGGGATGATGCAGGAGTGCAGACAACAAAAGATTTGTTAAATAGATTTATTATGGAGTTTAGACATCAAGAAATAGCCGGACGAGGGCTTTATATTTATTCCTGGACAAAAGGGAGTGGGAAAACACTTTTAGCCTGCTGCATTGCCAACGAAGTGATAAAAAGATATGACATTAATGTCAAATTTATTTCTATGTCGGATTACCTGCAAAAAGTGGCAGATAAAAGTGAAACAGCAAGAGAAGAAGTAAAAGCGATTCGTGAAGCAACCCTTTTGATTGTAGACGATATTGGAGCAACGACAACATACAAAGACTGGGATAGAGAAAAAATTTTAGCTTTGGTTGATTTTCGCTATAAAAGAAAACTTTTAACTATTTATACAAGCAACGTGGAAAGTCTTGAATTAAAGTGCGGTGACCGTGCAGTAGAACGCATTTACGCAGATACCTTAGATATAAAATTGCCAGAAGTAAATGTTAGACGAATGAAAGCAGACAAATATAAACAAGAAGAGATAAAAAACATGCTTGAAAAGGCGCAGGAGTTGGGAGAAGATACCGCCTTTTAAGCATGTAACAGGAATTGCACGTTTCCGGAAAAAGAAACAAGCCCCTTATAGTTTTAAATACATTATAGGGGGCGAATGTTTGAGTGTCAACAGAAAAGACCAATGAAGAACTGGTAAGGCTGATTTGTTCCGGTGTGGATGAAAATGCAAACTTAGAACAGCTCTGGAAGCAGATGGAAAGACTTGTATATAAGATTTCAAAGCAATACCAGTCGGAAACAGATGACTTGATGCAAGAGGGCTTTTTGGGATTAATTCGGGCGGTGGAACTGTACAACGAAGCCGAGGGCATACCCTTTGCAAATTATGCCGCTAAATGGATTCGGGCTTTTATGAGTAAATATACAGCAGGAGATAAGGTGGTAAAACTCCCTGTAAATGATTATTATCTTTCAAGGAAAATGTTAAAGGTGATAAGTGAGTACAAAAAGCAGGAGAACAGGCAGCCGACTAGATGCGAACTATGTCACTGGCTTGGTGTTTCCCCTAGTCAGCTAAAAAGAATTGAGTACATGGTGAACATGGACGTTTCGGCAAGTTTGAATAAACAGGTATCCGAAGAAAGCGACGATACCATTGAAGATTTATTGCAGGATTTCAACACGAATATAGAAGAAAGTGTATTGGATGAGATGCAAGGCGAGCAGTTAAAAACCATAATATGGACACTTGTGGAAACTTTAGACGAACAACAGGCGGTTACTTTAAGGGCAAGATATCAAGAAAATCTGACCTTAAAAGAATGTGGGGAACGTTTGGGTGTTACACTTGAAAGTGCAAGACGATATCAAGAGAACGGATTGAAAGAACTTAGAAAGCCAAGCAAAGCACGACAGTTAAAGCCGTTTTTGTATGACCGAATAGAAAGCGTTTCTTTGCATGGGTCCGTTTCATCGTTTAAGCATACTGGAAGCAGTTCCACAGAGCGAGCGATTTTGAAGATGGAAGAGTGGGAAGAAAGAAGAAATGGAACGATTAAATGAGTGCAGGAAAGCAAAGCTAGAAGCTGATAGGATAGCAAAGCAGATTGTGGAGCTTCAAGAAATGGGTACACCTTCATCCGAGATTAACAAATTATGGCAGATGCTTTTACAGGAGCGCACAAGATGGTTGAAACAGTTCATGGAGATTGACCGGATATTTGGGAAGATGTCAGACGCAAACGGTATGCTTGTTTTACGGTACCGGTATATTTGGGGCAAGATGTGGAGCGAAGTACAACAGAGGTTAGGCTATGAACGTGCTCACATAAACCGCATACACAAAAGAGCCTTGAAAGAATTTGAACAGATAGCTGAAAAGGGAACGAAATAGAACTGGTATTCGATAGAGAACCACGGACGAACCACGAGAAATGAACACCGAACGAACACCGAGAAAGTTCTTGTTAGGATAGGACTAGAATATGCTTAATTTCGCCATAGAGCGATTTAAAATGACTTAGTGGAGAAATATTCCGAAAAATAAAAGAATAGCTTAAAACGCAAAATAGAGCGTTAGAATACAATGCCGTTTCCAGATAGAGAAAATATAGTTTTATCCTGCTGCCAAAAAGCAGCAAAAAAAGACCTCTTTACACTGCCAGTTGATGGCTATGTATTACTGTAAAACAAAAACCTGCATAGACTTCTACTAACTGCCGGCACAACATCCAAACAGGAGTAAAAGGCTATACAGGTTTACACTAAGGATACCAAGGAAGAAAAAGACTTAATCATCACCATGTATTCTTGCTTCAAGGGAAATTATAGAATAAGTTTCCTGTAAATGCAAGCTGTATTTATTTGTTTTGGAACTTTTAGAAAATGGGTGCAACGTTTTTATGTTTGTTTTGGAAACGTTCCAGAACTTCAAAATTGTTAGCCCTAAATTAGTCTAAGCCTAGTCCAAAACAACTCAACAACCGTTTTCCTTAGGAGTAGCGTGTTCCTTGCGTAATCTTTCCAGTAAATCGTTCAGACCCTCTTTAGACGGTTGTGGCGCATCTTCTTCGGCTCTGGATGCGGAACGCACTCGATTAGTAAGCGGTGGGTTTTGGGCTTTCCATTTCTGAATAGCGTCTTGTGTTGATTGCTCTGTACTTTTAGGTACATCCCTTTGAAAGTCTGAATCAATGTTTTCTGGCTGTTTTGGTAAATCTATGCCAGAGCTGACAGAACATTTCGTTAGGTCAGATGCATCCAGTGAAATCGGTCGGGTTTCCTGTGGAGCTGTAGAGTGTTCCGGATTTCCATAAAATTCTTTGTGTGTATCTTGAGTAATGGCGCATAAATCAGCACCCAAAACATGGCAGATTTTACACATATCAGCAAATGAGAATTTATCTCTATAGAGTTTGTTTCTCATGGATTGAGGTTGGATATTAAGCAGTTCAGACAACTGGTTTATAGTCAAGTTGCGCTCTGCTAATAATTGTTTAATAATTTTTGTTCCGGACATGTAACATTCTCCTTTGATGATTTTATTTTAAGCATATTATAGCAAATAAAATGCGTGTACTCAATAGTGAGTACGTAATCAAAAGTGAGTACATAACACGAAAGAGTGTACTCATAAATGAGTACATAGAAACAATAGTGTACTCATAAGTGAGTACAGATAAAATGATAGTGTACTCAAATATGAGTACGTAATCAAAAGTGAGTACGTAATCAAAAATGAGTACACAGATTAAGCAAATGAGGTTTTCTAATGTCGGAAAGTGCGACCTTTGGAAGAACATGCAGCAGGGGCAGGGTGTAAAAGATTTAACAGCCAGAAAGTGAAGTGGAAGTGTTCGAACGTTTTCTAAATTCTTAGAAGATGCTAAGAAATGCTAAGGTTGAGCAAGTACCGTTTTGGTACTCGAGATAACAGAAAGAATGGAACAAGAACATATTCCCATTTTGGGAATGTGCTTTGACAAAATGCCCTGCCCTGTCAAATTGGCAGTGTAGGTTAAAGGGGGATTTGTTCCAGAGTTGCGAAGTAATACGGCAGCAGGATGTTGAGAAATGTCAAGGTTGCGGGGTATTTGTTCCAGAGTTGCGAAGTAATACACCGAGACAAAAATAGAAATACGGTTGTAACGGAAACAACTTGCTTCTTTTTGAGCGGGTCGAAACATAAATGGGGTAGCGATTTGCTACCCCATCACATAGAACGGTTTAAAGAGAATTTGGATTTTATCCCATTTTGTAGAAAAACTGTGAGTTTGAGATAATGGCAACAGAACCGGCAAGGAATACCGAAGATAAAACCAGTACCCTATTTCAAGGGAGTGAATTTGAGTTTTACTCAAAAATGAGTAAAAGTAAAGGGCTACGGCATTTTACCGCATCCCTGTGCAAAGCTAACATTTGCTAACTTCCTTGTCAGTAGTTCCGGAACAGTTGGCAAGGCTTTAGATATTTAAGGGTGTTTCAAATTGCACACCCCTTTACTTGCCCGGTTCATCTTTCTTTTGAATATTGGTAGCAGGGGCAGAACAGGGGAAAATAAAGGTTACCAGTGTACTTTCTGGTACGGTGGTGAGTAGAGCAGGAAAGCATAAGGGGAGTCGATAGAATCTACTCCCATGGTAGGCTATCCAAAACTCAATAACAATTCGTTACCGAGTGGAAGAGGAGCAAAGATAGAACGGTGCCCGATTCGTTCAGTATCGATACAAGTGTCTCCATTCCGGCAATACCGTCGCAATTTCCGACGGAAAAAAAGAGGGGCGTCGATAGAGGTGTTTCCATTCCGGCAACACCTATTCATCATTTCCGGCTTCACGTTCCATTCTATCGTCGATAGCTTTCTTGATGTAACCGTTGACGCTTTCACCTGCTGCTGTTGCGGCTGCTTTGATTTCGTCGTATTTTTCTTTTTGGACATCCAGAGGGATGCGCTTAAGTTTCTTTTTGGCATATTCTAAATCATATTTTGTTTTATTTGAAAGGTCAGACATAGCTTGAGTCTCCTCTTCCTTGTAAAAAATAGGTTTTTCACGTTTAGCTATTATATTTAAAATGTAATTTGTCATTTTACGGCTTTTTTTGAAGTGTTGAAGAGATTCTAGTAGTTCCTCTTTTGTACAACAAGTAGTAGGTGCTTTATTATATCCGTGATTGATTGAATCATATAAATCAATAAAATATTTTTCTCTGCCGAACATATCAAATTGATTAGAACCAGACGGAAGTTTTTCAAGTATCTCTACATGAAAAGTATCTCCCGATTCGACATCTTTTTCAATGGCGGCTGTTGGTGAATAAATATGTTGCTTGATGCGAGTATACACATTTTTTGATGCACCGATATACATTTTACCAGTTCTATTATTGATTAATGCATATACTCCAATTCCGTTGTATTCAGGAATATTAGTAAAAAAATTATTCATTATGTTTCAACTCCATAGTTTCATAAAATTCTTTTTGTGAATCACGAGTAACGGCTTTTAAATCTGCATTTAAGATGTCGCAGATATTGCGCATTTCATCAAATGAAAAGTTGTTGCGATATAGTTTATTACTCATAGATTGCGGTTTTATACCAAGTCTTTCGGCTAATTCGTTGACGTTCATATTTCTTTCAACCAATAATTGTTTAAGGATTTTTGCTCCTGCCATTATAATATTTCCTTTCGTGTACTCATTATTGATTATAATCATAATTTGTCTTTGAGTAATAGTCATATTTAAACTTCTTTCTTTTCAGAGAAGTCTAAGACTAAATCATAGCCCAAGGCAGAAAGAACTTTTTCGGCATCTTCAAAACCGAAATTTTTCTTGTTTAGCAGCTTAGTCAAGCCCTGTGGTTTGATGTTTAACCTTTCAGCGATTTCTCTTTGAGAAACTTGTTTTTCAAGCATTAGTTTTTTAATTTCTATTACAATTTGTTGATTGTTTTTATAAATAATTGACATTTTAGTATTTGCCTTTCAAGGTATTGATTTTATTTGTGCCAGATACAAACAAGCTAGTCTGTTACTCTGTCACCGGTTGGCAATATAAAAGAGCTTTCATATTCGCACCCTGCTGCTTTTGCAATTTCTTTTAATTCGGCAGGTGTAAATTTTTCACGTTTCATTTTTTGGCTAAAGGCTTGAGGGCTTGAACCGTAAAGACGTGCAAGTTCTGACACACTGATATTAAGTTTTATACAAAGTATTTTAATCTGTTCTGATACAGCCATAATTTTAAACCTCTCTTTCTTAGTGATAATTATAAACGAAAACGTTTTTAATTGCAACAAAGATATTATAAAAGTAAATGAGAATGTTTAAATAAAAGTATTGACATTATAAACAAATGCGTTTATAATATAAATAGTTAAAGAACAAATTAATAAAATTCCAATAGCGAAGAGTGAAAACGATGAGGTGAAAGCGTACCGGAGACACTAACATAATACCGGACAAGGGAAAGGGAAAAAGGGAGTGCCCAAAGATGGCTAAGATTGTTTTAAGACCTGCCGGAGCTGTTGGAAGTAAAAAAAGGCATCGTCATTTTGATGACTTGAACGAAATAACTAAATAGCGAAGAGTGAAAACTTGAAAAAGAATAGGCTACAAGCTATAATATTACACAAGAAGAATAGAAAAAAAGGATGTGATTAATATTATTAGCACAAGCGAAAAGCTAGAGATTGCGTTGAAACGTGAGGGATTCACCAAGAAAGAACTTGCTGAAAAATTAGGAGTTACGCAACCTACCATTTCTAAGAAATTCAAGTATAACGATTGGCGAGAATCTGACATCAAAAAGATTTGTGATGCCATCGGTATAGATTGTGAAATAACATTAAAACTTAGTGATGGAACAAGTATTTGACGGCTAGCCTAATTTGAAAGTAATTTCATTTTAGGCTAATTTAATAGTTGACAAGATAACTTATAAACTATATAATAAGCCTATAAGCTAATAGTGAACAAAAGAGGTGAAACAAATGAGCGAAGATAAGCGACTGGATGAAGTTATCCGAGTGCGGAAACGTCCCAACAATTTTGTCATGCTTGACAAGACATTTCTGGAAGATGATAGACTGTCATTCAAGGCAAAAGGGATTTTGGCTTACCTGTTGAGTAAACCGGATAACTGGAAAGTAATTGTGGGGAATCTGGTGAAGTATTCCAAAGACGGAAAATCAGCGGTATATGCAGGATTAAAAGAGTTGAAAGAGTGCGGTTATTATGTGAAAACCCCAATACGAAGTGAGGATGGCAGACGCATTTCACGGTGGGAAAGTACCGTGTATGAAATGCCTGATTCTCTACTTTCCGATTTTCAAGAAATAGACAACGAAGAAATTGAAAATCAATATTTTGAAAACCGAGAACGTAATAATAATTATTATAATAATAAATTAAATATTAATAATAATCACGTCAGTCTGTCAGTCAGAGAAGAGGACAAGACGGACGAGACAGACGAAGAAAGCAGACTGGAAAACACTCTGGAAGTGATTCATGACAACATTGGCTATGAGCAGTTAAGACAGACAAACCCAGAAGATATGAGCTTGATTGATGAATTTGTAAATGTGATGCTTGATACTCTTTTGTCTAAGAGCGGTGTGGTTCGGATAAATGGCGAAGAGAAACCAAGAGCACTGGTACAAAGTCAAATCATGAAAGTGGGCTATGATGATATCCTGCTTGTTCTGATGCAATTTAGACAACACAAAGAGCGCATCCAGAAGAAGCAACAATACATTTTGTCAATGCTGTATCATGCACCGATGGAGCGTAACGCACACTACACCAATCTGGTACATGCAGAATTTGGCTATTAAGCCGAGAAAGGGGAAATAAGGCATGAAATACGATTTAGCAAAGATTATGTCAAGAGCATGGAGAATTTACCGTAAAGACGCAAATTTGGGCTTTTCCGAGGCATTACATAGAGCATGGTTATCGGTCAAAGCGGAAGTAGTCAACCAAAAACGAATTGAACAGAGTAAACAGCAAGCAGGGATTACAGAGGACACCAATACATGGGCAGGATGGAAAAAGTTAGGCTATGAAGTGATTCACGGCTCGAAAGCATTGTTTGGTTGTGATTTAATTTGGGGGTCAAGAGGTGACGGAGTGGTTTACAAAGCGAGATTCTTTGGGCGCTCACAAGTGGAGTTGATTCCGGAAAATACATAAAAAAATCCCTTAGTGATGGGACGAGCAACACTAAGGGGTTCACTAAATAGTAAACAGTCGGTAATACAAGTAAATTCTAACATATCAAAAACGAAAAGAAAAGGAGAAATCAAAAAATGAGTTATGAAGTAATTGACGAAGAACAGAAAATTGCCGCTTGTAATGTGGCAGACCTTACAGCATCACAGGCGGTAAGTTTTTTCAAGGCAAATGGAGCAGATAAGAAAATTGGGGATTTTACATTCTTCTGGAGAAAAACAAACGGTATGGTGGTTTTAAACAAAGATAACCCAGAATATGAAGATTTATTGTCATGGGTTAAAGATTGGCTTAAACTCCCAAAATCGAAGCGTTTAGAAGCAGAGCAATTAGTTGGAACACGTGCGAAACGAGATGTAGAACGCTTGAACAAGTGTGCAGACAGACGAGAAGCGTTAGAAGAGTATGAGAGATTACAAAAGCATTGTGTGGATGGTAGTGCAATAGATGTATTAGAACTTATCTATGAACGCAGTGAAAAGCGTCAAGGCTTCCAAGAATATGAGTTACTGATGAAAGCATATACTTATGGAGTGATGCAGGGGAAGCGTGAAGAACGTGCCAGAAGAAAAAGAACCTGCTGCCAAGAGACCGCTTAGTCAATTACTAAACAAACAGAAAATAGGATAATTGGCGTTACCCTATTTTCGATAAATCACAACATTCAAGATGTTATACAATTCCTACCTAACATTAAAAATCCGGTTTAAGGTGCAACTTAAGCCGGATATTTTGGCAGCAGGTCAAAAAAGCACAAGGCTTTTTCCTGCTCCTGATGCGGCAACACCAGAAGCAAACAGAAACAACCCAAATGATTGAAAAAGGGTCATTTTGATTATAATGGCTTATGTGGCTCTTTTGCAAGTGAAAAATGCCGGAAAAAGGCATGGAAAGGAGCAGAGCATGGCAAAGGATAAGAGAGGGCGAAAGCTCCCGAAAGGGATTCGACAGAAAAAGGATGAATTTGAGGGGCGTTTCATGTATGCCGGTCAAAGATATTCGGTATATGGCAAGACGGTCACGGAAGTCCAAAAGAAAATAACAGATTTAAAATATAAGTTGGAGCATGGGTTATTTGTCAGTCGTGAAAAGGTTATCTTAGATGAATGGTTTAAAGTGTGGCTTGAAGAATATAAAAAGAATCGTGTAAAGATTGGAACATATACGAGTTATGAAAAGTATTACCGGTTTTGTATTCATGAAAGAATGGGAGAAATGTTTTTAACAGATATCCGAGGTGTGGACGTCCAGAAGTTTTACAATGATTTGGTAAAAGATGGATATGCACTTTCAAGCATTAAGGTTGCATCGGCTGTGCTAAATGGATGTTTACGGCAAGCAATGAGGAATGGATTAATTGAACAAAATCCGGTCAGATTAGCAGAGTTGCCAAGACAGAAAGAGAAGAAAACAAGAATAGCAATGACTAAGGAGCAACAAGCACTTTTTATGGAGTATGCAAAGGAAAGCTATTTGTATAATTTTTTTGCGGTTATGCTTCGTACCGGCTTAAGACGTGGGGAAATGCAGGGATTAAAGTATTCAGACGTAGATAGAAAGAATAATGTATTGCATGTACGACGGACGTTAAAACGGATAGAGGGACAAGGTTACATAGAAGATACACCAAAGACCAGAACATCGAAAAGAGATATCCCACTGACGGCTGATATTCTTTTTTACATTGATATCCAGCGCAATTTCTGGGGACTAAAAGTGGAGAAAATGGACAGGTATCTATTTTGCAATGAAAACGGTGAGCCTATCAGTCGAGAACGAGTACAAAGTGAAATAGACAGAACAATAGAACGGATTCATGCAGCAGGATATGATTTTCCACGGATAACATCGCATGTATTCCGGCATACTTTTGCAACCAGAGCAATAGAAGCAGGGATGCCACCGCAGGTATTGAAAACGATTCTTGGACATAGTTCTTTAGCTATGACGATGGATTTATACAGCCATGTATTACCAGATGTTAAAGCGGAAGAAATGAACAAAATAGCGGACGTATTTTAATACTTGTGCTTGGCTTAAAATATTGTATATGGTACTATGGCAAAAAAAGGAGTGAAAACAATGGAAGTAAAAGACTATATGAAACTGCCATATACAAGATTAGTGCAGGAGATTAATGGCGAAAGCGGTCACTATTTCTACGGCAGAATCTTAGAATTAGATGGTTGTCAGAGCACAGGTGATACACTGGAAGAACTCTATAGTGATTTAGATGAGGTAATGGAAAGTTACTTGAAAGTGAAACTGGAAAATAATTTACCGATTCCGTTACCGGAGCAGACAGAAATGTAATAGATAAGCTATTGACCTTTTGGGGTTGATAGCTTTCTTTTTTGTACCCCATTTGTACCCCAATTTGTACCCCAAATTGCATAAATAAAGATAAACTAAGATAAAAAGAAAAACCCCCAAAACGCTTGATTTTAGGGGCTTTATAACGAATGATAACATATCATAAATACTTAAATAAGGAAGTTTTGTTTTACGTGTGGAAGGTCACGAACACACAATTACTAAAACCCGAAAGACCTTGGTTAACAGGGGTTTCAGCGGTTGTTAGTATAGCATGAGAAGATAAAAAAATCAAGGAAAGTACCAAAAAAGTATCAAATAGGAAAAGTAGCTGGAAACTTGCTTAATTTGGTTAAAAATTTAAAGATGTGCAATGCAAATATAATGCATTGACAAAAATATTGCAAAAGTATAATCTGATGGTAGAAAAGGGTGCTAATATAGCAACAACGAATTTTACAATGAGAATTGACGAGGCTGTTAAAGCTTGGTTTTAGGAGTTAATGAAAGATAAGAGATAAAAAGAGCAGGATTAAAAATGAAAGTGAGGGTTTTCGTATGAAAAATTATTCAGAGGACGCAAGCAAACAGTATCATATTCAGGTAGGAGAAGGCGAAGTTGGACGTTACGTGATTCTGCCGGGTGACCCAAAGCGCTGTAAAAAAATTGCACAGTATTTTGATAATCCGGTTCTTGTAGCTGACAACAGAGAGTATGTAACTTATACCGGAACATTAGATGGAGTAAAAGTAAGTGTAACTTCCACTGGTATCGGTGGACCGTCAGCCTCTATCGCAATGGAAGAATTATACCGCTGTGGAGCAGATACATTTGTCCGAATCGGAACTTGTGGCGGGATGCAGACAGAAGTAAAGAGTGGTGATGTTGTCATTGCAACTGGTGCAATCCGTATGGAAGGAACAAGTAAAGAATATGCTCCAATCGAATTTCCGGCAGTCGCAGATTTAACTGTTATCAACGCATTGGTAGAAGGAGCAAAAAAAGAAGGCTGCGAGTTCCATACAGGTGTGGTACAGTGTAAGGATGCATTTTACGGACAGCATGAGCCGGAGACAAAACCGGTCAGCTATGAACTGATGAACAAATGGGAAGCATGGAAACGTTTAGGATGTCTGGCTTCTGAGATGGAATCCGCAGCACTTTTCGTAGTTGCAAGTTACTTAAAAGTGCGAGTGGGCTCTTGCTTCTTAGTTATGGCAAATCAGGAAAGAGAAAAATTAGGATTGGAAAATCCGGTGGTACATGATACCGATAAAGCAATTCAGGTGGCAGTACAGGCAATACGTGAAATGATTCATGCAGATAAAGAGAATCAGTAAGATTAACTGTTAAGGCATCAAAGACGCAGAAAATTTCTTGCAAAATAAAATACAGGAAAGACTGCAAGAGTACAGGAAAAACGAAAGGCAGGAAAAAATCATGGACAAAAAACAGATTGAAGAAATGATTGATTTGGCAGTCAGGCAGTTAGATTACTCCTATGCGCCATACTCAAACTTTCATGTAGGAGCGGCACTTCTGGCAAAAAACGGAACTTATTACACAGGATGTAACATCGAAAATGCCGGTTACACCGCAACAAACTGTGCAGAGCGCACTGCCTTTTTTAAAGCAGTCAGTGAAGGAGTAAAGGAATTTCAGGCAATCTGCATCGTAGGTGGAAAAGATGGGGTGATCACTGAATATGCAGCGCCGTGTGGTGTGTGCAGACAGGTTATGATGGAGTTTTGTAACCCTGAAACATTTCAGATTATTCTGGCGGTCAGCAAGGACAAATATGATGTCTTTACGTTAAAAGAACTTCTTCCGCTGGGATTTGGACCGGCCAATCTGGCATAACAAATAGTAAAAAATTATATGGTATATTAACATGGTTTTGTGTCGGAGCAGACAGAAAGGAATTGTTATGGAAACTTATAAGAGAGTATTTGTGATTGTTTTGGATTCACTTGGAATTGGTGCAATGCCGGATTCTGAAAAATTTGGAGATAAAGGTGTAGATACCTTCGGACATATCTTAGACAAGATGGGAACATTGAAGATTCCAAATCTTCAGAAACTGGGAATGTTAAACCTGCATAAAGGCGGAAACATGGAAGGTGTCGAAAAACCAATCGGACGTTATATGCGGATTGGCGAAGCCAGCAACGGAAAAGATACGATGACCGGACACTGGGAAATGATGGGAATTTATACTCCGAAACCGTTTAAAACTTTTACGGAAACAGGATTTCCAAAGGAATTAATCGATGAACTCGAAAAAAGATGCCACAAGCGTGTCATCGGAAATAAGAGTGCAAGTGGAACGGAAATCATTGAGGAACTTGGAGAAGAAGAAATCAATACAGGAGCAATGATTGTATATACTTCAGCAGACTCTGTCTTGCAGATTTGCGGAAATGAAGAAACTTTTGATTTACAGAATCTATATCATTGCTGTGAAATTGCCAGGGAGTTGACCTTAAAGGATGAGTGGAGAGTCGGAAGAGTCATTGCCAGACCTTATGTCGGAAAGAAAAAAGGCGAATTTAAACGAACCAGTAATCGTCATGATTATGCTTTAAAGCCAACAGGAAAAACCGCATTAAATGCTTTAAAAGATGCAGGATTTGACGTTATCGGTGTCGGAAAAATCAATGATATCTTCTGTGGAGAAGGCATTACAAAAAGCTATCATTCTGAAAGTTCGGTACATGGCATGCAGCAGACAGTGGAAATCTGTAAAGAAGAGTTTCATGGACTTTGTTTTGTAAATTTAGTAGACTTTGACGCATTGTGGGGGCATAGGAGAAATCCGGAAGGATACGGACATGAAATTGAAAAGTTTGACGAAGGGCTTGGAAATTTATTAAACGAAATGAAAGAGGATGACCTGTTGATTCTGACCGCAGACCATGGAAATGATCCAACATACACGGGAACAGACCATACGAGAGAGTATGTGCCGTTTGTTGCTTATTCTAAGAAAATGGAAGAGGGCGGGGCAATCGAAAATCAGGATACTTTTGCGGTGATCGGAGCTTCTGTTGCAGAAAACTTTGGCGTGAAAATGCCGGAAGATACGATTGGAACTTCTATTTTAAACCAGTTGAACGCAGATAAGCATTCCCCCGCTTCAAGTGCGCAGAGCACTAAGCGGCGGGTGAGGGGGGATGCTTCTGTCAGTGAGAGTTGAAAGCTCCCACTGACAGATCGCGAAGCGACTGCGTTCATGAGCAAGTAGCAAAGCGGATTGCGAATGTCCGCTTTACGTAAAAGAGATACCGGCGGAAAAAATATAAAAAGGAAGAGACAGGCTGATTGATATCAGTAGGTCTCTTCCTTTTTGCTGAGGTTTGTATGTATTAATTTTTATAGAGGGAACAGTAACTATAACTGTTTATTTTTGGATGATTTCTTTCATCACTTCGTAAGTACCTTTGGTACGGATTTCTTCAAGACAAGTGGTAACTGCATGTTCAAATCCATCGATTGTGCTTAGATCTTCACCCCAGAATGAGATATTTGTGCAGACTGCATGAACCAGGTCTTTTGCACTGTCATCTTTGTGTGAATAGAAAAATTCTAAGACATCAGCATCGTCTTTTACGGTGTAAGTACCGTTTTTGCGGGATGCATTCAGTCCGTCTGCAGTTAATTCCTGACCATTGTAGAACGCAATATAGAAAGCGAAAGATGCAGTGATGCATGCTGGAAGGCTTCCTCTTCTTGTAACATACTCTTTTAAAGAAGGCATAACACGTGCTCTCCATTTTGAAGTAGAGTTTAATGAAATTGCAAGCAGTGCATGGTCGATAAATGGATTTTTGAAACGTTCGGTAACGGCAGATGCAAAGTCTTCTAATTCTTCTTTTGAAAGGTCAAGAGTCGGAATGATTTCGTCATAGATGGTCTGATTCATAAAGTTGCAGATCACTTCATCTTCCATACAGTCTCTTACGATATCCTGTCCTGCGAGGTATGCACCAAGCACGAAAGAAGTATGAGCACCGTTTAAGATGCGGACTTTGCGCTGTTTGTAAGGTTTGTGATTGTCTGTAACAAGAACTGGAAGTCCTGCTGCTTTAGCCGGAAATTCTTTTTCTAAAGATTTTGGTCCTTCGATTACCCAGAATCCGAAAATTTCACCGGTTGTTAAAATGGCATCTTCATAACCGTTTTCAGCAGTTAAAGTTTCTGCTTCGGCAGACGGATATCCAGTTACGATACGGTCTACTAAAGTAGAACAGAAAAGGTTTTCAGCTTCAATCCAGTTGATAAACTCTTCTCCGAGTTTCCACTGTTTTGCATAGTTTAAGACGCATTTTCTGAGTGCTTTTCCGTTATCTTCAATTAATTCGCAGGAAAGAATAATCAGACCTTTTCCGGATTCTTTTCCGAATTTTTGGAAACGACGGTATAAAACCTGAGTCAGTTTTCCAGGGTAGCTGGAAGCCGGAGCGTCCGTAAACTGACAGGAAGCATCATAAACGATACCTGCTTCTGTTGTATTAGAAACCACGAAACGTAACGCTTCATTGTCCGCACAGGCAAGCAGTGCTTCAAAATCGTCATAAGGGTTGATGCATCGGCTGACACAGGAAAGGATACGCTTGTTGTTTACTTTCTGTCCATCTTGAAATCCTCTTAAATATAAAGTATAAAGCCCTTCCTGTTCATTGATAGCGGCAGCTACTTTAGAATGGGATGCAGTTGGTTTGCAGATGACAACTTTTGAGTTAAAACCCGCTTTTTCGTTCATCACATCAATAAATGCATCTGTAAAGGCACGTAAAAAGTTACCCTCTCCAAACTGAAGAACACGTTCAGGGGCATCTTCTAAGAGATACCCGTCATAATTCATTTCATGAAGGGTTTCATAGGATAATTTTTTCATCTTTTTCTTCTCTTTTCTTCTGATTATTTTATTTAAGTTCGGAAACTATAAATTAAAGGGTGACGCCCTGCTTGAAGATTGCCATGTCATGGAATCCGGCTTCTTCAGATTTGGATTTTTTTCCGGATGCGATTTCAATTACAAAATCAAAGAGTTTAGAAGAAAGAGAGTCTAAGGTTTCCCCTTCTACTAAAGTCCCACAGTTGAAATCAATCCAGTTATTTTTTTTATTTGCAAGTGTAGAGTTAGTTGCAATTTTTACAGTTGGAACCGGACTTGCAAATGGAGTTCCACGTCCTGTGGTAAATAAAACGATGTGTGCACCGGAAGCTGCAAGAGCAGTGGAGGCAACTAAATCGTTTCCGGGAGCACTTAAAAGATTTAAGCCGTGTGTACAGACTCTGTCTCCATAAGAAAGAACACCTTTTACAGGAGCACTTCCGGATTTCTGGGTACATCCAAGAGATTTATCTTCCAGAGTGGAAATTCCCCCTTTTTTATTTCCCGGAGATGGGTTTTCGTAAATGGTCTGATTGTGGCTTTTAAAATAATTTTTAAAATCGTTGATTAAGTTCACGGTCTCATCAAAAAGTTTTTCATTTTCACAACGATTCATAAGCAGGGTTTCTGCTCCAAACATTTCCGGAACTTCTGTTAAGACAGTTGTTCCGCCTTTGGAAATTAACAAGTCGGAAAATGCACCGACAGTTGGATTGGCAGTGATTCCGGAAAGTCCGTCACTTCCGCCGCATTTCATTCCGATAACCAGTTCGCTACAGCTGATGGGTTCTCGTTTGAAACTTCCTACATAGTCTGCAAGGTCTGCAATTACATCCAGTGCATCGGAAATTTCATCTTCACATTCCTGAGCAACCAGAAAACGAACGCGTTTTTCGTCGTATTCGCCGATGTATTTTTTTAATTCTTCGATGTTACTGTTTTCGCAGCCCAGTCCAAGTACCAGTACACCACCAGCATTTGGATGATTGATTAAATCAGCAAGAATCTGTCTTGTATGTTCCTGGTCGTCTCCCATTTGAGAACATCCGTAAGGGTGTGGGAAAGCAACGATTTCTTCAACGGTTCCTTTTTTATAAACCTGAGCCTGTCGTTCGACAGCAGTTGCGACATTGTTGACACAGCCAACGGTCGGGACAATCCAGATTTCATTACGAACACCGACTTTTCCGTTGCTTCTTCTATAACCATCAAAGAAACGTTCTTCGGTTTTTTTGACTTCCGGATGAATCGGCTCATAAGTGTAAGTAAGCAGGTCGCCAAGACCGGTGCGGATATTGTGTGTGTGAATCCAGGAACCGGTTGTGATGTCTTCTTTTGCAAGACCAATCTGTGAACCATATTTAATAACAGGTTCGTCTGTCTTGATATCTGTTAAGGCAAATTTGTGTCCTTGTGGGATATCTTCTGATAAAGTCACTGTCTGACTGCCGAGTTCGACAATCAGTCCTTTGGATAATGGAGCAAGAGCAACTGCTACATTATCATTGGAATGAATCTTTAAATATTTTTGCATTGGAAAATTCCTCCATTAAAAATTGTAAGAGCTTACATAAAAAATACAACGAAACGCTTTAATAGTCAATATAAAAGATGAGAAACATTGAAAAAAGCATAATTTTAGGGGAAATAGACAAAAACAGATGGGAAAGATTGTGAAAAAATTTGCGGAAAAGTGTTTGCTATTTCGGTGAAAGCGTTTTATAATTCAAAATGAAATGTAAACGCTTACCTATGCGTGCAAAAAAAAGAAAAAAGAAAGGAAAATGAAACTTATGAAGAGATTAAGAAGACTGTTTGTCTGCCTGGTCTGTCTGTGCGTGGTTATGAGTGCTCAAGGATGCGGTTCTATTGCAGGTGTTTCAAGTGGCAAGAGAATTATTCGTATTTCTCATGCGCAGTCTGAAACACATCCGGAACATCTTGGACTGTTAAAGTTCAAAGAATATGTTGAGGAAAATCTGGGAGATAAATATGAAGTCCAGATTTATCCAAATGAAATTTTAGGTTCTGCACAGAAAGCAATCGAACTGACACAGACCGGAGCGATTGACTTTGTAGTGGCAGGAACAGCAAACCTCGAAACATTTGCTGATGTGTATGAGATTTTCAGTATGCCATACTTATTTACATCAGAAGAAGCTTACCATGAAACCATGAACGATACTGATTACATGGAAAAGATTTATGAATCTACGGATGATGCAGGTTTTAGAGTATTGACATGGTACAATGCAGGAACAAGAAGCTTCTATGCAAAGAAACCAATCTATACACCAGATGACTTAAAGGGACTTAAGATTCGTGTACAGCAGAGTCCGGCAAGTGTTAAGATGGCAAATGCATTTGGAGCAGCAGCATCACCGATGAGCTTTGGTGAGGTATACACAGCGATTCAGCAGGGTGTCATTGACGGAGCGGAAAATAATGAGCTGGCGCTGACAAACAACAAACACGGTGAAGTCGCAAAATATTATTCTTACAACAAACATCAGATGGTACCGGATTTATTAATCGGAAATCTTAAATTCTTAAATAGTTTAAGTGATGAGGAATTCCAGGTCTTTAAAGAAGCAGCACGTCTTTCTACAGAAGTAGAAATGGAAGAATGGGATACTCAGGTTCAGGAAGCAAAAGACATTGCTCAGAATCAGATGGGTGTTGAATTTATCGACGTTGATGTACAGCAGTTTAAAGATAAAGTTGCAGGTGTACAGGAAGAAATGTTAGAAAACAATGAAAACATCCGTGATCTGTATGACCATATTCAGGAAATTAACAAAAAGTACGAGTAGGAGGGGTACGATGGAAGCAGTAAAGAAAATCAAAAATGGGATGAATGCAGTCTTAAGTTTCTTATGTATCATTCTCTTTGCTTTTATGGTATGTGTAGGAACTTACCAGATTATCACACGTTTTGTTTTTAATTCCCCGAGTACGGTATCAGAAGAGCTTCTGACTTATAGCTTTGCATGGATGGCATTGCTTTCTTCAGCACTGGTATTTGGAAAACGTGACCACATGAGAATGGGATTTTGGGCAGATAAGCTGACCGGAACAAAGAAAAAAGTTTTAGAATTGGTAATTGAATTAATTGTTCTTATTTTTGCAGCGAGCGTTATGGTGTACGGTGGTTCTACCATTATGAAACTTACAATGACACAGAAAACAGCTTCTCTTGGAATTCCAATGGGAATCATTTACACAGTTGTTCCGCTTAGTGGAATTGTAATTGTAATTTATGCAATTTTAAATATGATTGAACTGTGCAAGGGAAATTTAGACCAGCCGGTGGCTGAAGAAAAATAGGAGGAGTCTGATTTATGAGTATAGCAATTGTATCAGGAATCATCATTTTGATTCTGCTGGTCATTATGTTAGTCGCAGGTGTACCGATTGCTGTAGCACTTGGTGTATCATCTGTATGTGCAATTCTTCCGGTTATGGATATCGACGTTGCGGTATTGACCGGTGCACAGCGAATTTTTTCAGGAATTTCAGTATTTAGTTTATTAGCAATTCCGTTTTTTATTCTTGCCGGAAATATCATGAATAAAGGTGGAATTGCCATCCGTCTGATTAACCTTGCAAAATTAATCACTGGACGTACTCCGGGTGCACTGGCTCAGACAAATGTTATCGCAAACATGCTCTTTGGAGCAATTTCCGGTTCTGGTACAGCAGCAGCTTCCGCTATGGGTTCTATTATCGGACCAATCGAAAAAGAAGAGGGATATGACCCGAACTTTTCCGCAGCGGTAAACATTGCGACAGCACCGACAGGACTTCTGATTCCGCCAAGTAATGTTATGATTACTTATTCTTTAGTAAGTGGTGGAACATCCGTAGCAGCCCTGTTTATGGCAGGATACATTCCTGGAATCTTATGGGGTCTTGCATGCATGCTTGTAATTTACATCATTGCAAAGAAAAAAGGCTATCGTGCAAAATCAACATTTACAGCAAAAGAAGCTGGAAAAGTTATTTTACAGGCTCTGCCATGTCTGCTTCTGATTGTTATTGTAATCGGTGGAATTATTGGTGGTATCTTTACAGCAACAGAAGGCTCTGTTGTAGCAGTTGTATACAGCCTTTGTCTATCTCTGTTTGTTTATAAATCCATTACCTTAAAAGACCTCCCGAAATTATTCAAAGAGAGTGCTGAAATGACAGGTATCATTATCTTCTTAATTGGTGTATCCAGTATCATGTCATGGGTTATGGCATTTACAAATATTCCGGAAGCAGTATCAAGCGGACTTCTTGCAATTACAAATAATAAATACATTATTTTCCTGCTGATTAATATTATCCTGCTTGTAGTTGGAACATTCATGGATATGACACCGGCATGTCTGATTTTCACGCCAATCTTCCTTCCAGTCTGCAGTGCACTTGGAATGAGTACCATTCACTTTGGCATTATGTTAATCTTTAACTTATGTATCGGAACAATTACACCGCCGGTAGGAACGACGTTATTTGTCGGTGTAAAAGTCGGAAATGTAAAAATTGAGACAGTATTTAAGCAGTTGCTTATTTACTTTGCAGCGATACTTGCTGTATTATTATTAGTGACCTATATTCCACAGCTTAGTTTATGGCTGCCAAGTCTGATGGGATATGTATAAAGGGAAAGCGCTATCATTCACCGCAGACACGTTCGCACTACTTGTCGCTGGCAGCGGTACATAAGCGACGAAAATACCGTCGCTAAGTACCGGCCGCTCCAAAGTGTCTGCTTGTGAAAAGATAGCTAATCAAAAGTTCCAATGGATGAAGTTACTTAGTAAAGTTCAAGTTGAATGAATGTGAAGCTTGGTTTATGTTTTTTGGTTAACCATGTTTTATATTGACTATAATGAAGTGTAGTAAAAAATAGATTGTTGATTTATTTGGACTAAATTGCATGTCAGGAGTATTTGATTGACAAAAAAGTAATGAATGGAACTTTAGAAGATATCTATTATTCACCGCAGGATTGCACCTGTGGTGAAGCAAGAAATTTTATTTAAGGAGGCTTTTGTAATGAAAGCATTTATGGATCAAAACTTTTTACTTGAAACTCCGACCGCACAGAAGTTATTTCATGAATATGCAAGTCAGGTGCCGGTTTTAGATTATCACTGTCATATCAATCCGCAGGAAATCGCTGAGGATAGAAAATTTGAAAACATCACACAGGTATGGCTTGGTGGTGACCATTATAAATGGCGTCAGATGCGTTCTAATGGAGTAGATGAATATTACATCACTGGCGGTGCATCTGACCGTGAAAAATTTCAGAAATGGGCAGAAACTCTGGAAAAGGCAATCGGAAATCCGCTGTATCACTGGAGTCATTTAGAGCTTAGAAAATATTTCGGTTACGAAGGCTATTTAAATGGAGAAACTGCAGAAGAAGTATGGAATTTATGTAATGCAAAACTGCAGGAGGACAGCATGTCTGTTCGCAATATTATTAAACAGTCTAATGTTACTTTGATTTGCACGACAGATGACCCGGTAGATGATTTAAAATGGCATCAGATGATTGCAAAAGATGACAGTTTTGATGTACAGGTACTTCCGGCATGGAGACCGGACAAGGCAATGAATCTGGAAAAACCGGAATATCTGGATTATGTAAAAACTCTTTCTGAAGTAAGTGAAGTAAAAATCGACAGCTTCAAGGCTTTAAAAGAAGCACTTGTAAAACGTCTGGATTATTTCCAGGCAAATGGCTGTAAAGTATCAGACCATGGTATCGAGTATGTTATGTATGCTCCGGCAGATGATGCAGAAGTCGAAAGAATTTTTGTTAAGAGACTTGCTGGTGAAGCGGTAACAAAAGAAGAAGAATTAAAATTCAAGACGGCATATTTACAATTCATGGCAGAAGAATATTATAACAGAGACTGGGTAATGCAGCTTCATTATGGATGCAAACGTGATAACAACACACCACGTTATAAGCAGTTAGGTCCGGATACAGGATATGATTGCATCAACAACTATGCACCAAGTTCTGAAACGGCAGATTTCTTAAATTCTTTAAATGTAGCAGATAAGATGCCGAAAGTGATTTTATATTCTTTAAATCCGAATGATAATGCAGCAATCGGAACAATTTTAGGATGTTTTCAGGACAGCAGTGCAATTGGTAAAATTCAGCAGGGTAGTGCATGGTGGTTTAATGACCATAAAACAGGAATGATTGAACAGATGACTTCTCTTGCAAATTTAGGTCTGTTAAGCAACTTCATCGGTATGCTGACGGACTCAAGAAGTTTCCTGTCCTATACAAGACATGAATATTTCCGAAGAATTATGTGTAATTTAATCGGCGGATGGGTAGAAAACGGAGAATATCCGGCTGACTACAAAGCATTAGAGAAAATTGTAAAGGGAATTTCTTATAACAATGCGGTTCGCTATTTTGGATTTGACTTATAAGAAAAACAGGCTTATTATTAATAGAAATACTTTTTGTGAACGCAGATAAGCATTCTCCCGTTTCAAATGTACGGGGCACGAAACAGTGGGTAAGGGGGATGTTTATGTCAGTGAGAACCTTTCGCTCTCACTGACAGGTCGCAAAGCGACTGCCTTCATAAGCAAGTTGCGAAGGGGATTGTAAATGTCCGCTTTACAGCAAAGAGGCATGGATTTTAAATCTGAAAATCCATGCCTCTTTAAAGAATCAGAATGATAGAAAGATGAGGAAATAAAGTCATTAACATTTACGATATAGCCAGAATTTCCGGTGTGTCAATCGCAACAGTTTCAAGGGTGGTAAACGGAAGCCAGAAAGTCAGTGAAAAGACCAGACAGAAAGTAATGGATGTGATAAAAGCAGAGGGCTATACGCCAAATATATTTGCGAGAGGACTTGGACTTGATTCAATGAAAACGATTGGAATTATGTGTCCAAACATTGCAGATAACTACATGGCAAGAGCAATTTCTCACCTGGAACAAAATTTTCATGAATATGGATATGACTGTATTCTTGGATGCAGTGGACACACAAGAGAAGCAAAAGAAAATTATGTAAAATTGTTATTATCTAAGAGAATCGATGCGCTTGTTATGGTTGGTTCTACTTATGGTGGAAACGGAGTAGAAGAAAAGGAGACGGCTTATATTAAAAATGCGTCGAAACAGGCACCGGTCTTTTTGATTAACAGCTGGATTGAGGGAGAAAATATTTATTGTTCGAATGCAGATGATTTCTCTGCTGCTTATGAAGTGACCAGCGCATTGATTCGCCGTGGAAAGAAACGGATTTTATTTTTGTATGATTCGGAGACTTTCAGTGCAAAGCAGAAGATGGAGGGCTACGAGAGGGCGCTTTCCGATGCCGGCTATCCGGTACTTGGAGATTTGAAGTTCCGTACCAAAAACGAAATTCATCATGCAAGAGATTTGATGCTTGCGTATAAGAATCTGGAGTTTGACAGTGTATTTGCAGTAGAAGACGGGCTTGCTGTTGCTGCTTTAAAGTATGCAAAGGTAAAAGGAATTTCGGTACCGGAAGAACTTTCTGTGGTTGGATATAATAACTCACCGCTTTCTGTAAGCTGTGAGCCAGAACTGACTTCTGTAGACAGCCGGATTGAACAGCAGTGTTACATAGCGGTGGAAAACATTGTAAAAGTGTTAGAGGGAAATACAGAAGTTTCACACCGTACCATTGTGCCGTGTGAAATCGTTAAGCGTTGTACGACAGATTTCTGATTCATTTTTGTAAAAAAAGATTAAAAAAGAACGCTTGACAAATTAAAACACAATGCTATAATTGACTCATCAATAAGAAAATACGTTGACGAGACGAGTAAGATGTGGAAACGTTTCAGAGAGAGGCAGCCGGAACTTCCGGTGCTGGAACTGCCTTAGCGGGAACCATCCGAAAACTACCTCTGAGTGACCCCAATCCGGTCCGGTGATTCCGTTATCATCAAAATGAAGTGGTTTGAAAATCAGTGTAACAGCTGATTTGTTTAGATGAAAAGCAAAAAGGGTGGAACCGCGGGTAATGTCTTTGCTCGTCCCTTGCATGAAAATGCAGGGATGGACAAGGACTTTTTTTATTCCATAAAAATCTCTGCGAAATAGATAATGATATTGATAAATGTACTTTTGGAAAGTATTCTGCAAGAGCAGGGGAAAGAAAGATTCTAAGAGTGCATAAATAAAAAACAGGAGGAAAAAAGTTATGGTTATCACATTAAAAGATGGTTCTAAAAAAGAGTATGAAGAAGCAAAATCTGTAATCGACATCGCTTATGATATCAGCGAAGGTCTTGCACGTGCAGCTTGTGCCGGAGAAGTGGACGGAGAGGTTGTAGACCTGCGTACTGTTGTAGATAAAGACTGTGAAGTAAATATTTTAACAGCAAAAGATGAGAAAGGTCTTGCAGCACTGCGTCATACGGCATCCCATGTATTAGCGGAAGCAGTACAGAAATTATATCCGGATGCAAAAGTTGCAATCGGACCTTCTATTGATACAGGTTTTTATTATGATTTTGAGTGTCAGCCATTCTCAAGAGAAGCGCTCGATGAAATTGAAAAAGAAATGAAAAAAATCATCAAAAAAGGTGCAAAGATTGAGCGTTTCACAAAGACAAGAGAAGAAGCAATCGCATTTTTTAAAGAAAAAAATGAGCCTTATAAAGTAGAATTAATCGAGGATCTTCCGGAAGGAGAAGAAATCAGCTTCTATTCTCAGGGAGACTGGGTTGATCTATGTGCAGGTCCTCATCTGATGAGTACAAAGGGCGTAAAAGCATTTAAACTGCTCTCATCTTCAGGTGCTTATTGGAGAGGAAGCGAGAAGAATCAGATGCTGACTCGTGTATACGGAACTGCTTACGGAAGCAAGGATGAATTAAAAGAGCATCTGGAACAGCTTGAAGAAGCAAAGAAGAGAGACCACAACAAACTGGGTCGTGAAATGAAATTGTTTACAACAGTTGATGTAATCGGACAGGGTCTTCCACTGATTATGCCAAATGGTGTCATTATCATGCAGGAACTTCAGCGCTGGATTGAAGATGAAGAGACAAAACGTGGTTATGTCCGCACAAAAACTCCGCTGATGGCAAAGAGTGATCTGTATAAAATTTCCGGTCACTGGGATCACTATAAAGATGGAATGTTTGTATTAGGTGATGAAGAAACAGATAAAGAAGTATTCGCACTTCGTCCGATGACCTGTCCGTTCCAGTACTATGTATACAAAGCAGAACAGCACAGTTATCGTGATCTTCCACTCCGTTATGGTGAAACTTCTACTCTGTTCCGTAACGAAGATTCCGGTGAAATGCATGGTCTGACACGTGTTCGTCAGTTTACAATTTCTGAAGGGCATCTGATTGTAAGACCAGACCAGATGGTAAAAGAATTTAAAGATTGTATTGCACTGGCTCAGTACTGTTTACAGGTACTTGGTGTAGAAGAAGATGTAACTTATCATCTGTCAAAATGGGATCCGGAAGACAAAGAAAAATACATCGGCGAGCCGGAAGTTTGGAATGAAACAGAAGAACACATCCGTAATATGTTACAGGAATTAAATATTCCATTCGTAGAGGATGTAGGAGAAGCTGCATTCTATGGTCCAAAAGTCGATATCAATGCAAAGAACGTTTACGGAAAAGAAGATACTATGATTACGATTCAGTGGGATGCACTGCTTGCTGAACAGTTTGATATGTACTATATTGATGAAAATGGTGAGAAGAAACGTCCTTGCATTATCCATCGTACATCTGTGGGATGTTACGAAAGAACTTTGGCATGGTTAATTGAAAAATATGCCGGCATGTTCCCGACTTGGTTATGTCCGGAACAGGTGCGTGTGATTCCGATTTCTGAAAAATTCCATGACTATGCTGCAAAAGTAGAAGCAGAGTTAAAGGAAAATGGTATCCGTTGTTCCGTAGACCAGCGTTCTGAAAAGATGGGATATAAGATTCGTGAAGCTCGTCTTGCAAGAGTACCATATATGCTGGTAGTTGGAGCAAAAGAAGAGGAAGAAAACAAGGTATCTGTAAGAAGTCGTTACCTTGGAGATGAAGGTGCAAAAGATTTAGCAGATTTCATCGGTGCAATTAAGGAAGAAATTAAAAATAAAACAATTCGTAAAATTGAAGTAGAGAACTAAATATAGGTTTTAGAAATTAAGAAGAGAAAGGCATTTATTTGTTGAAAGGCAGATAAATGTCTTTTTCATTTTATTAAAATTTAAAATCTTCTATTGACAAATACCTCATGGGGGTATATAGTGAAGATACCCACAGGGGGTATTTGAAGTTGAAAAATCCTATAGTTGTACAATGCGAACTACCACACGCCGAAAGGCATGTGGTTTTATGGCGATAGAAACTTATAAAGGAGCGTGTATGTAGATGTCTGAAGAAAAGAGAGGCTGTTGTTGTGGCAAAAAGACAACAATGCGTTCGGAAGAGGAACGAAAAAAATTAATCAACCGTCTAAGCAGAATTGAGGGACAGATTCGTGGAATCAAGGGAATGTTGGAAAATGATGCGTATTGTAATGATATTCTGGTACAATCAGCAGCAGCGAGCGCAGCAATCAATGCATTTAACAAGGAACTGCTTGCAAGCCACATTCATTCCTGTGTGGTCAGAGACATTCGGGAAGGAAAAGATGAAGTAGTGGATGAATTAGTAGCTACTTTGCAAAAACTAATGAAGTAGAAATTACTAGTACATCGTAAATTAAGTAGCTGCTATATTGACGCTGAATGATTTTCTCATATACAAGGCGGAGGAATGAGGCGTAGCGGTGGCTACGACGATTGACGACAACGCAGTAGATGAAAAATCAGGCAAGTCAATATGGGGGTTACTTAATATTCGGTGTACTAGACTGCAAATTAGAAATGAAAAACAGCGAGAGGAGTGAAAAAGAATTATGGAACAGTATACGGTAACCGGAATGAGCTGTGCAGCTTGCAGTGCCAGAGTCGAAAAAGCGGTTTCCAAAGTACCAGGTGTTACTTCCTGTTCAGTCAGTTTATTGACAAATTCGATGGGAGTAGAGGGAAGTGCAGACCCGACAAGTATTATTTCGGCAGTGGAAGCGGCTGGGTATGGTGCATCTGTAAAAGGAGCAGATAAAAAGGCGAACACGCTGGCAGCAGATGAGGCAGCGCTGGAAGATAAAGAGACGCCGGTTTTAAAGAGACGTCTGATTGCATCGGTTGGATTTTTGCTGGTATTGATGTATTTTTCCATGGGACACATGATGTGGGGCTGGCCTTTACCGGCATGGTTTCAGGACAACCACATTGCAATGGGAATTGTGCAGATGATTCTGGCGGCAATTGTTATGGTGATTAACCAGAAATTTTTTATTAGCGGATTTAAGAGTTTATGGCACAGAGCTCCAAATATGGATACGCTTGTGGCAATGGGTTCGATGGCATCGTTTGTATGGAGTGTCTATGTACTGCTTGCAATGACAAGAGCGCAGGTAGATGGAAATATGGATGCCGTTATGAATTATATGATGGATTTTTATTTTGAATCCGCAGCGATGATTTTGACCCTGATTACAGTCGGAAAAATGTTAGAAGCAAAATCAAAGGGTCGGACAACGGATGCATTAAAGAGTCTGATGAAACTTGCACCGAAAACAGCCGTGCTTGTAAGAGATGGAAAAGAAGTAACGTTTTCTATCGATCAGGTACAGAAAGGTGATATTTTCGTTGTTCGTCCGGGAGAAAATATTCCGGTCGATGGAAGAATTTTAGAGGGTCACAGTGCAGTCAATGAATCCGCACTGACCGGAGAAAGTATTCCGGTCGATAAAGAAACAGGAGATTTGGTTTCTGCGGCAACCATCAATCAGTCAGGATTTATTAAATGTGAGGCAACCAGAGTTGGCGAAGATACAACCTTGTCTCAGATTATCAAGATGGTGAGTGATGCGGCAGCGACAAAAGCACCGATTGCAAAGATTGCAGATAAGGTTTCCGGTGTGTTTGTTCCGGCAGTTATTACGATTGCTGTGATTACAACCATTGTCTGGTTGCTTGCAGGACAGAGTGTGGGATATGCGCTGGCACGAGGCATTTCTGTACTGGTTATCAGCTGTCCATGTGCACTTGGGCTTGCAACTCCGGTTGCAATCATGGTAGGAAATGGAATAGGTGCAAAAAACGGTATTTTATTTAAGACAGCGGTTTCTCTCGAGGAAACAGGTCGTGTGCAGATTGTGGCACTGGATAAAACCGGAACAATTACAAGTGGAGAGCCAAAGGTAACAGATATTTATCCGGCAGATGGAGAAAATGAAGAAAGTCTGTTAAGAGAAGCGGCAATTCTGGAACAAAAAAGTGAGCATCCGCTTGCAAAGGCGATTTTGGAAAAGGTGAGAGAAAAGAAATGGATGCTTGAAGAGGCAGAGGAATTTGAGGCGCTCCCGGGAAATGGTTTAAAGGCATCTTATAATAAGAAAGAACTGCTTGGTGGAAGCATGAAATTTATGCAGGAGCAGATTGGAATTTCCGAGGAAATGCAGAAACAGGCACAGCATTTTGCAAAAGAAGGAAAAACACCGCTGTTCTTTGCAAAAGAGCAGAAACTGCTTGGTATGATTGCCGTGGCAGATACCATAAAAGAGGACAGCCCAAGAGCAGTCAAAGAATTACAGAATATGGGAATACGTGTGGTGATGCTGACCGGAGATAACGAGCGGACAGCAAGAGCAATCGGGGCACAGGCTGGTGTGGATGAAGTTATTGCAGGTGTGCTTCCGGATGGAAAAGAAAGCGTGATCCGTAAGTTAAAACAAAAAGGAAAAGTGGCAATGGTCGGCGATGGAATCAATGATGCTCCGGCACTGACAAGAGCAGATATCGGAATTGCGATTGGAGCAGGAACGGATATTGCAATTGATGCAGCCGATGTGGTACTGATGAAGAGTCGGTTAAGTGATGTTCCGGCAGCAGTGAGACTCAGCCGTGCAACTTTGAAAAATATCCATGAGAATCTGTTTTGGGCATTTTTCTACAATGTAATTGGAATACCGCTTGCAGCAGGTGTCTGGATTCCGATTTTTGGCTGGACCTTAAATCCGATGTTTGGAGCATTTGCAATGAGTCTTTCCAGTTTCTGTGTCGTATCAAATGCATTGAGATTGAATTTATTTAAGGTAAAAGACGCGAAAAAAGATAAGAAATTAAAAAGTGAAGTCAGCGTATCCGAACTTTCTCTGACACAGACAGATGGTGAAACAAAGACTTTGAAAATCAAGGGTATGATGTGTGGTCACTGCGAAGCAAGAGTCAAACAGGCATTAGAAAGCCTTGAGGGAGTGGAAGAGGCAAAAGTAAGCCATGAAGCCGGAACTGCGGTAGTTATTTTAAGTGCACCGGTGGATGAGAAACTCATGAAACAAAACGTGGAGAAAGAGGGCTATAAGGTCCTTTCGATCAAATAAAAAATAAGAGAGGTATAAAGCTATGGTAAAAACAACACTTGGAATCGATGGAATGATGTGTGGAATGTGCGAAAGCCACATGAATGATGCAATTCGCAATAACTTTGATGTAAAAAAGGTAACATCTTCTCACAGTAAAAAACAGACCGAAGTGATTTCAGAAGAAGCATTAGATGAAGGAAAGTTAAAAGAAGTAGTAGAAAAGACTGGCTATCAGTTGACTTCTGTAGAAACAGAACCGTATGAAAAGAAGGGATTTTCTCTGTTTCACAGATAAGAAAATAGTAGGAACTGTTTTTTAGAAAAACGATAGAAAGGACGTTGTGGAGAGCAGCGTCCTTTTTTCTTTTGGCTTAAGTAAGAAGAACATTGATTTTCCTTTAACACAAGATTATAATAAAAAATAACGAAATTTTGAGACGACAAAAAGGAGAAAACGAGTATGATAGCAGATAAAATGAAAGCACTTGTAAAAAACAGCTCAGCAATTCGTGCCATGTTTGAAGAAGGAAAAATAATGGCAGCAAAATACGGGGCAGAAAACGTATATGATTTCAGCCTTGGAAATCCAAATGTGCCGGCACCGGTTCAGGTAAAAGAGGCAATTATCGAGGAAGCAGAGAGAGAAGACCCGATTGTACTGCACGGATATATGAGCAATGCAGGATATGAGGATGTGCGTCAGGCAGTAGCGGAATCCATCAATAAAAAATTTGATACTGCGTTTTCTGCAAAAAATATTATTATGACAGTTGGAGCAGCAGGTGGTTTAAATGTAATCTTAAAGACATTATTAAACCCAGGAGATGAGGTCATTGCAATTGCTCCATATTTTGGAGAATACAACAGCTATGTTTCAAACTTTGATGGAAAACTGGTTGTGGTAAGCCCGAACACCGAGACTTTCCAGCCAAATCTTACAGAACTTGAAGAAAAACTGACTGCAAGAACAAAGGCTGTCATTGTAAATTCACCGAATAACCCGACTGGAGTTATCTATTCTGAAGAAACCATTCAGGCAATGGCAGAAATTCTTCGTAAGAAACAAAAAGAATTTGGTACAGATATCTATCTGATTTCCGATGAACCGTATCGAGAGCTGGCTTATGATGGAGCAGAAGTGCCGTATTTGACAAAATATTATGAAAATGCTATCATTGGTTATTCCTTTAGTAAGTCGTTGTCTCTTCCAGGCGAGAGAATTGGTTATCTTGTTATTCCGGATGAGGCAGCGGATTCAGAGGATGTTATTTCTGCCGCAGGTACTGCGACACGTATTTTAGGTTATGTCAATGCCCCGTCTCTGATGCAGAAAGCAGTTGCGAAATGTTTGGATGCACAGGCAGACGTGCCATATTATGACAGAAACAGGGAAGATTTATATAATGGTTTAAAAGAGATGGGATTTGAATGTATCAAACCGCAGGGAGCATTTTATTTATTTATGAAATCTCCGGTTGCAGATGAAAAGGTATTCTGCGAAGCTGCAAAGAAACAGCACATTTTGATTGTTCCGGGTTCTTCTTTTGCCTGCCCTGGATACGTGCGTATTGCTTACTGTGTAGCACATGAAACGATTATTAATTCCATGCCTGGATTCAAGGCACTTGCCAAAGAATTTTTAGGCTAGTGTACTGTATCGTTGATAGGTACACTAAAAAGAATGCGTTTGTAACTTCTGTAAAAAAGAGAGTACAAATGCATTTGGGAAAGTTACAGGAGGAAAGAATGGAGTCAATTGTACATTGGTTTGCCGCAAATATGCCGTCTTTTTTATCACCGGAGGTTGCCGTTTTTCTTGTTTCGATGGTGCCGATTCTGGAACTTCGAGGAGGACTGCTCTTAGCAACACTTTTAAAGATTCCGATGACGCAGGCGATTGTAATCTGTATAATTGGAAATTTAATTCCGATACCGTTTATTCTGCTTTTTATCAAACAGATTTTTAAATGGTTAAAGAAAACAAAATTGTTTTGTCCGCTTATTGAAAAACTGGAAAGAAGAGCGATGGGAAAGAGTGACCAGATAAAACGGTATGAATTCTGGGGACTGGTTTTATTTGTAGGGATTCCGCTTCCAGGAACAGGAGCATGGACAGGCTCTTTGGTTGCTTCTTTATTAGAAGTTGATTTGAAGAAATCTGTTCCGGCTATCTTACTCGGGCTTTGTATGGCTACGGTAATTATGTGTATCGTGGGTTATGGAGCTCTTGGTTCAATTTTATCTTAATTTAACCAAATCAAGGAAGTCCTCTGCTTCAATAGTAAAAGGCAATAAGCAATGGTGGGGACTTGCTTGTATCAGGAGGGGCAAGCCCCTTCTGATAAGCTGCGTAGCAGCTATTTGGTTATGAGCAAGTAGCGAAAGCGGATTGCGAATATCCGCTTGACCAAAATCAAGTAAGTCCCATGCTTCAATTGCGAATATCCGCTTGACAAAAGCGCTCAGTAGAGGTCTGAAAAGGATTTCTATAGAGCGTTTTTTATTGCATTTTAATAAAAAATTCACCAAACAGTCATTCTTTTTCTGACAGGATATGGTATCATAAAAGAGAAAATAAAAGAAAAAATCCGTGGAGTGTTTTAAGATGCTTAAAAACGGGAAAGGATAAAGATTATGAATAAGCGGGAATTTTTGGAAACACTAAAAGAAGCGCTTTCTGAAGAGATGCCGGCTTCTTTGGTAAGAGAGAATGTTCAATATTATAGTCAGTATATAGATGGAGAAGTGGAGAAGGGCTGTACAGAAAAAGAGGCTGTGGCAAAGCTTGGAGCTCCAAGATTGATTGCAAAAACGCTTTTAGAGGCGTTTGAAACGACAGGGCAGACTTATGGCTCTGATGGAAACCAAACAGCGTATCAGGATAAATATGGACGGCAGAATCGTTCAGAAGGGGACTATGGAACGACAGATGGAGACTGGGCAAGTGAGAGTATTAAAAACCATATCAAATTTTCAAAACAGGCGAAGATTCATCTGATAATAGGAATTTTAATTGCAGTCTGCGTGATTGTATTGATTGTCAGTCTGATTAGTGCCCTGCTTCCGATTGTACTGCCGGTATTTGCTGTACTGCTTGCATTATCTTATCTGCAGAAAAAGCTTTAACCGATTAGGCAAGCGGCGCAGCAGACTGTGAATATCCGCTTGATAAAAAGCCGGAAAAGGCAGAGAAAAACGGCACAGAAAACTCAGAAAAAATAGAAAAGAACAAAAAAAGAAGGTCTTGATAGGGGAGCTACCAAGACCTCCGAGGGGAGTATAAATAATTAAATAAGGGGTTATAATGTAAAAAAAATCTTTGAAGGGTAAATTCTTTTTACAAGTGATATTATAATATAAAAAGGGAAAAAAAGCAATGTTTTTCAGCTTTCTTTTTAGAAGGTTGACAAATATTGTCTTATTGCACAAAAAGAAAAAAAGGTTTGACAGAACGTAAAAAGAGGCGTTGAAATTTATGATTTCAATGCCTCTTTTGGAATTTATGGTTAAAGTTTTATTGTATCGAACGTTAGAAAACGATAGTTGAAATTCCAATTAAAATGCCCTGTGTAAGAAGTAGTACAAGGAAGATTGGAACGATGAATTTCCACCATTTTTCAATCTTTACACCGGCGATTCCACACATGATTGGTGCCATGGCGGTTGGCCATACAATGTTGGAAAGTCCATCGCCGAACTGGAATGCCAGAACAGATACCTGACGGGAAACACCAACTAAGTCTGCAAGAGGAGCCATAATCGGCATACTTGTAACCGCCTGTCCGGAACCGGATGGAATCAGGAAGTTTAATAAGGTCTGAACAACGAGCATTGCCTCTGATGCAACCCAGGATGGGAAGTAGTGCAGTGGAATAGAGATTCCATAAACAATGGTATCAATGATGTGTCCGGATTGTAATACAACCAGAATACCTCTTGAAAAACCAATCATCATACAGGCGACTGCGATATCAGTAAAGCTTGCTGCCATCTTCTCAGCGATGGTATTTGGTCCCCATCCCATGATAAGGGAGCTTACGATTCCCATGATTAAGAAAACAGCAGATAAGTCTTCAAAGTACCATCCTTTTACTTTAACACCCCATACAATGACTGCGATACCGGCAGCAAGAGTGGCAAGTACTAATTTTTCACGAATACCAAATGGGTGATTTTTTACTTCTTTTGCGTCCATGGTTAAGTGACTGAAATCATCGCCATATACAAGGCTTTTTGTCGGGTCAGCCTGAATCTTTAAGGCATAGCGGACAACAAAGATAGAAGCAACAACAATCATGGCAAGGTGGCAGATAATACGGTATCCAGCACCGGATAGCTGCTGTAATCCGGCGATGCTCTGTGCCATTCCAACGGTAAATGGGTTCATAACCGCACCACTGTATCCAAGTCCAACACCAAGAGCGACAATTGCAAGTCCGACAACAGCATCATAACCCATGGCGATTGCAATTCCAACAAAAATTGGAATGAATGGGAAAGCTTCTTCAAAAACACCGATGGTAGAAGAAGCACAGCCGAGAACCAGAATAAAGACCGGAATAATAATAGCCCTCGCTTTTCCCTGAAGTATCTTTAAAAGTCCGGCAACCAGTCCGTTAAAGGCTCCGGTTGAGATAATTAAACCGATTGCAGCGTAAGCGATAAATACGAAGAAGATAACTCCGCCACCGTTTAACATACCATTGTAAATGGCCTTTACAGTTTCAAAAGGACCAACCGGTGAAGAATCAACGGTGTGATAAGTTCCGGGAACAACCACTTCTGTTCCGGCTTCGTTTACCTGACGGTCAAATTCTCCGGCTGGTAAAATCCAGGTTGCGACCGCACAGACAACAATGATAGCTGTCAGTAGTACGAAGATGTGCGGAAGTCTGAATTTTTTCTTTTTTTTCGTTTCTGTACTCATAATCAAGTCCCCCTCATCAGTTAATCAGATTGTTTGTTCTTTAATTCTTTCTGCCATGCTTCATAAACAGTACTGCGGAAAGAATCGTCATTAAATATTTTCAGAGATAAATCAGCCAAACAACATGCGCCTTTTGCCATTGCATCGTGCGCCTTTGGTTTTAATGTAGCATCACGGAAATCTCTGGTATGCAGTGCAAAATTTTCATCTGTGATAGAAAGCATGGATTGCATTGCAGGACAGCGGTAGCTGATATTTCCAACGTCAGAAGAACCGGAAGCCGGTGGTACGTCGCCTACTTTTAATCCATAACCTACCATCAGTTCGGTTATTTTATTTTCCAGAGGATAATTTCTTACCATATCTGCAAAATCAGAGAGTCCAAATGTGAGTGTTACCGTACAGTCAAGTGCCATTGCTGCAGCATTTGCACATTTTTTAATCATTTCATCTACTTTTTCTAACCGGCTCATGGAAGAAGTTCGAAATTCCATTCGTATTTTACTGTAGTCCGGAATAATGTTCGGAGCTTTTCCTCCATCTAAGATAACCGAGTTAACATGAATATCCGGTGTGAAACATTCCCGTCTTGCGTCAATTAAATCAAGAAATTTTCTTGCAGCGGAGAGGGCACTTTTGCCATTCCATGGGGCAGCAACTGCATGAGCGGTTTCTCCAAAGAATTCAACTTCATAACAGCGCAGGCTTAAAACGTCCATATCTGGAAGAGAATATCCGCCTGAACTGCTGTGCATCATAACTGCCATTGACATATCATCAAAGATTCCCTGTTCTGCCATTCCGATTTTTGCACCGTTTTCTTCTTCGGCAGGTGTTCCAATGACATAGAGTTTTCCTTTGAATTTATCTTTTAAATCCATTAAAGCAAGACCGGAAAGTACGGAGAGAGAACCGTGAAGGTTATGACCACAGCCATGTCCGATTTCCGGAAGCGCATCGTATTCTGCAAGAAGTGCAACGGACGGACCATCGCCGTTATCAAGTTTGGCACAATAAGCGGTGTCATATCCGGCATAAGGATAGGTAACTTCAAATCCGGCTTCTTTTAAAATTTCTGCCATTTTTCGGCTGGATTCAAATTCCTGGTAAGGAAGTTCCGGATGCTCGGCTAAATCTTTGCTTAAAGCAATTGCCGTATCAAGATGTTTGTTGACGGCTTCTTTAATTTTTTCTTTTAATTCACTCATGGGAATCAACTCCTTCTTCTGTCACATTCTAAAGTGTCAAAATTCACTTTTTGACACGCACATCATAATAGTAAGATGATTGTGTGTGTTCGACGTGAATGAAAAACAATTCACGTGACCAAGGTATTGTGCTATCGTATTCGTGTATTAAAGTATACGTTAATTAGCATTATAGCACATTACCGTGATAAAAACAAGAAGTAATAAAGAAAAAATGAAAAAAATATGTATAAATTCTAAACTTTTTGAAATACTAAGGTTTGTAACAAAAATCAGTTATGAAATCAGGAGGCAGTAAAATGGCTAAAAATTATTCAAACAATAATCAGAACAGTACAAATAATGGGATGAACGCAAACAATATGAAAAATGGCGGTATGCAGAATCAGACAAATTCAACAAACAGTAATACAAATGCTGCACAGTCAAATTCACAGACTTCAAAAAATACACAGAAAAATTCAAATGCAAATAACAGTAAAAACTGTACGCATAATAAAAATGCTTCCAATGAGTATGAATATTAAATCGTACAGAAAATAAAAAAATTCTAAAACAAGGAACCTGCTGTGTGAAAGGAATTTTGCATGGCAGGTTTTTGAATGCAGATAAGCATTTCTGCGTTTTATCTTTTGTGCAGGTACAAACGCAATTACACTTTTGACATTTCCAACATAAGATAAAAGAAAAGGAAAAATAAAATGGCTGGTATCGACACAATTTCAGCACAGCAATTGGATGAATATTACCGACAGGATGTCGTATTTATTATAGATTTGAGAAGTCCAAAGGAGTATCTGGAATGTCATTATTTTGGAGCATTGAATCTTCCTTATGAAGATTTTGATGAAATAGAGAATACAATTTTAGAGTACCTGCCCAAAGAGGGACTGATGATATTGTACTGTGACAGGGGAAGTGCAAGTCTGATGGCAGCCAGAGAACTGATGAAGAAAGGATATCGGGTAAAATCTGTAGTAGGTGGAATCCATTCATACAGTGGTTCTAACTTGTATTTTTCGCCGATGCATAGTAAAATAAATAAAAATAAATAAGAGCACATTTTATGGACCGGAGAGACAGAAAAAAGAATCTTGTCTGTGAGATTCTCTGCTATTCCGGTCCGGCTCTAAAAGTACATAAAAAGGAGAAAAAAGCTATGAAATACATGTTTGCATCCGATATTCACGGTTCTGCTTATTACTGTAAAAAAATGTTAGAAGCTTATGACAAAGAAAAGGCAGACCGTCTGGTTCTGCTTGGCGATATTCTTTACCATGGCCCGAGAAATGATTTACCGAAGGACTATGCCCCAAAGGAAGTCATTGCCCTGCTCAATGAAAGAAAAGATGATTTATATGTAGTAAGAGGAAACTGCGATGCAGAAGTAGACCAGATGGTATTAAAATTCCCGATTATGGCAGATTACTGCATTATCATGGATGGAGAGCGTACCATTTATGCAAGTCATGGACATATTTATAATGAAAATAACCTTCCGCCTTTAAAGAATGGTGATATTTTCATTCATGGTCATACACACGTACTGCGTGCGGAAAAGAGAGAGACTTATACTATTTTAAATCCAGGTTCTGTTTCCATTCCAAAAGAAGGTAATATTCCAACTTATGCAGTGTTAGAAAACGGTGTATTTTCCATTCGTGGCTTTGAAGGAGAAGTTGTGAAGGAGATTACTTTATAATGGATAAATTTGAATTGATTGCACCTTGCCATTTTGGTCTTGAAGCGGTTATGAAACGTGAAATCTTAGACTTAGGATATGAAATTATAAAAGTAGAAGATGGAAAGGTTACATTTTCGGGAGATGCAGAGGCAATCGTGCGTGCAAACATGTTCCTTAGAACGACAGAGCGTATTTTGTTGAAAGTCGGACAGTTTAAGGCAGTGACCTTTGAAGAACTGTTTGAAAAGACAAAAGCACTTCCATGGGAGAATTATATACCGGTGGACGGAAAATTCTGGATTAAGAAAGCAAATTCAGTGAAAAGCCAGTTATTCAGCCCATCTGATATCCAGTCGATTATGAAAAAGGCAATGGTAGAACGTTTGAAATCTGTATACCATGTAGAATGGTTTGAAGAGGACGGCGCAAGTTATCCGGTTCGTGTGGCATTTATGAAAGATGAGGTTACGATAGGAATCGATACTTCAGGAATTTCCCTGCATAAACGTGGATATCGTCAGGCAATCAGCAAAGCACCGATTACAGAGACATTAGCAGCAGCCTTAATTAAGCTGACACCGTGGAGAAAAGACCGCATTTTAGTAGACCCATTCTGTGGAAGCGGTACATTTCCGATTGAGGCAGCGATGATGGCGGCAAATATTGCGCCCGGACTCAATCGAAATTTCTTATGCGAGGACTGGAAAAACCTGATTTCAAGAAAATACTGGTATCAGGTAAAAGAAGAAGCACAGGATATCATGGATTTAAATGTACAGACGGATATTCAGGGGTATGACCTTGATGGAACGATTGTAAAATATGCAAGAGAAAATGCGGTACGTGCAGGCGTAGATAAACTGATTCATTTCCAACAAAGAGATGTCAAAGATTTGAGCCATCCAAAAAAATATGGATTTATCATCACGAATCCGCCTTATGGAGAACGTCTTGAAGAAAAAGAAAATCTTCCGGCATTGTATGAAACGATTGGAGCACGTTATAAAGAGCTTGATTCCTGGTCTATGTATCTGATTACTGCTTATAAAGATGCAGAGCGTTATATAGGAAGAGAAGCAGATAAAAACCGCAAGATTTATAACGGCATGATGAAAACCTATTTCTATCAGTTTATGGGACCGAAGCCTCCAAAACCAAAGAAAACCGTGGAATAAGAGGAAAGAGGATAAAAAAGAGTTATGAAACGAATGATTTTTGCAACAGGCAATGAAAATAAGATGAAAGAAATCCGTGAAATTTTAGGTGCACTTCCGCTTGAAATCCTTTCTATGAAAGAAGCAGGTGTTTCTGCAGACATTGTAGAAGATGGAAAAACATTTGAAGAAAATGCACTGATTAAGGCAAGAGCAATCTGTAAACTTGCAGGTGAGATGGTGCTTGCAGATGATTCCGGACTTGAAATTGACTATTTGAATAAAGAACCGGGCATTTACTCAGCCAGATACATGGGAGAGGATACGTCCTATCATATTAAAAATAAGAGTCTGATTGACCGTTTAGAAGGTGTGCCGGACGAAAAGAGAACAGCAAGGTTTGTGTGCGCAATTGCAGCAGTATTTCCGGATGGAAAAGAATTAGTGGTAAGAGGAACGGTAGAGGGCATTATTGGATATGAAGAGAAAGGTGAAAATGGATTTGGATATGACCCGATTTTTTACCTTCCAGAACGTGGATGCACAACAGCAGAACTTTCGCCGGAAGAAAAGAACAGCATTAGCCACAGAGGAAATGCACTTCGATTGATGAACGAACTGTTAGAGAGAGAACGTTTATTATAAAGTTCAAAAAGAGTGGGGTCAAAACTTCTTTGACCCCATTACTTCTATAATATTATATACAAGGAAGGGACTCGGTAAATGAAGATACTTATTGTAAGCGATACACATGGCCATGAAGAGAATTTGGAGAGAGTGGTAGAAAAAGTAGGAAAGATTGACTGTCTTTTGCATCTTGGAGATGTAGAGGGACAGGAAGATTATATTGAAGCGTTAGTTTCCTGTCCGGTACATATTGTTGCGGGAAACAATGACTTCTTTTCAGAACTGCCAAGAGAGATAGTTGTCACAATTGGGGATTATCGTATCTTGATGACACATGGACATTATTATGGTGTCTCTGTAGAAACCAGTATGCTAAAAGAGGAAGCACTTGCCAGAGGATGCAATGTGGCATTATATGGTCATACTCACAGACCGGACTTGGAAATCGAGTCGGAGATTACAGTTTTAAATCCGGGAAGTTTATCCTACCCAAGACAGCATGGAAGAAAACCGAGTTATGCAATTATGGAAATTGATGAAAAGGGAATTGCGCATTATGATATCTACTATTTAGAAAGCTGTAAATAAAACAGTGTAAATTAAAGCTTTTAAAGGGAAAATAGCGGGTATTTTATGGAAAGAAAAAAAAATTAAAAAAATTAAAAAAAAACGTTGACATATAGAAAACCCTGTGGTATATTATATCTTGTCACAGGGCAAGAGCAAAAAAAACCTGAGACAAAAGAAAAAAAAGAATACCTTCGGGGTGTGGCTCAGCTTGGCTAGAGCGCCTGGTTTGGGACCAGGAGGTCGCAGGTTCGAATCCTGTCACCCCGACTTCCTTTAAAAAAGGAAAACCCATGCGGGTGTAGTTCAGTGGTAGAACACCAGCCTTCCAAGCTGGATATGTGGGTTCGATTCCCATCACCCGCTTTCAGTATGCAATACTGAGTACGTGTTTGTAGCTCAGCTGGATAGAGCAACGGCCTTCTAAGCCGTGGGTCGGGGGTTCGAATCCCTTCAAGCACGCTTGTACAGAAATGTACATATAATGGTGGGTATAGCGCAGTTGGTTAGCGCGCCAGATTGTGGCTCTGGAGGCCGAGGGTTCGAATCCCTCTATCCACCTTAGCCGTAAGGCGTTCTTGGGCTATCGCCAAGCGGTAAGGCACAGCACTTTGACTGCTGCATTCGCTGGTTCGAATCCAGCTAGCCCAGTTAAAAGTACTAAATTATGGAGCATTAGCTCAGTCGGTAGAGCACTTGACTTTTAATCAAGTTGTCCGGGGTTCGAATCCCCGATGCTTCACTGGAACAAGCAAAAGCTTGTTCCTATTTTTTTACAATTGCATAGGCGGGCATGGCGGAATTGGCAGACGCGCTAGATTTAGGTTCTAGTGGGAGACCGTGCAGGTTCAAGTCCTGTTGCCCGCATGAAAAAAGGCTATTGCATTTAAAAATGTGATGGTCTTTTTTGTATCTAAAATAAAAATGTATAGTTTGTTCAAATAAAAAACAGGACTTATTCATTTTCATTTCAAATTTGCTAAGTTTCGTATAAGATAATAAAGAGTTATATTACTTAGAGGATAGAGGGAATGATAAATATGAAAACTTACGATTTAATTTTATTTGCCGGACAGTCAAACATGGCAGGAAGAGGAATTTCAACAGAAAAATGGAACGAGCCAGCACCTTTACTCTTAGATGGTGCTGGAATGGAGTATCGGGCAGTCAGCGACCCAGAGCATATACACAAAATAGAAGAGCCATTTGGTGTGAATGAAAATAATTCAAATGGTATCTATGAACCAGGAATGAAAACAGGTTCTATGGTGACAGCTTTTGTAAATGCATATTATAAAGAAACAAAAGTTCCAGTATTGGCAGTATCCGCAAGTAAAGGTGGTTCAGCTATCTGTGAATGGCAGGGAAATGAGGATTATTTATCAGATGCCATCGAAAGATTGGAAAAAGCAGTTTTGTATGCAAAAAAGAATCAAATAGAAATTCGGCATAAATATGTAGCTTGGTGTCAGGGAGAAACCGATGGAGATAGAGGTACTTTAGCAGACGATTACAAAAAGAAATTTAAAAATATGCTTGAAAGACTAAGAAAAGCGGGAATTGAGAAATGTTTTTTGGTTACAATCGGGGAATACAATGGCAAAGATGGATATGAAAAGGCATATAGAAAAATTCGCCATACCCAGCTGGAACTGGCAGAGAAAGTGGAAGATATCATACTGGTATGTGATGAATTTCATACGATGAAAGCACGTGAACTCATGAAAGACAGCTATCATTATTTTCAGACAGCATATAATGAGGTTGGAAAAGTGGCAGGAGAAAATGCAGGCAGAATCTCCACACAAGATTCAAGATTTTTCAAACAAAAATAAATTGTATTTTCAATTATCGAATGCTATACTTCATTTCAGAAAAATAAATATGCGAATAGAAATTGAAACTATTATTTTTGGAGGAGTTTGAATCATGAGAATTTATGTAAATGCAAATGCAGGTCGTGATGGAAATGGTACTGCAAACATGCCGTTTCGTCATATCAATGATGCAGCAAAAGTAGCAAAGGCAGGAGATGAGGTTTTAGTTTCTCCTGGTGTTTATCGTGAATATGTTAATCCAATTCATGCAGGAGAAGAGGATGCACGTATTTCTTATAGAAGCACCCAGCCGCTTGGGGCTGTTATTACTGGTGCAGAGCAGGTAAAGAGCTGGCAGAAGTATGAAGGAAATGTATGGGTATGCCGAATTGCAAACAGCATTTTTGGAAATTATAATCCATATACTACGGTTGTTTATGGTGACTGGTACTTTGCAAAGGCAGACAAGCACACAGGCTGTGTTTATTTAAATGATAAAGCACTTTATGAGGCAGTTTCTTTAGAAGAGTGCATGAAAGGTGAAGTGTATGAGTGCAGCTGGGTACCGGAAGATTCTATTTATAAATGGTACACCGAGCAGGATGAAGAAAAAGATGAAACTATTATCTATGCAAACTTCCAGGGTAAAAATCCGAATGAAGAAAATGTAGAAATCAACGTAAGACGTGAGTGCTTTATGCCGGAAAAAACCGGAGTAAACTATATTACAGTAAGCGGATTTAATATTAATAAAGCAGCAACAACATGGGCTCCTCCAGCAGCATTTCAGGATGGTATGATTGGACCACACTGGAGCAAGGGCTGGATTATCGAGGACTGTGATATTTCAAACAGTAAATGTGCCGGAATTTCCGTAGGAAAATATTTAGACCCTGAAAATGACCATTATTTTACTTATAAATATGTAAAGAGTCCGACTCAGATGGAACGTGATGCAGTCTGCAGAGGACAGTATCATGGCTGGTTAAAGGAAAACATCGGTGGACATATTATTCGCCGTAATAATATTCATCACTGCGAACAGGGCGGTATTATCGGTCGTATGGGCGGTGTATTCAGTGTCATCGAGGACAACCATATTCATCATATCAATAACATGATGGAACAGGGTGGAGCTGAAATTGCGGGCATTAAGATGCACGCTGCAATCGACGTAACAATGCGCCGTAATCACATTCATCATTGTACAATGGGTATCTGGTGTGACTGGGAAGCTCAGGGTACAAGACTGACTCAGAACCTGTTACATGACAACCAGAAACCGGCTTATGCAAAGAGCTTAAAAGGCGGTATGATGTCTCAGGATATCTTTGTTGAAGTAGGACATGGTCCGACTTTGATTGATAATAACGTAATGCTTTCCGATGCAAGTTTAAGATTTGCAACAGAGGGTGTTGCACTGGTACATAACTTAATCTGTGGTGCGCTGACTTGCGTTGGTGATGGAACCGGATGGCGTTATACGCCATATCATATGCCACACCGCACAGAAGTAATGGGATTTATGACCATTCTTCATGGGGATGACAGAATTTACAACAATATCTTTGTTCAGAAATGGCCGTCAGAAGATGTGATTATTCCACACGATTCTGATGAAGGATTTGATTCTGAAAATAGAAAAGCAGGAACCTGGATGTTTGATGAATATCCGACTTATGACGAATGGATTTCTCAGTTTGATTTCACAAAACCGGTTGATATGAAGAAATTAGAGCCGGTACACTTTGGGCATCTTCCGGTATGGATTGAGGGAAATGTATACTTAAATGGCGCAGAAGCGTGCAAAAATGAAGTGAATGGACTGGTTATTTCAGATAAAGAAGCAAAAGTGGATCTTGTAGAAAAAGAGGGAAGCTATTACTTAGATACGAATGTATATGATTTAGTCGGTGAGTTTAAAGACCGCATGATTCATTCCGATATACTTGGAAAAGCATTTGAGCCGGAACAGAGATTTGAAAATCCGGATGGAACAGCCATTCAGTTTGATAAAGACTATTTTGGCGGACACCGTGGCATGGATGTCATTCCTGGACCATTTGCACAGGCAGAAGATGCGAAGAAAGTGTTGTTTTAATTTTAAAAAGTGTATTCTTAAATGATTCAATAGAAAAAGATGGGGTGTTTTTTGAACGCAGATAAGCATTCCTCCGCTTCAAGTGCGCGGAGCACTAAGCAGCGGGTGAGGGGAGGCTTATGTCAGTGGGAGTTGAAAGCTTCCAATGACAGATCGCAAAGCGGATTGCGAATGTCCGCTGTACAAAGCACTTCATCTTTTTCATTTCTCCTCTTGTCAAATGCACACTATGAGTATATAATAAAACAAAAATGTGTGCTTTTTATTCCAAAAATCAAATAGATTTGTGTGCAATGTGTAAAATTTAGAGCACCGGAGGCAAAATTTATGGCGGGAACGATTCAGCAGATTGCGGAACTGGCCGGAGTTTCAAGGGGAACTGTGGACAGGGCATTGAATAACAGAGGAAGAATTAATCCGGAAGTTGCAAAGCAGATTTGGCAGATTGCAGACGAAATCGGATATGTTCCGAAACATCAGAGAAAAAAAGAACAGGAACAAAAGAAAATTGAGGAGACGTATCGGATTGGTGTGGTAACACAGCTTTCCAATTCTCCATTTATGATTCAGGTAAATAAGGGAATTTATGATGCAGCAGAACGGCTTTTGGAGACAGGAGTTCAGGTGATTGTAAAGGAAAATCCTTCTGTCGACGAAGAAGCACAGTTGAAATCCATTCTGGAACTGGAAGAAGCAGGGATTCAGGCACTGGCAATCATGCCGGTAGACTGTGACCGGATTCGGGAAAAGTTAAATGACTTAATCGAAGAAAAACAAATTCCGGTTGTGGCATTTAATACCGATATCATTGGAACAAAACGGAATTGTTTTGTGGGACTGGATAACTGGAAGAGTGGGCAGACCGCAGCGGGACTGATGGGGCTTATGATGCATGGAAAGGGAAAAGTTCTTGGAATTACCGGATATTTTTCGAACCGTGCCGGCAGTAGAAGAATTGATGGATTTATAGAGGAAACCAGAAAACAGTTTCCGGAGATGAACCTGATTGGCGTGCAAAGCAGTCAGGACGATGCAAAAGAAGTAGAGCAGATTATTGTAAATGCAATGAAGATATTCCCGGATTTGAAGGGAATCTTTGTGGCATCCGGCGGACAGGAAGGTGTTAAAGCTGCATTTGATGAATTGAATCTGGAAAAACGCCCTTATGTGATTATCTATGATGTGACACCGGAAAATGTAAAAGCATTAAATGAAGATACCGTGGATTTCCTGATTGATCAGGAAGGATACGAGCAGGGTTATCGGGCAGTATCTATCTTAGAAGAATGTCTGAAACACGGCAGTCTGCCGGAGGAAGAGTATCAGTATACGGAAATCAGTATTAAAACAAAATATAATGTGCAATAAAGAAAATAGAAATAAGCAAAGAACTCTTTTTGATTCATAAAAAAGGGTTCTTTTTTTGTTATGAATCAAAAAACACGCATAAAAAGCACACAAGAAACTGGTGAAATTGTTATAAAATCAAGCCTTTAAATTGTGCAGAATATCGAAAGTGTGCAAAGATCCAAAAAGCACTTGCAAAAAGCGTGTGCAAGTGCTACTATAAAGCCAGAAAGAAAACATGTGAAGCACACAAATAAAAATAAAGCACGCACACACATAGTAAAAATAGTAAAAAAGGAATTTGGGAGGACACTTTTATGAAGTATGTAGAATTTGATGAAACAAGACCAATGGATTTGGTTTTACTGGGACGTGTCGCAATTGATTTTAATCCAGCTTATAACGATCAGGTGAAAGAAGAATTTAAACCACTGAAAAAAGTGCATATGTTTGAGAAATTTGTAGGTGGTTCTCCTGCAAACATCGCAGTCGGAGTTACAAGACATGGACTGAAAGCAGGATTTTTTGCAAAGGTATCAGATGACCAGTTCGGAGAATTCGTAGTGGACTACTTCAATGAGCAGGGAATTGATACTTCCCACATTTCAAAATGTACAAATGGAGAAAAGTTAGGACTGACCTTTACAGAAATGCTTTCTCCAAAGGAAAGCAGTATCCTGATGTATCGAAACTGTATTGCAGACTTACAGTTAAGCGTAGATGACATTGATGAAGAATACATCAAACAGACAAAAGCAATTTTAATTTCCGGAACAGCACTTGCAGAAAGTCCTTCAAGAGAGGCAGCAATCAAAGCAGTAATGCTGGCAAAGAAAAACAATACAAAAGTTATTTTTGATATCGACTACAGAGAATATAACTGGAAGAACAGTGATGAGATTTCCATTTACTATTCCATCGTTGCAAAAGAAGCAGACATCATCATGGGTTCAAGAGAAGAATTTGATTTAACTGAGAAACTGATTCAGCCAGGTATGAGTGATGAAGAATCCGCAGCTTTATGGCAGGGTTATAATGCAAAAATCGTAGTAATCAAACATGGTATGAAAGGTTCTACCGCTTATACATGTGACGGACAGAAATTCTCCATTAAACCATTCCCGGTACAGGCAAGAAAAGGATTTGGCGGTGGAGACGGATATGGTTCCGGATTCTTATATGGATTATATCAGGGATGGCAGGTTATCGATTGTCTGGAATTTGGTTCCGCAGAAGCATCCATGATGGTAAGAAGCAACAACTGTTCCGATTCCCTTCCGGGACCGGATGCAGTACATGCATTTATTAAAGAAGAAAAAGAACAGTACGGCGAAATGATTGCAAGAGTATAAGGGACGAAGCGTAGAAAGGAGATTAGAGGAAATGGCAGAGACAACAAGAATGACAGTTGCACAGGCAATTGTAAAATTTTTAGATAATCAGTATGTATCCATGGACGGGGTAGAAACAAAGTTTGTAGAAGGATTCTTCACAATCTTTGGACATGGTATTGCAGTTGGACTTGGTGAAGCACTGGATACCAACCCGGGACAGTTAAGAGTGATGCAGGGCAGAAATGAACAGGGTATGTGCCATGTAGCAACTGCATTTGCAAAACAGAACAACAGAAAAACCATTATTCCATGTGCTTCTTCTGTAGGACCTGGAGCAGCAAATATGGTAACCGCATGCGCAACAGCGACGGTAAACAACATTCCACTGTTAGTATTTCCGGCAGATACCTTTGCTTCCAGACAGCCAGACCCGGTACTTCAGCAGTTAGAGCAGAGCAACAGCCTTGCAACTACTACAAATGATGCATTTAAACCGGTTTGCAAATATTGGGACAGAATCACACGTCCGGAACAGCTGATGACTGCTTTAGTCAGTGCCATGAGAGTTCTGACAGACCCGACAGATACCGGTGCCTGCTGTATCGCACTTCCGCAGGATGTAGAAGGTGAATCTTATGATTATCCGAATTACTTCTTTAAGAAACGTGTACACAGAATCACAAGACCGGTTGCCGTAGAAGAAGAGTTAGAAGATCTTGTGGAAATTATTTCTCAGGCAAAGAAACCACTTGTTATTGTAGGTGGCGGTGTAAAATATTCTGAAGCCGGAGAAACCGTTGAAAACTTCTGTGAAGAATTCCATATTCCGTTTGGTGAAAGCCAGGCTGGAAAGAGTGCCTGCAAATCCAGTCACCCATACTGTCTTGGTGGAATTGGTGTAACAGGAACACTGGCATCCAATGTGATTGCAAAAGATGCAGATGTAGTTATCGCAATCGGTTCCAGACTGTCTGACTTTACAACAAGCTCAAAACATCTTTTTCAGAATGCAGATGTAAAATTTGTTACAATTAATAACAACCGTTATCATGCATACAAGATGGACGCTGTAAAGGCGGTGGGCGATGCAAAAGCAACGGTAGAGGCACTTGCCGAAAAACTGCGTGCAAAAGGTTATGTTTCAGGTTATAATGGAGAAATAGAAGCAGCAAAAGCTGCATGGGACAAAGAGTGGGATCGCCTTGCAGGAATCGAGTATACAGGAGATGACTTTGAACCGATTATCAAGGCAAGAGACCCGAGAACAGTTCCGGAGTTTGTAAAATTAACGAACGGAAAAATTACACAGACTGCCGCACTTGCAGCAATCAATAAAACAATTGATAAAGATGCAACCATTATCACAGCAGGAGGTTCTCTTCCAAGTTGTATGCAGCGTATGTGGAGAACAGACAAAAGAGGCGGATATCATGCAGAATATGGTTATTCCTGCATGGGATACGAAGTGGCAGCAACTCTTGGTGTAAAATTCGCAGAGCCGGACAATGAAGTTTACTGTGTTGTCGGAGACTCCAGTTTCCAGATGCTTCACAGCGAAATCATGACGATTATGCAGGAGAGAAAGAAAGTAAATATCTTAATCTTCGATAACTGTGGATTTGGATGCATCAACAATCTGGAAATGAACCATGGTATCGGAAGCATCGCAACAGAATTCCGTTACACAGATGGAAAGAAACCGACAGGAGATTTAATTCCGGTAGACTACGCAAAGATTGGCGAAGGATACGGATTAAAAACTTATACATGCAAAACAATCGCAGAACTTGTGGCAGCATTAGAGGACGCAAAGAAACAGGAAGTTGCCTGCCTGTTTGACCTGAAAGTAATTCCAAAGACAATGACAGACGGATATGAATCCTGGTGGAACGTAGGAATCGCAACAACTTCTGAAAAAGAAAGCGTAAGAAAAGCCTGCGAAGGTGTAATGGAAGGACGTAGAGAATCCAGAGCTTACTAAGATTTCAGGAGTCATGTACGCTTGAACAAAAAAGTTTAAGCGTACAGAAGTACAATTAAGTACAATTAGGAGGTAAAGACAATGGGTAAAGTATTTGGCTATCCAGAATTTGACGAAAACGGCGAGAAAATTTTAACAACTTATGACAATGACTATAAAGAAATGATGATGGACATTCGTGTGTATCGCATGAAAGCCGGTCAGACAAGAACCTTCTTAAGAACAGGTGAGGAGACTGCAGTTCTGCTTCTCTCTGGAAAAATCACTTATGAATGGGAAGGCAATACAGAAACAGTAAGCAGAAAAGATGTGTTTACCGAAGGTCCTTGGTGTGTTCATGTATGCACCGGAAAAGAAATAAAAGTAACAGCAGAGACCGATGCAGAAATTCTTGTGCAGTGCACGAAAAATGATGTAGACTTTGCAGGAAAATTATATAAACCGGAGGATGCTCCATGGGGCTACTCCTGTGTTGGCAAATTTGGAAATGTTGCAAAGAGAAGAGTTAATACCATTTTAGACCATGATATTGCTCCGTATTCCAATATGGTACTCGGAGAAGTATTAAATGACAAAGGAAACTGGTCCGGATATCTTCCACACAGACATCCACAGCCGGAAACTTATTATTTCAAATTTGACCGACCGGAAGGATTTGGTGCAAGTTTCGTAGGAGACCAGGTATTTAAGAGCACAGACGGAAGCTTTTCCGCAATTCCGGGAGGAGAGTTACATCCTCAGGCAGTTGCGCCGGGATTCCAGATGTATACTTGTTGGATGATTCGCCACATTGACGGAAATCCATGGTTACAGACAGATCGTTGTGAAGATGAAAGATATACATGGCTGCATGATGCCGAAATCTAAGAATGAATAATAGATTTATTTGATAATTTAAGAAAAAAAAGAACGTTAAAATAAAGTAAAGGAAAATCAAGAAACTAAGTTTAGAAAGGATGCGTGTTATTATGGCAAGAGAATTTATCGTACCGGGACAGATTATCACAGGTTCAGGAGCTTTAACAATGGCGGAGGAAACTTTAAAAGGACTTGGAAAAAAAGCTCTTATTGTAACAGATAAAGTAATGATTCAGTTAGGAAACTGTGCAAAAGTAGAAACAGCTTTAAAAAATCAGGGAATCGACTATGCAATCTATTCTGAAATTGTTGGTGAACCAACAGATACCATGATTGAAAATGGTCTGAAAGTATACAAAGAAAACGGATGTGATTTCTTAGTTGCATTAGGTGGAGGAAGCCCAATCGACTCCATGAAAGCTATTGGTTCTTTAGTTGTAAATGGTGGAAATATCTCTGATTACATGGGAAAAGTAATCGATGTAGAAATGCCGCCGCTCGTTGCAATCCCAACAACAGCAGGTACCGGTTCTGAAGCAACTCAGTTTACGATTATCACAGATACCAAAAAAGATATCAAAATGCTCTTAAAAGGTAAAGTATTAATGCCAAAACTTGCAATCATTGACCCTCAGTTTACAATGACAGCACCGCCTAAAATTACAGCAGCTACCGGTCTTGATGCACTCTGTCATGCAGTAGAAGCTTACACATCAAGAAAAGCACAGACACTTTCTGACAGCTTTGCAATGTCAGCTGTAAAACGAATTTTCAAATCCCTTCCGGTTGCATTTAAAGATGGAAAAAATGAAGAAGCACGTATCCAGATGTCTGTTGCTGCATTAGAAGCTGGTATCGCATTTAACAACGCATCTGTTACCATTATTCATGGAATGAGTCGTCCAATCGGTGCACTGTTCCATGTAGCACATGGTCTTTCTAACGCAATGCTGATGAAAGAATGTTTAGGCTTTGCGTTAGAAGGTGCTTATGACAGATTTGCAGACCTTGGTCGTGCAATCGGTGTTGCAGATGCGACAGATGAAGACAAAGCAGCAGCGGAAAAATTCCTTTCAGCAATCGAAGGAATTGTAAAAGAATTAGAGACACCAACTCTTGCAGAGTTTGGAATTGATAAAGAAGAGTTCTTTAAAGTAATTGATAAAATGGCTTACGACGCTATGGATAGTGGAAGCCCACAGAACACTATGCGTGAAGTAAGCGAAGAACAGGTAAAACAGATTTACAGAAATCTCTGGTAATCGTCTATGAAAAAAAGGCAGATAGGAAAGCTGGGACTGATGCTGCTTGCGGGAATCCTTATGGCTGGATGTGGAAAAACAAAAGAAGAAGCAAAAACGCCAAAGTATACCATTGGAGTTGTGACCAAGTCAAAAAGCAGTGAATATTGGATGTCTGTCTGTTCAGGAATGGAAGATGCCGCAGAAAAAGAAAATGCAGAAGTTGTGATTTTGTCTCCGGATTCGGAGACAGACCAGAAAACACAGAAAAAAATGATAAAGGATTTACTGAAAATGCCGATTGATGCACTGGCAGTGTCCACTGTGAATTCTTACGACAATGCAGATTATATTGAGCTGGCGAAAAACAGGGGAATCGAAGTGTATGCTTACGATACCCCTGTTTCTGACGTTGTTTTACCTTACGTTGGAATCGATGACGAGAAGGTAGGATATGAACTTGGACAGGCAATGGCAAAAAAATTAAATGGAACAGGAAAGGTGGCAGTCATAGCAGGAAGTACCACACAGGCCTGTCATGAAAAGCGTATTTTGGGCTTTAAGCGTTGTATGGAAGAATACCCTGATATTCAGATAGAAGTTGTAAAAACCGGATACAGCAATCTTTTGGTTTCGGAGCAGGATATGAAAGAATTATTAGAAGAGTATCCGGATTTGGATGGAATCATGACAACAAGTGCGGTGACGGCACTTGGAGTGGCAGAGGCAACGAAGGAAAGCGGAATTTTGGTTGTCACAGTGGATGCACAGGAAGATTCCATTGAAGGAGTGAAAGACGGAAAGTTTCTTGCGGTAGGCGCACAGTCCGGATATGATATCGGTTATGAGACAATTGAATATATGATAGAAAGTTTGGAAAAAAACGAAATACCAGGTGAAAAAATATTGGACACAAAAATATTGACGATAGACAATATAGATGAGTACTCACCTAAAAAAAAGACACAAAATATAAAAAAATAGCAATCAGAAAGTTAAAAGAGCAAAGTTTCCTAAAAAAGGGGACTATTTTTAGGAAAGAAGAGAGGCGGATATAAAAATAGCACAATAAAATCCAAAATTTCTAAGACTGGGATTTTCCCTGCAAAGCGGTAAAATAGAATCATCAGATAGAGAAAATGCGAAAGCAAAAAAGCATCTTATGATTTGAACGCAGATAAGCATTCCTCCGCTTCAAGTGTGCGGAGCACTAAGCGGTGGGTAAGGGGGATGCTTCTGTCAGTGGGAGTCAAAAGCTCCCATTGACAGATTGCGAAGCGACTGCGTTCATGAGCAAGCAGCGAAGCGGATTGCGAATGTCCGCTTTACTACGAAAGGTATTCTCGAAAAAGAAAGGCAGGGAAATGAAATGGCAAAAGAAATGACACGGACGAAATCAGTCACAGTAGATGACTGGTCGGCAAGGTCGAAAATGATGACCGCACAGAATCAGAAACTTGGATGGGGAACAAGAGTTGCCTACGCAAGTGGTGACGTAGCCTGTAATGTTGTATTTGGAATGGTTGGTACCTTATTAACCTTATTCTATACGGATTACGCAGGAATCAATCCTGGTACGGTTGGTTTGATGATGCTCTTATCAAGATTATTTGATGGTGTGTCAGACTTGATTATGGGAATTATTGTAGAAAAAACAAATTCAAAATGGGGAAAATCAAGACCATGGATTTTATGGATGAGTGTACCATTTGCTTTATCCGCAGTACTGTTATTTACGGTACCGCACACCACCCCGATGTTACAGTTTTTATATCTGTTTGTAACGTATAACTTCTGTACTACAGTTTGTTATACCGCAATCAACCTTCCTTACGGAAGTCTTTCAGCAATGATGACAAGAGTTTCCGGAGAAAGAGATATGCTTAGTGTGGTTCGTATGGGATTATCTCCAATTGGAAAAATCGTTGCAGCAACCTTTACTCTTCCGATTGTAAAAATGTTTGGAGATGACCAGGCGGCATGGGTAAAAACAATGAGTATCTGGGCTGTACTTGCTTTAATCTTATTATTAATCTGTTTCTTTAACTGTAAAGAAACCGTATACATTGAAGCAAAAGAAAAAGCAGAAAAAGTACCGCTTGGAAAGTCCTTGAAAGCATTATTTACGAATCAGTATTTCTGGGCAGTTTTAGTTTTGTGGATGGTTCAGAGTGTTTCCTTTAGTATTTCAGGAACAATCTTACCGTATTATTGCAAATACATTTTTGGAAATGACACATGGATGTACAGTGCATTATTCTTGACAGAAACATTAACACTGGTAGCAGGAATTTTCCTTTGTGCACCACTTATCAAAAGATTTGGCAAGAGAAACATTGCACTTGCAGGTTCTGCAATCGCATTAGTCGGACAGTTATTATTCTTCCTGAATCCATACAGCTTTTCCTGGATGGTTATGAGTTGTGTGGCACGCGCAATTGGTCTTGCACCGCTGAATGCAGTTGTATTTGGAATGGTTGGAGATGTTGTGGAGTATGGACAGTGGAAAACACATGTAAGACAGGAAAGCCTTATTTTTGCAGGTGGTTCTATTGGAACAAAGGTTGGAGCAGGTCTTGCATCCGCAGCTATGACTGGACTGTTAACTTTTGCAGGATATGTTACTTCTTCTTCAGGAGTTGCAACACAGTCTCAGGAAACTTTAAATATGATTATTAACATTTATAAATTTGGTCCAATTATTATCGCACTGCTTGCATTTGTTACACTGGCACTCTACAAGCTGGACAAAATGTATCCGGATATTATGAAAGAGCTGACAGAACGTGAGGCAAGAGGCGAACTTTAATGAAGCTTAAATGAGTGAAAGAAAAAAGGTATCGGAAATTTTCCGATACCTTTTTGTATTAGAAAGAACAAAGCACAATCTGCGGGCATTTTGTGCTATAATCAAATCAAAAGCAAAGGATTTTAACCTATGAAACAGAGTATCCGCAAAAAAGTACTGCTGGCAATCTTGCTGGTGACGATTCTTACAAGCTGTTGTATTACGGTCGTATTTTATTTCCGCAGTGCATCAATGATTGAGAAAAATTATACAGAAACCGTCTACTCGAGAGTCCGGCAGACTATGGAAAGTTTTGACAATTCCATGAAGGAATTATATTATAAAAATATTGAGATAGCCGGAAAAGAAGAGCTGCAAAGAGAAATCAAACAATATCGGGAAAGCAACAATGCAGATGAATTGGAGAGTCTTGCAGAAATTTTGCGTGCCTGCAAAAAAAATGAGGATCGTCTCAGTTCAATTGATTTGATTTTACCCAAAGAACAGATTGCGGTGACTTCTGAAGATTTTCCGGTCTATAAAAGGGAAATTCCAAAAGAAGAGATTCAGACCATAAAAGAGATGGAAGAAAAAACGGCACGACCGGTTATGGTAAAAAACAGCGTGCATGAGAACCGGACTCAGGTTACAGAGATTCAGCCAATCTACGATGAAGAACAAAATATTCTTGCGTATTTATTATTAAACGTAGAAGAAAGAACTCTTTATTATCAATACATAGACCCGATTTATGATGAAAATATGAACCAGGCTTTGATATATGATGAAAATGAAGTAGTTGTCACAGGGATGAATTCCAAAGAAGCCGGAAAAGCGTGTGCAGAAGAGATGTGTCTGAAACAGAATGGGATTTTTCAAAAAGAAAAAGGAGTAATTGTGATTGGCTATAAAGGCGCATTTTCCGGCTGTCAGCTTTCTATTGCGGTGCAAAGGAATGCAATTTTGCGCCAACTCCGTCAGATGCAGATTTTTTTGATTGTAATTGTGCTGGTATTTTTGTTTGTGGCAATTGTGCTTGCAGGCAGTTTGACGCGTGCAATTTACCGTCCGATAAAAAAGCTGACCGATACGGTGGAACAGGTTGGAGAGGGAGATTTGAGTCTTCGTGCGGAGGTAGAAACCGGAGATGAAATCGGAATACTGTGTCGGGAATTTAATGTGATGCTTGATGATATTCAGGAGTTAATTCAAAAAGTAATCGAAGAAGAACGATTAAAAAAAGATGCAGAATTAGAAGCACTTCAGTATCAGATTACCCCGCATTTTATGTATAATACTTTAAATTCGATTAAATTTGCGGCGTTGATCCGTGGGGAAAAGGAGCTAGGTGGTCTGATAGGAGATTTTGTGGAGCTGCTTCAAGCGACTATCAGCAAGAAAGGTACTTTTTTAACGGTAGCAGATGAATTTCATATTTTAAATAATTATGTGCATCTGCAGGAATTTCGGTATCAGGGAAGTTTTCGTGTGCGTTATGAGATGGAGGAAGGCGCTGGAGGTTGTTATATTCCGAGGTTGATTTTACAGCCCCTTGTGGAAAATGCAATTCTTCATGGAATTGACATGAAAGAAAAAAATGGAGAGATTATTTTAAGAGCAAAATTAGAGCAGGATCGATTACGGCTGTTTGTCATTGATAATGGCAGAGGCATGACAAAAGAACAGATTGATACGCTATTGCACAGCAAAGCTAAAAAGACCAATGGTTTAAGTGCAATCGGAGTTCCAAATATTAAAGAGAGACTGGAACTTTACTATGGAGATAAGGGAGGAATGGTCTATCAAAGCAGTAAAAATGGAACGACTGTCGAGATTTTTCTCCCTGCAAAAAAAGAATTATGAATAAGTCCCCGTCCACTGCTTAATGATTTTGGTGATTGAAGCAGGGTACTTGACTTATTTGATTCAACTAAAAACAGACTAAAATACAGGTGGTGAAGTGATGTTTCAGACATTATTAGTGGATGATGATTTTCTTGTAAGAAGTTATTTAAAAACACTTGATTCATGGGAAAAAGTGGGATATGAAGTTGTACGTGATGTACAGGATGGGGAAGAAGCCCTTGAAGTGATGAATCAGGAAAAAATTGATATTGTTGTGACAGATATTTCAATGCCGCTTATGGATGGAATTGAATTAATTAAGGCTGTAAAAAAGAACTGGCCGGAAGTTTCTGTGATTGTGCTTAGCTGTCATGATGATTTTGAATATGTAAAAGAAGCAATGCGGCTTGGTGCAGATGAATATATTTTGAAAAACACCTTGGATGAAAATTCACTTTTAGAAGTATTAGAGAAAGCGAAGGCTCAAATAGAGGCAAAAAAGGCAAAGACTACACAGGAGAAACATACAAAAAAACTGATTCAGATGGGCAGTCATACATTAAAATATCATTTCTTTAATGGAGTTCTTTCTCAAACTTTAGAGGGAGAAGTGCGGGAACAGAAACGTCTGGAAGCGCAGATAGCAGGCAGTTATAAAAACAGTGCGGTGATTGCGATGTTTATGCATGACTGGAATCGTCAGAACAGGGAGTGGACACCACTGGAAGCGGAACAGTATTCATTGGAATTTCGGACGGGAATCGAGAGTGAAATCGAAGCTGTGTTAGGCGAAGAAAATGAATTAAAAGAAATTATCTATCTGGGAGCCGGAATTTTCTGTTGTTTTCTGGATTTATCAGAAATGAGAAGAGACTCTTTGATGCGCCAGAGACTGACAGATGTTGCCGGAGCCTGTTTTCGATTTTGTAAAAAAGAGCCGTATTCCTTTGGAATCAGTGTAAGCAGTATCTGTATTGGAGTACAGGATGGACTTCGTCAGGCATATCAGCAGGCAAGACAGATGATGAAATATGGATTTTATGACAGAGACAGCATTTTGTACTATGACTGTCAAAAAGAAGTTTCAAGAGAGCTTCCAAAGAGTGCAGAAAAGCTGATTCATCAGGTTCAGAATCAAACAGAGAATACAGAAGAAGAACTGGAGCAAGAGGCTGTGACACTTATTTCTGAGGCAAAACAGAAGATGACGGATGGCAGAATTTTAGTTCAGTGGCTTCACAAATTGGATGAAAGTGCATACATTGAGCGAAGTGCACAGGTGTATACGGAGATTGATTCGATTGAACAATTTAAAATAGCTTTAGAAGAAAGCGTGCAGGAAGTCTGTAAGCATAGCGAAGAGGAGATTCCAGAAGGGGTTTCTCATACGATAAAAGTGGTGCTCTTGTATCTGCATCAGCATTATAAAGAACAAATCAGCCTACAGGATGTGGCAGAAGAAGCAGGAGTGAATTCGGCATATTTAAGTTATTTATTTAAACAGGAAATGGGAATCGGATTTGCCAATTATCTGCAGGAATGTCGGATGCGCTGTGCTGAAAAAATGCTCTGTGACACGAACTTAAAAATCAAAGAGGTTGCAGAGGCAGCAGGATTTAATGATTATCATTATTTTTCTAAGATTTTTAAGAAATACCACCACTGCAGTCCGGCGGATTATCGCAAAAAGCAGTAAAAAAATGAGATGCACTTGTGTTGTTCAAAGTGCATCTCATTTTGGTTTTCGTTACCGAATGTACGGTATCATTGACTTTCAGATAAATAACGCAGCAGATGGAAATTTATCCAAGTTATTTTATTTTCCCAAGATTTCTTTTAATGCCTGTAATACTTCATCCACATCTTTTTCATTTGCACTTTCTCCCATATGCCCGATACGGATTAATTTTCCACCAAAGCATCCAAAAGAGCCGGCAAGCAGAATATTATAATCGTTTCTCATTTTTGAGAGTATTTCTTTATCTGTAAAACCTTCCGGAACTTCAAACGTAGTAACGGTATTAGAATAACCGGAGTGTGGATATAAGGTCAGTCCCATTTCTCTTAAAGTGGTTCTGGTCTTTTCGGCTACTTTTGCATGACGTTTTAAATGCTCCGGATCATTTTTGATATTTTCAAGTGCCTGACGCAGACCATAGATGTCGCTTGCAGGCATGGTATAAGGGAACCACTTTTCTTCATAGTAATGTTCAAATACTTTTAAGTTTGCATAGAAAGAAGCAATTGGTGTCTTACGCTGATTCATGACATCTTTTGCATCCTGGCTGATGGTAACAATAGTCAGTCCCGGAGGTGCGGAAATTGCTTTCTGAGAACCACCACATAAAAGGTCAATCCGGTAATCATCGGCTCTTACTTCTTCTCCGAACATCGCAGATACGGAATCGACAACGGTGAGGATTCCATAGGATTTTAATAATGGGCAGATTTTAGAAATATCGTTTAACATACCGCTTGGTGTATCGCAGTGCACGACTGTGGCATATTTAAAATCGTGCTGTTCTTTTAAGTATTCGGCAAGTTTTTCAGGGTCAACCGGCTTGTCATAATCTACGGTATAGAGAGTTGGAATGCCGCCATACATGGTTACGAAATCTTTAAAAGATTCACCGTAAAGTCCATTATCAATGACAAGGACACGGTCACCTGGTTCGGTGATAGAAGCACAGGCAGCTTCAAGACCGAGGATTCCCTCTCCATCAAGAATTAAAGTTTCATTTTTGGTGTGTAAGAGTTCACTTGCCAAAAGGCAGGTCTCTTTGTAGTATTCACAGAAATCGGCATCTAGATCCGGATTTTGAAATTCCAGGCTTCTTGCCATGCGTACATTTTCCCGTACCTGAGTCGGACCTGGGGTCATCATTTTATACATCTGTTTACGCTCCTTTATAAATTATTTTTTGACTTTTTGACTTTAATTTAGTATACCAAAAATGACCGCCAATCGGCAGTCATTTTTGAGTTTTTTATTTTACGAGTTTCTGAAGACGTCCGATTACCAGTAAAACGATAACGGCTGCAACGCCAATCTGAACCAGATTTCCCGGAATAGAAGCAACAGGAGCGGCCCAGTTTCCATAGATAAAGCCTTCGGCGATATAGTAACCTACGACTTTAATCATACAGGCAACTGCGATTGCAAGGACATTCCATCCAAAGCCTTTTCTTTTTTCGGTAATGGCGCCGACTGCAAATCCCATCAGTCCTACAATTACAAGAGTAAATGGTGCCCATGCAGTCCATCCGGACAGTAAATCAAATAATCCCATTCCGACACCGCCTGCGATTGCACCGGTTTTCTTGCCAAATAAAATTGCACCGATGAAAAGCGGAACATTTCCAAGATGGATTAAACCACCGTTTGCAGCGATTGGAAGTTTGATGTTTACAAATGCAGTAAATACATAAGTCAAAGCGATAAACATTGCTGTAATTGTAATAAAGCGAATCTGTGAACTGGTTGTCTGTTTTTCGGCAACCGGAATGGCTGTATTACTTTTTTCAATCATTAAATTTTTCCTCTCTTTCTCTCTGTCGGTACTCGCAAAATCAAAAACAAGAAGATTCTGAGAGTACACACGATTCATCTTATCTTGAGTTTTAAGTATCATAACGAAAAACAGGCTTGCTTAAAATAGCCAGTTTTCTAAAGTTTTACCAGTCCAGTTGCGTTTGGAACATTTGCCAAGAGGAATGGAATGTGGTACAATAGGAGAAAATTTTGCGTGCCCCAGAACGTAGAGAAGAAATGAGGAAAAGAAAAAAATGGGTGTAACAATCAGGCAGATTGCCGAGGCAGCAGGGGTGTCAAGAGGAACGGTTGACAGGGCGTTAAATAACAGAGGGCGGATTCGTCCGGAGGTGGCAGAGCGGATTCAAAAAATTGCAGAGGAAATGGGATATCGCCCGAACCAGCTTGGGCGGGCACTTTCGATGAGTAAAAATAATATTAAAATTGGAGTGATTGTTCAGGCATGTGAGACCCCATTTATGAATGATGTGTTAGAAGGTGTAAAAAAAGCGAAAGAAGAAGTAGACAACCTTGGAGGAACGGTGATTGTCTGCAAGATTCCACATATCAGTGCTTCGGACACAATTGAAGCAATGGAAGAGATGCGAAAGGACGGAGTCAGCGCAATCGCAATGGTTCCATCGGATGAAGAGGCAGTCAAAGAAAAAATTCGTGAATTTACAGGAGTCTATCAGATTCCGATAGTGACATTTAACTCAGATGTGCCGGATACCGGAAGACTCTGTTTTGTCGGGCAAAATGGTATTCAGTGTGGAAAGGCAGCAGCAGGTCTGATGGGAGAAGTGGTAAACGGAACGGGAAAAATTGCCATTATTTCCGGATATCAGACGAACCCTTCTCTTAGAGAACGTGTGGATGGATTTACAACACAGATAAGAGAAAAGTATCCAGATGTGGAATTGGTCGGACCGGAATATTGTTTTGAAGAAAATGAAAAAGCAGAGAAAGTTACAGAGGAAATATTAAAGGAAAATCCGGATCTGAAAGCAATTTATATGACCTCCCATGGAGAATTGGGTGTGTGTATGGCATTAAAAAAGAAGAGCATGGCAGGAAAGATAAAAATGATAGCCAATGATTTTATGGGGGAAAACTACAGGCTCATGAGAGAAGGTTATATTCATTTTTTGATTGGACAGGACGCTTCGATTCAGGGTTACGAACCGGTTATGATTTTATTTCGTCTGCTGTTTCATGCAGAAGAACCGGAAAAAGAATTAATTTATACAGAAATTTATATCCGAAATGAATATACGATTCCGGAATAAAAATAAAGTAGAATAAAAACAGGAGGATTATTATGAGTATCAAAGAACAGATTCATGATTTATCAGATGAAATGATAACAAATATTGGCAGACTGGTTGCGATTGATTCCCAGCTTGGAATGCCTGGAGAGGGAAAACCGTTTGGGGAAGGACCGGCAGAGGCACTGAAAGAAGGGCTGAAAATTGCAGAAGAACTTGGATTTAAGACCGTAAACTTAGATAATTACTGTGGTTATGCTGAAATGGGAGAGGGAGAAGAGATTGTCGGAATTGCCGGACATCTTGATATCGTGCCGGTTGGCGGAGACTGGACTTATGACCCATTTAAGCTCACAAGAGAGGGCGATTATATCTATGGACGTGGAACGACAGATGATAAAGGTCCAGTCATCGAGGCACTTTATGCGATGAAACTTCTGCGTGATTCGGGTGTGAAACTAAATAAGAGAGTGCGTCTTATTATGGGATGTAACGAAGAGACCGGTTCAAAATGCATGGAACATTATAATGAAGTCGAAGAAGAGTTATCCTGTGGATTTACGCCGGATGCAAATTTCCCATGTATTCATGGTGAAAAAGGTCATATGTCCATGGTGGCATATTCAAAAAATACAAAAATTATTTCTATGAATGGCGGATTTGTTTCAAATGCAGTCTGCGATGCGTGTACAACTGTGATTCCGGCAGAAGCGGGATTAAAAGAAAAATTAGAAGAAATTTTAGCAAAGACAAAGCTTCAGGAATATCAAGTGACAGAAGAAAATGGAACAATCCGTATTTATGCAAAAGGAGTTCCGGCGCATGCAAGCACACCGACACTTGGAGTGAATGCAGCAGGAGTAACCTTTGAGAGTCTTGAAAAAGCAGGATTTGAAGATGATTTTGTGAAATTTTATAACAGTCACATTGGAACATCCTGTGATGGAGCTGGAATCGGATTGAAATTCGAGGATGAATACGGTGATTTGACTTTATGTAATGGAATTGTCAAAACAGAAAATGGTGTCATTTCCTGTACGATTGATATTCGAGTTCCGGTGACCTTAAAAGCAGAGGATGTGCGTAAGATGTGCGAAGGAAAACTTGAAGATGAAAACGGACGAATTGAAATTCTTGAAATCGGCGACCCGTTGTTCTTCCCAAGGGAGTCTCCGCTTGTCAATGCGCTCTATAAAGCGTATGTGGATGTGACAGGTGATACCGAGAATGAACCGATGGTAATCGGTGGCGGAACTTATGCAAAATCCCTTAAAAATATTATTGCATTTGGACCGGAGAAACTGGGAATTGATTATCGGATTCACAGTGCAGATGAGTATATGCTGGTTTCGGGTATGGAAGAAGCGGTGCTGATTTATATGGAAGCAATTAAAAATCTTTTGGAGATTTGACAGAAAAGAGAGACGTAATATTTATGAGAAAATCGGATGCCGGATGGACATTATGAAGATATTATTCCGCATTATTATGTGTTGTAAAAACAGGAGAGAAAAACAATGGTAAAACCAATTATGAGAGATGTCTTTTTCTTAAATCAAAAATCAGAGCCGGCAATGAAAGAAGACATTCAGACAGCAGTGGATTTGCTGGATACATTAAAAGCCCATGAGGATGGCTGTGTTGGCATGGCAGCAAATATGATTGGGGTAAAGAAGTGCATTATTGCAGTGAATATGGGATTTTTAAATGTGGCAATGCTTAATCCGAAAATCGTGAAGAAATCTGGAAAATATGAGACTGAAGAAGGCTGTCTGTCCCTTGAAGGGGTACGAAAATGTACCAGATATCAGGAGATTGAAGTTGAGTATGAGGATATGAATTTTAAGAAACAGAGGCAGAAATATTCTGGATGGACAGCACAGATTATTCAGCATGAATGTGACCATTTGGAAGGGATTATTATTTAACCAAATCAAGTAAGTCCCCTGCTTCAATTGCGAAAAGCAATAAGCAGGGGTGGGGACTTGCTTGTATCAGGAGGGGGCAAGCCCCTTCTGATA